>Ga0265798_10000154_pt1 | contig 130051 bp, 125 predicted proteins | sample P3T30metagenome_FD_192430 | JGI IMG/M metagenome (GOLD analysis project Ga0265798, IMG submission 192430) | Plant litter microbial communities from East Loma Ridge, Irvine, California - P3 T30 | ecosystem: Environmental > Terrestrial > Plant litter > Unclassified | place: USA: California...
TGTAAAACACTCATAATGAATTTCATTATGTGTTCACTCTTAAGGCTTGATATTTTTTTGCGCCTTGCGGCGCTGATATCAATCCTGCGAGTGCCCACACAGATTGTCTGATAAATTGTTAAAGAGCAGTGCCACATATTCTCGTGTGGCGCGGGGTGGAGATATTACTCTTTCCCGCTGAAGAGTCAAGAATTTTCTCACTTTTCTCTTCCTGACCCGGCGACCTGTAAGCCGTTGTTCCGTGTCAGTGGAGGCGCATTATAGGGAGTTCCTGACAGGCCGCAAGGGGTAAATGCAAAAAACTTTTCAACCGTCTAAATTTCACTCAGAAACGGGTGAAAGAGGCAATCTTTCAAGCTTTTCGAAGCCATAACGCTGTAAAACGGGCATTAATTGTACTGTTCGCTCAGTAATATCCATACAGAAAGCGAGATTACTGTCCGACGAAAGGGCTTCTGGTGACTCATTTTCTAACAGCCAGGCAGTACGGCGGGCAATTGCCGCACCGGAATCGACCAGACGGGTCCCTTCAGGCAGCACCTGTTGCAGCTCCTCATTTAATAAAGGGAAATGCGTACAGCCTAATACTACCGTGTCGGGCGGCTCTTTCATTCGTAGCCAGGGTTGCAGAATGCGCCGTACATCTTCCAGTGGAACGGGCTTGCCCTGGAGTTTAGCTTCTGCAAGCTCAACCAGTTCTGCTGAACCCAGCATTTCGGTTTTACATTCTCCGGCAAAACGAGCCACCAGCTCATGCGTGTAAGGACGTTTGACGGTGCCTCTGGTTGCCAGCAGACCGACTATGCCATTACGCGTCAGGCGTGCGGCAGGTTTAATAGCAGGGACAACGCCCACTACCGGAAAGCCGAAACGGGCGCGAAGTGCCGGGAGAGTCACGGTGCTGGCAGAATTGCAGGCTATTACAGCTAAAGCCAGAGGATAACGTTGGGTTACGGCTTCGACGATATCGACCACACGGTGAACGATAAACTCCTCAGACTTTTCGCCGTAAGGAAAGGCCACGTTGTCGAAGGCATAAAGGTAGTGAAGATCCGGCATCAGCTGCCGGAGCTCATCATAGACTGACAGCCCACCGACGCCGGAATCAAAAACCAGCACGGTGGGACGCTCTTTAGAAGGTGTAGCTGCCGCTGAGGTAATACTCCCTTCCCGGAGTTTGATAGCCATATACCGTCTCGTAATCTTTATCGAACAGGTTAGCTATTCTACCACGAACGGTTAGCTGAGACGTTACCGGATAAGAAACGGCGAGATCCCACAGGCTGATACCGCCAAGTTTCACGAGGCGACCATTAACGTCCTCTGAATACTCCTGGTCATAGCGCTGCCCCAGATACTGATAGCTTAATGACCAGTCAAAATCATAAATAGTGGTATCAAGTTGATATTTGACCTGCTGCTTAGCGCGTCGAAGCAAAATCTTATTAGTTTCTCCGTTACGGGGGTCCAGATAATCGTAAGAGATTTGATGCGTGACCGGGCCTGTATCAAATGAAGCCGTCGCTTCAATACCTTTAATCGTAGCCTTGCCGATATTGTAATAACCACTGGTAGCCGGGTTGTAATCGATAAGGCTGTCAATGTCATTACGGTATCCGGACAGATGCCAGGTTACCGCTCCTGTTAAACCTTCAATCCCCCCTTCCCACTGCTTACTCTCTTCCGGATCAAGATTGCTGTTGCCGCCAAAGGCACCATAGAGCTGACCAAGCGTTGGCGCTTTGAAAGCCGTGCCATAACTTGCCAGTAACCGATAGCCATCAATAAATTCCCAGGCCGCGCTGGTCTGCCAGGTATTGTGCCAGCCATATTCTGAATGGTCATCGCCACGAACCGCCCCTTCCAGCGTAACAGAACCTACCATCTGCTGGGCGGTGGCATAGATTCCGGTATTGGTTGCTTGCTGGCTCTCATTAACATAAGCCGTGCCGGGTTCGATTGTCTGCTTTTGCCAGTCAACACCCCCGCTGACGCTGCCATTACCTACCGCAATGTTATTTCCCCATTGCAGATTGTATTGCTGCGAGTCATCCAGCGTTGCCGTAGCATCGTACCGACCCAGTTTAGGGCTGTAGTTATAATCTTTGGTGTGGCTATAGCTGGCTGTGAGTTCAGAGGAATAGATACCGTTATGGAACCGCAGGCCGCCATCCCAGGTCTGACTGTAGAGCTGACGGGTATCTACATAAGTGTCAGGCTGAACGTAAGTTGGGGTGCCATCATAAGCCGTTCGGTTGTCGTAGCCATAACCACGAACGAACCCACTAAATTCGTCACTAATCTGCTGTTCTAAAGCGCCGTAGATCGTTTTGCTCATAAAACCGTCACGATCTTTTTGCGGCGTATCACCAAAAGCATCGGGGTAGTTAGCGACAACATCATAGCCTTTGGTATAGGTGTAGTTGCCTGCCAGCGTGACTCGGGTGTTTTCCCCCAGCATCTGTTGGGTAGAGCCGTCATAAGACTGATAGCCGTTGGAGCCTACGCCAGCCGTCAGGGTAGTGCCCGGCTTGCTGCGCCCGGTGATGATGTTAACCACGCCGCCGATCGCATCAGAGCCATAAACGGCAGAGCGCGAGCCGCGGATATACTCAATACGTTGCACCAGCGAAATAGGGATTTGGCTGAGATCGGAAGAGCCACTGATACCAGCCTGATTCAGGCGAATACCGTCGATCAGCACTAATATATGTCTTGATTCTGTTCCCCGGATAAACATTGAGGCTTGCTGGCCCATACCGCCATTCTGCGCGATGTCCACTCCCGGCAACCGACGCATCACATCCGTCAAACTTTTGGACTGCCAGCGATCGATCTCTTCACGGGTAACCACAGTAGTGGGAGCCAGTACGGAAGAGACCGGCTGAGCAAAGCGGTTAGCGGTGGTAACAAGCGTGGTATCAGCCTTCTGTGCGAAGCCGTTTTGCGCCCAGAGGGAAATCGCCGTTGCGCTGAAAGCCAACAGAGGCGTTTTTTTGATTATCATTTTTGACAAAGCATCCAAAAAATCATGCAGGATGCCGCAGGCCTACGATCGATAGCACGCGATGATCGTATGAATTGCGACGTAATACCGGCAGGTCTTCGGGCTCGGAATCATTAAATGGCGAAGACTTCCCATCGTGAGACAGTGTCAGCATTGCAATCGCCACGACATTCCATACCGCTGCGCGTCAGCTCCAGCTTTGCACTGGATTCCCTTTTAACTCTTTGAAAGGCCGGAAAGCGCATCTTATGTTCATCTTTGGGGGGAGTCCAGATATCCAGACATCCAAAAGCGCTCAGCAGAGCACAACACTGGACATTGCGTATCAGATCCCTACAATCGCCCGGCAATAAAAGTCTCTCAACCCAGGAAACCGCATGACGCCCGAACAGCTGCCCGTTGAACACTATGATGCCCAACTTGAGGAGAAAGTTATCCGTCTCAGGACGTTGATGACCCCTTTCGCCGCCCCGGAGGTTGAGGTTTTTCGTTCACCGGTCAGCCATTATCGTATGCGGGCGGAATTCCGTCTCTGGCATGAGGGGGACGATCTCTACCATATTATTTTTGACCAGCAGACCCGGGAGCGTATTCGGGTAGAGAGCTTCCCGGCCGCCAGCCAGCTTATTAACGCGGTAATGCCGCGTCTGATCGCCCTGGTCCGCGATAATAAAGTGCTGCGGCATAAGCTGTTTCAGGTCGATTATCTCTCAACAATGAGCAATCAGATTGTGGTGTCGCTGCTCTATCATCGCGCCCTGACTGAAGAGTGGCAGCAGGCAGCGGAAGCGCTGCGGGATACATTACGTGCAGAAGGGTTCGATCTGCATCTGATTGGGCGCGCAACCAAAACCAAGATTTGCCTGGATCGTGATTATGTTGACGAATCTCTGCCGGTAGCGGGGAAGGAGATCATCTATCGTCAGGTAGAGAACAGCTTTACGCAGCCGAATGCGGCCATGAATATTCAGATGCTGGAGTGGGCGCTGGCAGTCACGAAAAATGCCTCAGGCGATCTGCTGGAGCTGTACTGCGGCAACGGTAACTTCTCCCTTGCTCTCGCCCGTAATTTCAACCGCGTACTGGCGACAGAAATTGCCAAGCCGTCCGTTGCCTCTGCGCAATACAATATCGCGGTGAATGGTATTGATAACGTGCAGATTATTCGTATGTCGGCGGAGGAATTTACCGAAGCGATGAACGGCGCGCGGAAATTCCAGCGCCTCGAAGGCATTGATTTACAGAGTTATCAGTGTGAAACGATTTTTGTAGATCCGCCACGCAGTGGTCTGGATACAGAAACGGTAAAAATGGTGCAGGCTTATCCGCGCATTCTCTATATTTCCTGCAACCCGCAAACGCTGTGCGACAATCTGGCAACGCTTGCCGAAACGCATAAGGTGGAAAAACTGGCGCTGTTTGACCAGTTCCCCTATACGCATCATATGGAGTGTGGCGTCCTGCTGACCCGACGCTAGCCGTCAGGCGGTGCGGGCCGCCTGAACACTAGTTGGTTTTGCGCGCGCGCAGTTTCAGGCCAATCCAGAAGACCAGCGCCACCATCAGAATGGTTGGGATAAAATTGGAACCGATATCCGGATATTCGGCGCGCACAATGGCACTGTACAAGAGAATACCCAGCAGGAAAAAGGCGGCAGCCAGCGAGGGCATGCCGTCTGGCATTGAACGGTTAAGATAACGTTGGTGCAGGCACCAGGCAGAGAGGCCAAGCGCAATAAGCGGGAAAACGGAGAACGGCACAAGCGAACTGAACAACACCGAAAACGATCCGTTGATCGATAATCCGGTCAGAAATGCCAGCAACAGCGTACCTCTGTCCCGACCAGTGGCTAAACTCATGTCACTTTCCTTTAGTCATGGGATTCCAGCGTCACCGCCAGCCTCTCCTGTTCACGACGATACCAGTAATAAGCGCCCTTCGAAATCATTCGCAGCTGCAACACCAGACGCTCTTCCAGCTTGCGACGCTGGTCAATATCGATATCCAGCGCTTCCGCACCGGCGTTAAATACGATAATTACCATAGCTTCCGCCTGCGCTTCTGTGAAGCTCCGGGGCATGCGATTTTCAATTTCCAGATAATCCGCCAGTTCGGCAATGAAATGCTGGATCTCACGGGCTACGGCGGCACGAAACGCTGCCGAAGTGCCTGAACGCTCCCGCAACAGCAGACGGAAGGCGTTTGGATTGTTGCCAATAAACTCCATAAAGGTGGAGACAGAGGTGCGGATAACGCTGCCGCCCTTGGCGATACGCTGACGCGCCTGGCGCATCAGTTGACGAAGCATCAGTCCGCTTTCATCCACCATCGTTAACCCTAACTCATCTACATCACGAAAGTGACGATAGAACGAGGTAGGCGCGATCCCTGCCTCCCTGGCAACTTCTCTCAGGCTCAGGCTGGCGAAACTCCGCTCGGCACTTAGCTGGCTAAATGCCGCTTCAATCAGCGAACGTCTTGTCCGTTCTTTCTGTTGCGCTCTGACGCCCAAGATAGCCATGTTTGTGCCTGTTTTACTTGCCTGACCGGCACTATAACAAAAATTTCAGCGTACAGTGGCATCTACTTTGTGAACGCCTGTTAACCCCACGCTTTGTCAAATGATGGCAAAAAAGCCTGTTAGAATTGGGAAGTGGTCAAGGGGATGTTATGATCTCGTTGAAAAATTGTATAAGAAAATAGGACGTATTGGTATGCAACAGTCTTATGATTACGACGCCATTGTGATTGGTTCCGGTCCTGGCGGCGAAGGCGCTGCAATGGGGCTGGTCAAACAGGGCGCACGCATAGCCGTTATCGAACGCTATCACAACATTGGCGGCGGTTGTACGCATTGGGGAACTATCCCCTCTAAAGCGCTTCGCCATGCTGTCAGCCGCATTATCGAGTTCAACCAGAATCCGCTTTACAGTGACCACACCCGTCTTCTCCGCTCCTCGTTTGCTGATATTCTTAATCACACAGAAAACGTGATCAGCCAACAAACCCGGATGCGTCAGGGCTTTTACGAGCGCAACCGCTGCGAACTCTATCAGGGTGACGCGCGGTTTATTGATGCTAATACTATTGAGATAGAGAGCCATGACGGCACCGTCGAGCGTCTGACGGCAGAAAAGTTCGTTATTGCCTGCGGATCGCGCCCATACCATCCTGCTGACGTGGACTTTACGCACCCGCGCGTTTACGACAGCGACTCTATTCTGAATCTGCATCATGAGCCAGGCCACGTCATCATCTACGGCGCTGGGGTAATAGGCTGTGAGTATGCTTCGATCTTCCGTGGGCTGAACGTGAAGGTTGACCTGATCAATACCCGTGATCACCTGCTGGCGTTTCTCGATCAGGAGATCTCAGATTCGCTTTCCTATCACTTCTGGAACAGCGGCGTGGTTATTCGCCACAATGAAGAGTTTGAAAAAATTGAAGGCGTCAGCGACGGCGTGATCATGCACCTGAAGTCAGGCAAAAAGGTGAAAGCTGACTGCCTGCTCTACGCTAACGGACGTACCGGGAACACCGATTCCCTGTCGCTGGAAAATGTGGGTCTGGAAGCGGATGGACGCGGCTTGCTGAAGGTAAACAGCATGTATCAGACTGCCCAGCCGCACATTTATGCGGTAGGTGATGTGATTGGTTATCCAAGTCTCGCTTCAGCCGCCTACGACCAGGGCCGTATCGCTGCCCAGGCATTGATCAAAGGGGAAGCAACTGCCCATCTGATTGAGGATATTCCCACCGGGATTTATACCATTCCGGAGATCAGCTCTGTAGGGAAAACCGAACAACAGCTGACGGCGATGAAAGTACCTTATGAAGTGGGTCGTGCGCAGTTTAAGCATCTGGCGCGGGCGCAGATTGTCGGCATGAACGTGGGCAGCCTGAAGATCCTTTTCCATCGTGAAACGAAAGAGATCCTGGGGATCCACTGCTTTGGCGAGCGTGCGGCGGAGATCATCCACATCGGCCAGGCCATTATGGAGCAGAAAAACGGTGGCAACACGATTGAGTACTTCGTGAATACCACCTTTAACTATCCAACCATGGCCGAAGCCTACCGCGTAGCGGCGTTAAACGGCCTGAACCGGCTGTTCTGACGTCGTATCCATATAGCCTTGCATATGGGTTTTAATCGCCTCTGCCAGCTGCTCATAGCGGCTGCGCAGCGGCGACCCAGGGCGATAAACCAGCGCAATCGTACGCTGAGGCACCGGTTTGTAGCAGGAGAGATAGCAGACGCCATCCCTTACCCGCTCTTTCGGCACCGCCAGCGAAGGCAATAAGGTGATCCCGCTTCCGGCAGCCACCATGTTACGCAGCGTTTCAAGACTTGTTGCCCGGAAATGTGTGTCTTCATCCGCACCGGCCTGGAAGCAGAATCCCATCGCCTGGTCGCGCAAACAGTGTCCATCCTCCAGCATCAGCAGCTTTTCACCGGCCAGTTCAGACATCGCCACGCGATCGCGGTCATGCCACGGGTGATCCTGATACACCGCCAGTTTCATTGGCTCATCAAACAGCGGCACCTCAATAAAGGCTTCCGACTCTTTCACCAGCGCCAGGATAGCGCAGTCCAGCTTGCCGCTGTCCAGCTGTGCCAGCAGTTGCTGGGTCTGCGCTTCATGCAGATACATCTCCAGCTTTGGAAACGTTTGATGCAGCGTCGGAATAATCTGCGGTAACAGATAAGGCCCGACCGTCGGGATCAGGCCAATATGCAGCGGCCCGGACATCGCTTCACCCTGCTGGCTGGCCATCTCCTTCAGCACTTTTACCTCACGCAGCACCGTGCGTGCCTGATCGACCAGCAGCAATCCAGCCTGGGTAAACAGCACCTTTCGGCTGGTGCGCTCCAGTAACATCACGCCCAGTTCATCTTCAAGCTTGCGGATCTGCCCGCTCAGGGTAGGTTGGCTGACATGACAGGAATCTGCCGCGCGCCGGAAATGGCGGTGCTCCGCCAGAGCCACCAGGTATTCAAGATCACGAATATTCATTTTTATCCTCCGGGCCACGATAGTCCGTGGCGATAGATAGGATAGCAATCAACGATTAGCCCTATCAAGTGCAGGCAGCAATAATGTCCCCCGTTCGTAAGAGTCCCCTTAACTAAGAGGTAGTTTATGTTTGCAAGTCAGGAAGGTAAGTCTGTCCCACAGGTCACTTTTCACACGCGTCAGGGCGACAACTGGGTCGACGTAACAACTGATGAGCTGTTTAAAGACAAAACTGTGATTCTTTTTTCATTGCCAGGTGCCTTTACGCCAACCTGTTCATCCAGCCATTTGCCGCGTTATAACGAGCTGGCTGACGTATTTAAAAAGCATGGCGTGGACAGCATCCTTTGCGTTTCCGTCAATGACACCTTTGTGATGAACGCCTGGAAAGCCGATCAGCACGCGGCCAACATTACTTTTATTCCGGACGGTAACGGCGAATTTACCCGCGGTATGGAGATGCTGGTTGAGAAAGCGGATCTGGGCTTTGGTCCCCGTTCATGGCGTTACTCCATGCTGGTACGCAACGGCGTGGTGGAAAAAATGTTTGTAGAACCCAACAAGCCGGGCGACCCGTTTGAAGTCTCTGATGCCGACACCATGCTGCGCTATCTGGCGCCGGAATTTAAGGTGCAGGAATCCGTTTCGCTGTTCACCAAGCCAGGCTGTTCTTTCTGTGCCAAAGCTAAACAGATGTTGCAGGATCGCGGTATTCAGTATGAAGAGATTGTGCTGGGCCAGGATGCCACTACCGTCAGCCTGAGAGCGGTCACCGGTCGTGCAACCGTGCCGCAGGTGTTTATTGGCGGTCGTCATATTGGCGGTAGCGATGATCTTGAGAAGTTTTTTGTAGCGTAAGAATAAGCTGGACGGGTGAGGCCACACTGACCCGCCCTCTTATGTGCCTAAAACGTATAATAAAGTCGAAATATTTTTTGGCGGGCCATTGTGCCCGCCTTTTTTTTATCAGGCCAGACGGTTTTTCGCGTCTGTAATCGCCAGAGAGACCTGGTGAGGGGAAACGCCGCCTTTGGCATTACGCTTATCCAGGCAGGATTGCAGCGACAGAAGCGGATAAACATCGTCGTTAATCACGCTGCTGAAGGCCTGTAGCTCTTCCAGCTTCAGCGCTTCCAGCGCCACGCCTTTTTGCAGAGCGGCAACCACCACTTCACCCACAATATGGTGAGCTTCGCGGAACGGCACGCCTTTCCCGACCAGGTAATCCGCCAGCTCGGTGGCATTGGCATAACCCTGCTCAGCCGCTTCCTGGCAACGAGGACGCTTCACCTGAATACCTTCCAGCACCAGCGCCGCCATGTGCAGACAGTCTGACCAGGTATCCAGCGCGTCAAACAGCCCTTCTTTGTCTTCCTGCATATCTTTGTTATATGCCAGCGGCAGCCCTTTCAGCGTCATCATCATGCCGGTCAGCGCGCCCTGCACACGTCCACATTTGCCACGGATCAGCTCCAGCGCATCGGGATTTTTCTTCTGCGGCATCAGGGAGGAGCCGGAGGTCACCTTGTCAGAGAGTTCGACAAAGCCAGATTCGCCGGTATTGAAGAAGATCAGATCTTCTGCGAAACGGGAGAGGTGAACCATGCCGATAGAGGCATCGGAAAGCAGTTCCAGCACGTGGTCGCGATCAGATACGGTATCCAGGCTGTTGCGGGTGGCAGAAGCGAAGCCTAACCAGCCTGCCAGCTGCTCACGGTCGATTTCATAGGCGGTACCGGCCAGGGCGCCACAGCCTAACGGGCTGACGTCCAGACGTTTGAGGGTATCCTGCAAGCGGCTTTCGTCGCGGGCCAGCATCTCCACATATGCCAGGCACCAGTGCGCAAAGGTCACCGGCTGGGCACGTTGCAGGTGCGTATAACCCGGCATCACGGCATCCTGATTGGCTTCAGCCGTCGCCACCAGCGCCTGTTGCAGCTGACGAGAGGCGATCAGCAGTTCACTGACCTGCGCTTTGCACCACAGCTTCAGATCGGTCGCCACCTGGTCATTACGGCTGCGGCCGGTATGAAGCTTTTTGCCAAGTGCGCCAACTTTCTCAATCAGGCGTCCCTCAACATAACTGTGAATATCTTCCGCATCGCTTGCAAGGATCTGCTGCGGGTTAGCCCGCACCTCTTCCAGCAAGAGGTTCAGCGCGCTTTCCAGCTGCTGCTGCTCTTCGGCTGTCAGAACATTGACCGTCACCAGCGCTTTGGACCAGGCAACGGAGCCGACAATATCCTGCTCTGCCAGACGATAGTCGAAGCGCAGTGAGTCATTAAACTGTTTGAAACGTTGATCTGCTGCCTGAGTAAACCGTCCACCCCAAAGTGCCATGTCAGTGCTCCATTAATTCGTTTGGTGAGAAATAGAATGCGGAGCGCCTGGGGAGCGTTCGTCTCTCCCCGGCGCTGAGTGCCTTAACGGCAGATTACTTCTTTTCGTTCAGCGCACGAATGCGTGAAGAGAGCGAGAACAGACGGATGAAGCCGCCAGCATGACGGTGATCGTACACTTCATCTTCGCCGAAGGTAGCAAACTCTTCGGAATAGAGGCTGTTAGCTGATTTCTTCTGGATCGCCGTCACCTGGCCTTTATACAGCTGCAACACCACTTCACCGTTTACCTCTGCTGCCAGAGATTCAGCCGCAGCCTGGATCGATTTGCGCAGCGGCGCGAACCAGCGACCGTCGTAAACCACATAGGACATCTCATGGCCCAGCTGCTCGCGCCATTTGAAGCTGTCGCGATCCAGCACCAGCTGCTCTACTGCACGCAGCGCGTTAACCATAATGGTGCCGCCCGGCGTTTCGTAGCAACCGCGGGATTTGATGCCCACCAGACGGTTTTCCACGATATCGATACGGCCCACACCGTGCTTCGCACCTATCACGTTCAGCGCTTCCAGACACTGGTACGGGCTGAGTGCTTTGCCGTTGACGGCAACCACACGGCCTTTCTCTACGGAAACGGTAACTTGCTCAGGCTGATCCGGCGCTTCCAGCGGATCCACGGTCCAGACCCAGCAATCTTTATTCGGGGCATTCCACGGGCTTTCCAGCACGCCGCCTTCGGTGGAGATGTGCCAGGCGTTTTCGTCACGGCTGTAAATCTTTTCCAGCGATGCGGTGGTCGGAATATTGCGCTCTTTCAGGTAGTCCAGCAGCGCTTCACGGGAACGCAGATCCCATTCACGCCATGGCGCTACAACTTTCAGCTGAGGAGCCAGCGCGGTGTAGGTGGTCTCGAAACGAACCTGGTCATTACCTTTACCAGTCGCACCGTGGCACAGGGCGTCTGCCCCGACTTTCAGCGCCAGCTCTACCTGCGCTTTGGCGATAATTGGACGCGCCATGGAGGTACCCAGCAGATAAGTGCCTTCATACAGCGCACCGGTTTGCAGAACGGGGTAGACGTAATCGCTGATGAACTCTTCGCGCAAATCGACCACGTGACATTCAGAGGCACCGGACTGCAACGCTTTCTGCTCAACGCCTTCCAGATCGCCGCGCTCCTGACCAATGTCCGCCACAAAGGCCACCACTTCGCAGCCACCGTAGTTCTCTTTCAGCCACGGAATGATTGCGGAAGTATCCAGACCACCGGAGTAAGCCAGTACGATTTTCTTGATGCTTTTGTCTTGCATTGTCTTTTCCTTGAATACTTTGTTAAGCGAGGATCCGGGTGCCAATCGACACGCCGTTAAACAGGGTTGGCAGCTGCTCAGCATGGCGCCAGCTGGCGATGTCCACCGGACGGCCCAGCGTACGGGCCGCGTCCAGGGCAGCATGCACTTTCACAATCATACCGTCAGTGATAACGCCTTCAGCAATCAGCTTTTCGGCGTAAGCGGCGGTCATCTCTTCTATGCGCTGGCCTTTGCCATCCAGAATGCCGCTGACATCGGAGAGCAGGATCAGATCTGCCCCCAGCGTGGCGGCCAGCGCGGTCGCTGCCTGATCAGCATTGACGTTCATTAACTTGCCATCCTGAGTGATGCCGATGGAGCTGATTACCGGCAGGAAGCCCGCCGTCAGCAGCGTGTTAATCAGCACTGGCGAACCCGGCGTGGCCTGCCCGACGTGACCCAGCTCTTCATCGAAAGCTTCAACATTGACGCTGCCGCCATCACCCAGGCAGAGGCCGACCGCCTCAATGCCCTGTTTTTTTGCCCAGGCAAGCAGCGTTTTATTGGCAGTGCCTGCCAGCGCACCCGTGATGATATCGATCTGATCGGCTGGGGTGACGCGCAGGCCATTTTTCTTCTTCACCGGCAGCGACAGCTTGCTCATCAGCTCGTCAACCAGACAGCCACCGCCATGCACGATCAGCAACTGACGCTGGTGTGTGGCGCGGTAAGCCGCCAGCGCATCGAACAGGCGCGCCAGGGCTTCTTCGCTATCCAGCAGTACACCGCCGAGTTTGATAATTAAAGGATTAGTCATAATCGTATCCGCTGATTAAATAAGTGACTGAGTTTCCGGGAAGCCGAAGCGAATATTCAGGCACTGTACCGCCTGAGATGACGCCCCTTTCAGCAGGTTATCCTCTGCTGAAACCACAATCAGGTGTTCACCCTGTACGGCAAAGCCGATATCACAGAACGGCAGCCCGACCACGCCTTTGATTGACGGCACACCTTTGTCATACAGACGGATCAGCGGCTTATCGTGATATGCATTATGGAAGGCCTCAGCCACATCTTCGCGCGTGACGTCTGCCTTCAGCCGACAGGTGGTGGTCGCCAGGATGCCGCGCGGGAAGTTGCCCAGATGCGGGGTGAAAATAACCGGCACGCCAAGATGCGCAGCAATTTCTGGCTGATGGCGGTGGGTGAAGATGCCGTAAGGCTGTAGGCTGACTTCACAGAAGCTGGTCCCCACGGCCGCTTTGCGTCCGGCACCGCTGACGCCGCTGGTGGCATTGATCACCGGCCATTGCGCATTATTCAGTAAATCCGCTTCGATCAGCGGCTTCAGCGCCAGTTGCGCTGCTGTTGGATAGCAACCCGGTACGGCGATCAGCTGGGCTTCTTTAATTTCGTCATGCTGCCATTCAGCCAGGCCATAGACCGCTTTTTCCAGCCATGCCTGATGCTGGTGCGGGAAGCCGTAATAGTCAGTGAAGAAGCTTTCGCTGTTCACGCGGAAAGCGGCGGAGAGATCGAATACCACGCAACCCGCGGCGAGAAACTCTGGCGCAAGGTCATGGCTCACTTCGTGCGCGGTCGCCAGGAAAACAACGTCCACTTTGTCCGCATACTCTGCCGCGCTGCTGAGCGGCATCAGTGGCATATCGAGGATGCCTTTCAGCTGCGGATGGAGATCAGAAAGCAATTTTCCTGCATCCGGGCTTTGCGCTGAAACCGCCAAAGCGGTTATGTTCACCTGTGGATGACGATTCAGGTAAGTCGCAAGCTCTACACCAGCATAGCCACTGGCACCAACAATCAGCGTGTTCAACATCAGACTGACTACCTTATTCGGTTCGGTCTCAAAATTTCGGGATGCAGCGGTTTACGCTGGGTTCCCACGCGAGCGGCGCTGGACTCTGGAACGTTGCCATCCGTACGCCATTAATGTATTTTTATTCACTATTACTGCATGAATATTGATACTATCCTAACGCAAGGACTGTCAACAGTGAAGACAAAATTACCGCCTTTTATCGAGCTCTACCGTGAGTTGATTGCCACGCCGTCGATCAGCGCAACCGACATCGCCATCGATCAGAGTAATGAAACTTTAATCAATTTGCTGGCTGGCTGGTTTCGTGACCTTGGCTTCAGTGTTGAGGTTCAGTCCGTTCCCGGCACGCGTCATAAATTCAATATGCTGGCGAAAACAGGCAGCGGCGCAGGCGGTCTGCTGTTAGCAGGCCATACCGATACCGTGCCTTTTGATGATGGCCGCTGGACGCGCGATCCCTTTACGCTGACGGAGCACGATAACAAGCTGTATGGACTGGGTACGGCGGATATGAAAGGCTTCTTCGCCTTTATTTTAGATACCTTGCGCGACGTTGATGTGACAAAGCTGGAGAAACCGCTCTATATCCTCGCCACCGCCGATGAAGAAACCACCATGGCGGGAGCGAAATATTTCTCTGAGAACACCACTATTCGTCCCGACTGCGCCATTATCGGTGAGCCAACGTCGCTGAAGCCGGTGCGCGCCCATAAAGGTCATCTCTCTCAGGCTATCCGTATTCAGGGGCAGTCTGGCCACTCCAGCGATCCGGCACGGGGCGTGAACGCCATTGAACTGATGCATGAATCGATCACGCATTTGCTGGGCCTGCGTAAAACGCTGAAAGAGCGCTACCATCACGACGGCTTCGCTATCCCCTATCCCACCATGAACTTTGGTTACATCAACGGCGGCGATGCGCCAAACCGCATCTGCGCCTGCTGCGATATGTATATGGATATCCGCCCGTTACCCGGTTTGTCACTGAACGAGCTGGAAGGATTGCTGAATGAGGCGCTGGCTCCCGTCAGTGAGCGTTGGCCAGGACGCGTGACCGTCAGCGAACTGCATCCGCCCATTCCGGGATACGAATGTCCGCGTAATCATCAGCTGGTGCAGGTGGTGGAAAAATTACTGGGAACAGAGACGGAAATCGTCAATTACTGTACCGAAGCGCCTTTCATTAACGAGTTGTGTCCGACGCTGGTGCTGGGGCCGGGTTCGATCAATCAGGCGCACCAGCCCGATGAATATATCGATACCGCCTTCATTAAACCAACGCGTGAACTGATCGCCCAGGTGGTACAGCATTTCTGCCATCATTAAATAAGATTCGGGGCATTTCACTACAGAATCAGCGTCTTGCCCCAGAATTGTTCCGACTTTCATGATAAGAATAACTTATCTCGCTTCGCCGTAATTAAATTTCATAAATTCCCGTGATTTAGCCGCAGAAGCCGTCAGATTTAAGTCATTTGACGAACGGTTACGAACGTGGCTAGATAAAAGCTAACGTTATGCCGGCAACGGTGAAATAAAGTGACATAACAGAAGGGTGTCAGGGATCATATGAACGAACAATATTCCGCAATGCGAAGTAATGTCAGTATGCTCGGCAAACTGCTCGGGGATACGATAAAGGATGCGCTTGGAGAGAACATCCTTGAGCGGGTGGAAACCATCCGCAAACTCTCTAAGTCATCCCGTGCGGGAAATGACGCTCATCGTAAGGAATTGCTGTCAACGCTGCAAAACCTGTCGAATGATGAGTTGCTACCTGTGGCACGCGCCTTCAGCCAGTTTCTGAATCTTACCAACGTTGCCGAGCAGTACCATACTATCTCCCCTAAAGGCGAGGGAGCCCATCACCCCGAGATGCTCAGCAAGGTCTTTGACCGGCTGAAACAGCAGCCAAACCTGACCGAAGCGCAGATCCGTGAAGCGATTGAGTCACTGTCACTGGAGCTGGTGCTGACGGCTCACCCCACTGAAATTACCCGCCGGACGCTGATCCACAAGCTGGTGGAAGTGAACAGCTGCCTGAAGCAGCTCGATCACAACGATCTTTCTGATTATGACCGATCGCTGATTATGCGCCGTCTCCGCCAGCTGGTTGCCCAAGCCTGGCATACCGATGAAATCCGTAAATATCGCCCTTCCCCAATCGATGAAGCCAAGTGGGGTTTTGCCGTGGTGGAGAACAGCCTGTGGGAGGGCGTGCCTGGCTTCCTGCGTGAGCTGAATGAGCAGGTGGAAGCCTCCTTCGGCGTGAAGCTGCCGGTAGACTTTGTGCCGGTGCAGTTTACCTCCTGGATGGGCGGCGACCGCGACGGAAACCCGAATGTTACCGCCGATATCACCCGCCATGTGCTGCAACTCAGCCGCTGGAAGGCAACGGACCTGTTCCTGCGTGACATCGCCGTGCTGGTTTCTGAGCTTTCAATGTCGGAATGTACGCCAGAGGTTCGTGAATTGTGCGGCAATCCGGAAGCGTTAGAGCCTTACCGTGAGATCATGAAAAACCTGCGCGGTCAGCTGATGAGCACCCAGGCTTACCTGGAGCGTCGTCTGAAAGGGGAGCGTCTGCCGCGTCCGGCCGACCTGCTGATCTCCAATGACCAGCTGTGGGACCCGCTCTACACCTGTTATCAGTCGTTACAGGCTTGTGGCATGGGCATTATCGCCAACGGGCAGCTGCTGGATACGCTGCGCCGCGTGAAATGCTTTGGCGTGCCGCTGGTGCGTATTGATATCCGTCAGGAAAGCACCCGCCATACTGAAGCCATCGCTGAAATCACCCGCTTCCTCGGGTTAGGCGATTACGAAAGCTGGTCAGAAGCGGACAAACAGGCATTCCTGCTCCGCGAGCTGAACTCAAAGCGCCCGCTGTTGCCACGTCAGTGGGAGCCGAGCGCCGAAACGCGTGAAGTGCTGGAAACCTGCCGCGTCGCCGCTGAAGTACCGAAAGGCTCGATTGCCGCCTACGTTATTTCTATGGCGAAAGTCCCCTCCGACGTGCTGGCTGTCCATCTGCTGCTAAAAGAAGCCGGCATTCCGTTCACCATGCCGGTTGCGCCGCTGTTTGAAACGCTGGATGACCTGAACAACGCCAATGATGTGATGAGCCAGCTGCTGAATATTGACTGGTATCGCGGCATCATTCAGGGCAAGCAGATGGTGATGATTGGCTATTCCGACTCGGCAAAAGATGCGGGCGTAATGGCGGCAAGCTGGGCGCAGTATCAGGCTCAGGACGCATTAATCAAAACCTGCGAGAAAGCGGGTATCGCGCTGACGCTGTTCCACGGACGCGGCGGCTCTATTGGCCGTGGCGGCGCACCTGCCCATGCGGCACTGCTCTCTCAACCGCCGGGCAGCCTGAAGGGCGGACTGCGCGTTACCGAACAGGGTGAGATGATCCGCTTCAAATACGGCCTGCCGGAAGTCACCATCAGCAGCCTGTCGCTCTATACCGGCGCTATTCTGGAAGCAAACCTGCTTCCGCCGCCGGAGCCAGAAGCAGAATGGTGCGGCATCATGGATCAGCTCTCTGCGGACTCCTGCGCGATGTACCGTGGCTACGTGCGGGAAAACAAGGATTTCGTGCCCTACTTCCGCTCGGCAACGCCTGAGCAGGAGCTGGGCAAACTGCCCCTCGGCTCTCGTCCGGCAAAACGCCGCGCAAGTGGCGGCGTGGAATCGCTGCGAGCCATTCCGTGGATCTTCGCCTGGACGCAAAACCGCCTGATGCTGCCCGCCTGGCTGGGCGCCGGTGCCGCGCTGCAAAAAGCGATGGAAGCGGGGCATCAGGATCAGCTGGAGACCATGTGCCGCGACTGGCCATTCTTCTCTACTCGTCTCGGTATGCTGGAGATGGTGTTCTCCAAAGCGGATTTGTGGCTGGCGGAATATTATGACCAGCGTCTGGTAGAACCGTCGCTCTGGCCTCTGGGGAAACAGCTCAGGGAGCAGCTCGATTCCGATATTAAAGCGGTGCTGACTATCGCCAATGATGCGCACTTGATGGCCGATCAGCCGTGGATTGCAGAATCAATAGCGCTGCGAAACGTCTATACGGACCCGCTGAACGTGCTACAGGCCGAACTGCTTCACCGTTCTCGCCAGCTTGAAATAAAAGGCGAAGAACCTAATGCCGATGTGGAACAGGCGCTGATGGTAACGATAGCGGGCGTGGCTGCCGGGATGCGTAATACCGGATAAGCACAGCGTCCGGATGGCGGTCATCCGGACACGAGCCTCGGGTCTTTGATCCGCCAGGCGGATTGCAGCCATAAAAAAAGACGCCTCAGGGCGTCTTTTTTCTGCATTTTTTCTCAGGCAACCGAGGCGACAGGCCTTACACCCAGCGTATGGCAAATAGCGTAGCTCATCTCTGCCCGGTTCAGGGTATAGAAATGGAAGTCTTTCACGCCTTCACGGCTGAGGATTTTCACCATATCCATCGCCACGTTAGCGCCAACCATTTTGCGCGTTTCCGGATCTTCATCCAGCCCGGCAAACATGCTGGTCATCCAGCCTGGCACCCGCACATTGGTCATGGCGGCGAAGCGCTGCAACTGCTTAAAGTTTGAGACAGGCAGAATACCCGGCACGATTTCCACATCAATGCCTGCCGCCACACAACGGTCGCGAAAGCGCAGATAGCTTTCCACATCAAAGAAAAACTGGGTAATCGCCCGGTTGGCTCCGGCATCAATTTTGCGCTTCAGGTTGATCAGGTCTGCCTGAGCACTTTTGGCTTCGGGGTGTACTTCCGGATATGCCGCTACAGAGATATCGAAATCACCCACTTCTTTCAGTAAACCCACCAGATCCGCACCGTACATTTCCGGCTTTCCGGCACCTGGCGGCAGGTCGCCACGCAGCGCCACGATATGGCGAATACCGTTATTCCAGTAGTCCTGAGCTATGGTGCGCAGCTCATCGCGTGAGGCATCAATACAGGTAAGGTGAGGCGCCGCTTCCAGGCCCGTGCGATCTTTAATGCCTTTAATGATGCTATGCGTCCGGTCACGCTCACCAGAGTTAGCGCCATAGGTTACCGAAACAAATTTAGGTTTCAGGCTGCTGAGGCGATCGATGGAGCTCCATAAAGTTTGTTCCATTTCACTGGTACGCGGCGGAAAAAACTCGAAAGAGACGTTAATTTGCCCGTTCAGTTCGGCCAGACTTTGGTTCAGCGCTTCGCGCTGGTTGGCGTGGAAAAAACTCATACCTGCTTACCTCATCAATCGCTCAGGAGTTACTGCCTCAAAGTGAACATCCATACGTTTAGACGTCCAGACATTCAAAATGACGCAGATTGCCTGTTCAGTCAACAGATAAATGGTGACCCGGCGTGAAGATTTTTCTACAAAGATGAAAAAATCTCATGAAAGGCGAAGAATAAAAGAAGAGAGGTGGGCCAGTGAAAACAGGCCCACCTGAAAGATTAAAGCAGTTGAGCAAGACGATTGAGATCGGACTGGATAGCACCGGCTGTAACATCACGGCCTGCCCCCGGCCCGCGGATCACCAGCGGGTTATCGCGATACCACCGGCTTTCAATAGCGAAGACATTGTCACAAGGCAACAGAGCGGCCAGCGGATGATCGTTGCGAACCGCCTCCACGCCGACGCGCGCTTTACCATTGGCATCAAACCGGGCGACATAACGCAGCACCAGCCCCATCTCCTGGGCCGCTTCAAACCGCTGCTGCATCTGCTCGTTCAGCGCTTCTCCATTTTCAAAAAAGTGATCGACCGACTCCCCTTCACAGCTTTTCGGTACCAGAGACTCTACGCGTACCTGATCGGGTTCGATGTCATAGCCCGCTTCACGCGCCAGGATCACCAGCTTGCGCATCACATCCTGACCGGAGAGATCCACACGCGGGTCGGGTTCCGTCAGTCCCTGCTGCCAGGCCTGCTCTACCAGTTCGGTAAAGGGCACCGTGCCATCGTACTGCAAAAACAGCCAGGAGAGCGTACCAGAGAAAATCCCGCTGATGGCAAGGATGCTGTCGCCGCTTTCACGCAGATCCCGTACGGTGTGATTGATCGGTAATCCGGCACCCACGGTGGCATTGTAAAGCCACTGACGGCCGGTTTTGGCGAAGGCATCACGGATCTGGCGGTAGCGGTTGCCGCTTGAGGCACCTGCTACCTTATTGGCGCTAATCACGTGGAAGCCGTGGCTGGCGAAATCCAGGTACTGGTCGGCAAGCGTGTCGCTGGCGGTGATATCCAGCACCACCAAATCATCAAAGGGATGCGCCCGCATCCAGAGGAACAGCGACTCTTCATCCTGCTCTACCGCCTCCTCTTCAAAGAAAGCCATCGACCGGCTGGCATCCAGCCCATCATAGCTCAGCAGGCTACGGCGGCTGTCCACCACGCCTGCCAGCAGAAATTCAAAGCCGGTACGGGCAGAGAGCGTTTTCTGTTCGCGTCCGAAAAGCTCCAGCCAGCGCGAGCCAATGTTGCCTTTACCAAATAAGACCAGCCCGATGCGTTTTTCTGCCCGGAACAGGGAGTGGTGCAGCCCGCGGATTAAGTTTTCCGTCGGCCCTACACGCAGTACGGCCACCAGGCTGATGCTCTCTTCAGACTGCCAGATAAACTCTACCGGCTGGTCTTTCAGCTGCTGCCAGAAACGGTGGCTGTGAAGAGGATTACGGCATACCCCGGCGCCGACCATCGCCACCAGCGCCATGCCTTCACGCAGCTGTATGCGGCCCGGAATACCGGCATCCTGCAACAGATTCAGCGCGCTGCTGACCACTTCAGAGGTATAACAAAGTTGCAGAAGGTTACGATCGGGATGCACGCCAGTGGCTAGCGGGCGAAGCTGAGCACGCTTAAGCAGATGATCTATTTCTTTATGCAGGGCAGCGAAATCATGCTGGGGCGGCACCTGAAACTCAATCAGGCAGACGTCATCATGGCTGGTGACAATACGCGCGCCCGTGCCGGAAGCCAGCACCCGCTCAATGCGGGTTGAACCCTGTTCAGGCTGATAACTACAGCGCAGTAGCAGATCAATATCGCTCCCCGAAACGGGTTGCAGAGTACGGGTATGCAAAACGGGTGCGGCCAGGCGCGCCAGTTCGCTGGCCTCATCCAGACGCAGCAAAGGCAGCAAGCAAGCATCTTTGACCTTACGCGGATCGGCGCTGTAAACGCCCGCCACATCGCTCCAGATCGTCACGCGCGACACGCCAGCCAGCGCACCAATTTGCGTGGCGGAATAGTCACTGCCATTACGGCCCAGCAGAACGGTATCTCCCGCGTCATTACGCGAGATAAACCCAGTCACGACAAGACGGCGGCCAGGATGTTGGATCATCAGCTGTTGCAGCAGCGGCCAGGATTTCCCTTCATCCACTTCAGGTTGCGCGGCCCGTTCGGCGCAGAGGAAATCACGGGCATCCAGCCAGCTCGCCTCAATATCACGCTGGCAGAGAACCGCAGCCATCAAACGGGCAGACCAGATCTCGCCATGCCCGACCACTTCGGCGTACACCGCCTCGGTGATTTTGCCGTCCAGCAGCGCGGCCAGCTTTTCCAGATCCTGAATAAATTGTCCGATCAGGCCGTCGGCCTGGTCAACGGGCAGCAGGCCGGCAATCAGCTCGCTCTGATACCGACGTAACGCCTGTTGCACCTGGTGTGCCGATAACCGGTCGCTCTGGCTTAATTTAAGCCAGCTGATCAACTGGTTAGTCGTACTGCCCGCGGCGGATACCACCATAATATCCCCCGGCTGGCTGTACTCCGCCATAATACCGGCGACCCGCTGGTAACATTTAGCGTCAGCAAGGCTGCTGCCACCAAATTTATGCAACTGACGCGATCCTGCTGCCACTGCTGACTGACTCATGCTTACCTCTTGGCCGCTATCCGGAATGCATTATCCAGATCGGCGATTAAATCTTCGTGATCTTCAATTCCCACCGAAATTCGCAGCAGGGTTTCTGAAATACCGGCGGCAGCACGCGCTTCCGCCGACATCCCCGCGTGGGTCATCGTCGCGGTATGGGAAATCAGGCTCTCTACCCCACCCAGCGATTCCGCCAGAGTAAAGAGTTCCAGAGCTTTCAGAAAACGACGCAGCGCGGCTTCATTGCCGTCAAACTCAAAACTTAGCATGGCGCCAAAGCCTTTTTGCTGACGTACCGCAAACTGATGTCCGGCGTTTTCCGGCAGGGAGGGATGATACAACTTTTTCACCAGCGGTTGTTGCTTCAGGTAATCAACAATCGCCAGGGCATTACGTTGTGCAGCCGCCATACGCGGTGCCAGGGTTCGCATTCCACGTAACAGTAAATAGCTGTCGAAGGCGCTGCCGGTAACGCCAATATTATTGGCCCACCATGCCAGCTCCGTCACCAGAGCAGGGTCTTTCGCAATAACGGCTCCGGCTACCACATCCGAATGCCCATTCAGATATTTTGTGCAGGAGTGCAGTACCAGATCGGCCCCCAGCGCCAGCGGGTTTTGCAGTGCCGGACTGAGAAAGGTGTTATCTACCACGGTGATTGCACCAGCTTCGGTAGCGGCTTTGCAGATAGAGGCGATATCCACCACGCGCAGCAGAGGATTGCTGGGGCTTTCAATCAGCACTAATTTTGGCTGTTCCGCCAGCGCGGCTTTCAGTGCTGCCTCATCGCCCTGATCAACAAACTTCACCCGGTAAGCGCCCCGTTTGCTCAGACTGTCAAACAAACGGTAGCTGCCACCATAACAGTCATGGGGTGCCACCAGCAGGTCACCGGGCTTCAGGAAAACGGTACAAACCAGATGAATGGCCGACATACCGGTGTTGGTCATGACCGCACCGGCACCGCCCTCCAGCTCGGCCAGCGCGCGCTGAACTACGTCACGGGTGGGATTGCCACGGCGTGAGTAGTCATGGGCACGAGGCTCATTGAAATCGGTAAAGTTATAGGTGCTGGAGAGATGGATCGGCGGGACAACACAGCCATATTGCTCGTCATCATTCAAACCGCTGCGTACCGCGATGGTTGCCTGTTTACGCGTCATGGTGCATAAATTCCTGACTGAAGAGAAGAGCGCTTAGCATAACAGGGCACAGATAGACGTCAATACATCTGGACATCTAAATGTCTTTGCGTATAGATTGAGCAAACGGGCAATAACCGTTAAGATTATGTCGCTATAGCCCTCAGAAAGTTGAGCCAATGCAGTGTGATGGTCAGCAACTTCGGGCATAATTAGCCGAATTTCGGTATATCCCCCGCGCCATTGACGCAGGCGTCTGGCAAGCAAGGTATTTCAATTTTAATGATGACTAAGGTAACCCATGGCTGAATGGAACGGCGAATATATCAGCCCGTACGCTGAGCACGGCAAAAAAAGCGAACAGGTTAAAAAAATCACGGTATCCATTCCGTTGAAAGTATTAAAGATTTTAACCGATGAGCGCACCCGCCGTCAGGTGAATAATCTGCGACATGCCACTAACAGCGAGCTGCTGTGCGAGGCATTCCTGCATGCTTTTACCGGCCAGCCCTTGCCGGATGATGTTGATCTGCGTAAAGAGCGCAGCGATGAAATCCCTGAAGAAGCCAAAGCTATAATGCGCGAAATGGGTGTCGACCCCGATACCTGGGAGTACTAGCTTCAGCGGAGGGGATCTGGTGACGCCCTCTTGTTGTGGCAAAGCGGTCTTATCCAGGCCGCTGTCAGAAATAAAAGCGTATTCATTAAAAGCAGGCATAAAAAAACCCAGCCGAGGCTGGGTTTTTTCGTTGCATCCGAAACGGAGACCGTCTCGTGCAGGCAGCTTATTTGCTGCCAGGGATGCTGAAACGCTTGTTGAAGCGGTCAACACGACCACCGCTGGCAACATCACGCTGCTTACCGGTGTAGAACGGGTGGCACTGACCACACACGTCCAGGTTCAGGTCGTGACCCACGGTTGAGCGGGTTTTGATTTCGTTACCGCAAGAACATTTAGCAGTAACTTCAGCGTAATTAGGGTGAATACCTTTTTTCATGGGAAAACCTCAGTTAAGGCCGTGTCGCTCTCCCGTGCCAGGATTAGCCCTGCACCGGCACCACACGAAGATTAAAATTCAGGTGTTTTGATACCAAAATGCCGTATCAACGGCGGCGAACTATACAGAGAATAACTGTCCACTGCAATCGAATCCGCACATTCAGGAAGACACAGTGTACACTATCTCGCTCACAATTTCATCCGGAAGATTTCATGCCCGTTGTTCAGGTCGCGCTACCCGTCCCGCTTGCCCGCAATTTTGACTATGCGTTGCCCTCTCACCTGCCCGTTCCGCTGGCGGGGGCAAGGGTTAGTGTGCCCTTTGGCAAGCGTAAGGCAATTGGCGTGGTAGTGGGGCTTGCTGAGACCAGCGATTTCCCGATCGATCAGCTGAAAGCCGTGCATGAGGTACTGGATACTGAGTCGCTCTATCCCCCTTCGCTATGGCGGATCCTGCTCTGGGCAGCAGATTACTATCACTATCCGTTAGGAGAGGTGTTGTTCCATGCCATGCCCGTTCTGCTGCGTCAGGGAAAACCGGCCCAGGAAGCGCCTTTATACCACTGGGTTATCAGTGAATTGGGAAAAGAGACCGCCTCAGAGAGCCTGAAGCGGGCGCCTAAGCAGCAGCAGGCGCTGGCCGCGCTTCGTCAACGCGCCCTCTACCGGCACGAAATCAGTCAGCATGACATCACGGATGCCACCTTACAGGCGCTGCGGGCAAAAGGATTGTGTGATTTGCGGGCGCAGCAGCGTGCCCATCAGGACTGGCGCACAACCTATGCGGTCAAAGGTGAGCGATTAAAACTCAACACCGAGCAGGCCACAGCCGTAGGCGCCATTCGCAGCGAAGATGACCATTTTGCCGCCTGGCTGCTTGCCGGGATCACCGGCTCCGGCAAAACCGAAGTTTACCTGAGCGTACTGGAAAATGTGCTGGCGAACGGTGGCCAGGCGCTGGTACTGGTGCCTGAAATTGGGCTGACGCCGCAGACCATCGCCCGTTTCCGGGAACGCTTTGCCGCGCCCGTCGATGTGCTGCATTCCGCACTTAACGACAGCGAACGCCTCGCCGTCTGGTTACGTGCCCGTCAGGGTGAAACCGCCATTGTTATCGGCACGCGCTCTGCCCTGTTTACTCCCTTCGCCCGTCTTGGCGTGATCATTATTGATGAAGAGCACGACAGCTCCTACAAACAGCAGGAAGGCTGGCGCTATCAGGCGAGAGATTTAGCGGTGTTTCGCGCCCGGCAGGAAGATATCCCGATTGTGATGGGTACCGCCACGCCAGCGCTGGAAACGCTGCACAACGTGCAGATGGGAAAATATCGTCAGCTTAATCTGAGTAAGCGCGCCGGGAATGCCCGCCAGGCTACGCAGCAACTGATTGATTTGAAAGGCGTGAAGCTACAGGGCGGTTTATCGCCTCTGCTAATCAAAAAAATCGATATGCACCTGAAAGCGGATAATCAGGTTTTACTTTTCCTGAACCGGCGCGGTTTCTCACCGGCGATGCTCTGCCATGAGTGCGGCTGGATAGCCGAATGCCAGCGCTGCGACCGTTACTACACGCTGCATCAGCATCATCACCAGCTTCGCTGCCACCACTGTGACAGCCAGCGGCCCGTTCCTCATCAATGCCCGCAGTGTGGATCAACCCATCTGGTGCCTGTGGGCCTGGGCACGGAACAGCTGGAACAGAATCTGGCTGAACATTTCCCCGACGTGCCTCTTTCACGCATTGACCGTGACACCACCAGCCGCAAGGGAGCACTGGAAAAGCATCTTGCTGATGTTCATCGCGGCGGAGCAAGAATTCTGGTGGGTACGCAGATGCTGGCTAAGGGGCACCACTTCCCGGACGTGACCCTGGTCTCTTTGCTGGATGTGGATGGCGCCCTTTTCTCCGCTGACTTCCGTTCGGCGGAGCGTTTCGCCCAGCTCTATACCCAGGTTGCGGGACGTGCCGGGCGAGCGGGGAAACAGGGTGAGGTACTGTTGCAAACGCACCATCCGGAACATCCGCTGCTGCAAACACTATTGCATCAGGGATACGATGCCTTTGCGCTCCAGGCGCTGAATGAACGTAAGACCGTGTTTCTGCCGCCCTTTACCAGCCATGCGCTGTTTCGTTCCGACGATCACGATAACCAGCAGTCTGCTCTGTTCCTGCAACAGTTGCGCAATCTGCTCGAAGCCAGCCCTTTAAAAGATGAAGGGTTCTGGGTTATGGGGCCTGTTCCGGCCTTGCAACCAAAGCGCGGTGGCCGCTATCGCTGGCAATTGCTGTTACAGCATCCTTCCCGTGGCGTACTCCAGCGGCTGATAAAAAATTCACTGCCGTTAATCAACACATTGCCTCAGACCCGAAAGGTGAAATGGACGCTGGATGTGGATCCTACCGAAGGCTGAAACGGCCTGAGGTTGCGGGCAGCATCGAAAAAAGTCGTACAGGTCACATTTTTTATGCAAATTAAGTAACAGGCTGCCGTTTCATCTGTTAAACAGTAGGAAGTGAGCGGGAAAGGCATCCGTAGTGGCACTTTGAGAGTGAGGATCGTCCCCCGTCGCTCAGGGGCGTGAGGAGAAAGAGGTTGGAGCAGAATCAAGAGACAACCGGCGCGACCATGAAGGACGTGGCTGAGAAAGCAGGCGTATCAACGGCGACCGTTTCGCGCGCGCTGATGAACCCGGAAAAGGTCTCTACAGCAACGCGTAAAAAAGTTGAACAGGCAGTGATAGCCGTTGGCTACTCCCCTCATTCCATGGCGCGCAGTGCCAAACGCAGCGAGTCCCGCACCATCCTGGTTATTGTGCCGGATATCTGCGATCCCTTTTTCAGCGAGATGATCAGAGGGATTGAGGTCGTGGCCGCCGATCGGGGCTATCTGGTGCTGATTGGGGATTGCGCGCATCAGAACAAGCAGGAAAAGTCCTTTCTTAACCTGGTGATGACCCGCCAGATTGATGGCATGGTGCTGCTGGGGTCTCAGGTTCCTTTCGATACGGGCATTGAAGAGCAACGCAACCTTCCTCCTATGGTGATGGCCAACGAATTTGCGCCAGAGCTGGAACTGCCCACCGTCCATATCGATAACCTTACCGCAGCATTTGAAGCCGTGAATCACCTGCTGAAACTGGGTCACAGCCGCGTCGCCTGCATCGCTGGGCCGCAGGATATGCCGCTGTGCCACTATCGACTACAGGGTTATATCCAGTCATTAAGGCGTAACGGGCTTGCTGTCGAACCGCAGTATATAGTGCGTGGAGACTTCACCTTTGATGCCGGTTCACGGGCCATGAAGCAGCTGATGGCGCTGCCGCAACCCCCTGATGCGCTGTTCTGTCACAGTGATATTATGGCGCTGGGTGCGATGGCACAGGCCAAAATTATGGGGCTGCGCGTGCCTCAGGATCTCTCATTAATTGGTTTTGATGATATAGAACTCTCCCGCTACAGCGACCCACAGTTAACTACAGTCGCTCAGCCGCGCTTTAATATCGGTCGGGAAGCGATGCTGCTGTTACTGGAGCAACTGGAAGGGAAACCGGTCAACAGTGGTTCACGCCTGCTCGATTTTGAACTGAAAATTCGCGGAAGCACTGCTCCATCGCTGCGTTTCAGAGAGTGAAAAGCAAAATATTCCTCTCTGCGCGCCCGCAAAAACAAGATTCAGCAGATTCTTAGAGGTATCCCCGCTGGTCAAACTTCCGGCCCTTGAGTAACATGGCGAGCTGATAGCCGGGCGCGCCAGCTCTGTATAGTTGTCCGGCCTCACTTTTCATTGATTATTAGCGGAACGATAGTGGCACAAAAAGATTACGTAGGCCGCGGGCGTTCGACAGGGACGCGTCGCAAAAAGACCAACAGTCGCAGTAAAAAGCGCAGTGGCGGTTCAGGGGTTCCAAAAGTCATGGTAGTGCTTGCCGTTGCCGTTCTGGTGACGTTTGTCGGCGGCCTGTGGTTTATTGCCCATCATAAAAAAGAAGAGACGCCGGTTATCCCCGATCATAAAGCCGTAGGAAATGGCCTGCCGCCGAAGCCGGAAGAGCGCTGGCGCTACATTAAAGAGCTGGAAAACCGTCAACTTACCGTTCCCACGCCTGTAGAGCCTTCTGCCGGCGGTGAAGTGCATTCCCAGACGCAGCTGACCGATGAACAGCGACAATTACTGGAACAGATGCAGTCTGATATGCGTCAGCAGCCCACGCAGCTGAATGAAGTACCGTGGAACGAGCAGACGCCAGCCCAGCGCCAGCAGACGTTACAGCGCCAGCAGCAGCAGAGTCAGCTACAGCAGCAGTCGCGTATGCAGCAAGCGCCGCAAACAACCCGGCCTGCGCCGGTCACGCCAGCGCCCGTCACCCGCGCGCCGGTAAAACAGGCGCCGCAGCCCGCAACGCAGACGGTTCAGCAGCCTAAAGCAGAGAGTAAGCCGAAAGAGAAAGAGGCGGAGAAATCCCAGCGCTGGATGGTGCAGTGCGGCTCCTTTAAAGGCACCGATCAGGCCGAATCCATCCGTGCCCAGCTCGCCTTCGAAGGATTTGAAAGCCGCATCACTACCGGCGGTGGCTGGAATCGCGTGGTTATCGGCCCGTATAACAGCCGCTCCTCCGCAGACAGCACGCTGAAACGCCTGCGAGGCTCTGGCCACTCAAATTGTATTCCTCTCGCTACCGGGGGTTGAAACCCTTTAAAGCTGCCCCATATCTGAATGCATCAATGCCCCGCAGGTGGACTGCGGGGATATCTACTGACTGCAACAAGGGGTCTGCCCGTGACAACAATTGTAAGTGTACGACGCAACGGCCAGGTAGTAATTGGCGGTGATGGCCAGGCTACCCTCGGCAACACCGTAATGAAAGGCAACGTCAAAAAAGTGCGTCGTCTCTATAATGACAAAGTCATTGCCGGTTTTGCTGGCGGGACTGCAGATGCCTTTACGCTGTTCGAACTTTTCGAACGTAAGCTGGAAATGCATCAGGGTCATCTGGTGAAAGCCGCCGTGGAGCTGGCGAAAGACTGGCGTACCGACCGTATGCTGCGCAAGCTGGAAGCGCTGCTGGCGGTAGCGGATGAAAACGCCTCTCTGATTATTACCGGGAATGGCGACGTCATTCAGCCGGAAAACGATTTAATTGCCATTGGTTCCGGTGGTCCTTACGCACAGGCAGCCGCCCGGGCGCTGTTGGAAAACACCGAGATCGGCGCGCGCGACATCGTTGAAAAAGCGCTGGGTATTGCAGGCGACATCTGCATCTATACCAACCACAATCTCACCATCGAAGAATTACCTTCTAAAGCGTAAGGATCCCAATTATGTCCGAAATGACTCCGCGCGAGATCGTCAGCGAGCTGAACCGTTTTATTATTGGCCAGGATAATGCCAAGCGTGCGGTGGCTATCGCGCTGCGCAACCGCTGGCGCCGCATGCAGCTTGATGAAGAGCTGCGTCACGAAGTGACCCCGAAAAATATTCTGATGATCGGCCCAACCGGCGTGGGTAAAACCGAAATTGCCCGTCGCCTGGCAAAACTGGCCAACGCGCCGTTCATTAAAGTAGAAGCGACCAAGTTCACGGAAGTGGGCTACGTGGGGAAAGAGGTGGATTCCATTATCCGCGATCTGACCGACTCTGCGCTGAAAATGGTCCGTTCACAGGCGATTGAAAAAAACCGCTATCGTGCCGAAGAGATGGCAGAAGAGCGTATTCTGGACGTCCTGATCCCGCCAGCCAAGAACAACTGGGGCCAGCCTGAAGAAGCTGCTGAACCTTCGGCAGCGCGTCAGTCTTTCCGCAAGAAATTGCGTGAAGGCCAGCTGGACGAGAAAGAGATTGAGATCGATCTGGCCTCTTCATCGATGGGCGTAGAGATTATGTCTCCGCCGGGTATGGAAGAGATGACCAGCCAGTTGCAGTCGATGTTCCAGAACCTGGGCAATCAGAAGCATAAGCCGCGTAAGCTGAAGATCAAAGACGCGATGAAGCTTTTGATTGAAGAAGAAGCGGCCAAGCTGGTTAATCCGGAAGAGCTGAAACAGGAAGCTATCGAGGCGGTTGAACAGCACGGTATCGTCTTTATTGATGAGATCGACAAAGTCTGTAAGCGCGGTGAAAGCTCCGGCCCGGACGTATCGCGCGAAGGCGTTCAGCGTGACCTGCTGCCGCTGGTGGAAGGCTGTACCGTCTCTACCAAGCATGGCATGGTGAAAACCGATCACATCCTGTTTATCGCCTCAGGCGCGTTCCAGGTCGCCAGCCCTTCAGACCTGATCCCGGAGCTACAGGGTCGCCTGCCAATTCGCGTTGAGCTTCAGGCGCTGACCACGCACGATTTCGAGCGCATCCTGACCGAACCTAGCGCTTCCGTTACCGTGCAGTACAAAGCGTTAATGAAAACCGAAGGCGTGGATATCAACTTTACCGAGGAGGGCATCAGCAAAATTGCTGCCGCCGCCTGGCAGGTAAATGAGACCGCTGAAAATATCGGCGCACGCCGCCTGCACACAGTGCTGGAGCGGCTGATGGAGGATATCTCCTATGATGCCAGCGATCTGAACGGCCAGTCCTTCACCATTGATGCGGAATATGTTGGCAAGCATCTGGATGAGCTGGTTGCAGATGAAGATCTGAGCCGCTTTATTCTGTAAGGCGCGTCAAGCTCAGCAAGAAGGAGGCTCCGGCCTCCTTTTTTTACGTCTGAATGTTATCTGTATTGGTCACTATCCTTGACGTGGAATAACTCTCCGGCCTGAAACGGACGCTACTATAGCGTCACGATGTGCATCCCCTTCAGCAAAGGCCTCTGCCATTATGACGGACAATCTGCATTCCATTACTGCCCTCTCCCCTTCCCGCGCCTGGCTTGAGAGCCTTCGCCTGCGTACGCTACCGCTGGCCTGTGCCTCAGTGATCACCGGCTCTTCGCTCGCCTGGTGGCAGGGACATTTTAATCCCGGCACCGCAATAATGGCTTTGCTGACCACCGCGCTGCTGCAAATTCTCTCTAACCTGGCAAACGATTATGGCGATGCGGTGAAAGGCAGCGACACGCCTGACAGACTTGGCCCGTTACGGGGTATGCAGAAAGGGGCCATCACTCAGCAGCAGATGCGCATTGCCCTGATCTTTACCGTGGCCCTCACAATAGTATCGGGCGTGATGCTGATCCTCCGGGCCTGCCGGTCGGTTAACGATATAGTGGGGTTTATCGGACTGGGCGCGGTCGCGATTGTCGCCGCTATCGCCTATACGGTGGGCAAAAAACCTTATGGCTATCTCGGCCTGGGGGATGCTTCCGTGCTGATCTTCTTTGGCTGGCTGGGCGTCACAGGAAGTTATTATCTTCAGGCGCATAACCTGCCGGTGATGCTGTTTTTGCCCGCTACCGCCTGCGGGCTGATGGCTGTCGCCGTGCTTAACGTGAATAATATGCGCGATATCGACAGCGATCGGCAAAACGGGAAATACACGCTGGCCGTGCGTTTAGGCGCTATTAATGCCAGACGTTACCATTCACTTCTGCTGGTGGGCGCTGTGCTCTGCTGTGCCCTGTTTGCCGTGATGAGTTCGCTCAATTCTGGTGGCTGGCTGTTTCTGCTGGCAACGCCGCTGCTGAACAGTCATCGTCGCTATATCATGCAGCAAACCTCGGCCGTTGCCATGCGTCCGATGCTGGAGAAAACGGTTAAATCGGTCCTGCTGCTTAACCTGCTTTTTTCGTTTGGTCTGCTGCTCAATTAAGTGCGATGTGTTTGACTCATCGCAACTTTTAACAATTGATGATTTTGCCAACAGCGGCGAGAAAGCGATATACTTAAAGTTCCTGTGGCAAACAGACGAAACCCCTTATGAAATATGATACTTCTGAACTCTGCGACATCTACCATGAAGATGTAAATGTCGTTGAACCGCTCTTTTCAAACTTCGGTGGCCGTACCTCGTTTGGCGGGCAAATCATCACGGTAAAATGTTTCGAGGACAACGGGCTGTTATACGATCTGCTGGAGGAGAATGGTCGCGGTCGCGTGCTGCTGGTGGATGGCGGAGGGTCGGTTCGTCGTGCCCTGATCGATGCGGCGCTGGCCAGACTGGCGATGCAGAACGAGTGGGAAGGCATTGTGGTTTACGGTTCCGTGCGTCAGGTTGACGATCTGGAAGAGCTGGATATTGGTATTCAGGCCATTGCCGCTATTCCGGTTGGCGCTGCGGGCGAAGGTATTGGCGAAAGCGACATCCGCGTAAACTTTGGCGGCGTCACCTTTTTCTCCGGCGACCATCTTTATGCCGATAACACCGGCATCATCCTTTCTGAAGATCCGCTGGATATCGAATAAAAAAAATGGGTGCCGCTGGCACCCGTTTCTTATCTGAAAGTTAAACTTCTTCCATTTTTCCAAGCAGCGCACGCAGACGCTCCTGCCAGACAAGCTGCTCTTCTTTCAGGTGCTGATTTTCACGCACCAGAGAATCACTGTTTCCCGCAGCCTGTTGAACCTGCTGATTCAGATTGTTGTTCTGCTCTTTCAGCTCTTCAATTTCCATCTGCAACAGCGTGATGGTATCAATAGCCTGCTGTACTTTCGCTTCAAGTTTCTCAAACACTTCAAATGACATTATAAATAACCTCTTCTAATCGCAACCCGTTGATATTGCCAGCCGCAGATCATGAAGGGGTAAACCGGCATTCCACGGATAACAACGATAATCCGATTGTAAATAGAGCAGCCCGCCAAGTCCAGCGGCGAACCCACCCAGGGTGCAGTCTGTAACAATTTTCAGCATAGACCTGGTATCCGCAACATTAGCCGTTTAAAAAGTAAGGCTATAGTTAATAATTTTCGACAAAAGACCCTTTAAACGAAAATGAAATGGTGTTTTAGGAAAGCCAAAAGACGCGAAAACGCTCATTTTTATGACACAGCACACAACTTTTGATTTCGCTATTTCTCGTTTATGCTCGTTAACGATAAATTTACATCAGCCCTACATTAGATTTGGGCGGCTCACGGAATGAGAAAAAAAGCGCAGTACAACATTTAACCTCGCCTTCAGGAAATGTCATCATGAGTCAGACTGCAACAAGCACGCTTAAAGGGCAGTGCATCGCCGAATTCCTTGGTGTCGCCACCATTATCTTCTTTGGTGCCGGCTGTGTCGCCGCCATGAAACTGGCTGGCGCAAGTTTTGGCCAGTGGGAAATCAGTATTATCTGGGGGATTGCCGTTGCAATGGCAATTTATCTCAGCGCCGCCATCTCTGGTGCGCATCTAAACCCAGCCGTAACCCTCGCACTCTGCCTGTTTGCTAACTTCGATGGACGTAAGGTTGTCCCCTATATCCTTGCGCAAATAGCCGGGGCATTCTGTTCTGCCGCGTTAGTTTACGGCCTCTACTACAATTTGTTCCTGGATTATGAACAGTCTCATCAGATGATCCGTGGCACGGTTGAGAGCCTCGATCTGGCGGGAATTTTCTCGACCTATCCTAATCCACATATCGGCGTGGGCCAGGCTTTCATCGTTGAAGCAGTGATCACCGCCGTGATGATGGGCCTGATTATGGCACTGACCGATGACGGTAACGGTCTGCCTCGCGGCCCGATGGCGCCTCTGCTGATTGGTCTGCTGATTGCGGTTATCGGCGGTGCTATGGGCCCGCTGACCGGCTTTGCTCTTAACCCGGCTCGTGATTTCGGACCAAAGCTCTTTGCCTGGCTGGCAGGCTGGGGTAACGTCGCCTTTACCGGTGGTCGTGATATCCCTTATTTCCTCGTGCCGATCTTTGGCCCGATTGTTGGTGCCAGCCTGGGTGCATTTGGTTACCGCATTTTGATAGCCCGTAATCTGCCTGGTGCCACCGCCGTAAAGAAAGATGAGAAGACGATAGCGCGTACTGAGCAGCGCAAAGCGTAAGTGTTAACCCTTTTCACCATCAGGAATGAATTATGAACACAGAAAAAAAATACATTGTCGCGCTCGACCAGGGCACAACCAGCTCTCGTGCGGTAATCCTGGATCATGACTCCAATATTGTGGCAGTCTCCCAGCGCGAATTTCAGCAAATCTATCCTAAGGCTGGCTGGGTTGAGCATGACCCGATGGATATCTGGGCCTCGCAAAGCTCCACGCTGGTAGAAGTGCTGGCGCATGCCGATATTCGCTCTGATGAGATTGCCGCTATCGGCATCACCAATCAGCGTGAAACGGCCATTGTCTGGGACAAAGAGACCGGCAAACCGATTTATAACGCTATCGTCTGGCAGGATCCGCGCACCGCTGACTACTGTGCGAAGCTGAAAAGAGAGGGCCTGGAAGAGTATATCCAGCACACCACCGGCCTGGTCATCAACCCCTACTTCTCCGGCACCAAGGTTAAGTGGATCCTGGATCATGTTGAAGGCTCCCGCGAGCGCGCGAAACGCGGTGAACTGCTGTTCGGTACGGTCGACTCCTGGCTGGTATGGAAAATGACGCAGGGACGGGTTCATATCACCGATTACACCAACGCCTCACGTACCATGATGTTCAATATTCACAAGCTGGAATGGGATCAGCGCATGCTGGATATTCTTGATATCCCACGCGAAATGCTGCCAGAAGTGAAATCCTCTTCAGAAGTCTACGGCCAGACTAACATCGGTGGTAAAGGCGGTACGCGTATTCCTATCGCCGGTATTGCCGGTGACCAGCAGGCCGCCCTCTATGGCCAGCTGTGCGTTGAGCCTGGCATGGCGAAGAACACTTACGGCACCGGTTGCTTTATGTTGATGAACACCGGTACTGAAGCGGTTACCTCCACCAACGGCCTGCTGACCACCATCGCCTGTGGACCACGCGGTGAAGTGAATTATGCACTTGAAGGTGCTGTGTTCATTGGTGGTGCCTCTATTCAGTGGCTGCGTGATGAGATGAAGCTGATCGGTGATGCTACCGACTCCGAGTATTTCGCCAGCAAAGTGAAAGACAGCAACGGCGTTTACATGGTTCCTGCTTTCACCGGTCTGGGCGCGCCCTACTGGGACCCCTATGCCCGTGGCGCCATCTTCGGCCTGACGCGTGGCGCAAATGCTAACCACATCATTCGCGCAACGCTGGAGTCTATTGCTTTCCAGACGCGTGACGTGCTGGAAGCGATGCAGATTGATGCCAATACTCGTCTGCAATCCCTGCGCGTGGATGGTGGTGCGGTAGCCAACAACTTCCTGATGCAGTTCCAGTCCGATATCCTGGGCGCGCGCGTTGAGCGTCCGGAAGTCCTGGAAGTGACCGCGCTGGGTTCCGCCTATCTGGCTGGCCTTGCGGTCGGCTTCTGGAACGATCTGGACGAAGTTCGTGCTAAAGCCGTTATTGAGCGTGAATTCCGCCCAAGCATCGAAACCACCGAGCGTAATTATCGCTACGCAGGCTGGAAGAAAGCGGTCTCTCGTGCCAAAGCATGGGAAGATCAGGACGATTCGTAAGTCTGTCAATGCGCCCGCGGTCACCTGACTGCGGGCTTTTCCCCCTCTCCCTTCTCTCCGCTGTGATAAACTTTCCGCCTCACTTCTTCTCCGGGGCCAATCATGAAACGAGAACTTGCCATTGAATTTTCACGCGTAACGGAAGCCGCTGCTCTGGCAGGCTACAAATGGCTGGGACGCGGCGACAAAAATGCTGCGGACGGTGCCGCCGTCCATGCTATGCGCATTATGTTGAATAACGTGGATATTGACGGAGAGATCGTCATTGGCGAGGGCGAGATTGATGAAGCCCCGATGTTATATATCGGCGAAAAGGTTGGCAGCGGCAGAGGCGATGCCGTGGATATCGCCGTCGATCCGATTGAAGGCACGCGGATGACCGCCATGGGCCAGGCGAACGCCCTGGCTGTGCTGGCCGTAGGCGATAAAGGCTCGTTCCTGAACGCGCCCGATATGTATATGGAGAAACTGATCGTCGGACCGGAGGCTAAAGGCGCTATCGATTTGGCGTTACCTCTGGAAGAGAACCTGAAACGCGTGGCGCAGGCGCTGCAAAAGCCCCTTTCAGAGCTGACCGTTTCCCTGTTGGCAAAACCGCGCCATGACGCAGTCATCGCTGAGTTACAGCAGCTTGGCGTACGGATATTTGCTTTTCCCGATGGCGACGTGGCCGCCTCCATCCTTACCTGCATGCCGGACAGCGAAGTCGACGTGCTCTATGGCATTGGCGGCGCGCCGGAAGGAGTGATCTCGGCAGCGGTGATCCGCGCAATGGATGGCGATATGCAGGGTCGTCTGCTGGCACGCTATGAAGTCAAAGGGGATACGCCAGAGAATCGCTTACTGGGCGAGCAGGAGCTGAAGCGCTGTCAGGAGATGGGGATTGAAGCCGGTAAAATTTTACAGCTCGGCGACATGGCGCGGAACGATAATGTGATCTTCGCAGCCACCGGCATCACCAGCGGTGATTTGCTGAAAGGCATCACGCGTAAAGGCAATATCGCTACCACGGAAACGCTGCTGGTACGCGGTAAATCACGCACTATCCGCCGCATTCAGTCGATTCACTATCTCGACAGAAAAGATAAAAACCTGCATCCGTTTATTCTGTGATCCCTGCATTCCACCGGTTAAGCGAGCCTGAGGCATTCAGGCTCTGCTTGTAGCCAGCCAACTTATCAGGGCCGATGCGTTTCGGCCCTGACTTATGCTAAACATCTGTCTGAGTCGCGCCGATTCCGCGAAAGTGCCCCAGGCCTGTTGAATTTCAGACAGCATGTGGCTCAGGACGGCGCGAAAGCGGCAGCCAGCAGAGCAGGATCAGCAGCGCCATCGCAAACATCAGCATGCCCAGGCTGAACTGACCCGTTTGCGGCAGCAGCGCTGAAAGCCATGCGGCTAAGCCTGACCCCAGGTTCTGCAACCCACCCAGCAAAGCGCCCGCCGTGCCGGCCATATAGGGCCAGGGTTCCATCGCACCGGTAGTCGCCAGTGGGAACAGCATCCCCGCGCCAAAGAAGAACAGCGCCGCTGGCACCACCAGCGTCCAGATAGTCATTACGCCAAACCAGGCGGGGATCCACATCAGCGCGCCCGCTAACAGGCAACTGTTAACTGACCACCACATCAGCTGCTGGAAAGGCCGGTTTTCCCGTCCGGCAAACCAGGCGCCAAAAAAAGCGGCGGGAATGGGCAAAATAAACAGCAGGCTGACGGTAAGGCTGTTCAGCCCCAGTACGCCACCCATCAACACCCCACAGCTCGCCTCAAACACGGCAATGCCGCCCAGCGCACCCATCAGCATAATCAGATAGCGGATAAAGGTGCTGTCGGCCAGCAGCGGACGATAGCGGGAAAACAGGGCGCGCTTTTCAGAAGGCGCAGGCCGCGTTTCTGGCAGCCAGCGCAGCATAGCGACGCCCACGCAGCCACAGAGCAGCAGCAGGAAAGCAAAGCAGGCCTGCCAGCCGAACAGATGCGTCAGCAACGCGCCAACCACCGGGGCCACCAGCGGGCTGACCAGAATGCCCATATTCAGCAGGCTGTTCGCCAGCCGCAATGCGCCGCCGGCATACAGGTCGCGCGGCATCGTTCGTGCCATCACGCCAGCCACACCGGTGCCCAGGCCCTGAATTGCGCTTCCCAGCACCAGCTGGTCAAAGGTAGGTGCCAACAGCGCAGTCACCGTGCCCAGACAGAAGATACTAAGCCCCGCCAGAATCACCGGACGGCGGCCAATGTTATCGGAGAGCGGGCCATACAACAGCTGCGATCCGCCATAGGTCATCAGATAGGCTGCCATCACCCGCTGGACGGCCCCCTCGCGGACGTTAAATACCTCAGCAATGGCAGTCATTGCAGGCACATAGATGGTTTGCGCCATCTGTCCCACAGCCACCAGTGCAATCAGCATCACTAACAGATGCCCGTTTTCTAATTTTTTCATTTTTTATTCAGCACAATTACCGGCGCTATCTGCAAAATTCAGGGATAACGCACGTGGAGAGGATCTTATGGCGTGGAAAATATCAGGATTTGATGACAAAGGGAGTGGGGAGCCGAAAAATCACTGGCCGCGTAGTGTCAGTGAAAGCGGGCACACCGTAAATCAATCTGTACGTTATAGTGACAAGGGTCAGTTTGTCGATACGAGCTTTGTGCCGCAGAGAGACTGGAAAAGCTGGCGCCGAGTGGCGAAGATAGCGTCAGGCCCCCACCCCGATAAAGGAGAAGTTTATGGCCGAATGGGTTAACGCCAGGATCAAAGAGGTGAATGACTGGACAGAGAGCTTGTTCAGTCTCGTCGTCACCGCCCCTATCGACCCGTTTACCGCTGGTCAGTTTGCCAAACTGGCGCTGGAGATTGACGGCGAACGCGTGCAGCGCGCCTATTCTTACGTGAATGCGCCCAGCGACACTAATCTGGAGTTCTATCTGGTTACCGTGCCGGAGGGCAAGCTCAGCCCGCGCCTGCATGCGCTGAAACCCGGTGAAGAGGTAATGATCACCAAAGAGGCCTCCGGGTTCTTTGTGCTGGATGAAATTCCTGAATGCAAAACGTTATGGATGCTGGCTACCGGCACGGCCATTGGGCCTTATCTTTCGATTTTGCAGGAAGGAAAAGGGCTGGAGCGTTTTGAAAATATCGTGCTGGTACATGCCGCGCGTTACGCACAGGATCTGAGCTATCTGCCGCTGATGCAGCAGCTTCAGCAGCGCTACAACGGCCAGTTGCGTATTCAGACCGTTGTCAGCCGGGAAGAGAGCGTCGGTTCACTGACCGGCCGCGTACCGGCTCTGATTGCCAATGGTGAGCTGGAAGCAGCCGTAGGGTTGCCAATGCAGGCGGAAAGCAGCCATATCATGCTGTGTGGAAACCCGCAGATGGTCAGGGATACGCAGCAGCTGCTGAAAGAGACCCGCGATATGCGTAAGCACCTCAAGCGCAAGCCAGGCCATATGACCGCCGAGCATTACTGGTAATTGGCGGCTGAGCATGACTGGCAATCCGGCCTACAGAGCCGGGTATTGCTGATTATCCGGCAGTTTACCTCTGACCACAGAGGTTACTGGTAATCTGGCAGCTTGCGTCCAAAATAGTTGACCGGGCTGGCCGCTCTGCCAAAGCGGTTCATGCCCTGGGTACCGCTGAAGGTGCCCAGCTCAAGCGTCATTGTGACCAGAATCAGCGTGGGGACAAAGCGATCAAGCGCCCACTGCCAGTGCTGCGGCAGCATCTCCCAATCCCTTGCCAGCATCATCCAGGCGACCAGCAGCAGCAGCGCCCACCAGGCGCTTTTATTACGATCGTGCAGGCGCTTGACCACCACTGCGCTGGTGGGCAGGAGCAGGAAAACCACAAGGAATGCCGCCGTCTGGCGACTTATCCAGCCGCGATCGGCCAGGGTGTAGAGCACGACCATCAGAGCCAGCCATACTGTCAGCCATACCCAGAAATCGCGCCGTCTCAGGCGGCCTCGCCAGGAAAAACACCACGCTTGTAAGGTCATTTTTTATCCCTCAGAACAGCGTCAGGCTTTGACTTTGCCGGTCATTGTCCGTTCTAATCTTGAGTTGAATTTTAAGGTTAGGGCAGACGGAATGAATAAAGTGATTTTTCTGGGCATTACGGCACTGTTAATGCTGACAACAGCCCAGGCGGAGGATGCCCCCGCTGCGCAGGATCGCACTGAACACCTGCCTGCCGCGCCCTATCTTCAGGCTGGATCGCCTACCTTTGATATGACTATCGGCCAGTTCCGCGAAAAGTATAATGCTATCAACCCCAGGTTACAGATTGCTGAATATCGCGCAATCGATAACCGTGGGGATAAAAGTAATTTGACCCGCGCCGCCAGCAAGATCAATGAAAATCTCTACGCTTCCACCGCACTGGAGCAGGGAACCGGAAAGATCAAAACCTTACAGATAACCTGGTTGCCGGTGCCTGGCCCCGATGAGAAAGCGGCACGGGATAAAGCGCTGGCTTACATGGCCGCCATGACGCGCTTTTTTGAGCCTACGCTCAATGTAGAACAGAGCCTGAAGCGGCTTAACGACGTGCTGAACAAGGGCAAAGGATCGCGTTACTTCACCCAGGATGAAGGCGCTGTGCGCTACATCGTGGCGGACAATGGCGACAAGGGACTGACCTTTGCCATAGAGCCGATTAAATTAGCGCTGGCGGCCAACTGACCCCCAGCAAAGATGACGAAAAGCAAAGCCTTTAGGGGTTTTGATCTCTATACTGTCTGGCAGACAACTCTGCTCTGGCAGGGTAATTTAACAGCATCGCGCTAAGCGTGGAGGATATAATGCGACATCCGTTAGTCATGGGTAACTGGAAACTGAACGGCAGCAAAAAGATGGTCAACGAACTGATTGCCGGCTTGCGTAACGAGCTGAGCAGCGTTGACGGCTGCGGCGTAGCCATTGCCCCTCCGGCGGTCTATCTGGATCTGGCAAAACATGCCGCTTCCGGTAGCCACATTGCGCTTGGCGCACAGAACGTTGATGTGAATCTGTCTGGCGCATTCACCGGCGAACTCTCTGCCGACATGCTGAAAGATATCGGCGCACAGTACATCATCATCGGCCACTCTGAACGTCGCACTTATCATAAAGAGAGTGACGAGCTGATTGCCAAAAAATTTGCCGTGCTGAAGGCCGCAGGCCTGATCCCTGTGCTCTGCATCGGTGAAACCGAAGCAGAAAACGAAGCGGGCAAAACGGAAGAAGTGTGCGCACGTCAGATCGATGCCGTGCTGAATACCCAGGGCGCCGAGGCTTTCAACGGCGTGGTTGTGGCTTATGAGCCAGTCTGGGCTATCGGTACCGGTAAATCCGCTACCCCTGCGCAGGCTCAGGCAGTACACAAATTTATCCGTGACCACATCGCTAAGAAAGATGCGACCGTGGCTGCGCAGGTTATCATTCAGTACGGCGGTTCTGTTAACGACAAGAACGCAGCAGAACTGTTTGCTCAGCCAGACATCGATGGTGCCCTGGTTGGCGGCGCGTCACTGAAAGCTGATGCTTTCGCCGTGATTGTTAAAGCCGCAGCAGCAGCGAAACAAGCCTGACGATCTGCCTCCTGCGCTGGCCACAGCGCAGGAGTTTTCCTTTTCCACTCTTATTCCCCTCTTCAGACCGGCAGCCCTGTTTCGGGCCTGCGAAGTCTTCCACCCTGCTTACTTATGCTAAGTCTTTGATTATAAATTAACCTTTCCGAAATCCGCATTTGTTAACGGCTCTATGTCACAGCCGGTATCAATGTTACTAATTTCGTTTGATTTTTCATTCTCATTTTTAATCTTTAAACAATTTTTTAAATGACTCGTAACAATGGTATATTTCTGTCGAGCCATAAGATTTCAGTATGTTCGTTTTATGGTGGGTTAACGAAAACTGCCCCTGGAATAATGAGACAGCGGAACGCGCTCCTCAGAAGCCGTGTCTGTTTCCCTGCTTAACTTGTTGAAAAAATCAACGCCCGGAGATGTCGCCTCATGCGAAAAACTGCTGCACTCCAGTCTGTCTGCACTGAAAAGATGGGTTTTGCTGAATCGGCCAAGGCCGGAGAATACAACGACGTCGATCTGTTACTGATCGGCGGCGGCATTATGAGCGCCACGCTCGGCACCTATTTACAGGAGCTGGAGCCGGAATGGCGTATTAGCATGGTGGAGCGCCTGGAAAACCCTGCTGAAGAAAGCTCTAACGGCTGGAACAATGCGGGCACGGGTCACTCCGCGCTGGCCGAAATGAACTATACCCCAGAGAAAGAAGACGGTTCGGTTGAGATCAAAAAGGCCGTGGAGATTAATGAGGCCTTCCAGATCTCCCGCCAGTTTTGGGCACATCAGGTTCGCAAAGGGACCCTGACTAACCCGCGCAGCTTTATCAACAGCGTTCCGCATATGAGCTTTGTCTGGGGCGAAGAAAATGTCACCTTCCTGAAGAGACGTTACCAGGCGCTGCAAAAAAGCAGTCTGTTCCGCGGTATGGAATATTCAGAAGACCCGGAGCTGATCAGGCAATGGGTGCCGCTGATGATGGAAGGCCGCGAGCAAACCGACCCGGTCGCCGCCACGCGCATCTCAAGCGGAACTGACGTGAATTTCGGCGAAATCACCTGCCAGCTGGTGGCATCGTTGCAGAAAAGCCGGAACTTCAGGCTCCAAACCCGTCATGAGGTTCGCGACATCAGGCGCAATGATGATGAGAGCTGGAGCGTGACGGTCGCCGACCTGAATAACAAAGGTCAGCAAAAAACCGTGCGTGCGCGCTACGTCTTTATTGGCGCAGGCGGTGCGGGCCTGACGCTGCTGCAAAAATCCGGCATTCCTGAAGTCAAAGATTATGCTGGTTTCCCGGTAGGGGGCGAGTTCCTGGTCTCTGACAATCCCGAAGTGGTGAAACGTCATCTGGCGAAAGTGTATGGTAAAGCCTCCGTGGGCGCCCCGCCGATGTCCGTGCCGCACCTGGATACCCGTATGCTGGACGGCAGGCAGACCCTGCTGTTTGGCCCGTTTGCTACCTTCTCTACCAAATTTCTTAAGCAGGGTTCACTGTGGGATATGTTTGCTTCGCTGACTTCCTCCAACCTGCTGCCGATGATGCAGGTTGGCCTGAATAATTTCAGTCTGGTGAAATATCTGATGGGTCAGGTCATGCTGACCGATGAAGATCGCCTGAAAGCGTTGCAGGACTATTTCCCGGAAGCCAGAAAGGAAGACTGGCGCCGCGTGAAGGCGGGCCAGCGTGTGCAGATCATCAAGAAAGAAGCGGGTAAAGGCGGCGTGCTGAAGCTGGGCACCGAAGTCGTCACCTCGCAGGATGGCACGCTCTCTGCTCTGCTTGGCGCCTCGCCGGGTGCTTCAACCGCCGCCCCCATCATGATCGAGCTGATGAGCAAAGTTTTCCATGAACGCTTTTCCTCATTCGAATGGCAGACAAAGTTGAAAGCGATGATCCCTTCTTATGGTCAGAAGCTGAATGGCAACGTGGCGGCGACGGAAAAAGAGATGGCGGAAACCTGCCGTATCCTGCAACTGGAGTACACGCCTGCATCTGCTGCCAATGACGAAGCCGCAGAAGCTGAGGCCGCGGTGGTCGGCAAGTAACCTCGCCTTCCGATCCCAGGGCGGATAGATTCCGCCCTTTTTTACCTCCCACTTTCCTCTGCCCGATCGACACAAGCGTCTATGCTTTTAGCTGACCCGTATTAAAGGAGAAGCAGGATGGACACATCTTTACCTCAGCCGATCACTGATAACGAACTCTCTCTGCTGGACCGCTACTGGCGAGCCGCAAATTACCTGTCGGTGGGGCAGATCTATCTGATGGATAACCCGCTTCTCAGAGAGCCTCTGCTGCCACAGCACATCAAACCCCGCCTGTTGGGCCACTGGGGAACCACACCCGGACTGAATTTTATCTATGCGCACCTCAACCGCATTATCCGTCAGCGTGACCTCAATCTGCTCTATATCTGCGGTCCGGGACACGGGGGGCCGGGCATGGTTGCCAATACCTGGCTTGAAGGCACCTACAGCGAAATCTATCCCGATATCAGTGCAGATGCCCAGGGCATGCGTAAACTCTTCAGGCAGTTCTCTTTCCCCGGCGGGATCCCAAGCCATGCGGCGCCCGAGACGCCAGGCTCCATCAATGAAGGCGGTGAACTGGGGTACTCGCTGGTACATGCATTTGGGGCCGTTTTTGATAATCCAGGACTGATTGCGCCCTGCATTATTGGTGATGGCGAAGCGGAAACCGGGCCGCTGGCCTCAAGCTGGCACGGTAACAAATTCCTGAATGCCGCCCGTGATGGTGCGGTCCTGCCCATTCTGCATCTCAATGGCTATAAAATTGCCAATCCCACTCTGCTGGGTCGTTCCAGTGATGAGGATCTGCAACAGCTGTTTACCGGCTACGGTTACGATCCGCTGTTTGTGGTGGGAGATGATCCGCACCAGATGCATAGCGATATGGCCGCCGCCTTTGATAAAGCGTTCGACCGTATCCATCAGTTACAGCAGGAAGCACGAAGCGGTGTGGCAGCGACACGCATTCCGCGCTGGCCAATGATTATTCTGCGCAGCCCCAAAGGCTGGACGGGACCGAAATCGGTAGATGGTAAAAAAGTTGAAGGGTTCTGGCGCGCTCACCAGGTGCCGGTTTCATCGTGCCGTGAGGATGAAAATCATCGTCAGATTCTGGAATCCTGGCTGAGAAGCTATCGCCCCGATGACCTGTTTGATGCGGAAGGCAGGCTGAAACCTGAACTCCAGGCGCTGGCGCCCGAAGGGGATAAAAGGATGGGAGCCACGCCCTACGCTAACGGCGGGCGGCTGCGGCAGGAACTTAACGTGCCCGATATCCGCCAGTTTGCCATTGAGGTTGCCAGCCCCGGCGGCAGCCAGGATCAGTCCACGGCAGTGCTCGCCAGCTATCTCAGCGAGATATTCCGCAGTAATCCCGACAACTTCCGCCTGTTCGGGCCAGACGAAACCGCATCAAACCGTCTGGGACGGGTCTTTGATGTGACCAGCCGAACCTGGATGGAAAGGATTGAAACCTATGATGAGCAGCTCTCGCCAGATGGCCGCGTTATGGAGATCCTCAGCGAGCATCAGTGTCAGGGCTGGCTGGAGGGCTATCTGCTGACCGGCAGGCATGGTCTGTTTACCTGTTACGAAGCCTTTATCCACATTGTGGATTCAATGTTCAACCAGCACGCCAAATGGCTGAAGGTGTCGCGTAAGCTGCCGTGGCGCAAGCCCATCTCTTCACTGAACTATCTGCTTTCTTCTCACGTCTGGCGTCAGGATCACAACGGTTACAGCCATCAGGATCCCGGTTTTATCGATCACGTTGCCAACAAAAAAGCGGATATTGTCCGTATTTACCTGCCGCCAGACGCCAATACCCTACTGTGGGTAGGCGACCACTGCCTGCGAACCTGGGATCGTATCAATGTGATCATCGCAGGCAAGCAGCCCGAGCCGCAGTGGCTGACTATGGAGCAGGCTGTCACGCATTGCGAAAAGGGCATGGGCATCTGGCCCTGGGCCGGGAATGAGCAACCGGGCGGTGAGCCGGATGTGGTCATGGCCTGCGCGGGGGATGTGCCAACGCTGGAAACCATGGCCGCGGTTGATCTGCTTCGTCAGTGGCTGCCGGAACTGAAAGTTCGGGTTGTGAATGTGGTCGATTTGCTGGCGCTGCAAACCAGAGAGCAGCATCCCCATGGCCTGGAAGATGGGGCGTTTGATGAGATATTTACCGCCGATAAACCGGTGGTCTTCGCTTTCCACGGCTATCCAGCCCTGATCCACCGGCTGACTTACCAGCGAAACAATCACCGTAATTTCCATGTGAAAGGTTTCAATGAGGAAGGCACCACCACCACACCCTTTGATATGACCGTACTTAACGAGCTGGACCGTTATCATCTGGCGCAGGAAGCGATTATGCGCGTGCCGGGGCTGGCAGAGAAGGCCTCAGACGTGCTGGATAAAATTCAGGACAAACTGGCTGAGCATCACCGCTGGGTTCGTGAACAGGGAGAAGACTTGCCGGAAGTGCTGAACTGGGTATGGCCCTCCAGCGCGCGTTAACCATTATCCTGTGGGCGACCAGCGGGTCGCCCACAGCTTTCAGAGTTGCACGGCTTCCACCAGCATCCAGAGCGTGGTGATAACCAGCGAGAGCGCCATTACCCCATTAAACACGCGCAGCTTCCAGGGCACCTGTAAGTGCTTACCCAGCCGATCGCCCATCGCCGCCCAGATCAAAATGCATGGCAGATTCAGCGCCATAAAGCCAAACATGACCGTGACAATACCGCTGCTGGCGGTATACATCAGCGCCACGTTCGTCGCCATCAGCCAGGCTTTCGGATTGATGGCCTGAAACATCGCACCGCCGATCAGCGTCATTGGCTGCGCTTTTTCACGCAGCTTTGGCGCGCCCGAGCGGAAAATTTTCCAGGAAAGCCACAGCAGGTATGCGCCCCCCATCAGCGTCAGCGGCAGAAGAACCGCGCTCATCCATTGCAGCAATACCTCAAGCAGCAATCCCGCTATCGCCGTCTGAATGCCGCATCCAATCATGATCCCCAGCAGCATAGGCAGCGTACGGCGCATGCCGAAATTGACGCCAGAAGTGGCCAGCATCAGGTTATTCGGCCCTGGCGTAATGGACATCACGGTAACGTAACTGATAAAGGAAGGATCGAGCATGGTCTGTCTCCTGGGTGCGGTTGAGAACACCATGTTAAGGAGATCACGCCGATGGTAACAGATTCAGAAATACACTATTGTGATGAGTACAAAGGCTGTTTTCATTAAACTGTACCCATTACCAGGGCAGGCGACTGTGTCTATTATCGACGCGCAGGAGAGTACGCTTTACCATCAGCTGGCTGAAACGCTGGCGGAAGCCATCCACAACGGTACTTATCTGCCCGGAAGCCGCCTGCCCGCTATCCGGCGCTGTGCCAGCAACCACCAGCTAAGCGTAAACACCGTGCTCACAGCCTACCGTATCCTGGAAGATCGCGGCCTGATCGAAGCCAGACCCCAGTCGGGCTATTACGTCCGTGGAAGGCTGCCTTCGGTGAAAACCAGCGGCGACCGACAGGCAAAGGTGCGCTCACCCGGCAGTGAAAAGCTGGATTTGATCGACGCCGTATTTGCCGCACAGAACCATCCCGACTACACCAATATCTCGCTGGCCTGCCCGCAAAACAGCGACTTCTTTCCCACGGCCAAAATCAGCCGCATTATGGCTTCTCTGCTTCGACGTGAACCCGATTTAATTGGTCGCTATGCTCTGCCGCCGGGTAGTCAGCGCCTGAGGCGGGAAATTGCGCGCCGGGCGATGGACCTGGGGATGACGCTGACCGCTGAAGAGGTGACGCTGACACACGGCTGCATGGAGGCGCTCCAGCTGGCGCTGCGAGCCATCACCACGCCGGGAGACTGCGTAGGTATAGAGACGCCCACCTATTTTTATCTGTTCCCGCTGCTGGCAAGCCTTGGTCTGAAAGTGGTTGAAATCCCTACCGATCCCCAGCATGGACTCTCGCTTGATGCTCTGGAGCTGCTGCTACAGGAGAATCGTTTGCAGGCGCTCATCGCTATGCCAAACGTGCAAAACCCGCTGGGGTGCAGCATGAAATTGCAGGATAAAAAACGGCTGGCGAAGCTGGTCAATCGCTATAAAGTGCCGCTGATTGAAGACGGGCTGTATGCCGAGCTGCAATTCTGTTGGCCGCTCTCCCCGGCGGTCAAAGCCTTTGATACCGACGGCTGGGTGCTGCATTGTGCCAGTTATACCAAAACGGTGGCACCCGACTTTCATCTGGGCTGGATTGCAGCCGGGCGCTTCAGTAAGGAGCTTGCCAGGCTTAAATCTGTCTCTTCACTCGCTGAGTCACGGCTGTTGTCCGAGACGCTGGGGCTGTTTCTGGAATCTGGCGGGTACGACCATCACCTGCGTTCTATGCGCCGCCGCTACGCTGCGCAACTGGATGAAGTCAGAGGCATTATTGCCCGTTATTTCCCTCTGGGAACCCAGGCCACGATGCCAGGCGGAGGCTATGTTTTTTGGGTAGAGTTACCGGGCAAGGTGGATACGGTAGATCTGTTTCACCGATTGCTACAGGAGAAAATCTGCCTGACGCCGGGGGCGCTCTATACCCTGAGCGATCGCGGAAACCACGCGCTGCGGCTCTCCTGCTGCTACCCGTTCGATGAGCGTTATACCTGGGCGCTGAAACGAACGGGCGCGCTGGCATGTGAAATCAGCGGTATTGCCGCAGGCAAGCTCTGACGTTAAGGCGTGCCGTTTCGGCCCCACGTGGCATAGCCTTTACGTTCGGTCAGCCGCTCGTAATAGGCCCGCACGGCAGGAAACGCAGGGTGGTCCAGCGGCGTCTCAAACCAGCGGTTAACTGACAGCCCTACCGGGATGTCAGCAAGCGAGAAGGCGCTGCCTGCCACATAGGCGCCGGTACGTTCCAGCTGCGCATTAAGAATGGCCATGGTGTAAGACCAGCCTTTGCAGGCTGCGGCCAGCAGCCGGGGGTCCTGATGCGCAGGCGAGTGACGCACTAACGCCATAAAGGCGTAACGCCAGGAGGTGTTCAGCTCGGTTGCCTGCCAGTCAGTCCACTGGTCAACGGGCGCACGAGCACGGGGGTCTTCAGGATAGAGCCAGCCGCCGCCGTAGGCGTTCGCCAGATAGCGGATAATGGCGTTGGATTCCCACATAACGAAATCCCCGTCCTGGATAACCGGCACCAGGGCATTAGGATTCAGCGCTCTGAAGGAAGCCTCCTGCGGAGACTTAAACCCCTCGCCCCACTCTTCACGGCGAAAGGGAATATTCAGCTCTTCACAGATCCAGAGTACTTTTCGCACATTAATGGAGGAGGCGCGCCCCAGTATTTTCAGCATAGATCCTTCACTTATTGGTTCAGGTTTTGGCTATTAATACGCATATTCTGTCGGACTGACAATGGCCAACCCCAGCCCGACTTAACAGTTATGGCACCCCGCTACACTCAGCGGAAAGATTCAGGATACTCTTACACATCATAACCAAAAGGAGATGCGCGATGACACAATTACGTGCGTTTAAGCAGGTTGACGTATTTACTTCTTCTCCCCTGAATGGCAATCCACTGGCGGTGATTATGGATGCCAGCGGCCTGAGCGATGAACAGATGGCGACGGTTGCCCGCTGGACGAATCTCTCAGAGACCACTTTTATTCTGCCCGCGCAGGATCCGGCGGCTGACTATCGTGTGCGTATTTTCACGCCAGATCTTGAGCTGCCTTTTGCCGGTCACCCTACTCTTGGCAGTGCGCATGCGCTGATTGAATCTGGCATTACCCTTAAGCAGCCCGGCAGGATTGTCCAGGAGTGCGAGCTGGGGCTGATATCGATAAAGATAGCGGCTGACGGCGCGCTGGCCTTCTCAGCGCCGGAGGCGACGCTAACGGAGTTCTCCGATGCGTCCTTAAGCAGCGCGCTTGGCTGCGATGCAATCGAATCCGCACTGCCGGTGATGGTAGCCGATATGGGGATCCGCTGGCTGCTGGTGCCGATGCAGTCGGCTGAAGCGGTACTGGCGATTAAGCCCAGCCTCACTGAGTTTGAAAACGTGATGCGTATCGCGAAGGTGAATGGCGTAATGCCTTTTGCTCCTGTCGACGGCGTTGCCGGACAGTATGAAGTTCGCGGTCTGCTGGTTGAAAACGGATCGTTAACGGAAGACCCGGTCACTGGCAGCGCTAACGCCTGTCTGGCTCGCTACCTGCAAGCTCGGGGCGTGGAGCTGGATTACCGGGTACGCCAGGGGACAGCAATGCAGCGCGCTGGCCGCCTCAGCGTGACTTATGCGACCGATGGCGTCTGGATTGGCGGCCAGACGGTAACGGTGATTGAGGGTACGCTGAAGATTTAAGACTCTGGTCGGCCTCAGCCTGCATCACACAGCGGCAAGATGCACCACACCCTGGCAACAGTGCCCGTTAAGTCAGGAACAAAACACGGCTTCCTTCATCCTGAGGGAAGCCTGGGGTTTACTCGTCTGTAACCAGAGCCTCAGAGAAACATGCCGCCCGAAGCTTCAATACGCTGCCCGTTGATCCAGCCGCTCTCGTCGCTGAGAAGCTGGGCGATGGCATTGCCGATGTCGTCCGGCTGCCCCACGCGGCCCAGTGCAGTTTGCGAAGCCACAAAAGCATTCACCTCAGGATTATCGCGCACCATGCCATCGCTGAAATCGGTGGCGATAGCGCCCGGCGCCAGGATATTCACGCTGATGCGCCGCTCTCCTAACTCTCTGGCCTGATAACGGGTCAGTACCTCCATTGCGCCTTTGACGGAAGCATAGGCGCTGGAACCTGGCAGGCTGAAACGGGCCAGACCGCTTGAAATATTAAGTATCCGGCCACCATCAATCATCAACGGCAGCAGCTTCTGCGTCAGGAAAAAAGGCCCCTTAAAATGGACATTCACCATCTCATCAAACTGCGCTTCGGTAGTCTGATTAAAACTGGCATGCAATGCCGTACCGGCGTTGTTTAATAAATAGTCAAAATTGTCACGTTGCCAGACGATCTGTAGCTGCTCCTGCACTTTACCAACGAAGTCGGCAAAGCTGCTGCTGTCCGCTACATCGAGCTGGAGAGCCACTGCGTCAGCGCCAAGTGCCCGGATGCGCTTGACCACCTGCTCTGCTTCCTGCTGCTTATGACGATATGTCAAAATGCTGTTAACGCCCCGCGCGGCCAGCTTAAGGGCGGCATTTTCACCTAAACCCCGGCTTCCGCCGGTGATAATTGCAATTTTAGCGCTCATTTTCTTCTCCGTTTCATTCACTGTGGACAAAAAACAGGATATTACCTGCGTTCTGATCTATAAATGAGCTTGATAACGCTTCACTGTTTCACTCTGAACAACAATGAGCGCATTAATGGATAAAATTCAAGCAATGCAGGTCTTTGTTCGGGTAGCTGAACTTCAGAGCTTTACCCGTGCAGCGGAAAGCCTGGGAGTGCCGAAAGGAAGTCTCTCCCGCCAGCTTCAGGCGCTGGAAAACAGTATGGGTACGCGGCTGTTACACCGCACCACCCGCCGGGTTCAGCTCACCCAGGACGGTCTGGTCTATTACGAACGCTGCCGCGATGTACTTGCCACGCTGGAGGAGATGGATTCCATGTTTCAGCACGATCCGGCCACGCTGAGCGGCCGGATAAGGGTAGATATGTCCGTCAGCCTGGCCTGCCATTTTATTCTGCCGCTGCTGCCCCAGTTTTTGCAGCAATATCCCGGTATTGAGCTGGAGTTAAGCAGCAGCGACCGCCGTGTTGATGTGGTGCGCGAAGGGTTTGACTGCGTGGTGCGTGGCGGCGTGTTAGATGATTCAGGACTGATCGCCCGCCCACTGGGTACGCTGACGATGGTCAACTGCGCCAGCCCCGGCTACCTTGAGCGGTTTGGCACGCCCCTTACGCTGGAAGATCTCGGCCAGCATGCCATGGTGCACTACAGTCGGCAGCTGGGGAGCCATCCGGCAGGCTTTGAGTTCTACGACGGCAAAACCACGCACTTTATTAAGACCGGCGGTGCAGTGACCGTAAATAATACGGAAACCTATCGCACAGCCTGTCTCTCCGGATTGGGCATTATTCAGGCTCCGCTGTCAGGGGTGAAGGCCTCGCTAAAGGATAAAAAGCTGGTCGAAATCCTCCCCTATTTTCGCGCTGAACCGATGCTGCTTTCGCTGATCTATCCCCATCGCCGTAATCTCGCCAGGCGGGTACACATCTTTATGGAATGGCTCACGCAGGCAATGAAACAGTACATAGCCTGACGAGGCGGCTATAATTTCACGCAGATACATTTATTTGAAGGGCATAAAGAAGGGTACATGAAGGAAAATCAACCGGCTGAAGAGCAGCAAAAAGCAGAAAAACCTCTGATCAACATTAAAACGGGCAACCCTACCGTCGACAAATCCATCACCCGGCTTTCGCGCCTGGTTAGCTGGTTCCAGGCTATTCCGACGGTAGCGCATTTTCTCCGTGCGGGAGAGCGCTTTAACGATCGTCTTGGCAGCCAGTTTGGCGCGGCCATTACCTATTTTTCGTTTCTGTCGCTGATCCCTATTTTGATGGTCTCCTTTGCCGCGGTGGGCTTTGTGCTCGCCTCTAACCAGGATCTGTTGACGGAGTTGATCAATAAGATCGTCAATAATATCAGCGATCCCACGCTGGCTTCGACGCTGAAAAACACCGTGAATACTGCGGTTCAGCAGCGTACCACCGTTGGGCTGACAGGCTTGTTTATCGCCCTCTACTCAGGCATTAGCTGGATGGGCAACCTGCGCGAAGCCATTCGCGCCCAGTCGCGCGATGTCTGGGAGCGAAACGAACAGGATAAGGAGAAAATCTGGTTCAAATATACCCGTGATTTTATTTCGCTGATCGGGCTGGTGCTCGCTCTGATCGTGACGCTGTCGCTGACTTCTATCGCTGGCGCAGCGCAGGAGGCGATCGTTCGCGCACTGGGGCTGGAGGGGATTGAGTGGCTCAGACCGGCGATGACGCTGATTGCGCTTTCCATCTCCATTCTGGCGAACTATCTGCTGTTTTTGTGGATATTCTGGATCCTGCCGCGCCATAAACCGCGTAAGAAAGCGCTGTTTCGTGGCACGTTGCTGGCCGCTATCGGCTTTGAGGTGATTAAATTTATTATGACCCTGACGCTGCCCAAACTGGCCTCGTCTCCTTCTGGCGCAGCGTTTGGATCGGTCCTGGGCCTGATGGCGTTCTTCTACTTTTTTGCCCGCCTGACATTGTTCTGCGCCGCGTGGATAGCTACAGCAAAATACAAGGATGACGAGCCTGTCGAGGTTCCCGCAAGAAAAGCCTGAATTCTGCCCACCCCACTAAAGGGCAACGTCCGTTGTCTTCGAAAGGCTCAGTATGCTGCAGGTATGATCCTGCAGCTCTTCCGCAGAGCCATTATTCATCAACAGCAGATTCCGTTTAATCACCATCAGCGCACGGCGACCATCCGGTAGCGCAGCAATGGCGATGCCATATTTGTACATCTCTTCGCGGGCGCCTGGGAGTTCGCTGGCGATGCGAATAAACGGGCTCATTTTCTTGGTCTCGTCACGCGTTACGGCACGCACCTGATAAACATGTTCGCCTAACTGTTCAGACTGCCAGAGGCTGGTGAGGCTGTCGCTCAGGCTGTCCAGACGCTGGCGAATATCGGGCCGCAGGCAGGAGATATGAATATGCAGCTGATTTTGCGTTCTGCCCCGCAGGGAGTTAACAGTCACCGCTACCGCGCTGTCCGCTATCGGCGCACCGCGTTTCTCTTCCATATAGTGACGCGCACGCCAGGCTTCAGCAAAATAATTGGGCGTGGAAGGATTAAGCAGGATCGGACTCTCAATACCGGTAATTTTTTCGACCGGCATCAGTAAATATTGCAGGGGACCATTACGATCTTTCAGTACCACAAAACCATTTCGTAAATCCACTTTGCGACAGGGCGTTGGATCGTTGTTTTGATTTTGGTTAGGCAAGCATTTTTGACTGACGATATTCCAGAGCGCATTGGAATTCATCCTGAAATTCAATGCCATAGAAGCACAACCCGCCGTCACTACTATCCCCGCTATTGCCACCGCAATCAGGACGCGCGATCTCCCCTTCATGATCAAAACCTCTGGTTATTCTCTGTCCGTAATGTAAACGAACCCTCAAAGAAGATCATGTCAAATAATCAATCGCGGTGACCATTTTTTACGCTTTAACTTATTTGTATCCGGAAGAGTGACGAAGGGGGTGTGGTTTAAAAAAAGGGGGAAGCGGGCGGTGAGATACATCACCGCCCTGGAGAAATTAATCTGGTTTCATTACCTGATCATAAGTCCCACCGTCGGCAAAGTGGGTTTTCTGAGCTTTGGTCCAGCCACCAAATTTATTATCGATGGTAAACAGTTTCACCGGCGCGAAGGTGCTGGAAAATTTCTTAGCAATATCGGGATCGCGTGGACGGTAGTAGTTCTGTGCGGCGATAGTCTGCCCTTCCGGAGAATAAAGGTACTTCAGGTAGGCATCGGCCACTTTACGGGTGTCACGCTCATCCACCACTTTATCTACCACAGAGACGGTAGGCTCAGCCAGGATCGATTCCTCCGGGGTCACGATATCAAACTTGTCTTTACCCAGCTTGTTCACCGCCAGATAAGCTTCGTTTTCCCAGGCGATTAGCACATCGCCAAGGCCGCGCTCAACAAAGGTGTTGGTTGCACCTCGAGCGCCGGAATCCTGCACTTCCACATTTTTGAACAGGGCTTTTACATAGGCCTGAGCTTTAGCCTGGTCGCCATTATTCTGGTCCAGCGCCCAGCCCCATGCTGCCAGGTAGTTCCAGCGCGCGCCGCCAGAAGTTTTAGGATTTGGCGTGATCACCGAAACGCCCGGTTTGATAAGATCGTTCCAGTTGTGGATCTGTTTTGGATTACCCTTGCGCACCAGGAAGACGATGGTCGAAGTATAGGGCGCAGAGTTCTCGGGAAGCCGCTTAATCCAGTTTTTATCAATACGACCGCGCGCAGCAATCGCATCAACATCAGATTCCAGCGCCAGAGTGACGACATCAGCACGAATGCCGTTGATCACGGAGGTGGCCTGTTTGCCGGAACCGCCATGGGACTGGCGGATGACCACATTGTCCCCGGTTTCCTGTTTATAATGCGCGCTGAAGGCTTTGTTGTACTGTTCATACAGCTCACGAGTCGGATCGTAAGAAACATTCAGCAGCTGAATATCTTTTGCCAGGACGCTGGTTGAGGCCAGTAACAGGGTTAATCCCACACTCCACTTCTTCATCACACTCTCCCAAAGGTTTTTTGCTGAGAGTAGCGTGACACAAAGTGATTCGCGGTTTAAAGAATTAAAAAATAGCTTTAATAACCTTTGGGTATATAGAGAGGCAGAATAAAGGCGCTGTGACTCAGCGCCCTGTTTGTCATTAATAGAGCTTTTTCGCCGTATCCAGCCAGTCGCCTTTAAACGGACGCTTCATGTTTTCAATGGCATCAATAATATCGTGGTGCACCATTTTCTCATTCTGGATACCCACACAGCGACCACCGTAGCCCTGTAGCAGCAGCTCAATGGAGTAGGCGCCCATGCGGGAGGCCAGAATGCGGTCATAAGCTACCGGTGCGCCGCCGCGCTGAATATGCCCCAGCACGGTAGAACGGGTTTCGCGTTTGGTTTCAGACTCGATGTACTTCGCCAGCTCATCGATATCGCAAATGTGCTCAGTAATTGCCACAATCGCGTGCTTTTTGCCTTTGGCGATGCCCGCTTTGATCTCTTCCACCAGCTCTTCACGGGTGTAAGGGATCTCAGGTAAGACGATAAATTCACAGCCGCCTGCAATGGCTGCGGCCAGTGTCAGATCGCCGCAGTAACGCCCCATCACTTCAACAATTGAGATACGCTGATGGGAAGAGGAGGTATCACGCAGGCGGTCAATTGCCTCCACTACCGTTTCAAGGGCGGTGAAATAACCGATGGTGTAATCCGTCCCGGCTACGTCGTTATCAATGGTGCCCGGCAGGCCGATACAGGGGAAGCCCATCTCGGTAAGGCGTTTGGCACCCATGTAGGAACCGTCACCGCCAATAACCACCAGCGCATCAATGCCGCGCTTTTTCATATTTTCGATAGCAACCTGACGCACGCTTTCTTCGCGGAATTCAGGGAAACGCGCCGACCCCAGGAAGGTGCCGCCGCGGTTAATCATGTCAGAGACGCTATAGCGGTCCAGGTTGGCCATGCGATCTTCGTACAGACCCAGGTAGCCATCATAAATGCCACACACTTCCAGGCCTTCACTGAGGGCGGCCCGAACCACGCCCCTGATGGCTGCGTTCATACCCGGAGCGTCACCGCCGCTTGTCAGTACACCGATTTTTTTAATCATGACAACCTCTGAACTTGTTAATGCGAATGTTAAATGCTGGACGCCGTGGAAGGTCGACGCATGAAGGCGAGCTTACCGACTAATGATGGCAATAGTATATCAAAGCCAGGGGGCTGAATTGATTCAGGTCAGCGATCATTCAGCTATTTTTTTTGCGCCCCATCACGTTTTAGCTAATGATTTGGCTAACTCCTTTATTTACCAGGAAAATTATAGCTTAAGTCCCTTTGCCAGCTCCGCGGGTACCACCGAACAGGGATCCTGATGAATGATAACGTCAGAGCCTGGGAAACGATCCAGGAGCGCTTTTTCAACCTCTTCGGCCATTTTATGCGCCTGGAAAAGGGGAAGATCATCATCCATTTCAAGATGCAGCTGGATAAACCGGGTCGGGCCTGACTGACGGGTACGCACGTCGTGCGCACCCTGCACGCCGGGCCAGTTAGCAGCTATATCAATAATCATCTGGCGATCTTCATCGGGCAGCGCTCTGTCCAGCAGCGCCTGCACCGCTTCATAACCCATCCGCAGCGCGCTGTATAAAATCCAGACGCCGATGCCAAGCGCAAACAGCGCGTCTGCACGCCTGAAGCCATACCAGCTGAGACCTAACGCCAGCAAAATGGCTCCATTCATGATGACGTCAGACTGGTAATGAAGCATATCGGCGCGAATGGCCAGGCTGCGGGTCTTTTTCACCACCCATCGCTGAAAAGTCACCAGCGCCAGCGTAGAGAAAAGCGCAACCAGCGTGACCACTATCCCCACCATCGGCGCACGCATTTCATTGGGCGTAGCCAGATGTTGTAACCCCGTCAGGAACAGAAACAGCGCAGACCCCGAGATAAACATGCTCTGAGCGAGTGCAGCAAGCGACTCCGCCTTACCGTGCCCAAAAGTGTGCTCTGCATCGGCAGGCTGAAGAGAGTAACGCACCACGAAGAGATTGGTAAGGGAGGCAGCGATATCAACCAGAGAGTCGACAAGCGCCGCTAACAGGCTGACCGAACCGGTATACCACCAGGCAAAAATCTTCACCAACAGCAGTACTGAAGCCAGTGTGGTTGCCGCCAGCGCTGCCCGGTTTACCAGGCGGGCGTAGTGTTGATCCATGCCGCACTCCCTTTAGTTGAGAGCGTAAGTATACTGGATTTCAGGCAAAAAAAACCCCGCCATCATGGCGGGGGAAGACAGGGATGGTGTCTATGGCAAGGAAAAACAGGGATACTATGTTACTGGTTACTGCCGGTACTACTCACTGCCTGCAGCGATGAGGCCTGCTGCATGTTCGTCAGCTCGCGCATTTCATGCATGCGCTGCTGGTGTTTCTCATTTAAAACATCCTGCTGGGCGGGCGTTAACAGGTGGTACATCTGGTTGCGCACCCTGGCCATCTCGACCTGTCGTGCTACTTCCGCCTGTGCAATCCTGTTTAACTGCGCTTTGTAGGATGTTTCATCAAATTTTTCTGCAATAATCAGCTCGTGCAGTTGCTCTAAATCGTTAATACTTATAGGAGAACTTTCATGACGCGCCTGCTGCATCAGATCTCGCATTTGTTGACGCTGCTGTTCCGTGAGATTGATGCCATCAAACATGTGACTCTGCGGAATTTGCGCCATACTGCGTGGCGCCGCGTTGTCCTGATGCATCTCGTCAGTCGTCGTCATTTCTGCAGCCCATGCGGCGGAGAAACTAAGTATCAGCGCCGGAACCACAACGACGGCGGTAACTTTGCGCATCGTTAACTCCCAGGTTGGTTTCCACTTTTTGATTCAACGAGAGCCAGTCTACGGGGCCAGCTGCAAACATGCGTCAGGCGGTGTAAAACTACGTAAAGTCATGGAATGACAGCATTCGTTCACGGTATTTTGCCTGCGGAGGGCAATAAAAATGAATAAAATCCTGTTGGTTGACGATGACCGCGAATTGACTTCGCTACTGAAAGAATTACTTGAGATGGAAGGGTTTGACGTACTGGTAGCCGGCGACGGTGAACAGGCTCTGGCCTTGTTAGATAATACTATCGACCTCTTACTGCTGGACGTCATGATGCCGAAAAAGAATGGTATCGACACCCTGAAAGAGCTACGTCAGCAACATCAAACGCCGGTCATTATGCTGACAGCGCGCGGAAGCGAGTTAGATCGCGTTCTGGGGCTGGAATTAGGTGCAGATGACTACTTGCCTAAGCCGTTTAACGATCGCGAACTGGTGGCCCGTATACGCGCTATTTTGCGACGCTCAAACTGGAGTGAACAGCAGCAGCAGCATGACAACAGCTCCCCTACGCTGGAGGTGGACCACCTGCGTCTGAATCCGGGGCGTCAGGAAGCGAGTTTTGAGGGTGTGGCGCTGGATTTAACCGGCACCGAATTTACCCTGCTCTATCTGCTTGCCCAGCACCTGGGACAGGTGGTTTCTCGTGAACATCTCAGTCAGGAAGTTCTTGGCAAACGCTTAACGCCGTTCGATCGCGCCATTGATATGCATATTTCAAACCTGCGCCGGAAGTTGCCGGACCGCAAAGATGGCCATCCGTGGTTTAAAACGCTGCGTGGCCGTGGCTATCTGATGGTTTCCGCTACATGATCTCAAGCCTGACTACCCGCATCTTCGCCATATTCTGGCTCACCCTGGCACTGGTGTTGATGCTGGTTTTAATGGTGCCAAAGCTGGATACCCGCCAGATGACGCCGCTGCTGGATAACGAGCAGCGTCAGGGCACCATGATTGAACAGCACGTGGAAGCGGAGCTGATGCAGGACCCGCCCAATGACCTGATGTGGTGGCGCAGGTTGTTCCGCGCTATCGACAAGTGGGCTCCTCCCGGCCAGCGGCTTTTGCTGGTGACCAGTGAGGGGCGCGTCATTGGCGCGCAGCATAACGAAATGCAGGTGATCAGGAACTTTATCGGCCAGTCCGATAATGCCGATCATCCGCAGAAGAAGAAATATGGCCGTGTCGAGATGGTCGGCCCCTTCTCCGTTCGTGACGGGGAAGATAACTATCAGCTCTACCTGATTCGCCCGGCGGGCAGTTCGCAGCTGGACTTTATCAATCTGCTCTTTGACCGTCCGCTGCTGCTGCTGATTGTCACCATGCTCATCAGCTCTCCGCTGCTGCTCTGGCTGGCATGGAGCCTGGCGAAGCCAGCGCGTAAACTCAAGCATGCCGCTGATGATGTCGCTGCCGGTAATCTGCGCCAGCGTCCGGAACTGGAAGCGGGGCCGCAGGAGTTTCTGGCTGCCGGGGCCAGCTTCAACCAGATGGTCAGCGCTCTGGAGAGAATGATGACCGGTCAGCAGCGTCTGCTCTCTGATATCTCCCATGAGCTGCGAACGCCACTGACGCGCCTGCAACTGGCCACTGCGCTGATGCGTCGTCGTCAGGGTGAGGGTAAAGAGCTACAGCGCATTGAGATGGAAGCGCAACGGCTGGATGGCATGATCAACGACCTGCTGGTGCTTTCACGCACGCAGCATAAAAATGCTCTGGTCAGTGAAGCCATGAAGGCCAACCAGCTCTGGTCAGGCGTGCTTGATGATGCGAAGTTTGAAGCTGAGCAGATGGGTAAAACGCTGGAGGTTCCCTATCCTCCTGGCCCCTGGCCGCTTTACGGTAACCCCAGCGCGCTGGACAGCGCCCTGGAGAATATCGTGCGCAACGCGCTACGCTACTCTTACTCTAAAATTGCCGTGAGTTTTTCGGTGGATAAACAGGGGATTACCATTCATGTGGATGATGATGGTCCTGGTGTAAGCGCTGAGGATCGCGAGCAGATTTTCCGGCCTTTCTATCGTACGGATGAAGCTCGCGATCGCGAATCGGGTGGAACGGGTCTTGGTCTGGCCATTGTGGAAACGGCTATTCAGCAACATCGTGGCTGGGTTAAGGCGGATGACAGTCCACTGGGCGGCCTGCGCCTGACAATCTGGCTACCGCTCTATTCCAGCAAAGCGTAATTATTTGCTATGCTTCGGCCCTCGCTAATGAGGGCCGTTGTCGATGCTGAATATCGTTCTGTTTGAACCTGAAATTCCCCCAAATACCGGAAATATTATCCGTCTTTGCGCCAATACGGGCTTCCAGCTCCATCTGATCCACCCGCTGGGCTTTACCTGGGACGATAAGCGCCTGCGCCGGGCCGGGCTGGACTACCACGAATTTGCGGCACTCAGGCACCATGATGATTACGCCGCCTTTCTGGCGGCAGAAGCGCCGCAGCGCCTGTTTGCGCTGACGACAAAAGGCACACCTGCGCACAGCGCGGTGAGCTATCAGAAAGGTGATTATCTGGTGTTTGGACCCGAGACCCGCGGCTTGCCAGCGGAGATCCTGAATGCGTTACCCACCGATCAAAAGATCCGTATTCCGATGCAGCCCGACAGCCGCAGCATGAATCTCTCTAACGCGGTTTCCGTGGTGGTGTACGAAGCCTGGCGCCAGCTGGGCTATGCTGGCGCAGTGGTGAAGGCGTAAAGATCAGATACCGTCGCCAAACTCGAAGCCTGGCACCATTCCGTTGAAGTGTTGATCCATCTCCATTGAGGGCTTATCGCTGTTGGGTTTGCCCACAATGCGTGCGGGTACGCCAGCAGCGGTGGTGTGCGGCGGCACGGGCTGTAGCACAACCGAGCCTGCGCCAATCTTCGCCCCGCGACCCACTTCGATGTTGCCGAGGATTTTCGCCCCGGCACCAATCATCACCCCTTCCCGAATTTTCGGATGACGATCGCCGCTGGTTTTGCCGGTTCCGCCCAGCGTGACCGACTGAAGAATAGAGACATCATCTTCGATCACTGCCGTTTCACCCACCACAATCCCGGTGGCGTGGTCCAACATGATGCCGCGGCCAATTTTGGCGGCGGGATGGATATCGACGGCGAAAGAGACGGAGACTTCGTTTTGCAGGTAAACGGCCAGCGCCCGACGGCCCTGGTTCCACAGCCAGTGGCCGATGCGGTAAGCCTGCAAGGCATGGAAGCCTTTGAGATAGAGCAGCGGCGTGGAGTATTTATCAATGGCCGGGTCACGCTGTCGCACGGCCTGGATATCGCAGGCCGCAGACTGAATCATCGATGGATCCTGGTTATAGGCTTCCTGCACGATTTCACGGATGGCGATAGCGGGCATGATTGGATTGGCCAGCTTATTGGCAAGCATATAGCTCAGCGCGCTTCCCAGATCGTCATGCTTCAGCAGCGTCGCGTGATAAAAACTGGCCAGCATCGGTTCGCAGTCAGCCAGCGCCCGCGCTTCAGCTTTGATATAATCCCAGACCAGTTCAGGTTCTACACACGGCATTGCTCTCTCCCCATCAAAAAAATAACGCGCGGGCATCCACGCGCTATATCACTGCGCTTCCCTTTCTCAGCCGATGCTGTTTTCGTCTTTCCTTGTACGCCCAAGCAAGCTCAATGCTGCCTCTCGCGCATTTTTTTCGCAATACAGAACCTGATATATTTGCTCGGTTATCGGCATCTCTACGCCGCAGCGCGCCGCCAGCGCCTTCACCTCTTTGGTATTTCGGAAACCTTCCACTACCTGACCAATGGTATTTTGCGCGGTTTCCACATCAATCCCCTGCCCCAGCATCATGCCGAAACGACGATTGCGTGACTGGTTATCGGTACAGGTCAGCACCAGATCCCCTAAACCCGCCATTCCCATAAAGGTGGTTGGGTCAGCGCCAAGAGCGGAACCCAGGCGACTCATCTCCGCCAGGCCACGGGTAATCAATGCCGTACGGGCGTTGGCGCCAAAGCCGATTCCATCTGAAATGCCGGCACCAATAGCGATGACGTTTTTCACCGCCCCGCCCAGCTGCACACCTATAAAGTCCGGGTTGTTGTAAACGCGGAAACTTTTGCCGCAGTGCAGCAAGGTTTGCAGATCGTTGGCGAACTCCGTCTCGGTGGCTGCCAGCGCAATGGCTGTCGGCAGACCGGCAGCCAGCTCTTTAGCAAACGTAGGGCCAGAGATCACCGCCAGAGGGATATCTGGCCCCAGGATCTCGCGCGCCACATCCTGTAGCAGCCGCCCCGTTTCTTTTTCCAGACCTTTAGTGGCCCAGACGATACGGGAGTCAGCGCGAAGATGGGGTTTAATTTGCTGTAAAACATCGCCAAATACGTGGCTGGGGACCACCACCAGCAGGTCGCGACTGGCGGCAATTGCCGTAGCCAGATCGGTTTCAAGGCTCAGCGAAGCAGGGAAAGGAACATCGGGCAGGAAAGCCACATTACAGCGGTCAGCCTGAAGCTGTGCCTGATGGTGTGGGTTATGCCCCCACAGCACCACGTTGTGCCCGTTACGGGCCAGCGTGATGGCTAAGGCGGTGCCGTAAGATCCGGCACCGAGGACGCTCATTGAGGCGTTAACGTGAGGCATTATGCATCCTGCTGAGGAGCGGCGCCTTCGTTTGACTGCTGAAGATAGTTCATGAACAGCGCGTCAAAGTTCACCGGAGCCAGATTAAGCTGCGGGAAGGTACCGCGTGAAACCAGGCTGGTGATGCACTCGCGAGCATACGGGAACAGGATGTTCGGGCAGTATGCACCCAGGCAATGCGCCATCTGGTTGCCGTCGATACCAGTGACAGAGAAGATACCGGCCTGCTGAACTTCACACAGGAAAGCGGTCTCTTCGCCAACGGTTGCCGTCACAGTTACGCGCAGCACCACTTCGTAAACATCGTCTGCCAGCTGGCTGGAAGCGGTATCCAGATCCAGTTTCACTTCCGGTTCCCACTCTTTCTGGAAAACCTGAGGTGCGTTAGGGGCTTCAAAAGAGATGTCCTTGGTATAAATACGCTGGATCTGGAAAGCCATCTCGGTGTTATTTTGCTCTGACATGTACGTAATCCTATGGGTTAATAATCCGTTATTGCGCCACTCGCCCGTCTTATTTTACTAGCGGGTCGAGGCCTTGTCGGCCATCGAGCGCGAACAGGTCGTCACAGCCACCTATGTGCTGCGAATCAATAAAAATCTGGGGAACGGTGGTACGACCGCTACGTGTGATCATTTCGTCGCGTTTATCAGCATCGCCATCGATAGCGATCTCCTGATAAGTAATGCCTTTCTGGTCCAGCAGCGCTTTCGCCCGATGGCAGAAAGAACAGGTTGCTTTGGTGTAGATCTCAACGTTTGCCATACCCATCTCCACGTTTATTTACCACGCACCAGCGGCAGGTTTTCACCACTCCAGCCTGACACGCCATCTTTCAGTACGTACACGTTTTCAAAACCCGCCGCGTTAAGCTGGCCTGCCGGCTCTGCTGCGGAGGTGCCGTTGGCGCAAACCACAATGATTGGCTGCGCTTTATGTTTCTCTAATTCGCCAAAGCTGCCTTTCTTGATATCCGCTGCCAGAACGTTAATGGCATTAGAGATATGGCCTTTACGGTAGTCATCACGCCCACGCACATCAACCACCACGGCTTCTTCTTTATTAATCAGACGGGTTGCTTCACCACGGCTGATTGTTTTTACTTTTGAGAACATGCCCTTAACGGTGGTCACGATCACTAAAACCAACAGGACAACCCACGCCAGACTAAGAATGGTATGGCTGCCTGCGAACTGCATAATATCTTGCATGAGGGGTAACAACTCCCGAAAGGGTTAATAAGCGAAAACAAGGCTTCTGAGTATACCTGCCAGTGCTGCCATGTACAGTCGTGAAGCGGCCAGAGTTGCGTTTTCTGAGGCAGATTCCAAAAAAAAATTGCCTTAAGTGTAAAAGCCCGTGTCAGCATGCCGCTGCTTTAATCCTGAGCGGTCATTTGTTGTGCAGATCCACCCTTTTTTTGCCTGCCGATCTCGCTCTGCGATGAGGCGTTACGGGCCTGGCTGTCACCACTGGAAATGGAAAACCCCGGACAGATCGCTGGTAAGCTGCTGTTCATCGTGGAATAATCTGCCTCCTATGAGGGAAAAAGCGACAGTTTCATATTTACGAACCCAGGGTAACGGATCGGCCACAGGCGTTCTGTTGCGATCCCGCGCGTTCACCTTGTCTGCCAGCGTGCTTTGCGCTGGCCTTTTGCTGTCGCCTTTTGCCAGCTCCGCCGCAGACGATAATAAATCCCAGCTTTCCAGCCTTCAGCAGGATATTGCCGCGAAAGAGAAACGCGTTTTGCAGCAAAAGCAGCAGCGCAGCGCCCTGCTTGCACAGCTCACCAGTCAGGAAAAAATCATTGCTCAGGCCAGCCGTCAGCTGCGGGAAACGCAGATTGTACTGACCGGGCTGAATAAAGAGATCGCAGCCCTGACGGCTTCTATCGCTAAACTACAGGCTCAGCAGCAGAGCCAGGAGAAGCTGCTGGCAGAGCAGCTTGATGCGGCGTTCCGCCAGGGGCAACACAGCGGCGTCCAGCTGATCCTGAGCAGCGAAGAGAGCCAGCGCAGCGAGCGCATTCTGGCCTACTTCGGCTACCTTAATGATGCCCGCCAGAAATCCATAGACGACCTGAAAAAGACCCGCAGCGATCTCTCCGCGCAGAAAGCCTCTCTGGTGGAGAAACAGGCTCAGCAGAAATCGCTGCTTGATCAGCAACAGGCGCAGCAGCAAAAGCTGGAAGGGGCACGTGTAGCGCGTAAGAAAACGCTGACCTCCCTGGAATCCTCTCTGGAAAAAGATCAGGCGCAGCTGGCAGAAATGCGCGAGAACGAGAGCCGCCTGCGCAACAAAATTGCCAAAGCGGAACGTGAAGCGCGGGCCAGGGCTGAAAAAGAGGCCCGCGAAGCGGAACGCGTCCGCCAGCGTCAGGCACAGGCGAAAAGTAAAGGCACCACCTATAAACCGACCGAGGGCGAACGCTCGTTAATGGCGCGTACAGGTGGTCTGGGACGTCCTGCCGGGCAGGCACGATGGCCGGTAAGGGGCAGTATTGAACATCGCTTTGGTGAACAGTTGCAGGGCGAGCTACGCTGGAAAGGCCTGGTGATTGACGCGCCTGAAGGCACCGAAGTGAAAGCCATTGCCGATGGCCGGGTTCTGATGGCCGACTGGCTACAGGGTTACGGACTGGTGGTAGTGGTGGAGCATGGTAAAGGGGATATGAGCCTTTACGGCTACAACCAAAGTGCACTGGTGAGCGTGGGAAGCCAGGTTAAGGCAGGAGAGCCAATCGCCCTGGTGGGGACCAGCGGCGGCCGGGGCACGCCTTCACTCTATTTCGAAATCCGACGCCAGGGACAGGCCGTCAATCCACTACCGTGGTTGGGAAAATAACTTTTGTTACAGCTTCGCAAAATCAGCGGCGTGCTGGCAGGCCTGCTGATGGCCTGTTCAGCACATGCAGGCAAACTCTCTATCGTCATTGATGATTTTGGCTATCGACCCACGCAGGAAAACCAGGTGTTGCAGATGCCGGCAACGATTTCTGTCGCCGTGCTCCCTAATGCGCCCCACGCGCGTGAAATGGCCACCAAAGCGCATCAGCGCGGCCATGAAGTGCTTATCCATCTCCCTATGGCACCGCTCAGCAAACAACCGCTGGAGAAGGACACGCTGCGTCCGGATATGTCCAGCGCGGAAATTGAGCGCATAATCCGGGAGGCAGTAGCGGATGTACCCTATGCAGTTGGTCTGAATAACCATATGGGCAGCGCCATGACCTCCAGCCTCTCCGGGATGCAAAAAGTGATGCAGGTGCTGAATCACTATAATTTCTACTTCCTGGACAGCATGACCATTGGCAACAGCCAGTCCACTCGTGCGGCTGACGGCACCAGCGTCAGGGTGATCAAACGCCGCGTCTTCCTGGACGACACGCAGAATGAAGCCGATATCCGCAAACAGTTTACTCGTGCCGTGCGCCTGGCGCAGCGGGACGGTTCAGCCATCGCCATTGGCCACCCTCATCCCACCACGGTGCGGGTTTTACAGCAGATGCTGCCAACGCTCCCGGCGGATATCACGCTGGTACGTCCCAGCCAGCTGCTGAACGAGCCGCAAAGCAGCAATCACAGAGCGCTGCCTGCTGAGAAACCGTTACCCGCAGCTAAGCCGCGCAATCCGTTCCGGGGCGTGAAGAGCTGTCCGGTTACGCTGCAACCCGTTCCGGCAACCCGCGCGTTAGGCGTGGTGGCAGAAAGCATTGGCGACAGCGCCGGAATGCGTTATATCCAGACAAACTTCAGCGGGTTGAAGCTGAGTATCGGCTCTCAACCTTAATTTTTTTGCATCGCCCCTGACTCCGTTGGGGGCGTCACCACTTGAGTCGCAGCCGCATGGCAGATCAGCGTAAAAAAATTCTGTTGCTGGATACCGGCAATGAATGGGGGGGCGGCACCAACAGTATGTTGGAGCTGCTAAAGCGTATCGACCGCACCCGGTTCGACATCCGCTGCTGCTTTTATCATAACTACCGGCGCGGCAAAGGCGACTCTATTGGTGAGGTGCTGGAATCGCTGGGCTTCCCGGTCATTTTTATCAATCAGCGCAAACAGCCACGCTGGGCCAAAGTTGCTAAAGAGCTGTTGAGATCGCTGGTGTTTTTCAGCCGTCCCCTGCGCCAGAAAACCACCCGCTGGGTCGATATGCGCTGGCGGATCCAGCCGAATGCCAGGCAAATTCGTCAGGCTCTTGCCGACAGCGATCTGCTCTATATGAATAATCAGCCCGGCTCTAATGCGGAAGGTTACCTGGCCGCAGCCGGTTTACCTGTGACGGTAGTGCAGCATTGCCGCATTGAGCCGGTTCTGAACCGCGATCTGGTTGCTATGGTGAATCAGCGGGCAGATGCCATTATCGCCGTGTCTGAGGGTGTGCGTAACGTACTGCTAGCTAACGGGGTGAAGCCTGAAAAATGCTTCACCGTGTTGAATGCTATTGATATCTGGCAACCTCTGCCAGCGCGCGCCGAAATGCGTCAGCAATTACTACAGGTCAGCGAAGAGTGTTTTGTGTTCGGCAGTATTGGCTCCCTGATCCCACGTAAATCTAACCATCACATTTTGCAGGCGCTGGAGAAGTTCGCCGCTGAGTTTCCGCAGGCTGACTGGCGTATGGTGATGCTGGGTGAAGGCCCGGAAGAGGCGGCGCTCAGGCGGCAGGCTGCGCAGGCAGGCATTGCCGACCGCATAATGTTTACCGGTTTTCGTTCCAACGCCCTCGACTATCTTGCCGCGTTTGATGTGTTTATCCTGGCCTCTAAAAGTGAAGGTCTGCCGCGTGTGGTACTGGAAGCGATGCTGTTGAATACCGCAGTGATTGGCTCTGACGTCACCGGCACGGCTGAGCTTATCTCGCACGAAAAAACGGGGTTACTCTTTAAGTATGGCGACACCCAGGCGCTGTTTGAGCAGATGAAAACGCTCTACCTTGATGCCGGTAAACGCACGTCGCTGTTGCAGCAGGCCAACGCCAACGTGAAAGCGCACTATGCTATTGAACATTATGTCGCTGGCGTGGAAACTATTTTGCAAAATGCGTCCCATGGAAACTCATCGCATGTTTGAATTTTTAAAACCTCAATTTCGTTATATTCGCTCCCGCCACAATCTCTCTTATCAACAGAAAGAGGTGCAGGGCAACATTCCCGTCACCTCGGTGGTGATCCCCTGCACGGGGGCAGATTTTGTTGAGGAGGCCAGGCTCAGCGCGCTTTTTGCTTCCCGGTTTGCCCCGCTGGCTGAAGAGATTGTGATTGTTTCCGACCAGCGTGCAGCGCAGTTCGGTGAGCTTCCGGCCAGAACCCGCGTGGTCACGCTGGATGTGCCGCTGCGCGAAGAGAGCTACCGCTATAAGCAGATTTATCGTAGCCGTTTAATCAAGCTTCAGGCTCCGTTGCAGGCCCGCACGGAGGGGATTTTGATGATCGATTCCGATCTCAATCTGCTGCAAATGCCTGAAATTAATATGCATGATGGGCATATTTATTCCAGCTTCCGGCAGGGCAAGATGATAGCCAAGCTGGCAAAAGCGCCGGAACAGAATCGGCCTGCTTATTACCGCAACAGCGTCCGGCCCTACATTGTCGATCACGTCAACGGTGCCTTTCTGGCCGCAACGCGAAAAACGTGGAAACGCATCTGCCCGCTGTGGCTGACGCTTTTCCAGGATACCTGGGAACTGATGGATGATTCACAGCCTCCAACCGATCAGCTACCGCTGGCGGCGCTGCTGGATATGCTGGATTTAAAAACGGTCAATCTTGGCGACTGGATGAACTGGCCAGTCTCGAAAAAGATAGGCGGCAGTACGGCTGCAATACCCAAAGACGTCGTTGGCGCTCATGGCGGCTTCCCCCTCTCTGAATGGCAGAAATACCTGGAATCGGCTGAAGCACCCTTGACCTTTAAGGGCCAGGACTATACCCGTAAAGTCCGTTATCTGACGGATGCTGAAAAGCAGCAGTAAATGCACCAGGGCTGGCCTCCATGCTGGCCCTGTTATCAGCTGTGCAGGGCCGGTTTTCACACCGGCTCTGACGCTCTAGGTCCAGTCGAGGATAACCTTGCCCGACTGCCCTGAACGCATCCTGTCAAAGCCAGCCTGAAAATCATCAATCCCGTAACGATGGGTAATGATTGGCGTGATATCCAGCCCTGACTGGATCAGCGCCGCCATTTTATACCAGGTTTCGAACATTTCCCGGCCATAAATACCCTTGATAAACAGCCCCTTGAAGATGACCTGATTCCAGTCAATAGACATCTCTGAAGGCGGAATCCCCAGCAGCGCAATTCGTCCACCGTGATTCATTACGCTGAGCAGGCTGCGAAAGGCGGCTGGCGCGCCCGACATCTCCAGCCCAACGTCGAACCCTTCCGTCATCCCCAGCTCCCGCATGACCCCATCCAGATCCTCACGGCTGACGTTCACTGCCCGCGTCACCCCCGCCTTACGGGCCAGATCGAGGCGATAATCGTTAATGTCGGTAATCACCACATGCCTGGCCCCCACGTGACGGCAGATGGCTGCGGCCATAATCCCAATCGGCCCGGCACCGGAGATAAGTACATCCTCGCCCACTAAATCGAAAGATAAAGCGGTGTGGACGGCGTTGCCAAAGGGATCAAATATCGCCGCCAGCTCATCGGAAATATTGTCCGGGATGCGGAATGCATTAAACGCCGGGATCACCAGGTACTCCGCAAAGCATCCCTGACGATTGACGCCAACGCCCACGCTGTTGCGGCAAAGATGTGTCCTTCCCGCACGGCAGTTCCGGCAATGTCCGCAGGTGATATGCCCCTCTCCCGATACGCGATCCCCCAGCGAAAACCCTTTTACTTCCTGGCCAATACCCACGACCTCACCGACATATTCATGCCCGGTGATCATCGGTACGGGAATGGTTTTCTGCGACCACTCATCCCAGTTGTAAATATGCACGTCTGTGCCACAGATAGCCGTTTTACGGATTTTAATCAGCAGATCGTTATGACCCGGTTCCGGGATCGGCGCATCATGGATCAGCCAAATCCCCTCTTCCGCCCGCAATTTTGCTAACGCTTTCATTACAGCTCCTGTCAGGCGATCACGCCAAGTTGTTTACCGATTCGGGTGAACGCATCGATCGCATGCACCAGCTGTTCGTGGCTGTGGCCCGCAGAAATCTGTGTGCGGATACGCGCCTGATTTTTTGGCACCACCGGATAGAAGAAACCCGTCACAAATATGCCTTCCTGCTGGAGCAGGCGGGAAAATTCCTGTGCGACCCGCGCATCACCCAGCATCACCGGGATAATGGCGTGATCGGCTCCGGCCAGGGTAAAGCCCGCTTTGCTCATCTCAGTGCGGAAGAAGGTCACGTTTTCCCACAGCCGCTGACGCAGGCCGTCTCCCTCTGTCAGCATATCTAAAACGCGCAGCGACGCCGCGACGATAGCCGGTGCCAGCGAGTTGGAGAAAAGATAGGGCCGCGACCGCTGACGAAGCCATTCAATCACCTCCTTTTTTCCTGCCGTGTAGCCGCCGGATGCACCGCCAAGCGCTTTACCCAGCGTACCGGTGATGATGTCGACCCGCCCCATCACTTCACAATACTCATGAGTGCCGCGACCACCCGCGCCGACAAATCCCACGGCATGCGAATCATCCACCATCACCAGCGCTTCATAGCGGTCCGCCAGATCGCAAATCCCTCTGAGATTGGCAATGACGCCATCCATCGAGAACACACCATCGGTAGCGATCATGATATGCCTTGCGCCCGCCGCTCTGGCCTCTTGCAGTTTTGCCTCAAGCTCAGCCATATCGTTGTTGGCATAGCGATAGCGCTTTGCTTTGCAAAGCCTGACGCCATCAATAATCGAGGCATGATTCAGCGCATCGGAAATCACAGCATCCTCCGCGCCCAGCAGCGTTTCGAACAGGCCGCCGTTGGCATCAAAGCAGGAAGAATAGAGAATGGCATCTTCCATATGAAGAAACTCTGCCAGCTTCTGTTCCAGCAGCTTGTGGCTATCCTGCGTACCGCAGATAAACCGTACCGACGCCATACCAAAACCGTGGCTCTCCATGCCCTCTTTTGCGGCGGCGATCAGCGCAGGGTGGTTAGCCAGGCCAAGGTAGTTATTGGCGCAGAAATTGATCGCATGGCCTCCGCCCTGAAGGGCAATATCGGCCTGCTGAGCAGAAGTAATCAGGCGCTCTGTCTTGAACAATCCTTCCTCTTCAACCTCACGCAGTTGTTGCGTAAGCTGCTGATAAAATGGCAATGACATTTTCATACTCCGGGACAGGCTGAATAGCGGAATATCTTACTGAAGGGAACGGAAAGGGACGAGGATACAGATCGTGTAGTGTGATTATCGCAGCATAATTAACGCGCTTTTTTGCGAATTACATTCCGTTACGGAGTCATCTGGCTGCCTGCTACCAGATGAGATGTTATGATAAGAGGCATTAGCGTGTGGAACCTCCCGTTTCACCCTCATCTTTAAAGGTTAATGCTCATGATTATCGTCACCGGCGGCGCAGGATTTATCGGCAGCAACATCATCAAAGCGCTGAATGACAAAGGCCATACCGACATACTGGTGGTCGACAACCTGAAAGACGGCACCAAATTTGCCAATCTGGTGGATTTAGATATCGCCGATTACATGGACAAAGAAGATTTCCTGATCAGCATCCTGGCGGATGAAGATTTCGGCGACGTTGAAGCTGTCTTCCACGAAGGCGCCTGTTCATCCACCACCGAGTGGGATGGCAAGTACATGATGGATAACAACTATCAGTACTCCAAGGAGCTGCTGCACTACTGCCTGGAACACGAAATCCCGTTCCTGTACGCCTCTTCTGCTGCCACCTACGGCGGCCGTAACGACAATTTTATCGAAGAGCGTCAGTATGAAGAGCCGCTGAACGTTTACGGCTACTCCAAAATGCTGTTTGACCACTATGTGCGTCAGATCCTGCCCGAGGCTGGTTCGCAGGTATGTGGTTTCCGTTACTTCAACGTCTATGGCCCCCGTGAAGGGCATAAAGGCAGCATGGCGAGCGTGGCTTTCCATCTCAACACCCAGTTGAATAACGGTGAGAACCCGAAGCTGTTTGAAGGCAGCGACAACTTCAAGCGCGATTTTATCTACGTTGAGGATGTCGCCGCCGTTAACCTGTGGTTCTGGGAAAATAACGTTTCCGGCATCTTTAACTGCGGTACAGGTCGTGCGGAGTCCTTCCAGGAAGTGGCTGATGCCGCCCTCAACTTCCACCAGAAAGGGGAAATTGAATACATTCCTTTCCCGGAGAAACTCAAAGGCCGTTATCAGGCTTATACCCTGGCCGATCAGACCAAACTCCGTGCCGCCGGCTATGACAAACCGTTCAAAACGGTAGCAGAAGGCGTAGCGGAATATATGGCATGGCTGAACCGTAACGCGTAACGGGACACGGCAATGAAAATTCTGGTAATCGGCCCCTCCTGGGTTGGCGATATGATGATGTCGCAAAGTCTCTATCGCACGCTGAAGGCCGCAGAACCTGACGCCGTGATTGATGTGATGGCGCCCGCGTGGTGCCGTCCCCTGCTGTCACGTATGCCTGAAGTCAATGAAGCGCTGGCGATGCCGCTTGGGCACGGCGCGCTACAGTTGGGCGAACGGCGGCGTTTGGGCAAGGCGCTGCGCAGTAAAGGGTACGACAGGGCTTATGTTCTGCCGAACTCCTTTAAGTCTGCGCTGGTCCCCTTTTTTGCCGATATCAAAACGCGCACGGGCTGGCGGGGCGAGATGCGCTACGGCCTGCTGAACGACGTGCGTGTGCTGGATAAAGCCGCCTGGCCGCTGATGGTGGAGCGCTATGTGGCGCTCGCTTATGACAAGCAGCGTTTTACCCGCGCAGCAGAGCTTCCTCAGCCACTGCTGTGGCCAAAATTACAGGTTACAGAAGAAGAGAAGCTGACCGTCGCGGAAACGTTCGGTTTGTCCGATCAACGGCCCGTTATCGGTTTCTGTCCCGGAGCAGAATTCGGCCCCGCAAAACGCTGGCCGCATTATCACTATGCCGCTCTGGCGCAACAGCTGATCGACAATGGCTATCAGATTGCCCTGTTCGGTTCAGCTAAGGACAAAGAGACGGGCGAACAGATCCTGCAAAGTCTGCACCCAGAGTCACGCGCACAGTGTCGTAATCTGGCGGGGGAAACGCAGCTGGAGCAGGCTGTTATCCTGCTGGCGCACTGCCGCGCCGTGGTCAGTAATGATTCTGGCCTGATGCATATCGCTGCGGCGCTGGACCGCCCGCTTGTGGCGCTGTATGGCCCCAGCAGCCCCGACTTTACGCCACCGCTGTCGGACAAAGCGCGCGTTATCCGCCTGATTACCGGTTATCACAAGGTGCGTAAAGGTGAGGCAGAAGAGGGCTACCATCAGAGCCTGATTGATATTAAACCTGAGCGCGTGATTGCCGAGCTGAACACCCTGCTGGGTGAAGGCCAGGAGAAACCATGCACGTCCTGATTGTTAAAACGTCATCAATGGGTGATGTGCTACACACGCTGCCTGCGCTGACCGATGCGATGAAGGCTATTCCCGGCATCCGTTTCGACTGGGTAGTTGAAGAGGGATTTGCACAGATCCCCGCCTGGCATCCCGCAGTGGCAAAGGTTATTCCTGTCGCTATCCGCCGCTGGCGCAAGCACTGGTTTGGCAGTGAAGTCCGGGAGGAGCGTTTTCTGTTTAAACGCGAAGTGCAGTCGACCCAGTATGATCTGGTGATCGATGCTCAGGGCCTGATCAAAAGCGCCGCGCTGGTTACCCGCATCGCAAAAGGCGAAAAGCACGGGCAGGACAGCCGCAGCGCCAGAGAGCCTTTTGCCAGCTGGTGGTACGATAAACGTCATGACATCAGCAAAAAGCAGCATGCTGTGCAGCGTACGCGCGAACTCTTTGCAAAAAGCCTGGGATACCCTCTGCCCGAAAGCGAAGGTGACTACGCTATTGCGCAACATTTCCAGAGCGAACCGCCAGCGGACGCAGGCAGATATCTTGTTTTTCTGCATGCCACTACCCGCGATGCCAAGCACTGGCCGGAAAGCCACTGGCGTGAGCTGGCTGGCCTGCTGGCAGAGAGTGGAGTGAAGATCAAGCTGCCCTGGGGTGCTGAACATGAGCACCAGCGAGCCATCAGGCTGGCAGAGGGCTTCGATTTTGTTGAGGTGCTGCCCAAGCTGAGCCTGGAGCAGGTGGCCCGGACGCTGGCAGGCGCAACAGCCGTGGTATCGGTGGATACCGGCCTGAGCCATCTCACCGCCGCGCTGGACCGCCCAAATATTACGCTTTATGGCCCAACTGACCCAGGGCTGATAGGCGGTTACGGCAAAAACCAGAGCGTGCTGCGCCCTGAACAGGGGAATAATATGGCGGATATCACTCCTCAGCATGTGATGGCAAAGCTTCAGCCCTTACTGACGCCTTCAACGGTTATCAGCGCATGAAAACACCCTGCCAGCTAAGCATTTTGATTGCTGCGCACAACAGCGAGCGTTTTCTTGCTGCCACGCTGGAGAGTATTATCGCCTCACTGGGTGATTCGCTGGAGAAGGCGGAGATTATTATCGTCAATGATGCGTCAACCGACAGTACCCAGACCATCATTGAGGAGTACGCCCGGCGTCTCCCCCAGCTCAGCCACGTCTCTGCCACGCACCGCAATGTAGGAAAAGCGCGTAATCACGCTGTCCGACTGGCTTCAGGGGATTATATCCTGATGGTGGACAGTGACGATCGGCTTCTGCCCGGCGCGCTGCATGAAAGGCTCGGCACCCTGAGCGTTCACCAGCCGGGCATCCTTCTCAGCAAAATTATTGAAGTCCGTGAGCATACGCCGGAGCCACAGTGGCAGAGCGCCGAGCCGGAAGAGCTGACTCAGCACCAGGCCATTGAACGCTTTCTGATCCACCGGGACTATCAGGCGCATTTCATCGGCCAGTTTTTCTCTCGCGCTCTGCTTCAGGCGCACACATTCCCGGACTTTATCTGTTACGAGGATACCTGGCTGTTTCCACTGTTACTGACGCAAAGCCAGAAAACGCTCTTTTCCGATCGCGGTTTTTATCTCTATCGCAAGCATGCCACCAGCCTTTCATCCGCGATTGATGAGCCGAAAATAGCCTGTCTGATTGCCGCCACGCAGCAGATGGACAGGGTTCTGCCGCCTCATTTTTCACCGCTTATCACCTGCCACTGGATCGATATCGCCAATCGCTATCATGATGCTTTGCGCGGCACAGAGCAGGGGGCGATTGTCAGAGAACGCATCGGCCGGACGAGCCTGATGCAGTTTCTTCTGCACCCAAAGGTCAGATTGAGCTACAAGCGGAAAATGCTGAAGGTACGTAAACGGGGCCTGTGAAGGCCCCGGCAGGCGTCAGACTGGCTGGGTTCTGGCTGGGGCTATCTTCAGCGTGTTCAACATCTCGCACACCAGCAGCATCAGTGCCACACAGACGGTCAGTTCACGGCTGATAAAGACCACATCGGTTAATCCACTCACCATCACGCCCAGCATAACGGCCAGCAGCATCGCATTACGCGTGCGGCAGGCATACACAACCAGCGCGATATAGAAGAGCAGGATCACTAACGCTCCCTGAATGCCCTGTAGCGTGGCGCTGTCCAGCAGCTCGTTATGCAGATGCACTTTTTCATACATCAGAGAGATTTTGTCCTGATGACGGGTTTTGACATAGTGCTGGAAGCAGGCGGTACGCTCCTCAGACTTCATGCCCAACGGCTGCTGGCTGAGACAAAATGCGCCGACTTTCCACATCGAGAGCCGCGAGGTTAGCGAACCAAATTTATTGCCGTCTGAGCTAACATAGGTGTTGTACTCATTTATCGTGGCATTCAGCTTAGGCTCAATCATCGGTTTATAACTTAATCCGATCACCACGGCCAATGCGGCCAGCACCCCAAGTAATGATTTCCAGCCAAAATGACGGAACTGCAATGCGCCAACAACCAGGATAATAAGCGGCCAGGCCGCCATCATATTTCGGGTGCCGGTCTGCACAAGGATAAAATAGGAAAGACAAAAAACCAGCAGGCACAGCAGAATATTTGCCAGGGTATGCTTTTCAGAGGCGAGTAAAAACAGCACCATGGTGGAGAGCATAGCGTAGCCATAGGCTGAAATTGTGGCGCGATCCAACGCAAATACCACCCGATGCATATCGCTGAAATACTGGTAGAAACCAAAAAGCGTGGCGGCAACAAAGGCCAGTATCAAACCGCTACGCAGTAGCCAGAAGCTCTTTAGCTGATGCTTTTTCATTTGTGAAAACAGCCAGTAACCGACAACACAGGCCAGTAAAAGGCGTTTTCCTGAATTCAGATAGTCGTTAAAAGGGTTGTAATGGCTGTCACCAAGATACTCCCAGTAAAACCAGAGAACTTTGCTTAACCCTACGGCCGCTAACAGGCCAATAAACCACAGCCGCGACTTATCGCAGGCTCTCCAGTCTGACAAAATCCCCGCCAGAGAAAAATAAAACGTCCAGTAAAAAAGGACCTTGGCTCCTTTTACATCAATAAAGGTCACCATAATCGTTAACAGCATAGTAGCCAACGCCAGGAAATAGAACGCTGACCGAAAATCCATCTTCCTGATACCGATCGTCATTTTACTCTCACCCCCTGTTTGATGGATTTTCACGCACTTTGGTTGCCGCATAGTCTGCCAGCGTCATGCCGATCGTGCGGCTCTGCAACCAGCTAAACAGCTGCTCAAGATCGCTGTAGAGGCGATCGATATCCGCTTCATTTTTAAACGTCGGGCTGCCGTCAGGCATAAATTCGGAAGAGTGAAGCATAAACTCAACGTAGTCCGCTCCGCCTGCCAGCGTTTTTTCCGCCACCCCGATCATTTGCTGCACGTTGCCTCCAACCGGACGAAGCCAGTGAACTGAAGGCGATCGCTGCTTGCCCCTGAGCCGGTCATAGCCCTGTTTCAGGCTGTTCATCAAGCCCGAGTGCTTGTACTGGATGGTCATAGGGACTTCGAGCAGCGGCGAATCTCCTTCACGGGAAATATCCTCCGTATTAAGGAAATAGGCGTGGTCAGGGAAATGGGTATAATTTGTTCCGCCTTTGCCTTGCGGGGCGCCCGGTGAAAACTGCCAGTTCACGCGCGGCGTGACGGAGCAGTCCACTTTGTAGCCGAATTCAATCAGCAACTTAGCGTAGTGCTCATTAAAGGCCCAGCGGCCGGCGCGGTGACTCACCATTTTGGTCTGGAACGTCTCTTCCAGCAGCTGCGTCATATACGCAATCTTCTTGCGCATCTCCTCAACCGGGTATTCGATCAGATAGGGTTGAAACTGCCAGTCATCGTCGGTGAGTTGGTAGTCCGGCGGGCTGTACCAGGCATGAAGATGCATGCCCACCTCTCCCTGACGACGAGCAATCACGTCGCGGGCAAATGCCTGATAGACCGGATCAACAGCCATCTCATAATTGGTCAGCCAGGTGGGCTTAAAGGCATATTTTTCGCAAAGTTGCTGGAATCGCGCGAGAAAATCCGCATTTTTAGTCGTAACCTTTCCGGTACGATTACGCCAAAGGTTGTCACCTTCCGTATCAATGGTGATTAAGAATGCTGGTTTGTTCATGCCGGGTGCAGGCTCCTGATAGGCTCGGGGCTATGTTACGCAGCAGGCCTGTGAGACGCAAAGAGATTTACCGCAGGGGGCAGAGGCTGATTCAGCTATGGCACTCTTGCAGTTAATTTTCTAAGATAACCGCAGCTAATAGAAACAGCACAATAAGTTAGCGCATTTCAGCGCCCTGATTTTCGCAGGTGAGTTGATTTTACGCGACCCGAGGCGGCATAGCGCCCGACGCACGTTTTCTGTTTAAGGGTAAAAAATTGTCCAAGCGCATTTTGATGATCATTGATGGCTTGCCCGGTGGCGGAGCAGAGAAAGTGGTATTGACGCTTGCCAAAGGGCTGATTGAGCGCGGACATCGGGTTTCGTTATTCTCATTACGGGCCGTGTGCGAATACCCGCTTCCGGCCGGTCTCGATTATCATGTGATACAGGATAAGTGCAAAAAACCCTGGCGGAAACTGACCGAACTACACCGTCGGGCTGTCCAGTTGGATAAGCACATTACCCTTGCCGAACAGAGCGGTGGGCCTTATGACCTGATCGTCTCACATTTGCACAAGACCGACAGAATTGTCCGCCGCTGCCCTCACCTTAACCCGGAGCGGACCTGGTACTGTCTGCACGGCGTTTTCTCCGCCTCCTATCTGGCCCGACGCACAGGGTTTTCGCTCTGGCTGAAAAAAGTCAAAACGCGCAATATTTATCAGCAGCGGAACATTATTGGCGTCTCGCACTATGTGATAAAGGATCTTAAGCAAGCCTTTAATGTGAAGCCAAAGCGTGAAAAGGTCATTTATAATCCCTTCGATTTTGCAGCCATCGAATCTTTATCCGTGGAGCCTTGCAGCCTGGAGGGCCAGGAGTACGTTATTCATGTGGGCCGTTTTCATCCAACTAAACGCCATGACAGGCTGCTTCGCGCTTATGCTAAAAGCGGGCTGGGAGTGCCCCTGGTGCTGATAGGCCAGGGCAGACCAGAGGTAACCACAGCGATAAAGAGGCTGGCGGCGGAATTAAATATCAGCGACAAGGTGATCTTTAAAGGCTTCGTTGACAACCCTTACCCCTATATCCGGCACGCCAAACTTTTGGTTGTCAGCTCAGACAGTGAAGGGTTTGGCAATGTGTTAGTAGAAGCGCTGATTTGCCATACGCCAGTGGTCAGCACCAGGTGCCCTGGTGGCCCGGTCACTATTCTCACCGGCGAGCTTTCCCGCGGGCTGGCAGAACTGAATGAAGATTCGCTGGCAGCCGCAATGAAAGAGGTGTATCTGCATCCACCAGAGATGTGCACACCCGATGTTAACGCTTACAGTATTGAAGCAATATGCAAACAGTACCTTGATTTAATTAAAGTTAATTAACACAGGTCGTCTGCATAACCAGCTGTTTCAGGGGTAGAATAAGCCGTCTGTCAGTGAAACTGACAGCCCGAACCCATTTTTTTACTTAATGCCTAAGGTTTTTAGCCCATGATAACGCTCACCTACAGGAACGGATATCTGAGCTCTTTGATAAACGAATCTTCATGCCCGATCCCGCTGTTTCTGCCGGGAAACCGCGAAGCGAAACGCCAGCTCAGGGAGAAGAGAGCGTGAATTATGTGTTGTTATTTTTGCTGCTCTTGCCCATCAAGCTTCTGATGAAGCTTATGCACCGGAAAGGCACGCGTAACTTAGTTATTCAGACAGCTAAAATTGGCGATTTCGTCAATATCACGCCGCTTCTTCATCACCTTAAGCAGAGTGACGCTTTGCTAAGCCGTGCTGTAGCGCCGCTGGCCCGCAATGACGCCTTTATTGAGGAGATCTTCTACGTCGAGGATCACAAAACCAGCACATTGAACAAACTGAAATTAGCGTTCAGATTAATGAACCGCTATGACAATGTTTATCTGCTGCACCCTAACAATACCAATCTTTTTTATGCCGCCTGCTGTAATGCTACCAATAAACAGTTTTTGTCTATGTATCGCCGCAAGTGGTATCAGGGTCTGTTTTATCTGACCGCCACCGGCATCGTCGAACATGAGAAAACGACCTTAACGCTGGAGAACTATCTGAAGCTGGCGGACCGTTCGCTGACTAAGGAGAGTTACCCTAAGCACGCCACGCAGCCTCTGCTGAAGCCTGCTGATACGCCGGAAGAGCTATTCATAACCGATAAAATCAAAATCGGCATCAGTATCTCCGCCGGCAATCAGGCCAAGACCATTCCGCCTGTTATCTGGAAAAGATTGTTTGACCGCCTGAGCGAACTCCCTTGCCAGTTCTATGTTTTTGGCGCACCGAATGAACTTACCCGCTTAAATGAGCTCAATAAGGTGACAGGTGAGCGCGATAATCTGGTCAACCTGATCGGCAAGGTCTCCCTGGAGGGATTACCTTATGCCATCAGCCAGATGGATTTTTATGTGGCGTCAGATTCCGGCAATGTTTACATAGCCGACTCGCAGAATGTGCCGGTTATTTTGATCTATGGCCCTTGCTGCGTGGAAGAACAGCGTCCACTGGGCGATGTGTTACTGATCGGCCCTAATCATATTGCGCCCACCTCTTTTGTTTTTCATGCGCTGTACAAATTTCATCATTCCGCTGAACAGCTTTTTGAGCTGGATGAGCGCAAGCTGGATGATATTTATAATTTTATCTGTACGCGTAAGCCTCAATTGGTTCAAGAGACTTTACCCTGAGTATGATGCAGCATCCTGAAGCCTCAGCCCCTGAGCTGAGCGTGATTATTCCCATGTACAACGCCGGGACAAGCTTCGAGCCATTTATGGCCTCGTTACTGTCACAGACGCTGCAATCTCTGGAAATCATCATTGTTAATGATGGCTCAACGGATGAGTCTGCCGCGATGGCGCATCGTTATGCCGCTGAGCATGCCCATATTCAGGTCATCGACCAGCAGAATGGCGGCGTATCCCGTGCCCGTAATGCTGGTCTGGCGGTCGCTAAAGGCCAGTATGTCACCTTCCCCGATGCCGACGACAAGCTCTATCCGGAGATCTACAGCAAGCTGATGGCCATGGCCCGGACGGACGATCTGGATGTGGCACAGTGCAACGCCGAGCGCGTATTCTGGGGCGGTGATAATGCAAAACCGTTAATCCCTACCGACCGTCTGCAATCCACGCCGGTGCTGAGCGGCGCCGAATGGCTGGGCAAAGCGCTGGCCACAAATCGTTATCTGCATGTGGTCTGGCTGGGCATCTACCGGCGGGCACTGATTGAAGAACTCAACCTACTATTTGAGCCTGGCCTGCATCATCAGGATATCCCCTGGACAACTGAGCTGATGCTGAACGCCCGGCGGGTACGTTATACCGACGAGGTGATGTACCGCTATTATGTTCACGATCAATCGATTAGCAATCAGAAACGCACCGGCATGCGTAACGTTGAGTATCAGCGTCATTACCTTAAAATTGCCCGGATGCTGGACGAGATTAACCTTCGCTACAAAAACAGAGTGAAGATTGCTCCCTCCATCTACCGGCAGGTGACGAAAGAAGCGCTGACGGTGTGCCATTCCATCCGCCGTGAACCTGATGCTGACGCGCGGCAGGCGATGATCGCCGATCTGATTAACAGCAAAACGCCGCGCAGAATGATGCGCAACGCGCGTGGCGTCCGTCAGTGGTATCAGCTACTGCTTTGGCTGGGTCGTATTTATCGCTGGCGGAAAGCTTAATGGTTGAGCTTACTCACTTTCCCCTTACCAGGGTTTCCCTTACAATCGGTCCACTTTACTTCGAGACCTTCTGAGTATGGCTACTCTTCAAACGCCCTCTGTGTTTACGCCAAAGAACATACTGCTGATAAAGCTGCGCCATCACGGCGACATGCTGCTCACCACGCCGGTGATACATGCTCTTCGTCAGCACTATCCGCAGGCCAGCATCGATGTTCTTTTGTATAAAGAAACCCGACCAATGCTGGAGGCTCACCCCGACGTTCGTCATATTCATTTTATTGACCGGGGCTGGAAAAAAGAGGGCGTGTGGCCACACATCCGGCATGAAGTAGCGCTGGTAAAAGCCGTGCGCCGCTGCCATTACGATCTGGTCATTAACCTTGCCGATCAATGGCGAAGCGCCATCCTTACCCTGCTTTCCGGTGCCAACGTGCGAATTGGGTTTGATTTTAACAAGCGCAAAAATATTCTCTGGCGGCTGGCGCATCCCCATCGCGTTTCAACGGCACAGCATGGATGCCTGCATACGGCGGAGCAGAATCTTACGGCGCTCAAGCCGCTGAATATCCCCATTGAGGGCATTCCGGCTGCCATGCATTACAGCGAGAATGACTGGCATATCACCCAGGCAAAGCTTGCAGAGTGCCAAACTTTACCCAGACCCTATATTGTCGTGCAACCTACCTCACGCTGGATCTTTAAGTGTTGGGAAGATGACAAAATGGCCGCGCTGACAGACCGTCTCGCCTCAGATGAGCATGATATTGTGCTGACCGCCGCGCCCGATAAAAAAGAGCAGGCGATGATCGATCACATTCTCTCATTATGCCAAAACCGTCGGGTTATCTCTCTGGCGGGTCAGCTGACGCTGACACAGCTGGCTGCCCTGATAGACCATGCCCGCCTGTTTATCGGCGTGGATTCGGCCCCGATGCATATGGCTGCGGCACTGAATACGCCCTGTATTGCGTTATTCGGCCCGACCAAGCTCAAACAGTGGCGTCCCTGGGGCGAAAATAACAAGGTGATCTGGGCAGGAGACTATGCGCCGCTGCCTTCACCGGACAGTATTGATACCAAAACAACGACGCGTTATCTCTCCGCTATCCCACTGGAAGAGGTGGTAAAAGCCGCAAGGAGCTATCTGGATGAGTAAGATACGACTGGCTATTGTGCGCCAGAAATATCGCCCCGACGGCGGCGCCGAGCGGTTTATCTCACGCGCGCTCGAAGCGCTGGATGATGAGCGGCTGGAACTGAACATCATCACCCGTAGCTGGCAGGGTGAGCCAAAACCAGACTGGCATCTGCACATCTGTAACCCCAAAAAATGGGGGCGAATTTCCCGTGAACGTGGCTTCGCGGAGGCGGCTCGCGCCTGCTGGCAGCGCGAGAATTTTGATATTGTTCAAAGCCATGAGCGCATTGCGGGATGCGATATTTTCCGGGCAGGCGATGGTGTTCATCGCGTCTGGCTGGAGCAGCGTGCACGCATTGTTCCTTCTTTTCAGCGCCTGCTTACCCATTTCAGCGGTTATCATCGCTATGTGATGGCGGCAGAAGAGGAGATGTTCCGCTCTGACTCACTGAAGAAAATTATCTGTAATTCGCTGATGGTGAAAAATGACATCATGCGCTGCTTTCAGGTACCGGAAGAGAAATTCGCGGTTATCTATAACGCCATTGATGCACAACGCTTTCAGCCCGCAACGGCCGCAGAGCGTCAGCAATCCCGAGAAAAACTCAATCTTCCCACTAACGCCAGGGTAATGATTTATGTCGGCTCTGGTTTTGAACGTAAGGGGCTGAAAGCCAGTATTACTGCCATTGCCGCTACCGATGCTCACCTGTTGGTGGTGGGTCAGGATAAGCAACAGTCGCACTATGCTGAGCTGGCGCGAAGCCTGGGATGCGAAAGCCGCATACACTTTGTTGGCGTACAGAACAACGTTATCCCCTTTTATCATGCGGCGGATGGCCTGCTGTTGCCGACGTTGTACGATCCTTTCCCGAACGTGATTCTGGAAGCGATGGCCTGCGGCCTGCCGGTGATCACCAGCTTCACCTGTGGCGGCGCGGAATTCATTGTGCAGGGGGAACAGGGATTTGTCTGTGACGCGCTGGATATTCCCGCGCTGACGGCGGCGGCAGATGCCATTCCGCTCCGCACCATGGACAGCAGAATGGGCGACCTTGCCCGTCAACGCGTTCTGCCCTGTACGCCCCAGCAGCTTGCCAGCCAACTTCATGCGCTGTATCAACAAGTGTTACAGCAGCCCCGATAAGAAGTGTGAGCGCGGAGGACTTATCTGCTAACATGCCCTACTGTTTCGGCATTTTTGGCGCAAGTCTCCGCACTTAATAAACATTGTGATGACAACACTTTATACCGTTCTGCTCTATCTCATTCAGCCTCTGATTTGGCTCAGACTCTGGCTCCGCGGCCGGAAGGCTCCCGCCTACCGCAAACGCTGGGCAGAGCGCTATGGCTATTGTGCAGGCAAAGTCAAACCAGACGGTATTTTGCTGCACTCTGTTTCCGTGGGGGAGACGCTGGCTGCGGTGCCGCTGGTAAGAGCGTTACGCCATCGTTATCCGGCTATGCCTATCACCGTCACGACCATGACGCCGACAGGATCAGAGCGTGCCGCTTCGGCCTTTGGCAAAGATGTGCACCATGTTTATCTGCCCTACGATCTGCCAGGCTCAATGAACCGTTTTCTGGATAATGTGAACCCGCGTCTGGTGATCATTATGGAAACCGAGCTTTGGCCGAATATGATTGCGCTGCTGCATCAGCGGAAAATCCCGCTGGTGATTGCCAATGCCCGTTTGTCGGCGCGTTCGGCAAAAGGCTACAAAAAGCTTGGGAAGTTTATGCAGCAGTTGCTGCAACGCATTACGCTTATTGCAGCCCAAAATCAGGAAGATGGTGAGCGCTTTATCAGCCTTGGCCTGAAGCGTTCCCAGCTCACCGTAACCGGTAGCCTGAAGTTCGATATCTCTGTTACACCTGAGCTGGCCGCCCGTGCTATCACGCTGCGCCGTCAGTGGGCGCCCCGCCGTCCGGTATGGATTGCCACCAGCACGCATGAGGGTGAAGAGAGCATTATTCTGGAAGCGCACCGTAAACTGCTGGCTCGCTTCCCAAGTCTGCTGCTTATTCTGGTACCTCGTCACCCGGAACGGTTCTCTACAGCCCGTGAAATGACGCAGAAAGCGGGGTTGAGTTACACCCTGCGCAGCACCGGCGAGATCCCTTCCGGCAGCACGCAGGTGGTGATTGGCGATACGATGGGCGAACTGATGTTACTGTACGGGATTGCCGATCTGGCCTTTGTGGGAGGCAGCCTGGTTGAGCGAGGGGGGCATAATCCTCTGGAAGCTGCCGCGCATGCCATCCCTGTCCTGATGGGGCCGCATACGTTCAACTTCAAAGATATCTGTGCCAAGCTGTCGCAGGCGGACGGATTAATTACCGTTACGGATGCCGACTCGCTGGATAAAGAGATTGGCACTCTGCTGACTGACGAAGATTACCGTCTCTATTACGGCCGTCATGCTGTAGAAGTGCTTCATCAGAATCAGGGGGCGCTGCAACGTCTGCTACAGTTACTCGAACCTCATCTGCCACAGCGGAATCACTAATGTCTTCTCAGCCCTTATCGGTGGTGCTGATCGCCAAAAACGCGGCCGACCTTTTGCCAGAGTGCCTGGAGTCCGTAAGCTGGGCCGATGAAATTATCCTGCTGGACTCAGGCAGCAGTGACGGCACGCCCCAGGTCGCAGCACGGCACGGCGCTAAGGTCTTCCACTCTACCGAGTGGCATGGCTACGGCAGACAGCGTCAGCTGGCGCAAAGTTACGCCACTCATTCCATGATTTTGATGATCGATACCGATGAGCGTGTGACGCCCCAACTGCGTGCCTCTGTTGAGGCCGTTCTGGCGCGTCCTGCTTCAGCCACTGTATACAGCCTGGGGCGGCGCAATCTCTTCCTCGGCCGTTTTATGCGCCACAGCGGCTGGTATCCTGACCGCGTCACCCGCCTTTATCCCTCCAGCTATCAGTACAACGACCATCAGGTTCATGAATCGCTGGAAACCGGAGGCGCGACGGTTACGCCGCTGAAAGGAGACCTTCTTCATCTGACCTGCCGCGACTTTTCCGCTTTTCAGTGGAAACAGTTTGCCTATGCTGAGGCCTGGGCTAAACAGCGCCATCATCAGGGAAAACGTTGTGGCATATTCTCTATTTTCGCGCATACATTGGGCGCGTTTTTCAAAACGCTGGTGCTGAGGGCAGGCTTTCTTGACGGTAAGCAGGGCTGGCTTCTGGCGGTGGTCAATGCGCAGTACACCTTTAATAAGTATGCAGCGCTCTGGGCGCTGAACCACTCTCACGCTTCCGGTAAAGGCGGCCTATGAACACCAAAGCGATCTATCCCGGCACCTTCGACCCGATGACTAACGGCCATCTGGATATCGTCACGCGTGCAGCATTGATGTTCGATCACATCGTTCTGGCTGTGGCTGCCAGCCCCAGCAAAAAACCGATGTTCTCCCTTGAAGAGCGCGTAGCGCTGGCGAAAGAGGTGGTTGCCCACATTCCCAATGTTGAGGTGCTGGGTTTCAGCGATCTGATGGCCAATTTTGCCCGCGACAGGCAGGCCAACGTGCTGATTCGGGGGCTAAGAGCCGTCTCCGACTTTGAATATGAGATGCAGCTGGCGCAGATGAACCGCCATTTACTGCCAGAGCTTGAAAGCGTCTTCCTGATGCCTTCCGGAAAATATTCGTTTATCTCTTCTTCGCTGGTGAAGGAAGTGGCGCGCCATCAGGGTGATGTCAGCGCCTTCCTGCCACAGGTGGTGCATACAGCCTTACTGGCGAAGCTTTAACGCCAGCAGAGAGCTATTTCTGGCAGACCGGACAGTAAAAGGTGCTGCGCTGGGCATGTCTGGCGCTTTTAACCGGCGTTGAACAGACCCGGCAGGGTTCGCCTGCTCGTCCATAGACCTGTAGCTCTTGCGCAAAATAGCCGGGTTTCCCGTCGGTTTGCAGGAAGTCACGTAGCGTTGTTCCGCCCTGTTCAATAGAGCGTAACAATACCGCCTTGATGGTATTTACCAGCAGTTCCGCTTCCGCCTGCGTTAAGGCCATGGCTGGACGATCGGGCAGGATCCCGGCGGCAAACAGGGATTCGCTGGCATAGATGTTGCCAACACCAACCACCAGTTTGTTATCCATCAGCCAGGGCTTTACCGGTGTCCGCTTGTTGCGTGACTTCTCAAAAAGATATTCTGCCGAGAAGGCCTCGCTGAGCGGTTCAGGCCCGAGATGCGCCAGTACATTACTGGCCGCGAGATCCGTGCTCCACAGCCAGGCACCGAAACGTCTGGGGTCGGTGTAACGTAATATCTTGCCGTTACTCATCACCAGATCAACGTGGTCATGTTTCGCTGGAGGCAGCTCTTCCGGCAGCACCCGCAGGCTTCCTGACATACCGAGATGGATAATTATCCAGCCGTGAGGCAGTTCAATCAGCAGATACTTTGCCCGGCGCTGTACGCTAAGCACGGGTTGATCGCTGAGGCTGTGAATTTCATGGGAGACCGGCCAACGCAGGCGATCATTTCGGACGATAGCATGAAGAATAGTCGCGCCCACCAGATGAGGCTCAATGCCACGGCGGCTGGTTTCAACTTCAGGTAATTCCGGCATCTTCTCGTCTCCCGTTAAAAAACCTTTTCCTGTAAAAACAAAAAACCCGGCCGGAGCCGGGTTTTTCATCCACTGAAATCAATTACTTGATTTTAGCTTCTTTATAGATCACGTGCTGGCGGACAACTGGATCGAATTTCTTCAGTTCCAGTTTTTCCGGCTTAGTACGTTTGTTCTTCGTGGTGGTATAGAAGTGACCTGTACCAGCAGAAGAAACCAGCTTGATCTTCTCACGAATACCTTTAGCCATGTTTCAGTTCCTTACCTTAGTACTTCTCACCGCGGGTACGCAGATCGGCCAGAACCGTCTCAATACCCTTTTTATCAATTACGCGCATGCCTTTGGCAGTGACGCGCAGTGTAACGAAGCGCTTTTCGCTCTCAACCCAAAAACGGTGAGAGTGCAGGTTCGGCAGGAAACGGCGTTTCGTCGCGTTCATTGCGTGGGAACGGTTGTTACCCGTTACCGGACGCTTGCCAGTTACTTGGCAGACTCGTGACATGTCTATTCTCCAAAAATCAAATCAGCTCGAGCTTTAAAAATAAGGTTTTGGCCGCCTCGTCAGGCTCTTAGCCCATCCAGGCGAGTTCTATGTGAACCCGCTGAGCAGGCCCATACGCCAAACCCGAGATTCTCAAAGGTGGCGTAGTATACGCCCTGAGCCGCCAGTGCTCAAGTCCCGAACAGATAAAGATCCCTTTGGATCGTGCAAAATTGCTTCATTTGAACAATTTATTACGTTCCCGCGGGGGTAAAAAGACGCAAAAAGCCAATCCTGGTGGGCTATATCCACCCTCTTTCGGCAAAAGAAACCGATTCCCCGCGCCCGATAACGATATGGTCCAGCACCTGAACATTCACTAACTGGCAGGCGGCGACGATTTGCTGCGTTACCGCATGGTCGGCTTTGCTGGGCTTTGCCTTGCCGGAAGGATGGTTGTGTGCCAGAACAAGCGCGGCGGCGTTATGCTTTAATGCTGCCTTCACAATTTCTCTGGGATGGACCTCTACACAGTTCACCGTTCCGGCAAACATCTCGCAGGAGTGAATAATACGGTGCTGGTTATTTAAAAACACCACCATAAAAATTTCACGCTCACGGTGCGCCAGCTGGCTGTGAAAATAGTAAAGCATCTCAGTGGTGCTTGCCGCTACCGGGTTTTCCTGCGCATGGGTGCAGGTAAAAAAGCGCCGGGCTAACTCGACTATGGCGTTCAGCTGCGCATATTTGGCATGACCAATGCCTTTGATGTCGTTAAACGCTGCCCTTTCTGCCGTCATTAACTGATAGAGCGAACCGAAATGGTCCAGCAGCTGCTGGGCCAGCGCCATCACATGTAACCCGCCCGACCCGGTGCGTAAAAAAAGGGCCAGCAGTTCAGCATCGCTCAAATCCGCAGCGCCCCTTGCCAGTAATTTTTCTCTGGGTGGTGCATCTTTCCAATGCGCTTCCATTTGCATCTCTCCTTTCTCCGCCCCCAAAAGCATGGCATTATATACAGTACTAATCACCCCCTTCAACCTGACTCCGCGAGTTGTTTCACAAAGAAAGGGTGGTGCTGACAGGTACCAGCGGATGAGTATGATAAAATAGCGCCATAGTGGCGGCGAATAGCCAGTCTGACTTTGAGAAGGCGAATATCATGATGGGATTAACCGGCAAACACATTGTTCTGGGCGTCAGCGGAGGCATTGCGGCTTACAAAGCACCGGAGCTGGTCAGGCGGCTGCGTGACCGCGGGGCGGAAGTCCGCGTGGTCATGACCGAGGCGGCAAAAGCTTTTATAACGCCTCTCAGCCTGCAAGCTGTGTCCGGTTATCCCGTCTCGGATGACCTTCTTGATCCGGCGGCCGAAGCCGCAATGGGCCATATCGAGTTAGGGAAATGGGCCGATCTGGTGATCCTGGCACCAGCTACCGCCGATCTCATTGCACGGGTGACGGCGGGTATGGCAAACGATCTGGTCACCACGATTTGTCTGGCAACGCCTGCGCCCATCGCCGTGGTGCCCGCGATGAATCAGCAGATGTACCGGGCTGCGCCTACTCAACATAATTTAAGGCTGCTCTCGGAACGAGGCGTGATGCTGTGGGGACCCGACAGCGGTAGCCAGGCGTGTGGTGATATCGGCCCTGGCAGAATGTTAGATCCGCTGGCAATTGTAGATGCAGCAGTCGCCTGGGCTTCACCCATCAACGATCTGAAACATCTCAATATTATGATCACGGCTGGCCCAACCCGCGAGGCGCTTGACCCCGTGCGGTTCATTACCAACCACAGCTCAGGTAAGATGGGTTACGCCATTGCCGCAGCGGCGGCAAAACGAGGCGCTAACGTCACGCTGGTCAGCGGGCCGGTAACGTTAGCAACCCCTGCCTGGGTGAAACGTATTGACGTGACCACCGGGTTAGAGATGCAGCAGGCAGTGATGAACGCTATTGCTAAGCAACATATTTTTATCGCAGCCGCAGCCGTTGCGGATTACCGTTCTGCTGACATCGCCGTTGAAAAAATAAAAAAACAGGGTGATGAAGTCACCCTCAAAATGGTAAAAAACCCCGATATTGTCGCCGGGGTGGGTCACCTTGTTGAAAATCGGCCCTACGTGGTGGGATTTGCGGCAGAAACCCAGAATGTGGAAGAATACGCACAACAAAAACGGGTACGTAAAAACCTGGATTTAATCTGCGCTAACGATGTTTCGAAAGCCGGGCAGGGTTTCAACAGCGATAACAATGCTCTGCACCTTTTTTGGCAGGAAGGAGAAAAAGCCTTACCGCTTAGCGATAAGTCACTCCTTGGCCAACAGTTACTAGACGAGATAGTCAGCCGTTATGATGAAAAAAATCGACGTTAAGATTCTGGATGCGCGTGTCGGTAAAGCATTCCCCTTACCGACCTATGCCACATCAGGATCGGCGGGCCTTGACCTGCGTGCATGCCTGGATGAAGCCCTGCTTCTGGCACCCAATGCTACCACGCTGGTTCCTACCGGCCTGGCCATCCATATTGGCGATCCGCAGCTGGCCGCCGTGCTCCTTCCCCGCTCTGGTCTTGGCCATAAGCATGGCGTGGTGCTGGGCAATCTGGTGGGTTTGATCGATTCTGACTATCAGGGTCAATTAATGGTTTCTGTCTGGAACCGCAGCCAGCAAGCCTTCAATATTGAGCCAGGCGAGCGTATTGCTCAGATGGTCTTTGTGCCGGTCGTTCAGGCTGAATTCAATCTTGTTGAAGAGTTTGACACCAGCGATCGCGGAGAAGGCGGCTTTGGTCATTCGGGCCGTCAGTAACGGCTACCTTACCGATAAATAGCGTTTTACCTATCCTTATTTTCCTCCGCGAACGCATTGTTCGCGGACGTTGCGTGGGCATCTGCCCGTTCAAGGTGATATTTCAGGGGTCTTTCAGGACATGGCAGAGAAAAAGAGTGCGAAAAGGAATCGTCGCGAAGAAATATTGCAGGCTCTGGCGCAGATGCTGGAATCAAGCGATGGCAGTCAGCGCATTACCACGGCTAAGCTGGCCGCAAACGTAGGGGTATCAGAAGCCGCGCTTTACCGGCACTTTCCCAGCAAAACCAGGATGTTCGACAGCCTGATTGAGTTTATTGAAGATAGCCTGATTACGCGCATCAATCTGATTTTGAAAGACGAAAAAGAGACGCTGCCGCGTCTGCGTCTGATCATCCAGTTAATTCTGGGCTTTGGTGAGCGTAATCCGGGTTTAACGCGCATTCTGACCGGTCATGCCCTGATGTTTGAGCAGGATCGTTTACAGGGCAGAATTAATCAGCTGTTTGAGCGCATTGAGGTGCAGCTTCGCCAGGTATTGCGCGAACAGAAAATGCGGGAAGGTGATGGGTTCAGCATTGATGAGGCGCTTTTAGCGAGCCAGCTCCTCGCCTTTTGTGAAGGCCTTCTCTCACGCTTTGTGCGCTCAGGATTCCGCTACCGCCCCACTGTAGATTTTGAGACTCGCTGGCCGTTGCTGGCTTCACAACTGGTGTAGTAAAACGCGGGTCAGAGAGTGACCCGCAGCAAGCTTAAATGCCATACTCTTTGCGGTACGCCTGCACGGTGATCAGACGATCGGCCAGTTCAGGCTTCTCTTCCAGCCAGGTTACCAGATCGTTCAGGGTGATAATCGAAATCACCTTACAGCCATAATCACGCTCAACTTCCTGAATCGCAGACTCCTGACCACGCCCACGCTCCTGACGGTCAAGTGAGATCAGCACGCCAGCCAGCGTGGCATTATTCGCAGAAATAATCTCCATCGACTCGCGGATGGCCGTGCCTGCGGTGATCACATCATCCACCAGCATGATGCGCCCCTGTAGCGGGCTGCCGACCAGGGTTCCGCCTTCACCGTGATCTTTCGCTTCCTTGCGGTTGAAACAGTAAGGCACATCGCGGTCATGATGATCGGCCAGCGCCACGGCGGTGGTGGTCGCAATGGGAATGCCTTTATAGGCCGGGCCGAAGATTAAATCGAAATCGATACCTGAATCTACCAGCGCCTGGGCATAAAAACGCCCCAGTAACGCCAGATCGCGGCCGGTATTAAACAGGCCGGCATTGAAGAAATAAGGGCTGGTGCGCCCTGATTTCAGCGTGAACTCACCAAACTTCAGCACCTGCTTGTTGATGGCGAATTCGATAAATTGGCGCTGCCAGGCTTTCATCTCTTGATCCTCTGCTTGTCATAAAAAAGGCGACTCTGCGGTCGCCTGGAAATATTTACTCTTTCAACGCTGCTTTCTGCGCCAGGATCAGGGAGTCTATCCCTCCCCGTGCCAGCGCCAGCAGTTGAAGCAGTTCATCGTGGCTGAACGGCTCGCCTTCCGCCGTGCCCTGCACTTCAATCATGCGGCCATCTTCGGTCATTACCACATTCATGTCGGTCTCAGCAGCTGAGTCTTCAACATACTCCAGATCGCAGAGTGCTTCACCGTTGACGATACCAACGGAAATCGCCGCGACCATTCCCTTCATCGGGTTTGCTTTCAGTTTGCCAATCGCCACCAGATGGTTCAGCGCATCGGCCAGCGCCACACAGGCACCGGTGATAGAAGCGGTACGGGTTCCGCCATCTGCCTGCAACACATCGCAGTCCAGAGTGATGGTAAATTCACCCAGCGCTTTTAAATCCAGCGCGGCACGCAGCGAGCGTGCAATCAGGCGCTGAATTTCCAGCGTGCGGCCACCCTGCTTGCCTTTCGCGGCTTCGCGGGCGTTACGGCTGTGGGTTGCACGCGGCAACATACCATATTCAGCGGTTACCCAGCCCTGGCCCTGGCCTTTCAGAAAACGCGGCACGCCCTCTTCAATGGTGGCGGTGCAAAGAACCTTGGTATCACCGAATTCAACCAGAACTGAGCCTTCAGCATGTTTGGTGTAGTGACGGGTCAGGGTGACGGGACGCACTTGTTGAGCGCTACGGCCTGCTGGACGCATGGTTTCTCTCCGGCTTGCAAAACTTGATTGGCTGCGCATTATACGGATTTCACCGCCGAATGCCTATGCCCGGCTGCGGCTGCAAGCGTTTCTTATGCCGCTGTCAGCAATGTAGCGAGGAAATCAGCGAGATAGCGCAAGGCAGGATGAAATGAACCCTGAGTTGTGGCTAAATGCAGCCTTCTTTCTCTGCTCTGCCGGACATTGCTGATATGCCTGACGTACTTCATTTTATTCTGGCCCTTGTGGTCATCTTTTGCCTGGCGTTGCTGTTTAGCAACGATCGTAAAAAAATCCGCCCTCGGGTCATTTTTCAGCTGGTAGTGATTGAAGCGCTCCTGGCTTATTTCTTTCTGCATGCAACCAGCGGCCTCTCCGTGGTTACAGCGGTGTCTGGCTTCTTTGAAACGTTGTTGAAGTTTGCCGGGCAGGGATCGGAATTTGTGTTTGGCGGCATGGCGGGCCAGGGGCTGGCGTTTATCTTCCTGGGCGTACTTTGCCCGATCATCTTTATTTCGGCGCTGATCGGTATTTTGCAGCATTTGCGCATTTTGCCCCTGCTTATCCGCCTGGTTGGCACCCTTCTCTCTAAGGTAAACGGCATGGGGAAACTTGAATCCTTTAATGCCGTCAGCACGCTTATCCTGGGCCAGTCCGAAAATTTTATCGCCTATAAAGGTATCCTTGCTGATATCTCTCCGCGCCGCCTCTACTCCATGGCTGCGGCGGCGATGTCTACGGTTTCGCTGTCGATTGTGGGTGCCTATATGTCGATGATTGAGCCACGCTATGTTGTCGCCGCGCTGCTGCTGAATATGTTCAGCACCTTTATTATCCTGTCGATTATTAATCCCACCGTGCCGGGCGATGAACCGGAGATCAGGCTGGAAAAGCTGCATGAAGATCAGAGCTTCTTTGAAATGCTGGGAGAATATATTCTGGCAGGCTTTAAGGTTGCGATGATTATTATGGCGATGCTGATTGGCTTTATCGCCCTGATTGCCGCCGTTAACGCTATCTTCTCCAGCCTGTTTGGCATCAGTTTTCAGCAGATCCTTGGCTATCTCTTCTGGCCGTTTGCCTGGCTGATTGGTATTCCCGCCCCGGATGCGCTGCGCGCCGCCAGCATCATGGCAACCAAACTGGTGGCTAATGAGTTTGTCGCCATGATTGAGCTGAAGAAAATCGCTGCCGACCTGACTCCCCGTGGGTTAGGGATCCTCTCTGTGTTCCTGGTCTCCTTCGCCAACTTCGCCTCAATCGGGATTGTGGCGGGCGCGATCAAGGGTCTGAACGAACAGCAGGGCAATGTGGTTTCACGGTATGGCCTGAAGCTGGTCTACGGTTCCACGCTGGTCAGCATGCTTTCCGCTGCGTTTGCCGGACTGGTGTTATAACCTGACAGCCCGGCGCAACGCCGGGCTTATTCAGAACGCGACGCAAACGGTCGAGTCTGTCCGCATCACCGACTCCTGCTGAAACTGCTGTTTATAGCGCGTACGTAACGCTTCTATATTCTGCTCAGCTGGCTCTCCTCCTGGATGGATCAGCATTAAAACTTTGCTGTTCTCACGTGCTATCTTGCCACTTCCTTCCAGCCATTGCCCTCTGGCATCAAACACCGTCAGCCCCTCTTTAAAACGTGGCGTAACCTCTTTATCAACGAATGAATGCCACTCTACAGAAGTTATATCCGCTCCCTGAGGCCTGCTCAGACCAAAATAGAGCGAGGTTTGCGTCATGGCCTCGCCTGAGGGACAAGCAGTAGGGCTGAAGGCGGAATGAGGGGCCGGTGCCGAACACCCGCTTAGCAGAGCAGCCAGCGCCAGCGCGGCCAGTGAAATCGTCTTCATAAAGCTCCTTTCAGGTTTCAGGGTTGTTCTGCATCTTAAGCTGACGTCGGCAAAACGCCAGAGGTAGCCGCTGATTTAACGGAGTTTGACTGAATGCCTGTTAAGCCTCTCTCTGCACCGCTATAATCCGTTCATCTTTCTCTGAAAATGGGTACAGAACATGATCCGCAGTATGACCGCCTACGCCCGGCGCGAAACCAAAGGCGAATGGGGCAGCGCAGCCTGGGAGCTTCGTTCCGTCAACCAGCGCTATTTAGAAACCTATATCCGCCTGCCGGAGCAGTTTCGTGGCCTTGAGCCTGTTATCCGTGAGCGTATTCGTAATCGTCTGACGCGCGGCAAAATTGAATGTAACCTGCGCTTTGACGCTGACCCACGTGCGCAAAGCTCGCTGGTGCTGAATGAGAAGCTGGCTGTCCAGCTGGTGCAGGCCGCGAACTGGGTCAAAATGCAGAGCGATGAAGGGGAGATCAATCCGGTTGATATCCTGCGCTGGCCTGGTGTGATGTCCGCAGAAGAACAGGATCTGGATGCTATTTCTGCTGAGCTGCTGAAATCGCTGGATCTGGCGCTGGATGACTTTATCACCTCCCGTGAAACGGAAGGTACCGCTCTGAAGGCGCTGATTGAGCAGCGTCTGGAAGGCGTGACAAATGAAGTGGTGAAAGTCCGGGCGCAAATGCCGGACGTGCTGAAATGGCAGCGTGAGCGCCTGGTAAGCAAGCTGGAAGATGCACAGGTGCAGCTGGACAGTAACCGCGTAGAGCAGGAGCTGATTATGCTGGCTCAGCGCGTGGATGTGGCCGAAGAGCTGGACCGTCTGGAAGCGCACGTGAAAGAGACCTATAACATCCTGAAGAAGAAGGAAGCCGTTGGCCGCCGTCTCGACTTTATGATGCAGGAGTTCAATCGCGAGTCGAACACCCTGGCTTCAAAATCGATCAATGCCGAAGTGACCACCTCTGCGATTGAGCTGAAAGTGCTGATTGAGCAGATGCGCGAGCAGATCCAGAATATCGAGTAATCTCCACTCCTCGCCAATGACACCCACAAGCCCATGTTAAATGGGCTTTTTTAATGGTTTAAAATTCCACCAATGAGCATAACCTCCCATTGAAATCCACGAAGTCAGAAAGGCCGCTGAAGCCGCTCAGCGTAGAATGGGGATTGCCCGGCCAGAGGGTGACGCATTCAGGCAATATGGCGTTAAAAAGGGAAAATGAGCTGCCGAAGAAAATAGCCCGCTGGTCGCAACGGGCTTTCACAATTGGCTCCGTAGGAAAACAAATTAAGTCGCCACGGTCATCAATCTATTTAGATTTATTTTGATATTGTTTTGCCTCTTCCCATACGCCTTCAAGATTCCAGAGACATTTTGCCCCATTGAGATCATCCAGCAATGCGAGTCGGGTATCAGCATAATATACATCAGCTTCCTTGCCGGATTTCACCACCTTCATCACGCAAACAATATCAGTACCACCCACTTTGGAATTCTTCGTATGGTCAATCTCATTCAATACGGATAATACGTTTTTCGTATTGGTAGGGAGCGCAGTCGCTAAAGCATCTTCAAGTTGATCAGCTTGCTCTTGATCAGCCTTTGGTGCCAGAGAGGGTACTACAGACAGCCAGTCTTTTTGCCCAGATGCTACTTTTTGGGCAATGTAATTCCAATCAGAAGCGGAAAGAGGTTCCCTGGTCGCTGATTCAGGCGTAACTGCTGCAAACACGACAGCAGGCATAATTAGCGTAACTGCAAGTAATCTCCTCATCGGATGACTTCCAGCAACGCCCCGCGGTCCTTACTCACCATCAGGCGTGTATGGGGGTACATGATTATGCACCCTTCCGATGCGAAGCCCGGGACACCATGGACTTTTTCCCCATGCATTCGAAATGTGGTCATATCACGCTTGTAGGCATTACCGCTTACATGGTTCAGGGTGATAGTCAGTGGCCCTTTGCTCGTTCCGGTGCTGCCAATTCTCCACGTTCCACGAGGAATAGGACCCATTCCTCTGACCTGTTCCCGATCGGGATTATTTTTGTTGGTTAAAATGCCGGAATACCCCTTCTCGATAAATTTGCCGTCTCTGAAAAGTTCGCCAGTGCTTTGCCTATATGTCCAGTGTGCCATAGTGATTTCCTTATGCAGTTTTGCGCTCTTTCCAGCTGTCGGTGTGCTGGATGTTGCCGTCAACATAGCTCCATGTAATTTTTTCGTAGCGCATGCCAACGTGCTCAATATGTCCGTGTTTTTCGAAGTCCATATCCTTCATATCAAACATGATGGGCACAATGTGGCATATTTTCACGTTCTCCAGCGCGGCATTGAAATATTCATCTTCCATACCGTTATGGTTAATGCGGTAATACCTGAAGATGGCTTTTGTCAGTGTTCTGCCGGTTGTCAGTGCGTGGTAAAGCAGAGGCGATGAGCGGTCAATCTCCTTTTCGAATGTATATGCCTCATGCTGGCGCGTTGCGGTCGCTGCCCCCGTCAAATCGTCAGTGGGTATAAACACATCATGCTGCATGCCCACCAGCTCAATGCTGCCCTCACGCCCTTTAACGTCTACGCCACCCCTGACCAACTTATCTTCTTCATCGTAAAGCCACAGATAAACGGGTATCGCCATAACCTGAACTCCCTTTCCGGTGAATAAACCTTTTAAATGTACACGTCAGTGGACTGTCAGAATTGACCGGCATCAAGCGATGGCGATTATATGCACAGTGAGTGAGCAACAGAAAAACCCGACATCCTGTTGAGGTTTGTTGAAAACCTGGCTGAGTTCACGAAATGATGGCAGAACTGGTTGTGGAGAGCCGTGATAACCGCATTGTTCAGAACTTTTGACATAAACGATATCAAACTGAAAAGCCTCCTGGCCTACCGCAATCCCTTATATGCCTCGAACCCGGTACATCCAGCTTTATAACCAGATAATTATGCTTTTTTACGCAGTATTGACGGATATAGAAAAGATCGCCAAACAGGTATGGAAGGTAAGTCCCTGGCAGGCATAAAAAATACACAAAACCAGTAAGCTTTCGGTTTTCCCGTGAACAAAATCATTATTCGAATTATAAGAAACTCAATAACCACAAGACTTAGCTTCCAACACTCAATGAATAGCTCCACATCGAGTAACTTCACATACAACGACATTCTCGCTCCTGCATTCATAACCCGCCCTCTGGCGGGTTTTTTATTGTAGGCATCCCGGAGGTGTCAGGCTAGAATGCCCCCTGTTTTTTTATGGTTTTAATGAGGCTTACTATGCAAACCCTTCCTCCGTGCCCGAAGTGCCACTCTGAATATACCTGGCAGGATGGTGCGCTCTTCAATTGCCCTGAGTGTGGTCACGTCTGGGCTGAAGGCGCTGATGCCACGGCAGATGATTCGCTGGTGGTGAAAGATGCCAACGGCAATCTGCTGGCCGATGGCGACAGCGTCACCGTCATCAAAGACCTGAAAGTGAAAGGCAGCTCAACGCCGCTGAAAATTGGCACAAAGGTTAAGAGCATTCGCCTGGTTGAAGGTGATCACAATATCGACTGCAAAATTGACGGCTTTGGTCCAATGAAGCTGAAGTCTGAGTTTGTGAAAAAGAACTGATCCCCTTTTGCAGTTCCCCGGCCCGCCGCTAAAGCTGGCGGCCGGTAACATCAATCGTAGGCTGCTGCCTCTTCGGCAGTAATCAACGCCATTTTTTCAAGCATAAGCGCAACAGAACGGGTTGAGCGCTCAAACTGCTTACTCAAAGCGGTAATGTCATCACCACGCTGAAAAAGTTCGCCCAGGCGGATTTTCTCCTCTTCGCTCCAGGGCAGATAAGCATTGGCCGGCTTACCTTCCGCGCGGTTTTTCTCACGCCGTTGTTCTGGCGTCAACCTGACCTTTTCCTTTCGCTTTATCCCAGAAAACCGCTCGTGAGAGAACTCCTCCGCCAGCTCATAGAGCAGCCTGATGGCTGCCGGGGCATGAACTACCGACTCTGGCGGCAACAGCTCACCAGTTTCAGGATGAAGCCCTCTTGCCAGCTGTTTAAAAATCTCTCCTGCCATCATTTTCCTTTCTCCTTTTTCATCGCCGGACCAGGAGAACTGACGTAAAGTAGTCACCGCACCTGCATGATGATTTTTACGGCTAAAGAACTCTTCTCACTAATCCATTCTCAGCTGAGATAAATTTTAAAGACATATTATTCATGTAGTTGAAACAGAACGCTGGCTGTCATCTTTTAAATCGGATTAAATAAACTAATTCTACAGGCGCACCTTAAAAAAATTCAATCGTCAACTTGCCGTTAATCCTTCAGGCTTGCCGCCGATTATTCTGGAGCTGGCTATGTTACTCACTGTTCTCTATATCATCGGTATTACGGCGGAAGCGATGACCGGCGCCCTGGCGGCGGGACGCCGTAAAATGGATATGTTTGGCGTTATCATTATCGCCTCAGTGACTGCTATTGGCGGCGGTTCGGTGCGCGACATGCTGCTGGGCCACTATCCGCTTGGCTGGGTTCAGCATCCCGAATACATCATGATTGTGGCCGCTGCCGCCGTGCTTACCACCCAGCTGGCCCACCTGATGCCGCACCTGCGTAAAGTTTTTCTGGTGCTGGACGCCCTGGGTCTGGTGGTGTTCTCTATTATCGGGACCAAAGTAGCGCTGGATATGGGCCATGCCCCGCTCATTGCCGCTATCTGCGCCGTGATCACTGGCGTTTTTGGCGGTGTGCTGCGGGATATGTTCTGCAATCGCATCCCGCTGGTTTTCCAGAAAGAGCTGTATGCGGGTATCGCTTTTGCCTCCGGCTGGATATATATCCTGCTGTTAAAAACCCCGCTTTCCCATGAATTCGTCATCACTGCCACGCTGCTGTTTGGGTTTATTGCCCGTCTGCTGGCGCTGCGCTTCAAGCTGGGGCTGCCCATTTTCAATTACCCACATGCAGAGCATTAAGGGCAAATTCCTCTCTCCCGCAAGAAGGCGATCAAAGCCTCTGTGTCAGGGTGATGAAGAAACTTTACCAGTCGATCGGCACGCCGCATGCCCATATCCGGTAACTGCTGCCACTCTGTCAGGCTGCGTGAAAGCAGTTTTTGCCAGTTATCATCCTGAATGGTGTTAAGCGCCTTTTCAGGCAGAGGGAGACCCAACGCCCTCACCCAGCGCTTAAAAGGTTGCTGGCGGCTGAGTGAAAACTGGTGATAAAGCTGAGCGGCTCGCTGTGGGGTCATTCCCGCCACCTGAGCAAGCTGTTCCTGAGTCAGCGTCAGCCATGAGAAAAGGTGTGAAAGCTGGCCTGACAGCATCAGCCGCAGCCAGCTGCTTCTGTTTACGCCGCTCATATTCAGCCCTGATTTACCGCTTAGCCAGACAAGGCGTGCGAGAAACTGTTCACGGCACGCAGGCGTCCAGGCCAGACAGCTCAGTGGATGAAAAGCTGTAGTATCAGGGATGGCAGGTGTTGTTCGCTCTGCTACCCGCCAAACCACCTCATCCAGCCGGGGGATGCCCTGGCCCGCCAGGCTGATTGCCACCTGATCTCCGGCGACTATATCCGCCCTCTGCCAGCGGCTTAACGATCCGACGTTAACGCGGCTGACCTGCTTATCATCCAGCCTTACGGGAATAAGATTAAGCACAGCGCTTATTTTCCCTGTTCGTCCAATGGGGAATTCCACAGAACGGACTTCGGTGGTCACGGTAGCCGGGGGATACTTCCAGGCGACAGACCAGGTATTATCCCCTGGTTGCCAGTACTCGCCTTTAATGGGATTACTGTGTATGACCACCCCATCCGTGACAAAAGGTAGCGGCTGGGTGAACCAACGCTCTCGCCAGCCCTCTACCTCGTCCGCATTGTTAACCTGTTTACTCCACCTGGCCATAACGGGAAAGCCCGCTTTGCCAAGCCAGGCTAATCGCTGTGAGAAAGAGCGGGGTCCATCCGGCCAGGCCCAGATGAAGATGCCGAAATTTTTCAACGTTGCGGTGGCTTTAAGCTTGCGCATTGCACCGGCCACCACAGCGCGGGCGTTCATTCCTCCCTGAGCAGCCTGCTGATGATCGTTCATCTTCAGATAAAGCTCTCCCTGTAGAGTAAGTGAGCCGGACCGATCGGGAACCGACTGCGGAATCGCAGGGATTGAACGCGCTTTCTCCGTCCAGTCTTCGCCCTGTACGCCATTGCCGCGGCTAATAACGCTGTGTAGTTTTCCCTGCTGGTAATGCAGCGTCACGGCTACGCCGTCCACTTTAGGCTGCACCCAGAGATCGGTTTTTCCCGCCATCCAGTTTGCCAGGGCCTGTTTGCTCGCCATTTTTGCCACACCGACATGGGCAATGGGGTGAAGCACTTTGCCGCTTTGCGCCAGTTCAGGCTGGCGAAGCGCGCTTTCAGGTCTGAAACAGCGCTGCCAGGCCTGGTACTTTTTTAACAGGGCGTCATAGCGTTCGTCCGTAATCCGGCTCTCTCCCTGTGCGTAGTACGCCTTATCCCAGTCACTTAGCTGATTACCCAGCGCAGCCATCTCCAGCGCCGCTCTGGCGGGGGTCCAGACCGGGCAGGAAGCCTGCACGGCGAAACTATACAAGATCAGTATGGCTTTGAAGATCCTCATTTCTGCGCTCCTTATTCTGGTGCCAGGGAGAGTAAAAAGAAGCGCCAGAACTGGCGAGAGGCAACAATCAGAGATGGAACAGAAAAGGAAAAATGAATTTCCCTACCATGAAACGATGCATAAGTACCGCGACGTACTTTCCAAAATCTGAGAAATTAGCTCGCTTCCTGCCTGAAACGCTGCATAGAGGGCGTCAGCCGTGTATACTGTGCAGGAAGTAGACTCCGCTTTATTGGCATATCAAGATAATCATGGCTCAAGGCACACTTTTTATTGTTTCTGCTCCCAGCGGGGCGGGAAAATCCAGCTTGATTCACGCGTTACTGAAAACGCAACCGCTGTACGATACTCAGGTTTCCATTTCCCATACCACCAGGGGAATGCGCCCAGGCGAAAACCATGGCGAACATTACTTTTTCGTCTCTCATGACGAATTCCGCAGCATGATTAAGGAAGAGGCTTTTCTTGAGCACGCGGAGGTGTTTGGCAACTATTATGGAACCTCGCGTAAAGCGATTGAGCAGGTGCTGTCGACTGGCGTAGATGTCTTCCTGGATATTGACTGGCAGGGCGCACAACAGATTCGGCAGAAGATGCCGCACGCGCGCAGTATTTTTGTGCTGCCGCCATCGAAAGATGAACTGGATCGCCGCCTGCGTGGCCGCGGCCAGGACAGCGAAGAGGTGATTGCCCGACGTATGGCTCAGGCCGTCGCCGAGATGAGCCACTTTGCAGAGTATGATTACCTGATTGTGAATGATGATTTTGACCTGGCGCTGTCAGATTTAAAAACCATCATTCGCGCTGAGCGTCTGCGTATGGGGCGTCAAAAATCCCGTCACGATGCATTAATCAGCAAACTATTGGCAGACTGAGGACAACTCAGTATGATGCCCAGTCATTTCGTCACCCGTGGAGTATCACACTTATGGCACGCGTAACCGTACAGGACGCAGTAGAAAAAATTGGTAACCGTTTTGACCTGGTGCTGGTCGCGGCTCGTCGCGCTCGTCAGATGCAGGTAGGCGGTAAAGATCCGCTGGTTCCGGAAGAGAACGACAAATCTACCGTGATCGCCCTGCGCGAAATTGAAGAAGGTTTGATCACCAACCAGATTCTGGACGTGCGTGATCGCCAGGAACAGCATGAGCAGGAAGCCGCTGAATTGCAGGCCGTTACCGCTATCGCTGAAGGTCGTCGTTAATCACCAGCCTGCAGGTTGCCCTTGTATCTGTTCGAAAGTCTCAATCAGCTGATTGAAAAATACTTGCCTGAGGAGCAAATCAAACGCCTCAAGCAAGCTTACCTTGTCGCACGTGATGCTCACGAGGGACAGACGCGCTCCAGCGGTGAGCCTTATATCACCCACCCCGTTGCCGTTGCCTGCATCCTGGCTGAAATGAAGCTCGACCATGAGACTCTCATGGCCGCGCTTTTGCACGACGTTATCGAAGATACCCCCGCCACCTACCAGGACATGGAACAGCTTTTTGGCCGGACCGTGGCTGAACTGGTAGAAGGGGTTTCTAAGCTTGATAAGCTGAAGTTCCGCGATAAAAAAGAAGCGCAGGCGGAAAACTTCCGCAAAATGATCATGGCGATGGTGCAGGATATCCGCGTCATTCTGATCAAACTGGCTGACCGCACACACAACATGCGAACGCTGGGTGCACTTCGTCCGGACAAAAAGCGACGTATTGCGTTAGAAACGCTGGAAATTTACAGCCCTCTCGCCCACCGGCTCGGTATTCATCACCTGAAAACTGAACTGGAAGAGTTGGGGTTTGAAGCGCTCTACCCAAACCGCTACCGCGTGATCAAAGAAGTGGTCAAGGCGGCCCGCGGCAACCGTAAAGAGATGATCCAGAAAATCCTCTCTGAAATTGACGGTCGTTTGCAGGAAGCGGGCATCCCCTGCCGGGTCAGCGGTCGGGAAAAGCACCTCTATTCGATTTACTGCAAAATGCACCTGAAAGAGCAGCGTTTCCATTCCATCATGGATATCTACGCTTTCCGGGTGATTGTCAGTGACTTCGATACCTGTTACCGGGTTCTGGGGCAGATGCACAGCCTCTACAAACCCCGTCCGGGACGGGTGAAAGACTATATCGCCATTCCCAAAGCTAACGGCTATCAATCCCTGCATACCTCAATGATCGGCCCGCACGGTGTGCCGGTTGAAGTGCAGATCCGTACCGAAGATATGGATCAGATGGCAGAGATGGGTGTGGCCGCGCACTGGGCTTATAAAGAGCAGGGCGAAAGCGGCACGACCGCACAAATTCGCGCCCAGCGCTGGCTACAGAGCCTGCTTGAGTTGCAGCAGAGTGCAGGTAGCTCCTTTGAATTTATCGAAAGCGTCAAATCCGATCTGTTCCCGGATGAGATTTACGTTTTTACTCCGGAAGGACGCATCGTCGAACTTCCTGCCGGCGCGACACCTGTCGACTTCGCCTATGCCGTGCACACCGATATCGGTCATGCCTGCGTGGGCGCGCGCGTCGATCGCCAGCCTTATCCCCTTTCTCAGCCGCTGACCAGCGGGCAAACCGTGGAGATCATCACTGCACCTGGCGCGCGTCCGAACGCAGCCTGGCTTAACTTTGTGGTGAGTTCCAAAGCCCGTGCGAAGATTCGCCAGCTGCTGAAAAACCTCAAGCGCGACGACTCTGTCAGCCTTGGGCGCCGTCTGCTGAACCACGCGCTGGGGGGAAGCCGTAAGCTGGCCGAAATCCCGCCAGAGAACATTCAGCACGAGCTGGAAAGAATGAAGCTGGCCACGCTGGATGACCTGCTGGCTGAAATTGGCCTGGGCAATGCCATGAGCGTGGTGGTAGCGAAAAACCTGCAACATAGCGAACACTCTGCTGCGGCTTCGCAGACACCTTCGCGCAGCAAGCTGCCAATCAAAGGTGCCGATGGCGTCCTGATTACCTTTGCCAAATGCTGCCGTCCGATCCCAGGTGACCCGATTGTCGCCCACGTCAGCCCTGGCAAAGGTCTGGTCGTGCACCATGAATCCTGCCGTAATATTCGTGGCTATCAGAAAGAGCCAGAGAAATATATGGCCGTGGAGTGGGATACGGTTACCGAGCATGAGTTTGTGGCGGAAATCAAGGTGGATATGTTTAACCATCAGGGTGCGCTGGCGAACCTGACGGCGGCAATTAACACCGCCGGCTCCAATATTCAGAGCCTGAATACGGAAGAAAAAGATGGCCGCGTCTACAGCGCCTTTATCCGTCTGACGGCACGCGATCGCGTCCACCTGGCGAATATTATGCGTAAAATTCGCGTAATGCCGGACGTGATTAAAGTTCATCGTAACCGAAATTAATGCATGAATGCTCAACGCTATGCCCGCATCCTGGAGATGCTGGCCGCCCGCCAGCACGACCTGACCGTCTGTATGGAGCAGGTCCATAAGCCCCATAACGTTTCTGCCGTGATCCGCACGGCGGACGCGGTTGGCGTGCATGAAGTCCATGCCGTCTGGCCTGGCAGCCGCATGCGTACCATGGTCTCCTCCGCTGCGGGCAGTAACAGCTGGGTGCAGGTGAAAACTCACCGCACCATCGCTGAAGCCGTTGGCCACCTCAAAGGCCAGGGCATGCAGATCCTTGCCACACACCTTTCAGATAAAGCCGTCGATTTTCGCGAAGTTGATTACACCCGCCCCACCTGCATTCTGATGGGCCAGGAAAAGACAGGCATCACTCAGGAAGCGCTGGCTCTTGCCGATCGGGATATTATTATTCCGATGATCGGTATGGTGCAGTCGCTCAACGTTTCGGTTGCCTCCGCCCTGATCCTTTATGAAGCACAACGGCAACGGCAAAACGCCGGAATGTATCAACGGCAGCAGAGCACGCTGGCGTACCACGAACAGCAGCGTCTGCTGTTTGAGGGGGGTTATCCGGTGCTGGCAAGAGTGGCAAAGCACAAAGGCCTGCCCTATCCGGAAATTAATGAGGTGGGCGAAGTAGTTGCCGATCCCGACTGGTGGGCAACCATGCAAGCTTCGGTACGCAAAAAATGAGCGGCCGACTGCTGGATGCCGTCCCGCTAAATTCGCTTACCGGCGTTGGCGCCAGCCAGGCAGGTAAGCTGGCGAAGCTGGGGCTGGTCACCGTGCAGGATTTACTTCTTCATCTGCCGCTACGCTATGAAGACCGTACCCAGCTCTACGCCATTAACGATCTCCTTCCCGCCATTTATGCCACTGTAGAAGGTGAAGTGCTGCATAGCGACATCAGCTTTGGCCGGCGTCGTATGCTCACCTGTCAGATCAGCGATGGCACCGGCATCCTTACCCTGCGCTTCTTTAATTTCACTGCCGGTATGAAAAACAGCCTGGCACCAGGCCGCCGCGTGACCGCTTATGGCGAGATAAAACGCGGCCAGCGCGGGGCCGAAATTATTCATCCGGAATACCGCGTACAGGGCGAAAGCGGCGGCGTAGAGCTACAGGAGACGCTGACGCCGGTTTACTCCACCACCGAAGGTATTCGCCAGGCCACGCTGCGTAACCTCACCGATCAGGCGCTGACGCTGCTGGATACCTGCGCCATTGCCGAGTTACTGCCCCCTGAACTGAGTCAGGGCATGATTACGCTGAAAGAGGCACTGCGCACGCTGCATCGTCCGCCGCCGGATATGGCGCTGGCCGATCTGGAGAGCGGCAGACATCCGGCACAGCGGCGTCTGATTATGGAAGAGCTGCTGGCGCATAACCTCAGCATGCTGGCCGTTCGCGCTGGCGCTCAGCGTTACCATGCTCTGCCAATGCCTGCCAGACATGCGCTGAGCGACAAACTGTTGGCTGCTCTGCCCTTCAAACCCACGGCTGCGCAGGTGCGGGTGGTGCGGGAAATAGAAGAGGATCTGGCCCATGACTACCCGATGATGCGTCTGGTACAGGGTGACGTCGGGTCAGGAAAAACGCTGGTGGCCGCGCTCACCGCGTTGAATGTCATTGCGTATGGCAAACAGGTTGCCCTGATGGCCCCTACCGAGCTGCTGGCTGAGCAGCATGCCAACAACTTCCGCCAGTGGTTTGCGCCGCTCGACATTGAGGTAGGCTGGCTGGCCGGTAAGCAGAAGGGGAAGGCACGTCTGGCGCAACAGGAGGCGATTGCCAGCGGCCAGGTCTCGATGATCGTAGGGACCCACGCTATTTTCCAGGAGCAGGTGCAGTTCAACGGCTTAGCGCTGGTGATTATCGATGAACAGCACCGGTTTGGCGTTCATCAGCGTCTGGCACTCTGGGAAAAGGGCGAAGAGCAGGGCTTCCATCCGCATCAGCTGATTATGACGGCAACGCCAATCCCCCGAACGCTGGCGATGACCGCCTATGCCGATCTTGATACGTCGACTATTGACGAGTTGCCGCCAGGCCGAACGCCGGTGACCACCGTAGCGATTCCCGATACCCGCAGGCCGGATATTATTGCCAGGGTGAAAAGCGCTTGCAGCGATGAAGGACGCCAGGCTTACTGGGTTTGTACCCTGATTGAGGAGTCTGAGCAGCTGGAAGCGCAGGCGGCAGAAGCAACGTGGGAAGAGCTGAAGCTGGCACTGCCGGAGCTACAGGTGGGTCTGGTGCATGGCCGGATGAAGCCTTCAGAGAAGCAGGCGGTAATGCAGGCGTTTAAGCAGGGCGATATTCATCTGCTGATTGCCACCACGGTGATTGAAGTCGGGGTAGATGTCCCCAATGCCAGCCTGATGATTATCGAAAATCCGGAACGGCTGGGTCTGGCGCAGCTGCACCAGCTTCGCGGACGCGTGGGCCGTGGGTCGGTGGCTTCTCACTGTGTGCTGTTGTATAAGGCGCCGCTGAGCAAAACGGCGCAAAAGCGGTTGCAGGTTTTGCGCGACAGCAACGACGGTTTTGTCATTGCGCAATGTGATTTGGAGATCCGCGGGCCGGGCGAACTGTTGGGCACCCGTCAGACCGGTAATGCGGAGTTCAAAGTGGCGGATCTGCTGCGTGATGGCGCGATGATCCCGGAAGTACAGCGGGTGGCGCGGCATATCCACCAGCATTACCCCGAACAGGCTCAGGCCCTGATCGAGCGCTGGCTACCAGAGACTCAGCGCTACACTAACGCCTGATAGCGCGTTATCTGCCGCTCCGGGCATTTGTTCTTATCTCCGGGTAGAGCGGCCATTACAGCCGCTGCGCCGCTTTATTTACTGACCGCTATATCTCTTTATCTCACCAACAGCCTCATTCACCGGCTGCTCACCCGCAGTCAGCTCAAGAATGACCCGTTTTACTTCAGGCTGCTCCACCAGGCTGTGTAATACAGCAGCAACGTCCTCTCTTGGCACTGTGCCATAAGGAATAGCCAGCCCGATCCGCACTTTACCGGTGCCCGGCTCGTTCACCAGCGTGCCCGGACGCAGGATAACCCACTCCAGCGCGGTGGCCGCCAACATCACATCGGCCTGCTTTTTCACCTGCATATAGTGCTCAAAGGTGGGGGAGATCTTTTTAGCGCGCCCCGCTTCCGGAAACGCAGAGACCAGCAGGAAGCGTTTGATGCCTGCCAGCCTGGCCGCTTCAGCAGCAAATTTGCAGCCCCGCCCATCAATGCCGTCGGTTAATTCGATGCCTGCTCCGGCAGCGCCTGCGGTGAACACGACGGTGTCGCAGCCCCTCATCGCCTCGGCCAGCTTTTCGCTGCTGGTGGTCATCAGGTCAAGATTAACGGGCGTTACGCCATCTGCCCTGAGTTCATCAGCCTGCGCGTCACGTCGACAGCTTCCCTTTACCTGATGGCCCGCCTGAACCAGACGCTTTCTTAAATGGCTGCCCACGCCTCCCGTCGCACCAATAATAAATACCTGCATCTCACTCTCTCCCACCAAATATTCCTGTGAGGGTATAGCTTAGTGAAAAGCTCAGCGTTTCGCTGGCTTACGCCGTTGATCCTTCTATTTTCTCGCCAGCAAACGTTTGCTTTTGACCCGCTTACGATTAAAATCGCCACTTTGTTCGTCAGAGAACCCAGAAGATGTCTGCCAATATCCCTGAAGCCAGCCGTAGCACTTCCCATGCAGCCAACAGTGAGCTGATTTACCGACTGGAGGACCGCCCGCCGCTCCCCCAGACGCTTTTTGCCGCCTGTCAGCATCTGCTGGCGATGTTTGTGGCGGTGATCACCCCTGCCTTACTCATTTCGCAAGCTCTGGGCCTTCCCGCTCAGGATACGCAGCACATCATCAGTATGTCGCTGTTTGCTTCAGGTGTGGCTTCACTGCTACAGATCAAAACCTGGGGGCCGGTCGGATCCGGCTTGCTGTCAATTCAGGGAACCAGTTTTAACTTTGTAACGCCGCTGATTATGGGCGGCATGGCACTGAAAAATGGCGGAGCGGATGTGCCGGTGATGATGGCAACGCTGTTTGGCACGCTGATGCTGGCCTCCTGCACCGAGATGATCCTCTCCCGCTTCCTGCATCTGGCTCGCCGGGTCATTACCCCGCTGGTCTCTGGCATTGTGGTAATGATTATCGGGCTGTCGCTGATTCAGGTTGGATTAACCTCTATTGGCGGCGGCTTCGCGGCGATGAGCAACCACACCTTTGGCGCCCCCAAAAACCTGATGCTGGCGGGTGCGGTGCTGCTGGTGATTGTGCTGTTAAATCGTCAGCGTAACCCCTATCTGCGCGTCGCCTCACTGGTGATTGCAATGGCGGTGGGTTATCTGCTGGCCTGGGCGCTGGGCATGCTGCCGGAGAATACCACGCCGGTTAATCAGGCGATGATTACGCTGCCAACGCCCTTCTATTACGGGCTGGGTATTGACTGGAACCTGCTGATCCCGCTGATGCTGGTCTTTATGGTGACCTCTCTGGAAACCATTGGGGATATCACGGCGACCTCAGATGTCTCAGAGCAGCCGGTCAGCGGGCCGTTGTATATGAAGCGACTGAAAGGCGGCGTGCTGGCAAACGGGCTGAATTCCTTTGTCTCTGCCCTCTTTAACACCTTCCCTAACTCCTGCTTTGGCCAGAACAACGGCGTGATCCAGCTGACGGGTGTCGCCAGTCGCTACGTAGGCTTTGTGGTGGCCCTGATGCTGATAGTGCTGGGCCTGTTCCCGGCGGTAAGCGGCTTTGTGCAGCATATTCCAGAGCCAGTGCTGGGCGGTGCCACCCTGGTGATGTTTGGTACAATAGCCGCATCGGGCGTTCGTATTGTTTCTCGTGAACCGCTGAATCGCCGTGCCATCATGATTATGGCGCTGTCGCTCGCGGTGGGTCTGGGCGTTTCGCAACAGCCTTTGATCCTGCAATTCGCTCCTGACTGGCTGAAAACCTTACTCTCTTCCGGTATTGCCGCGGGCGGGATCACTGCCATCATTCTGAATCTGCTCTTTCCTCAGGAAAAGTAATCCCCTCTTGTGTCATCCTGTGGTGATTCGCAGAGGGTCTTCTGGCCCTCTGCTGTTGTGAAAGTTGAGCTTCGATGATAAATCAGGCATAACAACCTTTTACCCGATGTTCACAGGGACAGATGCCATGAAAGTAATCGGAAAAATTCTGCTGACCATTTTGCTTATACTGCTGCTGGCCGTAGTGGCGCTGTATGTGGTGTTGCAAACCCAGTGGGGAGCCGGCTGGATAAGCCGCACCGTCAGTGAGAACACCGGTTACCAGCTGACGTTAAGCAAACTTGAGCATAATTTTTCCAACCCCGATCTTCTGCTTCTGGACAATGTCTCCTTTGGCCGGAAAACGCAGCCTGCCCTGCTGACAGCGCAGCGAGTGGGTCTGAACCTGAGTAGCGCCCAGTTTACCCAGCCGCTTCATTTCGCCAGCATTACGCTGGAGAAAGGTAGGCTGGATCTCGCAAACCAGGGGGCTTCGCTGCCGGTTCAGGCAGATCGTTTGCAGCTTAATCAGATGGCGGTAAACAGCCCTGACAGCGGCATAGCGGTCTCTGCAAAGCGGGTGGATGGCGGGATTGTGCCGTGGAAACCGCAGGCTGGCGATCTCATCGGCAGCGATGCCAGCTTCCAGATGAGTGCAGGTTCGCTGGAAATTAACGGCATCCCCGCCACCAACGTCCTGATCCAGGGCCGCATCAGCCAACATCAACTGGTGATGAATAATATCGGTGCCGATGCCGCACTGGGGTCCATCACGGCCAGCGCCCAGCGCGATGCGCAGGGGAACTGGCAGGTTCCCAGCTTGCGGCTGAACAGCATTCGCCTGCAAACGGACAAAACGCTTAGCGATTTTCTTAATCCGCTGTTCGCGCTGCCCTCTGTGCATTTTGATCGTATCGACATAACGGATGCCCGTCTGGAGGGCACAGACTGGGCAGTGACCGATCTCGATATGGCGCTGAAGAATATTACCCTGCGCGACGGGGGGTGGCAGAGTGAAGACGGCTCGCTGTCCATGAATGCCACCACTTTTGTTAACGGCAGCCTGGAGCTGAACGATCCTATCGTCAATATGACCTTCTCCCCTGAGGGTGTGGCGCTCTCGCAGTTCAGTTCCCGTTGGGTCAATGGCCTGATCCGTACAGCCGGTCACTGGACGCGCAGTAATAAAAAGCTGACGCTTGATGAACTGGCGGTGGCTGGCCTGGAATATACCCTGCCGCAAAACTGGCGCGAACACTGGATGGCAAAGCTGCCAGGCTGGCTGGAGAGCGTGGAAATCACCAAATTTGCCGCTAACCGTAACCTGATTATTGATATTAACCCCTCCTTCCCCTTCCAGATGACCTCCCTGGATGGTAACGGCAGCAATCTGTTGATGGCGCGGGATCATCAGTGGGGTATCTGGTCTGGCAGCCTGAACCTCAATGCCGCAGAGGCAACCTTCAACCGTGTTGATCTGCGCCATCCGTCGATTGCGCTGACCGCTGACAGCAGCAGGATCAACGTCACTGAAATGAGCGCCTTCACGAAAAACGGTATGGTAGAGAGCCTGGCAACGCTGTCTCAACAGCCGCAGCGCGCGCTCTCGTTGACGATGAACGGGCGGCAGGTTCCGGTTAACCTCCTGCATGAATGGGGATGGCCAACGCTGCCGCTGGAGGGTGAAGGCGAGCTTCAGCTGAATATTCAGGGAAACCTGGCTGCCGGTGCGCCGTTAAAACCCACGGTAAAGGGTACGCTCTCCGCCACTGCGGGCGATAAAAACGTTCAGCAGACGATGCAGGCGGGTCAGGTCGCACAGTGATCTTTTTCGCTTATCCACGCACAACTCTGGTCAGTCGTCTCCTGGCCTGACGCTTAGCTTTATGCGAGACAGCCCCAGAAAATGGGGCTATGTGCGCCCCGGCTGTTCGCAACCATCTTCAGGTAAGGTATAGTCCGTTTTTTTACGGAGGAACCATGCTGAATAACTCATCCATTCGTCTTAACAAATACATTGGCGAGAGCGGTATCTGCTCCCGTCGTGATGCCGATCGCTACATCGAACAGGGAAACGTTTTTATCAACGGCAAGCGGGCTGCGGTGGGCGATCAGGTATTTGCCGGGGATGTGGTGAAAGTTAACGGTCAGCTTATTGAACCCCGTAATGAAGAAGATTTAGTGCTGATCGCCCTGAACAAGCCGGTGGGTATTATCAGCACCACCGAGGAGGGCGAGCGCGATAACATCGTCAATTATGTGAACCACAGTAAACGCGTCTTCCCCATTGGTCGCCTGGATAAAGAGTCGCAGGGTCTGATTTTTCTGACCAACCACGGCGATCTGGTCAACAAGATCCTGCGTGCCGGAAACGACCACGAGAAAGAGTATGTGGTAACAGTGAATAAACTGGTCACCGACGAGTTTATTGCGGGTATGGGCGCGGGTGTGCCGATGCTGGGCACTGTGACCAAAAAATGCAAAGTAAAGAAAGAGGCACCCTTTGTTTTCCGCATCACGCTGGTGCAGGGTCTGAACCGCCAGATCCGCCGCATGTGTAAGCACTTTGGCTATGAAGTGACCCGGCTTGAACGCACGCGCATCATGAACGTCAGTCTGAAAGGGTTGCCGATCGGTGAATGGCGCGATTTCACTGACGAGGAACTGATTGAACTCTTCAGGCTGATTGAGAACTCCTCTTCTGAAGATGCGGCGGAGAAGAAAGCGAAATCAAAGCCAAAGCCGAAGCCTGCGGCCGCGAAAAAACCGGCCAGCAGTGGTGCAAAAAGTCCGGAAAAACCGGCCGCCAACGCCGCTGCACGTAAGCGCTTCGTTCAGCCGGGGCGTAAAAAGAAAGGGCGCTGAGTCAGCGCCTTAAGCCCGACGCTCTGCTTCAGAAACCCGACCCGCCCAGCTCCAGATCGCCATCCGGATCGGCGGGAAGCACGATATAGACGCCTTCGAATACGGCACCGCACTCTTCATTGCCGTAAAGTTCGACTTCCAGCTGTACCCGAGCCTTGCGCCCACGCGCCAGCCTGTCCAGGTCACCGCTGAGTGAACCGAGGTCAGCGATAGCGCCAGGTTTGCCGGTAATCGGATGGCTGTAGCGAATATGCGCATCAGCCAGAATGATCGTCCCGCCCAGATGACGCTCACGCAGCAGCAGCCAGATCAGCCCCCATCCTGTCAGGGTCGCCAGTGAGAAGAGGCTGCCAGCAAACAGCGTATGGTGCGGGTTCTGGTTGCCCGTCTCCGGCATAGTGGTGATAAATTTCTGCCCGGTGAACTGTAAAATGCGCACACCCATTTTTTCGCTCAGTGGGATATGATCGTACCAGGCCTGCTGCAACTGCCCACACCAGTCCGCGCGATGCAAAATATCATCCAGCGACATCACCGGCTTGATCATCAGGAAATGGCGCACCGGCGTGGTTTGCGGAACGGTAATTTCGCCCTGGTTGAGGTACCCCAGTTTGGCAAAGAATTCGACAGCATCTTCACGGGCGCTACAGACCACCCGTTTTGCCCCTTCCTGACGCGCCACAGACTCCAGCGTCATCGCCACCAGCGTACCCAGCCCTTTTCCCTGAACGGAAGGATGGACCGCCAGGAAGCGGATAGCGGCTTCATTTTCAGCATTGATATAGAGGCGGCCTGCCGCTACCGGTTGACCGCGCTCGTCCACCACCATCTGATGATGCGCCAGCGCATCCCAGGCATCCCGTTCAGAACCCATGGGCTGATGAAGGGGTTTACGTAACATTTCCCAGCGGAACTGATAGTAAGTATCCAGCTCTTCTGCTGTTTCAGGGACCCGAAGGTGATACATAAAAAGGTTCTCTCTTTCTTAGCCCGCTATGCCTGCCTGTGCTCCTGGCCGCGTCAAACCTGTAGCCAGAAGGTAACAGGCCCGTCATTGACCAGGGAAACCTGCATGTTTGCAGCAAAGCGGCCTGTTTCCGTTACGATACCCTTTTCCCGGCAGCTGCCCACAAAAGCCTGATAAAGCTGCTCAGCTTCAGCAGGTTCGGCTCCGCCAGAGAAACTCGGGCGCATCCCCTTTTGGGTATCGGCAGCGAGGGTAAACTGGGATACGACCAACAGGCTGCCGCCAGCCTGCTGGACATTAAGATTCATTTTGTCGTTTTCATCACCAAAAATACGGTAGCCCAGCACTTTGGCGCACAGACGCTGCGCTTTTTGCCGATCGTCACCCTTCTCCACGCCTAACAGAACCAGCAGGCCCGGCCCGATTTCACCGGTAGTTTCTTCGTCGACTTTTACGCTGGCGCTCAACACGCGCTGAATCAGGGCAATCATACTTCCTCATCTTCTTTTTTTTGCTCTTGCTGTTTTATCAGGCGATAGTCGCCTAATGTGGCGCTGATTTCCGCTCCCAGCAGGACAATACACCAGGTCCAGTAAACCCACAAAAAAAGGATGGGGATCACTGCCAGCACGCCATAAATCAGCTGGTAGGAAGGGAACATCGTAACATAGAGCGCAAACCCCTTTTTCCCAAGCTCAAAAAGCAGTCCTGCAACCAGCGCGCCGATGAGCGCATCTTTACCGGCTACCTGCCGCGTCGGCACAATGCTGTAAAGCAGCCAGAAAGAGAGCCAGGAGAGCAGCAGCGGAAAAATACGCAGTCCGTAGTCTATCATTCCGCTCACGCCCGTTACGGACGCCCAGTGCAGCGACAGAAGGTAGGAACTGATTGCCAGGCTGGCCCCAACCAGTAGCGGGCCAAGCGTCAGGATCATCCAGTAGACCGCAAAAGAGTAAACGATGGGCCGCTTACGCTTGCTGCGCCAGATAGTATTCAGGGAGGTATCGATGGCGTACATCAGCAGCAATGCCGTCACCACCAGCCCACATGCGCCTACCGCCGTCATTTGAGTTACGTTAGCAACAAACTGCTCCAGATAGCGCTGGATAACCGTACCGGAAGCTGGAACAAAGTTATTAAAAATAAATGTCTTGAGCTGAGTACTGATGTTGTCAAACGACGGAAAGGCGGCAAAAAGCGCAAACACCACCGCCACCAGCGGCACCAGTGACAGCAGCGAAACATAGGCCAGATTACCCGCCAGCGTGGTCATGGCATCTTCGTCTATGCGCCGCCACAGCAGTTTGATCCACTCCCAGAGAGCACGCTGGCGGTGCCGGTAATGAATGAGCCGACTCATTTACATGCGATCGCTGAAAAACATCGGGATCACACCGGCATCTGTCACGTGCACACTGTGAATGCCTGATGCCTTTGCGGCCTCAATATTAGCCAGATTATCATCAAAGAAAATCGCCTCTTCGGCAGAGGCATCTTCCGCATTCAACAGCTGTTGATAAATTTCCGCTTCAGGCTTGCGTACGCCCATCTCCTGGGAGAGATAGAGCTTATCAGCTGCCTTCTCAACTTCCGGATATTGTGTGGGCCAGAATGCACAGTGCAGCTTGTTGGTGTTAGAGAGGATGACCACGCGGTCGCCCTGCTCGCGCAGCTTGTGCATGATGGCAATCACTTCGGGCCGGACACCAACAAACACCGCCTGCCAGCCAGCGGTAAACTGCTCAAAACTCAGGGCGAGATCCAGCTCCTCACAGAGTCTGGCGGCAAAAACTTCATCGCTGATTTCACCACGTTCGTGCTGCTCAAATTCTTCACCCATCCGGAAGCGGCTTTGCAGAGTGGCTAACGGCACCCGGCCGAGATCGCTCCAGACGCCAAGAACCCGGTTGAAATCAATATCAACAATGACATTACCTAAATCAAAGATATACAGCATGATCATCTCCTTTTGTGCCGGCAAGCTTTCACTCTAGCGGTAAAACGGAAGACTGAACAGGAGGGGGATTTGAATTCTGAAAAAGAGAGTCAGGGCCGGAAGGGATCCGGCCCTGAAGTGCATGGGACTAAATTAAGGCAAATTATGCCTCTTTAGGACCACGGCTTGCGCGTTTACGATCGTTTTCCGTCAGGTGACGTTTACGAATACGCACGGACAGAGGAGTCACTTCTACCAGTTCGTCATCATCGATGAACTCGATAGCCTGCTCCAGCGTCATCTTGATGGCGGGAACCAGGGTAGTGGCTTCGTCAGTACCAGAAGCACGCATGTTAGTCAGTTTCTTACCGGTCAGACAGTTTACAGTCAGGTCGTTAGAACGACTGTGAATACCGATGATCTGGCCTTCGTAAACTTCTGCACCGTGGCCCAGGAACAGCTTACCGCGGTCCTGGAGGCTGAACAGAGCAAACGCAACAGCTTTACCCTGACCGTTAGAGATCAGCACACCGTTCTGACGCTGGCCCACTTCGCCCGGACGAACATCGTCATAGTGGCTGAAGGTGGAGTAGAGCAGACCGGTACCGGAAGTCATGGTCATGAATTCGTTACGGAAGCCAATCAGACCACGGCTTGGGATAACGTAGTCGAGACGTACGCGACCTTTGCCATCCGGATCCATGTTCTTCATGTCGGCTTTACGTTCACCCATCGCCTGCATCACTGAACCCTGGTGCTGTTCTTCGATATCCAGCGTAACGTTTTCGAATGGCTCTTGTTTGCGGCCTTCGAAATCGCGGAAGATAACTTTCGGACGGGATACCGCCAGTTCGAAACCTTCACGACGCATGTTTTCAATCAGAACTGACAGGTGAAGTTCACCACGACCCGATACGCGGAACGCATCAGCATCGGCAGTTTCTTCAACACGCAGCGCAACGTTGTGCACCAGCTCTTTGTTCAGACGGTCAAGGATCTGACGTGAAGTCACATACTTACCTTCTTTACCGCAGAACGGAGAGGTGTTGACGTTGAAGAACATCGTTACCGTTGGTTCATCCACGCTCAGCGCTGGCAGCGCCTCTACATTCTGTGGATCACAGATTGTATCGGAGATGTTCAGCTCGCCCAGACCGGTGATAGCAATGATATCGCCAGCTTCAGCTTCTGTAGCGTCGATACGCTCCAGACCCAGGTGAGTCAGCACTTTACCGACTTTACCGTTACGGGTTTTGCCTTCGCTATCTACGATGGTCACCTGCTGGTTTGGCTTCACTTTACCGCGTTTAATGCGGCCGATGCCGATAACACCCACGTAGTTGTTGTAGTCCAGCTGAGAAATCTGCATCTGGAACGGCGCTTCCATCTCAACCTGCGGAGGAGAAACGTGTTTCACGATAGCTTCATACAGCGGAGTCATGTCATCAGCCATGTCGGCGTGGTCAAGACCAGCGATACCGTTCAGGGCAGAAGCATAGATAACCGGGAAGTCGAGCTGCTCGTCAGTCGCATCCAGGTTAACGAACAGGTCAAATACCTGATCCACAACCCAGTCAGGACGAGCGCCTGGACGGTCAACTTTGTTGATGACCACGATCGGCTTCAGACCATTAGCAAACGCTTTTTTGGTCACGAAGCGGGTTTGCGGCATAGGGCCATCCATTGCATCCACAACCAGCAGCACCGAGTCAACCATTGACATCACACGCTCTACCTCACCGCCGAAGTCGGCGTGTCCTGGGGTATCCACGATGTTGATGCGGTAGTCGTTCCATTTAATGGCGGTGTTTTTTGCGAGGATGGTAATCCCACGCTCTTTCTCCAAATCGTTGGAGTCCATTACGCGTTCGGTTGCTTCGGTACGGGCATCAAAGGTCCCGGACTGCTGTAGCAACTTATCAACCAGGGTAGTTTTACCATGGTCAACGTGGGCAATAATGGCGATGTTACGCAAATTTTCGATCACAGCTTTGCCTCAGGCATTAGAAATAGCGCGCTATTGTACACGGATTAATCGAAGGACTGAACAGGATCACAAATTTCAATTAAAGATAACTGTCAGGATTGCTTTTCTAACCTTAATTAGTGCAAGAATTGCACTCCATCGAAAAAATGCACCAGAATGGTGCTTATCAAGCACCGTTTAGCACCAAAATGGTGCGCGACTTCCATCATGGTGCAGTTCCCGTCTCACGAGAGGGCGCATCATAGCGCTTTTTCAGGGTATTAATAAAGTTGGCATAGATTTCGCTTTATGTATTCAAGCGAAGAATGCCAGTTTCCACAACGGTTGATAGCTTGTCAGAGATCTTTATTATCGGATGACCCGGCGAGATTAGCAAAGGTCCCAGCTGAAGATCTCTAACCACGACGACAATGACAAAATCCAGGAGAGTTAAGTATGTCCGCTGAACACGTTCTGTCGATGATGAACGAGCACGAAGTAAAATTCGTTGACCTGCGTTTTACCGACACCAAGGGTAAAGAACAGCACGTCACCATTCCTGCTCATCAGGTTAACGCTGACTTCTTCGAAGAAGGCAAAATGTTTGACGGCTCATCAATCGGTGGCTGGAAAGGAATTAATGAGTCAGACATGGTTCTGATGCCAGATGCGACTACTGCTGTGCTGGATCCCTTCTTCGAAGACTCTACGCTGATCATCCGTTGCGATATCCTCGAGCCAGGCACCATGCAGGGCTACGACCGTGACCCGCGCTCCATCGCGAAGCGTGCTGAAGATTTCCTGCGTTCTTCCGGCATTGCAGACACCGTTCTGTTTGGCCCGGAACCCGAGTTCTTCCTGTTTGATGACGTCCGTTTCGGCGCGACCACTTCAGGTTCACACGTTGCTATCGACGATATCGAAGCAGCATGGAACACCGGTAAAGAGTATGAAGGCGGCAACAAAGGCCACCGTCCAGGTCTGAAAGGGGGTTACTTCCCGGTTCCTCCGGTCGACTCATCACAGGATATCCGTTCTGCTATGTGTCTGACTATGGAGCAGATGGGCCTGGTTGTTGAAGCGCATCACCATGAAGTTGCTACAGCTGGTCAGAACGAAGTGGCTACCCGCTTCAACACTATGACCAAAAAAGCTGACGAAATTCAGATCTACAAATATGTTGTGCATAACGTGGCTCACGCTTACGGCAAAACCGCTACCTTTATGCCAAAACCTATCTTTGGTGATAACGGTTCAGGCATGCACTGCCATATGTCACTTTCTAAAGATGGTAACAACCTGTTCGCTGGCGACAAATATGGCGGCCTGTCTGAAACTGCCCTGTTCTATATCGGCGGCGTTATCAAACATGCTAAAGCGATCAATGCCCTCTCTAACCCAACCACCAACTCTTACAAGCGTTTGGTCCCGGGTTACGAAGCGCCTGTTATGCTGGCCTACTCTGCCCGTAACCGTTCTGCCTCTATCCGTATCCCAGTGGTTGCCAGCCCGAAAGCCCGCCGCATTGAGGCTCGCTTCCCCGATCCAGCCGCCAACCCATACCTCTGCTTCTCTGCCCTGCTGATGGCTGGCCTGGACGGCATCATCAACAAAATCCATCCTGGCGACGCGATGGATAAAAACCTGTATGACCTGCCTCCGGAAGAAGAAGCTGAGATTCCAAAAGTGGCCGGTTCACTGGAAGAAGCTCTGCAATGCCTGAACGAAGACCGTGAGTTCCTGACTCGTGGCGGCGTCTTTACTGACGAAACCATTGATGCCTACATCGAACTGCGTAAGGCCGAAATGGACCGCGTGCGTATGACTCCACATCCGGTTGAATTCGAGCTGTACTACAGCGTTTAACTGGTTTGACGTTTTATGTTGCCGTGGAAACTTTAGCCCATCTCCGGATGGGCTTTTTTCACCACGTTTCATCGTTCAGGAAGACGACTTTTGGGTTCCGGAACTATAATGCACTGAAATAGTGCAGGAGAGAATGCATGGCAACAGGCACGCTGCCCGATGCTGGGCAGATTCTCAACTCCCTTATTAACAGTATCTTGCTGGTCGACAGCGGACTGGTGGTTCATTACGCCAATCCCGCGGCCCAACAACTGTTAGCGCAAAGCTCCCGCAAGCTGTTTGGAACACCGCTGCCGGAACTGATGGGATATTTTTCACTAAATATCGACGTCATGCTTGAGAGTCTGGATGCAGGTCAGGGTTTTACCGACAGTGAAGTCACTTTAGTGGTCGACAGTCGTGCGCATATTATGTCGTTAACCGCACAGCGACTGCCCGAAGGTTTAATTCTGCTTGAAATGGCACCGATGGATAATCAGCGCCGGCTCAGTCAGGAACAGATTCAACATGCTCAGCAGGTCGCCGCCCGGGACTTAGTCCGGGGTCTGGCCCATGAAATTAAAAACCCGCTGGGAGGATTGCGTGGCGCAGCACAGCTGCTGGCGAAAGCCCTGCCCGATCCATCATTAACCGAATATACCAAAGTGATCATTGAACAGGCCGATCGCCTGCGCAATCTGGTTGATCGCCTGCTGGGTCCGCAGCAGCCGGGTATGCACGTGACGCAAAGCATCCATCAGGTAGCCGAACGCGTGGTAAACCTGGTTTCCATGGAGCTGCCCGACAACGTCACGCTGGTCAGGGATTACGATCCCAGCCTGCCGGAACTGGCGCACGACCCGGATCAAATAGAACAAGTTCTGCTAAATGTCGTCCGCAACGCGCTTCAGGCGTTGGGTGAAGAAGGCGGCACGATTACCCTTCGTACCCGTACAGCGTTTCAACTCACGCTGCATGGCGTACGTTATCGCCTGGTTGCACGCATCGATATTGAAGATGACGGCCCAGGTATTCCGGCACAACTGCAAGATACGCTGTTTTATCCGATGGTGAGCGGGCGGGAAGGCGGCACCGGCTTAGGCCTCTCAATTGCCCGTAGCCTGATCGATCAGCATTCGGGAAAAATAGAATTTAACAGTTGGCCTGGTCACACTGAATTTTCGGTTTATCTGCCTATTCGCCAGTGAGGTTTCTATGCAACGAGGGATAGTTTGGATCGTCGATGACGATAGCTCCATCCGCTGGGTGCTTGAACGCGCGCTCACTGGAGCCGGTTTAAGCTGCGCCACCTTTGACAGCGCCAGCGAAGTGCTGGACGCCCTTGCCAGCAAAACCCCAGACGTTTTGCTTTCAGATATTCGTATGCCCGGAATGGATGGACTGGCGCTGCTTAAACAGATTAAACAGCGTCATCCGATGCTTCCGGTCATCATAATGACCGCCCATTCCGATCTGGATGCCGCCGTCAGCGCCTATCAACAAGGGGCATTTGATTACCTGCCGAAGCCGTTTGATATTGATGAAGCCGTTGCGCTGGTAGAAAGGGCGATCAGCCACTATCAGGAGCAGCAGCAGCCGCGTAATCAGCCGGTCAGCGGCCCGACCACCGACATCATTGGCGAAGCGCCAGCGATGCAGGATGTCTTCCGTATTATTGGCCGCCTCTCTCGCTCCTCTATCAGCGTGTTGATTAATGGCGAGTCAGGCACCGGTAAAGAGCTGGTCGCGCATGCCCTGCACCGCCACAGCCCGCGGGCAAAAGCGCCCTTTATCGCGCTGAATATGGCGGCGATCCCGAAAGACCTGATTGAGTCAGAGCTGTTTGGTCATGAAAAAGGGGCGTTCACCGGCGCCAATCAAATCCGTCAGGGCCGCTTTGAGCAGGCCGATGGCGGGACGCTGTTCCTGGATGAAATTGGTGATATGCCGATGGATGTGCAGACACGCTTACTGCGCGTGCTGGCTGATGGGCAGTTCTATCGCGTGGGTGGCTATGCGCCGGTAAAAGTGGATGTACGTATTATTGCCGCAACGCACCAGAATCTGGAGCTGCGGGTTCAGGAAGGGAAATTCCGCGAGGATCTGTTCCACCGCCTGAACGTCATCCGTGTGCATCTTCCGCCGCTGCGTGAACGTCGTGAGGATATTCCCCGCCTCGCACGTTATTTCCTCCAGGTTGCGGCAAGAGAACTGGGCGTGGAAGCCAAAATCCTTCACCCGGAAACCGAAACCGCCCTGACCCGTCTGCACTGGTCGGGTAACGTCCGCCAGCTGGAGAACACCTGCCGCTGGCTGACCGTTATGGCCGCCGGTCAGGAAGTGCTGATTCAGGATCTGCCTTCTGAGCTGTTTGAAACCTCTACGCCGGAGAACCCGGTGCAGTCGCTGCCGGACAGTTGGGCGACCTTGCTGGCGCAATGGGCCGACAGGGCCTTGCGTTCCGGTCATCAAAACCTGCTTTCTGAAGCGCAACCAGAAATGGAGCGGACGCTGCTGACCACCGCCTTACGTCATACGCAAGGCCATAAGCAGGAAGCTGCCCGTCTTCTGGGATGGGGCCGGAATACGCTGACCCGTAAGCTGAAAGAGTTGGGGATGGAGTAACGGTTTTCCCAGCGTGTTACCCACAGGGGACGGGTCATCGTCCCCTGTGTTATATAACCCGCGAAAATTGCTGCATACGCGCCTTCTGGCGAAGGTAAGCGTCAAAGCACATACAGATATTCCTCACCAGCAAACGTCCCTTAGGCGTCACCTGAAGGCCCTTCTCGTGGCGTTCCACCAGCCCGTCCTCAATGAATGGAGCCAGCAGCGCTAAATCTTCAGCAAAATAGTCGCTGAAGGCCTCAACGCCTGTATCAAAATCGGCAAAATTCAGGGCAAAATTGCACATCAGCGTTTTGATCACATCACGGCGCAGGCAGTCATCTTTTGTCAGCTTTACTCCCCGGCACAGGGCAGAGTGATTTTTCTCTACGGCAGCATACCAGGCCTTGAGATCTTTTTCGTTCTGCGCATAACTGTCACCGATCATGCTGATAGCCGAAACGCCCATTCCCAGAAGATCGCTGTTGCCCTGAGTGGTATACCCCTGGAAGTTACGGTGAAGTTTTCCTTCCCGTTGCGCAATTGCCAGTTCGTCGCCAGGCCGGGCAAAATGATCCATCCCGATAAACTGGTATCCTTCAGCGGTCAGCATGCGGACGGTTTGCTGTAAAATATCCAGCTTTTGCTGAGCTGAAGGCAGGTCAGCCTCTTTGATTTTGCGCTGTGCGGCAAACAGGGTCGGCATATGAGCGTAATTGAATACGCTAAGCCGGTCAGGATTCAGCTCAATCACCTTTTTCAGCGTAAACGCAAAGCTTTCCGGCGTTTGCATCGGCAGCCCATAAATAAGGTCAAGGCTGGTTGAGGCAAAGCCTGTTTGTCGGGCACGCTCTGTCAGCGCCACTATCGTCTGCTCATCCTGAACGCGGTTAACCTTCTCCTGCACTTCTTTATTAAAATCCTGAACACCCATGCTCAGCCGGTTGAAACCGTGATCATGCAGGTGATCCAGCATATCCAGCTCAATTTCGCGCGGGTCCACCTCAATCGATAATTCCGCCTCTTCACTGAAGCTAAACGATGCCCGCAAAGTCTGAATAAGACGCGTGATTTGCGATTTACTCAGATAGGTTGGTGTTCCCCCGCCCCAGTGCATCTGGGTTACGGTGCGATGCCGGAATAAGGCGGCCCGGCTCTGGATCTCAACCGTTAAGGCCTCTATGTAAGCTTCGGCTTTATGCTGCTGGCGAGTAACGACTTTATTACATCCGCAGAAATAGCAAAGACGATGGCAAAACGGAATGTGGATATAGAGCGACAGGGGGCGATCGGGATAGCGCTGGGTTGCCTGAAGGAAGGCGGCTTCGTCGTAGTCCGCAGAAAATTCAAGCGCGGTGGGATAGGAGGTATAGCGAGGACCCGAGATGTTGTACTTCTGAATCAGCTGCTGATCCCATTCAATCATCTGCATCACAATGGTCACTCCTGCGTTGGCGTCTGGGTGCCGACCGTCGGATGTGAGGAGAGTGCCTTAAGCGTTGGCGGACGGTGGCCTTGTGCAGTCGGGTTTTTAACCGCGAAAGACGCCGTAGTTTAACGAATAACCATCCCAGGCTGCATAGCAGAATCAGCAAGAAAATTGATCCAGGCCAATTCATCAGTAGAGAAACCTTTATAAAAAGGCAGCACAACGCTGCGCCACCTCAATTTTGGGCTAAGAACGCTAAAGATCAGTTGCCGCCTTTCAGCAGGCGATACATATCTTCTTCGGCTTCATCATCTTCCACATCGTCATCCAGCGCGATACCAAGCTCTTCCATCAGCACGTCGATGCGGTCAAGCGTCTGATCAAGCCAGGCCTGCTCTTCCGCTGGCAGGGTTTCACCTTTTTCCAGACGATCCAGCAGCGCATCAAGACGCTCGTTATTTTCCAGCGAGGCAAGCTCCTCTTCGGGAGAGAGACGAACTTTTTTCTGTTCCGCCGGTTTTGCGGCCTTCGCCGGTTTTTTCACGCTCTGCGTTTCCGCAGTGACCGGGCCCAGAGCGATCGGCTTTTTGCTGCCAATACGAGGATCTTTGGTGGTGGCGCCGCCGCTACCCTTCTGATTAGCAGTGACCGGATTGGCCCGGCTACCCGAAGCGTTGCCGCGATGTTTTTTGTCACGCTTACGGTCACGCGCTTCGGTGTTGATTTCATCACGCGTTTTACGCTTCGTTTTTGCTGCCGGTTTCTGGCCCTGGGGCGCGCGTGTAGGTTGCTTCATGGTTTCTGCTCTCAGACGTTTTATATTCAGTATAGAATTGCGGCGAAATCTAGCAGAAAGCAGACAAAGAAAAAAGGCGGCAGGTCACCCTGTCGCCTTTTTTCGCACCTTCCACAGAAGGACTGACTTAGTCAGCATCCTTTTTAGCACACAACATCCCGGTTTTCCTTTGCCTGAACGTCCTTTCCTGGACTCTATCCTTTCCCTGTGGTGCTGTATTCCCGGCACATTCCATCCCTGCTCCAGATCTTCCTGATCTCCCTGAGCACTTCTTCCTGAAGGGAACCCTCCTGGTTCTGCCAGATACTTTAGACTATATGGTCAAACTCACAAGGCAGGGTTGGCAACAAATTTGCGCCCGCCCGGCACAAGAACCTGTATTTGTTTGATATATAACTACTATCACTCTCTCAAAGCCGCTAAAAAGAGGAAAGCTCTGGCATATTTAATGGCAGATCTCCTACAAAACTCCGACTGACTGAAGGTCGGTTGGGCGCTTTCATTCTATACAGGGTATACTCTGCGCAATTGTTCTTATATCTGGAGTTTTTATTTTGTCTGGCTGGAATTATCACGTTACCCATTTTGTCACCAGTGCACCTGACATCCGTCACCTTCCAGCCGATACCGGACTTGAAGTGGCGTTTGCCGGCCGCTCAAACGCGGGCAAATCCAGCGCGCTAAATACTCTGACAAATCAAAAAAGTCTGGCCCGTACCAGTAAAACGCCGGGACGTACGCAGCTGATCAACCTGTTTCAGGTTGCAGAGGGCTACCGACTGGTGGATTTACCAGGCTATGGCTATGCCGAAGTGCCGGAAGAGATGAAACTGAAGTGGCAAAAAGCGCTGGCGGAATACCTGCAAATGCGTGAATGCCTGAAAGGTCTGGTGGTGTTGATGGATATTCGCCATCCGCTTAAGGATCTCGATACGCAGATGATTAAGTGGGCAGTGCAGAGCGGCATCCAGGTGCTGGTGCTGTTAACCAAAGCCGACAAGCTGGCTTCTGGTGCGCGTAAAGCCCAGCTGAATGTCGTGCGCGAAGCGGCAAAAGGCTTTGTGGGAGATGTGCGCGTAGAAATGTTCTCTTCTCTGAAGAGGATCGGCGTCGATAAGTTAACTCAGCAGCTGGATACCTGGTTCAGCGAACTCCCTCCTGCTGTGGAAGAAGAAATCCCTGCCGAATAAGCTTGCTGTCTCTGGAGCCGCGCCCAATAAAAAACGCCCCAGTCATAAATGACTGGGGCGGCTAAATATTCAGCCAAATCCGATTACGTGAAGTAAAAGGTCTGAAAGATAGAACATCTTACCTCTGTACCCTACGTCTTAAACTCTACATGATTTTTTCAGCCCTCAAAAGGGTTTTTTGTAGTTAATTTTCATAAAACACCGGGTGTTATCCAACTCAGGTCACATAAAAAGAGCCTGCCTGTAGCTTAATTACAAAAAAAGTGCTTTAGCGATAACCGGTTAGGCGAAGCTTTCCGCATTAGCCGTATCGGCGGCCTGGCTGAAGCGATTAACTAAAGCATTTTCTTATGGACAGAACATGAGACTGAATCCTCAGAGAAATCAGCCTCATCCCTGACATTCGCCGGGTTTTAATGAGCCTGTTCCCAGTTATCGCCCACCCCCACATCAACCCTGAGTGGCACATCCAGTTTCATGCTGTTTTCCATCAGTTCACGGATTTTTGCCGTTGCCGCTTCCACTTCAGAGGCTTTAACTTCAAATACCAGTTCATCGTGTACCTGCATGATCATTTTTACCTCTGGCGTGGTCTGCGGCGTCAGCCAGCCGTCGACGGCTATCATCGCTTTTTTAATGATATCGGCTGCCGTACCCTGCATTGGCGCATTGATCGCTGCACGTTCTGCCGCCTTACGGCGCATCGCATTGCTGGCATTGATATCAGGCAGATAGAGACGGCGCCCGTCCAGCGTAGAGACATAACCTTTTTCAGCAGCCTGCTGCCGGGTGTTTTCCATATAGCGTAAAACGCCCGGATAGCGTTCGAAGTAGAGATCCATATACTTTCTCGCTTCGCCAGCGCCAATATTCAGCTGCCGCGACAGGCCAAACGCGCTCATACCGTAGATCAGGCCAAAGTTGATCGCCTTGGCGCTGCGACGCTGCTCGCCAGTCACCTTATCCAGCGCCATACCGAAGACTTCTGCGGCCGTTGCCCGGTGGATATCCTGACCTTCGGCAAAGGCTTCCAGTAACCCTTTATCCTGCGACAGGTGCGCCATGATGCGCAGCTCAATCTGTGAATAGTCGGCTGCCACAATTTTATGGCCTTTAGAGGCGATAAAGGCCTGACGAATACGCCGCCCCTCATCATTTCTCACCGGGATATTTTGCAGATTCGGATCGGTAGAAGAGAGCCGTCCTGTGGCTGTCACCGCCTGGTGATAGGAAGTATGAACACGCCCGGTTACAGGGTTTATCATCAGTGGCAGTTTATCGGTATAGGTCGACTTCAGCTTGGCCAGGCTGCGGTTCTCAAGGATCACTTTCGGCAGCGGATAATCCAGCGCCAGCTCGGCCAGGACCTCTTCACTGGTGGAAGGTGCGCCGCCAGGCGTTTTTTTAGTAGGCTTAATTCCCTGCTTTTCAAACAGAATAGTTTGCAGCTGCTTGGGCGAAGAGAGGTTGAACGGTTCGCCAGCCAGCTCATGCGCTTTCTGCTCCAGCTCTGCCAGGCGTAAAGTCAGCTCTTTAGAATGGGCGGCAAGAATGCCCTGATCGATCAGCACGCCATTACGCTCAATGCGCGAAATCACGGTGACCAGCGGCATTTCTATATTTTCAAAGACCGCTTTCGGGCCTTGCTCTTTTTCCAGCTCTGGCCACATTTTCAGATGCAGTTGAAGGGTGACATCGGCATCTTCTGCGGCGTAATGCGCAGCCTGTTCCAGGGCTATCTGATTAAAGGTTAACTGTTTCTTGCCTTTGCCAGCGATATCTTCAAACGATACGGTTTTATGATTCAGCCAACGGGAAGCCAGAGAATCCATATCATGCCGCCCGGTAACGCTGTTGAGGGCGTAAGATTCAAGCATGGTGTCAAATTTGATCCCTGCCAGCTCGATATCATAGTTTTTCAGCACGCCACGATCGTATTTCAGGTTCTGGCCAACTTTCAGCAGGTTTGCATCTTCCAGCAGCGGCTTAAGGCGAGCAAGAACGCTGTTACGATCCAGCTGCGCGGGCGCATCCAGATAGTCGTGGGCCACTGGCAAATAAGCCGCTTCGCCAGGCGCGACGGCAAACGACAGCCCCACGATGTTTGCGCTAAGCGTATCCAGCGAATCGGTCTCAAGATCAAAGGCGAAAAGTTCGCTTTGCTGAATTTTCTTCACCCAGCTCTCAAAGGTGGCCTCATCAAGGATTGTGACGTAACCATCAGCAGATAAGATACTGGTGGCTTCCACCTGCTCTTCCACCTTTTCAACCAGGGCTTTTTTAGCAGCGGGCTGACTTTTCTTACCCTGGAGCCATTTTCCCTCTTCCAGATCGGTAATCCAGCGTTTGAATTCGTAATGACGGAACATACCCAGCAGATCTTCCACGGCTGGCTCGTTGACGGTGAGCTGCTCGTAGGTTAATTCCAGCTCCACATCCGTTTTGATAGTGGCCAGCTGATAAGAGAGGAAAGCGAGCTCTTTGTTTTGCTCAAGCTTGGCAGCCATGGTTTTGGCGCCCCTGAAGGTCAGGCCCGATACCTTATCCAGATCTTCATAAATCGATTTGATACCACCCAATCCCTGTAACAGAGCCTGCGCAGTTTTTTCGCCGACACCCGGTACACCAGGAATGTTATCGGATGAGTCACCCATCAACGCCAGGAAGTCGATAATCAGGTGAGGTGGAACACCAAATTTCTCCACTACCTCATCGGGGCCAAGGATAGCGTTATTCATGGTGTTGATCAGCGTGATATCGGGCGTCACCAGCTGAGCCATATCTTTATCGCCGGTGCTGATTAACACCGGTTTCCCTAATTTCTCTGCTTCCAGCGCCAGGGTGCCAATAACATCATCTGCTTCCACCCCGTTTACGGCCAGCAGCGGCAGCCCCATCGCCCTGACCATATTATGCAGAGGCTCTATCTGAGCACGCAGATCATCCGGCATCGGAGGGCGATGCGATTTGTAATGTTCAAACAGTTCGTCACGGAACGTTTTGCCTTTGGCATCAAACACCACCGCCACATGGCTGGGTTTATATTGCAACAGCAGGCTGCGCAACATATTCAGCACGCCATACATAGCCCCTGTCGGCTCCCCGGCACTGTTAGTAAGTGGCGGAAACGCATGATAAGCGCGATAGAGATAAGAAGATCCATCTACCAGGATGAGCGGGTTTTCTGCAATCTGTGCCATAAGTCGTCACGTTCTTCTTTAGTGTCTTCAATAGGGATAAGGATGCCACAGCTGGGCAGTAAAGATGAAATATCCTGGCAGATAAACTTCACTGAAGGGGAAATTTTGCGGCACGCCACGCAAGAACAACTTGTGGATAAGTTTGTGTGTAATTTTACGAAGGAAAGCAAATGAACAGGATATTATTTTTTTAGGTTAATAAAAGAATAATAAATTCAATTGATTAAATTTTATTTCCAGGATTTATTGCAGATTCTACGGAAGGCGTTATATGTGGATAGTAATTATTATTGTCAACATTATCGCGGCCTTTTTTCAGAAATTCAGGCCCTTGCGGAGAGTTATTTCAGGATTGTTCTGCCAGGCCCGGAAACAGTAACGCCGGCATTAGCCGGCGTCAGCAAAAGAGCGAGCTCTTACTTCTGGGTAATCAGGAATTTCACAACATTAGCATATTGCTGAACGTAGTTATCCATTGAGCTGGTATCCAGGCCGCCGTTATTTACCATATATTTGCCGTTAACAAACATAGCAGGCACACCACGCAGGTCGACATCAGCGGCCGCTTTTTCCTGCTGAGCAACCAGCGATTTCACTACAAAGCTGTTCCAGGCCGCATCGTACTCTTCTGGCTTAATACCCGCTGCTTTGACAAAAGCATCTTTCAGACTGGCTGGATCGGTAATGCTTTGCGTTTTCTGAATACCCTCAAAGAGTGGGGCAGTGATTTTATCTTCCACACCCAGGGCCATTGCCACAGCCCAGGCCTGTGTGACCGTTTTCCCCATATCACCGCCAAGGAACTCTACATGATATTTAGTGACTTTGGTGTTGGCAGGCAGGCCTTTTTTTACGGCATCGCTAACGTGCCAGACACGCTCAAATTCATAGCAGTGTGGGCAGAAGAAAGAGAAGAATTCAAGAACCTGTGGTTCACCCGTGGCAGGCTTCTGCATCGTCACGTATTGCTGGCCATCAGTAAACTGCGCGGCCGAAGCACTAAAGGCCAGAACCATACCAACCAGTGCAAACCAAATCTTTTTCATTGTAAAACTCTCTCCTGACAATAGGGGCGGATCGGAAAAGGCGACCAGCCTTAGAATGCGGGCATAAGCTGAAGCGGTGGCTCCTGCAACAACCTGGCCTGCTCGTTAAAAATAGCGATCTGTCTGCGCCAGAAATCTTCATCCGTCATCCACGGAAAACTGGCAGGAAATGCAGGATCTTGCCAGCGGCGAACGACCCACGCCAGATAATAAACCATCCTCATGGCGCGTAAAGGCTCAATCAGTGACAATTCGTGTGTGTCGAACTCGCAAAACTCGCTGTACGCTTCCAGCAGGATATCCCACTGTAGCCTTTGCTCCTGAATGTCGCCGTTAATCAACATCCATAAGTCCTGCACCGCTGGACCATTACGGGCATCATCAAGGTCGACAAACAGCGGACCGTCTCGCCAGAGAATATTGCCGGGGTGGCAGTCTCCATGCAGACGCAAAGCGTGCCACTGAGTATGCCAGCAATTTTGTAAAGTTGTGCCTATCAGGCGTACGCTGGTCAATAAAGCTTCTTTCAGCTTGCGGGGAATTAAACTACTGGCTTCAAGCACCTGGAGTGGTTGCGCGATGTACTCATCCAGTCCAATAGTGGGCCGCTCGGTAAACGAGCTTTTACGTCCCGTTTGATGAATTCGCCCCAGGTAACGCCCCACCCATTCGAGCTGGTCGTAATTATCGGTTTCATACTGGCGTCCTCCCAGGCTGGGAAAGACGGTATACAGATAACCCTGATGCTGGTGAAGCGTTTTTCCCTGCAATACCAGCGGTGCGGCGACGGGAACTTCATCGGCCAGTAGCTCAGCGGTGAACTGATGCTCTTCCTCGATCTGCTGTGGCGACCAGCGCTGGGGCCGGTAAAACTTCACCACATAGCGCATTCTCTCTTCATCAGAGAATTGGTAAACCCTGTTTTCATAGCTGTTGAGCGCGGTTAGCCCTGACTCAACGCGGATCCCGGTCTCCCAGAGCGCATCAAGGATGGTGTCAGGATGTAATTGTTGAAAGTTAAAAGCTGGCTCTTTCATCCGGCATGCTCATCACGTGAAGTAGCCGGTAATACTATCATTAAATCCTGCTGATGCCGGATGGTGGCAGGGATTTAATCTTTGATAACGCCACGCGCCCGAAGCAGAGCCGTTTTGAAATCCTCTTCATAATCTTTCTTCAGACCGGGGATCGGTTCGTTTTTATCGCTGCCGCGCATTTTGAGATGATAAATCAGCATATCGTCGGTGAGTTCGGTTATCGGGCCAGTAAAACCTGACTCCGTGGCCAGTTTCTGTAAAAATTGCATCAGCGTAAGGTCTGGCTCCTTCTGCCATTCAGGTTGCAGCAGGGAGATCAGTTCATTGAGGCGATGGCATTTCATGGCAAGCTTCCTGTCAGACTAAATGAGTAGCCAGGTTATCAGCATTAATTTTACTTGAACAGAGAGGTGACCAGCGGAATGGTTCACAAATCATACAATACGAATGAAAAGGTGACCGGGGTCATTCTTGCTGGCGGAAAAGGGTCACGGATGAATGGCGAAGATAAGGGACTGGTTAACTTCAGGGGCGAACCGCTCTATCGGCACGTCCTGGCGCGGCTGCAACCTCAGGTCGCGGAGGTTATACTCAGCGCCAACAGAAATGGCGAATGCTATCAGAAAAGCGGCTGTCGCGTTTTAACCGATTCTTTCCCGGGTTTTGCCGGCCCGCTGGCTGGTATGCTTGCTGCTTTACAGCATATCACTACTGACTGGGCCGTCTTTGCTTCCTGCGATACGCCTTTCCTGCCGCCTGATCTGGTTGCACAGCTATGGAACGGTAAATCAGACGCTAAAGCCGCCTGGGCTTGTAGTAACGGGCGGGATCATCCTACTCACGCGATTATTCATCGTGACAGAGTTGAAATGCTTGAACAATATCTTCAGCGTGGCGATCGTAAGCTTATGTTTTTCCTGAAGGAAGCGGGCGGTGTAGCGGTGGACTTTGATGATGCTGATGCCTTCATTAATATAAATACGCCGGAAGATCTCCTTGTCAAACGGAGCAGAATTCCTGATTAGCATTTTTATCGGAAGGTTTTCACGCCGGATGAGGCATAAAAAAAGGCCCCGTGCGTCAGCGCGGGGCCTTTTTGTTTATTCTTCTGCACCGGCGGGGATCGCGCCGCGCCTGCCGGAGGCTCTCCGGCCCGACTGGCGGCCACGCCGCCGTCCCGCACCCGCTTTTCACGGCGCCCGGACGCAAAAAACCCCGGCCTTGCGGTCGGGGTTATCGCTTTATTTAATGCCTGGCAGTTCCCTACTCTCGCATGGGGAGACCCCACACTACCATCGGCGCTACGGCGTTTCA
>Ga0265798_10000155_pt1 | contig 129954 bp, 138 predicted proteins | sample P3T30metagenome_FD_192430 | JGI IMG/M metagenome (GOLD analysis project Ga0265798, IMG submission 192430) | Plant litter microbial communities from East Loma Ridge, Irvine, California - P3 T30 | ecosystem: Environmental > Terrestrial > Plant litter > Unclassified | place: USA: California...
ACTGCATGCCCGTATAAAGTCGGCAATACGGAGAAAAAGCCATGACGGTGACAGCTATATTACGCTTGGCAACATTAAATTGTCTCCGGAATTGCGAACTGTAAGTGTGGATAATAATGAGTTGATTCTAAATCGAAAAGAATTTGACCTGCTCTATTATTTTATGATCAACCCAAACAGGCTCGTTAATAAAACAGCCCTGGCAGAATCTGTCTGGGGTGATTATATCGACCAGGCCGATAACCTTGATTTTGTTTATTCACAAATAAAAAACCTGCGTAAAAAGCTTAAGGATTCAGGGGCTGAAGCAGACATCCAGGCCGTTTACGGCATGGGTTATAAAATCACAACTACATAATCCTAAAGTGTATTCTAATTTAAATGAAAAAGAAGGATATTACTACCAAGAAAAAAAGCAGCTCGCTGCAAAACTACACGCTGCGCTATTTAATTGTAGCACTGCTGGTAGTAGTTGCTGTATGGGCCGGCTTATTTTATGCTGTAATTTTAGATGAGGTGTATGATAATATAGATGACGGACTTAAAAATTCTAAAATACAAATTGAGCGGGAGGCGTATGCTAATCCTGCTATTCTAAATACACATGAGTTTGGCATCAACCAGTTTAAAATTACACCGCTGCCTAAGGGAAATTATGATTTCTCGAACAAGATGATAAGCACCTTTGAGTTTTCTGAATATGATGATGAAGACCAGCCGATCCGAATATTAGAAACTGTATTCAACGATGCTAAAGGATACCCGCATAAATTAACAATTAGGGCCAGTATGGTGGAGGAAGACGAACTTCTTGAAGACCTATTAATTGCACTCATTGCACTCTATATAATGTTAGTGGGCAGCATAGCGTTGCTTAACAAAATTATTTTACGCAGGGTATGGAGGTCATTTTACGACCTGCTGCATAAGCTTAAAGGCTACAAACTGGGTACCGGAAGAGGCTTTACAGCACCACAGTCGCATATTCATGAGTTTGAGGTGTTAGGCAACGAACTGGAAGACCTTTTACACAGAAATGAGGCAATATACTCTAGCCAGAAGCAGTTTATAGAAAACGCTTCGCACGAACTGCAGACTCCATTGGCAATCAGCCTGAATAAACTGGAACTTTTTGCCGAAAATAACAACCTGCCTAACGAGCAGATGATGGAGATAGGCAAAATAAGCGACACCCTTAACCGTTTGGTCAGGCTTAACAAGTCGTTGCTATTGCTATCTAAGATAGAGAACCGGCAATATGCCGATGAAGAACCTGTAAATTTTAACGAACTTATAGCTCAGCTTGTTGATGACTTTACTGATCTGGCAGAATTTAGAGAACTTACAATAGATATTCTGCGTTTAGGGCAGTTAAGCTATCCCATGAATAAGGGACTGGCGGTAACGTTGGTTACCAATCTTTTTAAAAATGCACTGGTTCATAACACTCCCGGTGGAAACGTTGTTATTACCATCGATGCTAACAGCCTTTCTATACAAAATACAGGAAATGCAAAACCGCTTGACGAGACGCAGGTATTTGAGCGCTTTTACCGCAGTTCGCATAACGAGCAATCTACCGGTTTAGGATTATCTATAGTCTGGTCTATTGCAAACAGCTATAAACTCTTTGTAAAATACAATTATACCGGGATGCATAAATTCACGATACACTTTCCTGATAGCCAGTAAACTTTGCTTTTAATGGGACGTGGATTAAACGGATGAACGCTGATTCATTTCTAAGATAAATTAGGTTAGGGCAGCAAATTTGAAAATCCGCGATTGCGAAGCATCCCTGTCATCCGCACCTATTATAAAATAAATCCGATTCCCAATTGTTTCCAGATTCAGGTTATAAACTTGTACTATAATTTAAAAACAACGAATCATGAAAACTTCAAAAACATTTGCTTTACTTGCTGTATCACTTTTATCATTTGCCTGTAATGCTCAAAAAACAAGGATTACAATGCTTGACCTGCCTAAGCCTGCACAAAATTTTATAACAGAGAATTTTCCTAACCAGGTTATATCCTATGCAGTTGAGGATAAAGAGATAAGCAATACCGAATATAAAGTTGTGTTTACCGGTGGTGCCGAGATAGAATTTGATGGTAAAGGAAACTGGGAAGAAATTGATGGCCATACAAGTGCCCTGCCCGCATCTGTACTGCCAAAAACTACAGCCGCTTATATTGCCCAACACTATAAAAATCTGTCGGTAGAAAAGCTGGAGAAAGAGCGTTATGGCTATAAAGTAGAGTTTACAAACGACCTCGAACTAAAGTTTGACGCGAAAGGAAATTTTATGCGTATAGATGATTAAGTAAGTTCTCAGTCGCAGTCGCAGTTTCAGTGATCAGTATCCTGCAACTAAGTCTGAAAACTGAATACTGATCACTGTAAACTATCTTGCACTGCGTTTTTTCCTGCGCCAGTCCCATGGCGGCGTAGGGTTTACATCTGCCCAAAGGCCAAGACGGTTCCTGCGGGCGGTTGCCTCATAGCCTGTTAGCTCTTCTTTATCAGAATATTGTAAATAATGCCATGCGAAGCCTTCTTTTACGAGGGCTTCGTTTACGTTTATACCATCGCTGGTAACCACGGTGCCTATAAGCCGGCCATAACGGTCGCGTTTTGCATCACATGTTACTGTAACTGTTTTATTAAAGCACAGATCAGAAGAAAATTGCTTGGCATTGTTGCCAAAAGGCTGCGATTTTTCGGGACAGTCAATATCTGAGAGGCGCACACGTTCCGGCTGCCCATCATATAAAACTTCGAATGTATCTCCATCTTTTATTCCTATTACCTTGCCGGTAAATACAGTAAGCTTGCGTGTGCTTTTAGCACGCTTCGGCTTTTTTGCCTTGCGCTCCTTTTTGGCAGGTGCTTCGGTAGGATGTGTATCTACAGGTGGCGGGGTGTCCTTTACATTATAGTGATAAAAAACCGCAATTGCCAGTAAAAGTATTAACGTAGCAATACTATACTTAGGCTTAGACCTTTTTCTTTGTCCTGCCATTAGTTATTGGTCCTCAGCTTTTCGGTCTGTTGGTATACTTCAGCCAAAATTGCTTCATCTTCCGGAGTGAACTCTACCCCGCGGCGTGCCATTACAATACGTGACGTTTCAAAAGCCTTTTTAACATCATATGTTACCATACCGGCAGCCCCACCCCATGAAAAGCTCGGGACGAAATTGCGCGGAAAGCCGCTGCCAAAAATATTTGCACATACGCCTACAACGGTACCTGTATTGAACATGGTATTAATTCCGCTTTTGCTATGGTCACCCATCATTAGCCCGCAAAACTGAAGCCCGGTCTTTACAAAACTACCTGTATCATAGTTCCATAATTTAACCTCTTCGTAGTTATTTTTTAGATTAGAATTATTCGTATCGGCTCCCAGGTTACACCATTCACCTAACACAGAATTACCTAAAAACCCGTCATGCCCCTTATTCGAATAACCAAACAGCACCGAGTTGCTAACCTCTCCCCCTATCCTGCATTCCGGCCCTACAGTGGTAGCGCCATAAACTTTAGCTCCCAGTTTTACTACAGCCCCTTCGCACAAGGCGAATGGGCCACGTATTATAGAGCCTTCCATAATCTCGGCATTCTTCCCTATGTAAATAGGCCCGGTAGATGCATTTAGGGTAACAAACTCAAGTTTAGCACCCTCTTCAATAAAAATATTCTCCGGGGCTATGGTGTTTACACTGGCCGGTATACGTTGAGATATTCGACCCTCTGTAAGGAGTTCGAAATCTTCGCGAAGTGCTGCGTCGTTCTTTTGAAAAATATCCCAAACATGCTCTATCTTAAGCCCTTCTTCGCTGTATTCTATAATATCATATTCATCAAAATCCACCTCGTCCTGGGTATCGGTAGTGTAAAAAGCAATCACCTCATCACCATTAAATATCGCCTGGTTTTCTTCAAGAGCCATTACCATTTCGGCAAGGACTTCGTTAGGAAGGTATGCAGCATTAATCATGATATTCTTTTCCATCTCTACCATTGGAAATTTATCGGCAAGATATTCTTCGGTAATGGTTGTGGTTGTATAACCCAGGTATTTTTCCCATTTTTCGCGTATGGTCAGTATACCAATACGAATATCTGCTACAGGGCGGGTAAATGTAAATGGCAGCAATGCGCTGCGTACCGGACCATCAAAAAGAATGTAGTTCATTTTTACTTGTATTACAGAGTTGCGGATTCAAAGTTACAAAAATTAGTTGCAGAGTAGCAAAGTCATAAAGTTCAAACAAAGTTTTCTTCTGCTTACCTCACCCCCAACCCCTCTCTGAAGGTATCGCGTGGACACCGCTAATTGTTCTTTATTCGCTTCTTTTGTCTTGAAACAAAAGAAGCAAAAATTCAAGGCTCTAACTTCTTATGCTAGAAAATATAAGCTTCGGCTAAATCATTTGAACTCGCTGTGCTCAAACAGCAAATGATTCTCAACGCCTCAACATATATTTTGCTTAACGCAACGAAGTTTAAGGCCTTAGCTTCACTCATATATGCTCACTCTTAAGCACTTTAAAATCGTAAAAAGATGTGTCCATACGATAGCTCCAAAAGAGAGAGATGAATATGGTACATTTAAAATATAGGTGCGTAGGCTCTAAGAACCTTAGAACCTAAGTTTCTTAGAGCCTCTTAAAAAGAAAAAGCCTTCCGTTTCCGGAAGGCTTTTGTATAATATACTTTAAGATTACTCTTCAGTAGTTTCTTTAGTGTCTTTGCTAAATTTAGCATATTTAGTTTTAAACTTGTCAATACGTCCTGCAGTATCGATAAGTTTAGATTTACCAGTGTAGAAAGGGTGAGAAGTTCTTGAGATCTCCATTTTCACTACCGGATATTCAACTCCTTCGTGTGTAATTGTTTCTTTAGTGTCAGCAGTAGATTTAGTAATAAAAACTTCGTCGTTAGACATGTCTTTAAATGCAACTAATCTGTAATTTTCCGGGTGAATACCTTGTTTCATTTTGATAAATTTTATTATTTGGCTATAATTTGTTTTGCGGCTTCCGGTAAAGAAAGGTATAAACGCCTCACAGCTTTTTGTTTGTGACTTTTAATTCAGGGTGCAAAATTACACTTATTTTTCAAATATCAAACAAACAATGCTATTTTTTTGACTGTAAGCACACTACTTTTTTAGGCACTTATAAAAGCAATATTAGTATATTTGCAGATTAAAATAAATGCCTTGATGAAAGAAAGCGTTTCTCCTGCAAAATCAGCCTTATTATATGGTAGTATTTTTGGATTGATAATGATTTTGCAACTCGTTATATTGTATAACCTGCAGTTAGACCCTATACAGTATGGCTGGGTGGGCCTTATTATAAACCTTTGCAACTTTATAGTCTTCCCTTTCACTTTCCTGATATTAGGATGCATGGCTTTTAGAAGAAAAAACGGCGGTTACTTATCTGTTTCGCAATGTTTAAAAACAGGACTTATTGTAACGCTTATAGGCGCTATGATATACTCTCTTTTTTACATCATTTTTGTAAATGCCGTACCGGGCTATATAGAAAATGCAGTAGCACAAACCCGCACGGTAAAACTGCAGAGTGATCCTGCAGTAAAACCAGATGTACTGGCTAAGTTTCTCGATGAAACCCGCAGGGGCATGAAACCTGGCATTACCGTGCCTATGGTTATGATAGTGTATACATTTATAGGCATGATAGGATCTTTTATAGTGGGATCATTTTTAAGAAGAGAAAAACCTGCTACCATCTAATGAACCTATCTATAGTAATCCCTTTACTTAACGAAGAAGAGTCGCTTAACGAGCTGTACAGCTGGATAAGCAAAGTTATGGCACAAAATAATTATAGCTACGAAGTTATATTTATTGATGATGGCAGTACCGATTCGTCGTGGAATGTAATAGAAGGCCTTGCCGTTCATGACCCTAATGTAAAAGGAATTCGTTTTTTGCGCAACTATGGGAAATCTCAAGCACTGCATGCCGGGTTTGCCAAAGCGCAGGGCGACGTTGTTATAACTATGGATGCCGATTTACAGGACAGCCCCGAAGAAATACCCGACTTATATAGTATGGTAACCTCCGGCGGGTATGATATGGTTTCGGGCTGGAAGAGAAAACGTTATGACTCTGTAGTGTTTAAGAACCTGCCTTCAAAGCTCTTTAACTGGGCTGCAAGGAAAACATCGGGAGTTTACCTGCACGACTTTAACTGCGGACTTAAATCTTATAAAAATGCAGTAGTAAAAAACGTAGAAGTGTCGGGCGAAATGCACCGCTATATACCAGTTCTTGCCAAGAATGCAGGTTTCGCAAAAATTGGTGAAAAAGTAGTACAGCATCAGGCACGCAGGTATGGTACAACCAAATTTGGTATGGAACGGTTTATAAATGGTTTTCTCGACCTGATAACCATTTGGTTCCTGTCGCGCTTTGGTAAACGGCCTATGCACCTTTTTGGAGCGTTAGGCGTAGTTATGTTTATAATAGGGCTGCTTTCTGCCGGATATATAGGTATTAACAAACTTTATAAACTTGCAGTGCATGAAAGAGCTATACTTGTAACAGATAATCCTTATTTTTACATAGCCCTTACTACGATGATTATAGGTACACAGCTATTTTTAGCCGGGTTCCTGGGCGAAATAATTCTTCGTACAAAAAACAATGAAGAGCGCTACAAAATCAGCGAAACTTTATAATTTTAAACCGATTAAAACATAATACACCTGATAACATGGAAATTGAAAAAACAATCCTTGATAAAGTAAACGTGTGGCTTAGCCCCGTGTTTGACAGTGAAACGCAAGATGCTATTAAAGAGATGATGACATCATCGCCTAAAGAACTGGAAGACAGTTTTTACCGTAACCTTGAGTTTGGTACAGGCGGTATGAGAGGCATAATGGGTCCCGGCACAAACCGTATAAACAAATATACACTTGGAAAAGCCACCCAGGGACTGTCTGATTATTTAAAAGCACAATTTCCGGGTGAGGAGATCAAGGTAGCTATTGCTTATGACTGCCGCAACAACAGCGACACCCTGTCTAAAGTAGTGGCAGATGTATTTTCTGCTAATGGCATCAAGGTTTACCTTTTTTCTGAATTACGCCCTACCCCAGAGCTTTCGTTTGCCGTTAAATACTATAATTGCCATGCAGGTATTGTATTAACAGCATCTCACAACCCGCCAGAATATAATGGTTATAAAGTGTACTGGCAAGATGGTGGCCAGCTTGTACCACCTCACGATAAAGAAGTAATTAATGTTATTGAAGCATTAGAATACAGTGCTGTAAAATTTGAAGCAAATAACAGCCTTATCGAATATATAGGTGATGAAGTAGATGCTGCTTTTATAAAATCATCTTTAGTTAATGCATCATTCGCTACTTCTCCAGAGGCTAAGGCAGCACTTAAAATAGTATATACTCCCCTTCACGGTACATCGGTTAAATTAATACCTGATCTGTTAGAAGATGCAGGATATAGTAATGTACATATTGTAAAAGAGCAGGCTGTGCCGGACGGAAATTTCCCAACGGTAAAATCGCCAAACCCGGAAGAGCCGGAAGCACTTTCTATGGCTGTAGCACTGGCCGACCATCTTGACGCTGATATTGTTGTAGGCACAGATCCTGATGCTGACAGGCTGGGTGTTGCCGTACGTAACGGTAATGGAATCATGACATTGCTTAACGGCAACCAGACCATGATAATCATGACTAACTTCCTTCTCGAGGAATGGAAAAAGCAAGGCAAACTGGACGGTAAACAATTTATTGGTTCTACTATTGTTTCTACACCTATGATGCAGGAACTTGCATCGGCATACGGTATAGAATGTAAAGTAGGCCTTACAGGGTTTAAATGGATTGCTAAAATGATCGTTGATTTCCCTGAACAGGAATTTATTGGCGGTGGCGAAGAGAGTTTTGGCTATATGGTGGGAGATGCTGTGCGCGATAAGGATGCAATTACTTCTACCCTGTTACTTGCAGAGATTGCTGCCCAAGCTAAGGCTAATGCCAGTTCATTATATCAGGAACTTTTAAAGTTATACGTTAAGTATGGTTTCTATAAAGAATACCTTATATCTATAACTAAAAAAGGACAGGAAGGCGCTGCAGAGATCAAACAAATGATGAACAGCCTTCGCAACAACCCTCTTAAAGAAATTAATGGCCAACGCGTAGTAATGGTAGAAGATTACCAGTCTTCGACAGCTAAAAACCTGCTTACGAATGAGGAAGAAGGAATAGATATGCCAAAGGCAGATGTACTTATATACTACCTTGAAGACGGTACTAAAATATGTGCACGCCCAAGTGGTACAGAGCCGAAAATTAAATTTTACTTTAGCGTGAACGACACGCTGGATGATGTAGATAACTTTAAAGATGTTGAAGCTGCATTAGACCAGAAAATAAAGAACATTATCGCCGAAATGGCACTTAACTAATGAATGGACAATTAAAAAAATTAATTCCATTTACCAAAAAATACAAAACCAATATCGTTTGGAATGTAACGTTTAACATATTATATGCGTTATTCGGGACATTAGGGATGGTATTGGTTTTCCCTGTTTTAGACGTACTTTTTGGCGATGGAGAAAAAGTAAACCAGTTACCTACGTTTGAGGGCCTTTCTGAGATTGGCTCTTATGCAAAGCAGACGTTGTTTTACTATATTACAAAACTTAATGAAACCGAAGGTGTTAACTACTCTTTACTGCTTACTATATCCTTAGTTATTATCACGTTTCTATTCAAAAATGTTTTCAATTTCTTAGGTTTACAGCAACTCATGAAGTTAAAAACAGGCGTTTTACGCGATTTGCGAAACAAGATGTATGACAAGATTGTAGAGTTGCCTATCTCTTATTATTCTGAAAAAAGAAAAGGGGATATTATGGCGCGTATGCTTGGCGACGTAAACGAAGTGCAAAACTCATTTTTTTCTGTTTTAGAGCTGATAGTAAAAGAGCCGCTTACAATAATTTTCTCGCTGATAGCCATGTTTAATATCAGCTGGAAATTAACGCTGTTCGTTTTTATCTTCATCCCTTTATCGGGTTTACTTATCTCTAAAATAGGCAAGTCTCTAAAATCGCAATCTGTCAGGGCTCAACAGGAAAACGGATTCCTGATCTCTATTGTAGAAGAAACTCTAAGCGGACTGAAGGTTATAAAATCGTTTAATTCAGAATCGTTTTTCAACACGATATTTACGGGATCTACCTCAAGGCTGTATGTGCTTTCAAACAAAATTGGAAAGAAAAACAACCTTGCATCCCCTTTATCCGAATTTTTAGGAATAGTGGTTATTTCTGTATTATTGTTTTATGGCGGAAATCTTGTTTTGGTAGATCAGTCCTTAAAGGGGTCTCTTTTTATAGCCTACATAGGTTTAGCTTACAACATCCTTACACCGGCAAAGGCTATATCTAAAGCGGTATACCAGGTTAAGAATGGTATTGCCGCGGCAGAACGGGTTTTTGAAGTATTAGAAACCCCAAATGTTATTATGGATAATATTACATCTAAAGACATTAAAGGATTTAGCGAGGCGATTTCTATAAAAAATGTAACGTTTGCCTATGATGAGCAAACAGTACTTGAAGACTTCTCACTCGAAATTCCTAAGGGTAAAACAGTAGCGCTTGTGGGGCAATCGGGTTCGGGTAAGAGCACAATCGCTAATTTACTGTTACGCTTTTATGATGTTACTAAAGGCAGCATTACTATAGACGGCATAGAACTTAAAGACATCAAGCTGAATCCTATGCGGGAGCTGTTTGGATTGGTAACGCAGGACAGTATCATGTTTAACGGTACCGTAGCCGACAATCTTCGAATAGGAAAGGAACATGCTACTGATGAAGAAATATATAATGCTCTAAGAATAGCTAATGCGCTGGAATTTGTAGAGCATCTGCCTTTGGGTATTGAAACAAATATTGGCGATAGCGGAAGCAAGCTTTCCGGGGGCCAGCGCCAACGTCTTAGTATAGCGCGTGCAGTATTAAAAAATCCGCCGATAATGATACTGGACGAGGCAACCTCTGCCCTTGATACTGAAAGCGAAAGGTTGGTGCAACAGGCGTTAGAGAACATGATGCAAAACCGTACATCGGTAGTTATTGCACACAGGCTCTCTACCATTCAAAAAGCAGACACCATAGTGGTTATGCAAAAAGGACGTATTGTAGAGCAGGGCACGCACGACCAACTTATAGCTCATAACGGCACTTATCATAAGCTGGTGATGATGCAGAGTTTTGAGTAAAGTCAATTTGATGATTTGGTAATTCGTTAATTCGATTGGTGGACGATAGATGGCTGGATAATTGAGCCATAAATTATCAAATTTCAATTTAATGACTTTGAGACATTAGACTATAAACTAATTAAATAATAATATTTGGTTAAGGATAGCTGCATTTTTTGCGGCTATTTTTTTATGCTGTACCTTTAAACTTTAATCTTACTTCTATGCCTGTAAAAGCTATAATATACGACCTTGACAATACCATATTTCCTGTGAGCGCTATTGGCGAAAAGCTATTTAGCCCTGTATTTGACTTAATAAAAGAAAGTGGCGAGCATGACGACCAAATGGATGCTATTAAGCACGCCACCATGCGCACTCCATTCAGAATTGTTGCTCAGCGCAACAACTTTAGTGAAGAACTGACTAACGAATGCATTGCTATTCAGGAAACGCTCACCTATAATGAACCTATAGACACGTTTGAGGATTATCCTGAAACCAAGAACTTCCAGACCAATCGTTTTCTTGTTACTACCGGATTTAGGAATATGCAAATGAGCAAGATAAAATACCTGGGTATTGAAAATGATTTTAATGAAGTGCATGTCGTAAATCCTGTCGAAAGCAGCAAGAAAGAAGTTTTTGCCGACATACTTATTCGTTACGACTATGCCCCTCACGAAGTACTTGTGGTAGGCGACGACCCTGAAAGCGAAATTAAAGCTGCGAAAGAACTTGGTATAAATACAGTGCTCTATGATAAAGATGGCATTGCCGATGCATCTGAAGCTAATTTTAAGATTACACATTTTAGCGAACTGAAACGTATAATTGCCGACCTTAGCACCTAAAGCCAACCTTTATGTACGTACACAGCGATGATATAACTATTCCCGATCCTGACACCATTGTATGGAAGTACCTGGACTTGTCTAAGTTTTTAGACATGTTGTTGTGCAGGCAAATGTTTATGTCGCGTTCAGATAAATTTGAGGATCAGTACGAAGGTACTTTTAGTGAGCCAACATTTGAAGAAATAAGGCGCATAGCGCAAAGCAACCCTGAGTTTGTCGATAACTATAAGTCGCACCGGGAAAACGTAGTTATAAGCAGCTGGCACATTAACGAGTACGAATCTTACGCCATGTGGCAGATATTTACTAAGAATAATGAAGGCTTGGCTATTCAGAGCACGGTACAGCGATTAAAGGATGCTATGGTACCCGAAAACCGTTATGAGCAGCACATTGGCGAAGTAAAATATATTGATTACAAAAAGGAATACATTCCGTTTGATAATAACTTTTTCCCATTCCTTTTTAAGCGAAAAAGCTTTCAGTACGAACGCGAGGTGCGTGTAATATCCGACCTTACCAAACACAACATACATATTAATGAGGGTGCGAAAGTAAACGTCGATATTAACCAGTTGATAGAGAAAATTTACATCCACCCAAAATCTGAGAACTGGTATAAAAACCTTGTGATACAGTTAATGCAGCAGTTGGGTTTTGATTTCCAGATAGAAAAATCAGATTTGGAAAGTGATATACTTATCTAATTAGAGCAATAGTAATCCTGGTAGTAGTAATCGTCGACTTTTATTGTTGCAGCTTTTCTACCTCGCTAGCCAGTTGCTTTTCCAACCCGTGGCTAAATCCTTCGATTACGCTGACAATCTTACCTTCTCTATCAATAACAAAAAAAGTGGGAATTGGGCCTACATGAAATTCGGCACTTAAATCCTTGCCATCTATATATACAGGGTAGGACAATCTAAATTTCTTTGCAAACCTGGCTGCTGCCTCTTTGCCTTTATCTACAGATACAGAGACTACCTTTACATTTGATCTCTCATATTTTTTATGCAATCGGTTAATTGTGGGCACAGCAAGTATACAAGCACTGCAATTACCCCAAAAATCTATTATTATAACTTTGCCTTTTAAATCTTTACTGGAAAGATACTCACCTTTTAAATCTTGTAATTTCCATTCAGGGGCCATGTCTCCTGCAGCCAAACCGGGCTTAGGTATCTCACTAACGCTTCTGTTATAATCTTCTAAAGTCATAAAACCCGATGGGACTATAGTGCTGGTCCTATTGGAGTTTTCAGCTTGATTAAATATGTAGTTGGTATACCAATTTTTATTATTAACGCGAATGGCTTCTTCGCTGGAATAATCCCCTTTTTCTATAAAGCCGAGCATATTAACTTCTGCATATATTGGCAGTGAGGTAGTTTTACTTAGATAAACATCATATTTTGTGTATGAACGTTTTACTCCTATCAGCGTATCCCGTTCCCAGATTTGTATGTGGTTGCAACGATTAGCTAAAAAAATCGTATCGTTAAGTTTTCTGATTTTTTGAGGAGTTTTGAGTGTGGCATTGATCAAATCCGTCAGTTTAAATAGCGGAATGGAGTTAGCGTAATGCCCTGAATATTTAAAGTTACTATTGGTAGAATAATACTTAGGCGAAAAGTTTACACTTAATAAACTGGTTCCATCAAATACATCGCGTACGCGCGCAGTAGCCAATTCGAATTTTAAATTCTGCAATGGTACCCCCGACGTTTGGTAACTTTGAATAGTGTCGGCACTATCGCCAAAAACCCCATCATTCTTAGTTACAGATGTATAACTTATATTTTTATAAGAAGTTATTTTGTCGATAAAATTACGCACCTCAGGTAGCTGTGCTGTTGCCTTACTAGTCAATAAAATAAACAACATCGGCAGCACTAATAGTAATTTTTTCAACATTTGATAGTATTATTGCTCCACAGGTTCATAAGTAGTTACCGCCCATTCCGGAGACATAAGATCGGCATACTGGTAATGCACTTTGTCGTTTTTATCAAAGGCGCCATTCTTATTTATATCTTCAATAGTCCTGAAGTAAATGCGGTTTTGGGCTTCTATAAGGTTCCAGTCTACAAGTTCCTGTACATCGCCAGACAGTTTTTTAAATCCTTTACCGCTTATGTCACTTATGTAAAGCGATTTGATGTCGTTGCTGTCTACCTTTCCATCAAGGTTAGTATCGGCATCAACAAGCGTATAAATTAGTATTTGCTTTTTCGTTTTATCAACAATAGTGCTTAAATAAGTAGCCGTTTGTATCTGTATTTTTTTATCGGTGAGGGAATGCAGCGCGGTGGAATCAACATGCTGAAATTTAAGGTTCTCAAAATAGCCTGTAATTTCAAAACGATTATAATTAGATATAGCATAGCTTACTGTACTGTTAGTGCGGCTTGTACCATAGCTCCTGTTAGTATCATCATATACCCTTATATCACCCACCGGATGAATAAGGTATTTTGTACCCTCCATATGAACAGGGAGATCGGCCACCTTAATTGCTGTAGAATCTACTTTTTTAGGCTGTGCCTGTGTGGTACGCGTATCTTCATAAATCACTTTAGGCTTTGGCTTTTCCTCCTTGCAGCTGATAAAAAATGAGGCTGTAAGAGCTAAGGCTATAATCGTGGCTTTTTTCATTGTATAAGAAGGTATCTACCAAAAATAAGCAAAATGTTTCAATAATTATATCCTCGCCATGAGCTTAACACTAAATACGCGGCTGGTAAGGTAATTAGGCACACCATACTGACTCTTTGTATAGACATCGCGCACCCAGGTGTTTGTTATAGAGTTTTGGTTATCAAACATATTAAAGATCTCTAAGCCTAAGCTAAGTTCCTTAAAAGGTTTAAGCCATGAAGCCTTTGGCTGGGCTATTTTTTTGTCGCCTACGTTTACAAACACGTAAGAGAAGCCTGCATCTACACGACGGTAGTCATTAAGGCGGGACTGGTATGCGTAAGGATCTGCATACGATGGCGATCCACCGGGTAACCCTGTGTTGTAGGTTAAGTTAAGGTAGGCTTTCAGATTAGGAATGTTAGGCACATAATCCTGAAAAAGTATCGCAAATTTTAGTCGTTGATCTGTAGGACGGGCAATGTAACCTCGGTTGTTAAGGTTTTCTTCGGTTTTCATGTAACCAACACTTACCCAAGATTCAGTTCCTAATACAAACTCACCATTCATACGTACATCAACGCCATATGCATAGGCAGTAGCCGCATTATCTGCGCGGTAACGTATGCGTACATTCTCTAAAGTATAGGTGTTTACATCATCAAGCTTTTTATAATATGCTTCAGATACTAATTTAAAAGGACGCTCCCATAATTTAAAGCTGTATTCGTTAGCTGCAACTATATGAAGCGACTTCTGTGCTTTTACATTAGGCCTAACCATACCGATAGAATCTCTAAGCTCCCTGTAAAACGGTGGCTGCTGGTATACCCCGCCAGAAAGGCGGAAAAGCATATCCATTTCCCATTTAGGCTTTATAGCAAACTGCGCGCGCGGGCTCACCACTATCTGGCTTTTACCGCTGCCGTCAGCTACATCTACCTGCCACTGATGTACACGTGCACCGGCATTTAAAAATACTTCGTTGCTACCCCAGTTTGTCCTGTGGCTCCATTGTGCATAACCCGATACCCTGTTGATAGTAACAAAGTTTGTTGAACGAATATTACGGTACGGTACAAGTTCCCCGGTGAAAGGATTGTAAGGCTCATCATTCCTTACATCTACTACCGGAGGGCGGATAGAAAACCCTGCCGAGTCGATCACTTCCCATTCTACAAGGCGGTCACGAATATCTTCGCGGGTATATTTTGCCCCCCACTCTATCTGGCCTTTACCTAAAGTGTGATAACCTTTAACTTCTGCATTGGCAATAAGTGCATCGAGGTCGTTACGCGCATGGGTAAGTTGCGAACCCACAGCACGGGCGAACTGGATGTCTCCAAAAGTATCCGACCCTATATTAGTATCTACATCGCCCAAGGCATATTGTGCAAGTATATCAAAATGTTCCTGCTCCTGTGTATGGTAAACAGAGCCTATTAATTTAAGGCTGAAAGTATCTGAAATTTTATGCCTGGCGGTAAAGGCTCCAAAGTACGTTTGGTATTCATCTTTTTCCTGTCCATCATAAACAATTTGCAGTGCTATAGGATTATCGATGGTACCAAAGTTGGTTTGCCTTGTTAGCGGCTGATAATGGTATTTGTTTTGAGAGATATTACCCAGAAAACTAAGTTCCCATTTGTCATTAGGATTAAAGGTAATGAGCGATTGTATATCGGTAAAAGTAGGCCTGAAATTAGTTTCGGTTTCCTGGCTGTTTACTAAAAGGCTGTTATCACGGTAGCGGGCACCCACGATGGCACCCCACTTTTTGTTTTTTGAAACACCCTCTACCGTAAGGCTTCCACCGAGGAAACTTGCCTCAAGCGCAGCGCCAAAATTTACGGGAGTACGGTACGTAATATCTAAAACCGATGAAAGCTTATCGCCATATTTAGCCTGAAAACCACCTGCAGAAAAATCCACATTTTTAACCATCGCGGTATTGGTAAAACTCAAACCTTCCTGTTGACCTGAGCGTACTAAAAAGGGGCGGTAAATTTCTATATCATTAACGTACACAAGATTTTCGTCAAAATTACCCCCGCGAACGTTGTACCCTGTACTTAGCTCGTTATTAGAGTTTCCACCCAATAATTTAACGATGTTTTCAACACCTGCATTAGCGCCCGGTATATTTTTAATAAGTTCAGGCGATATTGTAGTTATGCCCTCTAGTTGCTTTCTACCAGTCTCTTTATCTATAGTTAAAGTAGCAAGTATCTGAGTGTCTGGTTTGAAAGTAAAGTTGAATTCAAAACTTTCGCCGGGGCTAAGGTTGGCTATCTCTGCATACAACCCTTTAAAACTAAGGTGCGAGAACCATACTGTTACCCGTTCCATAACCGGAATGTCTAATTTGTAAACACCGTTACGGTTAGTGGTAGTTTCTACACGCCCGTTGCTGCTGTCGTAATAGGCATAAACACCTTCTATGGGCTGCCCGCTCTCATCGAGAACAATACCGTAAATAAAAGGTTTGGTCTGGGCTAACGCCGATGTGCTGATTATAAGTAGTAAAAAGGCAATTAGCTTATTTATTGTTTTCAACAGGGGCTGGGTTTTGTGTTCTGAAAAAATGTGTTTCAAAGGTAGTGGAATTTCCAACATTATCTGTAACCACAACTTTTAAATCATTGCGGCCTTCACTTACTACCCCATCGCTAAAATTATGATATATAACGCGTGTTTTATAATCATAGTGCATGAGTATCCATTTTCCGTTAAGCCATGCATCATAAGTTGCAATACCGGCAAGGTCGTCGCTTATTTTAAGGCTGAACGTTTTATTTGCTGTAAGCCATTTACCCTCTGTAAAACTTGGACTGAAAATTTTAGGCGCCGTTACATCCTGAGCAAGCTTAAAATTACCTAACTGTTTTACCTTGGCGGTCAGCCTGCCATCTTCCATATAGCTGCTGTTGTAATTAATGCGCTTATCGCTAAAGCCGGCTATAAAAGTTCTTTGAAGCTGCTCTTTTGAGATTCCTGTTACATCAAATGATACCGTTACAAATGTATGTACAGGCACTGTTGGGTTATGTAAATGCAATATAGAGTCTTTCACATCAAAGTCCATGTAAAAATCTTCGTAAAAAGCGTTAGCAGGAATAAATACAGACACGTTGTTTTTACTGTAATTATTATCGTTAGCTGCCTTTACTAAGTATGGGGTGATATGCTTAGGAGGAACCACTGTAGCAGGATTATCAGAATAAGCTATACTACCATTAACCATTGCTTTGTTGCCATGAAAATCATATACCTCTATACGGTAGTTTTGTATAGTGCTGTCCTGCAAAACAGCGAACTGGCCATTGCGGCTGTTATGCTTAAGTAACGATAAGGGATAAGGCGTTTTTACAAACAACTTTTGGTAGCGCTGCCCCGTACTGTAAAAACGTGGGTAATCTATAAAATTGTTTATAAAGCGCGACTCATTAAACGCAAAATTGCTGAACATGTAACTAAAATGCGGGCTACCGTTAAAATAGGTTTCGACACGGTATATACCGTTGTTACCCATACTGCCGGTAGACTTATCTGTAGTGCTAATAGAAAATCCTATCTTGCCTTTTGCAAGAATCTTATCTGCAATATACGTACCATCGGACTGTAGCTTTACGTTAATGATCATGGGCTTTTTAGAGTCGTTAACCACAGCGTCATCACTTAACGGATAGGCGACTATACCCGTTATACCGGGTTTTTTATCGTCCTTCATTTTTTTGTCAAGACCAAAAAGCAGGGGATTTATGATCATCTCTGTTTTTGTATCGCGATACTCAAAATGCAGGTGTGGCCCACCAGACCCGCCTGTGTTGCCCGAATATGCCACAAGTTCACCCTGCGTAACAGAAAGTTCGCCCGGCTTTGGGAAAAGTTCTATTTCAAAAGATTTTTTTTCATATTGCTTAGCACGTACATAAGCTTCAATTTTAGGTCCGTAAGACGATAAGTGGCCGTATAAAGTGGTATAACCATTTGGGTGGTCTATGTATAACGCTGTACCATAACCGTAGCTTGAAACTTTAATGCGGGATACAAAACCGGCACCGGCTGCAAAAACCGGAAGCCCTTCTTTTTGATTAGTTCGAAAATCCAACCCGGCATGAAAATGATTAGACCTTAATTCGCCAAAAGTGCCCGATGGATGTATGGGAATATCCATAGGAGAACGAAAGTAATCCTGCGGATAAGGGGTTTGTGACCATAGATTTAAACTTAACAGAACGAAGAAAATGCAACATCTCATGGGGCTAAAATATAAAAAAACAGGAAAAAAACAGTAGCGTTTAGCTTAAAGTTATAACTAATTACATAGCAAATTAGTAGCCATAACCGAAAAAAGTTAAACATTTTTTAGCGTATCTATTGTTTCTAATTAAAGTAATCTTAACTTTGTGCAATGATGTAATGAAATTAGCTGTCATGGGCGAAATAACCGAAATAGTTGATTCTCTTGAGGGTAAGCTTACAAAGCTTATCTATAAGCTGGAAGGCCTGCAGAAGGCAAACCACAGGATGGAGAACGAAATAACACAATCGGCGTCGCTCATAAGCAGGCAGCAGGAAGAAATCGTTGCGCTTAAACAGCAAAACGACACTTTGAGGATGGCTAACTCATTACTGGGCAGTGACGACAACAAAAGAGAGACAAAACTCAGAATAAATTCATTGATCCGCGAGATTGATTATTGCATAGCACAACTTTCTGATTAGAAAGCAATGGATGATAAACTGAAGATAAAAATATCAATTGCAGACAGGGTATACCCGCTTACGGTAGACCCGTCGCAGGAAGAAGGGTTGCGCAGCGCTTCTAAAAAAATTGATACGATGATAAAACAGTTTGAAGAAAACTATGCTGTAAGGGACAAGCAGGATGTACTGGCAATGTGTGCGCTGCAATTTGCGGCACAGGTGGAGCAAAAGCAACTGGATAAATCAGCCAATATGGAGGATACCTTTGCACGGCTGCGGTTAATGGATGAAAAGCTGGGAGACCTTCTCAAATAGCAATACAATACGTTCTTTACATACGTCAATAATACTGCCTACATTAGTACTTTTTTGATAAACTCAACGCCAATTCTTTAAAATGGGTGAATCGTCGCTACTATAGCAAGCTGCCCTGAGCAGATCCTTGAACAGCGGGTTAGCCCAAAACTTGTCATTTCGAGTTTATACAATTACCACTGATGTAGGCTTTTTTTATTTTATACACACAAACAAACACTATGGACACAATTTTATTTATAATTATTGGTATAATCGCCGGAGCCGGCATTGGTTTTGGCATCGCAAAATTCCTTGAAAAGAAAAGTTCATCAAGCCTAACTTTTAACGCAAGAAAAGAAGCTGAATCTATTATAAAAAATGCAACTACAGAAGGTGAAAACCTTAAAAAAGATAAAGAACTTCGTGCAAAAGAAAAATTTCTTGAGCTTAAGGCAGAGCACGAGCAGGTAATATTAGGTAAAGACAAAAAAATAGCAGAGGCAGAAAAACGCACCCGAGATAAGGAATCTCAGGTATCGAGCGAATTGGCTAAAGCAAAAAAAGCATCAGACGAAGCTGAGGCAAAAGTTGCCGATTATACATCCCGTATAGAGAACCTTGAAAAGAAACAGGCAGAGATTGACAGGCTGCATAAAAGCCAGGTAGAACAGCTTGAGGCTATCGCAGGATTATCTGCAGATGAAGCCAAGACACAATTAGTAGACAGCCTTAAAGCTGAAGCTAAAAGCAGCGCCATGAGCCACATTCAGGATACTATTGAAGAGGCTAAACTTACCGCGCAGCAGGAAGCCAAGAAAATCATTATCAATACAATTCAGCGTGTTGGTACAGAGGAGGCAGTAGAAAACTGTGTATCTGTATTTAACATAGAGTCGGATGACGTTAAAGGACGTATCATTGGCCGTGAAGGACGTAACATTCGTGCACTTGAAGCTGCAACGGGCGTTGAAATTATTGTAGATGATACCCCTGAGGCAATTATATTATCATGCTTTGACCCTGTGCGCAGAGAAATTGCCCGCCTTGCTTTACATAAGCTGGTTACTGATGGAAGGATTCACCCTGCGCGTATTGAAGAAGTAGTAGGCAAGACTGCGAAACAAATTGAGGACGAGATTATAGAAGTAGGTAAACGTACCGTTATAGACCTTGGTATTCATGGACTGCACCCTGAGCTTATAAAAATTGTAGGTAGGATGAAATACCGCTCTTCGTACGGACAGAACCTGCTACAACACAGCCGCGAGGTATCTAAGCTTTGTGGTATTATGGCAGCTGAGTTGGGCCTAAATGTGAAGCTTGCTAAAAGAGCCGGATTGCTACACGATATAGGTAAAGTTCCTGATGCTGAAAGTGACCTTCCTCACGCATTGCTTGGTATGCAGTGGGCAGAAAAATACGGTGAAAAAGAAGAGGTTTGCAACGCTATTGGAGCCCACCACGACGAGATAGAAATGAAATACATGTTATCTCCTATTGTACAGGTATGTGATGCGATATCTGGCGCAAGGCCGGGCGCAAGGAGACAGGTACTGGATTCTTACATACAGCGTCTTAAAGACCTTGAAGATATTGCTTACGGCTTTCAGGGCGTTAAGAGTGCCTATGCTATACAGGCCGGACGCGAGCTTCGTGTAATAGTAGAAAGTGAAAGAGTAACAGATGACATGGCTTCTAACCTTTCTTTTGAAATTTCGCATAAAATACAAACTGAGATGACATATCCTGGTCAGGTAAAAATTACAGTTATTAGGGAAACCAGAGCAGTAAATATTGCCAAATAGTAGTTAGTCTAAGATGTAATTACACCAAAAAATCTATAAAACAAAAGAGCTGCCATTGGGCAGCTCTTTTGTTTATACGAAAGATAGAATTAGTTATTCTCAAATATTTTATCGAGGTCTTCTTTGCAAATAGGCTTAAGAAAATAGTCCTTAACAATATCTCCATAACCTTTTGCCTTATTGATATCAACTTCATCATTAGACGAACTTATCATATATATTGTAGACTTTTTAGGAAGTGTATCCCTTATTTTAGAGTACTCCTCAAGAAATTGCCATCCGTTCATAATGGGCATATTCACATCGAGAAGAATGAGGTCCGGAATCTCACTACCGGTATCCCTGCCAAGTTTAATAGCATCAATAGCTTCCTGCCCATTATTAAAATAGGTAGCGTTTATAGTGATTCCGTTCTGCTTAAAAAGGTTTTTAAGCAAAAAGTGGTATATCCTGTCGTCATCTACAACATACATACTATTAATATTCTTCATCAAAATAAATTTTAAAAGTTGTACCCTTATTTACTTCACTAAAAACTTCTATCCTACCGCCCATTGCTTCAACCTGGTTTTTAGTTATAAATAACCCAATACCTCTTGAATTTTTATTTTTATGGAATGTTTTGTACATCCCGAATAAAGAATTTTTATGTTTTTTTAAGTCTATCCCCAATCCATTGTCTGTTACTGATAGCACTTTGTAACCATTTTCTATGCCAAAATCGTAGGATATGATAGGCTTTTTATCTGCACTGGAATATTTGATAGCGTTAGTAGTAAAGTTAAGTAAAATACTCTCTAAATACGCCGGATTATAGTCTATGGTAACATCCAGAGGTATGTTGATTTCTATCGTAACGCTGTGTTTTGTAATTTCGTTGTGCAAAATAGTAAGGATATTCTTTAGATAATGTCTCAAGTTTAATTTCTCCTTTACGTTTTTTATCTCTGTTTGGATTTCAACAAGTTCTTTTAAATGACTTATTGTGATACTAAGCCCATCTGATATTCCCTCCAGGTGCTGTAACATCTCATCTCTTTCATCATTATCAGCATTTTTAAAAAGATCAAGAAGCATTTTAAGATTGCTTGCATGCGACCTTAGGTTATGAGACACTATATGTGCAAAATTGCTCAACCGATTGTTTTGGTCACCTATTATATTGAGCGTATTGCCCAACTGTATTTCCTTATCCTTTATCTGTGTAATGTCTCGTAAAGTTCCTACAGCTCGCGACGGGGTTCCATCTGTATCATATCTTACAACTTTGCCCCTGCTTAAAACCCATCGGTATTTGCCCTGGTCTGTCAGCACACGATACACATTTTCATAATAAGGCGTCTTTTTAGAAAGATGCTTTACCTTAACGCTATTATAAGCCTGAAGGTCTTCAGAATGTATTCTGTCTGACCAAAAAGACAAAGGAACCGTAGCATCCTTTTCTTCCTTGCCTAATATTTTCATTAACTGCCCCGAAAAATACACTTCTTCGTTTATCAGGTCCAGGTCCCATATCCCTTCAGACGATGCTTTCATGGCAAATTCAAAGCGCTCTTCTGTAAGCTGCATTTTTTCTTCGTGCTGCTTAAAATCAGTTACATCACATATGCGTGAATAAAACATAACCGATTTGCCTGCGGCTTTTTCTGCCTTTCCGGTAATGCGCATCCAGCGCATTCCCTTTTCCGGAAGCATAACCCTAAACTCATGATTGTATCTCACAAACTTCTTTTTAGAAATTTCCAATTTCTTTAAAAAAAGCGGCTGATCCTGAAGAATGATCCTGCCACTAATAAGCGCATCAGGATTTTCCATAAACTGCGCAGGAGTGAGCTCCAGCAAATCGTTTATAGATTCATTACAATATACCACCATAAAAACACCATTGTCAAAAACGGCTTTAAATATGAGATCGGGAATCTCATCAATAAGTTTAGTATAAAAAGCGCCAGCGCTTTCATTAGCATCTATTTGGGACATCGTGAGTTATAGCCAATTTAAGCACAAAAATAAGCTTACATACTTAATAAAAATAGTTTTTATTGAAATATATAGAAATATTTTACTTTTTTCTTGGATGGTATTTATTAAGCACATTCGTTAAAAACCTACGGTCAAGATGAACATAAATCTCTGTTGTAGTTATAGACTCATGTCCAAGCATAAGCTGTATGGATCGAAGATCGGCTCCATTTTCCAGTAAATGCGTGGCAAACGAGTGCCTAAACGTATGCGGACTTATCGTTTTTTGTAAGTTTATTTTTGCCGCAAGCTGTCTTATAATGGTAAATACCATGGCTCTTGTTAATCCCCTTCCCCATCGGTTAAGAAATAAAGTGTCTTCATGTCCTTTATTTATATTTAGATGTGGTCTTATAGATGTCATATACAACTCGATAAACTTTTGTGTGAAATTACCAATAGGAACAAAACGCTGCTTATTACCCTTGCCGGTAATCTTTATAAAGCCCTCGTCAAAAAAAAGATCAGACAATTTAAGAGTTACAAGCTCTGATACGCGCAAGCCGCAACTGTATAGGGTTTCAAGCATCGCACGGTTTCGTTCACCTTCGGCTGTACTTAGGTCTATAGCGGCTATTAAACTGTCAATTTCTGCGGTAGATAGCGTATCAGGTAGCTTGCGTCCTAACTTAGGAACCTCTATAAGTTCCATTGGCATATCTTTTCTGTAATCCTCAAATACCAAAAAGTTAAAAAAACTCTTAAGACCAGAAATTAGCCTTGCCTGAGACCTCGCGTTTAACCCCTGTGATGAGACATGATAAATAAATTGTAATAGTATTTCTTCTGTTATGTTTATAGGTGACACGTCTATCGCATTATCTGTCAGGTAATCAGTAAGCTTTTGCATATCATAAGCATAGTTTATTACTGAATTAGCAGATAACCCGCGCTCAATTTTGAGATAGGCTTTGTAGTCATCTATATATTTAACCCAATTTTTCATACGGTTAAAGTTATGTGAATTAAGAATACGTTGAGAAAACAGTCAGCTGTAATGATATACTTTTGATCTCACAAAACTAAAACTATTAAATGATGAAACTATTTAAATTATTATCGGTAAGTGCACTATTATTAGGTGCCGTAACAGTATCTAACGCTCAGGAAGATGCAAGCAACAAAGATTCTATGGCTGTAAGCTTTGGTGTAAAAGGTGGTGTTAACTTTGCAACCCTAGATGGTGGCGATATTGACAGCCCGGACTCAAGAACAAGTTTTCACGTAGGTGCATTTGCTGAAATTCCAGTTGCTGATATTTTCTCAGTACAGGTTGAAGCTTTATATTCAGGACAAGGTGCAGAATACGATTTTAGAGGAACTGATGGAGATAAAGCAGAGCTTCAGCTTGACTACATCAACGTACCGGTACTTGCAAAACTTTACCTTGTTAAAGGACTTAGTATAGAGGTTGGTCCACAATTCAGTTTCCTTGTAAACGACGAATTTGACTACAATCCTAATTCTGATGGTGGGGATATTGACTTAGAAGATAACGCTGCTGCTCCAGACTTTAAAACGTTTCAGGTAGGTGCTGCCGGTGGTTTAACATTCCAGACTGAAAGTGGTTTATTTGCTACAGCAAGATACGTAAGAGACCTTACAGATATCGCTAAAGATGCAAACATACAAAACTCTGTATTCCAGTTAGGCGTGGGATTTAAATTCTAATCCATACGAACATACTTCACAAAGGCTGCTTTATGCAGCCTTTCGTCATTTAACGCAGTACCACATCTTTGACTACTTCCCGCCCCAGTTCGGTGTTTATCATACTTACAATCTTAGATTTTCCGTAGCTCAATTCTTCACGTAACACTGCCGATGTTAGCTCAACATATAAGGTTGTCCCTTTAAGCATTATTTCGCGTGTATAATTATTCACACCATTGCCCATAAGATTTTTCCATGCATCGCGCACATCTATCTTATCCATCCCTTTCTGCAGGTTATTGGCCTGCATAAATTCTTTAAGAACATCACCAATAGAGCTATTATCATTAATTCGCTTTGCCATTATTTCACAGTAAAAGGTTCCGGTTTCTTATAATGATATTCTATTCCGTGCTGGTTTTTAACAACAAGTGTTTTATCGTCAAGCTCCAACAGTTCTTCCTGCCACTTGGCATAATTAGTGGAATAGTTCATAAATACCTTATCGTTTTTTTGAACTATTGAAATTTTTTCCGAAAGGTCATTTACTCTATAGGTGCCGTCAAATTGCGGCATTACCTTTTTACGAATACCTGATTTACCTTTAATCTCAAAATAATCTATGGTAGGGTTTACGGTGTAGTCTTTCTCTGCACCGTCGGGCATTACTACCGATTCGATTTCCCAATAGCCGTTTATTTTAGATAAGTCGTCTAGGCTAACCCTATTGTTGCACGACGATAAAATGATTGAAGTAAAAAGAAGCAGAGCATAGTTTTTCATAGTCTAAGTAAGTCTGAGGACAAATTTAGGCATTAAAAATTTTCTGTAAATGGGTTGAGGCTCTAAAGATTTATTTTCTTTTGACGAAAATTAATTTAATGTATATTTCAAACTGACACCAAAACGCGAGGAGTTTGTACCAAGGCCACCAGAGGAGTTTTTATTAAAAAAATCCCTGTTTGTAATATAATGAGCTTCTATAGAATATTTGTTGTTTAAAGTATAACCTAAGCCAAAATTGCCTGCAATGGCACTTTCAAGGTTTTGTTGCCCCGTAGAAACAGAAATAGGCTCACCAATGCCATTATAAACAGTTACGTTACCATCTAAATTAGTAAGCGGTACAGCAATTACCAATGCGGCATCTATATAAATAGTATTTGTTTGGTTTATATTAAAATAGTAGCGTGAACCAAGATCAAAATTAAAAATACCCCCTTTCACATCATAAATGGTAGTAGTTTTTGTAACTCCGCCATATGGACTTGAAAAAACATTAATTAATTTTGCATTTATACTTTCATATTCTGCTTTTGCAAAGAGACCAAATTTCCCTGAAAGCATAACCACTACTTCTCCACCCACTCCAAAAGAGGCATAATTGTCATCTTCAAATGTCCTTGAAGCACCTTCTACATTAAACTTAGAGGCATACAAACCTGCAAAAACATTATAATAAAAATTCTTCTTTTTGGCTGAGTCATCGTTGTAAACTGTGCTTTTAGAGTTTTTACATGTATTGTATTCTTCAAAAAGCTGTGAAATATCTTTTTGTGTATAGGATATTTTCAGAAACTTATTTATATCGTTGGTACCTGTACAATTAAGATCTGTATAGAGTTGTTGCCTGAACTTGTTATTTTCTGAAGTTTTCAAATCACCCGACATGTATTTTCTATACAAAAGCTGTTCAGGGTTTGCTTGTTTCCCTTCGACTTTATAAAAATACCTGATCCCATTACCATTTGAGTACATGTACAGGCTGGCATTACCTTCTACAATAACATTTAGAAAAAGCACCTGTTTCTCCCAAATAGCCTCTCTATTGGTACTTATCTGGCCTTGGCCAGCATTTGTAACATCTATCTCTACTACAAATTTTTCGGCTTTAAATTCACGGCCAATTCCAAATTCTTTAACATCACGAGTATCGAGATTTTGAAAATTTTTATCAGAATCAGTTTTAAATTTTAAAGTAGCAGCATCTAGATAGTTAGTTTCTAAAAAAGAACCTTCTACACGACGGCCGTCGATGGTAACGTAATAGCCTTTTTTAGATTGACCATAAATGACAGAAACAAAAAGCAAACAAAAGAGTAAGGAAAGTTTATTCATTTTAAGATGGACACTTATAAAACGATATATTAAATTATATAATCACTTCTATTTAAAGAAAGAATCTACAAACTCATACTTATTAAATACCTGAAGATCTTCTATACCTTCGCCTACGCCTATGTATTTAACAGGTATCTTAAATTGATCAGATATCCCTATAACTACGCCACCTTTAGCAGTACCATCGAGCTTAGTGACTGCAAGGCAACTTACTTCTGTAGCAGCAGTAAATTGTTTGGCCTGTTCAAAAGCGTTCTGGCCTGTAGAACCATCCAATACTAATAATACATCATGAGGAGCATCATCTATTACTTTTTGCATTACCCTTTTCACTTTGGTAAGCTCGTTCATTAAGTTCACTTTATTATGGAGACGGCCTGCGGTATCTATAATAACTATATCAGCGTTTTGGCTTACGGCGCTTTGTAGCGTATCAAAAGCTACAGATGCCGGGTCGCTGCCCATTTGCTGCCTTACAATAGGAACGCCTACTCTGTCGGCCCAAATTTGTAACTGGTCTATTGCAGCTGCCCTGAATGTATCTGCGGCGCCCAAAACTACGCTGTGGCCCGCTTTTTTAAACTGGTGGGCAAGTTTACCTATCGTTGTGGTTTTACCCACTCCGTTAACACCAACCACCATTATAACATAAGGCTTTTTATTTGCCGGAATTTCAAATTCTGTAGCTTCTCCGGAATGTGTTTCAGATAACAATCCGGCTATCTCCTCCCTTAATATGCGATTAAGTTCATCTGTACCTACATACTTATCTCGGGCTACACGTTCCTCTATACGGGTAATAACTTTTAGGGTAGTTTCTACGCCCACGTCTGATGCTACAAGAATTTCCTCAAGGTTATCAAGTACTTCATCATCTACAGATGATTTACCTGCTACAGCTTTTGTAAGTTTAGAGAAAAAGGAAGTTTTTGTTTTCTCAAGCCCTTTATCAAGGGTTTCTTTCTTTTCGGAAGAAAATATTTTTTTAAAGAAATTCATAAGGTTGTAAGAAATAGTCTTTGTTTTTTCCGAGGGTAAAGATAAAAAATAAAAAAGCTACTTTCTTTACTGAAAGTAGCTTTTCTATATACTGGTAAGGATAATTATTTCTTTTTAAGAAAAGTATCCACTTCTTCAGGAGTCATTACGCTCTCTACAAATGTATAAGCACCTGTTTTAGGTGATTTTACCATTTTGATTGCTTTTGTTAACCTTTTTGAAGATGTTTGTAACGATGCTACGGTTTTCTTTGCCATGACTTAATAAATAAGATTATTTTATTTCTTTATGTACAGTCACTCTCTTCAAAATAGGATTAAACTTTTTAATCTCTAACCTGTCAGGAGTATTCTTTTTGTTCTTTGTGGTAATATACCTTGAAGTACCCGGAACGCCTGAAGTTTTATGTTCAGTACATTCTAAAATTACCTGGATTCTGTTGCCTTTCTTTGCCATCTTGCTGTATATTTATTTGGGTAGGATTATTTAATAAATCCGTTAGCTTTAGCTTCTTTAAGAACTGCAGCTATACCATTTTTGTTAATTGTCTTGATAGTAGAAGCAGCTACCCTAAGAGTGATCCACCTGTCTTCTTCAGGAAGATAAAAACGCTTCTTCACTAAGTTTACACTAAACTTTCTCTTAGTTTTATTCATAGCGTGGGAAACATTGTTTCCAACCATCGCTCTCTTACCTGTAAGGGCACAAACTCTTGACATTATTTTCTCGCTTTTATATCGTTATTCAAATTCAGGGTGCAAAGAAACAAAAAATAAAAGTATTACGCAAACACAATCAATTAGTTTTTTAAAATTTCCTGATAAATCATTTCCAGTGCTTTACCTGCCGCCCTGTCTATAACTTTTTCTCTTGGCTGCCCCAGTTCTAGTTTTTTACTGTAAACACTTGTAGGCGTGGCAATGGCAATGTATACCGTGCCTACCTCTGCAGCTGCTTCCCCCTTATCCGGACCGGCATTTCCTGTGGTAGCAATCGCATAATCAGCATTAAACATTTTTTTCGCATTAGCCGCCATTGCCTCTGCAACAGCAGCACTCACCACACTATGCGCTTCTATAAGCGCACCCGGTACACCTAATAAAGTAATTTTAGCTTCGGTAGCGTAAGTTACCATGCTGCCTTTAAAGTAAGCCGAAGCACCTGCTATGTTTGTAAGCATCTGTGCAATCCTGCCACCGGTACAGCTTTCGGCCGTGGCAAGGGTAAGGCCTTTTTGTTTGAGAAGCCTGCCTAAAACTACTTCTATTGTATCATCTTCGTCATAGCCTACAATAATATCTCCTATCAATACGCTTAAAGCAACGGTCTCGGTTTCAATCCGTCCTCTTAACAACGCCTCATCAACTCCCCGGGCACTTAGCCGTAACCTGACCCTTCCCGGAGCGGGTAAATAAGCGAGCTTGATAAAATCAGGTAAATTATTTTCCCATGCCTCTATACGTTCGGCTACGAGGCTTTCACCCTGCCCGTACGTCATTATTGTTTTATGAATAATATAGGGCCTTTCAAATTCACTAATCAGTTTAGGCACCACTTCATTATCAATTATGTGCTTCATCTCATAGGGCACACCCGGTAACGAAATGTACACGGTATCGCCGCGCTTCATCCACATTCCGGGGGCAGTACCCACGGCATTGTGAAGTACTGTACTTTTAGACGGTACCAGTGCCTGATCTTTATTCATTTGAGATGCAGGCCGCTGCATTGCCTTTTCTATAAGGGCAATAACATGCTCTAGGACAGCTTCATTAACCACAAGATGATCGTCGAAATATTCGCAGAGTGTCTTTTTTGTAATATCATCTTTGGTAGGGCCAAGACCGCCGGTGATAATAACCACATCTACCCTGTTTTGAAGAAAAGCAAGGGTATCTAATATATGCCGCCTGTCATCGCTAATAGAAAGCATCTCGAACACGCCAATACCAATTTTATCGAGCGCCTTTGCAATATACCCCGAATTTGTATCGGTTATTTGCCCAATGAGTATCTCATCGCCTACAGTAACTACGGCTGCCTTCATAAGCTACAGGCTATAATCTTTTTTAAGTTCTTTTACAGTAAGCCCTACAAGGTTTTTAAGGCTTTTTACTACGTCTTTAATTTCTTTTTTCTTACCCTCTGCTTTACTCCACGTTTCTATTGCCAGTACATCTTCATAGGCCAGGTCCATACCCAGTAAATCCAGCGTAGGCTTAATTTTGTGAGCAGCGTGATACACTTTAATATGGTCTTTTTCTTTAAGGCCCCTCCTGATGTTCTTAACTTCGGCGGGTACCTCTTCATTAAAAAGCGTCACAATTTGTTTAGCAAATTCAGTATCATTATCTGAAATTGCATATACTTTAGATAGATTGTAGTTAAGTGCCATTACTTTATTTGTACCTTAAATAGTTTTTGACCTTCTAAAAAGCCTTCCAGCACATCGCCGGGGCTTACCTTCGCAACACCTTTTGGGGTTCCGGTAAAAATTACATCACCCGTCTTTAGCGTAAAGTATTTCGATATTTCTGCAATAAGCTCATCAACCTTCCATAACATGTGCTGTGTGCTCCCATTTTGGACAATTCTACCATTATTACTAAGCTCGAAATTAACGTTATCTAACGATTTAAAGTTGGTTTTTGGCACGAAATCTCCTATAACTGCAGATCCATCGAATGCCTTCGCTATCTCCCATGGTAGTCCTTTCGATTTAAGCCTTTCCTGTGCATCACGGGCAGTAAAATCAAGACCAACTGTTACCTCATCATAATACTTATGGGCAAATTTTGCGTCTATATACTTACCCACTTTATTAATTTTTACCACAAGCTCTATCTCGTGGTGCACGTCGTTGGTAAATTCCGGTATTACAAACGGGAACTGTCTTTGCAGCACTGCAGTATCCGGTTTCATGAACAGCACGGGCTCCTGAGGCCTTTCGTTTTTAAGCTCTTCTATATGATCGGCATAATTACGCCCTACACAAATAATTTTCATAAAGTATGCTGCAAATTGTTAAGCAAATTTATTGTTTAGTTTCCTGAGCTTGATAGCTGTTAGCACTTTCTTAGTGTATAACGGAAAGTCGGCATTTTGGATCCAGCCATAATACCCCGGCTCCTGCTCGAGCACTTTTTCTACCTTGGCATTTTTATGTTTACCAAAAGTGAATATTTCTTCACCATTCTCATCAAGCGCTATAAATCCTGCAAAATCTACTGCCTTTTTCCGCGTAGTAAATTCCGAAAGTGATTTCATATCATTATCAAGATCTGTATACCTGTCTAACTGTGATTTCAAAATCTCGTATGTGGCATTGGTATCTGCCTCGGCACTATGTGCATTTTCCAGTATCTGACCGCAATAAAATTTATAGGCAGCACTAAGGGTACGCTCTTCCTTTTTGTGGAATATAGTCTGCACATCTACTGATACGCGGTTTTTCATATCAAAATCAAGCCCGGCGCGGAGTAATTCTTCAGCGAGCAATGGAATATCAAACCTGTCCGAATTATATCCGGCAAGGTCTGAGTCTTTTATAAGATTGTAAATTTGGTGTGAAAGCTGTTTAAACGTAGGCTCATTTGCCACCTTATCATCGGTTATACCATGAAAAGCAATGGTTTGAGGCGGTATAGGCCTTTCGGGATTTACCAGCCAGGTCCTGCTTTCTTTGTTACCGTTAGGATAAACTTTTAAAATTGATATCTCAACAATCTTGTCTTTGCAAATATCTGTACCGGTGGTTTCCAGGTCAAAAAAACAAATTGGCCTGTGCAGTTTAAGTTCCATAATAAATTTGTCTTAATACAAATATAGGCTTACAAAATTTTAAAAAGAAGATTTTATACCGCTATTTACAGGTAAAAATATAACATTCGGCGGCTGCGCTATTTACAATCCCATACAAAACCGGCTGTAGGGTATCTTTTTTTTCGGTAATCAAAGTGCCACCATTCATTTTCATAAGGCGTAAAACCGGCCTTGATCATGATACTGCGCAATAGCTTACGGTTCTTTTTAGCAACCTTAGAAATTCCATCTGCACTATAGTGCGAAATTTTAGAAAAGTCGTCAAATTCACCTCCCATGTCGAGCAGATTACCATCAGCGTCGGTAAGGGAAAGGTCTATCGCGGCGCCGCGATTATGGTTAGAACCCTTTCCTGGCTTTGCTACATACAGCGGGTTATTTACAATTTCATACATTTTGCGCTGGTAACCGTAGGGGCGGTAGCAGTCGTAAATAATTAATTTATAACCTTTCTCTTTAGCTAATTGATTAGCTTTCTCTAAGGCATCGGCCACTTCCGGACGTAAAAAACAGCGCGCGCAGGGATATATCTTTTCGTGCATAAAGTTGGCTGTATCTGCATATGCCATTCTATTAATAATTTCAAGCGAATCGAACCGTATCTCCTGCCATTCCTTAATAGTATCCTGAAAGTGTAATATATTGACACCACCTATAAACGCTCTATTTTCCTTAGGTGCAGCAGAGCAAAGCAGCATGATACCGCTTAGAAATAATATGTTTTTTAAAGGTTTCATTCAGTTTTGTAAATAACAAATATAGAGAAAGCAGCCTACTTTAGGCTGCTTTATATTCTTATCTATAAAGTTAGTCTTCCCTGCTTCCGTCATCCGCCATGCGCACCAGCTTGGGAGTAAACTTAGCAACAACATCTACAAGATCTGTCTGCGAGGCCATAACGGCTTCGATGTCTTTATAGGCCATTGGCGCCTCGTCGCGCCCAGCCCCAATTAACGACACGCCGTGGTCTTTCAGCACCTGTTTCATATCAGATTTGGAAATGGTTTTTATAGCTTGTGTACGGCTCATCTGCCTGCCTGCACCATGCGACGCCGAGTTGATCGCACCGGTCTCTCCCTTTCCTCTCACTAAAAATCCGGGAGCTGTCATACTACCCGGGATAATCCCCATAACTCCCTTAGCAGCCGGTGTGGCACCTTTGCGGTGTACAAGTACCTCTTCGCCATTAAGCATTTCCTTCCAAGCAAAATTATGATGGTTCTCAACTTTTGCAAGTACCTGCGCACCCAGTGCAGTTTGTAGCTTTTCGTGTATTACCTGATGGCATGCCGATGCATAGTCGCCTGCAAGGTTCATAGCTATCCAGTATTCCTGCCCCTCCTGAGAATTTAAGTCAAGATACGCTAAGTTTGCGGCCTCTTTTGGTAGCTTGCATATCTTCTTGGCCAATTGGGTGTAATGCCCGGCGATTGTTGCCCCAAAGCCCCTTGAACCCGAATGTGTAAGCAAAGCGACATAACGGCCCTTATCTATATTTAAAACATCATCACGCTCTGCGAACTCTATAATACCAAATTCTGCAAAGTGGTTACCTCCGCCTGATGTCCCTAATTGTGACCATGCTTTATCGTGCAGTTTTTTAATAAACGGAGTGATATTAAACTCTTTTTTGTCGAGCACATCATGGTCTGCTTTATTGCGTCCGGCAAATCCCTGGCCTGCGCCAAATTTAGTGTGTGCCACAAGTTCTCTTTTAAACTTAGCTTCGTTAAAAAGGAGGTGCTCTTCCGGAATATCATAAATTGACAGTGCCATCCTGCACCCTATATCTACACCAACGCCATAAGGTATGATAGCGTTTTTTGTAGCTAGTACACCCCCTATAGGCAGGCCATATCCCTGATGTGCATCGGGCATTAAGGCTCCGGCAACAGTTACGGGTAATTTCATTGCTACATCCATCTGGTCCCTCGCCCCCTGCTCTATGTGTTTTTCTCCATAAATGACGTAAGGTTCTCCTTGTGTTTTTAAAGAGCGCGTATCACCTGTCGGAATATTTTTTGACTCTATAATTGCCGATGCTAAGGGTGCGAGTACCTCATCATCAAGAAAACTCTCCGGGTAGTCTTTTACTTTTGTAAATACCGCAATAACATCTTCCTTTGGCTGATCTTTAAATTTTGAGTTGGCTATTTTTAATGCAATACCTAACACGTTTCCTGTTTTATAACCTGCATTCAGCAGTTCGTTTCCGCTTAATAAATGTTCCATAATGGTACGGTTTTATCTTTTAAAATTAGTTATTTACAAATAATTTTGATTTAATGATTTATTAAAAGATATAACTCAAAAAAAAGTCCCACTGGATAGCGGGACTTTTATATATATCGGAAATCTTAATAATCCCTGTTTGCATCAAAAGCTTCCAGGTATTCAGCAACACGTTTTACGAACGATCCTCCCAGGGCGCCATCTACCACACGGTGGTCGTAGCTGTGCGACAGGAACATTTTCTGGCGGATGCCTATAAAGTCACCTTCGGGTGTTTCTATAACAGCAGGTACTTTACGTATAGCGCCAAGGGCTAATATACCCACCTGCGGCTGATTAATGATTGGCGTACCAAACACACTGCCAAAGGTACCCACGTTTGTAACGGTGTACGTTCCACCCTGAGTATCATCCGGTTTAAGCTTACCGGTCTTTGCACGATTACCAAGGTCGTTAACGGCTTTTGCCATCCCTACAAGGTTAAGCTGATCAGCATTTTTAATAACCGGCACAATAAGGTTACCGTTAGGCAATGCTGCTGCCATACCCAGGTTTATATTTCTCTTTTTAATAATATAGTCACCCTCTACAGATATGTTAAGTCCTGGATAGTCTTTAAGTGCCTTAGCTACCGCCTCCATAAATATTGGAGTGTAGGTAAGCTTCTCGCCCTCTCTCTTTTCAAAAGCGGTCTTAACTTTATCACGCCATTTAACAATATTGGTAACGTCTACCTCTATAAATGACTGCACGTGAGCTGAAGTTTGTACGCTTTGTACCATGTAACCCGATATAAGCTTGCGCATGCGGTCCATCTCTACAATTTCGTCCTGCCCATTTACAGATACAGGCGCAACCTTAGCCGACGGCTGCTGTTTATTGGTTGATGGTGCTACAGCTTGCGGCTGAGTGTTTGTTATTGGAGCATTGTTATTTGATGCCTGAAGTTTTGGTGCTTCGCCGCGTGTTTTAACATACTCTAATATATCATTTTTAGTAACCCTGCCATCCTTACCGGTTCCGGTCATCGATTCCAGTTCGGCTACAGAGATACCTTCTTCTTTTGCAATATTTTTCACCAATGGCGAATAGAATTTTTCCGATTCAGAAAAATCGTTAGGAACTGCCACCAGTTCCCTGGCAGCGTCAAAAGATTTTTCAATAGCTGTGACATCTACGTTTGCAGCAGTCGTTTCTTCGCTTGGAGCATCTACCACTACACCACCCTCGGTCTCTATGTAAGCGATGATCTGGCCTACCTGAACCACATCATTTTCTTTGAACAATACTTCTGAAAGCGTACCCGACACTTCCGACGGAACTTCTGAATCTACCTTATCAGTTGCAATTTCAAGTACAGCTTCGTCGGCCGCAATGTGGTCGCCCACCTTTTTTAACCAGTTAGTAATGGTTGCCTCTGCAACACTCTCACCCATCTTGGGTAATCTTAGTTCAAATTTTGCCATATCGTTAACCTAAAGGTGAAATTGGGATTTATGATTGCGAATTTAATAAAAAAAACAAGTCGGTGCGTTTTTGTGTATAATTTTTTAGACAGTTTCCGCAATAATAGTATTTAGTATTACTACTTCACCTCTGTCATTGCTGCTATTGCTGCCCACGATAAAATCTGCACCTGCAGGCTTTATTTTATAAGTAAAGTTGCTGTTTTTATTTTCATTCATAAAGGCTATAATTGCGGCGAAGCTTATATAATCATTATCGAAAATAACTTCACTTTCTGCCTCTTGTAAAAATAGCGCATCTGACTTAAACTCTATAGTGGATATTACATTTTTTTGAAGTTGTAGTTGCAGCGACTTTCGCAATATTTCGTCGTCGGAAATCAGGATATATTTTTGGGGATTATATATAGGGGCCTTCTTGTTTTTCTTAGCGAGCGCAAAAGCCAGCGTACCGGCACGCATAAGCACATCGAAAACTGCCGACTGCTTAAAATGTTTTCGGTAAAAAAACTGCATCGCCTCCCGAAAGCGGTTCATATAAGCACCATCTTTTACAGTACTTTCACCTTTATAGTGAATTACAGATGTCTCTGAAAAATAGTAATTAGTGAGCCCCCTTTTAAGGATGGTGTATGAGAGGTCGATATCATCGCTGTACATAAAGCAGTCCTCATCAAATCCGCCAATATCCAGATAAACTTCGCGTTTCATGACCATAAAGGCGCCCACAAGAATATCTACTTTCCCATTTTCGTTTTCAGCAACATGCTGGGCATAGTAGCGGTTAAATAGTGGTGCTTTAGGAAATAGCTTATACAACCCGCCTATCTTAGTAGTTGCTACCCAGGGAGTAGGCACACCACGTTTACTTTCAGGAAGAAAGCTTCCCCGCCCGTCAATAAGCCTTACACCAATGGCACCTAATTTTCCTTGTCCTTCGGCGAAAGCCAGAACCTTTGTAAAGGTGTCTTCAGCAACTACGGTATCGGGATTTAAGATGCATATATACTCTCCCCTTGCCGCGGCTACTCCTATATTATTCCCTTTAGGAAATCCGGCGTTATCTTTGTTTTCTATAAGCGTTATATTAGGGAAACGCTTTTTCATCATGTCGCAGCTATCGTCGGGAGAATTATTATCTACAACGATAATTTCAGCTTCAAGTCCCAGCAGTGCTTTCTGAACACTGAATACACACAGCTCTAAAAAATAGCGGACGTTGTAATTAAGTATAATGACGGATAACTGCATGCGGCAAATATAGTAATTTGGTTCAGCATACGTTTAAGCGATATCACTTCTCCTATCACTCTGCGGCGTATCTTTTTCAGGAGGTTTTATATTACCTTTCAATTTAGCCTCGATGTCTTTATCAACATTTTTTTTCACATCGGCAGGGATTGCATCCCAGTGCTTATCAGGGATATTCTCCAAATTGTATCTATCGTTTTTAGTATCCATATCATAAAGATAGGAACTTAACACCTACAAATGAAATAAAAAAAGCGCCCATAGGACGCTTTTCAAAATTAACTAACTCAATCATTCATTATGAAATCTCAATCACTCTTTTTGTTTCTTGCTGAGCCTCTTCTTTTTTAGGAAGAGTAATTGCTAATATACCATCGTGGTATGCTGCATTTATGTCAGCTTCATTTACATTTTCAGGTAGAGTAAAAGATCTCTTAAAAGATGCAGGAGTAAATTCTTTCCTTGTATACTTAGTTGTACCCTCATCTGTTTTCTCTGTAGCTACCTTATGCGAAATGGTCAATAACTTTTTGTCTACCTCAATAGCAAATTCTTCTTTTTTGAGTCCCGGAGCAATTAGGTCAATTATAAATGAATGCTCTGTTTCCTTAATGTTTACAGGAGGAACAGCCTTTTGTATATACTGTGTGCCACCTAAAATATCTTTAAAAAACTGATCCATTACTACTGGGTAACCATTGCCGAAAGTGCGTTTTACTGTGTTCATCTTAATTATGTTTTAATGTTATTAATATTGCAATTTGATAGTTTATAGTCAATATTTATTCCACTCGATAACATAGCGACAAAATGTCGTACAATGTGACTATTTGTCATCTATTAGATATAGTTAAGTATTTAGACATTTAAAGATTGAAACATAATATTGAGCAAAATAGCACAACCAATAGTCTATATAAACGTTAACGAATTTCTAAATTAATTAATATATACAGAATATTACTAAATTATTCTTAATAAAAAACCTTAAATTTTGATATAAGATAAAATGAACCGACATTTGAGCAAAGTAACATTTAAATAAACCTTTATGAAAAATTTCAAATTAGTATTAGGAGCTGCAGCTATCGCAGCGAGTTTTGCATCTTGCAAAAATGAAGAAAAAGATACTGCAGAGAAAAATGTAGATCATTACGTAGTATTTGTAGATTCAATTAACAGCCTTGACGCTGCTGAAAGATCTGCTAACTGGGCTGCTATCGAAGCTGCTTACCAGGCAAGAGCTGCTGAAGCTGAAGCTGCATTAGCTACTCTTGAAAATGATGCAAAAGCACAAGAAAGAATCAACGAGACGAAATCTAAATACGACGGTGTAAAAACTGCTGCAGAAGCTGACGCTAAATTGAAAATGGAAAAAGAAGCTGCAGCTGCAAACCCGGCTCCGGCAACGGGCGGATCTATGGCTGATATGTACTTTGGTGCAGGTAATGTTGTAGGTAACGACATGAAGTTTGCATGGGTTAATAAAGACAACATCCTTAGTGTGTACGAAAAATTCGTTCAGACTTTTGATGCTAACCATGAGTCATACTCAAGACAGGATTTTGATAAAGTAAAAGCTTGGTATGAAGCTCTTGATACAAGAAAAAATACTGTAGAAAAAGAAGGTTTATCTGCTGAGGATAACAGAAAAATCGCTGGTCTTAAGCTGAAATTTGCTCCTAAATTTAAATGGGAACGTATGACTGCTAAAGGTGATGAAAACCAAAAAGCTAAAGATGCTGCTAACTAACTAATAGCACTCTTCTATATATTAAAAGTGCACCCATGCGGTGCACTTTTTTTTTGCTCAAGTTTTAGCTGATTATTAACGATATAGCAAAATATTCCTGCGTAACTTTAAGTCTAGAAACCAATTAAATACTATTGTTATGCCGGGAAGAAAATCACCGGGCCCGCAGGTAAAGGATAAAGACCAGTATGAGGCCCTTAGAGACAAAGGTTACAGCAAAGAAAAAAGTGCCAGGATTTCTAACAGCGAAGGCGCAGAACACAGAGGCGGAAAGGCAAAGGACTACGAAGACCAAACCAAGCAGCAACTGTATGATGAAGCCAAGAAAGTTGGCATAGAAGGCAGGTCTAAGATGACCAAAGCCGAATTAATGAAAGCACTTAGAAATAACTAACGCAGCAGTAAACCCCACAGCGTACGGATGCCGAGGAAAGCATCTAATACTCCTGACCTGAAAGGGCGAATTACAAAATGTTGTTTTTGCTGCTCCTTTCTAAAAAAAAGAAAACCCAAATGATACGCGTCTATACTGACCGTAACATTTGGGTTTTTTATTATTTCCAGCCATGCCTGTTCTATTGCCTCTGACTGATGAATATTAGCAATCACGGCAATACTATTATTATTAACATTAACAACAAGCTGATCTATTAATGGCAATAGGACTCTTGTATCATTTCCTGTAAGAATTGCAAGATCTACCCCGCCCGGCACCGGAACATAAGTAGAATAAAACCAAATTTTAGTGCTTATCTCTTCTGCTGCCTGCCGCATGGTTTCCGCTACAGCAGTAGCAGCAGCATCGTCGCCTAACACAATAAGCTTATACGATTTAAAATAAACAATTACCCTAAATAAAATATTTAATGTAGTGGTGTTAAGCCCTGCGGATGAGTCGTATATAACATCGGCAATTAGAGGCTGCTTTCGATAAAACCCATTCTTTACGAGCCCAAATACAAAAGGCGAATGCACCCCGTGTTCGTTAACGGAGTTAAAGAGGAATTTTATATAGGACGCTACTCTCATTTATTCGAGATATTGTGCTCAGTCAATAGTGCCAACAGCGACTTAAAACTGTCACTTAAATTATTCCAACTTAGCGCTTAATTCAAACCAACGCTCCGTTTTTTCATCAATCGCCTTAAGCACTTTTTCCAGATCGGTTGCTTTTTGTGCAATGTCTTTATCGGCTATAGTTCCATCTGCAAATTGCTTTTCTATAGTTTCTTTTTCGCGCTCAAGGTCTTTAAGGTCTTTTTCTATTTTAGTAAACTCCTTTTGCTCGTTAAATGTCAAACCCGGTTTTACATTGTTCTGTTTCCAGTTTTTATTGTCTCCTACCGGTTTCAGTTCGGCTTTTGCAGGTTCAGAGCTGTCTTCATAACTACGGAAATCACTATAATTACCAGGAAAGTCTTCAACAACGCCATCGCCTCTAAATACAAAAAGGTGATCTACAATCTTATCCATAAAGTAACGGTCGTGGCTTACCACGAGCAGGCAGCCGGGATAATCTAGAAGGAAACTCTCCAAAACATTAAGCGTTACAATATCAAGATCGTTTGTAGGCTCATCGAGTATCAGGAAGTTAGGATTCTGTATAAGTACTGTACAAAGGTAAAGGCGCTTTAACTCTCCCCCGCTTAGCCTGTCTACAAAATCGTATTGTTTTTTACGGTCGAATAAAAAGCGTTCTAATAACTGGGCGGCACTTATTGTCCTTCCTTTGCTAAGCGGAATATACTCGCCATATTCTTTAATAACGTCTATAACCTTTTGGCCTTCCTTAGGGTTTATTCCGCTTTGGGTATAGTACCCTAATTTTATGGTTTCGCCTATCACAACCTTACCACTGTCTACAGGAAGTTGCTGGGTTATCATGTTCAGGAATGTCGATTTCCCGGTACCATTCTTTCCTATAATACCTATGCGCTCGCCTTTTTTAAAGTTGAAGCTAAAATTTTCAAGTATGTTCTTAGTGCCAAATTTCTTGCTTATGTTGTGCAGCTCTAATATTTTGCTGCCCATACGCTCCATATTTATTTCGAGCTCTACCACATGCTCCTTACGGCGACTTTGTGCTTTTTCTTTTATTACATAGAAGTCGTCCTGGCGTGATTTACTCTTGGTAGTACGGGCTTTTGGCTGACGGCGCATCCATGAAAGTTCCTTTACAAATAAGTTTTGAGCCTTATCTACACTGGCATTTTCAGCAGCAATGCGCTCCTCCTTTTTCTGAAGGTAGTAACTGTAATTTCCCTTGTATTGGTATAGCTTACCGTTATCGAGCTCTATAATTTCGTTACATACACGCTCTAAAAAGAAACGGTCGTGCGTAACCATAAACAACGTAATGTTTTCTTTAGCAAAATAATTTTCCAGCCATTCAATCATCTCAAGGTCAAGGTGGTTGGTAGGCTCATCAAGAATTAAAAGGTCGGGCTTATTAATAAGTATGATCGCTAAAGCGAGACGCTTCTTTTGCCCACCACTCATGCTATTTACTTTTAGCTTAAGGTCTTCCATTTTAAGCTTAGAGAGAATCTGCTTGTATTGAGTTTCAAAATCCCAGGCATTATGCTGCTCCATACCCTCAAAAGCCTTTTGGTACGCCACTTCGTCATCAGGGTTCTCCAGCGCTTTTTCATAAGCCTCAATAACATGAAGTATCTCACTATCAGATGCAAATATGCTCTCTTCAATAGTAAGCTCCGGGTCAAGGTTAGGTTCCTGAGACAGGAAGGCCATCTTAATTTCTTTACGAATGATAACCTGTCCGGTATCGGGCGTATCGTCGCCATTAATAATTTTAAGGATGCTCGTCTTACCGCTGCCATTCTTTGCCACGAAAGCAATTTTTTGATCTTTATTGATACCGAAAGATATGTTTTCGAAAAGGGTACGCTCGCCGAACGACTTTGATATGTTCTCTACTGAAAGATAATTCACGCTGGATATTTTTTGCAAAAATAGGGTTTAATTATCAATTACAAATTACGAATTGCTAATTGCAGATTGTTTGTATATTTGAACAGCAATTTACATAAAATCAAGTATGTATTCTTTTGATGATTATTTAGCACAAAGCGATTTAACGCCTTATCCTGGCGAAATTTTCCATCAAAATATAGAAGCGTGGCAGGCCATTTTTAATCAGGATAACTTTGTGCTCATGATAATCAGAAAACTCGAAGAGACTATTTTGGAAAATAATTGTAATCGGTTTTGTTTCATAGTGCTTCTATTGCTTGCATACGACAAAGGCAATCGTAATTATCAGCCTGTATTTTTATGTATGATGGATTTTGTTATACGAAACTTTTCAATTAACAGTGATATTGATAACGAAAATGTTATAGAGGCAGTGTTGGACCTAATTTGGCACCAAGATACAGATCTAAAGAATTTAAACCGGGATGGACAATTTATATTATTCAGTTTCCTTAAAATAACTACTGGTTTCAAATATGAGGTAAGTGACTACGGTGAAGCTACGTTTTTTGCTGTAAAAAAATCCATTGATTTAATTAAATATCAAAATGATTACGGCGATACGCGGGTTCTACAAGATATGTTCTTAAATCATTTTGATGTACTTGTAAGAAATGAAGCTGCTGAATGGATAAAGGATTAGATAACTGTGTAACTAATAATGTTGATATTATAAGATATAAACACAATATCTCAACTTATGCCTTTTTTTTAACTTTTCGTGTATACGGAAGTAAAATTTTATGCCCATGAATAGATACACACGCGAAAACCTGCTTAGGATTGAAACATTTATTGAGGAATAAGATGGAATAGATGAAGCCCTGTTTACTGAAATTGATGTAAGCTACATGTCTCTGGGTGATTTGCTGACCATTTTTAACCCTGAGCCTAAAGATGATTACGAACTTATATTTGCCTATAAAATTGAACAGGAAGATGCTACAAAACTGAAAGCTTTTTTAAAAGAAAATATCAATTTTGATTTTGAAAATACACATATACTTTGGCAAGAATTGGAGTATATAAAGATTAAATATAATATCGCTGAATATTGAATTAGATTCGAAGAAATAAGCATCAAATTTCCTAATTTGAAATTAAAATATAGCGTGAGTTACAAAAATCGAGTAGTTTTGACAATCCAAGTTAAGTACTCCATCTACGCATGATAAAATCTACCCCGTTCTACACAAAGCTGGCTCACATAAGCATTAGCATACTCGCCATAGGCTATATTGCTATAATAGGCAAAACCATACTGGCACCACTTATTATCGCGCTGCTATTTGCAATGCTGCTAATACCATTTGCTAACTTTATGGAACGTAAAATGAAGTTCCCCAGAGCTATGTCATCGTTTGTGGTGCTTATACTACTGGTAGGCGTTATAAGTGGGGTTATGGTTCTGTTAGGAAGCCAGCTGTCGGAATTTACACAGGATATTCCTGCCTTTCAAAAGCAGTTGATGGAATCGCTCGACGCACTTCAGACCTGGGTAGCCCACTCCTTTCATATCGACAATGATAAACAGGCAGAGTATATTAACAATACTACATCTGAGGCTTTAGGCCGCGGCACGGCACTTGTGGGTGCAACGCTTATATCCCTATCCTCGTCGCTACTGTTTATGGTTTTCATATTCCTGTACACCTTTTTCCTATTGATGCACCGCAGCCTTTTACTACGATTTGTACTGGCGTTATTTCAGAAAGAGCACAGCATCGTAGTGAGAGAAGCAGTAGACCGCATACAATACATCATCCGCAAATATATTCTTGGGCTGCTACTTCAAATGGCTATCGTAGCAACACTCAGCTGTATTACCTTTACCATACTGGGTATTAAATACGCTTTTTTATTAGGGATACTTACAGGTATACTTAATGTTATACCTTATGTAGGAATCTTTATATCGCTTTTACTGTCAGTACTGGTAACTTTTGCAACAGCCGATGCCAGCCATGTGCTTTTTGTGGTTATTGCTCTAATAGTAATACACTTGGTTGATGGCAATTACATTATGCCGAAAATAGTAGGCTCTAAAGTGAAGCTTAATACATTAACGGCTGTATTGGGGCTTGTAGTGGGCGAAATGATTTGGGGAATTACAGGAATGTTCCTTGCTATTCCTGTGATCGCTATTGCAAAAGTAATTTTTGACCGGGTAGAAGGTTTAAAACCTTGGGGAATGGTACTGGGCGAAGACGAACCTGCCGAAGCCCAACGAATTCCTGCTACTGAAGAATTGCCGCCTCTGGAAAAATAAAGAGATGTTTTGGAGCAAAACCAATGCTAAAAAAATCGCCCGAGAGTTGTCCCAGGCGATTTTTATTTTTAAACAAGCTCAAACTACTTTACAGCTTTAAGTTTCGATTTATAGTTCTTTTTTAGTTTGTCCATTTTAGGAGCTATAACCATTTGGCAATAGGGCTGATTCGCATTTTGAGCAAAATAATCCTGGTGGTACTCTTCAGCTGCATAAAATTTACCGGCAGACGATACCTTCGTCACTATCTTTTTACCTTCAAAAATATTTTGGTCAGTAAGCAATTTGATAAAATTTTCTGCCGATGCTTTTTGCGCTGGACTGTTATAGAAAATTTCGCTTCTATACTGTGTACCCTCATCATTACCCTGCCTGTTTAGCGTTGTGGGGTCATGGGTAGCAAAAAATATTTCTAACAAATCTTCGTAAGCTACCTCATTTGGGTTGTAGGTAATCTCTATAGCTTCGGCATGGCCGGTCGCGCCGGATGATACCTGCCTGTATGTAGGATTAGCCACCGTACCGCCTATGTAACCCGACACTACTTTTTCTACTCCTTTAAGATCGGTAAAAAATGCTTCGGTACACCAAAAACAGCCTCCTGCAAATATAGCAGTCTCCATTTTTGCATTGTCCTTTTTAATATCTCCTTTTTTTACCTCATCTGTAACTTTTGCTAATGCTCTTGGGTTAGCATCGGGTGCTCCCTGGCATGATATGGCAAACATGGCAAGTAATATGGCAGTTATTTTTTTCATGTATTCTAAAAATTATTTTAGTGCGGGTTGCCGCAGTGTGATGTTAACTAAACTTTACAACTCTATATACGAAATATTGTGCCACAAAAGATTTATTATGTTTTAAAATGTTTGTTTCTTTGTGCAAAACCGCACTAATGATAGAAGCCAAAAATATTCATAAATACTACGACGACCTGCATGTTTTAAAAGGTGTAGATCTTTATATACCTAAAGGCGAAATAGTATCTATTGTAGGTGCATCCGGTGCGGGAAAAACAACCCTTTTGCAAATTTTAGGTACGCTTGACAAAGCCGACCCTAAAGCCGACACGTCGCTTACCATTAATGGCGAAGATGTTCTGCACATGAAAGATAAAGCCCTTTCAAATTTCCGAAACATGAAACTCGGCTTCATTTTTCAGTTTCATCAGCTAATGCCCGAATTTACAGCGTTGGAAAATGTGTGCATCCCCGCATACATTGCAAATAAACCGAAGGCAGAAACTGAGAAAGAAGCAAAGAGGCTTTTAGACTACCTGGGTCTGTCCCATCGTATTAATCATAAGCCGGGCGAACTTTCCGGTGGTGAGCAGCAACGGGTCTCGGTAGCACGTTCGTTAATAAATAATCCTGCTGTTATTTTTGCAGATGAACCTTCAGGAAATCTGGATACAGCTTCGGCAGAAAACCTGCACAACTTATTCTTTAAATTGCGCGATGAAATGGGCCAGACCTTTGTTATTGTTACCCATAACACCCAACTTGCCGATATGGCCGACCGTAAACTGGTAATGAGCGACGGGCATATTTTACAGTAATGGTACTTATAGCAGTTTATTGGGTTTTCTTATTTTTTCTGATATTGCCTTTAGGGGTTTTAACAGGAAAGATTTTAAAAGTTGAACAGGAAAATCCCTTCATTACCCTGCTGTTAGGACTGGTACTATTAACCTGTGGCTTTACATTGACAGCGTTCTTTATTCCGCTTGGCGCCGTAAGTCTGATGATTTGGACTCTTGCGAGTCTCATTAGCGGAATTTATTTTAAAACTAAGATAAAGCAGCTGCTCATCCATTTAGCCCAAGGACTGAAAACACTCCCCTCCTACTTAAAGATTATTATTAGCATTCTCTTTTTCGGTACACTGCTTAAGAGTGCTCAATACCCGTTTGTTATAGATAACGAAAGTTATTATATACAAACTATAAAATGGCTTAATGAATATGGTTTTGTAAAAGGATTGGCCAACCTGCATATATTTTTCGCTCAAAATTCGGCATGGCACATTTTACAGGCCGGCACAAACTTGAGTTTTCTAACAAACAGGATAAATGACATCAACGGCTTTGTTTTCATCCTTTGCGTGGTATACTGCATTATAGGAGGCTACAAGTTAAACTCTGCCGGTAAAATGTACTGGCTAAGCTTTATGCCAATGGTATCAATAATCCCGTTCTTGTTTTTAGATGTCCCATCGCCAGATCTTCCGTTACTTGTAATTACACCAATAATACTTCACCTTTATATTCAGCATATAAAGGGTGACAGCAATTTTAAGATTGCTCTGCTTTTATTTATTTTCTTAGCTTTTATAAAAATTACCATACTACCGTTGGGTTTACTCTTTTTACCGGGATTAGTCAGACGCGAAAATATAGCCTTTGGGGCAGTTTGCGGCGTGCCTGTTCTATTGCTATGGATAGCCAAAAACAGTATTATTAGTGGTTACCCTTTTTATCCTATAGCCCACGTTAAACTGAACGTAGACTGGACTGTACCTAAAAGTATAGTAGATTTAATTATACATGTAACAACAGATTATGGTTACAAACGTGACGGTGTGCTACCGGCAAATACTGCGACAGCCACAAAGATCTTATTTTGGGTTAAACAATCCGGGCTTGCCGGAATAATAAATAAACTTACCATTGCAGTACTTTTGGCCATGCCTTCCTTCATGCTAAAAGACAAAAAACATAAAATGATTTACGTGGCTCTGCTTGTAAATTTTCTGGCGGTGCTATTTACATCCCCACAGTTTAGGTATTTTCTATATATAACCCTTTCTGGATCTCTATTTGTAGTAGCCGCGCTATCTAATTTTATTAAACCGAACGTAAAAATTATTAAAGCTGGATTAATTGCAGGATCGGCCCTTATATTTGTTACTTTCTTAAATTTAGGATTGTCAAAACTTACCTCAAATAAACGCCACCATCAGCACGGGGAAGTCAGGCTAAGGCAGGCATTAATTCCCGAAGGAGTTACTAAATACCCTGATATGCTCTATTTAAGGCAAAATACAGGCAACCTGAATTATTATTCTCCCGCCGATAATTTCCTGATGTTTGGTACAGGAAATGGCAAATTGCCCTGCGTTAATAAGGTTCAAATAGATTTTATGCGCAGGAAATTTAATGTGGAACCACAGTTGAGAAGCGCTGATATGAAAGACGGATTTTATTCAGCTCGTAGCCTCAATAAGTAATTTATGCCATTTTCATATCTTTGCTCTATGCAAGAGAGAATGGATGAACTTGAATTAAAATCGTTCCTGGACGATAAAGTGCTGCAATACAACAACCCGAATTTTATAGAGACCGACCCTGTCCAGATTCCTCACCTTTTTACATTAAAGGAAGACCGGGAAATTGCAGGGTTTTTATCCGCTACGATTGCCTGGGGTAATCGAAAGATGATAATTAGCAATGCCAAAAAGATGATAGATCTTATGGGCGGCAGTCCTCATGACTTTGTAATGAATCATAAAGAAAATCACCTTGAGCCACTGGCATCTTTTGTGCACCGCACATTTAACGGAACAGATTTTAGCACATTTATTATAGCCCTAAAGCATATCTATACCCAGCATGGCGGACTCGAAGGCGTGTTTACTACTTATCAAAATACTCATAGCCTGCAGCCAGCCATCAATCAGTTTAAAAAAGTTTTCTTTGAAATCGAGCATCAAAACCGAACACATAAACATGTGAGCGACCCTTTGGCGGGATCGGCGGCAAAGCGTATTAACATGTTTCTTCGCTGGATGGTGCGTAATGATAATGCCGGTGTAGATTTTGGCTTATGGAAGAATATTTCTCCAGCCATGTTATCCTGCCCGCTTGATGTGCATAGTGGCAATGTTGCCCGAAAGCTTGGCCTGCTTATGCGAAAGCAAAACGATGCAAAAGCATTAACCGAACTTGATACCCAACTCCGCGCTCTTGATGCTAACGATCCTGTAAAGTATGATTTTGCTTTATTTGGCTTGGGTGTCTTCGAAAAATTTTAGATTTATTTACTACTTTTGAAGTAAAATGACATCGTTATGAAATCTATAAAGTTTTTAGTTATTGCTTTTACAGCACTTTTGTTCAGTAACAACCTTTCGGCACAGGAGCAGAAGACGATCCAGACTGCCACAATCAAAACAGCTATTTATTGCGACCATTGCAAGAACTGCGAAACATGTGGCGACAAATTCAACAGAACGTTATTAAAAGAAAAAGGTGTCCAAATGGTAGTGCTTGATGAAAAAGCCATGACCATTAAGGTTACCTATAATTCAAAGAAAACCGACCTGCCTAAAATTAAACAAGCCATTAGTAAGCTGGGTTATGATGCCGATGAAGTTAAAGCAGAAGCCGTAGCTTACGCAGGTCTCGACGATTGTTGCAAAAAATAAATGCAATTAAATTAAATAGCAAAGCCGGTATCTCCTTACGATATACCGGCTTTGTTGCTTTATATAAATTACTTAGCGCCAAAAACTGACTGCAGATAATCTTTTAACGATGTCGGCTTTCTGCCAAGCAGTTGTGTCAGATTTGTGTTTTGAGTGTCGAACTCACCGTTTTTTATAGCAGTCGCAAAATTGCCCAGCATGCCAATAAAAAATTCCGGTACGCCGGCTGCGTTTAGCACTGTGCGATACTCTTCAGGCGCAGGGCTCGTGTAAGGAACTTCTTTCTCTGTGACATCCGACAGCATCTGCGCAATTTCTCTAAATGAATATGCGGTTTCGCCCGCAATGGTATATTCCTTATTTTCATGTCCGGCGGTTGTAAGCACCACAGCAGCAGCTTCCGCCATATCTTCGCGGGTTGCAAATGGCACTTTACCCTCTCCGGCGGGAAGATAGACACCTGTTTCTAAAACTTTTTCGCCTACAAACATTGGTACGACATCAGCGTACAAATTATTATTTAGCAGTGTATAAGTTATACCTGATTGTCTCAGAAATTCAGAAGTTGCCGCATGGGTTTCTGCAATTTCTCCGGTTGCAGAATGGTTGATGTCTTTCACATCGGCACTGGTGTAAATAATATGTTTTACACCATTTTCCCTTGCTGCCTTTATAACGTTGATGTGTTGTGTTATCCTGTCGTCCATATCTGCTGAAGAAATAAGCAACATAGTATCAATACCTTTAGTAGCCTTCTGTAGTGATTCATAGACATTGTAATTTCCCACCCTAACGTCAATGCCATTTTCGGTAAACTCTGCTGCCTTGTCTTTATCTCTCGCAAGGGCAGCAATTTGAGACGCCGGAATTTTATTTAATAAAAATTGTATGGTGGCTTTTCCTAAATGGCCTGTAGAACCTGTAACTAATATCATATATTTAATTTTTAGATTGTCATTATCACATAGCAAACTTACTTATATTTGCTATCTAATTTATAGTACTACCCTTTTAGATAGCGATATCCTATAGGATAGTTACATGTTAAACCCTTTTCTTATGGAAAATTTACTTGAACGCCTTAGCCCCGTTAAGTGTACTACAACCGCGATACGGCCTATAAAGGACGCCCTTGATGTATTAAGTGGAAAATGGAAGATACCGATACTTGTTGCACTTAGCGACGGCCCAAAGCGATTTAAGGAAATTACAAAAGCAGTGGGTGGCATTACTGATAAGATGCTCTCTAAAGAATTGAAAGATATGGAAATGAATAAGCTGGTAAGCCGCAGGGTGCTCGACACCTTCCCCCCTACCGTTGAATATTCATGGACAGAGCACAGTCATACACTTGGCAACCTTATTGGTGAGTTGCATGCCTGGGGCGATTTACATCGTAAAAAAATTATTGAGGGATAAAGGTGAGGGTTGTAAATTATTGATTGATTATGAGAAAACTATCTGCTGTGCTGGTTGTGGTTGGAGTTATTTTAATAGTATTTATTATATGCAATTTTCTAGGTTTGTATTCATTTTACAAAACAAAATCTGTCGCTAATGAACCTTCCCTGAAATTTAATGAATTTGTATCAGTTACAAATCTAAAATCACCTAAAACGGGAGATATCGTAGCTTACCGATTTAATGATACAAAGCGTATGCATAGAATAATGGCTAGCGAAGGCGATATGATAGAAATTAAACAGGGAAGAGTTTTTGTGAATGATAAAGATTTTGACAAAGACATCATTACTATGCATACTTACAAACTTAATAAACATCAATATTTGCTTTTAAAGCCTGAGGAAGTTATCGACCCTTTAAAAGATTTAAGATTCAATCAGGTAGACTATAGTGTATATATTGAGGATCGAGTTGCTGACAAATATGATTTTTCAAAATACAAATTAGTTTCAGAAGAAGATGAAACAAGCGAAGAGATAAGCCGAATATTTGGCAAAAATTGGAATAAAGATAATTTTGGACCGCTATTAATTCCCAAAGGTAAAGTTTTTGTCATGGGTGATAACAGGGATAATTCGGAGGATTCCCGTTATTTAGGTTTTATAGATACATCAGATATTTTAGGTGTTGTTATTGACTAATTACCTTATTAAACTAAAGTGCCCGTTATACTTTCTGCCATTAGCGCGTGTAATTACAAACCAATAATCATCTGCCGGTAATGACTCACCTTTAAAAGTGCCGTCCCAGCTTTCATTATTAGCGAATTTGGTAATTAGTTTGCCATTCATGTCATAAACTTCCACTGCCATTTTCGGCTCATAAGCTGCATATTTTATATGCCATACATCGTTAATGCCATCGCCGTTAGGCGTAAAGTATTTTGGATAGTTAAAAATATAAACCTCCTCGCTGGTGTTGCCGCAACCTTTAGTTTCATGAACATATATCGTGTATACACCCGGTGTTAATCCGGTAAAAACATTTTCTTTCTGATAGTGTATACCATCTATAGCATATTCATAGTCGCCGATGCTCTCTTTTGATAACACTACCTCAACCGAATTTTGATCTTCTTCCCACTCTTTTATAATCACTGATTTTATTGTGGCCGCATTAGCTACCTGGACGGTGAAGTATTTGGTAAACGAACATATAATATCTCCATGATCTTTTGTTACCGTGACCCAATAATCTCCGGGTGCTGTAAGGGTAGTCTGGCTTACATTTGTTGCACCTGTAGACCATGTATAACTGCTATAACCTAAGCCTGCACTTACTCTTTTGTACTGTTTTCGCACATTTTTAGCGTATCTGCTATAGCTATAACGGGCTGCCTGAAAAGCTTTAATTCTAACTGTACTACGTCGCGGTGAACCCCGGCTGCATCAACCCGAATATATACTAAATTACTACCCGATCTCAAGGTGTATTCCGACGGCTTGTCGATACGTCCGGCTATTAGCCCATCTGTCGCTGCCGACGCTGATGTGTAGAATGTAAATGTACTTCCAGCTTCTATTGAAATTTCCTGCGTGTAGATGGTAAGGTCGGCTAATTCGACACCGTCATTGCCGGTGTCGCATAAACTATGAGCCATTTCATTTAAGTGAACAGAACGGAAATTAGCACTCTCTTTAGTTGATGCGTCATTAACTTTTGGATTGTCTTGCGTGGATCTACCATGGACTGCGAGATCAGAGTCATTTAGACGTAACTGTGAGGAGTGCGCCTTGACCCCGGCCCCGTATATTGCAAAAAGAGTTAGTATAAAATAAATATATTTCATGAAGCCGCGCATTGACGTTACGAATGTATCTTAAAAATTTAAATTTCGCTAAAAATATTACGTAAAATACAGATAATGTGGCAATAATGAAAATTTCACCAACTTCATGTTGTTGCTGGAGACTGTTTTTCAATACGTGCTGATTGCAATTAAAGGAATGAGGATAGTAGTAAAACTGAAAATTAATTTAAGTTTGTAATTATATTATCGTCCAACAAAATGAAGAAATTTATAACTCCAATTATTATTCTGTTCGGAATGCTTACATCACAATCACAAGAGGTTTTGCCTTTGTATAAAACAGTCCCTAATAGTAAGCCAGCCCCAAATAAAGAAGTAAACAGTACAGAGGGTTATGTGCATACCACAAACGTATCTGTACCTACATTGACCGTTTATAAACCAAGTAAACCCAATACGCAACACAGTGCGGTTATAATTTGTCCCGGTGGTGGCTACGGTGCTCTTGCCATGGGTCACGAGGGTGCCGATGTAGCAAAGGCATTAAACAATTTTGGTATAACTGCTTTTGTGCTGAAGTACCGCCTGCCGGACGACGCCATAATGAAAGACAAAACCATTGGCCCTCTACAGGATGTACAACGTGCGTTCCAAATGGTGCGGGAACGATCTAAAGAGTGGGGCATAAACACATCTAAAATTGGCGTTATGGGATTTTCTGCCGGGGGGCACCTCGCTGCTTCGGCGTCCACTCGGTATGACAGGGAAGTTATAGACAATCCTAAGCATACTTCACTTCGCCCTGACTTTTCCATTCTTATCTATCCGGTAATTAGTTTTACTGATGGCCTTACCCACATGGGCAGCCGCGATAACCTGATAGGGAAAAATCCCACAGAAACAGTAATTACACAATATTCTAACGAGCTGCAGGTGACCGAAAAAACGCCTCCCGCTTTTATTATACACTCAGCCGATGATGAAGCCGTGCCGGTAGGCAACAGCATTGCATACTATCAGGCACTAATCAAAAATAAGGTTTTTAGCGAGATGCTTTTATATCCGCATGGAGGCCACGGCTACGGAATGAATAATACTACCACACCGGATAAATGGATAGATAACCTGAAGAACTGGATGATGGCGAATAAATTTTTATAGAAATCAGCGTTCTTGTCTTTTCGACTGACAGTAATGCTGCAAATTATAATCAATGAATTTGTGAAAATCTGTGGAATTAGTGTCTGAAAAAATTATTATTTTTGTATGATATGGCAATGATGTCTGCCCTAAACCGCCCGCAAATCTTATTTGTAGCTGATGACGTCTACTTTAATGGCTCATGCCATAGTAGATGTATTTAATCAACCGGATATGACAAATCAAAATTTTAAAAGGCACATTGCAAATCCCATATCTGTTTTTATTTTAATAGCCAAATGGCTATCCCTTTCTTTAGCAATTGGGTTTGCGACAGGATGCGCATCGGCATTTTTCCTAACTGCCCTGAACTGGGTCACCAACTGGCGCGAAGATCATTTATGGATTATTGCCCTGCTGCTTTTAGGCGGACTTTTAATTGGATTAGCCTATCATTATTGGGGCGACAGCGTAGTAAAAGGCAACAACCTTTTACTGGAAGAGCTGCATAGCCCTAAACAAATTATCCCATTTAAAATGGCACCTTTGGTGTTGTTTGGTACACTGGTAACCCATTTATTTGGCGGATCGGCCGGACGTGAAGGTACCGCAGTACAAATGGGCGGTGCAATTGCCGACCGGCTTAGCCATTGGTTTAAACTGGATAATTTTGATAGGCGAATTATCATTATTATGGGAATTAGTGCCGGGTTCGCCTCTGTATTTGGCACGCCTATAGCCGGAGCCATTTTTGCGTTAGAGGTTATGGTTATTGGTAAAGTTAAGTACAATGCATTACTGCCTGCGTTCATCACCGCCTACATTGCCCATTATAGTTGTACTATCTGGAATGTTACCCACACCCACTACTCTGTCCCCGCGGTTCCTGCAATGACGCTTACAAACCTTGCCTATACTATAAGTGTTGCTTTGCTTTTCGGGTTGGCGGCACTGGTATTTAGCAGGTCGATACATTTTTTTAGCAGCGTTTTTAAGTGGATAAAATATCCTCCACTACGGCCGTTTATCGGAGGTATCTTAATTGCTCTTGCATTCTACCTTTCCGGAACTTCAAAATATATTGGGCTCGGCATTCCAACTATCGTAGCGTCGTTTACAGCAGTGCAACCGCCATATGCTTTTATGATAAAGATATTATTGACAACCTTTACTCTCGGTGCCGGTTTTAAAGGCGGAGAAGTAACGCCACTATTTTTTGTGGGTGCAACCTTGGGCAGCGCATTGTTTTTAGTAGTGCCGCTACCCTTGGCTTTGCTCGCCGGAATGGGTTTTGTAGCAGTATTCTCGGGTGCTACAAATACGCCCATTGCCTGCACGCTTATGGGTATAGAACTCTTTGGTTTAGACTGTGGACTTTATATGGCTGTTGCCTGTACAGTTGCATACTTTGCTTCCGGAAACAAAGGCATTTACTCATCTCAGGTTATTGGAGGCACAAAGAGTTATGTTTATGCAAGGTTTCATATAAATAAAAAGACGCAGGAGTAGTGTCTGCGTCTTCTATTTTATTGCAGTTAAGAACTTTTAAAGCGTATTTACAAATAGAGATTAACTGAAGAGTTATTGCTTGGCTACCATTTCGGTAAAACTGCGTGCAGCATTAGAGAAGTCTGAGGGTACCAGGACAATGGTTGTCGTATTATTATCAATACCAATTTCAGATAGCATTTGCATACGGCGCAGTTCGAGGGCAATAGGGCTTTTTTCCATTTCTGCAGCACCCTGCGTTAGTTTTATAGATGCTTCCAGCTCGGCTTCGGCTTTTACGATACGGGCACGTTTCTCACGTATGGCTTCCGCTTCGCGGGCCATAGCACGTTGCATTGCTTCGGGTATCTCTACATCTTTCATCTCCACCATTTCTATTTTTATGCCCCACGAGTTGGTTGCGGCATCTACAATTTTTTGCAGCGTTGCGTTAATCTGTTCGCGGCCACGCAATACCTCATCCAGCGAATGCTGCCCAATAATATTACGCAATGCCGTAACAGAGAATTGATACACTGCTTTATTATAATCGGCTACTTTAATAATAGCATCTTCGGGATTGGTGATTTTAAACCACATTACTGCATTTACTTTTATGGTAACACTGTCTTTTGTAATCGTTTCCTGCTGTTCAAGGTCGACCGTCTTCGTACGGATATCTACCGTCTGCTGGCGCTCAAGAAAAGGGATGATCCAGTACAGCCCAGGCCCTTTTACGTTTGTAAACCTACCCAGGCGAAAAACAATAGCTCTTTGGTATTCCTGCGCAATACGGAAACCTGATAATAATATCAGGAGAATAATCCCGATAATAGGTAATAGTGTCATCATTTTTTTGTTTTAGTTGCTGCTGCTGAGGAAAAGTGATCCTCAAAAAGCAGTACTAATTTACGACGACATATACCATCGGCGGATGCCTTAAACCCATTATTTTTCAGGAAGATACACGATTTATGCTTAGTGTAAACGTTGCCGTTCAACGCCTAAATTTAGTCAGTTTTTAAATATAAAACCTGCGAGGGCTAACGTGTTTTTAAACAAACGTTGAAGAAGCTGCAGATGAACTTTCAAGGACTTATTAACTATTTCGATGTATTTAATTGATAACAATTATTTTCCTAGGAAATAATCTCTTTCATCGGATAAAACAGTACCTATACTATTGATTTATTCAACTTGCTGTTATTCCTGCTAAAGCCAAAGTAAATAACAAGACCTATAAGCAGCCACGCTGTAAAGTAAATCCAGTTCCAAACGCTTAGCTGTGCCATCATGTAAAGGCAGCAAATGAGCCCTAATAGCGGAATAAGCGAGAGGTTTTGACGATACGCCCAAATAGATAAGAATACCAGTGATATAAGGAATATCCACATAGGTATTTTATGTTTAAAGAGGCTAAAGCCACTTTCGTATTTTAAAGATTCGTCTATAGGCAGTTCAGACACCAGCCTTTCATATTGGGATGGCGCACTTTCATAGCTTGATAATATGCTCTCAAGGTCCTGATTTCCTGTAGCTACATCCCGCGCAAGCAAAGAACTGTACACAGCTGAAGTTTGGTCTTTAGTTAGCGATGTCACAATCGTCGATGGACCATTTACAACTCTTGTATTGGTTACAAAAGCCTCTACACCTTCTTTGTTATAAATATAAGATAGTGCAAGGCCCACAATAAGCCCAACACCCATTAGGTACTTCGCATTTACATAAGGAGTTTTAAATTTCCCCCTTGGTATACCCGGTTTGTTTTGCAATACCAATACTCCAGCACACACAAGCACAAAAGCAAAAAGAGTACCTATACTACACAGGTCGGTTACCATAGTAAGGTTTAAAAACAACGCCGGTACGGCTACTACAAATCCGGTTACAATGGTAGCATAAGATGGCGTTTTAAATTTAGGGTGTACCTTGCTAAAGCGTTTTGGCAACAGTCCGTCACGGCTCATACTCATCCAGATGCGTGGCTGCCCCATTTGGAATACCAAAAGTACACTCGCCATAGCAATAACGGCGCTTACGGCTATGATACCACTCATCCATTTCAGGTTCAGTTTAGTAAACACAAAGGCTAACGGGTCACCCACGTTAAGCTCGCTGTAAGACACCATACCAGTAAGTACCAGTGCAATTATTACATAAAGCACCGTACATATTATAATGGCCCACATCATACCTCTTGGAAGGTCGCGTTGCGGATTTCGACATTCCTCGGCAGTGGTAGATATCGCATCAAAACCTATATAGGCAAAAAATACAGCCGATACTCCCTTAAGTACGCCACTGGCACCATTAGGCGCAAAAGGATCCCAATTTGCAGTATCGACATAAAATACACCAACAGCTATAACTAATAATATAATACATAGTTTTACCACAACCATAAGGTTACTGGCGTTACGCGATTCTTTCATACCCCTGTATACCAGGCAGGTTATAATAACAATGATTAGAAGAGCAGGAAGATCGGCCACAAAGTGGAATGAGCCAAGTGTAGGTGCTGTAACCCAAGCGGTGTGTGCAGCCTGTAACCCAGCGTCAAGATTTTCGAACGCCTTGCCGCCCCGCATAAGTGCCATAGCATCTGTATAACCATTACTGGCTGTTAAATAATCCATTTGTACCCATTGCGGCAGATGAATTCCCCCGCTGTCGAGCAACCCTGTAAAATAGTCACTCCAGGATATGGCTACCGTAATGTTGCCTATGGCATATTCCATAATAAGTGCCCACCCTATTATCCAGGCCACAAGCTCACCAAATGCTACATAACTATAGGTATACGCACTGCCCGATACGGGTACCATACTTGCAAACTCGGCGTAAGCAAAGGCTGCAAATCCGCAGGCAAGGGCTGTAAACAGGAAAAGAAATATCACTGCAGGTCCGCCATCGGCACTTGCCTTACCTATTGTACTAAATATACCCGCCCCTATTATGGCGGCAATACCAAAGGCTGCAAGGTCTCTCACGCCAAGGTGCCGGCCCAATGAGTCATGCCCATCATTGTTTTCTACCTGGTTTAAAATGTCCTGAACGTTTTTTTTCCTAAAAAGATCTTTTAATGCCATTATCGGGTCTGGGTTTATGCGCAGCTAACAAATATAAAAAAAACCTGTACGTTTTTAGATTATTCCTAATTATTTCTTAATTTCGGGTAGATAGCGAGGCTCTATGTGCTAATAGAAATTTGTTATCAAAATTCTTTACACTATAGAGTGAACTAAAGTACTTTTGTATCAGAAACATTTATCACTAAAACACAATATTATGTCATTCGTAGGAAAAAAATTCCCAAACATTGCCGTAGACGCTATGTCTGAAATGGGCGATAACTTAAAGATCAACATTTTTGAAGAAGCTGTAAACAACAATAAAAAAGTAGTATTGTTCTGGTATCCTAAAGATTTCACTTTTGTATGTCCTACAGAGCTACATGCTTTCCAGGCTGCACTTGGCGAATTCGAAAAAAGGAATACGACTGTTATAGGCGCTTCATGCGATACTAACGAAGTGCACTTTGCATGGTTAAATACTCCAAAAGATAAAGGTGGTATAGAAGGTGTTACTTACCCTATCCTTGCTGATACTAACAGGAACTTAGCTAACATACTTGACATTCTCGATATCCAGGCATCAGGTTACAATGAAGATACAGAAACTGTAGTTCTTGAAGGCAGTAATGTAACATACCGCGCTACTTACCTAATTGATGAAGAAGGTAAAGTATTCCACGAAAGCATTAACGATATGCCACTTGGCCGTAACGTAAACGAGTACTTGAGGCTTATTGATGCTTATACCCACGTACAAGTTAAAGGAGAAGTTTGTCCTGCAAACTGGGAAGAAGGTAAAGAAGCTATGACAGCAGACCGCGGTGGTGTAGCATCTTACTTAGCATCTAACTAATTAATAACAATAAACAAAACCATCATGTTACAGGAACTTGAAAAAGATAATTTGGCAGAGATCGTATCCGGTGCACCGGTTGTTGTAGTACAGTACTCGGCAGGATGGTGCGGCAACTGCAGGATCATGAAGCCTAAGTTTAAAAAATTGGCCAGTGAAAATGACGGCGTTACTTTTGTACTTGCCGATGCCGAAAATTTCCCTGAATCGCGCAAAATGGCTAAGGTAGATAACCTGCCCACTTTTGCAACATTTAAAAACGGCGTACTTGTAAACCAGGTGCAAACAAATAAAGTAGAAGTTTTAATCGATCTTGTAAATGAAGTTACCAGTAATTAAGCATTTAACTCAATTTATTGAGGATAACGACCAGGACTATGTTATAGAAGCCCTGGAGGTGCTGGAGGCACTTACCGAAGTTCCGTCTTTAAAAGACGAAGAACTGGATGTTGTGGGAGAATTAATCTCTAACATGTATGGCGCGCTCGAGGTAAACAAAATGATAAAAGAAGGTATGGATAAAAAAGCCGCGCTTAATGCATTTATGATGCGCGTGCTTGGCGCCATAGATAAGAATTAGTTATTTAGAATTCAGATTGAAACGCTCTCAGCAATGGGAGCGTTTTTTTGTTGTATAACTTTGCAGTAACAATTATATTCAGGAATTTTGGTTAGGCAATTTTAAAATAAATGAAATGTCATACTCCTTTCGAAAAGCCACTCTAAATGAGACGCCGCAAATTTGGGAAATACTTAAGGACGCGATAGCACGCAGAAAACGCGATGGCAGCGACCAATGGCAAAATGGCTATCCGAATGTAACCAGCATAGAAATGGATATAGCTAAAGATACTGCGTACGTTCTTGTAGATGGTGATACAATAATAGGCTATTGCGCTGTGCTCGTTAATGACGAACCTGAATATGAAAATATTAAAGGCAAGTGGCTTACAAACGGCAATTTTGTGGTATGTCACAGAGTAGCAATTTCAGAGAAATATTTAGGCAAAGGGCTTGCTCAAAAAATGTTGGGATATATTGAGGACATTGCCATAGCCAAAGACATAAAAAGTATAAAGGCAGACACTAATTATGATAACATAGGTATGCTGAGAATTTTTGAGAAATTGGGCTACTCCTACTGCGGAGAGGTAACCTTTCGCGGATCGGCAAGGAGAGCATTTGAAAAAGTATTGGAGTAATCGCTAAATCAATTAAGGGCATTATTTCGACCGCCTATTACGAATCTTTGAGTAATCTAAAAAACACAAAATGGCATTTACATTACTTATTTTTCTCGCTTTACTAAACGCTTTTATATTTATTTACTTTAAGCAGAAAACATTGCGTTATAAAATTCTCATATCGATAATTGCTTGTGTCCTGGCAACACTGTTATTCTATATTGTTGTGATTTTTTTATGGCGTACCTCTGAAAATCCTGCCGAAGAACGGCTTTTGCAAAGTACCACAACTTTATAATCGTAGAAGCGAGCAATCGTAGAATCTGAATTTTAGCCGTGCAGGCTTAAAAAAAACATCACGTTTACTATATAAGCAACACAAACTATAAATCATGAACTATAAAGATATTATTAAAAAGGCCTACATAGGTTTTAACGCCCGCAATATTGATGCTGTGCTATCCCTGATGGATGATGGTGTAAAATGGCCTAGAGCTTTTGAAGGCGGTTATGTAACCGGGCACGAGGCAGTACGGGAGTACTGGACAAGGCAATGGAGCGAAATAAACCCAAAAGTAGAGCCAATACTAATTACCGAACGCCCCGATGGAAAAATTGAAGTTGAAGTGAAACAGCTTGTGAAAGACCTTAAGGACACTATCTTATTTAATGGTAATGTAAAGCATGTTTATACGATAGAAAATGGTTTGATAACTATTATGGATGTGAAGACAGATTAAAATCAATTTAAAACGCTGATTTTTATTTGCTTCTAAAAAAATAGTTTTATATTTGCACCCGCATTCGGACCAACCTCTGGCGATAATCGTGTATATGTTGCTCTGATTTAAACATTTAAATATAAAAATCATGTCTGATTTAATTAAATTCGTACAAGACGAGTTTGTTACAAAAAAAGATTTTCCTGAGTTTGGCGCCGGAGATACACTAACTGTATACTACGAGATCAAAGAGGGTGAAAAAACAAGGACTCAGTTCTTTAAAGGAGTTGTTATCCAGAAAAGAGGCGCAGGTATTACTCAAACTTTTACAATCCGTAAAATGAGTGGTGCTGTAGGTGTAGAGCGTATTTTCCCGGTAAACATGCCTGCACTTCAAAAAATCGAACTTAACCAACGTGGTAAAGTTAGAAGAGCACGTATTTATTACTTCAGAGATCTTACAGGTAAAAAAGCAAAGATCAAAGAAAAAAGAAGAAGATAATTATCTTATTCCATTATATAAAAATCCTTTCCCACACCGGAAAGGATTTTTTTTTGCATTTCCCTTATGTTGCATAATTAGACTAAATAATTACAAAATATTTGGGAAACGACTTAACACTCCCTTAGTTAAATAGCGCATAATTTAGTGGAAATCAATTTACATTAATTATATGAAATTTAAATCCTTTACAATTACAAGAAGCGCGCTATTATGTTTTAGCATGGCGGCACTATTTTCGTGCAACAAGGCAAAAGAAGAGACTCCTGAAAAAGAGATGAATGACAGCATTGTTAAAGAAAACAAAGAAGTAAAATTAGAACCAAAAGGCCCTGCGCCTGAATGGGGAAAGAACATTAAACCCGAAATGGCCGTGGTAATTGAAAAACTTGCCAGCCTGGGCGGAAAACCTATCGAAACACTTACTGCCGAAGAAGCACGCAAACAGCCTACCCCCACAGATGCCGTCATGAGCGTTATGAAAGATCAGGGTATTGTTATGCCTAATGCGCTTTGCGATACCGTTGGTAAACAGATACCGGTTACAGGTGGTACTACACACGTGCGCATTTATACACCAAAACAAGGCAAGGCTCCTTTCCCTGTAATAGTGTACTATCACGGCGGCGGCTTTGTAATTGCAAATATTGATGTTTATAATGGTGGAGCACAAGGCCTTTGCGAACAAACGGGTGCTATTGTAGTATCTGTAGAATATCCTAAAGGTCCGGAGAAGAAATTCCCTGCGGCCCATACTGTAGCCTTTGATGCCTACCAGTGGGTACTTAAAAATGCTACATCGTTTAACGGTAATTCCGGTAAGGTTGCGGTAGCAGGAGAAAGTGCTGGCGGTAACCTTGCAACTAATGTAAGCATGATGGCACGCGATAAAAAAATAATGATGCCGCTGTACCAGGTGTTGGTTTACCCGGTAGCAAACAACGACATGAACAGCGAAAGCTATGTAAAATATGCTAACGCAAAACCACTTAACAAAGCCATGATGGGTTGGTTTGTGAAAAATTATGCATCTGAAGCGCAGGCTGCGGATCCTCGCATAAGTCTGGTAAAAGCGAATCTTAAAGGGCTTCCGAAAACGCTTATAATAGGTGCCGAAATTGATCCGCTGCAAACTGAAGGCAAATTACTTGCAGATAAGCTTAAAGATGCCGGCGTAGATACCGAATATAAATTATACGATGGTGTTACCCACGAATTCTTCGGTATGGCAACTGTAGTTCCGGAAGCTAAAGATGCACAGGGGCTTGCTGCTAAAAACCTGAAAAGTGCTTTAGGTCTATAAGACGTTGAGTTAATTTATAAATCCTCTCTGCATAATGTAGGGAGGATTTTTTGTTTTAGGATGCCTGTGTTAAATCTTCTGTAACGGTTTATAACGTTAGCAGTGCTCCTTTGTATCTTTAATAAACAAATTGAGATTTTATGCCCGAAGGACCAAGTATACTTATTGCCAAAGAAGACGCCGATATATTTGAAGGCCGAGTAGTGCTATCTGCCGAAGGCAATGCCAAAATTGATATGGATCGCGTGTTTAATAAAAAGCTGAATGCTATAAAAACATGGGGTAAACATCTGCTTCTTTGCTTTGATGGCTTTACACTACGGGCTCACTTCTTATTATTTGGCACCTATCGCATTAATGAGCGAAAGGAGTCGCTACTGCGGTTGGGCCTAACCTTTAATAATGGTGAACTCAACTTTTATACTACCGCGATTAAAGTGCTGGAGGGCGATGTAAATGATCATTACGATTTCACCGGAGATGTAATGAATGACAACTGGGATCCGGAAAAAGCAAAACTAAAACTGGCAAATGTACCCGATAAGCAAGCCTGCGACGCTTTGCTGGAACAGGACATTTTTAGCGGCGTAGGCAACATTATTAAAAATGAAGTATTGTACAGGGTGCATCTACATCCTGAATCGCTGATAGGTAAGATTCCTGACGATAAGTTAGACGAGATGATTACCGAAGCCCGTAATTACAGCTTTGATTTTCTGCGTTGGAAAAAGAGTAACGAGTTGAAGAAGAACTGGCTTGCACACAGTAAAAAAATATGCAAACGCTGCGATCTTCCCTTTCATAAAGAATATACAGGAACTAAAAAACGCCGCAGCTTTTATTGCACGAACTGTCAGCAACTTTATATATGAAGAACAATATACGCATAGGGTGTTCCAGTTATTACAACAGCCGTTGGAAGGGTGTTTTTTATCCCGAAGATATGCCACCTAAACAATGGTTCGACTTCTATTGCCAGCACTTTAATACGTATGAAATAAACGCTACTTTTTACAAAGCGCCTACTATAAGGACGCTCACTACCTGGTACAATAAAGCACCCGAAGGCTTTACATATGCGGTGAAGGCTCCCAAGCAAATTACCCACATTAAAAAATTTGTTGATTGCGAAGAGGACATAATGCAGTTTTATGCTGTTTGCCGCAATGGACTAAAGGATAAACTTGGATGTATATTATTTCAGCTGCCGCCAAGTTTTAGTTATACTGAAGAACGGCTTGACTTGATTTTAAGTTCGCTAAATCCAGAATTCCGGAACGTAATAGAATTCCGAAACGAAAGTTGGTGGCACGACGATGTTTATGCCGCACTTGCAAAGAACATTATTACTTTCTGTACCGTCAGTTACCCAAAACTCCCCACTAATGTTGTAGCTACTACACAAACAGGCTACGTGCGCCTTCATGGCAACCCACAACTTTTTTATTCTGAATACAGTGAGGAAGAACTGCAAATGTTATATTCAGATATTATTTCCCAAGATAATTTAAATGAAGTATACGTATACTTTAACAACACCGCAAGCAGTGCTGCTATCATAAATGCTCAGCAGTTTGAACGGCTGGGATGATAACATGAAATCAATATCACGTTAGGATCAAACAGGCACGAAAATTGCAACTACGTTAAATATAGAGGTGCTTTGGAAATAAGCCAGACATTTAACATTAACCGGTATATAAAGCCGTACATTTAAAAATAATTAATCCCCTAATTAAAGGATATGAAAAATCTAAGTCCCTTCTTTACAATCGGAACAGCAGGCATGATCGTGATTTCAATACTACATATAGCATTTGCACTTGTTTTAAATCTCCCTGTTCATGGTGTATTCTTTACCTTATACGCAGTGTTTTTAGCAATTGTTGCAATAGGCTATACACAGAATAAAAAAGACCAAAAGAAACTTATTCCTATAAGGGTTAAAAAATAATTAGCTGTTAAACCACGCTTAATTACAGTTGAGCCGGGCCAAAATGGTTCGGCTTTTTTATGCTCTGTATTTAACATCCCATCAAACTAAGGGTTTATTATATTTTATATATTTACCTTACAAACACGTTAAAATGAGCTATACCGATAAAATGCTGCGCGATGGCGCCCTGAATGATAAAGTAATTGTAGTTACCGGCGGCGGCAGTGGCCTGGGTAAAGCCATGACGAAATACTTTATGGAACTTGGCGCTAAAGTTGCCATTACATCCCGCGATCTCGAAAAGCTGCAGAATACCGCCCGTGAACTCGAAGAACAAACCCGCGGCCGGTGTCTTGCTGTACAATGTGATGTTAGGCATTATGAAGAGGTAGAGCAAATGCTCAAGGTAGTTCTCGATACATTTGGTAAGGTAGATGTACTACTCAATAATGCAGCAGGTAATTTTATAAGTCCTACAGAGCGCTTATCGGCAAATGCGTTTGATACAGTGATAGACATTGTACTTAAAGGCTCTAAAAATTGCACCCTTGCTTTTGGTAAGCACTGGATAGATAGTAAACAAACATCATCTGTAATATTAAATATTGTTACCACTTACGCATGGACAGGATCTGCCTATGTGGTGCCAAGTGCTACTGCAAAAGCCGGCGTACTTGCTATGACGCGCAGCCTTGCGGTAGAATGGGCAAAATACGGCATTCGCAGTAATGCCATTGCTCCCGGCCCCTTCCCTACTAAAGGCGCATGGGACAGGCTATTACCCGGCGACCTTCAGGAAAAATTTGACCTTGCGCAAAAGGTGCCGCTAAAACGTGTAGGCGATCATCAGGAACTTGCAAACATAGCCGCCTATTTAGTATCTGATTTTTCTGCCTATGTAAATGGCGAAGTAATTACGATAGATGGTGGCGAATGGCTTAAGGGTGCCGGACAATTTAATCTGCTCGAGGCAATACCGGAGGAAACCTGGGATATGCTGGAAGCGGTTATAAAAGAAAAGAGATCAAAAAATAATAGATAGGGCAACTCCAAAATATAATTTACACACAATCAATTTTTTAACGTGATTGAACATAGATTACGATGATAAAGGCAGAAATTTTCTGTCTTTTTTTTTACATTAATTATTCTTTATTTAGACTTAGTATAAATAAATTTTTATATTTGCCGTCGGAATATTATCCTTAATCAATCTAAATAAACAAAGAATGAAAAAAATATTACTTTCTGCAGGTGTGCTCCTGTTTGCATCGATAGCTTCTGCACAATGCAATCCGCAGGCCGCGTTAAATGAAGACTTTTCCGATTTTACAATTGCTACATCTGGTGCTTTTCCTCAAAACTGCTGGAATACTATAGCCCCCGGGATGTTAATTTATACGTCACAGTCGGGAGACCCGGCTGATCAGTATGTTACTTTCTACACGAGTACAGCCGCAAACATAGCAGGTTATGTAATCACGCCCGAAATTAGTACTATTGACGGGACACATCAGCTTTCTTTTAGCAGCTGGAGACAAACACGAGGAGGCGCAGAGCCTACCGGAAATGTTACCATACAAATAGGTACAATTACTAGCGTAGCGGACGAGACGACATTTACACCTGTTGGTAGCACTATCACAGTTAATACAGCCAGCCCTGAAACTCATAGCAATATAGTTATTCCTGCAACTACAGTAGCGGGTACACATATTGCGTTTAAAATACTTTCTGATACAGCGCACAATGCTATAGGTATAGATAATATAGTATGGAATGAAATTCCTGCGCCTGCCTGCAGTGCAGTTACAACAATAGATGAAGATTTCACAGATTTTACCATTTCTAATTCTGCAGCCTTTCCGCAAAATTGCTGGACAACAATAGCAGCCGGCTTGCCGTCAGGGGTAGCAATCTACACGGCACAGTCAGGACCTACAAACCAATATGTTACTTTTTACACCAGCACAGCAGTAAATACTGAAGGATACCTTAACACACCAGAAATTAGCACAATAGATGGCGAACACCAACTATCGTTTAGTACATGGAGGATATTACAGGGTCCCGGTGAACCTGCCGGCAATGTCTCTATAGAAGTTGGAACAATCACGAATACAGCAGATGCTACAACTTTTACTGCTTTTGGAGACATGATAACAGTAAATTCTACTACTCCCGAAACGCATAGTAATATAGTATTGCCCGCAAGCACAGCAACCGGCGCACACATTGCGTTTAGAATAAAATCAGATACTTCACACAATGCAATAGGTATAGATAATATAGTTTGGGATGAAGTTCCGTCTGAAAACTGTGCTGCTGTAGCCACTATAAACGAAGAGTTTACTAATTTTGCTACAGGCGCACTACCGCAAAACTGCTGGACATCAAGCAATGGATACCCAATGGTAACCGTAGATGCAGAGGACGAGGCGGGTACAGAAAAATCGTTAACTATTTATAGTTTCTTCAGTGCAAATACCCCAATATATGTAGTTTCACCTGAAGTTTCTACAATAGATGGTAACCATAAACTTTCGTTTACCGCTAATCTTCAAACAGGGTCTGTACCCGGTGGAACGGCAACCTTAAAAATTGGTACACTTAGTGACCCGGCTGACTATGCAACATTTACAGAGTTTGGGTCTTCGTATATGCTGACAAATTCGGATACTCCAACAGTATACGAAAATATAGTATTACCTGCATCTGCTACTAACAAACATATTGCGTTCCAAATCGTTACGAGTGCTAATCATGTGGCTTCTACTATTGATAACATAGTTTGGCAGTCGGTTACAGCAGGTGTTGATGGTATAAATGCTAATTCATTGAGTATTTATCCTAACCCTACTGCAAATAAAAACATAACCCTTACTTACAACAATTTAAGCAATGGTTTTGTAAGTATCTATTCCCTTACCGGAGCTAAGGTTTATGAGACCACTGTAAATGGTACAGGCAAGAACATTAACCTGTCTTCACTATCATCGGGCATGTATATTGTTAAGCTTGATTCCGGTAGCCAGTCGGTTACAAAAAAACTAATAATACAATAAACCAACCACATATTTGCTACTAAGCCGCACTGTACAGTGCGGCTTTTTTAATTTAGTATTGTTAACAATTTCCATTTTCAGGTACCATAAATAATCGTATTTTTACGGTTCCAAAATTTTAAACATAAATGGGTAAGATCATTGCTATTGCCAACCAAAAAGGCGGCGTGGGTAAAACAACAACATCGGTAAACCTGGCGGCTTCGCTGGGCGTGCTCGAAAAAAGAGTGCTATTGATCGATGCCGACCCTCAGGCAAACGCAAGTTCAGGCCTTGGCATTGATGTAGAGTCGGTAGAAATTGGCACTTACCAGATACTGGAACACAGCAGTACCCCTAAAGAAGCTATATTAGCATGCACAGCACCAAATGTTTGGGTAATACCCGCGCATATAGACCTTGTTGCGATAGAGATAGAACTTGTAGATAAAGAGAACAGGGAATATATGCTTAAACAGGCACTGCAAAGTGTAAAAGATGATTACGATTATATACTTATAGACTGTGCTCCATCATTAGGTTTGTTAACGCTTAATGCCCTCACCGCTGCAGATAGTGTGGTGATACCTATACAGTGTGAATACTTTGCGTTAGAAGGTCTTGGCAAACTTTTAAATACTATAAAAAGCGTACAGAAAATACATAACCCGGAGTTAGATATAGAAGGCCTGCTGCTTACCATGTACGACTCCCGCTTAAGGCTGTCTAACCAGGTGGTGGAAGAGGTGCAAAAGCATTTTCACGACATGGTATTTACAACCATTATTCAGCGTAATATAAAATTAAGCGAAGCACCAAGTTATGGCGAAAGCATTATTAACTATGATGCTACGAGTAAAGGTGCTACAAATTACCTGCAGCTTGCCGAAGAAGTTATAAAGAAAAACAGTAAAGTAGGTTTATGAAAGCCATAAAAAAGCAAGCCCTTGGGCGGGGATTATCGGCATTACTTAAAGATCCGGAAAACGACATTAAATCGGTAGAAGATAAAAATGCCGACAAAGTGGTGGGTAATATCATTGAGCTTGAAATTGATGCCATTGAGATAAACCCGTTTCAGCCGAGGACAAATTTTAATGAAGAGTCGCTGCGCGAGCTAAGCACTTCTATAAAAGAACTTGGTGTAATACAGCCTATTACCGTACGTAAACAGGAATATAACAAGTACCAGCTTATAAGTGGCGAGCGCAGGTTGCGTGCGTCTAAGCTTGCGGGATTAACCCATATACCGGCATACATTCGTATTGCTAACGATAACGACTCGCTGGTTATGGCCCTAGTAGAGAACATCCAACGCCATGACCTTGATCCTATCGAGATTGCCCTTTCTTACCAAAGGCTTATAGATGAAATTCAGCTTACACAGGAGCAAATGAGCGACCGTGTAGGTAAAAAACGTTCTACAATCGCTAACTACCTTCGCCTGCTAAAACTTGACCCAATTATTCAGACCGGCATTCGCGATGGATTTATAACAATGGGTCATGGCCGTGCCATTATCAATATAGAAGATCACGACGCGCAATCTGATATTTACCAAAAGATCGTTAGCCAGAATCTCTCGGTAAGAGAAACTGAAGCTTTAGTAAAGAGCTATCATGAAGGCACCCCCGCCCCTGCAGAAAAAGCTTCGGCTAAAGGCAGCTCATTTACCGTATCGCAGGAAGAACAAAAAACGATCACAGAGTTTTTTGGTGCAAAGATTGATGTAAAGGTAGATGGCAAAGGGAAAGGAAAGATTACTATACCATTTAGTTCTCAGGAAGATTTTAACCGGATCATTAAACTTATAAAAGGTTAGTGAAAAACATTCTTTTCATACTCATAACTCTGTTCTTCTTTTCGTTACCCGCCCTTGCGCAGGACAACGAACTGAAAGTTGATATCGTAAAACAGGATTCTATACTTCTCAAACCTTATAAAATGGACCCATTGGCACCGGCCAGGGCGGCATTTTATTCGGGTTTAGTGCCCGGTCTCGGACAGATATACAATAAAAAATACTGGAAGGCGCCCATAGTTTGGGGCGGAATGGGACTTAGTATTTACTACTACACCTGGAATAGTAAGAAATACCACGAATACAGAGACGCTTATAAAGATCAGCTTGCGGGCCGTCCGTTAAATGGTACCCTTGCTCCCCTTAATGCAGACAGGTTAATAAGGGGTCAGAAATTTTACAGGCGTAACCGCGACCTCTCTATGTTTGTAACCATTGGCATCTATTTATTAAACATTGTAGATGCGAATGTAGATGCCCACCTGAAACAGTTTAACGTTAACGAAAACCTCACTATGCAGCCGTCGTTGCAGCAAAATCAGGTAGACTATAAATATAACATGGGGCTCACCCTTAACTACAAGTTTTAACCATGAAAATTGCATTACTGGGTTATGGCAGAATGGGTAAAGTAATAGAAAATATTGCATTACAAAGAGGCCATGAAGTTGTACTTAAAAAGAAAAGCACCGATAATTATAACGGCCTTGAAGATGCAGATGTTGCAATAGATTTTAGCGTTCCTGATGCTGCTGTAGGCAATATTTCGGCATGTTTAAATAGTAATATTCCTGTGGTAAGCGGCACAACCGGATGGCTGGAGCACTACCATGACATGGCACAATTATGCGAGGAACAAAATGGCGCGTTTATATATGGCTCTAACTTTAGCCTTGGCGTAAATATATTTTTTGAGCTAAACAGCCACCTTGCTAAAATGATGGCTACGCTAAACCAATATAAAGTTTCTATTGAAGAAGTGCACCATACACAAAAGCTTGATGCTCCAAGTGGTACGGCTATAACTTTAGCTAAAGATATTATCAATAATTCTGACTATGCAGGTTGGGCTATTGGCAATCCTAAAGAAGGCGATATTTTTATTGATGCTAAACGAGTTGAGGGAGTTCCCGGAACCCACACCGTTACTTACAACAGCGAAGTTGACTCGATAGAAATTAAACATACAGCGCACAATCGGGAAGGATTTGCCCTGGGTGCTGTTATAGCAGCCGAATGGCTTGTAGGAAAACAAGGAATTTACAGCATGAAAGATGTTTTAGGCCTGTAACAATTTTACGTAAAAGGCTACATATAGAAAATAAATTATAGAAGATGACATTAGTACAGTGGTTTATATTTTTCCTGATAGTACAGGTAGTGCACTTTTTAGGAACGTGGAAATTATACATAAAAGCCGGAAGGCAGGCATGGGAAGCCGCAGTTCCCGTTTATAATGCGGTAGTTTTAATGCGCATCATCGGCAGGCCGGCATGGTGGGTTATATTGCTTTTTATCCCGGTAGTGAATCTTATTATGTTTCCCGTTGTATGGGTAGAAACATTAAGGAGTTTTGGCAAAAGAAGCACTACAGACACTATTTTAGGGATAGTGACTTTGGGCTTTTATATTTATTATATTAACTATACCCAGGATGTGACCCATGTAAAGGAACGCGACCTGAGGGCAAAAAGCAAGTCGGGGGACACGGTAAGTTCGTTATTGTTTGCCATCGTGGTTGCAACTATAGTACACACCTATGTGCTTCAGCCATTTACAATCCCTACAGCCTCATTAGAAAAAACATTGCTTGTAGGCGATTTCCTTTTTGTAAGTAAGTTTAATTACGGTGCGCGCATACCCATGACCACTGTTGCCGCGCCTATGGTACATGACACTATACCCTTCTTTAATGTAAAATCGTATAGCAAATGGCCTCAGCTTCCTTACCTGAGATTACCGGGTTTTGAAAAAGTTGAGAAAAATGATATTGTAGTTTTTAACTGGCCCATCGATACCGTAAGGTTTTTCAGGGATCAGAACAGCATCGGCATACGTAAACCGGTAGATAAAAAATCAAATTATGTAAAGCGCTGCGTAGGTACACCTGGAGACACTTTCTCGCTTAGAGATGGTGTAGTATATATTAACGGTGCCGAACTGAAACTTAGCGACAGAGCAAGGCTTCAAACATCGTACAGCTTAACTACGACAGACGGAGGAATGCTTGACCCGAATTATCTGATAAGGGAATTAAACATTGGCCGAAACGATATTGGCTATGATGAAGTAAACCGTACTTATTATTTTCATTCGCTAACACGCGATGCTGCTGCTAAACTTAAAAGCAATCCGCAGGTTAAGAGTATAGAAGAGATGATATTTAAAGGTGATGCGGCAAGACAATCTACATCTATTTTCCCTCATACTAAGCCAATGTGGACAGTTGACAATATTGGAGACATCTACATTCCGGAGAAAGGTAAAAGTGTAGCATTAAATACAGAGACATTGCCATTCTATAAGATGATAATTACAGAATATGAAGGTAATGAACTTAAAGTACACGGCAATGAAATAAGGATTAATGGCAAGGTAGCAACATCATATACATTCAATCAGAACTATTATTATATGATGGGAGATAACCGCCACAATTCTGAAGACAGCCGTTATTGGGGGTTTGTACCTGAAGATCATATAGTGGGTAAACCTGTATTTATATGGATGAGTTATGACTCTAATACAAAGAGCATCCGTTGGGAAAGGCTTTTCACTACAGTGGGCGGCAGTGGAGAACCTGTGTCGTATTTCAAAATTTTCATAGGCCTCGTTATTGCATGGTTTATATTTGACTATTTCAGAAAAAAACGAAAAACCGCTGAATAGTTCCAAATAGTTTTATACTTCAGTCAGACACGGATTACACTCAGCTACACAATTATAAGTGTGAATTAGTGAAATTCGTGTCTGATTTTTTATAAAGAAGTTCTAATCTCAAATCAATCAACAAATAACCAAATGGACATCTTAATACACCCTACCTATTTTCCTTCCGTAAGCCATTTTGTAGCTATGGCACAATCTGATACTGTTACTTTTGAAGTGGAGGATAACTTCCAAAAACAAACCAATCGTAACCGTATGTATATATACAGCCCTAACGGACTGCAGTTACTGAACATTCCGGTGAAACATAATGTGGAGAAAGGCAGGCAGATGTTTAAAGACGTAAAGATTGAACAGGCTTTTGACTGGAGAAAACAGCATTTTAAATCGCTTGAAGCAGCCTATAGGGCTTCGCCATTTTTTGAATATTTTGAAGATGATATTCGCCCCATATTTGAAAAGAAGCACACATTTATGATGGACCTTAACTTTGAGGCATTAGAAGTCGTGACGTCATGTCTCGGGATGAACCTCAACTCGAAAAAAACAGAAGAGTTTATCATGGAACCTAAAGATGTAACCGACTATCGTTACCTTGCAAATGGCAAAAAAGACGGCTCACAGTTTGAAGAATACACACAGGTTTTTGGAGACAAGCACGGGTACATCAATAACTTAAGTATTCTTGACCTTCTGTTTAACGAAGGCCGTTACGCTATGGATTATCTAAAAAATCAGAAGTTATAAAGTGTTTTTATTCCTCATTTTGCGCTTCAAAACAAAGGCGCGTCATAATAGGAAAATGGTCGGAATTTACGAAGCCTGAAAATGTGGTATACTGTTTTACGTCGATTAGCTTATCGGTAAATACATAGTCTATACGCGCAGGGTAATATTTAAAATTGTACGACCGGCCGAAGCCGCTACCTGCTTCTACAAAAGCGTCTTTCATATTTCCTTTCACGCTCCTGTAAACATAAGAAAAGGCACTGTTGTTTAGATCCCCGCAAATAATCATTGGGTAATGGCATTCACTTTTATGCTTTGCCACAAGTTCGGCCTGTAACTGTTGTTTTTCGAAGGCTGCGCTTATCCGTTTAAAAATTACTTTCGACTTTTCTTCGTCTATATTTTCGTGAATGTCAGGGCTAATTTTGATAGACTGCAGGTGCATGCTATACACGCGTAAGGTATCCTCTCCTTTTTTAATATCGGCATAAATAGCGTTGTTGGCAGATCCGGGAAATTGTATATCGCCAGTGCCTACTATTTTAAAGCGTGAGTAAATAGCCTGACCCGTTTGCCCGGCCATTTTAAAGATAAACTTGTACCGGTAACTCTTAAAAGAGGTATCCCCTATTTTATTATATTCCTGCAGGCAGAGAATATCAGGATTTTGCTCTTTTATAAACGCCGGTATTTTATCTGCAATATCTCTTGCCGGTAACCAGTCATACAAATTGAAAAGGCGCACGTTATAGCTCATCAGTGTAAAATCATCCTTATCTGGCGGGAGCTGCTTTGAAGAGAATCGGTAAAACTTACTAATAAAAGTAATACCTAATAAAAGGATTATTCCGCTAAGGAGCATTTGCCGTTTCACCTGAATTAGCCAATAAAGGAAACAAATGAAATTAAGCACCAGCATGAGCGGCATAACAAGCGTAAACACAGAAAGCAGCGGGAAAAGATTAGGTGCCATAAATGGCAATATGTATGCAATTACCGTTAGGACAGTAAGCACAATATTGAGAAAAAACATAACCTTATTAAACCACGAAAGTCTTTTCATTTACTGCCTTTATGTAAGATCAAAGCTACTTATTATTTGCCAACTTTAAATAAAAAATCCTTCTCTTCTTTGTTAAGGCTATCGTATCCTGAACGGCTTATTTTATCTAATATATCGTCTATTTGTTTTTGTGTGATGCTCTTTGGTGTTGTGCGTGAAGTTTTTGTGGCAGACTGTACCGGATTGCGATGTACCGCCCTGAATGGCTTCTCCTTACGACTTTTAAACAAGCCGCTTACCGATTCGGTCACCACTGAAATACTCCTTGTAACATCTGTTCCGCTGCCTAACAATTTGATATATGCAAAACCAAATAGTGCCCCTGCAAGATGTGCAATATGCCCACCGGTGTTTTCGGCAGAAGCATAAATAAGATCAAGGACGACAAAGGCTATCGCAATGTGCCACAATTTTACCGTGCCAATAAGTAAAAGCCTTACGCTATAAGTAGGCGCATAAACTGCCGTTGCTACTAATATTGCCATAATCGACGCCGATGCACCCACCATCTTTGCATTAAATCCTATCAATGCAGGAATAGTTTGATACCCTAATATGAATACCGCCCCTGCAAAAATAGCCGAGAGTATATAGACGCCAAACAGTTGCTTTTGAGTGAAGAACGTAAGGAACAATTTGCCGGCGAAGAACAACATAAGCATGTTGAACAAAATATGGGTGAAGCTTGCATGCAAAAAGGAATACCCAATTAAAGACCATGGCTTCCAGAGCAGCAGTTGAGGATTAGATGAAAGGCTAAACCAGTCGGCAGTGCCAAGGACATCCCACCTTAAAAATGAGATATCTACATTTGAACGCGATAATATGCTAAATACAATCATTGGGATGACAAAAAGGCCAACATTCCAAAAGATAAGGCGCTGAACAATGCCCGCTACCCTGTATTCCGTTTTTAAATCGTCTATTATGCTCATTTGCTTAATTCCAGCGATTGCTATTGTATTGATTTTTCTTCCAGTACCACATCATAATGAAGCCTAATACAGCTCCGCCAATATGCGCAAAATGCGCTATCCCGTCGCTGCCCCCTCCAAATACAGACTGCCCTCTTAAACCGGAAAACATATCATAGGCTAATAATGCAGGCACAAAATACTTCGCCTTTATCGGGATGGGTATAAACATAAGCATCAGTTCGGCATTAGGGAACATAAAAGCAAACGCTACCAGTAAACCATATATTGCACCCGATGCACCAAGCATAGGAGATACATATCCGCTTATAAAATTTTGAAGTTGTACGGGGGTTAAAACCTCTTCCCATTTAGGATTATACTGCCCCTGACTAAGAAGATTAAGCACCGTATCCTTAGCATAACCATTGTCTGCTAATACTTGCATTGCCTGATGGTAATAGTAATAATTAACACCTATATGCAGGGCTGCCGCCCCAAGTCCGCAGGATATGTAAAAAAATATAAACTTTTTTGGCCCCCACATCTGCTCCAGTAATCCTCCAAAAGAAAAAAGCGCAAACATATTAAAGAAAATATGCATTACACTCCCATGCATAAACATGTGGGTAACAATCTGCCAAACTTTAAAGTCGGGGTTTGCGGGAAAGTGTAGTGCAAGCAGCTTTACAGCAGGGTCCCCTACTACCATACTCCCTATAAAGAAAATAATATTTAATATCAATAAGTGCTTAACAGTCTCGGTTATACGCATCATATGGCAAATCGTTTATCAAGGTCTTCCACACTCACGGTAATGAAAGTTGGTTTATTAAAAGGCGAAACGTCTGGTTCTTTGCATGCAAAAAGTGCGTTTACCATGTTTTCCTGCTCGCGTTCATTCAGTAATGTACCGGTCTTAACCGCCAAACTTCGTGCCATAGATTTCGCTATACTATCGCTCTGGCTAAAGCTGCTGTCGGGCACTTCCTGCTGCAGGTCGTTTATTAATTCTTCCAGTAAAATAGAAACTTCGCTCTCGGCTACATTCACCGGAAGGCCGGATACCACTATGTGGTCATGGTTAAATTCGGCAAATACAAAGCCTGTATTTTGCAGCGCGTCGCGCATCTCTTTAATAAGTTCCAGTTCGGTTTTATTAAAGTGCAGGACTAACGGAAACAATAATTGCTGACTCGCAGCGTGCTGTACCGTAATGTTCCGTAAAAACTGCTCATACATAATGCGTTGGTGAGCACGTTTTTGGTCAATTATAAGAAGTCCCGATTTTATAGGGCTTACAATATATTTCTTATGGATCTGGTAGGTTTTGTATACTGCTTGCTCTACTTCGTTATCATTAAAAAGCGAACCGGTAACCTCCTCCGATTCAAAATTTATCTCGGCAATATCTTCCGAAGCCATGTTAATGCCTGTGTAAAGGCTTTCCCATGCCGGCTGCGACTGTGTTTTTCTGAAAGAGGGCGAGGAGAAACTTCCGGAACCTGACCCCATTGAAGCCGCTCGTACCGGTTTTTCTTCTACTGCAAACGGATTGTAATTTCGGTCTACCTGAACCTCCGGCATTGTCGCCTCTTTAGCTTCATAGCTGTAAGGCGTATCAAGATTGGCATCCCGCTCAAAATCCAGAACCGGGCTTACATTAAACTGCCCCAAACTATGTTTTATAGACGACCGCATAATGGCATAGAGCGCATGCTCGTCGTCAAATTTTATTTCGGTCTTAGTTGGGTGAATGTTAATATCGATTGTGTTAGGCGGTACGTCCAGATAAATAAAGTATCCGGGCTGACATCCATCTTTTAACAAGCCTTCGTAAGCAGCCATTATCGAGTGGTGCAGGTACGGACTTTTTATGTATCTGTTATTTACAAAGAAAAATTGTTCACCCCTGTTCTTTTTGGCAAACTCCGGCTTAGTCACAAATCCCTGAATACCTACTATCTCTGTACTTTCCTTAACAGGCACCAGTTTCTCGTTTGTACGCCCGCCAAAAATGTTCACAATGCGCTGGCGCGTATTGCTCGCAGGCAGGTTAAACATTTCGCTGCCATTATGGTACAGCATAAAGCTGATATTAGCATGCGCCAGGGCAACCCTTTCGAACTCATCTACAACATGCCTGAATTCTACAGTATCACTCTTCAAAAAGTTGCGCCGTGCAGGGATGTTAAAAAATAGGTTCTTTACCGAAAACGAGGTGCCTTTAGGCAACACCGCCACTTCCTGAGAAGTAATTTTACTTCCCTCTATTACAAGGTGTGTACCCAGCTCTTCCTGTTCCTGCCTCGTTTTAAGCTCTACATGGGCAATAGCTGCTATAGAAGCCAGGGCTTCTCCCCTAAAACCTTTGGTATGTAGCGAGAATAGATCTTCAGCAAGGCGGATCTTAGATGTGGCATGCCGCTCAAAACACAGGCGTGCATCGGTTACGCTCATTCCAAGTCCGTTATCTATAACCTGAACAAGTGTTTTACCGGCATCTTTTACAATTAATTTAATCTCTGTAGCGCGGGCATCAACTGCATTTTCAAGCAATTCTTTAACCACCGATGCCGGCCTTTGCACCACCTCTCCGGCAGCGATCTGGTTGGCAACATGGTCTGGAAGTAACTGTATAATGCTCGACATTGAATGGCTTTGTAATGGTAAAATTAGTATCCCCAAAGTTACATAATTATTGCGGAATGGGAAGAATGCGGATTTTGAAATGTTGTCGGTTATAAAAAATAAGCCTAAGCGTTGTATACTATCTAAAACAAAGTATTTTAGCACAAAGATTACATCATCACTCCAAAATGAGACTACAGCATTATATAATTTTGCTATATACATTTATTGTAGGCCGCGCCATTATAATCATTTTACATGAAACGGGGCATGCATTGTTTGCTACGGCATTTTCTAAGAAAAAAGTCGTTGTCTACATAGGCTCTCACGGGAATAAGGACCGTAACATTACATTCCGTTCCGGATTACTAACATGGCACATAAAAAATAACCCTTTGTATTGGAAGGGAGGCCTATGTGTGTTAGATGATAGTGATATGAATCAGGTGCAAAAACTTATATATGTTCTCGCAGGTCCAATCTTCCCAGCCCTATTTGCAACGATTTTTTTAAACATAGCCCAAATATTTCAGCTGCATGAAAATATACATGCTTTTGCAATCTTCCTTCTCATAGGCTCTGTATTTAGTATGATCTACAATCTTATTCAAAAAAAAATACCATCAAACTAAATGACGGAAGTTTTACAAACAATGATGGGCAGGCTATTAAAAATCTTATCAAACATTGGAAAATACATAATGAGTATGTAATTGCCTTAAACTTTTACCGCGACAAAGATTATCATAAATCAGGAGATGCGTTCATGAATCTAATCAATAATGGTGCCGATAATGAAACCTCATACAGGTTTGCAATTTCGTCATATTTACTTGTAAAGCAGTATCATAACGCCGAGCCATTAGTTAAAGAATCAATCTTAAAGTTCAAATTATCCTCCGACGATTATTGTAACGCCGGACTCACATATTCATATGTAGGTGATAATGACAAAGCAGTTGAGCTATATTCAGAATCACTTACTCTAAACCCATCAAATATAAATAGCCTTAATAACATTGGATATTCATTAAGCATTCTTGGAAAACATGCTGAGGCAATTATGTATTTTAGTGAAGCTATCACGATTAAACCCGACTCTGCCTATCCATACAATAACAGGGGATTATCTAAAATAAAAACAGGTGCAATCAGTGATGGATTAGATGACTTTAAAAAATCTTACGCACTTGATCCTGATAATTCTTATTATTTTAAAAATATGGGGATCTACCATTATGACTGTGGAGAATTCCAAAAAGCTCTTGTTTTTTATAAAAAAGCACAAAAGCTTGACAGCAGCACTTATAAGATTGATGAACATATAAAAGATGTGCAGGAACAGCTAAACGGTATTGTAAATTAACTTCCCGTTATATTAATTTCCATATCTTTCCGCCACAATACTTAACCCAACAAATAACAATGAACTCCAATTTTTTTGATGCTAACAGCTTCTTTATAGATGAGAAAGTAAATTTTTTTAAGTTTGAAAACAGCTACAGTGTTTTTAATGACAAGGGTGAAAATGTAGGTGCCATAAAGCAGAAGCTTACAACGGGACAAAAGGTGCTCAGGCTGTTGCTTAAAAAACCTATGCTGCCATTTTTGTTAGAAATTCAAAACGCAAGCGGCGGCGTAGAAGCATCTATTTCGCGGGGATGGACTTTCTGGATGTCCAAAATTACGATAGCAGATCCCAGCGGTATGGTGCTTGGGACAATCAAGCAAAAATTTAAATTCTTTAAGCCAACGTTTTCGATATACAATCCGTCGGAAGTGCTGATTGCCGAAATTAATGGCGACTGGAAAGCCTGGAACTTCACGATTAAAGATGCTAAGGGAACACAAATTGGGGTGATTTCCAAGAAATGGGCAGGTGCTTTGCAGGAAATATTTACATCGGCAGACAAATATAATGTGATGATCAGCCCTGATTATTTAGACAGGGAGAGTAAAATTGCTATCCTTGCAGGTGCTATAACTATAGATATGGTGCTGAAGGAAAGCAAGTAATCCTATACAATTTACACATAGCCACCTCCAAATCAAGAGGTGGTTTTTTGTTTTCTTACAAAATATGATATCCTGATATTATTGCATTATAAAATATTATTTCCTAATTTGCATAGATAAAATATTCTCAAATTTATGGATAACATAACCCGTTTGTTCGATTTTCCTTACTACCAGTTAAAGAAATACAACCTTTCTGCAGCACTGGTAACCAAACATGGAAACGAGTGGGTAAAAACCTCAACGCAGGAGTACATTGATAAGGCGAATGCTTTTTCGAGAGGTCTGCTGCGTATGGGCATACAAAAAAATGATAAGATAGCCGTCATATCGTCCAATAACCGCACAGAGTGGAACATTGCAGATATTGGAATATTGCAAACAGGTGCGCAGAATGTGCCTGTATATCCTACAATATCTGAAGAAGACTGCGAATATATACTTAACCATTCTGAATCATCTTATTGCATCGTGTCAGATGAAGATTTGTTCAACAAAATAAATTCGATAAAGGCGAATGTACCACGGTTAAAAGAAATTTATTCTTTTGATGACGTAAAGGGCTGTAAAAGCTGGAACGAAATACTGGACCTTGGTACCGATGCAAGCAATCAGGCTCAGGTTGACGATATCAAAAACAGCATTAAAGAAGATGAGCTGGCAACTATCATCTATACATCGGGCACAACAGGCAGACCAAAGGGTGTAATGCTTTCGCATAAAAACATTGTAAGTGATGTGCTTATGAGTGAGGAGCGCGTACCATTTGTAAAAGGTCAAAGCGTAGCCCTAAGTTTTTTACCGGTATGTCACATTTACGAACGAATGATACTGTACTTATACCAGTACGTGGGCGTATCTATACATTTCGCTGAAGGTATCGAGAAGGTAAGCGATAATATAAAAGAGGTTAAACCACACGTTATTACAGCTGTGCCACGATTGCTCGAGAAGGTTTATGATGCTATAATTTCTAAAGGATCGGCACTTACGGGTATTAAGAAAAAATTGTTTTTCTGGGCGGTAGATGTTGGCCTGGCATATGAGCCATACGGTGCCAATGGATCTGTTTACGAAGCTAAGTTGTGGCTTGCCAGAAAACTGATATTCAGTAAATGGAAAGAAGGGCTGGGTGGTAATCTAGGCCTTATGGTAAGCGGTAGTGCCGCCATACAACCCAGATTAGCCCGTGTTTTTGCTGCGGCAGGTATACCTGTTATGGAAGGCTATGGCCTTACAGAAACCTCCCCTGTTATTGCAGTTAACGATGAACGAAATAAAGGTTTCAAGATAGGAACAGTTGGAAAACTGCTTAACGGCGTAGAGGTAAAAATTGCCGAAGACGGTGAGATATTGTGCAAAGGACCTAACGTCATGATAGGTTATTTTAATGATCCTGAAAAGACTGCCGAAGCCATTAAGGACGGTTACTTTCATACCGGAGATATAGGTAATGTAGATAGCGAAGGTTTCCTTAAAATTACCGACCGTAAAAAAGAGATGTTTAAAACGAGTGGCGGCAAATATATTGCACCTCAGCTTATAGAGAATGCAATGAAGCAAAGCCGCTTTATAGAGCAGATAATGGTAATAGGCGATGGCGAAAAAATGCCGGCTGCTTTTATACAACCTGATTTTGCTTTCGTAAAACAATGGGCTTCCCGTAAAGGCCTCAACTTTAAATCAAATCAGGAGATTGCCGATAGCAAAGAGGTTCATGATCGTATCAAGGAAGAGGTAGACGGCATCAATAAGAAATTTGGTCACTGGGAACAGGTAAAAAGATTTGAGATTACCCCAAATTTATGGACTGTAGAAGGTGGGGAGATGACCCCTACCCTTAAACTTAAACGAAAAGTGATAAAGGAAAAGTACCAAAAGCTGTATGAAGATATATATGGCAAATCTGATAAAATATAATACGCTAAAATATTCCGTTTGGATAGTTTTTATTATTTAAAACTAATATGAAGACACTTTTGTTTGCTTTCATCTTACTGATGCCGGTGCTTTCAATGGCTCAAAATAAGACGGAGCCTATTTATATTTCTAAAACATTTACTGCCCGCCCGGGTGAGGTGTACTTAGATAGTACCAGGATAGATTTAGATAGGACATTTCTCAACCCTGAGAACATCAGGGAAAGAAAGGTGTTTAAAGCAGCCCCGTCTGATCGCGATGAAGCTGGTGCTACTCTTATAACGAGGGAAGTTAAAGGAGATATAATTCCGTTAACGGACTTTGCCCATTCTATTAAAACGGGGTCATCAAAATTAAAAGACGTCGCTGTTATAAAGCTTGTAGTTAATGATGAGTTTATACATGATCCTGAAAATTACAGAATAGAATTATCCGCAGTACGTAAAGTAAGCATATTAAATCAACAGGAAAAAAGTGATGCGCGGGACGCCTCTGCCGCTGTCGTTATAACTATAAAAGGTTTTAAAATCAAAGAGTAGAAGTTATCGTTTTTGTTATTTTTGTGCCATCTACAGTCTATTTATGAAAAACCTTTTACTAGCTATTGTTGCATTAATGGCACTGCAAAGCTGCAACTCTGCTGATATTACTGAGAATAACGAGGTTAACGCCAAACTCAGCAAAACAATAAACGCGAAAAATGATAGCCTTATAACTGCAATGGTTACCACTAACCTGCAGATATATTATGCTTTAGAATCTCCCGAATATAAAAAACACCGGCAAACCACTAATATACGCCCTTCTACGCTGTTTAAAAATGGAGTCCTTAAACCAAAATTCAGTGTTTATGATGAGTTTTATGTAGTTAATTCCGGCAGCTATGTTGTTACAGACGTAGTGTCTAAAAATCATGGTTACACCTTTACTTTCAGGAATGACCGGCCGGAATCGTATGTGTCACTATTAAAAGTTTCGGGACATCAATACGACTCGCTACTGGCAGTAACTTACGGCCTTACCGATGATGGGTGGAAAATATATGCGGTAGATATGTTTGGGCTTGGCAACTGGGGTATAGATGTAAACGGATATTACCATAAGGCAGAGCAAAATGAAGAAAAAGGTTATTTAGTAAATGCTTATGTAAATGCACGAAATGCCAGTGAACTCATAAACAGAGGAGACGACGTAAAACTACATTGGGACAACGAAGGAGAGATAATAGATTACGCTAAACAGCTGGAAGCCGATATTAATTCGGAATATGCATTTCCTATGGTACTAAACAAAATCTCCACAAAGCCGGCAGTGCTTGGTTTGCAACCGCGCGCTATTGTAAACCATATACTGCCATGCATCGATTATTATTCAGTCATACCACTAAACGACACTGCGCAGCTTCGTGAAGAAAAAGATGCAATAAAACGAGAACTGCGAAGCAGCCTTAAAGGGATTAACTTCAATGCTCCTGTTATGTTTCGAGCTTACGATAATGAAAATGGCACGGGCGACAACCATCATTTTATAGATAAATAGTATTACTACTCCCCACCGGGGAGTTTTTTGTGAGAAAACTTTTTTAAATAATTCCTATATTTACTAAGGCAGTTACGCCGCGCCTACTAATTTAATTATTATCAAAAAACCGCTTGAAAAAAACACAAATTTAATATGCATGCATACTATTTATTTTGTATATTTGAAATACCAAAAACATGAAAGAGAAGACGATAGACTATATATTAAGAGCTACATGGCAGGCTGTATCGCGAATGTATAATGAAGAAGCCTCAAAATATGGCGCCAGTATGTCGGTTGGTTTTGCACTTCTCTCAATCGATAAAGATAACGGCATATCTTCTACAGCACTTGGCCCGCAAATGGGTATGGAGCCCACAAGCCTAACGCGAACTTTAAAAAGCATGGAAGATAAAGGCCTCATAGTACGCAAGAAGAATCCGGTAGACGGTCGTGGTGTAATTATTCACCTTACTAAACTGGGAAAAGAAAAAAGAGAACTTAGTCGCGATACGGTGCTGAAATTTAATGATATCGTTAAACAGCATGTATCGGCTGAAAAGATGGATCACTTTATAGAAGTTGCCGAAATAATTAATGACCTTATCGCCGAGAAAAAGGTATTTAATGGCGAACAAAACAGTTAGAGATATCGAAGTAACCATCTTTCAATATAGAAAGATTTGGTTGTTAAAATAAAAAACAGATAAAGTAATGAAACGGCACATAGCAGTTTAGTTACTCAACTTAAAAAAATACTATACATGAAACGCACTATTAAAAAGGCGGCCGTTATAGGCTCCGGTATTATGGGATCGGCAATTGCTGCCCATCTTGCTAATATAGGTGTAGAAGTGCTGCTGCTTGATATTCCCCCAAGGGAACTGAATGAGGCAGAGCAAAAAAAAGGCCTTACACTCGAAAGCAAGGCTGTGAGGAACAGGATCGTGAACGACCACCTTGCTAACTCTTTAAAGAGTAAACCCTCCCCTATTTACCACCAAAAATTTGCTTCGCGCATAGCTACAGGTAATACCGAGGATGACATGCACAAAATTGCTGAGGCAGACTGGGTTATAGAAGTAGTGGTAGAACGCCTCGATATTAAACAAAAGGTTTTTGAAAATATAGAAAAGCACCGCAAGCCGGGAACTCTCATTACCTCTAATACGTCGGGGATTCCTATAAAATTTATGAGCGAAGGCCGAAGTGAGGACTTCAGGAAACATTTTTGCGGAACCCATTTTTTCAACCCGCCCCGCTACCTTAAACTATTTGAGGTTATCCCCGGTCCTGAAACTTCAGCTGAAGTATTGGAGTTTCTCGAGTTGTTTGGAGAGAAGTTTCTTGGCAAGACTACCGTGGTTGCAAAAGACACTCCCGCATTTATAGGCAACCGTATAGGTATTTATGGTATTATGAGCCTGTTTAAGCAGGCTAAAGATATGGGGCTGACCATTGAAGAAGTTGATAAACTCACCGGCCCGGTTATTGGTAGGCCAAAATCTGCTACTTTTCGCACGGTAGATGTTGTAGGATTAGATACCCTTGTACATGTTGCCGAAGGCATTTATGAAAACTGTCCTGATGACGAAATGCACGAACTTTTTAAAGTGCCCGATTTCATAAATACCATGATGACCAACAAATGGCTGGGTAGCAAAACAGGACAGGGTTTTTATAAAAAGGTAGATAAAGATATCTTATCCCTTGACCTTGATACTTTAGAATATCGCGCTGCAAAAAAAGCATCATTTGCCACACTCGAACTTACCAAAACTATAGATAAACCTATCGACCGTTTTAAAGTGCTTGTTAAAGGCACTGACAAAGCAGGCGACTTTTACCGAAAAAACTTTGCCGGTACTTTTGCCTATGTGGCAAACCGCGTTCCTGAAATTACAGATGACTTCTACAAAATAGACGATGCTATGAAGGCCGGCTTTGGCTGGGAAAATGGCCCGTTCGAAATTTGGGATGCCATAGGTGTAGAAAAAGGCATCGAACTCATGAAGGCGGAAGGGCTTGATCCTGCCACTTGGGTTACAGATATGCTGGCCTCTGGTAATAAAAATTTCTACACCATTAAAGATGGGGCAACCTATTACTATGACCTCGCTGCAAAATCGCAAAAGAAAATCCCGGGACAGGACGCTTTTATCATATTAAACAACATACGCGAAAGCAAAAAAATATGGAGCAACAGTGGTGCTATTATCCAGGATTTAGGAGATGGTATCATCAATTTGGAGTTCCATAGTAAAATGAATACCATAGGCGGTGATGTGCTGCAGGGTATTAATAAAGCCATAGACCTCGCAGAAAAAGAATACGACGGACTTGTGATAGGTAACCAGGCAGCAAACTTTTCGGTGGGAGCTAACCTGGGCATGATCTTTATGATGGCCGTAGAACAGGAATATGACGAGCTTAACATGGCTATTAAAATGTTTCAGGATACCATGATGCGCGTGCGCTATTCGGCCATTCCGGTCGTGGTAGCACCGCACGGAATGACATTTGGCGGTGGCTGTGAAATGAGCATGCACGCCGATAAAGTTGTGGCTGCAGCCGAAACGTACATGGGATTAGTGGAATTTGGCGTTGGGGTTATTCCGGGCGGTGGCGGCAGTAAGGAGATGGCACTGAGAGCATCAGACCTGTTCCATAAAAATGATGTAGAGCTTAACGTACTACAGGAGTATTTCTTAGCAGTTGCTATGGCAAAAGTATCTACATCCGCGTATGAAGCTTTTGATACCGGAGTGCTTCAGCATGGTAAAGATGTTGTTGTGGTAAATAAGGACAGGCAGCTTGCCGAAGCCAAAAAACATGCTAAACTACTTGCTGATGCAGGCTACACGCAGCCTATAAAACGTAAAGACGTTAAAGTACTTGGAAAGCAGGCATTAGGTATGTTTTTAGTAGGTACTGATAGTATGGAAGCAGGTCATTACATATCTGAGCATGATAAAAAGATTGCCAACAAACTGGCCTATGTTATGGCGGGTGGCGACCTTTCTGAAGCAACTTTTGTAACAGAACAATATCTTCTTGATCTTGAGAGGGAGGCATTTTTATCGCTTACAGGCGAACGAAAAACTTTAGAGCGTATTCAGTTTATGCTCACTAAAGGGAAGCCATTAAGAAATTAAAAATTAGTAAGAAGATCTTAGTATTAAGAATTGAGGCGTTATGCATAAAGTTGAAGATTTAAAGATTTGGCAAAAATCAATCACATTAGCCAAAGAGGTGTATAGTGTAATTGCAAATTTGCCATCTGATGAAAAATATGGTCTTTCATCTCAAATTAAGAGATGCGCAGTTTCTATATCTTCGAATATTGCCGAAGGAGCCGGTAGAAATTCTAACAAAGAATTTAAGCATTTTTTAAGCATCGCTAATGGCTCCTGTTACGAATTACAAACTCAATTGATACTTACTTCCGAACTGAACCTTCTTGAAAAGCATAAAATTGATGAATTGTTACCACTTATAATTGAAATTCAAAAAATGAATTACTCATTACAAAAAAGTCTTTTTGACGTCTCAATTCTCAATACTAAAATCTAATATACCGATAATGAAAACAGCATATATAGTAAAGGCGTATCGTACCGCGGTGGGTAAAGCACCCAAAGGAGTTTTCAGATTTAAAAGACCTGATGAACTCGCAGCAGAAACGATACAGTTCATGATGAACGAACTGCCTGATTTTGATAAAACACGAATAGACGACGTTATCGTAGGTAATGCAATGCCGGAAGCAGAACAGGGACTTAATTTTGCCCGTTTTGTATCGCTAATGGCATTAAAAATAGACGATGTACCCGGAATGACGGTTAACCGCTATTGCGCGTCTGGATTAGAAACCATTGCCATTGCAACTGCCAAGATTGAAGCAGGCATGGCCGATTGTATTATAGCGGGCGGTGCAGAAAGCATGAGTTACATACCTATGGGTGGTTACAAACCTGTACCTGATTATAAGGCAGCTAAAGATGGCCGTGAAGATTACTACTGGGGCATGGGGCTTACAGCCGAGGCTGTAGCGCAAAAATATAAAATAAGCCGCGAGGACCAGGATGAGTTTGGTTATCAGTCACATCAAAAAGCACTTAAAGCTCAGGCTGAAGGCAAGTTCGATAAACAAATTGTTCCTATCACTGTAGAGCAGGTCTATGTTGATGAAAATGGAAAGAAAGCCACAAAAAGCTACACGGTTACTAAAGATGAAGGGCCCCGTGCAGATACATCCCGCGAAGCACTTGGTAAACTAAAACCTGTTTTTGCGGCTGACGGAAGCGTTACTGCCGGAACATCATCGCAAATGAGCGACGGTGCGGCTTTTGTAATGGTGATGAGCGAGGAAATGATGAAGGAGCTTAACCTTGAACCTGTTGCGAGACTTGTAAACTATGCGGCTGCGGGTGTAGAGCCACGATTGATGGGCATAGGCCCTGTAAAAGCAATACCAAAGGCCTTAAAGCTTGCGGGTATGAAGCTTGAGGATATCGAGCTTATAGAAATGAACGAAGCCTTCGCTTCTCAATCCCTTGCAGTGGTAAGAGAGCTTGGTATAAACCAGGATATCTTAAATGTAAACGGTGGGGCAATTGCATTGGGGCACCCATTAGGGTGTACAGGTGCAAAGCTATCTGTGCAATTATTTGACGAGGCAAAACGTCGTGGCAATAAATATGGACTTGTAACCATGTGTGTGGGAACCGGACAAGGTGGAGCAGGTATATACGAGATATTTTAATAGTATTCTAAATGAGGATAGATGGAAGGCAATATCAAGGATGACAATAGGTTTTCAAAACACTTTGATTACAGACTAAGGTCTACTATATCTCATCTATAATCAAAAAATCTAATTATGGAAACAATAGAAAAGCAATTAGCGAGGGGCGGCCAGTTCCTTGTTACAGAAACAAAAAGTGAAGACGTATTTACTCCCGAAGATTTTTCTGATGAGCAGCTAATGATGCGCGATTCAGTAAAGGAATTTATAGACCGTGAAATTTGGCCTAATAAAGACCGCTTTGAGAAAAAAGATTATGCCTTTACTGAAGAAACCATGCGCAAAGCAGGGGAGCTTGGCTTTCTTGGGGTAGCAGTCCCTGAGGAGTATGGCGGACTGGGCATGGGCTTTGTAAGCACGATGCTGGTCTGTGACTATATATCGGGTGCTACGGGGTCATTTTCGACAGCTTTTGGTGCTCATACTGGTATTGGCACAATGCCGATTACTTTATACGGTACCGAGGAGCAGAAGCTAAAGTATGTGCCCAAACTTGCTTCGGGAGAATGGTTCGGCGCTTACTGCCTTACCGAACCGGGTGCCGGAAGTGATGCCAATTCGGGCAAAACAAAAGCGGTTTTGAGCGAAGATGGTACACATTACAAAATTACCGGTCAAAAAATGTGGATCTCTAACGCCGGCTTTTGCAGTGTATTTATAGTGTTTGCACGAATTGAAGACGATAAGAACATCACCGGTTTTATTGTAGAGAATGACCTTTCAAATGGAATATCACTGGGAGAAGAAGAACATAAATTAGGTATTCGGGCCTCTTCTACGCGCCAGGTGTTTTTTAATGAGACAAAAGTGCCGGTTGAAAATATGCTTTCTGAAAGAGGAAATGGTTTTAAGATTGCCATGAATGCTCTTAATGTTGGCCGTATTAAACTTGCCGCAGCCTGTCTCGATGCGCAGCGCAGGGTAACTGCGGCATCGGTTAAATATGCTAATGAGAGAGTTCAGTTTAATACGCCTATCGCCAATTTTGGCCTTATTCGCGCTAAGCTTGCCGAAATGGCAACAAACTGTTACGCAGGTGAAAGCGCTGCCTACCGGGCTGCAAAAAATATTGAAGACCGTATTAGTGCACGTGTAGCGAATGGCGAAAGCCACCAAAGTGCGGAGTTAAAAGGTGTTGAGGAATTCGCAATAGAATGTTCTATACTTAAAGTAGCGGTATCTGAAGATATTCAAAACTGTTCGGATGAAGGTATCCAGATATTTGGTGGTATGGGCTTTAGTGAAGATACTCCAATGGAAAGTGCCTGGAGGGATGCACGTATTGCACGCATTTACGAAGGTACCAACGAGATAAACCGTATGCTTAGCGTAGGAATGCTGGTTAAGAAAGCCATGAAAGGCCATGTTGACCTTTTAGGCCCGGCTATGAAAGTTGCGGAAGAATTAATGGGTATCCCGTCATTTGATACGCCTTATTATAGTGAGCTTTTTGCCGAAGAGAAAGAAATTATAGGCAAACTTAAAAAGGCTTTCTTAATGGTTGCGGGTAGTGCCGTTCAAAAGTACGGACCTGCACTTGATGAGCACCAACAATTACTAATGGCGGCGTCTGACATACTGATAGAAATATACATGGCGGAATCGGTAATTTTAAGAACTGAAAAACTTGCTAAAAATAAAGGAGCCGACGCAGTTGAAGAACAAATAGCCATGGCACAACTATACCTTTACAAAGCAGTAGATATTGTTAATACCAAAGGTAAAGAGGGCATTGCCTCTTTTGCTGAAGGCGATGAGCAACGCATGATGCTTATGGGTTTAAGGCGTTTTACAAAATATAACACTATCCCAAACGTAGTTGCCTTAAGGGAAACTATCGCGGCAAAACTTGTAGCCGAAAATAGTTACCCGTTTTAAGAATTAGTTTTTTAAGTTAATTTAGAGAAGGCCGTTGCACTTATTGCATCGGCTTTTTTGTGTCCTTTCCAAAATCCTATAAATGCTTAGTGTTGTTCTTGCAAACATGACATCCTCTGAAATTCGTTAAAAACCTATATACAAAAACCCGCTAAGATAATTATCAAAGCGGGTTCTCGAAGTAACTGCCTAAGTTTCCTGTTAGTTTAGTGACTTCCTGTTGCGTCGTATAAGGTTGAGTAAAATCATGATAACTGCAACTACGAGCAGCAGGTGAATGAGAGCACTGGTTACATGATAAGCAAAGCTACCCAAAGCCCATATTACCAATAGTATTAAGGCAATTATATACAATATATTTTTCATAGCAGTTTAAGGCGGTTGTTATTTAGCCGCATCTAGTTTGTCCTTAACCATTTTAGAATGTTCAAGGTGTTTTCTAAGTTCAGGAAGCATTTTAGCTGCCCATGCTCTAACATCCGGGTCTTTAGCTTTCTCTGATGCTTTCTCAATCTTTTTGATGGTTTTTTCATGACCGTCTACCATATCGTCAGCATATGCTTTATCAAAGTCAGTACCTGTTTTGTCATTAAGATCTTTACGTGCATCTTCACCTTTTTCTGTCAAAGCAGCTGGTAAAGTAATACCTTTTTTAGCAGCAAGAGCTTTAGTTTCTGTAGATGCCATAGTATGTGCATCAACCATCATCTTTCCAAGAGCCTTAACATCAGCATTTGTGCTTTTTGTCTGAGCTAATTTACCAAGTTCAATTTCTTTCATATCAACCTCTGCGGCATCAACAAGGAATTGAGAATCATCTTCTAAGCTATCTGTAGCCTCGGTGTCAAGGTTTTGTTCGTTAGCATCTTCTGCAACTTCTTTCGGGTCTTCAGCTTTAGGTTCGTTTTTGCAAGATCCCATACCAAATGACATGGTAACTACCGCTGCACCTAAAATCGCTTTACTAAATAATGAGGATTTTTTCATGATAAGGTTGTTTGTAATTATTGTTTAATACGAAATTACTACATATTTAGACATGTCGTTATTAAGGTTATCATAATATATGTTACAGAAATATTAAAAGGATATTCAATAAATATTGCCCTTATAAGCACATTTGGTAAAGATTTAACCGTTTTAGGACCACAAACAATCACTTTGATACATTCCTATTTGAAGAAGATAATGGTATTTAGAGGGGTAAATTTGCATAGCTTTGCATCATAATAACCTGACGATGATTAACCCCTCTGCAAGCGGATGGATAGACAAGTTTTTTGGGCAACTTAAGGACAGGCTGCCTGCCTACTCGAGTTCTCACGACCTATACAGGGCTGTGCGGGATACAGGTTTTATATATGGGCACGTAGCACTATTTAATAATATAGATCCAAGAGAAACTAAAGGCTGGAATATTGAAGAAGTAACGAAAGCGGCTTTACTAAATACCTTATATGATGTTTACCGGCTAATAACGCAAACAGAAAACTCAACTGCTTTTGTTGAACGGGCTTTATCTTTTTACAATGAAATGGAGCCCGGAGGCTTTAGTATTTTAACCCGGGTACTGCCGTCGTCCAGTCCCAGCCAGCAACTTGAAAACATACTTGCCGGACGCGTTAAAACTAACGAGAATGTTTTTAGCCGGAGCTTTAGCCATATTCTTACAAACGCTCTTTTGTTTATGGATGTACTGGCATTCAGGTATTTTTTAATGAACGGCGAAAAACCTCGAAAGTATTTAAAAAGACTTGAAGAGACCGTGATGGGCATTGGTGCAAAGGCGTTAAACAGTAAAGAACATAAAACAGAATATGATAATTTACTCATAAAACTTTTTGAAGCCTCGGTTAGGTATACAAAAATATCTGCTGTTGATGCAGAAGGCAAACTTGAGAAAGGGTATGACTATTTCGAATCTAAATCTGAAAGGAACTACCTTCTGGACATGGCGGCCATGGCAATATGGAGTGATGGACTGGCACAGCAAACAGAGATCGATTTTCTGTTCCGTCTTTCAGAAAAACTTGGTTTAAGTGATGAAGCTGCTGCCGAGAGCATGGCATCCTACGATGTTTTTTTACGGCTGAACAAAAAACATATCCCTTATTTTAATTACAGTAACCCTGTCAAGCATTTTTATGATCACGCTGCTCAAAGCGTTACGCAGCTTATTATACGCAACAAGAACCGCCTTGTTAAGGAACTCAGTAATAACGGTGAATTAATGCTCCTCCTTACCCACTCTACCCACCGTAACCTTAGCGAAAAAGAAAAGAAAAAAGTAAAAAAGCAACTGTTAGAAATTTGTAAAACGGTACCATCCCTTACCATCTTTTTACTTCCGGGAGGTAGTTTACTACTGCCGCTGCTTATTAAATTTATACCCCAGTTGCTGCCAAGCGTACTTAACGAGAATTTAGACCGGGAAATAGATTAAATAAAAAAGCCCTGTTACAATAAAATAACAGGGCCGTTATTCAATACTATTTATTAGATTAGAAACTTAAGACGATCAACTTTAGATAGCTCTTCGTTATTTGCGAAGTTAACGCCAAGGTCTTTTACAATACCTGTTTCAAGGCCGTATACCCAGCCGTGTAATACAAGTTCCTGCCCTTTATCCCAGGCGTTTTGCACTATAGATGTTTTAGCAAGATCTGTAACCTGTTCTTTAACGTTAAGTTCCACAAAGGCATCAAAACGTTTTCTTTCATCCATTATAGAATCAAGATACTGGTGGTTTAACCTGTACGTATCTTTTATATGTCGTATCCAGTTGTCTATTATACCTATGCTATCATTACCCATAGCTGCCTTTACGCCGCCACACCCATAATGCCCACAAACTATAACGTGCTTTACTTTAAGCACATTAACAGCATAATCCAGTACACTAAGCATGTTCATATCGCTGTGTATTACCATATTGGCAATATTACGGTGTACAAATACCTCTCCGGGTACAGCGCCAATTACCTCATTAGCAGGTACACGGCTATCGCTGCAGCCTATCCATAATAACGGTGGCTTCTGTGCGCTTGCTAATGTTTTAAAGTAATCAGGGTCTTCTGCTAATTTAGTTTCAGACCATATCTTGTTGTTATCCAGTATTTTTTTATAAAAATCATCGTGAGCCATAATTCTCTTCTTTTTGTATTGTGTAATTATTTAACTAAGTAATTATGCTGCTTAATACATACGTGTAAACAGCGTGTAAACAGCGTGTAAATTCAAACACGGGGAGGTCTGCACAGCACTATACCACTTCGGGAGGTGGTAAAAAAATATCTCCAAAAACATTAGTATGTTCCTGGAGATATTTAGATTTTATAGCGGCCTTTTTAGCCAATGGTATAAAAACAGTAAACTCGAAAACCAACGATGGCACTACTTTTACTTCTTTTATATCTTTTTGTATTTCTTCTTCAACGCTGCATACTATAATTAATTCTTTATCATTCTCATTTGCCAGTAGAGACACTATGGTGGGTGTCGCCAGAAAAAGGAGAAATAAAAAAATCAATATATTTATGCAAATCTTCATTCCTGCGAATATAGATCAAAATAATTAAAGACCAAAAAGCAGTATGTTATATTTCCTCCTCGCTCCACGCTTTCATCATCCAAATTGTCTTTTCCTGCTCTGTAATAAAACCGCTCATCATTGCATTGGTTCCTTCGTCGCCTATCCTTGCAGTCTCTTCAAGAATTACTCTTTCAATCCTTAATAAGTCAGCCAGCGACTCCATAACAAGATGCACAGCTTCGGTATCCTTAGATATATCTTTACCAATTTTAAGCCTGTTATTTGCAATATAATCCTCAAAAGTATGTAGAGGCTTTGCGCCTAATGTTAATACTCTTTCTGCTACCTCGTCAATTTTTTGCTGCGCGTCATTGTACAGCTCCCCAAATTTTACATGAAGCTGAAAAAAGCGCTTACCGCGGATGTTCCAGTGAATCCCGCGCAAGTTCTGGTAATAAACCTGAAAATTTGATAATAAAATATTAAGCTCGGCAGCGATAACTTCCGTTTCCTGCACAGGCAGTCCCAGTATGTTAAGGGTGTCTTTTTCTGATGTATTCATAAGTATGTGTTATTAGTTTCTGTAGGTGTTTACTTCTATAAATTTAAGTAAAATTAACCATTATAAACATAGCTAATATCAATGGTTTTTATAATTTTATCATAAAAATCTATATAGTATGACCATAACCCAACTACACTATGTGTTAGCTGTAGCCGAGTATAAAAACTTTACACTTGCCGCCGAAAAGTGCTTTGTAACCCAGCCTACCCTAAGTATGCAAATACAAAAGCTTGAAGACGAACTCGACATACAGATTTTCGACAGAGGTAAAAAACCTATCCAGCTAACAGATGTGGGTCAGAAAATAGTTACTCAGGCTAAAAATATCGTTAATGAAAGTGGGCGGATTAAAGATATCGTAGACCAGCAGAAGGGCTATATTGGCGGAGATTTTAAAGTTGGGATAATACCAACTGTAATGCCTACGCTGCTCCCCATGTTCATGGCTAACTTTATAAAGAAATACCCCAGGGTAAACCTTATAATAGAAGAACGCCCTACAGAGGAACTCATTAAGATGATAAAGAACGGCCAGCTCGATGCAGCCATTGCCGCTACACCTCTTGACGAGGAAACGATTAAGGAAATAGTGCTCTATTACGAACCTTTTGTGGCATATGTTCCCGAAAATAACCCAGCGTATCAAAAAAAGGAATTTGAAGTTGCCGATTTAGAAGCTAACCTCAACAACATATTATTATTGCAGGACGGGCACTGTTTTAGAAACAACGTGCTGAATATTTGCAGGGCATCATCAATACCATCTGACAATCATTTCCAGATTGAAAGCGGCAGTTTCGAAACTATGGTTCGCCTTGCAGATGAAGGCCTGGGCATGACGCTCCTGCCCTACCTGCACACGCTGGATATGAATGAAAAAAGCAAAGCAAAGTTGCGCCAGTTTAAAGAGCCAAAACCATCGCGCGAGGTGAGCCTTATATACTCGAAAAAAGAACTGAAATTGCATATTATCGATGCTTTGCGCAGTACGATATCGGGAGTGGTACGTGGTGCCATTGCATTCCAGAATGTAGCAATAAGCAGCCCGTTAAATAAAGTGAAGTAAAAAATTCGGCTAACTAAGTACCATACATGAAACACAAATTTACCTTTTCTACTGAAACAATCTTTCCCGCAATTGTAACTTTATTTAGTATAATAAATTTAACAAGCCAGTATGAGGATATTGTCAGTTTCTCTGCCTTACTATCGGTAATAGGTATTTTAGGAACTATTTTATATTTTACAAAACAATCTATTGCTATAATTTTTATTTACATCTGGATTATAGCGCAAATCATTATTATAGATCCGATATGGAATTTAAGCCAGGTCTTTAATTTTAATTTTGGATTTAATTTAGGTACTGCCAAAGGCAATTATGGCATTAATCTTAACGTAATACCTTTACTTTATCTAGGTTTTCTTAAAGTTCTAAAGGCTAATAACCTTATTGGCAAAAAAATCATGTTTAAAGAATTTAGAGAAAGCGAATTTGGAAATATTTTTCCTTTAACCGGAATAATTACGAAAAGAGTTGCGTTAGGTAATGAGAAAAATTGGTTATTAGTTACTTTAGATTTACCTTTTGCTTATGATAATATCGAAATACAAAATGTACTGATAAGGCGAAAAGATGAAAAAGTTGTAAAATTAAAAACAGAAAATCAAATAGCCTTTTTTAGGCTTGTCTACAAAGAACATGAAGTAAGCAATCACAATCCGGACATAAATAAATTCCCTTTTATAGACTGGGTTCTATGTGAATGTTGATGCATAAAACAAAAACGCCCCATATTTGGGGCGTTTCTTGTCACTATAAAATAATTTAGTCATTAAAGTAAAAGCCATTTGGCCCTACTCCTACAGTATATGAATTTAACAATGTACCTGTAAGAGAGTACGTATAAATTTTACTGTCTGACGAGAAGTCGCCACCGTCTGCAATATATATCTTACCATCGTTTACACTAAAGCCGTACATAGCTCCATACTGAGATGTAGATGTATACGTTAATAAAGGCGTTGTAGGTATTGTTACCGAGTTTAGCGGCATTGAATATACTGATGTTGAAGAAGTAAAATACAGCTTATTATCTTCGATAGAAAGATTTTGGGCAGAATAAGTAAATGCTTCAGGTAAAGTAATACTTCCCGATACCTGGTTTGTAGCAAGATTTATCCTGCTTAACTTCCCGCTGCCTAAAACATATAAAATGCCATCTTCTTCCTCAAAAGATTCCGGAGATGCGCCAAGCTCTATAACGCTTTCGGTTGCGTTGGTTGATGGGTTAAAAACTGTTATCGATGTTCCGTCGCCATAATATCCGTTTGAAATATATAGTTTACCATTTTCTTCAATGATCTTTTCAGACCAGTTGTTTAACGCAACTTTAGATGTAGAATAGTCTGTAAGATTTATTACCGTTAGAAAATCATCTGTACCGACACGATAATCAGCATAATTAGTTATGTATGCTTTACCATTTACCACTGCCCCAAATCTTGGATTTTCAAGATTTGTATCTATAGTAGCTATATACTCAAAAGTATAGCGGTTAACAACTGTAACTTTATTAGCCGACCCTGATATAATAAACGCCTTGTCATCACCAAAAAATAAATCCTGAAGGTAAGTACCTAATCCGGGTTTACCGGGATTTACAGATGTATAAATATCATTTTCCACATTGCCGTTGTCGCCAAGAAATGTAATAGATGCTGTGCTGGGAGCGCTGTTGCCTTCATTAAGTATAAAGGTGCCATCTTTGTAAGCCCCTGTGGGTTCTGCGCTATTGTTATCGTCGTCGCTGCTACACGATACAAAAAATACAGATCCTGCTACGAGGGCTAATAAACATTTTTTTAAGTTCATAGGTTATTTAAATTTAAGGGTTATATAAATATTGAAATTACGTCCGGGCATGTACCTGCTATCTACACTTACATAGTCAGCATTCCATGCATTGAGCAGCTGTGCGCCAAGCTTGTAACTATTGGCATTGCCAAAATTGTACTCTACCCCTGCGTTACCGGTAGTATAAGCATCTATGTTATAGCGTGAGTTATTATCAGATCGTGTAAATACTTCGCCATTATAAAGAAATTGATAGTAGGCAGAAAACTTTTTAATGCTGTAAGACAGAGAGGCTGTAGCTTTATGATAAGGAACATAAATAAGCTGGTTTCCTGTAGTTTCATTTTTAGATACTGTGTAGCCATACGTGGCATTAAGGCTTACCGCATGTACTCCAAGGGTTTTACTGTAGCTAAATAAAGCCTCTGCTCCGTAGGTTTCTACTCTGTCGGTATTTATAGGACGCCATAATCCGCCGGTTGGAACCCAGCGCAGCATATCTTTTATTTTTATGTAGTAGCCGGTTACGCTAAACATAACGTCCTTAACCGTAAAGACATTACCCATTTCTACCTGCCAGGAGCTTTCGGGTTTCAGTTCTGCGTTACCGCCTTCCTGCCAGTACAGGTCATTGAAAGTAGGTATCCTAAAGTTTTTAGAAGTATTTAATTTGAGTGTATAAAACGGTGCAAATTGATACTTTGTTCCTAAAGAAAATAAAACCGGACTCTCATAATTATTGGTGATTTCTTTACGCAGGCCGGCCTCATACATAAACCGGCTGCCCAACTCATGGCTTATCAGCAGGCTTGCCGCTCCTATATGTCTTGTTTTATTAATAATGTCACTGCCGTTGCCTTTATTTTGAGTAAAATCTAAAACAGTATTTATCTTAAACTTTTCATTAGGTTTAAAAAGAAGGTCGTATTTACCAATGATTGACTGTACCCTGCCGAATGTAAACTCCTGATAAGCTATATTCGCAAAATACCTATATTCCTCCTGAAGGAAAGCAGCTTTAAGCTTAGACGTAAATTTGCCATAATCGCCCACCCATTCCAGCATGTTTCGCATATTACTGTCCCTGTATTTTGTTCTTATTTCAGAGGGGAATATGAGCGAAAAGTGTCTTTCTCCATCAAATAAATAACTGTATAATACAAGCCTGTTTTTACTACTAAACTTATAGCCGGCTACGGCATTAATACTATTATTATAATACTGACCATTGATGTTTTTACCCTCCTGCCCTATGTAATCATAATCGTTATCAGAACTATTGCGGGTAACACTAACCGATGCGCTAAATTTATCAGTCGATATCGCGGTCTTGTAATGCAAACCCTGCGTGCTAAAACTACCATAGTTTATTCGTAACTCATTCGTAAAAGCGTCTGCGTAATCAAGCTCACTATTTAGATGAATACTCCCTCCTATTGCACTGCTGCCATAGATAACGCTTCCTCCGCCTGCTCTTACAGACACCGCATCGAAATCGCGGGTGTTGAGCGTATTGAAGTCGGTTTGACCTAAAAGTTGAGAGTTAATATTGATTCCATTCCAAATCACTGCTGTCTGCTGGGCTGTTGTACCCCGAAACGATGGAGAAGACACCATACCCAGGCCATTCTCTTTAAAGTATATGACAGTGTTATAATTTAAGAGTGATGTGAGTGAGGATGCGTTGGTATTTATCACAGAATCATTTAGCCGTTGAACCGACTGCGTTGCTGAAAAGTTGCGCAATTGCGTATCTGATATTACAACCTCCTTAAGTTGCATAATAGTATCCTGCTGCGCCAAGAGAGTGTGGCACAGCATAAGCATGATCGGTAAAATAAATTGCTTCAGCGTCATAATTACTGAACCTTTTTCCCGAAGGTCCGTTATTCGTTTCACTTAAGGCAGGTCTCCTGGCTTGCGTACTATTGTTTACCTTCCCGTTCTTTAAACAGTGGTTTGTAGCTAACAACAGCCTCCCTTGCGGGATGAGCTTACAGTTGCGGGAACAGCCCGGGCATTTTAACCCGATTCCCTTTTAATGCATTACGGCGACAGCGCAATGCAACCTTAAGTGTCGCGCAAAGATATATTGAATTATTTAATTTATACATTTGCATCTGCTGAATTTTATTTATGAGAAAGCTCTATTTACTGTTGGTTATTCTTTTTCTGGTATTTGCAGGATGTAAAAACGACATTAGCCACAAGGGTGTGCATGCCGAAAAATCTGTCAATATTATAAAGTATGCCAAAGGGCTGGAGATATATAAATATGATGGTTTTACTGTTGTGAAGGTAACACGTCCATGGCCTGACGCCACTAAAGGATTTACCTACATAATGCAGCAAAAAGGCGCTGTTATTCCTGATAGTTTAAAAGAAAGTATTATAATCCCGATACCGTTAAAGAGTGTTGTGGTAACCTCTACTACACACATTCCGTCGCTGGAGATGCTGGGAGTAGAAAATACGTTGGCGGGTTTTCCGGGTACGGATTATATATCATCGGTAAAGACGCGGAAACGCATAGAAGCCGGCAATGTAAAAGAAGCCGGAGCCAATGAAAGCCTAAATACTGAAGTACTGCTTGACCTCGCCCCCGACGCTATTGTGGCCTTTAGCATAAACAACACTAATAAAACGCTAAACAGCCTTGAGCAAAGCGGACTAAAGGTTATCTATAACGGCGACTGGACAGAGCAATCACCCCTTGGTAAAGCGGAATGGATAAAATTCTTCGGTGCGCTTTATGGTAAAGGAAAAGAAGCTGACAGACTTTTTAGCAAGGTAGAAAGAGACTATAACGAGGCATTAAATTTAGTCAAGGACCTTAAAAGCAAACCTACCGTTATGGCGGGTGCGCTGTATCAGGATCAATGGTACATGCCGCAAGGCGGAAGCTGGGGTGCGCTTTTCTTGAAAGATGCCGGCGCTGATTACCTGTGGGCAAAAAGTGATGGCACCGGAAGCATAAGCCTCTCTTTTGAAACCGTGCTCGAAAAAGCACAAAATTCAGATATATGGATAGGCCCAAGCCAGTATACGTCTCTTAGTGAGATGAAAGAAGCTAACCCGCATTATGCCCAGTTCAAGTCGTACAAAAACAAACAGGTATATTCTTACAGTACTAAAAAGGGCGAAACCGGCGGATTGCTTTATTTTGAAGTAGCGCCTAACCGCCCAGATCTTGTTTTGAAAGATCTTATAAGTATCATGCACCCGGAACTTTTGCCGGGGTATCAATTAAATTTCTTCGAAAAACTTAAATAATCTTTGCGAGTTAATCAACGCTATATAACGCTCTTTATGATTTTAGGGATTGCACTACTAGTGTTATTTCTTGTAAACATAAGCCTTGGTGCTGTACGTATCCCGCTAAATGATGTTTTGCAGAGCATTTTAGGTGGCGAAGCATCTAAGACAAGCTGGCACTATATCATTGTAAATTACCGGTTACCAAAAGCCATTACAGCTGTGCTGGCCGGCATGGGGCTTTCTGTTGGAGGCCTGCTCATGCAAACGCTCTTTCGTAACCCCTTAGCCGGACCCGATGTCTTGGGGCTTAATAGTGGTGCGAGCCTTGGTGTAGCTTTCGTAATATTGGCATCCGGTCTACTTCCCGCTGTGCTTGCAGAGGTATTCTTATCTCCTTACGGCATAGTCCTGGCGTCGGTTGCAGGGAGTTTTATGGTACTTTTAGCTGTATTGGCTGTTGCGCAACGTCTGCGCGACACAATGACTATACTTATCATCGGGTTAATGTTTACCAGTTTTACCGGCGCAATTGTTGGGGTACTTACCTATTTTAGTACCGCTGAGCAGCTTCAGAAGTATACGTTCTGGGCCATGGGTAGTCTTGGCAACCTTCCGTGGCATGTTGTTATGCTGCTTGCTATTATAGTTTTGATAGGTCTAACGATGTCTGTCATAACTTTAAAACCCCTTGATGCCCTGCTGCTTGGAGAAAGATATGCCAGGAGTATGGGTATAAACTTTAAGCGAACCCGCTTTATAATTATACTGGCAACAAGCCTTCTCACAGGATGTATTACTGCATTTGCCGGCCCTATTGCATTTGTGGGATTAGTAGTACCCCACATTGCCAAACTATTATTTAAAACGAGCAGCCATTATGTTTTGTTTTGGGCAACTATTTTAATAGGTGCTGTTCTCATGCTCTTGTGCGATATATTTACGCAATTGCCTGGAAGTTCGTTCGTGTTGCCTATTAACGCTATAACTTCTATAATAGGTGCACCAATTGTTGTGGCGCTGTTGCTTAGTAAACGTAAAGGCATATTTAATTAGCAGTTATGAAGAAAGGCACGACAATATTACAGGCGAACAATATCAGCATCGGTTATAACAACAAGAAGGAGAATAATGCGATAGCATCTAATATCAACCTCAGCCTGAAACCCGGGACGCTGATAGCACTTATAGGTGCTAACGGCATTGGTAAAAGCACCCTCCTTCGTACTCTCACCGGTATACAAAAACCTCTTTCGGGAACGGTAGTATTGAACCACAAGGAAGTCATGGACTACACCCCTGCCGATCTTGCTCAACATCTTAGCATTGTACTTACCGAAAGCCTCCCTCCAAGCAACCTTACGGTGTACGAACTTGTGGCACTGGGCAGGCAGCCGTATACCAATTGGGTTGGCAGGCTTTCGCCCGAAGACCATCTTAAAATAGACAGAGCTTTGCAGCTTACTCAAATACAACATCTGTCAGGTAAGAGGCATTTCGAAATAAGCGATGGGCAATTACAGAAAGTACTCATAGCACGTGCATTAGCACAAGATACACCCTTGATTATACTGGACGAACCTACCACCCATTTAGATCTTCAACACAAGGTTAATGTACTGCGATTGCTTAAAAAACTGGCATCAGAAGAAGGGAAATGCATTCTCTATTCTACGCACGATCTTGAACTTGCGCTACAGCTAAGCGATGAACTCATTGTAATGACTCCTGATTCTGTATTTCAAAACACTCCTGATAAATGTATTGAATATAAAGTATTTGATGGCTTTTTTAACGATGAAGGTATCACATTCGATTCGTCGAAAGGAACTTTCATTATAAAGTAAGGCTTCATATTAAATACTGAGTATTTAGCTTTCAAGCTTTAACAAAAGCTAAACACTAAAAGATTTTTCTTTAATTATATTTACAAATCACACTTAATATATTCATCATGAGTAACAAGTTTACACTAAAATACCCCGGAGATAAAGCAGGATTAATTAGCAAAATAAAAAGCACTATAGGCGATAAAGGCAACTTTGCCGGCGATGAACAAAACGGGCAATTTGAGGGCAGTACTCCCGTAGGAAGCTTTGAAGGTTCATACACCATTAATGGCGACGTCATTAGTATTACCATAGATAAAAAGCCTTTTTTAGTGTCTCACGACAGGATTAAAGACGAGTTTGAAAAAGCCCTTAAAAAAGTATAGTGATGCTAAAGCTGTATAGCCTGCTTTTAGTTCTGACATTTAGCATTGTAAGTGCGCAACCTCCTAAAATGAAACTGGGTCCAGGCGGGTTTGAAGCGATAACGGTTACAATACCTGCAACAATACCAGAAAAACTTGTATCGGTTACTAAAACATGGGCTACCGAACGTGAGCGTCGCAGCATGGACCAGGATAAAGGCTATGACTTTACTAATGTTAGTGACAACACCATCACTGTAAGCGGCTTTAAAAAAAACGCCTTTTATTATAGTGACCGTGGCGAGCAATTTGAACACCGCATCAGGTATACAATGGAGTTCGTATTTTACGAAAATCGCTATACTTTAAAGTTTAATGTTGTCGAAATATATACAGATAACGACGTACCTGTACAGTCTACTTTATCTGATTATTTTACCGGAGACGGTACATTGAAGGAAGGATACAGAGACCTTGACACGACCCTTGAGACTACTGTGAACAATATTGTACAGTCGCATTATGACACTCTTATTAATTTCCGATAAACTAAATACAAAATATTATGGCTCCAGGAACAGATGACCCAAAAGACCTTGGCGATAAAAAAATAAACAACCAGGAAATAGAAAGCGAAAAAAACGAAGGCTTTAGTGGTGAAAACCTGCCTAAAAATTATGACCCATCTGCTGACAAGCTTAAAACAGAACTGGATAAGAAAAAAGACGGCGGTGTAGAAACAGAACAGCGCGCAAGGGATGTAGATGAGAAACAAGCACCTCCCGTAAGCCAGGATAGTAAAACTACTCGCGACGATGGTGAGGTGGTGAGCAAAAGCCGTGGCACAGCCAATCAGGCTGAAGATATTGAAAGCGCAGAAAACCGCGATTTTAATAACGACACAGAAAAGGGCCGCTATGATAACTCAAACCCGGACAACAAGGTTAATCGTGGTAATACCCATCTTGGCGATTAATCACTTAGTATAATAAACAACAATGGCGCAAATCACTTTGCGCCATTGTTGTTTTTATATGTATGTAAGACTACTGCCTCACATCATTAATGAACTGAATGTTAGCAATTAGCTTTATATCCTCTCCAAGAACAAGTCCGCCGGCTTCGGTAACATCCGCAGCATGGATATCGAAATCGTTACGGTTTATGATACCGCTCATCTCAAAGCCGGCTCTCATAATACCAAACCCATCTTTAGCTTCACCCCCAAAGAGTGCATCAAGCGTTACCTCTTTAGTAATCCCTTTTACAGTTAGGAGTCCAGTTAATGCATAGTTGTCTCCTTCAAAATGTTTAAAATCAGTTGACTTGAATTCTATCTGCGGAAATGTATCAGCGTTGAAAAAATCGGGAGATTTTAAGTGCTCATCCCTGTCCCTGTTATTTGTATCAATGCTGTAAACATCTATCAGCAACCCTATTTGCGCATTATTAAATTCGTCATGATGTGGTGTTATCATTGTACCTGAGAATATGTTGAAGGACCCTTTTACAGTTGATATTACCAGATGTCTGATACTAAAACTAATATCTGAATGGGCGGGATCGAGTATCCAGTTTCGTGTTGCCATACTAAAAATGTAAATATTAAAATAGCCTGTAGGCGTTTTGAATTATTTTTTATAAGTAAAGACTTATTAAGCCAGTACTAAATTAGGTACATAAACTCATTTTATAGTTTGAAACAGCGTGAATTGTTTGTTAAAAATTGAATTAGAAAACGGTAGGGAAATCCAGGTAACGTCGACACCGCGTGGCTTAACCAAGGTTGTTAAAATTTTCTATAACATTTTAGATAAAAAGCTATGTTAATTATCTAACTAACACTACTAATAGGTGCGAACTTTGTTAAACACGAAACATAAAGCATTTAAATTATGGCCTCAGATAATCAAACTCCTGCTCCAAAATCTGATAGCGCTAAGCCGCTTCACAAACAAGATAGCTCTGAACTTGAAAAAAAAGTAGGTGAGGCCGAAAAAGGTGGCGCTACAAAAGTAACTGCTACAAAAACTCCGCAGAAGATTCAGGATGGTGACACATCTGAAAAGAAACGCGAATATTAATCCTAAAAATACTACGATATGCAACCAGGTGTAAACGACGACAATTTTAGCCAAGAAAGCAGAAATAGTCAGGATAGCAATAATGCTAACAACAATACAGACAGCAACAGGATTACCAGAAAAAATACTGATGACAAGTATGCTGATAGTGAAAAACAAAACCAGGATCATGAAATGAACGTTAACGACGTTCACGATAACGATACGGTAAAAAATAGCTGGGATGCTGAATCTAAAACGTTCAATGAAGATGATGACTCATGGGACGATAAAAAAAATGACGATGCAGCCACATCTAACGAAGGAACGAAAAACAACAACTGGGATGCTAATGACCAGATGCAGCGCACGCCAGGGTACAATGATGATGAAGAAACACGCGACGCGGCTGCCGGAGATTATATAGACAGCAACCATGAAAACTACAACTGGAACGATGACCGTTTTAGATGGAGTGAGGACTAAAGATAAAGTTAGACGTACGAATCTGTGATTCCGAACCTAATTTAAATGAGTGAGACAGTAATTATTACTGTCTCACTTTTGTTTTATAATGTAGTTATTAAACATTTTAGAGCGCACTAATATTTAATATAACGCAATTTACCATATTAGATAATACAATTAAATGAATAACCCCCGCAACTAAACCCTCCTATAGTCAGGTTTCCAGTTTACAATAGCTTTTTTAATAGCATCTGCCGATAAGTTTTCTGCTAATGCACGATCTGCTAATAAGGGTAATTCTTCATCGGGTGCAAAACGAAGGGCAAATAATTGGCCTTCCGAAAGCTTTTCCTCAATTAGCTCAAATCGTTTGCCTGTAGTTGCAAAATATCGGTAACGAAGCTCCTGTATTATAATACGGTTCTGGAGTGTAAGCGCATAGTGCTGCCGTAGCATAAAAGCTACCCAGGTAAGGCAGGCAAAGCCGAGGCCCGCGGCTATCCATAAATACCCTTCTGAGCCCAATGACTTCCAGGCATGCATACCACACAAGGCCATAAGCACAAGCATTACAGGATAAAATATAAAATGTTGTGGCGGGTACCAGCGTACGTGGTTGTCGTAATTTTGAGCTTTCATAATGTAAAGATAGTTATTAAAGCCTCTTTTGTTGTATACTTGCTGCCATCAATTTTTCGAAACGGGAACGTTTGGTCTTATCCTGTTTTGCGGTTTCAATAAGGTGAAGCACAGCCTGCCTGTACCACGGGGCCTGATTGATAAAGAACTCCCAGGCAGTATCATTCCTTTTAAATTCTTCTTCCCAAGCAGCAGGCAGTTTAGCAGGCTCGGCGCGCTCATGCGAATATATTTTAGACTTTGATTCTCTACACTTTTTAAAAGCGGCAAGACCTTCAGGTTTCATTAAACCCTGCTGTTGCAACTCCTCAATCTTTTTGATATTCACGGCACTCCAAATACTTGAATCCCTCCGTGGTGTAAAGCGTATCGTGTAACTGTCGTCTGTAAATGATTTCCTAACACCATCTATCCAACCGAAACATAATGCCTGATCGACTGATTGTGGCCACGTGATACTCGCTTTACCGCTATTTGTTTTATAAAATCCAACAAGCAATTCAGGCTCGGTTGTATGGTTACGCTCAAGCCAGTTACGAAAATCACTTTCAGTTGGAAAGAAAGTTGGTTGCATAATTAGTAATGTGGACACAAATTAAAATAGATTGAGTACCTGCCGGATATCGGTAAGCGCTTTAAAATTAGGATGGCTTACCTCATGGTCTATGCGTTCATGTTCCCATGTAGTATGAAACGGGACATGGCAGGCATAACCACCTACCTCAAGCACGGGCAGTACATCGCTTTTTAAAGAATTACCTATCATCATCAACTCCTGAGGTTTTATGTCGAGGCGCTGCAACAGCTTTTGGTAATTAATAGCTTCCTTATCGGCCATGACTTCTATATGATGAAAGTAGTGGCCTAAACCACTGTCATGTAGCTTGCGTTGCTGGTCTTTCAAGTCACCTTTAGTAGCCACAACAAGTTTATATCTGCCGTGAAGTGCGGCAAGGGTGTCCTCTACCCCTTCAATTAATTCTATTGGTTTTTGCAGAAGTTCCTTACCCAGTTCGAGTATCTTTTCTATGTGCTTTATACTTACGGTGCCGTTAGAGATTTTAATAGATGTTTCTATCATGCTCAGTATATAGGCCTTGATGCCATAACCGTATAGTGGCAGGTTAGCTATCTGATTTGTAAACAACGCCTGCTCAAGGCCTCTGTGCGACAGGTAATCTTCCATGAGTACGCAAAAGGCAGCCTGAGTCTCTTCAAAATATGGCTCATTTATAAACAGTGTATCATCTGCATCAAAAGCTATAACTTTAATATCCATTGTGAAATTTTAAAGACTACTAAGATATTTGTTTTTAACAGAAGTAGTGTAATTTGACGATGAAAACTTACATACAATTGGGCAAGCTCTATCAATTATCAGGTAAACTTTCTGTTTAAATGCTCTAAATCACCTGGCTGGAATGTACTGCTACAATTTGCCAATTAACTCCGTTGTTATGCCACACCCGCGTAAACCTGTAGATACCAATTGTTGTGTGACCGGAATAGTTAAGACTCATATCTTTAATTACAGATACCACAGCAGTAGTGTCATCAAGTACTTCTATAATCTGCGCACTTGTCTCTAAAGTATAGATTTCCATTTCGCCAGATCTGTGCGCATTGAGATCGTCTTCTTTAGTTACCAGATGTCCGTTTTGATTGGTGAAAATAAGATTATCGGCAAGTAGCACATCCAGTTCTGCAACATTACTTGTTTTCATAGCTTCGATAAGACGAGCCTCTAATGTTTCAATTTGTGTTTTAGTGTCCATATATAGTTACGAGGTAGTTAGCATATTAAAATAATTGGGGTATTGTGTCACAAATTTTTCATGATCCACATCGATATCAACCGCGAACTTGCCGCCGTCGTTCTCAAAGTTAAACTTTGTATCGTCTATTTGAGTATAACGCTGAACATCTACACGAACCTCATTTGCCAAAACATCAAAGTATAATACATTGAATTGTTCAGCCTGGCTCCTTGTAAATTCAACACTTTTAAAAACAAGCGAATTAGTTAATGGTGTAAGCGAAATATCGACAAATCGGCATTCACCAAACTGACGGAATAAGGTTCCTGAAGCATCCGTCCAATGGCCGGAAGTGTGGCGTATAAAATTGTATGTATGCGCCTCCTCACCTAAAGTAAAATGGATTTCTATCTCGCGTATGGTCCAGTCAGGGTTCAAAATAAGCATATATTCTACATAGAGCGCTTTAAGCATAGCCCAGCCTTCAATTTCGCCACGTATTATAATGGCCGTCTCCCTAAAATTTATACTGCAATGTTCTTCGGTGTCATATTGTAAACCCTTCCACACAATACTCTTCTGCATACCCTCAAATTTGCCGCAATTTAACAAGAAACGCATCATATATGTAAATGCTTTAAGAAAGCTTTGGCGAAGAATTTACTAATTCTATACCGTATACTACAGTAAAAAATCCTCCATGGTATTAAACCTTGAAGGATTTTGTTATCTGTCCTTTGTATATACAATATGTACGTAGATATTTCTATGTATTAGCCTGGTTACCTCGACCTAACATAACCCACTTTAGCACCGCTGTTATCTACCAGCGCTCCTCCCCTTGCTATGTATACCTTATTAGCATCCCTATCTGAAAACATAATGCTGTATCCTTTTTTATCCGACTTATATAAACTTGCAATCAGGTATACGTTATCATCCTCTACCTGAACAAGGTTACCTTTTTTGGTAAGGTAATATTTTCCCGCAGGGTCGGCATCAAAGTGCGCTTCAGATGCAATGTTGGCAGAAGTCATGTTCTGATGCTGATTTGGCGTAGGCGACGCCGTACGAACCGCCACGGCCGAAGTTTTTACAGGTGAACGGTGTTTAGTTACAGGCTTAGAACTCACAATTACTCTTTGTTGTACATTTTGCTTTGGCTTTGGAGCTGCAGGACGTGCGGTGTTTTGAGCAATCGCAGGGCGTCGGTCGGCAGTAGTTTTTTTAATTGCCGATGTTGCCTGTGTATATTGCCTTATTTCAGGTTTAATAGTTGCTTTTTCAGCAATAGCTGTTGTTGCAGAAGCCGGTCCGGCATTGTTCCAGCCCGTTGCAATATAAGTCAGGCGGTCTTTTTTAGGCGGATGCGTATGCGATCCCTTTAGCGACGCAATAAGCGACATTACCGCCTGTGCATCTTCCAGAGAAGCACCCATTTTACGCAATACAAATCCACTAAACTCATCGGCATCAAGTTCGGTTTGCGGTCGGCTGCCCACATTATCAAGTGTATGCCCGTTGAGGTGGTGTCCTATTTCGTGCGCAAAAATGCTTATGGCGGCCCAGTTGCTTCCGGTACGCTCGTTTATCTTATTCATATACTCCGGGTTGTACAGTATATAACGTTTGCTGTTAAGCATTACAGCAGCAGCATTAGGCACATTAGCAGCGCGAAGTTCGAAATTCGCCTTAAGGCCGATAACCGACATGATATTCTTTACTACATTCTGGGCAGATGATCCTGCCTCGTAGGCAGTAATATCGCCTTTGATGTTTTCGCCATAGTAGCTGCACATATGCGTGTAGCGGGCTGATCCAAATTGCTTTTGTGCCACAGCAGGCACCATGCAGCATAAAGCTGCGATAAAAATGCAGAGTTTAATGCTTCTCATAATTAGTCATACGGAATAATAATCGCGGATACCTAATTAACGCAAAACACAAGCCAAAAAGTATTTTAGATTAGCTTACAACTTAAGTTTTAACAGTTAACTAAACTTGAGTGCATCTACTATTTTACAATCTTTAAAACAATAATTATGGCGAATATTGAGATACCTATAGCCAAAATTATCTTTCCATGCGCTCTGTCCGATGCGGTATAGCTATGCACACGCCTGCCATCGGGCAATGTTTTTTGGGCTGTTAAAAGCACATACCCGGTAGTGATCCCTATAAAACCTCCCAGGAGCGCACTAACATACCCAAAAATGATCCAGGCTTTTTGGTTGGCTTCCGGTTTAGCAAGGTCTTCAATTCGCTGGTGGCGCAAACTTTTAATGATACTATCGTCAATGGCTTTACCCCTTTCGGCAAGAAGACGGCGTGCAAGAACATAGTCAAATTCACTCCATTCGTCATGCTTCAGGACAACATCAAAAAGTTCCTCATCAGTAAATGTTAGCAGATAATAATCGGCGGGCAACGTTTTAATCATTTCCCCAGCCTCCCGCTCAAGAAGAATTTCCCCATTTTCAAAATCTTCCGATTTAAGCTGCAGTTCATACTCTTTCAGTAAGTCACCGCCACTAAAGCTGCTGCCCAGCCGTGACGAGTTATCTATAAAAAGGCATTCAATGCCATTTTCGATTAAATATTGTTGCATGCCTTTAGCCTCTGCAACATCAGGGTATTTTTTAAAAGTAAGGTACTTATCGCTCATTGTACGGATTTAGTATTATAATACATTTATAAACTATCGGCTTCTTTTTTAGGCAAAGGAAATCCATTTCTATATATTGGGTTCTTACTATAGTTGCTTCCGCTCCAACTAAACAGATTTCCGCCTATAATATGAAATATCTCCCTTTTAAATTTCATTTGGTTCGAAAATTTATTTTTTTCTGTTACGACATAAAATTTAGCTTTTAGAGTGTCACCAGGTTTAAAAATATTTTTATTGATTACGAGCTTATATTTTTTATTTACTAACTCATAAGAATAGTTGTCATCAAACTGAGGATAGTCCGACCACTGATACACGCTTACAGTTTTTTTGGATCCGATAAGGCTTAAGTTGAATGTATATCCTCCAAAGCCTCTCACCGCCATAAATATGTTTATTGAGTCGCCCTTTATTTTATCGCCACATTTTAACATATCACCAGCACTTAAACCTTTGTAGTAAAATGTGGTTTTATTTATGTTTAAATTGCCATTGATCGTAACATCACTTTTAACTGACAGCAGCAAGGACACAAAGCAAATAAAGATTAAAATTTTCACTGATCGTTTTTATACAAAAGTATACCAAATTCTAAGCTACCAAAATTTTCCCTACTTTTACAGTTACTAATTTACACTTAAAATGCCCGATACTATCATTATTTTATTTGCCTTTATCGTTGCCCTCGCCATTGGTATTTTTGTTGGCAAAGCAATGTTTACCGCTAAAGCATCTGCTGATAGCAAAGTGCTCGAAGAACGCCATAACAGCTTACAGCAGACTATAGAACAGCTTAAGCAGCAAGCCATTGTAGAGCGCCAGAACATAGAAAAACAGGTTAGCCTGCTGCAAAACGAACGCAACGACCTGCGCACGGCGAAAGATGCTCTTAATATGCAGCTTACTAAAAAAGAGGCCGACTTTGATAACCTTTTTGACCGTATGCGCGAACAGCGGCAGGAGACTGATGAACTTCGTGAAAAATTTACTAAAGAATTCGAGAACCTTGCTAATAAAATATTAGAAGAGAAATCGAATAAGTTTACGGAACAGAACCGTGAGAATATGAAAAACATCCTGTCTCCGTTGCAGGAAAAAATTCATTTGTTTGAGCGGAAGGTAGAGGACACGCATAAGGAGAGTATAGATTACCATGCGGCACTTCGCGAACAGATCCTTGGCCTTAAGGTTATGAACGAGTCTATGAGCCGGGAAACACTAAACCTTACCCGTGCCCTTAAAGGCGATACCAAGATGCAGGGTAACTGGGGCGAGCTCGTGCTTGAACGTGTATTAGAGAAATCAGGCTTAGAAAAAGGCCGTGAATATTATGTGCAGCAGAGCCATGTATTAGAAGAAGGTGGGCGTGTATTGCCCGATGTGGTGATCAACCTGCCCGACGGCAAAAAAATGATTGTGGACAGTAAAGTGTCGCTTATTGCTTATGAGCGCTATATAAATGCAGACGATGATCCCTTAAAACTGGCTTATCTTAAAGACCACGTAAATTCTATTAAACGGCACGTAGATCAGTTAGGTGATAAAAATTACCATGACCTGTACAAAATAGAGAGTCCGGATTTTGTATTGCTGTTCATACCTATGGAGCCTGCATTTGCACTCGCACTTAACGAAGATGCTACACTGTATAGCAAAGCCTTTGAGCGCAATATTGTTATTGTTACCCCTACAACGCTACTGGCCACACTGCGTACAATAGACAGTATGTGGACGAACCAGAAGCAACAGGAAAATGCCTATGAAATTGCGCGCCAGGCGGGTGCACTGTATGACAAATTTGAGGGGCTGATAGGCGACCTGACTAAAGTGGGCAACAAGATGAAAGATGCTCAGGGCGAATACCAAAATGCAATGGGTAAACTTTTTGATGGCCGTGGCAACATAATTACATCTATAGAGAAGCTTAAAAAAATGGGTGCCAAGGCTAAAAAATCATTGCCGGAAAGTATTCTTAACCGCGCACTGCAACAGGAGGAAGAAGATTTATTACCTCATCCCGATGTAGAGATTAAAAACCCAAACACTTTACTATAAATGGATTTAGAATACAGGAAGGTTAGCGCATCTAAAGTTACAATATCAGAACTTATGCTGCCATCGCACACTAACTTTAGCGGCAAGATACACGGCGGTTATATTCTTATGCTTATGGACCAGATAGCTTTTGCATCGGCATCAAAATATTCAGGCAGCTATTGTGTAACGGCCTCTGTAGATACTGTAGATTTTCTTAACCCTATCGAGGTGGGCGAACTGGCTACACTAAAAGCATCGGTTAATTATGTAGGTAAAAGTTCCATGATAGTTGGCATTCGTGTAATATCAGAGAACATACAAACCGGGAAGGTAAAGCATTGCAACTCCTCTTACTTTACAATGGTAGCAAAAGATGCAAAGGGAGTTAATACCACTGTACCACCTTTAATGCTGTGCTCGCGCGATGATGTTAGGAGATTTTACAACTCAGTTAAGCGCCTTAGCTTAAAAAAGGAAAAAATCGTACATGAGGAGACATTTAATCCTACGTCTGTGGCGGCCATAGCGGCGCTTAAGGATTACAGGGTAATGGTAAATGAAGAACTGGTGAATAAAACAGGCAATTAATCCTAAACAACATACATACAATTAAATAGCTCCCTTGGGAGCTATTTTTTTTACATTTAATTAACACGGTAATGGTTTTATAGTATATTTGTTTTTTTAATGCAAACATTGCGATAACACAATGAAAAGAAACTACTTACTAAAGACTTTATTTTTTTTATCATTAATTCTTGCTATTTCTTCCTGCGGATCTGACGATTCCGGGAACTATGAGCAAATCCCTCCTGTGGTTGTTGACAGTATACCTGAGCCATATTCTCCGGTAACTATAGATTTGAGTACCGTGCCGTACGAAAAGCTATCCCAATATAACTTTTTTGAAGGCGCAATGAAAGACCTTAAACCTGTTAGAAAAGTTCTGCCATACGACCTTAACAGCAGCCTATTTACAGATTATGCCCATAAAAAAAGGTTCGTATACATGCCGGAAGTTACAAAGGCTACCTATACCGCAGATAACAAAATTCTGGAATTCCCTACCGGTGCAGTGCTCATAAAAAACTTCTATTATGAAAACGTGATGCCTAATAATTCTACTCGCATTATAGAAACGCGATTAATGATTAGAAAGGCAACCGGATGGATATTTGCCGACTATATATGGAATGATGAGCAAACTGAGGCGTATTACAGCCTTAGTGGTGGTTTTACACAAGTAAAGTGGAAAGAAGGTAGTGTCACAAAGAGCACTAACTACAGGATTCCCCCGGATTATGAGTGTTTTACCTGCCACAAAAAACAGGAGACTGCACTACCTATTGGACCTAAGCCACAAAACCTTAACAAAGATTACGCCTATGCCGATGGTACTGTTAACCAGCTGACCAAATGGGAGCAGGAGGGCTACTTTGATAAAAGTAATGTACCTGCTATAATAAATACTACTACGGACTGGACCGATACTACCAAACCGCTTGAATTAAGAGTGAGATCGTATCTGGATATCAACTGTGCCCACTGCCATAGCGATGGTGCCCATTGCGACTACATGTCTATGCGTTTTGCATTTAGCGAAACCACTATACCATATAACCTGGGTATTTGCGTGCAGCCGGCGATAAATTTGGGTAATTCTTTACCTTCTATAGTAAATAAAAGAAAAGCAGAAAAATCTGTAATGCATTTCAGAATGAATACGGTAAGTGAAGCCCAACGCATGCCAATTTTAGGCAGGACTATCGTTCATACCGAGGCGGTTGCCCTGATAGAAATGTGGATAAATGAAATGGATGCCCCGTGCCAGTAAATACAAACTAATAAACATAATGAATATGAAACTAATCTTTACTCTTTCTTTATTTATATTTGCCAGTTTATCGGTAAAGGCGCAAACGACCTGCGAAAATGCCACTGTGGTAATAGCTGGGATAAATAATGCAGCCTTTTCTCAAGGGAGCCAAAGCCCTGCACAAATGTGCTATAATTCGCAACCTGGAACCAATACGCTTGGAGCATGGTATAAATACACCCCAGATGATAATTATATTGTGACGCTTACCACACTTGTAGCCGATTACCCTGCTCTGGACACTCGCGTAAATATTTATTCAGGAAGTTGCGACAATTTAATATGCGTGGGCGGCGATGATGATGGCGGAGGATCTAATACATCCCTTGTAAATTTTAATGTTACACAAGGCACTACTTACTATTTTGCTTTTGACAACAGATATGACAGTAGTGATTTCGTTTTTAATCTCATTGAAAATGAAATTATTATAGGATTTACACAACAGGCAATAAGTATTACTGAAAGTAATAATTTACCGCGGTGTATAGTAGACATGAATGGCGACTATCTTGACGATATTGTGGATGTGAGCGGAAACACAGTTCACTTACTATTGCAAAATACTGATCGAAGCGGATTTAGCTCTGTAAGCTACACGATTCCTGATGCCGAAAATAGCCCGTCCTGGAGTATAGCCGCCGGTGATTACGATAAAAATGGTTTTAACGACCTTATATACGGCGGCGGCGGCGGTGCGAGCATTATACTGGCAGGCAGCAATGGTACCGGTTTTAGTAATATATTAAATTCGACGGGGCCTCTATTTTCGCAACGTTCTAATTTTGTCGATATAAATAACGATGGTAACCTCGATGCTTTTGTATGCCATGATCTAGGACCAAATATTTATTTTCAGAATGATGGTAATGAAGGATTTACATTTCACGCCGGGGGCTTAGGAGATTTCGTGTCAGGAGGCAATTATGGCTCAATTTGGATTGATTATGATAACGACGGTGACACAGACCTTTTCATTGCAAAATGCCGCGGCGGCGGTGATATGGCTGCTGTAGATGAACTCCACCGCAACAATGGCGACGGTACTTTTACTAATATTGCGCAAGAGGCAGGCCTGGCTGATCTGCATCAATCATGGTCCGCTGCATGGGGAGACTACGACAATGATGGCGATATGGACGTTATGGTAGGCAATAGTTCAGGCGCATGGGGAGAGGCAGACCCTAATAACCCACTGAACCAGCATAAACTAATGAAGAATAACGGCGACGGTACTTTTACGAATATCACTGCAGGCTCCGGTTTCGATACATTCACCACGCCAAACCTCGTTCACGTAGCACATGATTTTGACAATGACGGCTTTACAGATATTTTTTGCGGTGGCAATACCATTATGCATAACAATGGCGATTTGACATTTAGTGCCATTCTTGTAACTGCCGAAACAGGACCTGTAGGCGACCTTAACAATGATGGCTTCCTGGACATTCAAAATGAAAATCATATATACCTTAATATCCCAAATGATAACAACTGGATAAAAATAAACCTTCGGGGCGTAGCCAGCAATGGTAATGGTATTGGCGCCAGAATAGAGCTTCATGGCAGTGGCAATGGTTGGGAAACCCAGATACGTGATGTCAAAAGCGGCGATGGCTTTTACCACATGAGTACGCTTAACACTCATTTCGGTATCGGCAATCTTGAAAACATAGACCGGGTGGTTATAAAATGGCCATCGGGCACGGTAGATGTGATTGAAAATCCTGCTATAAATAGCGCATTACTTGTTGTAGAAGGTTCTCATATAATGGGTTTAAAAGAAGATGTTAATACTTCATTTGCAGTATACCCTAACCCTGCAAAAGAAGTTCTTAATATAAAAAACGTTGAATCTCCTAACAATTGCAGAGCAAGTATTTACAGTATTGATGGTAAACTAATAAAATCATCAGTAATAGAAAATAGCTCTATACCTGTACAGCACCTTGCTAAAGGAACGTATATTATCAAACTCCAGGATAAGGCAGGAAAACAATATTCGGCAAAATTCATTAAAGGATAAACTGGTTTTTCTATATCTAAACAAAATAGCCGTGCATTGCACGGCTATTTTTATATGTATCTGTAACGTAAAACTTATTCCGCTACAGCATCAAGGTCTACTTTGGTCCTGTCGGCAATTTCTCTATACGTACCATTCTTAAGTTTCTCACGAATAGCTTCGTAAGCACTTAAAGTCTCGTCTATATCCTGCATAGTGTGGGCGGCAGTAGGTATCATCCTCAAAAGGATTATACCTTTAGGTATTACCGGGTAGATAACAATAGATAAAAAGATACCATACATTTCCCTAAGGTCGTTAACCATTACCATAGCCTCTGGTACACTGCCCTCAAGATATACCGGAGTTACACATGTATTAGTATCACCTATATTAAATCCTCGCTGCTTAAGTCCGTTTTGCAAAGCATCAACATTCTCCCAAAGCTTATTTTTAAGTTCAGGCGTTGTCTTAAGTAGTTCAAGACGTTTAAGTGCTCCTTTAACTAAAAGCATTGGAAGCGATTTAGCAAACATTTGCGAGCGCAGGTTATATTTTAAGAAGTCTATTATATCCTTATCGGCAGCTATAAACGCTCCTATACTCGCCATCGATTTTGCAAATGTGCTAAAGTACACATCTATTCCATCCTGGCATCCCTGCTCCTCGCCTGCTCCTGCTCCGGTTGCGCCAAGAGTACCAAAACCGTGTGCATCATCTACAAGTAGCCTGAAATTATATTTTTCTTTAAGAGCTACAATTTCCTTTAGTTTTCCCTGCTGGCCCCTCATACCAAAAACACCTTCGGTAATTAGTAATATACCACCACCGGTAGTTTCGGCCATTTTAGTAGCGCGGTCAAGGTTTTTTTCTATACTCTCTATATCATTATGCTTGTATGTAAAGCGTTTGCCCATGTGCAGGCGAACACCATCTATAATACAGGCATGAGAATCCATATCATATACAATAATGTCGTTTTTAGATACAAGTGCATCTATGGTAGATACCATTCCCTGGTAACCAAAGTTTAAAAGGTAAGCCGATTCTTTTTGTACAAAAGCAGCAAGTTCGTTTTCCAGCTTTTCATGCCAGTCTGTGTGTCCACTCATCATCCTGGCACCCATTGGGTACGCAGCACCATATTCGGCAGCCGCTTCGGCATCAACCTTACGCACCTCAGGGTGGTTAGCTAATCCCAGATAATCGTTTATACTCCAGTTAATAACCTCTTTGCCATGAAACATCATGCGGTTAGAAAGCGGGCCTTCAAGTTTAGGGAACACAAAATATCCTTCTGCCTGCGACGCCCATCTGCCTAACGGGCCTTTATTTTTTTGAATCCTTTCAAACAGATCTTTTACCATAATTCCAAGTTATCTTTTTTGTTTAAAAACGCACCAAAAGTAATTATTAAATTGCTACGTTCATAATATTTTTGTGTAAAGGGTGTAACAAATATGTTAGCCGCCAAACTAATACAGAAAGACAGCTAAGACTTACAAACAGCCGGGGATGCTATTTAGCTGTTTTATATTGCACCAATAAAATTTATTTATAGATTTACCCTTTATTAACCAACCTTTAATAACACTGAAATGGATTCTCAAAAAATTGACATGTTCCTGATGATGAACGCCAAATATTTTCATACGAAACATCTAAACTACATTCGCGAAAGACTTACAATTGCAGATGACTCTAAGTGGGCTATGATACAATCTGCCGACCTTAAAGACCCTACAACAAGCCTTATCGTATCGATATTTGCAGGAAGCCTTGGTATCGACCGTTTTATTATAGGCGATGTGGGCCTTGGAGTTGGTAAACTATTAACTTGCGGCGGCCTTGGTATTTGGACAATTGTCGACTGGTTCCTGATATCTGATGCTACAAAAGCGAAGAATATGGAAAAACTGCAAATGTTCTTATAATATAATGAAAAGGAACAGGCTATACTTCGTTTTGTTTTTAGCCTTACTTGCAGGTTACAGCTATGTGCTGTTGGAAATTAATATGAGAGTATTACATCACTCCTTTACACCCTGTATTTTTAAAAACATGACTGGCATAGCCTGCCCCTCCTGCGGGGTTACACGATCTATAGTGTTGCTCACATCAGGCAACCTTACTTCAGCTGTATTAATGAATCCACTTGGACTAATTGTAGCCGCCGCTATGCTTATTATTCCCTTTTGGCTGCTTTATGATGTAGCTTTTAAAAAGGACACTCTTTACTTTGCTTATAAAAGAACTGAACAGGCTCTAAGAATTAAGTGGGTAGCCATTAGCCTCACAATTGTCGTTCTCATGAACTGGACCTGGAACATATATAAAGGATTATGACAAATAGCATCACACCGGAGCTTATTCATTCTGCCGACCTCGAACAGGCATCTAACAGTTATCTTATGGCTATAGTGGCTGTAATCGCGGGGTTACCGTTACCTATTATAAATACTATTGCTTCGATCATATACTATATAGCACACAGGCGATCTTCTTACTTCGTGCGTTGGCATTGCATACAATCGATCCTGGCACAGGCAGTGATGGCGCCATTCAACAGCATTGCGTTCGCCTGGACATTAAATCTTGTCTTCAGCAATGATGAATATTTTGGCCAACAAACACCGGAACATCTTGACAATACTTTATTTTCAGAATTATTTTATTCGGTACCGATATATTATTGGTTGTATATGGCTTTCATTATCGTTCTTAATGTTGCAGAATTTATCACGGTCATTATAACCGCAGCCCAAGTGCGAAAAGGAAAAAATGTGCGCCTGTTTGTATTGGCTAACATTGCCGATTCCCTAACCAGCAAAGAAAATCGCGATCCCTACATACTATGAAACTTGTATTTGCATCTAACAATAAAAACAAGCTGCTTGAAATTAAGCATCAGCTGCCTGACGATATAGAATTACTTAGCCTCGAAGACATTGGATGTCACGAAGATATTGCCGAAACCGCAGACACTATAGAGGGAAATGCTATACTGAAAGCTAACTATGTTACCAACAATTATGGATACGATTGTTTTGCCGATGATACCGGCCTTGAAGTAGAGTCTCTTAATGGGGCGCCGGGAGTATATTCTGCGCGATATGCAGGCGAAGAAAAAAGTGCAGAAGCCAATATAGACAAACTGCTTAATGAGCTGGAAGATAACCCAAATCGCAAGGCTAACTTTAAGACTGTAATTGCTCTAAACATCAACGGTACACAACATTTATTTACAGGAATTGTAGATGGGAACATTACTTTAGAGAGAGTTGGATCGGGCGGTTTTGGGTACGATCCTATATTTATGCCTGTAGGATTAAACGTTACGTTTGCACAGCTTACTCTTGATGAAAAGGCACAGCTTAGCCATCGGGGCAGGGCGGTAAAACAGTTACTGGATTTTATTAAAAGTTAACATATTGATTATCAAATTAGTTTATTAAAATAAAACTGTCGGTACTGTTAGCATATATCGCTAATAAACAGTACCTTTGCAGCTATTTTAAAATTATATATGAATAAATTTGAACAATTAGGATTGAATGAATCGCTTCTGAAGGCGATAAACGATCTAGGATTTGAAAATCCGTCAGAAGTACAGGAAAAAGCGATTCCCCTATTATTGGAAAAAGATACAGATATTGTGGCTCTTGCACAAACTGGTACAGGGAAAACCGCTGCATTTGGTTTTCCGCTTATCCAGAAAATTGATCCGGATAACAAAAATACACAGGCGCTTATACTTTCACCAACACGTGAACTTTGCCTGCAGATTACCAATGAAATTAAACTTTACTCTAAATACATAAAAGGCATCAATACTGTTGCTGTTTATGGAGGTGCGAGTATTACAGAACAGGCAAGAGAAATTAAAAGGGGCGCACAAATTATTGTCGCTACTCCGGGCCGTATGCAGGACATGATAAACCGTGGCCTTGTAAACATCTCTAAAATTGACTTTTGTATTCTTGATGAGGCAGATGAAATGCTTAACATGGGCTTTTATGATGATATCGTAAATATCCTGTCTACATCGCCGGAAGATAAAAGCACTTGGTTATTCTCGGCTACTATGCCACAGGAGGTTGCCCGTATTGCTAAAGAATTTATGCGCAAGCCGTTAGAGATAACTGTAGGCCATAAAAATTCAGGTTCATCTACGGTATCGCACGAATTTTACCTTGTAAATGCACGCGATCGTTATGAGGCTTTAAAACGCCACGCAGATGCTAACCCGGATATTTTCTCGGTTGTATTTTGCCGTACTAAGAGAGACACACAGGCTGTTGCCGAAAAACTTATTGAAGACGGATATAACGCTGCAGCACTTCACGGTGACCTTTCTCAGGCGCAACGTGACTCTGTAATGAAATCGTTCCGTGGCAGGGCTATCCAGATGCTTGTTGCAACAGACGTTGCTGCAAGGGGTATAGACGTAGATAACATTACGCACGTAGTTAACTACCAGCTGCCCGATGAGATAGAAACTTACAATCACCGTTCAGGACGTACAGGCCGCGCAGGTAAACTGGGTACCTCTATCGTGATCATCACTAAAAGCGAGATTCGTAAAATTGCAGCTATTGAAAGGATTATCCAACAAAAGTTTACAGAGAAATCTATTCCATCAGGAATGGAAATCTGCGAAATTCAGTTGTTCCACTTAGCTAATAAAATAAAAGACGTAGAAGTAGACCACGAGATAGACTCTTACCTTCCTGCCATATATGAAGTAATGAAAGATCTTACTAAAGAAGAGCTTATCAAGAAAATGGTATCGGTAGAGTTTAACAGGTTTATTAGCTACTACAAGAAAAACAGGGATCTGTCTGCACAATCAGCCGGCGAAAGGCGCGAAAGCACACCACGCAGTGGCGATGGCGGCAATGATGGCGCTACCCGTTACTTTGTTAACATAGGTTCCCGAGACAACTTCGACTGGATGAGTCTTAAAGATTTCCTTCGTGACACATTAGGCCTTGGTCGTGACGATGTGTTTAAAGTGGATGTAAAAGAAGGTTTCTCTTTCTTTAATACTGATGCAGAGCATACAAATACTGTTCTTGAAACGCTTAACAGCATGCATTATGAAGGTCGACGTATAAACGTTGAGGTTTCTAAGAACGAAGGCGGCGGCGGTGGCGGCCGCAGGGACCATAATGGCCGTAGCAGCGGTGGAAGCCGTGGTAACAGCTTTGGTGGCCGGAGCGAATCTTTTGGGCCACGCGCTCCAAGAGGTGAAGGTGCAGGTGCCCCAAGAAGAGAAAGCTCTTCGGGAAGCAGGCCTCCAAGAAGGACAGATTCTGCTCCTTCAAGGGATAAAAGGCCCCGCAGAAGCTAATTAGAAATAATTTCTTATAGAATGTATACTAACTACAAAATATCGCGTTTGTTTATTACTTTTACAGCACATAGACAAATAATGAGATATTTTGTAGTTTTTTTATTTTTAATACTTTCCGTTTCTGTCAATTCACAAACCAGGGAGGCGCAAAAACAGGAGTCGGTATCAGGTACTATTGTTTCAGATATTACATTGCTGCCGGTACCGGGGGTAAGTATCATTAATATAAACAAAGTAAAAGGCACTACCACAGATGGTAAAGGAAATTTTACTATTGAGGCGAATGCTAATGATACTCTACATGTATCTTTTATTGGCTACCAGTCTATTAAAGTTCGTGTAACTAACGACTGGATTAACAATGCCACAAACACCAAGATACCCTTAACCGAACGCTCCTACACGCTCGAAGAAGTTATTATAAACAAATACAGCCTTACAGGTTATTTACAGGTAGACTCTAAACTTGCTCCTGTAAGAGAGAACTACCGTTACAATATATCCGGTTTGTATCAGGGCTATGAGGGTGGAGAGAACTCCCCCAACGCTTTTAAGAAGATTGTTAGCTCCGTATTTAATCCCGCCGACCTTTTGCACAACTTATTTGGCAAAAAGCCCACAGAAATGCGAAGGCTCAGGGACATGAAGAAGGACGACACTGTTCGTAACGCGCTTGCAAATAAATTTGACCGCGAAACGCTTGCTGCATTATTAGGTATCAGTAAAGATGAAATAGCTGATATACTGGAACGCTGCAATTATTCTGAACAGTTTATAACCACTGCAAACGACCTCCAAATTATGGATGCCATAAGCGGCTGTTATGAAGAGTATAAGGCGATTAATAAAAGCTAAATATCCTGTTCGAGATATTTCCTCGTAATAAAATCGATATCCTTTATCGTTTTTTGCGTCCAGTCTATACGTTTCACCAACATTTCCTCTTCTGATAATTTCCACTCGATGTCGGATTTTCGCAACCTGTTCGTAAGGTCCTGCACAATTATTGCAGCCGAAGAAGATACATTTATACTTTCTGTAAAACCAACCATCGGGATTTTTAAAAACCCATCCGCCTGTTTTAATACCTCCTCGCTTAATCCAAGCCTCTCTGTCCCAAAAAATAAGGCACACGGTTGCGAGATATCAAAATCCTCAAGGAGCGATGAGTCATCATGAGGAGAGGTTGCAATGATGCGATAGCCCTTAGCTTTTAGTCGGTCTATGCAATCCTGCGTGCTTCCGTAACGTGTAACGTCTACCCACTTTTGTGCACCCATTGCAATCTCCTTATCTATCGTCTTGCCATATTTTGCTTCGATAACATTTAATTCCTGGAGCCCAAAAATTTCGCACGTACGTAACACAGCACTGGTGTTATGCAATTGAAAGATGTCTTCTATAGCAACTGTAAAATGCCTGGTACGGTCCTTAAGCACCCTTATAAATTTGTCTCGACGTTCCAGAGTTATAAAGTCTTCTATGTATTCGAGGTAAGCCGTGTCCGATGTATTTTTCATTATGCATTTAATGTTAAAATCTTTTTTAGTATATTCGGGGGTACCAAACCTTAGTTATGACACAGGAAGAATTACTCGAACAAATTTACAAAAAAGACGGCAAAGCATTTACAGCCTTATATGACATGTATTCTAAAAGCCTTTACGGGGTAATATTTAATCTTTTAAAAGATAAAGAGGAGAGCGAAGATGTGTTGCAGGACGTATTTGTAAAGATCTGGAAAAACATAGATAGTTATAACGAAGGTAAAGGCCGCTTTTTTACCTGGATATTAAATATAGCCCGAAACTCCTCTATAGACAGGCTGAGATCTAAGGGTCACAACAACAGCAAGAAAAACCTTTCTGCTGATAATTTCGTACATATTCTTGATTACAACACAAGCGCTACCAATAAGATAGACGCCATAGGCATTAGGGAATTTATTAATAAACTTAAGCCTAAATGCATTCGCCTTATTGATTTGCTGTTCTTTAAAGGGTACACTCAACAGGAAGCTTCGGACGAGCTTGAAATACCGTTAGGTACTGTAAAAACACAAAACAGGAATTGCATAGGTGAATTAAGAACTATACTACAAGAATAATGGATACAGCAGAATACATATCATCCGGTACGCTCGAGTTTTACGTGTACGGGCTATTAACCGAACAGGAAAATATCGAAGTCAACAAACAGGCTCAGGAACATGAAAGTGTACGAGCCGAAATACTGTCTATAGAAAAGGCAGTTATAAATCTCTCTCATAGCGTATCTCCACACCTCTCGGCAGAGAATTATGAAAAGATAAGACAGAAGCTTATACTTAAGCATGCTGGGACAGGAGTTGTACATATGGAAACCAAAAGGGGCATGAACCCTTACATTGGGTGGGCAGCCGCAGTCATACTTATGTTCGGCCTTGCCATACAGTATTACAAGTACAACGAAGTTACCAAAGAGGTTGAGGCTGTTAACGTACAAAAATCTAAGTTTGAGCAATTGCTTGCCAGCGCTGAAAGGAAAAATACTGAAACAGAAAAAGCACTTAACCTTGTGCGCGATAATGCTACCACTACGGTAAACCTTGCAGGGCAGGAAGCTGCACCGGCAGCTTATGCCAAAGTGTACATTAATAAGAACAGGAACGAAATCTACGTAGACGTTTCCGGACTGCCGGAAGCACCAGCAGGTAAAGTATACCAGGTGTGGGCGCTTAAGTTAGACCCTTTAACGCCAACAAGCATTGGTGTGATAGACGATGCAAAAATACAGAATGGTATATTTAAAGTTGAAAATAACGCGACTGCACAAGCCTTTGGTATTACGCTTGAGCCGGCCGGTGGTAGCCCTACTCCTACTTTAGAACAGCTATACACATTAGGGAAAGTGTAACCTATGGTGCATACTTATAAAAAACGGAAGCTCAAAAGGCTTCCGTTTTCTTTATGCTTTAATTGCCAAATTTGCGCAATTTTATTTTTACAATAACATTTACAGCGCTAGCCTCTAAATTATTTTCATCCGCGTTCTATATTAAAAACTTTTTTAAATTTGGGTTATGAAGAAACTGGTTATACTATCGGGCGCCGGAATTAGTGCCGAAAGTGGCGTTGCAACCTTTCGCGATGCAGGCGGACTTTGGGAAGGCTATAATGTTATGGACGTGGCTTCGCCGGAAGGCTGGCGTAAAAATCCGGCTTTAGTACTCGACTTTTACAATAAACGACGCCGGCAACTCTTTGAGGTGGAGCCTAACAGAGCCCATTTTATTGCTGCTGAACTGGAACAGGATTTTGATGTAACTATAGTAACGCAAAACGTAGACGACCTTCATGAACGTGCCGGAAGTACAAATGTGATTCACCTGCACGGCGAATTGCTGAAAGCCCGTAGCGTTTATAATGAAAATGATATCATTGACCATCGCGGTGACATCAACCTGGGAGACGTGCATACCGATGGGCATCAGCTGCGCCCTCACATAGTATGGTTTGGCGAGGCGGTACCTGCTATAGAACAGGCAGCGGAGGTTGTTGAACAAGCCGATTACATTATCGTAATTGGAACATCAATGCAGGTTTACCCGGCAGCAGGCCTTATCGACTTTGCTAAACGAACCTCTCCTGTTTTCTACATAGACCCTAAACCTGCAAGTATTTCTAATTTGAGAAATCCGTTGGAAGTTGTACCAATGCTGGCAAGTGAGGGTATGAAAGTCGTGGCGGGGAAACTAAGGAAGCATAAACTCATATAATGAAAATTAAATATTTACCTGAGAATATGACATGTATAAAAGCTATTTTGATTGTATTCTTTTTGACTGTTTCAAACCATCTTTCAGCTCAAAACAGTAACATCCAAAAACTGATCTCAAGTTTTAAGCAACCTTCTTTTTATGAAGAGATACATCCTTCTAAACTCGCTCTTGAAAATTGTCAGAAAGAAATCATACCAGAGCTTATAAAAATGCTGAAAGATACATCATTTGTTAAACTTACAAATACTGCAGACTTAATTTATCCAGGCGCGACAGAGTTTTATGGCCACGGACACTACATACCTTATGACATTGACTGGATATATGTGAGAGCCGGTTGGCTGTTAGAAAATCTTACTTTTCAGGATTTCGGATATACAACTACTGGCGTAGATGATGAATACCTTTTTGAATTGATGAAAGAAAACTACGAAACTTACATGAAAAAAGGAAGTTACGAACTTGAGTGGAAAAACAGAACGCCAAGAGAAAAGAGAAATTCTCTACGTTCATTACAGGCGAAAGCGGTGGAGAAATGGTGGAAGGACAATAAAAAGACATGGAAAGGCTCGATGCGATTAAAACTGCACTCTCTTCAGGCAATAAAAAAAGGGTGTCAGATGCTGTACAGTTTTTACGTTATGGTGAAACAAAGTGCGATGGCCTTAACAAGGAAGTATTTCGTACTGTTATAAAACCGCTGGCGATGAATTTAAAAGGAAGCAGCAGTAGAGAATCAATAAGGGAGAATTTATTCATGATAGAAAGTGAGGATTTGGACTACTGGACAACTAAAACTTCTAAGTTGAAACAGTCTAATCGATAGTTTGGATTTGCTGCACAACATTAGTCGCTTTCATACACCTACAATATATAAGTTCAAATTTTATTAATCAGCATAAAACCTTATATTTGCGTGCATAGGATTTTTTTACTAAACTCAACTATGCAACACTTATCTGAACTGAATGCCATATCGCCCATAGACGGCAGGTACAGGAACAAAACCGCGCCTTTAGCTTTATATTTCTCTGAAGAAGCCCTTATAAAGTATCGCGTCCTTGTAGAAATCGAATACTTTATAGCACTTTGCGAACTTCCGTTACCACAACTTACCAACGTATCTAAAAACAGCTACGAACCACTTCGCGACATCTATAGAAATTTTAGTACCGATGATGCGCTTCAGATTAAAGAGATAGAAAAAACTACTAACCACGACGTTAAAGCAGTAGAATATTTTATAAAAACTGCTTTTGATAATCTTGGGTTAGATGCTTTTAAAGAATTTATACATTTTGGGTTAACATCTCAGGACATCAACAATACAGCAATACCACTTTCTACAAAAGAGGCTTTTGAGAAAGTATATATGCCATCGTTTATATCGGTCATCTCTAAACTTAAAGAGCTTAGCACCGATTGGATGGACATCCCTATGTTGGCACGTACCCATGGACAGCCGGCGTCGCCTACACGTTTAGGAAAAGAAATTGCAGTCTTTACAGAGCGTTTGGAAGAGCAGCTTCGCTACCTTAACAATGTGCCTTTTGCTGCTAAATTTGGTGGGGCTACGGGTAATTTTAATGCACATTTTGTTGCGTATCCTAAAAATGACTGGAGGCAGTTTGGGAATGACTTTGTAGAAGGCACTTTAGGTTTAAAACACTCTTTCCCTACTACACAAATTGAACATTACGATCATTTTGCTGCCTTTTTTGATGTGCTTAAACGCATTAACAATATCCTTATAGACCTTGACCGCGACATCTGGACGTATGTGTCTATGGATTACTTTAAACAAAAGATTAAGGCAGGTGAAATAGGATCATCGGCAATGCCTCATAAGGTAAACCCTATAGATTTTGAAAACTCTGAAGGTAATTTGGGTATTGCCAATGCACTGTTTGAGCACTTATCAGCTAAACTGCCTATCTCAAGGCTACAGCGTGACCTTACCGACAGTACGGTATTGCGAAACATCGGTGTTCCAATTGGTCATACCATCATAGCTTTCGAAGCTACCCTGAAAGGGTTGAACAAACTACTTCTTAACGAACAAAAGTTTGCTGAAGACCTTGAAAAGAACTGGGCGGTAGTTGCAGAGGCTATTCAGACAATACTTCGTCGCGAAGCATATCCTAGTCCCTACGAGGCCTTAAAAGATTTAACGCGTACTAATACGGTAATTAACAAAGAATCCATGCACGCTTTTATAAATGGCCTTAATGTAGATGATAAAGTAAGGAATGAGCTACTACAAATAACACCGGCAAACTACCTGGGTATTATGCCATAAAAATGTTAAATCCGGTTTAATTTATATCTCAGGATGCATTATAGCTTATTTTTGAAAAAAGCGCTATTGTGCATTGCAATACATTAAACAGGACACAACATGCCTTACAAAATTCTAATACTTTTTGCCCATCCGCTATTTGAAGAATCAAATGCAAATAAAGTGATGGTAGATAATATTCCGGACTCTCCTAATATAACGTTTCACGACTTATACCAGGAGTATCCGGATTTTGACATTGATATAAAAAGGGAACAGGAATTATTAGTACTTCACGACATTGTAGTTTGGCACCATCCTATGTACTGGTATAGCTGCCCGCCATTGCTAAAACAATGGATAGACCTTGTTCTTGAACATGGCTGGGCATATGGCCGCCAGGGTACAGCTTTGAAGGGAAAGTTGCTGCTACAGGCCCTGAGCACCGGAGGGAAACAGGAGAACTATTGCGCTACAGGAGCAGACCGATTTACAATACCCCAACTAATGGAGCCGTTTTGCCAAACGGCGAAAGTGTGTAACATGAACTACCTACCGCCGTTTGTAGTGCACGGTACCCACTCTATGGATGAGGATGGTTATAGACAAAATGGTGAATTATATGGACAAATGCTTCACTATCTCGAAAATCGTGAGGTTGAGCTTTCTGAAATGTCCAACTATAAATATTTCAACGATTATATTGCAACCAAAATGACATAGCCATGGAAGATAGTTTATTATTTCAGGCAATTATATACCTGCTTGCGGCCGTAATTTGTGTGCCTATAGCAAAAAAATTGGGGCTTAGTTCTATATTAGGATACTTGTTTGCCGGTATAATAATCGGTCCGCACGTATTAGGGTTAATCGGTCAGGAGGGTCAGGATATTATGCACTTCGCCGAGTTCGGCGTGGTAATGATGCTTTTTCTTATAGGTCTCGAGCTCGATCCTTACAAATTCTGGCGGATGCGGCGGGTAATTGTTGGCATGGGTATGCTGCAATTATTGGGTACCGTTGCAGTACTATTTATAGCGTGCTCTATCGTTCTACGATGGGAATGGCAGGTAACACTTGTAATTTCCCTGGCACTAACACTATCGTCTACTGCTATAGTTATGCAAACCATCAAAGAGAAAGGCCTAACCAAAACATCTATGGGCAGGTCCTCTTTTGCAGTGTTATTGTTTCAGGACATTGCTGTCATCCCCATCCTTGCCATACTTCCTCTTTTAGCCGACGGAAGTATTAACAATAAAGATATTAGCGAATCGATCATATCACACATGCCAGCATGGGTTCAAACTCCAATTGTTTTTGGTACAATAGGAATTGTTTATTTGGGAGGTAAATACCTAATAATACCATTGCTTCATATTGTTGCAAAAACCCGCTTGCAGGAATTATTTACGGCGTCGGCATTATTGTTGGTGATGGGGGTCTCATTTATGATGCAACTAGTAGGGTTAAGCCCGGCACTAGGAGCCTTTATTGCAGGAATGGTATTAGCAAATAGCGAATTCAGGCACGAATTAGAAGGAGATATCGCACCGTTCAAAGGATTGCTGTTGGGTCTCTTCTTCATTGGCGTAGGAGCTTCTATTAACTTTACCCTTATCCTGGCTGACCCTGCATTTATAATCATCTTCAGCACCATATTTAATTCAATTAAATTCTTTGTCTTGCTTGCAGTAGGAAGGATTTATAAGAAGAGTTCCGATCAAAATTTATTATTCTCTTTCGCGCTTAGCCAAGCAGGAGAATTTGGTTTCGTTATATTAGGGTTTGCAGTTCAGCTAAACCTGATACCTTCGGTATTATCCAGTCAGATGATGGCCGTAATTGCTATAAGCATGGTGGGTACGCCGTTTTTACTATTAATAAACGAAAAGTGGATAGACCCTTTTTTCGGAGTTAAAGAGCGCCAGTCAAAGAAGAAATACGATACGATTGACGAAGAACAAAATGATGTGGTAATTGCAGGATTTGGAAACTTCGGAAGCACCATAGGCCGTTTGCTAAAAGCTAACGGTATACCGGCGACGGTGCTTGATATGGACTCCGACAGAGTAGATTCACTACGCAAAATGGGATTTAAGGTATATTATGGTGATGCGCTTCGCCTCGAACTATTGAAAGCGGCCGGCTGCGAACATGCAAAAGTTTTTATTGCTGCAATAGATAATCCTCAGGCAAATTTAAAAGTGGTTGAAATGGTAAAGAAACACTACCCGCACCTAAAAATATTTGCTCGCGCACGCAACCGAAATAACGCATTTGAACTGGTAGATATTGGCGTGAAAGATTTCTATCGCGAAAACTTATACAGTGCTGTTCATCTTGGAGTAGATGCCTTGGTAGAAATGGGTCAGCGACGGTATACCGCAACGCGGCAAGGTCAGCGATTTATTAGGTATGATGAGGAGGCAACGTTAAGATTAGCTGAGAAACGTCACGATAAAAAAGCACTGCTCATGAGCACTATGGAAGAGATTGAAATTCAGGAACAGCTTATCAGGGAGGATCTTTATGCACAACTAAGTGCTAATGACCACGCTTGGGAAAGCGCAGATCTTAAAAAGGAGCAGGAAGAAAGATTATAGCATCGAAGGAATAATAAAAAAGCCCATATTCATCATATGGGCTTTTTTATAGTATAGGGTAGCTATTGATTAGCTTTTGCGTGATCGGCAAGAAATTGTGCAAGGCCAAGATCTGTTAGTGGGTGCTTAAGCAATCCAGCTATTGCAGATAATGGGCCGGTAATAACATCGGCACCAATTTTAGCACAATTTATAATATGCATAGGGTGGCGTACCGATGCAGCAAGTATTTCAGTTTCATACCCGTAATTATCGTAGATAAGGCGAATATCCTCTATAAGTTGTAGCCCATCTGTTGAGATATCGTCAAGACGCCCTATAAATGGAGAAACATAGGAAGCGCCGGCTTTTGCGGCCAGTAGTGCCTGACCTGCAGAAAACACTAGAGTTACATTCGTCTTAATACCTTTCTCAGAAAAATATCTCGCTGCCTTAACTCCTTCTTTAGTCATAGGTAGTTTTACTACGATACGCTCATGTAATTCGGCAAGCTCCTCGCCTTCGTTTATCATTCCGTCATAGTCTGTAGCGATTACTTCTGCACTAACGTCACCATCACTAATATTACATATATCCACATAATGTTTAAGAACGTTATCCTTCCCACTAATTCCCTCTTTAGCCATAAGTGAAGGATTGGTTGTAACGCCATCAAGTATTCCCATTTCCTGGGCTTCCTTTATTTGGGCAAGATTTGCCGTGTCAATAAAAAATTTCATCTATTTATTAATTTGTTGTGTTGAAGATATCAGCAAAACTACAATTTATAATGATTCATTAGCATTTTTTCATACATTTTATCCGGGAGGATCCTCTTCAGTACTATAGAAAACTTCTGCATAAACATGCCAACTTTATAATGAACATTAGGATTTGGAGTTTTTATAATACTGTATACTGCCTCCGCCATTTCTAAAGGATTACTGCCAGCATCTACGTGATTATTCATCAGTTCTAATGTTCTACCATATGGAGCTTCGTAGGCAGACCCACTTCGTAGCGGCGCATGATAGCGTCCAGAAGCGATATTAGTTGCAAAATCACCCGGAGCCACACTTGTAATGTTGATACCAAAGTTTTTCACCTCCATGCGCAATGCCTCTGTGATGAGCTCTAGCGCGCCTTTCGATGCTGAATAAACACTTCTATAAGGTAGACCCATATAGCCGGCGATAGAGGTAACGTTAATTATTAAACCACTTTTTTGAAGCCTCATCTGCGGTAAAACCGCTTTCATCACTGCTATAGGTCCAAACAGATTAGTTTCGAAGTTATTTTTTATTTCTTCATCAGGTATTTCCTCAAGAGGGCCGGTAATACCTACACCGGCATTATTTATCAGAATATCTATTGCACCAGCTTCGTTTATAACTTGTTGTATGGCAAGCTGTATACTTGCATGATCGCGCACGTCGAGTTCAACTAATGGAAATACAGAATCTGTTAATTCCTTTGGGTTGCGGCTCGTACCATATACCGTATATCCTTTTTCGTGGAGGAATATACCAATTGACTTCCCGATTCCTGACGAACCGCCTGTTATAAAAACTACTTTACTCATTATTGCTTAACTTAAATGCGAATGTACAGAAGTTTATCTATTTAAAAAAGTCATAAAAAGGCACATTCATTACATACAACAACAAAAAACCCTTATCCGGTTGGATAAGGGTTTTAAAAAGAAAGGCGATGACATACTCTCCCACAAACTGCAGTACCATCTGCGCAGGCGGGCTTAACTACTCTGTTCGGGATGGGAAGAGGTGAGCCCCGCCGCAATAATCACCT
>Ga0265798_10000156_pt1 | contig 129837 bp, 118 predicted proteins | sample P3T30metagenome_FD_192430 | JGI IMG/M metagenome (GOLD analysis project Ga0265798, IMG submission 192430) | Plant litter microbial communities from East Loma Ridge, Irvine, California - P3 T30 | ecosystem: Environmental > Terrestrial > Plant litter > Unclassified | place: USA: California...
AGACCACCTTGGCAGACTATTTCCATAACAACAACATGCTGAGATGTGTTATCTGCCTTGCAAACAGGATCTACCTCTCCACCATTATGCTCATGGGCACTGCACCATGTGTAATAATCAGAAATCTGCATGGTACAATTTTCTACCGACATCATCGATGAAAAAACTCCTTCTAGCGGTGTAACGGAAGATTTCCCGCTTACCGGTACTTTTCCTCCGTTTAAGATGATATTTTTTTCTGCTTCGCTAAAATTATAAGTCACAAGATACGCTTTGTAACCTCCATCGGGTAAAGGCGTAAATACCAGATTCTCTACAGGGGCATCAGGAAGCGGATTACTTCTCTGAATGCTGAATGTATAGGTGTGATAATTGGGGCCGTTTTCCATATAGATCACATCATCTGTATTGACTGAGATGCTGTCTCCAAAGTTCACGGTTTTACCCTGTACATTCTTTTTAGCAAAAGCTTTGAATTCATCTTTAGCTTTGCTGAGTTCAGCAGTAAGCTTTGCTTTGTGCTTGGCTTCGTTTAAAGAGATTTTTTTGGAGGTCAGCTGAAATGCGCTCGTGTTGTGGTAAGTTTCCTGTTCGGGGAGAATATCCTGTCGACAGGAGTTGAGAGTGAGAACGACGATCATCATCAGGCAAAGCCTGAGAAATAAATTTTTCTTCATTAGGTGTGTTAATTTTTAGTTGTTAAATATATAAATAATTCACCATACAAAAGTGAAAAATTTATTTTGTGAGGCAAAACCTGTTTTTGCATAGTTTACCCTATTATCGGGTAATATTGTAAGCGAAAATTATTTTATATTTGTTTATAAAATAAATTGATATGACCAACAACGTTGCAGAAAAAATAAAAAGACTGAGAAAATCTAAAGGCTTTTCTCAGGATGATATGGCAGAAAAAATGCATATTTCGCAATCTGCATACGCAAGAATAGAAACAGGGGAAAGCCATTCTTGGGCTGCCCATATCGAAAAGCTAAGTGAGATCTTAGAAGTAAAGCCTGAAGATTTTTTAACTGATGAAACAAATAATTTAGAACAGGAAAACACAGATCAAAAAGGAGGAATGGCTTTTCAATTCGTAGGTACTATTAATACGATAAATAATCTTTCTGAAAAGCTTATTGAACAATACGAAGAACGTATTTTAGAATTAAAAGAACAGGTAGAATACTGGAAAAATAAATCGGAAGGCAGCAAGTAGCTTTCCACCTTTCCGGAAAGCTTCCTGTACCCTCGCAACAGACTTTCCGGAAGCAGGGAAAGGTTGTCGCACCCCTGCAACAAGCCTTCCGGTAACCGGGAAACCCTGTTGCAACCCTGCGACAAGTTTTCCGGAAAATAAGACAAAACAAAACATTTAAAAATATGAACGCAATTGAATTAAAATTACTTCGTAATGCAGAATATTTGCAATACGTAAAAGACTACTTAGGAATTATCAACCTGAACACTCCGGATCAGTTAGGGATTGAAGCAAAACTCACAGCCCTTACAACCAAAACAACAGAGCTTGAAGCACTCTACAAAAAAGCATTGGCAAGTGACAAAACACAGGAACTTCTACTACTGGATGAAAGGAGAGATGATGCAGTAAACGGAATTTACTATTTCCTTCTCAGCTACACGTATCATTTTGAAGCTAACAAACAACAGAAAGCTCAGCTTCTTCTTACCAACATGGAGCTATACGGCAGTGGTATTCCGCGTCTCAACTATCAGGCAGAAACTGCTACTCTCAATAATCTTCTCCGCGATTGGGAAAACAAACCTGAGCTTACAGATGCCATCACCTCATTTACTCTTAACTCCTGGGTGAACGAATTGAAGACAGCCAATGAAGAGTTTAATACCAAATACCTATCCCGTACACAGGAATATGGCGATGCCAGTCCCGAAACCATTAAAACAAAAAGAGATGAAACCAATACTGCCTATTATGCACTGAGAGACAGAATAGATGCGCTTCACTTATTGGTAGAAACACCGCCGTCACCTTACGCTACCGTAATCAATCAGCTGAATGCATTGACCGACCAGTACAATAAGCTGCTTGTGAACAGAACGGATAGTTCGTCTACAGGGAATCTGGAAACTCCGACTGTTTAAATAAAAACCACCAATTTTGGTGGTTTTATGTTTTTAAACTTTCGTATTCTTGGATTCTATCTGTCCCTTCGAGTAAATTTTGAAGAAATCGTATCGAGAAGTTTTTGAATCACAATACGTCTTTGTTCACGGGTTCTCGATACATTTTTCTCAAATTCATTACGAAAAACACTAGAACTGACGTTGGGAAACTTTCATACAAATTTAGATAAAAACAAAAACTGCCCGCATCAATGATACGGGCAGTTTTAATATATATAACTGATATTATTTCAATTTCTTCTTCACAGCAACTTCTTCGTATACTTCAAGAATGTCGTACTGCTCAATATCGTTGTAACCTTTCAGGTTCAATCCGCATTCGTAGCCTTTTGTAACTTCTCTTACATCGTCTTTGAATCGTTTTAAACTTTCAAGCTCACCGTCGAATTTCACAATACCGTCTCTCAGTAATCTTACTTTCGACTGTCTTGTTACTTTTCCGGTAAGAACCATACAACCTGCAATAGTACCGATCTTAGAAATCTTGAAGACTTCACGGATCTCTACGTTACCGATGACCTGCTCCTGAATCTCCGGAGAAAGCATTCCCTCCATCGCTTCTTTTACCTCATCGATTGCTTTATAAATAATAGAATAGGTTCTGATCTCGATTTCTTCACGATCCGCAAGTTCTTTTGCGTTAGCACCTGCTCTTACGTTGAAACCGATGATAATCGCATCGGACGCTGCAGCTAGGTTGATATCAGATTCAGTGATCTGTCCTACACCTGAGTGAAGAATGTTGACACTGATCTCTTCTGTAGATAATCTCTGCAATTGATCAGAAAGTGCTTCTACTGAACCATCCACGTCACCTTTCAAGATAATATTCAATTCTTTGAATTCTCCTAAAGCGATACGTCTACCCAATTCTTCAAGGGTCGTATGTTTCTTGGTTCTGATAGAAAGTTCTCTCTGTAACTGCTCTCTCTTGTTAGCGATTGCTTTACCTTCACTTTCGTCAGCATACACTCTGAATTTATCACCAGCCGTTGGCGCTCCGTCAAGACCTAAGATCGTTGCCGGAATAGATGGACCTGCTTCTTCAAGGTTTTTCCCTCTTTCATCAAGCAAAGCTTTTACTTTACCGTGGTTTTTACCAGCTACAACGTAGTCTCCAACTTTTAAAGTTCCGGTCTGTACCAACATCGTTGCTACGTAACCTCTACCTTTATCTAATGAAGCTTCAATCACAACACCTTGTGCGGCACGGTTAGGATTTGCTTTTAATTCAAGCATTTCTGCCTGAAGCAATACTTTCTCTAAAAGGACATCCATATTGTTACCCATCTTAGCAGAAATTTCCTGCGCCTGTACATTTCCACCCCATTCTTCAACAAGAATATTCATTCCTGAAAGTTGCTGACGGATGTTGTCAGGGTTTGCATTTGGCTTATCTACCTTGTTGATTGCAATAATCATTGGTACACCTGCAGCCTGTGCGTGAGAGATTGCTTCTTTTGTTTGAGGCATTACATCATCATCGGCAGCGATTACGATAATCGCAATATCGGTAACCTGCGCACCTCTTGCTCTCATTGCGGTAAAGGCTTCGTGACCCGGTGTATCTAAGAATGTAATTCTCTGACCATTTTCCAGTTTCACATTGTATGCACCGATGTGCTGGGTAATTCCACCAGATTCACCAGCGATAACATTGGTTTTTCTTACGTAATCCAATAATGAGGTTTTACCGTGGTCTACGTGCCCCATTACCGTTACAATCGGAGCTCTTGAAACAAGGCTTTCTTCTGTATCGATATCTTCTTCAGAATCTGCTTCTTCAAGATCAGCATCTGAGAATTCAATTTTAAATCCGAATTCGTCAGCTACCAATAGTAAAGTATCAGCTTCCAATCTTTGGTTCATGGTAACCATTACCCCAAGAGAGAAACAAGCAGAAATTACTTCAGTTGCACTTACATCCATCAAACTTGCCAGTTCCCCAACAGTGATAAATTCAGTAACTTTTAGTGAAGTATCTCTAGCATCGGCTTCCTGCTGAAGATTATCTTGTTCTCTACGGTAAGATCTTTTATCTTTTCTGTGTTTAGCAGATTTAGATTTACCCCCTTTGTTGGTTAGTTTTTCAAGAGTTTCCTTGATTTGGTTTTTAACTTGCTCGTCGGTTAATTCAACAGGCATTGTTCTTTGACCCGGTCTGTTGTTGTTTCCAAAACGGTTTCCGCCACCTTGTCCACCTGGACGGTTTGGTCCACCTTGCCCTGGAGGTCTGTTTCCACCCGGACCACCTGGACGGTTTTGCCCACCTTGTCCCGGAGGTCTGTTCCCTTGAGGACCACCTTGTCCCGGAGGACGGTTTCCACCTGGGCCGTTCTGACCTTGAGGACGGTTTTGTCCACCCTGATTATTTCCACCTTGTTGGTTGTTCCCAGTATTCTGGTTTGAACCACCCGGCTTTTCAATTCTTTTTCTTTTTTTCTTGGCAGCATTTGGCTTAGGCGCAAACTGCGTCAAGTCAATTTTCTCGCCAACAATTTTTGGCCCATCCAATTTTTGATAAACCGTTTCAATCTTCTGAGATTCCTGAGGTTCTTCTGCTGCAGGAGCTGGTTTTTTCTCTTCCACTTTCTCAATTGGTTTTTCAACCGGTTTAGGTGTTTCTTTTACAGGTTCAGCCGCTCTTGGTTCAGCTTTTACCTCTTCCACTTTAGGTTTATCTTTTTTGGCAGGTCTGTTTCTATTTCCCTCAATCTGAGACAAATCAATTTTGTCCAACACTTTAAACTCCTGCTTTTCAGGTGTTGGTTTAGTTTCAGAAACCACTTTTGGCTCTTCCTTCACTGGCTCTTTCACTTCTTCCACGACCTCTTTTTTCTCCTCAACAGGAGCTGGTGCAGGTGCCGGAGGAGGAGTTACTTCCACAGCTTCAGGTTTTTTAGGTTCTAAATCAATTTTACCTAAAATTCTGGTTTCTGGTTTATTAGCTTTAGCTCTTATTACTTCAGGGGTTTTATATTCTTCAATTTCCAGTTTTTCTTCCGGAACTTTAGAAATAACCACCTCATGGGAAGCTTTACGCTGCTCGCCGTCTTTGGCAAACTCAGCTTCCAATGCAGAATATGCCGCCTCATCTAATTGAGCGTTAGGATTGCTTTCAACAACGATATCTTTAGACTGTAAAAATTCTACCATTCTCGACATCGATATATTGAATTCCTTAACCGCTTTATTTAATCTTATTTTTGGCATCTATATTATTTACTGTTTTTTTTAATTCTTAAAAATTAAAGTATTCTTAACTGCTATTAAAATTAATTCAAATTTTAATCTTCAAATTCTGCTTTCAGGATATTTTTAACGTCATTGATTGTTTCCTCTTCCAAGTCAACCATTTTCAATAGACTTTCTGTATCTTTATCCAGAACCGATTTTGCAGTCGTAAGACCTACTTTCTTAAATTCATCCAAAATCCACTGCTCGATATCGTCATTGAATTCTCTCAAATCAACGTCATCATCTTCGCTGGCTTCTCTGTACACGTCAATTTCGTAACCTGTCAGCCATGAAGCCAATCTGATGTTTTGACCTTGCTTACCGATAACTTTAGAAATCTCTTCAACAGGAGTGTAAACCATTGCGTAGTTTGCTTCCTCATTGATGTCAATTTTATTGATGGTAACATTACCTAAAGCTCTCTTCACCAATATTTCAGGGTTGTTTGACCACTGAATTACATCTATATTTTCGTTTCTTAATTCTCTCACCACCCCATGGATTCTTGATCCTTTTACTCCGACACAAGCTCCTACAGGATCTATTCTGTCATCATAAGCATCAACAGCGATTTTCGCTTTCTCTCCCGGTATTCTTACTGCTTTTTTAAGGATAATGGTACCGTCCTGAATTTCAGGAATTTCTAATTCCAATAATTTTTCCAAAAATTTCGGAGCCGTTCTTGAAATAATAATTTGCGGTTTAGATCCTTTAAAATCAACAGATTCTACAATAGCTCTGATATTTTCACCTTTCTTGAAGAAATCTGATGAAATTTGATTTTCTTTTGGTAAGATAAATTCGTTATCCTCATCATCCAACAAAATTACGTGTTTGTGACGAATGTGGTGAATTTCTCCTGTTACAATTTCCCCGATTTTATCTTTAAACTGCTCATAAAGCATCGCATTATTATGCTCCTGCAATTTCGTAGCCAAGATTTGCTTTAAGGTAAGAACATTTCTCCTTCCCAACTGAGCCACCGGAATTTCCATTGTAAAATCTTCACCTACTTCAAAAGTCGGGTCGATTTTCTTCGCTTCAGTAATTTCGATTTCCAAATCATCATCTTCAGACATCTCGTCTTCAACGATTGTTTTATTCAAGAAAATCTGAAAGTCACCTTTATCAGGGTTTACAATGACATCAAAGTGATCATCAGAATCAAATCTTTTTCTCAAAAGAGTTTTCAGAGAATCTTCAATAATTGCCATCAGATCGATCTTACTGATCCCCTTTTCGTCTTTAAAATCACCAAAGGATTCAATCAACGCTATATTATCCATTTATCTTTTTTTCTTTAAATTAAAATTTAACTACTACCAACGCTTTTTTGATCTCAGAGTACAAAATTTCTTTTTCCTCTTCCACATCTACTTTACCTTTCCCGATATCTTTCGGCTTTCGGTAACGAAGAATCAGGGTGATCTTTTCGTCGTCTACTTTAGCCAGCTCTCCTTCTATTGTTGTAGAATCTGCCAGCATCACTTCGATTTCTCTCCCTAAGTTTTTGTTAAACTGTCTCGGCGTTGCCAAAGGCTCGCTCAATCCTGCTGACATTACCTGAAGGCTGAAATCATGCTCATCACGATCTGCATTAAATTCTATGGCGCGGCTTGCATCAAGACAATCTTGTAAAGTCACCCCGTTATCACCATCTAAAATCACGGTAACATCATCTGCTGCAGAAATCTTTAAATCAATAAGAAATAAATCCTCTCTTGTCTCAAGGAAAGTACTTAATAATGTTTCAATATTTTTTCTAAACTCCATATCTATATAATCATGGTCTATCTGTACGAAAAAAGGCTTTCTTGCGAAGCCTTCCCATTTTTCCCGTAAATCTTATGCAAATATAATACTTTTTTATAAAATAAACAAATACTGTTCATAATCAATTAAATAAGAATTTAAAATTCAAGCGGTTAAAAAATTAAAAATGATGTGAAAACAACTGTATTATTTGCGATTTTGTCAATCATCAGCGATAACTTATTACTAAATTAAAAGACCATGAAAGTATTTTTAGTATTTTTGTCGAGAATTTTTTAAAACATATATTTTGAATATAACAATAGTAGGAACAGGCTATGTAGGATTGGTGACAGGAACTACTCTTGCAGAACTTGGAAATTCTGTATACTGTGTTGATATCGATGAAAAAAAAGTAGTGGACATGAAAAACGGCATTGTGCCTATTTATGAGCCGAATCTTGAAGAAATGTTCCTTAGAAACATACAGGCGGAAAGACTTTTTTTTACCACGAATTTAAAAGAAGCTTTAGATAAAAGTGAAGTTATTTATCTTGCATTACCGACTCCTCCGGGTGAAGATGGTTCTGCTGACCTCTCTTATGTTTTGAAAGTTGCCAATGACATTGGCGAAATGATGACGGAATACAAAGTCATCGTAAATAAAAGTACTGTACCTGTAGGAACTGCCGACCGAGTATCTGAAGTTATTGCTTCAAAAACCCAGATTCCTTTCGATGTAGTTTCAAACCCTGAATTTTTACGTGAAGGTTTTGCGGTTGAAGATTCTATGAATCCTGCGAGAGTGGTTGTAGGATCAAGCTCAGACAAAGCTAAAGATATCATGGCTCAAATCTACCAGCCATTTACCAATACCGGAATTCCTATTATATTTATGGATGAGAAATCATCTGAATTAACGAAATATGCATCCAACTCATTCTTAGCGGTAAAAATTACTTTTATGAACGAAATCGCCAACTATTGCGAAAAAGTAGGCGCCGACGTTGATAAGGTAAGACTTGGAATGGGAAGTGATGACAGAATCGGGAACAGATTTTTATTCCCGGGAATAGGATATGGCGGAAGCTGTTTTCCGAAAGATGTGAAAGCATTAATAAGATCCGGAAAAGATGAAGATTTTAATTTTCAGATTTTAGAAGCGACAGAAAATGTAAATATCTCTCAAAAAATAATTCTGGTTTCAGAAATTGAAAAATACTTTAACGGAAACCTTGAAGGAAAAACAATTGCAGTTTGGGGACTTGCATTCAAAGCCAATACAGACGATATCAGAGAGGCTTCTTCTTTAGATAATATTGATTTACTCTTAAAAAAAGGAGCAAAAGTTGTAGCTTACGATACCATTGCTGAGAAAAATGTGAGAAAAATTCTTGGTGACAAAATACAGTATGCAAAAACGATGTACGAGGCTTTGGAACATGCAGATGCTTTATTTATTGCCACAGAATGGCCGGAATTTAAAAATCCTAACTTTAAGCTGATGGCAGAAAAAATGAACAATAAAGTTATTTTTGACGGAAGAAACATGTATCCGTTGGAAACTCCTGAGCAGAATGGATTTTATTATAAATCGATCGGGAGAAAAACGGTTGGTAAGTAGTCTTAGAAAAATAGAATTTAAACAAAGTCATTCAATTGACAAAAATACACAATGAAAAACATTATCATCACAGGCGGGGCAGGATTTATAGGCTCACACGTTGTAAGAGAATTTGTTAAAAATAATCCCGATTCAACAATCATCAATCTTGATGCTTTAACGTATGCCGGAAATCTTGAGAATTTAAAAGATATCGAAAACGAACCTAATTACGTTTTCGAAAAAGCAGATATCACAAAACCCGAAGAATTAAGAAAGGTTTTTGAAAAATACAATCCGGACGCTATTGTTCATTTGGCAGCAGAAAGTCATGTTGACAGAAGCATCACAGATCCTAATGCTTTCATCAACACGAATGTAAACGGAACGGCAAATCTTTTGAATCTTTGCATCGAATTCTGGACACTAAACCCAGATCATACGCATGGAAGATTTCCGAACGAACCGAGACAAAACTTATTTTATCATGTTTCCACAGATGAAGTTTACGGAAGTTTGGGTGAAACAGGATTTTTCTTAGAAACGACCCCTTACGATCCACAGTCGCCATATTCTGCAAGCAAAGCAGCTTCTGACCACTTGGTAAGAGCATATGGAAATACGTATGGAATGCCATTTATTTTATCAAACTGCTCAAACAATTACGGTCCGAATCATTTCCCTGAGAAGCTAATCCCGCTTTGTATTTCGAATATCATTAATGAAAAGCCTTTACCAATCTACGGTGACGGAAAATATACAAGAGACTGGCTATTTGTAATCGACCACGCAAAAGCGATTCATCAGATTTTCAATGAATCTAAAACCGGAGAAACGTACAATATTGGTGGTTTTAATGAATGGCAGAATATTGATTTGGTAAAAGAACTCATCAAACAAATGGATGAAAAACTTGGTAATCCGGCAGGTCATTCAGAAAAGCTGATTACTTACGTAAAAGACAGACCTGGTCACGATAAACGTTACGCAATTGATGCTACAAAACTGAATAAAGATTTGGGATGGAAACCATCTGTTACTTTTGAACAAGGTTTAGGAAAAACAATTGATTGGTTTCTTGAAAATAAAGAATGGCTGGAGAATGTGACTTCAGGAGAGTATCAGAAATATTATGCTTCGCAGTATACGAATGATATAGTGGAATAATGGTTTAGTGGAAGAGTAAGGATAGAATTAAATCTTAACAGTGGCATTGATTAAATATCATAAGGATTTGAAAGTATATCAGGAAGCATTTGCTGCTATGCAGATATTCGAAATTACTAGGTATTATCCATGCTAACCTCAATGATTGTAAATTCTGACAAATGGACATTCGAAGCTAAAAAAAATAAAGAATAAAGATTTCCACTCAATAACTAAATCAACACTTAATAACCATGCAACCAAATCACTATACAACCAAATCACTATACAACTGCACAAAATGAAAGGAATCATATTAGCCGGAGGCTCCGGAACAAGACTCTACCCTCTTACCATTGCCGTAAGCAAGCAGCTGATGCCGGTTTACGATAAGCCGATGATCTATTATCCGTTATCAACTTTATTGTTAGCAGGAATTAAAGATATTTTAATTATTACCACGCCACACGATCAGGCAGGATTCATCAAACTTTTAGGTGACGGTTCACAAATCGGTTGTAATATCGAATATATCGTTCAACCCAGTCCTGATGGTCTAGCTCAGGCTTTTATTTTAGGCGACCAATTCATAGGTGACGATTCTGCAGCATTGGTTTTAGGAGACAATATCTTCTACGGTTCTGAAATGGGGACTTTACTGAAGAACAAAACCAATCCTGATGGCGGTGTTGTCTTCGCTTATCACGTTGCAGATCCTGAGAGATACGGTGTTGTAGAATTTGACGACAACTTCAAAGCAAAATCTATTGAAGAAAAACCTACCCATCCTAAATCCAATTATGCCGTTCCCGGACTGTATTTTTACGATAACGAAGTGGTAGAAATTGCTAAAAACATTCAGCCATCACCAAGAGGCGAACTGGAAATCACTGATATCAACAATGTCTATTTACAGAAAGGCAAACTGGAAGTTGGAGTTCTTGACAGAGGAACTGCCTGGTTAGACACAGGAACTTTCGATTCCCTCAACGATGCTTCAGAATTTGTAAGGGTCATTGAAAAAAGACAGGATTTCAAAATAGGATGCATCGAAGAAATTGCTTTCAGAAACGGATTCATCAATGAAGAAAAACTGCTTGAAACTGCTGTGAAGTATGGCAAAAGCGGATATGGTGAGTATCTGAAAAAGCTTGTTAGATAAAACACAAAATTACACTGCCATATTATGACGATATAGCATTAGGACATGATTATCAATTATTTATTTTAAATTTGTAAAAAATTCCCACAAATGAGCGAACCACAACAAAAGTGGACAGAAACTATCGAAGACAGCCATTCTTTATTTGATCTGAAACTTAAAGAAGTATGGCGATACAAAGATCTTGTTTACATGTTTGTAAAAAGAGACTTTGTAGCCGGTTTTAAACAGACTATTTTGGGACCGCTATGGTTTTTTATCAACCCCATTTTGACAACTTTTGTCTTTCTTATTGTTTTCAGTAAAATCGCTAATCTTTCCACTGACGGTGCACCACCTTTACTTTTTTATCTAGCAGGTGTCACGCTTTGGAATTATTTCTCAAGCTCACTTACCGGAACTTCATACACTTTTGCCGGGAACGCAGGAATCTTCGGAAAAGTATACTTCCCAAGACTAGTAACTCCTATTTCTATTGTACTGTCTAATTTGATGCGCTTTGGGGTACAGATGCTTCTGTTTATCATTATATGGGCGTACTATTTGTCAAAGGGAGAAGTTAATCCCAATTGGTGGATCTTAGCAACCCCGTTTTTGATTGTTCTGATGGCTTTATTTGCTTTAGGAGTCGGGATGATTTTTTCAGCATTAACTACAAAATACAAAGATCTTAACATGCTTTTAGGTTTTGGGGTAAGTCTATATATGTATGCAACGCCCGTTATTTATCCGTCATCCTCACTTACAGGAATCTTCAAAACCCTGTCTTATTACAACCCGCTTACAGGTGTTTTTGAATGTTTTAAATATGCATGGATGGGCGTAGGAAGCTTTTCAGTTACAATGTTAGGAATCAGCACCATCATTATTCTTATTTTATTGGCTATAGGAACGGTTATATTCAACAAAGTGGAGAAAACATTTATGGACACGGTTTAACATGAGTGATGAGTGATGAGTGATGAGTGATGAAAATTACACAATTTCTGAAACGCAGATAAATAAATTTATTAAAACTAGAACTACATGCTTGCATTAAAGGCAGAAAATATATCAAAACAATACAGGCTCGGTCAAGTGGGCACGGGAACAATTTCTCATGACCTCAACCGTTTCTGGCACAAAGTAAGAGGCAAAGAAGATCCTTATCTACAGATTGGCGATGCCAATGACAGAGCTACAAAAGGCGATTCTGAATATGTATGGTCTCTAAGAGATATCAATTTTGAAATTGAGCAGGGTGATGCGGTAGGAATTATCGGAAGAAACGGTGCAGGCAAGTCTACTCTTTTGAAGCTTCTCTCTAAAGTAACCAAGCCAACCACCGGAAAAATCTACACCAACGGCCGTATCGCTTCTCTATTGGAAGTTGGAACAGGATTTCACCCTGAAATGACAGGTCGTGAAAACGTCTTTCTTAATGGTGCTATTCTTGGAATGACCAGAAAAGAGATTGCCCGAAAATTTGATGAAATTGTAGATTTCTCAGGGGTAGAAAGATATATCGACACCCCTGTAAAAAGATATTCTTCGGGTATGTATGTTCGTTTAGCATTTGCTGTTGCTGCTCACTTAGAATCTGAAATTCTTATTGTGGATGAGGTTTTAGCAGTAGGAGACGCTGATTTTCAAAAAAAATGTTTGGGAAAAATGGGCGACGTAACGAAAGGCGAAGGAAGGACGATTTTGTTTGTAAGTCATAATATGGCAGCCGTAGAAACGTTATGCAATAAAGGAATTTATTTAAAAAATGGTTTAATACAATTTGAAGGGGGAATAAAAAAAACCATAGAAGATTATCTCATACCAACTGTTCAAGAATTTCAAACAAATAGTAAAAAAATATGTGAAGACATAGACTATCTACACAGCGATCTTACCATCGATTCTATAAAATTAAATGACAGTGATTCTTCATATCACACATTAGATAGAGGCGATAACAGTTTAAAGTTTACAATCTCAGGAAATCTTAAAGAGAGTAAAAAATTAGCTTTTGGACTAACTTTATATGATAGTCTGCATCATACGAAACTCGCAATCTGCAGTCCGGGACATCTATCTGGTACTGTAAAGAAGTTTGAAAAAGGTAATTTTACATTTGAAGAAACTGTATTATTACCAAAAAACATCACGAAAGGAACATTTAAAGTTGATATCTCTCTGCATGAACCGAATATCGAAGTTTTTATGATTGTGAATAATAATATTACTATAAAAACCGAAAGTATAATCAGCGCAACAGGATTAGAGTTCGAATATGATAACAATGGCTTTTTAATACTTGATTATGGAATTAATAGATAAATATAATAAATTAAATAATTCTTTTAAGAAAAACTATATTTTCCATATTGGTGCTGAAGCCGGATTTTATTCTGAATTTAACAATATGGTGTACGCTATATTATATTGTCTGAAATATAAATATAAATTTATTTTATACTCAAGAGAAGCAAATTTTAGAATAAATAAAGGATGGGAAGATTTCTTTGAACCTTTCTGTCATACCACTGATACAATTTTACTTAATAGATTAAATACAAGAACTACTGCTCCAAGTCTTAATAGAAAACAAAAAATTCAATACAAATTATTTAAATTATTTTACCCGAACACACTATTAACATATCAATTATGGCCTTATTTCTTCTGTCCTGCTTTCGAAAAAGAGACATTTGTAATTCCTGAACTAGGAATAAATGGTAGTTTAAGAGATGCTGCAAGGATCATTGTGAATATGATTTATCGCCCAAATCGAATTTTGAAGACAGATGTACAAAATACTCTGGATAACTTGCAGCTTCCAAATGAATATATTTCAATCAATGTCAGACGTGGTGATAAAAATACGGAGTTTGATTATGTTAGTATCGAAACATTTATAAACGCAATAAAGGAAAAATCTAAATGTAAAAATCTATTTATCTTTACTGATGATTATTCTGTAATTGAAGAGTTAAATGTCATAAACACTATAGAACAATATAAACTATATTACCTTGTAAATAAAGATGATCGAGGATACGTCCATAAAAATTTCGGCAAACTTAAGATTACCGAAAAATATTCCAATCTCTTGAAAATGTTCACATCTGTTGAAATTATGAGCAACGCTCAAATCTCATTTGGTTCTTTTACAAATAACCCAGGCTTTTTCTTAGGTATGCGAATGTCAGAGGACAAATTTGTAAGTCTTCAAAAAAGTATTTGGTATCAATTTGAAATGAGTGATGTTGTGAATGTTATGTCAAAAGAAATGAGAAATTTCCTTGAAAGTGTTGATGCTAAACTTTAAAATATGTTTAAATTATTTAATAAAAAAGATCAAGAATACAGTAAATATTCATCTGTAATTTCTTACACTGAATATTTGGAATTAAAGAATATACCTTCAAAAAAGGAGTCCTATCTTTTTGATAAAAAAGTTAAGATGACAGATTCTTTTTGGTATCTGCATTCTTTGAATGAGTTATTTATTGAAGAAGTGTATAAATTTAAATCTGACAAAGTAAATCCACGAATTATCGATTGTGGATCTAACTTAGGTTTCAGCATTATTTACTTTAAAAAACTTTTTCCTCAAGCTTCTATCATAGGTTTTGAACCTGATAATGATATTTGTGAGATGGCCAAACATAATCTGTTACAATTTGGCATTACAGATGTTGACCTGCAGCAAAAGGCTGTATGGATTAACAATGACCCTCTTATTTTCGCAAAGCTTGGTTCATTGAGTGGGCATTTTGTGGATAAAGAAGGAGATAATACTATAAAAATTGAAACAGTCCGTTTAAAAGACCATTTACAGGAAAAGGTTGATTTCCTTAAAATTGATATTGAGGGACCTGAATTTGATATCATAAAGGACTGCAAAGATGACCTTAAAAACGTCGAGAACATATTTGTTGAGTACCATAGCTTTGCTGAAAATCCTCAAATGATAGGTGAGCTTCTGGTCTACTTAAAAGAAGCAGGTTTTAAACTGTACATTAAAGAAGCTTGGGAAAATATGAAAAACCCTTACATAGAGAAAAAGGGACCTTATTTTGATTTGCAGTTAAACATTTTTGGATATCGTCTATGAAAATAATCTTTACCATATGCTCAAATAATTATCTTGCACAGGCAAAAGCTCTTGGTAATTCAATTCGCAATACAAATCCTGATTATCACTTTTTTATTGGTTTAGTCGATTATTACTCGACCGAGATTGATTACGAGAAGGAGATTGGGCATTCTATAATTTTGTGTACAGATATTGGCATACCGAATTTTGAATCATTATGGAAAAAGTACAATATTATTGAGCTCAATACTTGTGTAAAACCATTTTACCTCGAATATTTAACTGAGAAATATCCAGATCTCTCTTACCTAATGTATTTTGATCCGGATACCTTTGTTTTTGGTGATTTATCTGCCATTGAAAATGAATTGAATAATGGAAAAGAGATTATTCTGACACCGCACATTCTCACCCCTATTCCACTGGATGGTAAAATGCCAAATGAGCAGACCTTTCTCAATTATGGAACTTATAATTTAGGATTTATCGGAATTAAAAACCCAGATAAAAATCTATCTTTCTTTAAGTGGTGGGGTGAAAGAACGTATCAAATAGGTTATGATAAAGTTGCAGACGGATTATTTGTAGATCAGCTGTGGATGAACTTTACACCAATCTTTTTTCAAAATACTGTAATTTCGGGAAACCTTGGCCTCAATATGGGTCCGTGGAATCTTCACGAAAGATCCATTTCCCAAAATGAGAATCAAAAATTTTTAGTTAACAACACTAACGAACTTATTTTCTATCACTTCAGCAATTATAAATTTAATAAACCTGAAGTACTGGCAAGTTATTATAATCGATTCACTTTTCAAAACAGAAAAGATTTAGTTGATTTTTACAATGATTACAGAAATATTCTTATTGATAACAATATTGAAAAGCTATATACCTTTAAATGTCATTATGTAGAATTAAGAGAAAATTTTCTCGCAGAAATAAAAAAAGAAGAAGCTATTAAGAGACAAAAAGAATGGGAGGAAGTTTTGAAAAATAGAAGTTTTAAATCTAAACTTAAAGATAAATTGAGGAGCTTACTAAAGGATTAACACCGACTTTTTATTGTAAAAACAAAGGATATGTCTACAAAAATCGCCGTCATCACCATCAGTTACAACAACAGACAAGGTCTTGAAAAAACACTCAAAAGTGTAACTTCACAGAGCTTTTCCGGCTTTGAATATATTGTTATCGATGGCGGTTCTCAGGATGGCAGCAAAGAATTGCTTGAGAAATATTCCGATAAAATTACACATTGGGTAAGTGAGCCTGACAAAGGAATTTACAATGCAATGAACAAAGGTATTGCAGCGGCGCAAGGTGAATATTTAATTTTCATCAACAGTGGTGATCATTTCTACAGTGACCATTCTTTAACCGATGCTGCACAACATTTATCAGGAGAAGATATTATTTATGGTAATCTCGAAGTCGTAAGTGCTGAGCAAACCTACATCAAAGATTACCCCTCAGAAATGTCACTGTTTTATTTTTACTACGAATCTCTTCCTCACCCATCATCGTTCATCCGTAAAGATGCTTTTGAAAAATATGGATTTTATGATGAAAATCTTAAGATAGTATCAGACTGGAAATGGTTCTTACTTGCCATTTGTACACACCAGGCAAGTTTCAAAAAGATTGAAAAAACAATTTCAACCTTTTATCTGGATGGTACCAGTTCCAATATACAAAGTATTGAAAAAATAAATAATGAAAGAGAGCTGACATTCTCCAGTCATTTCCCAATGGTAAAAGATAATTTAGAAAAGCTGATGCTCTTGCAAAACGAAAGTATCAGGTTACAAAATGTAGATCATAAATTTAACCACCTCAAAAAGTACAGACTTGTTAAAATTCTACATTCATTAGGGCTGATAAAAATCCCAAAATAAAAAAAATTCACATGCAGATTATTCAACATAATCTGCATATTTTTTTCAGTCTGCAAACCATAAATAAATTACTCTGAAAATTGAGTTTCATATTCATTTTACAAACCACTATCCCGCATTATATCAGCAATTTAACATATTTAATTTATCTCTCAAACATGATATTTGTCGTGTTTTTTTTTATTAGTTTCGAGTGTCAAACAAGCAAAATAAAAAATATGGCACTTAACAATTTATTAAGCGTAACCTTTACAGAAGCTGAGCTTACGCAGATCGACAATGCATTAACGGCTATCGAAACTGCCTTGCAGGGTAAAACCATTCACCTTACGCCGGAGCAGAGACAGACCTACGGTAGAATTGCCGAGCAGAACAAACTTTTCGTCAATAAAGCCAAAGGCTATATGGAGCAGTATCCACAGCATGTCCCGAACTTTATCGATAAACCGGAGTTTGACAGAGATTATGTAGCACGCCAGCAACTCGAATCAAGATTTCAGAGAATGTCTTCGATCAACGAGCAACTCTCTGATACCAAGACTCTGCTGGATCATGATAACTATCACAACGCCATTACCTTCTACCGAAACATAAAATATCTTTCGGGAGAAAATGTTCCCGGAACCACTTTCCTTCATCAGGATATGCAGCAGTTCTTCATCAGTCCTACAACTGGAACTGTTGTAGAACCCACAAACAAAAAAGAAGCGGGAGATGAAGAAACTAACAAAGAAAATTAAATCGTAACAAACCCAATTTACACCGTACTGTCTCAGCAATCTGAGGCAGTTTTTTTATGCCTTAAAATACCGTTTACCACTTATACAAGTCCCTCCACCCACTTCTCAACGGTACCTACCCCATTTCCGAACTGCCGGCATACCGTTTCGAAGCCCCTATACCCCCCTTCCGAAGGGGGGTCTCCCCGGTAATGAACTGCCCTCAGCCCCTTATGCAGTGGGGATCTACCCCCTTCCGAGCCGGCTGAAGGCACTTCTGAACAACCTAATGTAACATCAAGCTAATAAATCATCACGTAACAACATTAAAACATCTTAATACGCCCTGTAAGTATCCAATTTTTAATATCTTTGCCTCTGAAAAACACTTTATGCTCAACCCTCTGATTTCCATCATTGTTCCCTGCTATAACCAGGCTCAGTATCTTGACGAATGCCTGCAGTCTGTTTTTGAGCAGACCTATGAAAACTGGGAATGCATCATCGTCAATGACGGCTCTCCGGACCATACTGAAGAAGTTTCAAAAAGATGGGTGGAAAAGGACGCTCGCTTTAAATATTTCAAAACAGAAAACGGCGGCGTATCAGCAGCAAGAAATTACGGAATCGATAAGGCTGTAGGAGAATGGATATTGCCTTTAGACGGTGATGACAGAATAGCGGTAGATTATCTTCTCAATGCATCAAAAGAGTTTCACAACGAGCCCCAAATCATTTATGCAGAGGCAGAATATTTTGGTGCTAAAAGTGGTAAGATGATTCTACCGGAATTTAATCCTTCGGAAATGCTTATCGAAAATCAGATTTTTTGCTCCGCTTTTTTTAGAAAGGAGGATTGGAAGATCGTAGGAGGATTTGATGAGCAATTACTTGCCGCTTATGAAGACTGGGAATTCTGGATTAGTTTCGTTAAAAATTTTCCGGATATTAAAGTGATTAAGTTGCAGATGACAGGACTGTACTACAGAATAAAAGAAAATTCGCGCAATGTTGTTGATACTGAAAATACGTTAAAAGTAAAAGATTATATCTACAGAAAACATTCGGAATTAGTGATCCGTAATTTTGAACAGTTAAAAGTATATTTTTACGAAAACAAAAGACTCCACAGAGAAGTTAGTTTTCTGAGAAAGCTGGTAGACAGCAAAAGATTTATTTATCTGAACAAAATCCTTTCTTTTTTCAACCGTTAGAACCGAATGGATAGTATGATACATAATTCAGTTAACAGACACAATAATTTTGATTTTATCCGTTTGATATTGGCAACTCTTGTCATTGTTTCTCATTCATATCCTCTTACAGGACAGGACGAGATTCTCTCAGTAGTGACCAACGGACAGATTACCTTTGGTTCTCTTGCAGTACACTGTTTTTTTATTCTAAGTGGATACTTTATTTTTTTGAGTTTAAAAAGAAGTAAAAGCCTCAAAGATTATTTTTGGAAACGTCTCTTAAGACTTTATCCCGCTCTCATTGTACTTCTCATTTTCACTTTTTTTCTCATACCTTTTCTCTATGTAGGGAATCACCTCACGTCTACCCTCAAAACTTATCCCGAATACTTTTTGGGAGGAATTTCTCTATACAATGTACAGTTCTTCATTTCTGGAGTATTTGAGAACAATCCTTACAGAAAAACGATTAATGGAAGCCTCTGGTCGCTGAGCTACGAATTCACTTTATATGTGATAACCTCCTTTTTTTTTCTTATTAAAAAAAGCAGAACAGTTTATATTATTATGGCTTGTCTGGTTGGCTTATGTATACTTCTGAGTCTTTACAAAACAGATTTTCTAAAATCCTATTTCAGCGTTATCCTTTTGGAAACCAACAATCTTTACAAATTAGCGGCATATTTTTTAGCAGGGAGTTTTCTCACCTGTATTGATCTTCAGAAAATAAATAATCATATATTAAGATCCGTACTTCTTATGATACTTCTGGCATCACTTTTTTTTAATATCTATCCTTTTGTTGCCCCTATAGCACTACCTTTATTCATCCTGTTGCTTGGCATTTCAGCAACCAACTACATAAGTACTTGGGGAGAGAATGTAGGAGATATTTCTTATGGAGTGTACATTTACGGATTTTTGGTACAACAAGTTTTCATGAATTATTTTAATCTTCAGCCCTTCGTTTTAACGATCTTCAGCATACCCGTAACTTATCTTTTAGCATATGGCTCGTGGCATCTGGTAGAAAAAAAGATGCTGAAATACAAAAATTTATTCTGATGAGTAAACTCGCTATTGTCATCCCCTACTACAAAATAGATTTCTTTGAAGAAACACTACAGTCTGTTGCCGCACAAAGCAACAGAGATTTTGTGCTGTATATTGGCAATGATGGAAGCCCCGACAATCCGTTACCTCTTATTGAAAATTATTTGAGTGATTTTTCTTATTTCTATTTTGATTACAAAGACAATTTAGGCGGAAAAAATCTGGCTTTACAATGGGAAAGGATTCTTGAGCATGTAAAAGAAGGCTGGTTTCAACTGTTAGGGGATGATGACCTCATTTCAGAAAACTTTGTAGATGAATTTTATAAAAATCTGCCCAAAGTAGAATCTGAAAACATCTCAGCCATCAAGTTTTCGCATGATATTGTAGATGAAAACAAAAACACTTTACATAGCATAACAACCGACGAAACAATAATTCCTTCAACAGAGTTGTTTAAAAGAAAATACAAAGGCTTAATGCCCAGCAGTTTATCTGAGAACATTTTTGCACTTTCAGCTTATAAAAAACATCATTTTCTAAAAATCCCTTTTGCATGGGGAGCCGATGATTATGCTATTCTTACTTTTTCAGAATTGAATAAGGTCTTTTATGTAGCAGATGCAAAAGTTACAGTAAGAATGTCTACCTCAAGCATATCAGGCGATTTATCTTTACAGAGTAAAAAAGATCTGGGTTATCACATGATGCGGGAAACAGTGCTGAATAAATATTCAGAACATTTCGACAAGAGCTTTCTGATCAGAATGCTGAATGACCACCTGAGATTCTGTGAGAAAAATCTGATAAAGCCTCATCTCAGACTTTTCAGCATCCTTCTGAAAAGAGGGTATCCGAAAAGATTTTTTGACATGACTACAACCGTTTGGTCAATCAACAAAAAAATAAAATATTCCAAAGGATGATTACAAAACGAAGGCTCATGCTGCATTTAGACAAGCTCTATCTCAAATTTCTGATGAAGTTTGACGGTAGCGTACGTCACCAGATGCAGGATCACAAAAGTATTCCGGTGATCATCATCAATTTTAATCAGCTTTTCTATCTGGAGCAGCTTATTGATTTTCTGATCAGAAGAGAATTTAAAAACATCGTCATTATTGACAATGCATCTACTTATCAACCCCTTTTAGATTATTATACAGAAATTCAAAATCTAATAACCGTTGAGAAACTGAGTACAAATTCTGGGCATGATGTTTTTTTTAAAAACAAAGAACTACAGCGGAAATACGGAAAAGGATTTTATTTTCTTACTGATTCAGATATTGTTCCCAATGAGAATTTACCGGAGGATTTTGAGACCATAATGCTCAATTATCTTTTTAAATATTACAAGAAAATCAATAAGATAGGATTTGCAATCGATACTCACGACATTCCTGATTATTATCCGCTGAAAGAAAAAGTTCAGACCTGGGAAAGTCGTTTTTGGCAGGACAAACTTGAAAAAAACATATATTTTGCATTTATAGACACTACTTTTGCATTATATAAGCCCAAATATCCTAAAACAATTTTTAATTTATTTAAATTTATGACGGCAATCAGAATGGCGGGAGATTTCACCTGTAAGCATGGTGGCTGGTATCTGAATCCTCATGCGCTTACAGATGAAAATCTGTTTTATATAAAAACGGCCAATCAATCTTCTTCCTGGAGAATTGATGAGAAGGGCAACCACGCATCTGACGAATATGATCATTTGTTAAAGTAACAGTATGCTCTCTATCATTATTTCATCATATCAGCCCCACTACTATAATCAACTGGTAAAAAATATCAGCGAAACCATTGGTGATGGCTTTTTATACGAAATCATCCAGATCTGGAATCCCAATCTGATGAGCATTACCAAAGCGTATAATGACGGAGCGGAAAAATCGCAGTATGATTATCTTTTATTTCTGCATGAAGATCTTATTTTTCATACTAAAGATTGGGGCAAAATTTTAACAGAACATCTTTCTGACAAAAAAACTGGGATCATCGGTGTTGCAGGATCATCGTATGTGCCGCACGCACCGAGCAGCTGGACGGTATCAGAAAGATATAACTTCATTCACCTTTTGCAGGGGAACAAAAACAATAATGAGTTTGTAAATTATTCTAAAACTACCCAGAAAAGGAATCCTGTTTTTGCAGTGGACGGTGTTTTTTTAGCGATTAGAAAAGATCACTACAAGCAAGTAAAATTTGACCAAAATCTTAGTGGTTTTCATGGGTATGATTTAGATTTCAGTTTGAGAGTCTCAGAAAAATTTCAAAATTTTGTCGTTGATGATATTCTTATTCAACACTTCTCAAAAGGAAATCAGGATCAAAATTGGCTGGATGCTACCATTAAAGTAAGAGGAAACCTGAAGATCAAATCGAATCAAACCATCGATTCTGGAACAGAAACGAGTGTATTTGACGGATTTTTATATCAATATTTTAAATTTCACCCTATTAATTTAAAGAATATTTTATTTTCCCTTAAATTTTATCCTTTTAAACATCTTACATTTGCACAACACTTATTCTTGATGAAAAAATATTATCAATTGATTAGGTATTCTAAAGACATTAATAAAAAAAACAGATGATCATAGGAAACGGACTGATCGCCAATGCGCTTAAAAGCATCGATACAGAGAATATCTTATTCTTTGCATCCGGTGTTTCAAATTCTCTTGAAAACAGGCCTTCTGAGTTTGACAGAGAACACGAACTTCTAAAAAACACAATCGGAAACCATCCCGACAAAGCCTTTGTCTATTTCTCTACCTGCAGCATCTACGATTCTTCCAAAAACAACAGCCAATATGTTCTCCACAAGCTTAAAATGGAACAGATCATCGCAGATCAATGTGACCAATATTTTATTTTAAGAGTCAGCAATGCCGTGGGACATGGGGGAAACCCTAATCTTCTTGTGAACTATCTGGTACGGGAAATAAGCAACAAAAATAAAATTACAGTACACACCAGAGCTACAAGGAACCTCATCGACGTGAAAGACGTAGTGGCAATAACTCAGGATATCCTGAGCAACTTTGACGCTAACCAGATCATTAATCTGGCGTATATTCAGAATTACTCGATTATCGAAATTACGGAGACTATATCTGATATATTACAAACTGAACCTCTTTTGCAATTGCAGAATGAGGGCTCAGGATATGAAATTGAAATATCTAAAATCGAGAGTTATTTTAAGAGAAATAATCTTACCGATAAAGAAGAGTACCTGAAAAATTTAATCTCAAAATATTACCAAAAATAAAATGCCTAAAATATCCGTCATCATCGTCACTTATAATGCCATGAAATGGGCCGAAAGATGTTTCAGGAGTCTGAGGCAATCTTCTTTTCCACTGCATTGCATGGTGATAGACAATGGCTCTACAGACGGCAGCCAAGAATTTATTAAAAATAATTTTCCCGAAATTGATTTCATCCAATCGACGAAAAATTTAGGTTTTGGTAAAGCCAATAATATCGGAATTGAAAAAGCTTATAAAAACGGAGTTGATTTCTTTTACCTGATGAATCAGGATGCGTGGCTGTATGAAGACAGTATAGAGAAGCTTCTTGAAGTTTTTGACAATCATCCTAAACAAGAAGAAATCGGTATTCTAAGCCCCATGCATATCGACGGCAGCGAAAAAAAGCTCGATATTTTTCTCGACAAATACATCGCCACCAACTTTGAAAAAACAAGATTGATTTCTGATCTTTATTTTCAAAATCTGAAACCCTTTTACGAACTGAGCTTCATCAATGCAGCACACTGGTTTTTGCCCCGGAAAACGGTAGAGACCGTTGGAGGATTTAATCCCTATTTTTTCCATTACGGAGAAGATGTAGAGTATGCCAACCGAATACATTTCCATAAGAAAAAGGTATTGCTGGTACCAGAAAGCAGAGTCGTACATGATGGTAAACAAATATTAAGCAAAGTAGATCCTGTAAAATATCCAGATCTTGGTGTAGAAACCAAAATGATGAACCCCAACCTTACAAATGCCATACTTCTTGAGAAAAAATCTCTGCGACAAAGCCTGCTCAAAAATATGTTTACAGGCAACAGAACTCAGTACAGAAGACTTCAGGAAAAGTACCGTAAGATTTTAAAAGATGAAAAAACACTGACTGAATTGCGAAACCAAGTAAAAGAAGTTGGATTAACCTTTCTGAATGTGTAAATTTGAACCTTAATTCCCTCAATACAATACAAATATGAATTTTCTGAAAAAGTTCCAGAGAAAAACACAACTAAACACTCATGCCGGCAATCGCTATCAATGTCCGTTTTGCGGTTACCAGTCGAAAGATCTGGAAATAGTAGGCCATAACCTCCCGGTACTGAAACAAAAACACGTTATTGGCGGAGGAAGAAGAGCTGCAAGATAAATACCCTAGATTCGGTGTAAATCCTGAGGAAGATTTGTTTTTTTTGTAAGAAACCTTAATTTTAAAAGTGACCTATTTTGATAAGTATAGTAAGTCCTGTCTATCGTGCTGAAAAAATTCTCCCAAAATTAGTGGAGGAAATAAACACTGTGATGCAAAGGCTAAACACAGATTACGAGATTATTCTCATTGACGACAGAAGCCCCGATAATTCGTGGCAGGTCATGGAAAACTTAGCTAAGGACAATTCCAATCTAAGAATATACCGTCTGAGCAGAAATTTTGGACAGCACCCTGCGATAATGGCTGGACTTTCAAAGTCAGCCGGCGAATGGGTCGTTGTGATGGACTGCGATCTTCAGGATCAGCCTAAAGAAATAGAAAAGTTATACAAAAAGGCTCTTGAAGGATACGAAGTAGTTCAGGCAAGCAGAGTACAAAGAAAGGACGGTAGATTAAAAAAACTTAGTTCTAAAATATTTTATAAGATCTTCAATTACCTTGCAGGAATTGAAATTAACAATGAAGTTGCCAACTTTGGCATCTATCATAAAAAGGTTATCGATCAGGTTTTGAGTATGAAAGATTACATTAAATTTTTTCCGCTTTTTATCAATTGGGTTGGTTACAGAGCAACAACCGTTGCTGTGGAGCATCAGGAAAGAGATGAAGGCGAATCTTCTTACAGTTTCGCCAAGCTTATATCTCTTGCTTTTAATGTAATTGTTTCCTTTTCAGACAAACCTTTAAAGCTATTTGTAAGTTTAGGGGCGATCATTTCTCTCGCATCTTTTGTTGGAGGATTATGGGTATTCATAAAAACGCTTCTGGGTAAAATAAGTGAACCAGGCTATAGCTCACTTATTTTGTCTATATGGTTTCTGTTTGGAGTAACGTTTATGTGCCTGGGAGTAATAGGCATCTATCTTGGGAAAACATTTAATCAGGCTAAAAATAGACCTGTGTATATAATCGATGAAGAATAATTTGATAAAACTGGAATGGGACAGCAAATTTTTCAATAAAAACATTGCTGAATTAAACATCTCGACTGATGATGATTTGAAAAATCCGGAACTTAAAAACAATCCATATGATTTGATTGTTTCTAAACAGCATCAGGATTTACAAGTCGAAATAGAAGGTTTTGTGGAAACATTCAAAGAGACAAAAATTGTTTTCTCCAAACTTTTAAATGAAAATGTTTCTGAAAATTCTCATGAAATTTTTGACACTGATTATCTTCCGCAGGAAGATGAATATTTTTTTCAGCTGGCCTATGAAAGTGGAAAACACAGCAGATTTTTGCTTGATCCGCATTTTGGTGAGACAAAATTTAGAGAACTTTACAAACTTTGGGTAATTAACAGCCTCAACAAAACATTTGCTATTAAAACTTTCTATACAAAAGAAGACAAGTTGGGTGCAACAGGTTTTGTTACGGTACAGCAAAGTGGAAATATTGCGAAAATAGGCCTTATAGCAATACATCCTTTGCTGCAGGGGAAAGGCATCGGCAGATCTTTACTTCAAAGCACTGAAAATTACTGTCTAGAAAATGGGATGACCACGATGGATATTCCTACACAGGAACAAAATACAGGTGCTTGTAATTTTTATCAAAAAATGGGTTATGCTGTTCAGGAGCGTATCATTTTAAAACATTTCTGGAAAAAATAACATGAGAAACAAGCTGATTATCGGAGGTGGACTGGCACTTATTCTTGTTCTGTATATCCCTTTTTTTATTTTTGGCGAAAACTCCTATTTAGGTTCTCCGGCAGACTACCTGGATTCCAATACGGTTTGGTTAAAAATTCTTTCAGAAAGCGGATTAACATTTTCATCTAACGGAACACCACTGCCCAACATAGAAAACCAATACAGAGTCAGCTATGGAAATGAGCTTGATTTCATCTATATTCTGTTCAATATTTTCAGCCCTTTTTACGCATTGGTTATTAACAGTTTATTGATATGTATTACCGGATATTGGTCTCTTATGAGATTAGGGAAATATATCGCACCGAAAATCGACACCTTACTTTTGGCTTTGATATCGCTTACCTTCGCCCTTCTAAATTTCTGGCAGTTTGGTGGCATCAGTACAGCAGGAGCACCTTTAATTGTACTTATATTTTTAAAACTATTACGCAGACAACAGGTTCATTTGTTATATTATGCGTTCACTGCATTTTATATTTTGTACTCCAGTTTTATTGTTTACGGGATGTTTCTCATTTTTCTTTTATTGATCTGTGCTTTATACAGCAGCATTATCAAAAAGAAAATAGAAGTTTCCGCTTTTGTTTTTGTTTTTCTTTTGGGAGCTGGTTATCTGGTGACAAACTATCGGTTTATCCTTGAAACTTTGCAACCAACTTTCGTTTCTAACAGAAATATCGGCATTGCAGGAGAATTGATATGGGATACAGGTCTGAAAACAGTTTTTGAAAGATTCTGGACAGAAAATGGATCTCATGCCCCAGCGAGACATCAGTTGATGATTATTTCATTTTTTATTTATTGCCTTGTTTCATTTTTTTTACCCTTAAAAAATATTCGAAAAGTCATCCTTCTGTTTTGTTTAATTGTATTTACATGCATTTTTTCGTATTTCAATATCAATATGATTCCGGAAATCATAAAGGCTTTGAAGCTTGATTTTTTATACGGTCTAACGCTTTACAGATTTTACTTTTTCAACGGTTTGCTTTGGTATATCATCATGATATTTATCCTGGAAGACTTTAGCAAAATGGATAAAAAACCCATTACTATTGTAGCGGCACTTGTTATTTTTGCCAATCTTTACACTGTCTTAAGAATCAACATACCTTATCAGAATATAAGACATTCTTTTAGAGAACATTATTTTTCATTTAAGGACTATTACATGAATGAAGAATTTGAGAAAATTTCTAAATTGTTGCCAAAGGACAAGTCTAAATACAGAATAATCAGCTACGGTTTCGATCCTGCTGCTGCCCAGTACCACGGTTTTTATACGGCTGATGGATATTTTCCATATTATGAGAAATCTTATAAACAAAAATTCAGAAGTCTCATATCGCCCATTTTATTGAAGAATCCGGATCTGCAAATCAAGTATGACAGTTATATGAGTCAGAATTTTGTTTTTGTTGATGGTTTTGTAATAGGACAGCAGGTACTTCAAAAGTACCCGAAAGATCCAAGGGAGCTCATGATTAATAAAGACGCTATCTCTGATTTACAGATTACTTATATTCTGTCAGCTATTCCTCTAAAAAATGATTATTTGAAGCTTAACAATACTGTACCGTCAAAATACTGGGGATTTATATATATTTATCAAGTAACTAAAAAATGATGTATTTAAATATTTACCACAAAAATTCACTGCTATATACTACCATATTGGTATTCACCCTGTGCGTGTTTATTTTTTCAAAAATGGTCTTCTCCGATATAGGAGATTACCCCGGTCATTTGGAATTAAGCAACCTTATTCAAGATAAGAAAATACCCGTTCCTGCAAATTTTTTACCGTATTCAATCATTAATCTGTCTGAAGACATTCTCGTAAAGCAATGGATCATTATTGCAATAACTTCCATTTCTACAACCTTAAAGTTCTTAGTGACATTTTTATTTACAAAACACTTTCTACCCAACGGAAAAAGAAACGTCACGGTAACAATTGCCTTGGTAATGCTGGTCATTTTTTCGATTCCCAACATTAAAGTAGTAACTCATAATTTATATTATTTAACCAATTTCACAACTAATGTTTGGCATAATACAACCATTATATTTTTAATGCCATTTGCGCTTCTTTTATATTACAGCATCTTTATCAAACAACAGAATGTATGGATTATTTCTTTACTTGTAATACTTAATATAATAATAAAGCCTTCTTTTATTTTCATCATTATTCCCCTGCTACTTGTCGTTCAGATTTTTGACTTTGACCAAAAAAGAATATGTTTGAAAATAAACTGGAGATATTTGACAATAATTTCGGTCTGCATAATTACCATAATTGTAGAATATTTATTTCTTTATAAGATAAAGAACAGTACTGACGATAAAGTTGTACTGGATTTTTTTCCGTTCTGCAATAATTATTGGGATTACGTTCACATCATCATAACTGTAGTTTGTAGTTATTTTTTTCCTTTAATGCTGATCTTTTTTTCACTTAAAGATAAGATTGAAATATCAAAATATCAGTTGCACAGTATTGCGCTTGTGGTTTTTGCTCTTATAATAAATTTTTCTTTCGTAGAAACCGGCAGCAGAAGATACCATGGTAATTTTAGCTGGCAGATTATCCCCGCAAGCTATTTCCTAATGCTTTTTAGCTTAATTTCCTTTGCAAAAAACTACAGAGGTTTTAAAACTTTACACCGATACCTTTTAAATTTTTCAATATCTGCACATACCTTTTATGGTATATTTTATATTGCACGAATCCTGATTCTAAATAAATATGAGTAACAAAATGATACCTTTTAATAAACCTCACCTTACCGGAAAAGAAACCCAATATATTGAAGAAGCCGTAAAATCCGGAAAGATTTCAGGCAATGGAATTTTTACGCAGAAATGCCAGTCTTTCTTTGAAGAAAAATATAAATTCAAAAAAGTGCTTTTGACAACCTCTTGTACTGATGCTCTTGAGATGGCGGCCATGCTTGCCCATATTGAGGCTGGTGATGAGGTGATCATTCCAAGTTACACTTTTGTATCTACTGCTTTAGCCTATGTAAGGCAGGGAGCTAAAATAATATTTGCTGATTCATATAAAGATAATCCCAATATTGACGCTGATACAATTGAAAGTTTAATTACACCCAAAACAAAAGCCATCGTAGTCGTTCATTATGCAGGAATAGCCTGTGATATGGAAAAAATAATGAACATTGCAGAGCGTCACAAGCTTATTGTGATAGAAGATGCCGCACAGGCTATAGATAGTTTCTACACCTTTTCTGATGGCAGAAAAAAGGCACTGGGAAGCATCGGACATTTTGGAGCATTCTCCTTTCACGAAACCAAAAACATTATTTCAGGTGAAGGTGGTATGTTGACCATCAATGACGAACAATATATTGACCGTGCAGAAGTAATCTGGGAAAAAGGAACCAACAGAAGCCAGTTCTTCAGAGGGGAAATCAACAAATACGGATGGGTAGATACCGGATCGTCTTTTTTACCAAGCGAAATAATTTCTGCATTTCTTTGGGCACAGCTGGAAAATTTGGACAAAATTCAAAAAAGAAGATTGCAAATCTGGAATCAGTATTTTGAGGATCTGAAAAACATTTCATCTGTCTCAATACCTCAAATTCCGGACTATGCGACCAATAACGCACACATGTTTTATTTGATTTTTGACAACATTGATGATAGATCAAATATGATAAAATATCTAAAAGATAATGGTGTGCTGTCTGTATTTCATTATCTTTCTCTTCATAAAAGCGATTATTACAACGATAAACATGACGGAAGGAATTTACAGAATTCAGACAATTTTGAAAATACTCTGTTGAGACTTCCTATGTATTATGATCTGTCAGAATCAGAAGTCGACAGAATTGTAAGTTTGATCAAAAATTATTTTAAATAAAATCTATGTGCGGAATTGCAGGAATCATCACTAAAAATGCAAGAAACTACAGACAGGAGCTGCAGAATATGACCGATGCCATTGCGCACCGTGGTCCTGATTCCGCTCATCATGAGTTTTATGAAAATGCGGCTTTGGGACATCGGCGTCTTTCCATTATCGATCTTTCAGAAAACGGAAAGCAACCCATGTTTTCCAACGCCAAAAACGAATGCATCGTCCTGAATGGCGAGATTTACGGATACCAGGCCATAAAAAAACAGCACTCTGAATATCCTTACCGTGGAGGTTCTGATACCGAAGTGATTCTGGCAATGTACCAGCGTAAACAGGAAAAACTTATTCAGGATCTTCCCGGAATGTTTGCTTTTGCTGTTTGGGATGAAGAAAAACAGCAGCTATTCTGTGCCCGTGATCGTTTCGGCGAAAAACCGTTTTACTATACCACCGGAAAAAACGGTGAATTTATCTTTGCCAGTGAAATTAAAGCTGTTCTTGCGAGCGGACTTGCCAACACAGAAATTAATACTGATGCACTTTCCCATTATCTTCAATACGGCTATGTGAGCACCTATCAGAGCATTTACAAACACATTCATTCTCTACCTCCTGCTCATCAGCTGATCTGGAAAGATGGTAAAATTGAAGTGTCAAGATATTACAGCCTTCCAAAAAAAGAAAGGCAAATCAGTCTTTCTGATGCAAAAGAAGAATTTATCTTTCTTCTTAAAAATGCAGTGGAAAAACAGTTGATCGCCGATGTAGAGGTGGGAAGTTTCTTAAGCGGCGGCTTAGATTCTTCCTCTATTGTTGCTATGGTGAATGAATTTCTTCCGAATCAGACTACGATCAGCTTCGGCTACGATCACGAACATAGCGAACTGAAATATGCGAGAGAAATTGCAGAAAAGTACAGCACAAAACATATAGAAATCCATGAGAAGAAAGAAGATCTGGTTTCGGGAATTTTGAAGGTAAACCCGTTTTTGGACGAACCTTTTGCAGACTCATCTACTCTTCCTCAGTTTGAAATTTGTAAAGCAGCAAGAAAAAATTTAACCGTTGTCCTGTCAGGCGATGTAGGCGACGAGCTTTTTGGAGGCTACAGTTTTTACAAAGTTGAAAATGATCTAAAAAAACATTTCAGCTATCAAAACATTATCGCAAAATTTGGATTAAAATTATATCAAACTGTAAGACAGACTTCTTTTATCTCACAGAAAAATATTCAGTACCGTTCCATCTTAGATTTTCATCAAAATGACGTGCGAAATTTCTTTGATGAGAATGAAAGAGGGCAATTAGGTATTAATCAAAACTATTCTCAGCCTTATAGTTTTAAAGCTGATGAAAACTCACTGAATGACATTATGCGAACCGATCTGGAGAAATTTGTTCCCGGGAACATGATGGTAAAATCTGACCGCATGGCGATGGCGAATTCACTCGAGGTGAGAACACCATTTCTGGATGTTGACTTTGCTGAATTCTGCATTCAGCTTCCGGATCAGCTTAAGATCAATTCTAAGCAGGATAAAATCATTCTCAGAGAATCGATGAATTCTTATTGGACAGAAACTATCCGAAACCGCCGTAAACAAGGCTTCGGGTTAGGAATTGAAAATTGGTTTGAAGAAAAAAAACTAATGAAATTTTCTGACGATCACCTTAAAAATAAAAACCAAAGAATTTTTAATTATATTGATTTTCACGAAACCCAAAAATTTTTAAATAAGGATAGGAAACATTGGAATCTTCTGCAACTTGCGTTGTGGGCTGAAAAATAAAATTATGAACATCAAGAAAAAAATATCGTCTAAATTCTACTTCCTCCAATGGTTTTGGAAGACTCGTAACTTTAGAGAAGGCTTTCCAAAATACAAAGTACTAAATATTGAATCTACAACTGAAAAGATCATTAGTGAAAAGATTTCCATCAGTCGCTTCGGTGATGGAGAATTCAGATTAACCCTGCCCGATTATACTTTGGTATTTCAAGACGGAGGCGAGAAGATCCGAAAAAAATTGCACCAAGTTCTGAAATCCGATGTAAAAAACCATATCGTTTGTTTACCTTTTGGCCATTTCCGAGATTTTGATTTAGTAACAAAATACTGGTGGTATAAATTTTTAAATATATATGGAAATCGAATTAAAGATTTTATACCAACAGACCAGATTTACGGAACAACTTTTATTAGCAGATATTATATAGGTTTCTCAGATAAATCTGAAAAGAGAATTTCCAAAATTATTTCTCATCTAAAAAAAATCTGGGAACAGCAGGAAATTCTTATCATCGAAGGGAAATATTCGCGTCTGGGTGTAGGAAATAATCTTTTCGATAACGCAAGTTCGCTGCAGCGAATTGTTTGCCCTCCAAAAAATGCCTTTGAGAGCTATAATGAAATTTTAGAAACAGCAAAAAAATACGGTAAAGACAAGCTCATTCTTCTGGCACTAGGCCCTACAGCTACAATCATGTCATATGATCTTGCGAAAGAGGGATTTTGGGCCTTGGATGTAGGCCATATCGATATTGAATACATGTGGTTTCTGATGAAAGCTCAAGACAAAATGCCTGTAAAAGGACGTCACGTGAACGAAGCAAGCGAACAGGAATCATTGGAAATTCCTGAAGAGTTCAGAGAAAAATATTTAAAAAGTATTATTGTAGAAATTAGTAATCCATGAAAATCTCCGTAATTATTCCGGTTTACAATGCGGCGGCTTTTCTGAAAAAAGCGGTAGAATCTGCATTACAATTTGAGGAAGTTTCTGAAGTTATTTTGGCTGAAGACGCCTCTACTGATGCTTCTTTAGTTCTTTGCAAACAACTTGCGCAGGAAAACAAGCGTGTGATATTATTTCAACATCAAGATAAAGGAAATCATGGAGCGGCAGAAACCCGAAATTTGGGAATTAAGAGATCAACATCAGATTTTATTGCCTTTCTGGATGCTGATGACTATTACCTTCCCAACCGTTTTAATGCAGAAAAGACTCTATTCAATAATGAAAAGATCGAAGGTATTTTCGGAGCTTTACAAACAGAATTCATAACAGAAAAAGGGAAAGCTGAGTTTCAGGAAAAATTTAAAAACAATGAGTTGACAACGGTACAATATCAGGCTGAAGGAAACGACATTTTTGAAGGTCTTCTTGGGCTTTCAAGGAAAACTTTCGGTTCTTTTTTTCATCTGAATACACTGACAATAAGAAGGTCTTCGCTTATCAAATACAATTTGTTTTTCAATAAAGATCTTCGGGTGCATCAGGATTCTGATTTTATTATAAAACTCGCCTATCATTGCCATCTGAAAACGGGAATCATTGATAAAGCCATTGCGATACGCGGTGTGCATGACGATAACAGAATTACAAAAATCAAACAATATTCTCCGAAATTTTATTCTAATCAATTTCAGCTTCAAGACTCATTATATGAATGGGCAGGCACAACTCATTTGCAGAAAAAATATCTACAGAAAATAAAACTGGATTATCTCAGCTTTAAAACTGCCAATAAAAAAGGGATTGGAAAATATTTATTTTACATAATTTCTACAATCCAAAACCCTGAGTTATTGAAAACCAGATATAGATTTCATGCATTAAATCCGCAAATACAATGATCTTGAAGAAAACCAAACAACTAAAAACTTTATTTTCAGATTTCATTGCCTACCGAAATCACAAGAAATATGTTCCGAGAAAAGTGGAAAAAGCTGTATTGGTTAAGTTTCAGAACCCACAATTATATCACCGTTTTTTTTATCTTCTTTTAAAATTTTACCATCTTGCAGGCTACACAGTTTATTATCCGATGAGCTTATCACTGTTTAGAAATCTCAGGAATAAAGACCGTTACATGGCTTTGCTCCTAAAGGAAAAATACCTCTTGAGTATCAATACCCGAAATCTACCAAAAGAAATTATCACCATAACAGATTCTATGTTTAGTGCAGATTATTTTAATGCTTATTTTGAAAATGAAAACAACACAAACGGAAGTTTTCACATTCCCATGAGTTTCCATCCTTATATGTACCATTACCAACTCTGGAACGAAGAAATAAAATTGCCAAATAATCGATATAACGCTTTATTCTGCTACGGAAATTTTAATAGAAACGCTTACTTAGACATTAAAAGAACAGATTTTAAAGTAGCATCCAGAACAGAACTTTTAAATTTTCTGGAAGATGATCCTAATTTTATGTCCATTAAATCATCAGAAGAATTAGAAAATAAAGGAGAAACTCTTAATCAAAAATTAGTTTTTGCTATGCGTGAAAATTATCAGATTGAAATGAAAGACATCAGATCTAATCTGGCACTTTTCAATTTTTATCTTTGCTGTCCGGGTGTGGTAATGCCTCTTTGTCATAACGTGGTTGAAGCCATGTCTGTAGGTACAATTCCTATTATTGAAAAAGAATACGCCGATGTGATGTACCCTAATCTTGTACATCTGAAAAACGCAGTCATTTTTAATGGTTTGAATGATTTAAAGATGTTGCTTAAAGAAAGATTATTCGTTCTTTCAAATGATGAAATTTTGGCAATTAGAAAGAATGTTTTTAATTATTACGAAGAATTTCTGAGTCCTACAGGAATGATTAAAACCCTAAATAAGAATATCGCCGAAGGAAACAAAATATATCTGCAGGCTGAGCACAGAAGTGTGAAATTTAAAAACTAATCATGAAAATCTCCGTCATCACTCCCGTCTACAATGCAGAAAAATACATCACTCAGGCTGTAGAATCTGCTCTTCAGTTTGAAGAAGTGTACGAAATTATTCTGGTGGAAGATCAATCTCCCGATAATGCTCTCGAAGTCTGCAAAAAATTGGCAGAGCAATATGAAAGAGTAAAATTGTATCAACATCCCGACAAAAAAAATCACGGCGCAGGCGCAAGCAGAAATTTAGGGATTGAAATGTCTACTGGTGATTTCATAGCTTTTCTGGATGCCGATGACTACTATCTTCCGAACCGATTTGATGCTGAAAGAGAACTGTTTAAAAATAATGAAGTTGATGCAGTTTACGGAGCTTTAGGTGTACATTATTATTCAGAAAAAGCAAAGGAAGAATATTATTCTTTGTTTGGCAACAGACTGACGACCGTCTATAAAAAACATGCTCCCAAAGACGTTTTTCCGGGTCAGCTTAATATGCTTGGAAGTTTCGGACTTTTCAGCATTGATACTTTAACAATAAGAAAAAAAACGTTGCTTGAAAAGGTAAATCCACTATTTAAAACCCATTTGAGATTACATCAGGATACTGAGCTATTATTCAGGAGTTCTTTTTACCTCAAGTTTTATCCTGGAATTTTAGATCAGGCTGTTGCGATGAGAGGCGTACATGAAAGCAATAGAATTACGCAGGTGGATTCCAAAAAAGTAAAAGCCTCAAGCACCAGAGTACTATTGTGGAGGGCAGTAAATGAGTGGGCTCAAAGTGAGGAAACGATGTCTGAGGATATCAAAATTCACATCAAAAGAACCCGAAGAAGCTGGGAAATTGCACAGGCTCCTTTGCTTAAAAAATGGGGAATGATTTCGAAATATTTGATTACAGATTTTAAAAGTATAAAATCGGGCTTATATAATATTAATTTCAGGAATGAGTTATTTTAGATTTTCCTTTGCCTCTGTAAATTCTGTAAATTTTAAAAAGATCTGAAAAAATACCGACATAATGTTTCGGTTTAATGCTTGAAACACCTACATCAGCCCATTGTTCAAGAGGAATTTCTTTTGCATATAAATTTATATCGGTATTCTTTTTTGCATTCATCACTCTGAAAAAGATTTCAACATCAAAAACCCAATTCGTATAAAACTTTTCTGAAAAAGATTTCTCAGCCAGATTTCTTGAAAGAATTTTTGCACCACACTGCGTATCATACACCGGAATCTGCAGCAGCAAACTGTTCACTGTTGCAAAGAAACGACCGATAAGGTGTCTGGAAAGTTTTCTCTTGATATTACTCCCGATCCTATTGACTCTGGAACCAAATACAAACTCAATCTCATCATCTAAAAATTCGGACATCCTGATTAGTTCAAAAATTGGCGTTGCCAAATCTGCATCAAGATAGGAAAAGTATTCAAATTCGAGATCCTTTACTGTATTAAAACCATAATTCAATGCCCTCGATTTCCCTAAATTAGTTGCACTGTCTGCAATAATTACTTTGTCCGGAAACAATGCTTTTAATTCCTGCAAAACTTCGATAGTACGGTCTTTGCTGCCATCGTTGATAAAACAAAAAGTATAAGGGTTCGATGATATAAATGCTTTAAAATCTTCTATCGGGAGCCTCTTTTCCTCATTGTAACAGGGAACAGCTATTAAAATATTTTTACTCTTCTCCATTTTTTGTTTTGAGGGAATTGATTTTATAAAAATTTAAAAGATTTTTCTCAACAGAACTATTGTTTACCGAATCATTATCTATATAACTATCTCCAAAATCTAGAAGAACTTTTCTGTTGAAAGTGCCGAAGTACTTAGAGCCATAATGGAAGCTTTTAGATATGACAACGTCTTTTGTGTTTACAGATTTGTTCTCAATTTCTGATATTATCTCATCATAATTTTGTTTGGAATTGTAACAGATATAAAGGGATGCGGAAAAATAAAATAGAATATAACCTGAACATATCACTGTTAAAGTGTTACGAAACAATTTATGACTTGTGAAGACATCATAAGTCCTGAGAAAAATAATCAGTATCGATATGATGATTAAAACATTAGAAAAAAAAAGTAATCTTGTGCCTACAATAGGAGAATACGCAACTACTAAAACTGCTAAAAATGCAATCATCAAATAGGAAGAAAGTTCAAAAACAGTTCTTTTTTTAAGTCTTTTACTGAATAGTAACGTCAATCCGAGAAGCAATGCTATGAATGCTGTTATCAACAATTCAGAATTGTAATAGTAATATATTTTGCCTATACTTTTAACGTTTTCCAGATAATCTAATAGATTAAATCCAAATTCTTTCTTTCCTTCCCTTGCAAAACGTACTTTATTTGCCGGTGCTAAAAACAACACGATATATCCTGACAAAATTCCGAAAAAAGTGACTAACAGTTTTTTTGAAGAAAAATAAAACTGTTTTTTATTAATCATTTGAATAAGAAAATGAATTCCTGTGACTGCAAGAAGTACAGGAGGAACATGCTCATTTCCCATACCCACAAAAAAACCAAACAAAAATACAAACACAAACGGTATTCTTTTCTCTTCTAAAACATCTCTTTTGAAAATAAATAACTGGGTAAGAAGAAAAATATAAAGGAGATAAAAAATGTTTGTTAAGGTATAGTTGGTGCTGAATGGAACATAAAAAAACATTTCTCCAAAATAATTAATCAAAAAAATGAAAAGTCCGATGATGACGATAAGCTTTTGGCTGTCTGCAAAAGAAAACTTAGGCTTCTTCTGAAAAACATTCAGATAGAATGTATAGAAAAACCCAATGAAAATGAATGCTCCGGTAAGCTGTTCAAAGAATTTACTTCTTCCTGCTAGATTAGAAAAAAATTGTCCAATACGAGCGTTAACCTGCATATAGGAACTGTAATATTCTGTAAAAACATTAATCATTCCATCCAAATAGTAGAACTCATCTCGAGTTGTTGGGTAAAAATAACAGCACAGTAGAAACAGAACTATTACTAAACTATAAAAAAAAGAATTTAAATATGTCTGAGAGGTTTTCGTCATAGCATTTCGTTTTACTTCACAAAAACCCCGACAAATTTACCTTCAAACTCAACAACGGTAGGGGCAATTTTTTCTTGCTCACAAAAATCCTGAAAAGCCGAATTGTCATTAATATCATCAGAAATAAAAACTCCGCCTTTTCTTAATTGCGAATAAAGCGTTTCATAAGCCCATCTCATTCCCTCGTAAGATTTATCGGAATCGTAATGTACAACATCGATTTCGCCGCTTTCTTTTAAAATCTTAGGTAAAGATTCACGGTCGGCATGGCGGAAGAGTTTCCAATTTGTCCTTAAGTTTTCCGGTACCACGCAACCGACATACTGATCTCCATTCTGCCCTAAATACGGCATATCTGAACTGTACAAAGTTCCGTTTCTTTTTTGCAGAGAGGTGAGTGTCGCAAACGAACTCCATCCATAAGCAACACCGGTCTCTATCACGGTTTTTGCCTGAGTGAACTCGCAAGCACTGTATAAAAGTTCTAAAGCTCCTGCACCACCCATTTTTATCGGGCAGGCATTTTGTATGTCTAAAGCTTTTTTAAATTCCTGAGGATATTTTTCTGAAAAAAACTCAAAATCAATGGTAAACAGTTTATTGATAGCATCTTTTTGAGTGATTGCAATTTGCGAAGCCCAAAGGTTAGTCTTTTCTTTACCTTTGAAAGCGCTGTTTCTATGAAACGTATTTTTGATAATTTTTCTACCTAATTCAGGATAAAGATCAGGCCTTTTAAGATAACCGATTAAAGTTTTGAGAACTCTTGCTATTTCACTCACAGTGTTTGTTTTAATGTTGCAAAAATAAAGATTTTTATCTTATTAATAATTTTTAAGAATAATTATCTTTGTGAAAATTTATTAATACAAAACTCTTTTGCACAGATGAAGTTCTCGATACTCATTGCCAACTACAATAATGGAAAGTTTTTCAGGAGCTGCTACGATTCTATTATTGCCCAAAGTTATGACAATTGGGAAGCTGTAATCCTTGATGATGCCTCAACAGATGATTCTTTAGAAGTCATCGAATCAATTATAGGCAATGACAACCGTTTTAAGATTTTCAAAAACGAAAACAACAGCGGTGTCGGCATTACCAAAAGCAGACTGATTGAATTGGCGACAGGAGAAATCTGTGGTTTTGTAGATCCCGATGATGCCATCACTCGCAACGCCCTAATTTCCAGTATTCAGATTTTTAAGAAGCAGAAAGATGTTGTGCTCACGTATTCCAAATATGTGAAATGTGACGAAAATCTTCAGCAGATAGACATTCCGAAAAATCCTCTGCCTGTTCCCAATAATGATCCGTATTTTTTTAACTGCCCGGTTCATATTGTCCATTTTGTGTGTTTCAGGAAAGACATTTATGAAACAACAGAAAAGATAAATACCGAAATGAAGATTGCAGAAGATCAGGATTTATATTTAAAAATGTACGAAAAAGGAAAAGTAAAATTCATTGACGAAGCCAATTATCTGTACAGAACACATTCAGGAGGCATTTCACAGAACGACAACAGACCAAAGTCACGGGAATATTTTTCTAAGGTTATTTTTAATGCCATGCAAAGGAGAAATTTAAAAATGATCAACGGAAAAGCAGTTCCTTCACAATTTACGGATCCAAAACAGATATATGATTTACTTGAATATCAAAATTCTATTTCCTACAGAATTCAAAAGAAGTTGAGAATATTGGTTCAACAATTATTTAGCTAATGATGAAAAAAGATAAAATAAAAGTTCTTTTCAGACACCGTTCTATGGAAATGGGTGGTGTTGAGAAAGTAATTCTAAGCATGCTCAATCATCTTGATAGAGAAAAATTTGAGATGACGGTTTGTTTAAATATCAATCAGGGCGAGCTTAGAGATGAATTCCCAAAACACGTCAGAAAAGTTTTTATTGCAAACGGAAAAGAAGATTTTTCTAAAAACCCTGTCATTCAAAAATTACAGCTGGCAAAAAGAAAACTGAAACTGCAAAAAGCGCAGAAGAACCCCAAAATAGCAGGAAAATTACTCAATGAAAATTTTGAAGTTGAGATCGCACCTACTTATGCTGCATTTTCATCGGTTTTAAATTCAACCAATAAAAATTCAAAAAAAATAGGCTGGTTTCATTCAGACATTACGCTTCCGAAGCTGCAGCCATTGGTTCCTGCCATTTTAAAGCAGATTCCACAGTTTGATTATTTCATTTTTGGATCTCAGCAGACTAAAGATATTTTAATTGAAACCTATCCCAATTTAAACATTCCTGAAAATCAGGTTATTTTAAATGCAATTCCTATTGAAGAACTAAAAACCAAGGCTAAAGCTTTCAAACCTGAATTTCCAAACAAACCGATATTCGTTTCTGTAGCAAGACTTCATAGCCGTAAAGGTTTTCATAAACTGATGGACGCACATGCTCAACTTTTGAAAGACGGTTTTGATCATCACGTTATTATCATCGGTGATGGCGATGAAAAAGAAAATTTAAAAAAACAGGCAGAAAGTTTAGGTGTGACTCAAAGTTTTGAATTTTTAGGATCATTGCTGAACCCCTATCCTTATGTGAAAAATGCAGACTTTTTCATTCTTCCGTCTGAGTCTGAAAGTTGGCCGTTAATCATTGCTGATTCTTTGATTCTTCAAAAGCCTATTATTTCAACCAATGTAGGTGGAATTCCCGAAATGATCAGTCATGGAAAAACAGGTTACCTTATTAATTACGAAACCGGCGAAATGCACGATGCCATGAAGAAATTTCTTACTGAGCCTGAATTTGTTTTGAAAATTAAAGAAAACCTCACGGATATTGAAAAACAGTTTGATAATCAGAAAATTTTTAACGACGTTGAAAATATCATCACTAAATTAGTTGAAAAATAATTCCCGTTTCAATTTAAAATAATAATTGATGAATTTATTTTACAGAATCATACTAAAAATTCATGCCATCTGGCAAAATATACATGACACCGCTTACATAGAAATATGTAAAGCACGAGGCATGAAGGTGGGCAAAGATGTCATTTTTATAGAAGCTCCGGCCTTCGGTTCAGAACCCTACCTCATCGAAATTGGTGACCGCACCAAAATTACTGCAGGCTGTACTTTCATCAACCATGACGGCGCAATGTACGTCATCCGAACGATGGAAAAATATGAAGATGCAAGAAATTTTGGAAGAATAAAACTCGGAAGCAATTGTTTCGTGGGCAACAACTGTACATTTTTACCAGGCTCTCAAATGGGAAACAATTGTATTTTGGGAGCTGGTTCTGTCTTAAATTCTTCCATGCCCGACAACTCTGTGTATGCAGGAGTTCCTGCAAAATTCATCTGTACAATCGAAGAATATGGCGATAAAGCTTTAGCAAACAATGTGATGTACCCGAGAGAACTCGAGCCCTACCGACCTAAACTAGATGCTTACATCAGAGAGCATCTTCCCCATACCTATAAACACATTAAAAAATAAATGACCGAAAAGAAAAAAATCCTCATTCGCATTGGCTCTCTTCGACATGGCGGAGCTGAAAAAGTGCTGGTGACCTTCCTTAAAAATCTTCCGGAAGACAAATACGAAATTGATTTATTATTAAATTTATATTCAGGAAAATACCTGCCCGATGTTCCGAAATGGATTAATGTCATCTACCTAAACAAAGGTGAGATGATTACCACCAATCGTCTTCAGGATATTCCCGAAAAAGCGGCGAGAGTTATCTTCCAAAGAGTTTTGAAAGAATTTCCTGACCTTTTGTATACTCTTATTTTAAAAGATAAAAAATACGATATAGAGTTTGCGGCAATCCACGGAATGCGTGATGAAATTCTGCACTCCAGCCATCATTCTTCAAAAAAAATCATTTGGATTCATAATGATCTTTCGCAGGTGAAAGAATATACCAATGAGGAAATCAGAAAGTTTTTCGGGTTTGATTCTATTATGGTGATCTCAAAAAAAATCGAACAATTATTCCATGATTTAGCCAAAAACGAGGCTGAAAAACAGAAAATTGTAAAGATTTATAATCCTTTGGATACGAAAGAAATTTTAACGAAAGCTGAACAGCCTGTTATCAATTATCAATTTGATGAAAATGTTCCTACATTTATTTCTGTGGGAACCGTTTTCCCTCAAAAAGGCTTTGACAGACTTCTGAAGGTTCACAAAAAACTATTAGATGAGGGCTTAAAACATAAAGTTTTAATTGTTGGTGACGGCTATGATTTTGAAAACATCAAAAATTTAAAAACCGAATTGGGAGTAGATGAAACTGCTACGATGCTGGGTTTCACAGACAATCCTTATCCTTATTTTAAACATTCTGATTTTTATATTTTAAGTTCGAGATATGAAGGTTTTCCGACAGTTTTGTTTGAGGCCATCACTTTAAATAAGAAAATTATCGCAACAGAAGTTTCGGGAGTGAACGAAATGCTGAACAACGGAGAATTGGGCTTAATTGTAGAAAACTCAGAAGAGGGAATTTATCAGGGAATGAAAAAAGCATTGACTGAACCTGAATCTTTCTCAGAATTCAGTGAAAAGCTTCAGAATTATACGATGCCTTTCAATCTTGACCATTCGGTTGCGAGAATCGTTTCGGTTTTAGATGAACTTTAATTTGGCTATTTTAAAATGTCACGACTAAATCATTGCACTAATGAAGTTAATTTTACATAAAATTGAAATCGGCTTTAAATAAAAACAAAAGAGAATCCTTAAATTTGCGCATGCCCAAGAATTATTCAATTATACAAAAAGACTTTTACCGGGAAAGCGGAGAGTGGCTTTCGTCTATCCAGATTTTGCTGAAATGCATCAATCCTAATCTTCACTTCATTTATCTTCTGAGAAAGGCACAAAAATTTGACAAAACGCCTATTTTAGGATTGTATTGGAAGATTGTTCTCAGACATTTTCAGATTAAATACGGTTTTCAGATCTATCCGGAAACGCAGATTGGGGAAGGTCTGTATCTTGGACATTGGGGAAGCTTGGTGGTCAACCCGAAAGCGGTAATCGGTAAAAACTGCAATATTGCCCAGGGCGTAACCATCGGACAGCAAAACAGAGGTAAAAATGAAGGCTTTCCCGTCATCGGAAACGATGTCTGGATCGGGCCGAACGCAGTAATTGTAGGAAGCATCACCATTGGGAACAATGTTTTGATTGCGCCCAACTCGTATGTAAATACAGATGTACCGGATAACTCTATTGTTGCTGGGAATAAGGCAAAAATATATCCCAAGAGTGATGCTACTGAAGGATATATCAACAATAGGGTAGAATAATTCATTTTATTATAATTTAATCTATATTAAATTGTGTTAAAATTGATTGTAAATTCCCCAAAAATTATATTTTTGTATAATTATTGATTTAGTCTATTGAATTTGAAAATAATTTAAACGAAATAAATAACCACCATTAAATCTTATTTATGTCACAATCGTACAAAGTTATTTTTGAAAACAACAAAAAATGGGTAGAGTCTAAAATCTCAAAAAATCCCACGTTCTTTGAAGATTTAGCCAAAACTCAGAATCCTGATTATTTATACATCGGATGTTCAGACAGCAGGGTAACCGCAGAAGAATTGATGGGAACAGAGCCTGGTGAAGTTTTCGTAACAAGAAACATCGCCAATGTTGTCAATACTTTAGATATGAGTTCCACAGCTGTTATTCAGTATGCGGTAGAACATCTGAAGGTAAAACACATTATCGTATGCGGGCATTACAACTGTGGTGGCGTAAAAGCTGCGATGACTCCTCAGGATTTAGGATTATTGAATCCCTGGCTGCGAAATATCCGTGATGTGTACAGATTACACCAAGCTGAGCTCGATTCTATCGATGATGAAGGAAAACGGTATGACAGATTGGTAGAACTCAATGTCCAGGAGCAGTGCATCAACGTTATCAAAATGGCTTGTGTGCAGGAAAGATATATCATCGATGAGTTCCCTGTAGTACATGGCTGGGTATTTGACCTTAGAACGGGAAAAATTATTGATCTGGAGATTGACTTTGAGAAAATCTTGAAAGACATTCAAAAAATATATAATCTTACCAGTTCAGACTGGGTAATGAGCCGAAAGAAATAATCTTTCAAAAAAATAAAAAGAGTAAATGAAATTCTGGAGTATAATTACATTGATGATCGTCCTCAACTTCACAGCATTGCCGAGCATTGCTGCTGTTGCAGACTGGGACATCATGACGACCAATGTAATTGTGAATGAAGAAGAAACTCATTCTCATTACTCTTCTCTGTTTTCTGTTTACGAAAAAACACTTCCAAAAACTTTAGATGTTTACGATTATCTTAAGTTTTTTGAGCCTGATATTGAGGGCAGATCTTTCGCATTAATAGATGACGACTTCCATCTGTCACCCCTACTGAGCATATTTTCTCCTCCTCCGGAAGCTTAGTTTTCTACATTTTTACTATTCAAATCATTTTTGATCTTGAATACTTCTACATTCTATTAATCTCAATCATTCTTGATCGACATTAATCACTTCATTAATTTACATCAACGTATTTTTCAATTGTCATGAAAAAATCAAAAACTTTCTTTGGAGAAATCCAGGAGAACTTTCCTTCGGGTTTAGTAGTCTTTTTAGTTGCTCTTCCTCTCTGTTTAGGAATCGCTTTAGCATCCGGAGCACCACCATTGTCCGGAGTAATTGCCGGTATTGTAGGTGGTCTCGTCATCGGAGCTATCAGTAATTCAAATATATCGGTTTCCGGTCCTGCTGCCGGATTAACTGCGATTGTTTTAACGGCAATTACAGACCTTGGTGCATTTGAGCTTTTTCTTTGCGCTGGGATTATTGCCGGGCTTATACAGTTGATTTTGGGTTTTGTAAGAGCCGGAAGTATTTCCAATTACTTTCCTAACAACGTGATTGAAGGAATGCTTGCCGGAATCGGTATCATTATTATTTTAAAACAAATTCCACATGCCTTGGGCTTTGACAAAGATTACGAAGGGCATGAATCTATTTTCGATAAAGGATTGAATTTTGGCTATTTCACAGAATTACTAGGAGCTATACAACCGGGTGCGCTTATTGTAACTTTGGTGTCTATTGGCATTTTACTTGCATGGGACCGCATTCCGTTTTTGAAAAGAATGAAAATGCTTCCCGGTGCTTTGGTTGCTGTTGTGGCAGGGATTTTAATGAATGAAGCATTTAAATTATCAGGAAGTTCTTTAGCAATGGGTCCTGAACATTTAGTACCTCTGCCGGTTCCAAAAACTTTGGAAGATTTTAAGAATTTAATTACTACGCCGGATTTTAACGGTTTTACAAACTACAAAGTCTGGATTGCCGGAGCAACCATTGCAGTTGTAGCATCAGTTGAAACATTGCTTTGTATAGAAGCCTCGGATCGACTGGATGTTCAAAGAAGAATAACAGATACCAACCTCGAGCTAAAGGCTCAGGGAATCGGTAATTTAGTAAGTTCATTCATTGGCGGACTTCCGATGACATCAGTTGTTGTAAGAAGTTCAGCTAACGCAAATGCAGGTGCAACTTCTAAAGTTTCCGCAATGATTCACGGCTTCTTATTGTTGGTCTGCGTACTTACAATTCCGTTTTTATTGAATTTAATTCCACTGGCAACACTGGCAGCAGTATTGCTTTTGGTAGGGTATAAGTTGGCAAAACCTGCGACATTTAAGCATTTCTGGCATTTAGGAAAATTCCAGTTTATTCCTTTTGTAGCGACTGTGGTGGCGATTGTAGCGACCGATTTATTAAAAGGAGTTGGAATTGGTCTTGCCATTTCAGTATTCTATATCCTTCAGGGAAATATGAAGCGGGCTTATTATCTAAGCAGAAAAAAACTGGATGACGCAGACGGAATCACTATTAAACTGGCTGAAGAAGTTTCTTTCTTAAATAAAGCTGCGATTAAAAAGACATTGAAAAATATTAAGGCAAACTCTACCGTAATCATTGATGCAACAACAACCTCGTACATTGCCACTGATGTTTTAGAAATGATTCAGGATTTTGCCAATATCAGAGCAAAAGAAGAAGATATTAATGTAGAACTCTTAGGTTTCAAAACTTCATACAGAGATTATGAGACTGATGAAGATTCTCACATTGTCATTACTCACAAGAGAGCAATGTAAAAACATAAACAATCAACTTTAAATTTAAATATAACTCAAAAAAATATACAGTATGAAAGCACATACATCTGAAACACAATCGACTATTACTCCTGAAAAAGCATTAGAATTTTTAAAAGAAGGAAATCAGAGATTTGTTGGCAATCTTAAAGCAAACAGAGATCTTCTGGAGCAGGTAAACGCTACACGTGAAGGCCAATGGCCGTTTGCAGTAGTCTTAAGCTGCATCGACAGCCGTACTTCTGCGGAACTAATTTTTGATCAAGGCTTGGGTGATGTTTTCAGCATCAGAATTGCAGGTAATTTTGTAAATCAGGATATTTTAGGCTCAATGGAATTTGGCTGTAATGTAGCCGGTTCTAAATTGGTAGTAGTTTTAGGACACACCAAATGTGGCGCTTTAAAAGGTGGGTTAGACGCTGCTAAAATCGAAGGAATGGGAATGGATAACCTCAACCATCTGATTGACCATTTTGACCCCATTATCAAAACAATTATCAAAGACGGAGAAGAACGTTCTTCGGCAAACGCTGATCTTTTGGAAAGATTGAATCAACATAACGTTAAAAATGCAATTGACGATATCCGTAAACAAAGCTCTACATTAAGAAGACTTGAAGAAGAAGGAAAAATCAAGATCGTCGGTGCCAATTATGACGTTGAAACAGGTGTCGTAACCTGGATTTAATGATCTGAAAATGAACGCCGGGAGCTTTGCTCCGGGCGTTTTTTTTAATCAATTCTGATTGATTTTTTTTAAAATACTTTTATTTCCCGTTAAATGCCGACATTGTATTCCCAATTCCGGCAAAAACAAATGACAGACACGCCTTAGAAAACTTTTCAATTCGCTCTCCTAATTTTGCAGATTCTTCTTCATTCCATGTTCCAAGGACATAATCTACCTGTCTTCCTTCAGAAAACTCGGCAGAAATCCCGAAACGAAGTCTTGCGTAATTTTGTGTCTGCAAACTTTCATGAATACTTTTCAAACCGTTATGTCCGGCATCAGAACCTTTCATTTTCATTCTTAAAGTTCCGAATGGTAACGCCAAATCATCGGTGACAATCATCACATTCTCTAACGGAATATTCTCTTTCTGCATCCAGAATTTCACCGCATTTCCTGATAGGTTCATGTAGGTATCCGGCTTCAGTACAAAAACTTTTCTGCCTTTATATTTTCCTTCTGCCATCCATCCAAAATTTGTGGTGTTAAAAGAAACATCAAGGGTCTCGGCGATTTTCTCAGCTACTTTAAAACCGATATTATGACGTGTATTTTCATATTCCGGACCTTTGTTGCCCAGACCGACAATTAAATATTTCATGAGAAATTTTTTGCAAAATTAAAAGATATTAAATAAAAAACTCAATCCTGTGAAGAATTGAGTTTAAATATTTTTAAAAAGATATTCTTTATAAAGGCTTATACATATAATTTACACTGAATCCTTGTGTCATATATGTCTGAGCGTCATACCTGTAAGCTGTTGAGAAAATTACAGGAGAAGGAATCGGCATCATCAAATCTGTGATAGAAATTCTTTTCGGGCTGTTCGGAGAAAGTATAAATGCTTCAACATCGCCTGCTTTTTCTGAAATAATTCTAGATACTTTATAAGCAAAAGGCAGTAATGTGAAAGGGCTGATCTGAGTATCGTAGTTTAAAAACTCATATCCATACTTTTCAGTAGCCGGACCTTCTACTCCAGCATTGATGGCACCAATACTTACTTCAGATTTTGAAACATTATCCCCAAAATAAGTATACGTTGTTTTGCTGTACTTCTGATCTACGTAAGGCACACCTGAAACATCTTCACCGCTTTTCATTGTAATTCCGGCAAATTTTCCAGTAGTAGAACTATACGTCAGATTATAAATTGATTTTATTTTTTTATCTACCAAATAAGGACCAGGCGTAGTTGACGGCGGAACAGGAGGTGTTCTCTTATAAGAGGTTCTGTTTTCTGAAATAATAGTCAGTCTTCCTAAATTACCATATGTAAACAACTGAGTATAAACAATACTGTCATCATCAATTGTTCCGTTATTATCAAGATCTAAATGCCCGTTGAAAGTGATCTGGCTGATTTTATCACCACTCCACATTACATTGGTAACAGAGTTCTTTCTTGTAATTACATTAGATAAAAGAAGCCCATTATAACGGTATTCTGCCAATGTATCTGAGTCTGTAACTTCTCTGAACAGAGCTCTAGGACCGTTAAAACCACTATTCTGATTCAAGTCAATTAAAGGGTTACCTTCTTCATCAGTCAGGTCTTTACAAGAATGAACAGACGAGATGCCAGCTACAAGTAAAATAAAATAGAAAAGTTGTTTCATTTCCGAAGGGATTATTTATTTTTCCACAAATATAATTTTTTTTTGAATAAAAATTGCGTTTTACTTTATATTATCGCAAAATAATAGTGAAAAATTAAAAAAATTGGTATTCAAATATTGATTCCGATATAATCCTGAAAAATACTTTGTCATTTTTTAATATATTGTAGTGGAACGTTGTTTTTTAATCTTTTATTACTAAAATCGATCTGGTTTAAACATCAATTAGAAAATATCATGATGATGATGATGTCCACCACCGCTGCTTTTTCCTTCATTTTGTTCAGCAGGATAAATGATTTCATTTAGACTTTGTGGAGAAACCTTTTCACTGTTTTTTGGTAAATCAATTGATACTTGATGATTAGAACTTATATCATTTAAATGTATTTTTTTGTCTGTCTTCACAAGAACCTTATTCATTTTATCAAAAACTTTATCTAAAGTATTTTTTTCACCGGCAGATTTTGGCGAGAAATATTCTACCTGAAGTGCCAAAGTTTTGATTGATTTCGGCTGATTATGCTCAATAATTTCCAAAATCTCAGGACGAATTTTTATTGCATGACTGTACCAGACATTACAAGATTTATCATCCGGAACTAAAAAAGTCTGGCATTTCACAGCAGAATAATTTTTCAGAGGCGAACTCGTAATTGTAGAAACTACATTTTTTCCGGAACTGTCAAAGTATTGAAATATAATCCCAAACGGAGGTTGCCCCGTGAGACTTGTACCCATATTTTCAGGATCAATAATTGGTTTTTCCAATTCCTGAACCCATTTCTGGAAATCTTTTTTTGCAATCGAAGTATGCCAGGATTTTTGATCTTTTGTATAGAAATAATCTACAGAATCTTGCCCTTTTCGGTAAATCATTCCGTAAGAAATATTTTTTAAAAGCTTTTCTGTCACTTCTCTTTTCACATCATCTCCGTTGAACGTTAAGACGATATCAGAATGCGTTCCAAGCACATCTTTCTCTTCCAGCTTAATGATTCCTTTGAAGTATCCTTCGGAATCCTTGAAAGGTTCTTTTAGATTGCCAGCCGTACTTTGTTCTGTCTTTTTACAAGAAATTATCATTGTCAATACGAATACCAGCAATGATAATTTTAAAAAATTAAATTGAGTTTTTTTTTGAATCAAAAGCTTATTTTATTTAAATTCATACTCAAGTGTCATTCAAAACCGACTTATAAGGCTTTGTAAACATATTTTTGAGACTGAGTCTGATCCGAAACCGGATAATTCATCGTATCATAAAGATAAGTATAATTGCCAGGTATTGTAGGAGCCGGAGAAGGATATACAATATTGAAACTTGATATATTATTAGCTGATAATGTAGGAAAATTATAAGGATGCACTAAACTCCACATGACAAAAAATGTTTTTGGCAAAGTAGTGTAAGGGTTTATCTTATTATCGTAGGCAGTGTAGTTATACGTTAAAGTCATTGCACTAGACATGTCCGGAACACCAGTGCCATTAGTAACTCCCGTTTCGGATACCATCTTTGTGATATTATCTCCTGTGTTTGTAAAATTATAATTAGTAAAGTGAGTATAGGTCGTTCCTGACTTTTTCTTTTCAACAATTTGAGTCATTTTTCCGGAACCGTCGTATGTGTAAGTGTACTCACTATTAAAAGTAGGCATAGTTCCTAAGCTTGTATTACAAGTCGTATAATTGATTTTACCACTCGAATCGTAAGTAATATTAAATTCGTAGTTTAATGTATTTGCAGGAGCACCGTTAACTTCCTGTCCGAATTTCACTTTCGTAACTTTTCCTGAAGTATATGTTACATTCCCAACAAGAAATGAAGTAGGCCCACTTGCTTCTTTGAAAATCGCTTTTTCTAAAACATTGCCTGTGGTAACAAACTCCTGGTTAGTCTCGTTATTAACAACAATTTTATGCAAAATACTTGGCCCTGTGATTGTGGGAGCCGTGCTTCCGCTTCCGTTGCCACCTGCGTTGTTGTTGTTTTGATTAATTGGGTCTGCGGTAGTATTATCGCATGAGAACATAAGGCTGAGAAGCATTAGAGCTCCTCCCTTGAGAAAATGATTTTTTGTCATATATTTAGTTTTTTACGCCACAAATATAATTATTTTTCAATACCACTTGATTTAATTTAAATTTTTAATAAAAAAAATCTAAAAACTTTCGCTTTTAGATTTATATTTTGGTTAGAATTTCAAAAAATCACAAATACGTTGATGATTCTAAATATTTAAAATAGACTTCAGTAAAACATTCACCTCATCCACATTTTGCACTCCATCTTTTCTCATCATCAGCTGATTGCCTTCTTTCCCAATCTTTTCTTTCAATTGCGCCTGCGACGGATTCTGAGTTAAATAGCTGATGATATGCCTGAATTTATCAGTCTGATAAAATTTATCTTGTGGATTATTTGGGAAATAGCCTAAGAAAATTCCGTTTTTCATGACGATTTTTTCAAAGCCGATATCCGCAGCGAGCCATTTCAGAGCAACACTTTTCAAGAGATTGATTGCCTCAGAAGGCAGAGCTCCAAAACGGTCTGTCAGTTCAGATTCAAACTTCTGAAGGTCAATTTCATTATCAATTTCAGCTAATTTTTGGTAAAGCAACAATCTTTCTTCTGTGCTTGAGATGTAAGAATCCGGTAACATTAATTCCAAATCCGTATCGATATTAACTTCTTTTACAGACTTGAATAATTTCTGACGGTCTGCTTCATTTTCAAACAGATTTTCAAAATCTTTATCATCTTTTAATTCTTCCAAAGCCTCCTGCATCATTTTCTGATAGGTTTCAAAACCCATTTCATTGATAAATCCGCTTTGTTCACCTCCTAATAAATCTCCTGCTCCACGAATTTCGAGGTCTTTCATCGCAATCTGAAAACCACTTCCCAAATCTGAAAACTGCTCAATGGCTTCGAGTCTTTTTCTCGCATCAGAAGTCACCATATCCAAAGGCGGCGTAATCAGATAACAGAATGCTTTTCGGTTACTTCGCCCGACACGACCTCTCATCTGATGAAGATCTGCCATCCCAAAACGTTGTGCATCATTGATAAACATTGTATTTGCATTCGGAACGTCTACCCCACTTTCTACAATGGTGGTAGCAACCAAAACGTCATATTTTCCTTCCATGAAATCAAGAACATTTCTTTCAAGCTGCTTGCCTTCCATTTGTCCGTGACCGGTAATTACTCTTGCATCGGGAACTAATCTTTGAATTAATCCGGCGATATCCTTTAAATTTTCAACACGATTATTGATGAAATAAACCTGTCCGTCACGCTGCAATTCATAAGAAACCGCATCACGAATAATTTCCTCACTAAAACCAACCATGTGAGTTTCCACTGGCTGCCTGTTTGGCGGCGGTGTTTTGATAACCGATAAATCTCTTGCAGCCATCAATGAAAACTGTAAAGTTCTCGGAATCGGCGTGGCAGTCAGCGTCAGCGTATCAATATTAGATTTTAAAGTTTTTAATTTATCTTTTACCGAAACTCCAAATTTATGTTCTTCATCAATAATTAATAAACCTAAATCTTTAAATTTCACTTTTTCAGAAGCCAACTGATGTGTTCCGATGACGATGTCTATTTTTCCGTCTTTTAAGCCCGCTATGGTTTCAGATTTTTGCTTTGCCGTTCTGAATCTGTTTAAATAAGAAACATTCACCGGAAAATCTTTCAATCTTTCCTTAAAGCTTCGGTAATGCTGAAACGCTAAAATCGTTGTCGGAACCAAAATAGCAACCTGTTTTCCGTCCGTCGCTGCTTTGAATGCGGCACGAATGGCAACTTCCGTTTTACCGAAACCTACATCACCACAAACCAGACGGTCCATCACGGTGTCTGCCTCCATATCATTTTTTACATCGATGGTTGCTTTTTCCTGATCGGGTGTATCTTCATAGATGAAACTTGCTTCCAGCTCATTCTGCAGATAAGAATCCGGTGTATAAGCGAAACCTTTAGCCGTTTTTCTTTCTGCGTATAATTTAATTAAATCAAAAGCGATCTGCTTGACCTTGGCTTTTGTTTTCTGTTTTAATGATTTCCATGCAGGCGAACCGAGTTTGCTCAAAACCACTTCTTTTCCGTCCGGACCGTTGTATTTTGAAATTTTATGTAATGAATGAATACTTACATATAATAAGTCTCCGTTTTTATAAGTTAATTTAAAACATTCCTGAATTTTATCATCATTATTCACTTTTACCAATCCCATGAATTTTCCGATTCCATGGTCGATGTGAGCGATATAATCTCCGACTTTTAATGACATCAGATCTTTCAGTGTCAACTGTTCAGATTTGGCAAATGTATTTTTGGCTTTATATCTTTGGTAACGGTCAAAAATCTGGTGGTCTGTATACACCAGAATTTTATGATCTGCATCTACAAAACCTTCATGAAGTTCAGATTTAAAGCTTTTAAAAGGCAATTGATTTTCCAATTCCTCAAAAATAGATTCCAGTCTTTCCTTTTGTTTATCGGTAGAAAAAGAAATCCACGTATCAAAACCCTGCTGCTGTTTTTCTTCTAAATCTTCAATTAGTAATTCGAAATTTTTATGAAAAGAGGGCTGTTGCGTTTGTTTGATTTCGATTTGTTCAAAATTCGCAACTTCAACAGGTTGCGAACTAAAATCTATGGTTTTAAATTTCTTGTAATCAAATAAAAATTCTTCATCAGAAATAAACAATTCCTGAGGAGTTCTGTGCGAAATATCTTTGCTTAATGTTTCATATTTTTCCAGAGATTTTTCATAAAAACTTCTGACTTTCTGTAAACCGACTACTGCATTTTTAGAAATAACAAAACTGTCTTTTGGCAAAAGTTCCAACAAAGAAACACGACTTCCGGACACAGAATAATTCATATTCGAAACCAACTGAAAATCTTTTACTTTATCGACAGAAAGCTGGGTTTCTATGTCAAAAGTTTTAATATTTTCTACCTCATTACCAAAGAAAGTAATTCTGTAAGGTTTTTCGTTTGAATAAGAAAAAACGTCTACAATTCCTCCTCTTACAGAAAATTCTCCCGGCTCAGAAACAAAATCGGTCTGCTGAAACTGATAATGCGAAAGCAATTCATCCACAAAATCAAAATCAAGCTGGTCGCCTACTTTGATGTGATGAGAAATTGCTTTAAAATCTTCTTTCTTCAAAACTTTTTCAGACAAAGCGCCCATGTAGGCAACGATAATCTTAGGAGATTTTTCTGAATTTATTTTATTTAAAACATCGGTACGCAAAACCAAATTGGCATTCTGAGTTTTCTCCACCTGATAAGGCTCCAAGTGTGTTGCCGGAAAATACAAAACCTTTTCTTTACCCAGCAAATCTTCCATTTCGGTGTTCACATACAATGCTTCTTCTTTATCATCAACGAGATAAAGAATTGTTTTTTTATGGGTAAGAAAAAGTTCGGCAGTAAATATAGAAACCGAAGAACCTGCACTTCCTCTTACAGAAAGGTGTTGGTGATTCTCAAGCTGAATAAAAATCTCTTTTCCAAATTCTTTTTTAAGAAGGTCGGGTAGAAAGCTTTCTTTTATGGTTTTCAGATGCATAAAAATAATATAGGTATAAACGACAAAAGCGATTTCGGGAGAATTCCGAAACCGTTTTAGCAGTACAAAGATAATGCTATTTTTCTTAGACTAAAACATACTTGAAAAATCAACAATCAGTAACACAATCTATTACTAATCATAAAAAAATCATCAAAAATTGTAAAAAAACGTTAAAATAATTCGCTTTTTATCATGCGGCACAGTGTTTGAAAAGTCTAATTCCATAAACCGAAATATTAAATATTATGAAAAATGTAATCAAAATTTTAGGAGTTTTTATGCTGGTCATGTTCACAGCAATCTCATTCACTTCATGTAGCAATGATGATGATCCGGCAGATAATGACTTTTTCGCAGGGACGTACAGGGGAAGCATCTCTTACAATGACGGATCAACGACCAACTCTACAGACAACGGCGAAGTTTTTGTAACTAAAATCGCATCGGCTACAAAATATAACTTCAGATTTTCAAACGGAATCCCTGATCTTAACGGTCTGGAATTTGAAAAGCAAGGAGATAACACATTAGTAATGGTAGGATCTAATGCTCTTGTCTACGTAAGAATCGACAATAATGAATTGAAAATGCTTTACAAAGCTGACGGTAAAACTTGGACAGCTAACGCTACAAGATAACAACTATTCATACATATCCGTAACCTGCTTCTCTTTTGGGGAGCAGGTTTTTTTGTTTTTAATTTGATTTAATGTTTTTTTAATCTGTAATAAACTTTAGTTAAGTCTCTGAAAATTGATTTTCATATCGAGATTTTACATAAATTTACTTAAACAAAAACAATAAATTTCTACGCATGAAAAAATTTCTTACCGCAATGTCAATCGTATTAGGATTGGGATTTGCAACAGCTCAACAAGCTGTTCCTGCTACAAAAAGCACCGTACAAAAAACAACCAAAACAGTAAAAGCTGCTAAACCAGAAGCCTCAAAACCTGCAGTCAAACTAAAAAAAGATGGAACGCCTGACAAAAGATATAAAGAAAATCAAAAGTTAAAAAAAGACGGAACGCCAGACAAAAGGTACAAAACAAACAAATAATCAACATTAAAAATGTTGCCTTTTCATAATCAAATTTCGAAGAACCGATGAATTTTATTCCTCGGTTTTTTTGTTTAAATTTCAAAATAGTTGATACAATTCTCTACTTATTTATAAATTTGAACCATGTTAAACTTCTTCAAGAAAAATGCAGCACTGGTTTGGGCAAAAAAACATGTTCAAAAGACCAATGATTTTAAGCAAAATGCAGAAAAAAATCAGGAAAAACTGCTTTTGTCACTGGTAAAAACTGCCGAGAAAACACTTTTTGGAAGAGAACATCAGTTTGAAAACATCCAATCAGTCGAAGATTTTCAGAAAAACGTGCAGATTGCAGACTACGAAGACCTTAAACCTTATATAGAGAAGGTAAAAAGAGGACAACGAGATATTCTTTGGACAGAAACTCCTGAATATTTTGCGAAAACTTCAGGTACAACGTCAGGCTCAAAATATATTCCGATCTCAAAAGAAGGAATGCCTTACCAGGTTGCAGGAGCGCAAAGTGCATTATTTCATTATATTTCAAAAAAAGGAAATGCCGATTTTGTCAACGGAAAAATGATATTCCTGCAGGGAAGTCCTGAACTGGAGGAAGTTTTCGGAATTAAAACCGGAAGACTTTCCGGAATTGTTGCGCATCATATCCCAAATTATCTTCAAAAAAACCGTCTACCAAGCTCGGAAACCAATCTGATGGAAGACTGGGAAGCCAAAGTCGACAAAATTGTAGAGGAAACGGAAAAGGAAGACATGACGTTGATTTCCGGAATTCCGCCTTGGCTGATTATGTATTTTGAAAAACTGATTGAGAAAAACGGCAAAAAAATAAAACAGCTTTTCCCAAATCTTCAGTTAATCGTAACAGGCGGCGTCAATTATGAACCCTATCGAGAAAAGATGGAAGAACTTTTGGGTGGAAAAGTTGACATTATCCAGACATTTCCTGCTTCGGAAGGCTTTTTTGCGTTTCAGGACGATTATACCAAAGAAGGACTTTTACTTTTAACCAATCATGGGATCTTCTACGAGTTTATTCCTTTGGAACAATATGGAAAGCCGAATGCTCAAAGATTGACCTTAAAAGACATTGAGCTGAATAAAGATTATGCATTAATCTTGACTACTAATTCAGGATTGTGGGCATATTCTATTGGTGATGTCGTAAGATTTATTGATAAAAATCCGCACAGTATTTTGGTAAGCGGAAGAACCAAACATTTTACTTCAGCTTTTGGTGAACATGTGATTGCATATGAAGTGGAGGAAGCGATGAAAGCGACTGTTGAAAAGTTTTCTGCACAGATTACAGAATTTCACCTTGCGCCGGAAGTTAACCCACAAGAAGGATTGCCTTATCACGAATGGTTTATAGAATTTGAAAAGGAGCCGGAAAATTTAAATTTATTTAAAAATGAATTGGATGATCAGCTGAGAAAACGCAATACCTATTATGATGATCTGATTTCAGGAAATATTCTTCAGAAACTGAAGATCAGCAGACTTTCTAAAAACGCATTTCAGGAATATGCAAAATCTGAAGGCAAACTAGGCGGTCAGAATAAAATCCCAAGATTGGCAAATGACAGAAAAATTGCGGATTTATTGAAAATTTATAAAATTTAAACACATTTTCTTGATTATGAAAACATATATTCAAAAAAAATGATAAATTTGGAAAACTAAAATTTAATAATGAAAGCATCTGTACTTTTAAAATCATCTTTACTAACGGGTTTATTTGTCATCTCATCTTGTGCTACCACAAAGTACAGCGAAAACATTTCAACAAATAATTATTCTAATCTTGAAGCTGGAAAAATATATGTTGTAACACCAAGAGACGGTTCTAAAAAACAGACCATTCTTTTCAGAAACATCAGTGGTGATAACATCATTGGTACTGCAGGTAAAAAAGACAGTACGGAAGTTGTGATTCCTAAATCTAATGTAGCTTCTGTAAAAGACAGATCTCAAGGAAGAGTGGTTGCCGGTGCTGCCGTAATCGGAGCTGCAGGAGTAGCTGCAATTGTCATCAGCTCTTTGAGAGCCGACTAAAATAGACGTTATCTTTCGGAAAGGATAACCAAATTCTTTCGAAAACCTTATATACTAATAGCCCTGAATGAATATTTAGGGCTATTTTTGCGAAATGATTTCGCTTTCCCCGCTCAAGACTTTAAAAAATATAGAATTCAGAAATCTTCTTACAGGGAGATTTTTTATCGTTTTAGCATTTAGGATGCTCGCCACACTTTTAGGATGGTGGGTGTATCAACTAACAAAAGATCCTTTTTCGATCGGATTAATAGGGCTTTCGGAAGTGATTCCGGCGGTAAGTTGCGCTTTATATGCCGGCCACGTTATTGATATGAACGAAAAGAAAAAACTGCTGTTAATCTGCACTTATCTTTATGTTTTTCTGATTGGGCTGTTATTAATTCCTGCTTTCTATAAAGTTGAACTTCATTTTACCGGACATGAAATAACCTACTTCATTTACGGCGTTATATTTTTTACAGGAATTGTACGAGCGTTTATTGGGCCAATAGTTCCTTCGATGATTCCGAAAATTGTGCAGAAAGTAAATTTACCCAGTGCTATTACACTAAATCAGGGAACCTTTTTAATTTCTTCCGTTTGCGGGCATGCAGCCGGAGGATTTCTGATTGGTTTAGTTGGTGTAAAATGGACTTTGATTGTAATTATTGCTTTAATTTCAATCGCATCCATCTTTTTCTGGCAGCTGAATAAGCAGTTTTCTGAACATGAAAAAGATAAAATAAAAGTGATGGAAAGTATGCGTGAAGGAATCTCCTATATTTTTAAAACTAAAGAAATCTTGGGAGCATTATGTCTAGATATGTTTGCTGTACTTTTTGGCGGCGCAGTAGCCATGATACCGGTATTTGCAACAGATATTTTAAAATCTGGCGCTGAAGGTTTTGGATTATTAAATGCAGCTTCAGATATTGGTTCGATGATTATCATTACCACTCTTTCTATTATTCCTTTGCGTAAAAATCAGGGTAAAGTTTTGCTTGCTGTGGTTGCAGGATTCGGCTTGTGTATCATTGGCTTCGGGCTTTCTCATTACTATTGGCTTTCATTTATGTTCCTGGTTTTAAGCGGAATGCTAGACGGAATTTCTGTGGTCATCCGTGGAACGATTGTGCAGTTGAAAACTCCAGATCATATCAGAGGAAGAGTATTAAGTGTCAATTCCATTTTCATCATGTCGAGTAACGAAATGGGACAATTTGAGAGCGGATTGGCCGCAAAACTTTTAGGAGTCGTACGTTCTGTGGTTTTTGGAGGAAGCATGACTTTGCTGATTGCATTGATTGTTGCTACTACGAATTCTAAATTAAGAAAAATGCAATATTAACATCAATTTATTGTTCAACATAAATATATTGTAAAATATTCAACCACAGGCTATATTTTTTATATATTTGTAATAAATTTTTCTAATATGAAAAAAATACTATTTTCTCTTACATTATTTTTATTCGGTGTTTTTACTTACGCACAGACGAGTTTTGACAAGCAAATTACCGATAACAGCGCAAAGTTAAAAAACGCAAGCACAGTACAGGAGTACCAAACATTGTTTAGTGAATTTTCTTCATTAAAAAAAATAAAGAATCCTAATCAGTGGAAAGCATACTATTTTGCAAGTCTTTCTTTATATAAAAAAGCAGATTTACTGCTTAAAGCAAAAGACTATAATTTGTTATCAGAAACAAATGCGCTTGCCTATAAAGACGCAACGGCTATTATAAGCTTACAGCCAAAAAACTCAGATTTATTAAAATTGATTGATTTAATTGAGACGCAAAAAAAATCAATTAACCAACAAAAAAAATAGGTCAGATCTTAACATTAAAAAAGAATTGATATGAATAAATTTCTATTTGCTTTATTCCTTTGCATTTCACAATTTTTCTTTGCACAGTCTGACTGTATTACTGCAATTACAATCTGTGGAAATTCTGACATTACTTATCTTCCGTCAGATACTGGTGTAGTAGATGAAGGTAACGAATCTAATGACTGTTTGAGCGGGGAAAACCATTCAGCATGGTATACTTTTACCATGAACACAGCGGGTACGTTTACATTTTTAATTACTCCGGCAGGAGACATAGATTATGACTGGGCACTATATGGCCCTAATACAACTTGTAGTACATTGGCATCAAGCCCTCCAATAAGATGTTCCTTTGCGGGAACTGGCTCTGGATATCTTACAGGACTTAATATGACTGCAACAGATACAACAGAAAATGCTGGTGGAGACGGCTTTGTACAATTTTTAAATGTTTTACCCGGACAAACTTATTATTTATTAGTTGATAATTATTCGCCAACAGTAGTTCCTTTTACACTTTCTTTTGGTGGAACTGCAAGTTTAGCATCTCCTTTCAACGACCCGGCATTGACTCCAAATCCTTTCATTGCTCCCGGATTACCTGCTGCTAACCCTCAGGATCCAAACGAAGTAGTCGTGTGTTCAAATCCTGCTTTGTTTAATTTCAACACGCTAAGTCCAGGAATTGTCAATGGTAATCCAAATTTCATTGTAAAGTATTATCTTAACACAAATGATTTATTGGCTAACACCAACGCTATTAGCGCACCTCTTGTTGTAAATACTACTGATACATATTACTACGCAATTAGTTATGTACACCCTACAGATCCAAGCAATCCTATCAACCGGTGTCAGGAAACAGGTAAGTTTAAGTTTAAAATTGGATCAATCACTGCGACAGATGCCACGCTTACAGAATGTAACAACAACAATGAAGGAACTGCAGTATTTAATCTCACAACTGCAAACGTTATTAACCTTCCAACGGCTACAAAAAAGTATTACACTTCAATGACTGATTTGAATGCTAATACGAATGAGATTACAAATCCTTACCAGTATTTATCTGCTGGCGGATCAGTTTTTGTTTTGGTTACATCTGAATTTGGATGTACTGATACTGCAGAAATTAAACTAAACTTCCATCCTGTAGTTGTCGTAAATGAAGCAACTTTAAGAGCATGTTTTATTGAGAGTAATCCTTCAACAGGTTTATTTGATCTCACCAAGGCAAGTGTGACCTTGCAAACAGGAATTACTAAAAAATATTATCCTTCATCAACCGATGCAGTCAATCAAACGAATGAAATTACAAACCCTACCCAGTACATTGCTCCTAACGGTGTAGTTTATGTAAGAGTTACAAACGGCACTGGTTGTTACAATGTAGCTAAGATTACATTGGTCGTTATTCCGCCAGTTTACTCGACGGTTTTGGTTGATAAAGTTATCTGTATTGAGGATAAAACAACTTTAGATGCAGGTCCCGGATTCACTGGGTACGAATGGAGCACTGGTGCAAACACACAAATCATATCTAACGTAGGCGTAGGAACTTATTGGGTAAAACTTACAACAGGAGATTGTACTGCAATTCAAAAAGTGAAAGTCTATGCAACAGAGCAGCCGGTAATTTCAAATGTTGAAATTACAAACAATTCAATTGCTGTTAATGTCACAGGAGGAACTCCGGCATACCAATATTCTTTAGATAATGTCAATTGGCAGGATTCTAATGTTTTCTCAGGTCTTACCAGAGGAGATTATACAGTATATGTGAAAGATTCATATGACTGCGTACCTATGGAAGTTGTAATTGTAGTTCCTAATATCATTAACGTAATAACTCCGAATGGTGATGGTGTGAATGATGTGATTAACTATTCTGCTCTTTCAGGAAAAGGCAATTTGATTCTAAACATTTATGACAGATACGGTACAAAAATTCACCAGGCAGACAAGACCAATAATTACACTTGGGACGGAAAAGTTGGCGGCAAAAATGTACCAACCGGAAATTACTGGTATTCTGTAACCTGGAACGAAAACAATAAAAACAAAACACCTATCAAATTCACGGGATGGGTAATGGTAAAAAACAGAGAATAATCATTTTTATAAAATCTGTAAATAAATCGCTTCTTGAGAGCGATTTATTTACTTTAAACACATTTGTATTATTTTGTTTAAATTTGCTTTAAATTCATTTCACATGAAAAAATTACTACTTTTTTTTATCCTAATAACATCACAGTTATTTTATTCGCAATCTGATTGTGTATCAGCTATTCCTGTTTGTGGAAATTCAGGCTTTTCATATACACCAACAGGCTCCGGAACCATTGATGAGGAACTCGGAGGTTGTTTGTCTAGTGATGAAAATTTCTCAGTATGGTATACGTTCACTATTGCAACATCCGGAACACTTACATTTACTATTGATCCTGCAGTATTTGCAGATGATTATGATTTTGCAGTATATGGCCCCAACGTAACTTGTGGAGCTTTGGGAGCGCCAATCAGGTGTAACTTTTCAGGAGCAGATGGTCCTACCGGCCTTAATTTAATATCAACCGATCCTGACGGAGGTACATTTGGACAGTGGAGTAGTTCTATGAATGTAGTTGCTGGTGAAACTTATTACTTAATTGTTGATAATTATCTAAGCACCGCCAATGGTTTTTCATTAAATTGGGGAGGAACAGCTACTTTGACTTCTGCATTTAATGATCCTACACTTACTCCAAATCCTTTTATTACTCCAGGACTTCCGGGACCAACACCGACATCTCCTAACGAAATTTTAAAATGTGCATTACCGATGCAGTTTGATTTCACTACGCTTTCTACAGGTATCATAAACGGAAATACTAATTTTACAGTTACCTATCACGACACTGAAAACAATGCTATTACAGGAAATTCACCACTTACAACCGCTCTGGTTAACGGAACAACTATATACTACTACCGATTAAAGTATACAGATCCTGCAAATCCTACAAATCCTATTAATGGATGTTTTCAGCTCGGTACTTTTAAATTCAAACAAGGAAACATTGTTGCAGACAACGCAACACTTACAGAATGTAACAACAATGGAGCCGGCACGGGAACTTTTAACCTTACAACTGCAGCCGTTTTTGGAGATCCTACAGCAACCAAAAAGTATTATCTTACATTAGCTGATCTTAATGCTGATATCAATGCTATTACAAACCCTACAGCATACGTTTCTGCACCAAAAACAATCTATGTAAAAGTTACTTCTGTAGAAGGCTGTACAGATGATTCAACAATCACGTTAAACTTCCATCCTGTAGTAGTTTTAACACCTGCAACTTTAGAGTCTTGCTTTATCGAAAATGCAATTACAACTGCAACTTTTGATTTGACAACAGCGGACGTTACTTCTCAGACAGGGGTTACAAAGAGATTCTTTAAAACTCAGGCAACAGCTTTATCAGGAACTAACGAAATTCTAAACCCAACAACTTACGTTGCAGAAAACAGCGAAGTATACGTGAGAGTAACCAATACAAATGGGTGTTATGCAATAACAAAAATTACATTAAAAGTTCTTCCTCCTGTAAAATCTACAGTATTAAAAGACAAAACAATCTGTCTGGAAGACAGAACAACCTTAGATGCAGGCCCGGGATTCACTGGTTATGAATGGAGCACAGGCGCAACTACCCAAACTATTCAGGGTGTCGGTGTTGGAACTTACTGGGTAAAACTAAAAACAGGTAAATGTTTCACACTACAACAAGTTAAAGTACTACCTGCGCTGCAACCGGTAATCGCTAGTTTAGACATTAATAACAATACGATTACAGTAAATGCTACAGGCGGAACTGCACCTTACCAATATTCTATTGACGGTACAAACTGGCAAAACTCTAACGTATTTACTAATCTTCCAAGAGGTGAAAATAAAATCTATCTGAAAGATTCTTTTGATTGCACACCAATTATAGTTCAGATAACAGTTCCTAACTTAGTGAATGCAATAACTCCCAACGGAGATAATGTAAATGATGGGTTAGACTATTCTGCATTAGCTTACAAGAAAAATCTTGTTTTCACTGTCTACAACAGATATGGAAATAAAATCTACGAATCTGATAAACTGAGAAATTACAAGTGGGACGGTACATCAGGCGGTAAGAAAATCTTAACAGGAACTTACTGGTACACCATCACTTGGGACGAAAACGACAGCAACAATACCCATACTGTTTACAACGGATGGATATTGGTAAAAAATAGAGAATAAATAAAGATCTCATATCATCACAATCACCTCAGAAATGGGGTGATTTTTTTTATTAACATCACTCAATACCTTTGAATATTGACATTTTAAAAGTTATCAACAATAAATATGAATTACTCATTTCAAATTATTTTCTAAATAAACTATCTTTGCAATATGGCGCAGAAAGAAACTTTATCTTCTCTTACTCAAGGAAACTTTGCTAGAGAATTATCGATTGCGGATGGAAAAATGCCTCCCAATGCTGTAGATTTTGAACGTTTGGTTGTCGGTACTTTTTTAATTGATAAAAAAGGTCTCGATCATTCTATTGACCTTTTGACTCCTGAAGTTTTTTATGATCCAAGGCATTCGGTGATTTTTGAGGTAATTTTAAAACTATACGAAGGAAACCAGCCTGTCGATTTGATGACCGTTATTCAGGAGTTGAAAAAAACGGACAGATTAGCTTCTGCAGGCGGAGACCATTATATCATTGAATTAACAATGGGGGTAAGTTCATCTGCCCATATCGAATATCATGTACGTGTAATTCTCGAAAAATATATTTTGAGAAGTTTAATTAACGTTTCTGCCAATGTTATTGATACTTCTTACAAAGAATCAACAGATGTTTTTGAACTTTTGGATAAAGCCGAACAGTCATTTTTTGAAATCACCAACGGAACAATCAAAAAGGGGTTTGACACTGCAAATACATTAGTAAAACAGGCCATCGACACCATCAAATCTCTTAAAGACAAAGAAGGAATTTCCGGAGTTCCTTCGGGATTTACAGGAGTTGACAAAGAAACCGGTGGTTGGCAAAATTCGGATTTAATTATTATTGCAGCACGTCCTGCGATGGGGAAAACAGCATTTCTTCTTTCGATGGCGAGAAATATTGCAGTGGGTTCTAAAATCCCAATGGCTCTTTTTTCTCTCGAGATGGCATCTGTACAGTTGATCACCAGAATGATTGCTTCTGAAACAAAAATTTCATCAGAAAAATTGAGAAAAGGACAAATGAGCGACGAAGAATGGCAAAGATTATTCTCCAACGTATCTGAACTTGAAAATGCTCCTTTATATATTGACGAGACTCCTTCCCTATCCATTTTCGACTTCCGTGCAAAATGCCGAAGGCTGGTCATGCAACATGGAGTGCGAATCATCATGGTCGATTATCTTCAGCTGATGACCGCAAGCAGCGGAGGAAAAGGAGGCGGAAACCGTGAACAGGAAATTGCAATGATTTCTCGTTCTTTAAAAGCAATTGCTAAAGAATTAAATGTTCCCGTAATTGCACTTTCTCAGCTGTCAAGAACCGTAGAAACCCGTCCTGGGAAAAGACCTCAGCTTTCAGATTTGAGGGAATCGGGAGCGATTGAGCAGGATGCTGATATTGTATCATTTATTTTCAGACCAGAATATTATAAAATTGCCGTCTGGGATAATGATGAAGAAGGACAAGAGTCTTCGACAGAAAACCAAGCCGAGCTGATTATTGCAAAACACAGAAACGGTGCAACTGCTGACGTTCGACTTTCCTTTATGAAGCATTTTGCAAGATTTGGGGATATTGGCGACACGGATAGCAATTATTCTGCGGGAGGTTCACAATCTCATGAACCAAGTGGGTTTGAAAAGATAAAAACAACCATTCAGCCAGGCGCAGCATTTGATTTGCCGGATACTTCTAAAGTTTCCGGATCATCAATGAATGACCTGGACGATGAAGATGATTTTCCTTTTTAATTTTCTAAAAGTAAGGTTAAAGCTCAGACTTATTTAACCTTGAAATAATTAATTTTTATTTAACTTAAATTTAATCTCAACCTAAAATTTTGAGAATAGAAATCTATACAGACGGCGCATGTAGCGGGAATCCAGGAAAGGGCGGATTCGGAATCGTCATGAAAGTTCCGGAGAAAAATTATCAAAAAACATTTTCAAAAGGTTTTCGCAAAACTACCAACAACAGAATGGAATTGCTGGCAGTAATTACCGCTTTAGAAAAACTAAAATCTACAGAAAACGACATCCATGTTTTCACAGACAGCAAATATGTATCTGATGCCATCAATCAAAACTGGCTGGCAGGCTGGATTAAAAGAGGCTGGAAAAACGTAAAAAACCCTGATTTATGGAAACGTTTTGCTGTACTTTTTAATGAGCATCACCCAAAGATGCATTGGGTAAAAGGCCATGCCGGCCATTTTGAAAATGAGTTGTGTGATAGGCTCGCCGTAGCAGCAGCAAGCTCAGCAAACCTTGATATAGATACTTATTTTGAAAATTTAGAAAGCAATTCTTTATTTTAATACAAATAAATTTTGAATCATTCTAATCTCAGATTAATTATTTTAATTATTCCTTTACAAATCATAAGATATTTTACCATATAATCATATTTTTTTACAAAATTAACATTACATACATATTTATTACTTAGGATTTAATATCTTTACACGTCTAATTATAAAATCCTGATAGATGAATAAAAATTTACTGTTTTATTTTACCATATTTCTACTTTGCATTTCCGGAAAATACCATTCCCAAACTTATCAGCTCGCAGGAACACCTTTCACTACCGCTGGCTGGACGATGGTTGCTCCTACTGTAGCAAATACAGATTTTATTCAGCTTACTCCAGACACCAACAACCAATCGGGATCTATAAGACTGAATGATCCTATCAACTTGAAATTTTGTGATAAATGGAGAGTGGAATTTGATTTCAGAATGGATTCTAACCAAACCGCCAATGGTGATGGTCTTGCATTTTGGTATCTGGCAAACCCGCCGGTAGCAAGTGTACTGGGATCGGGTCTTGGGGTTTCGCAAAATGCAGTAGGCCTTATTGCCGGTTTTGACACTTACAACAATACAACTACAGCAGTAATGAGTAAAGTGCATGTTGCATACGGTCAAGTGGTGAACACCACTGATACCAACAACGTAGAATTTTTTAATGTAGCCGGAAGTTCTTTTCATTCTCCGGACATGAACACTACTTTACCTTTTCAGGGAGCCACTTACAAGCACGTTGAAGTATCTGCCCAGGTAAATACTGCCGCTCCTACAGAATGGATTATAGAGATTAAAATTGACGGCACTGTGATTTGTAATCAATCTTTTGCCCCTTCAGGAGCTGCAGCTGCAATGACCGTTGGATATTTTGGATTCTCGGCTTCTACGGGAGGAAACAGATCAAGACATTCTATTAAAAACGTAAAAATATACACAGATAAAGTAAGTATTTTACAACCATCTGTTACGCAATCTTATTGCCCTAATCCTTCCACAGGATTCGCAACAGCAAACCTTACATCATTTAACTCTCAGTTTGTTGCAACCCCTGCAAATTACACGTTTACCTATTCTGTTGGCGGAACACCAATTACCAATCCTACCGCTTATCAGTTTAATGCCAATACCACCGTAAGTGTTTTTGTAAAGGATAACTCGGGAGTATTGTGTGATAACCCAGATGGTCAGATTAACCTCACCCTATCACCTTTTACGGCCAATAACAGGACAATTTCAGAATGTAACAATAACAATGTGACCACAGCTACATTTAATCTTACCACAGCAAACGTAAGTACTGTACCTGGAATCGTTAAAAAATACTACAGAACATTAGCAGATCTGAACGCAGGGACAAATGAAATAACGAATCCTACTGCATTTATTTCGGCACCTACTATTATTTATGTTAAAGTAACAACACCACAAGGATGTACGGGCACGGCGCAAATCACATTAAACTTTCTTCCTTTACCTGTAGTGACGGATGCGGCGTTACAATCTTGTTCTATTCCGACAAATATCACAACAGGACTTTTTGATTTAACTTCAGCAAACGTTACAGCAGAAACAGGTATCACGAAAACATTTTACACCTCTTTAGCAAATGCTTTAGCAGGAACAAATTCAATAGTAAACCCTATCGCTTATGTTTCGTCCAATTCAGAAGTATTTGTAAAAGTAACCTCTTCTGTGAGCAATTGTTTTATCATTAAAAAAATTACGCTGAAAGTAATTCCACCTGTAAAATCAGCGGTTTTAAAAGACAAGATAATCTGTATTGACGACAGAACAACTCTAGACGCAGGACCCGGTTTTGACGAATATCTATGGAATACTGGCGCTACGACACCATCAATTCAAGGGGTACCTGTAGGAACATATTGGGTAAGATTGAGAACAGGAAACTGCTACACCACTCAGATTGTAGATGTAAAAGCAGCATCCAATCCTGTTATTGCAAGTATTGATATCAGCAACAACACCATTACAGTAAATGCTACCGGAGGAACAGCACCTTACCAATATTCTCTAAACGGAACAACTTGGCAAGATTCTAATGTTTTCAAAGGACTGCCAAGAGGCGAAAATAAAATCTTCTTAAAAGACTCTTACAATTGTGATCCAATACAAATACAAATCACAGTTCCTAATTTGCTCAATGCAATCACACCAAACGGAGATAACGTAAACGACGTTATTGATTACACAGCTTTAGCATATAAGAAAAACTTAGTATTTATTGTATATGACAGATACGGAAACAAAAAATACGAAGCCGACAAGCTGAGAAATTTCAAATGGGACGGAACTTCCGGAGGAAAGAAAATCCCTACAGGAACCTATTGGTACACGATCTCTTGGAATGAAAATGACGCAAATAACACCCGCACTCAATACAACGGCTGGGTACTTGTAAAAAACAGAGAATAAAATTCTCAAATAAAAATCACTCCTCATGGGAGTGATTTTTTGTAATAGTAAAACTGAATAAAAAAAATAAGCCAAATGATGTTTTTTAATGAAATTTATACAAAAGCAAAGCGATAATCTAAAACGACATAAACTTTTATTCTTGTTTTAAATCTATTCATATAAATCAATTTCATAATTATTTTGTAAAAATAATTCACAATGTATAAAACAACCATAATCAATCTAATAAAATGAAGAAAACACTCCTCTTTTACCTTTCAATAATTCTTTTATTCTTCTTTCAAAACACATCTGCTCAAACGTATCAGCTTACAGGAAACCCGGTCGTCACAACAGGTTGGGACATTGTTCCTTCAGCAACTGCCCCCAATGATTTTGTACAGCTTACTGCAGATCAAACGGGTCAGTTTGGAGCCATAAAACTTTCAAATGCAATCAACTTAAAATATTGCGATAAATGGAAAGTTGAATTTGATTTCAGAATTGATGGAAACGGAACGACCGCTTATGGAAGGGGTGATGGTTTGACATTTTGGTATCTTTCTAACCCACCAACAGCATTTACAACCGGTGGAGGATTGGGAATTCCTGCAAATGCAAACGGATTGATGGTAGCTTTTGACATCTTCAACAATTCTACGGAAGGACAAATGAGCAAAGTACATCTTCTATACGGAACCAACAATACCCCAGCCGGAAATCCAAATATTGAGTACAATGTTGCTGCAGGAAGTACATTTCACTCTCCGGATTTGCAGGCTACACAGCCTTTTGTAGGAGCCAATTACAAACATGTCGAAGTAAACGGTCAGGTTGATCCTGCCAATATCAACAATTGGATTATTCAAATCAAAATAGATGGCGTTGTAATTACAAACCAATCTTTTGCTCCTTCGGGAGGAGCCATCGGGATGACAACCGGATACTTCGGATTTTCAGCAGGAACGGGAGCTGCCAGCGCAAGACATTCTATCAAAAATGCCAAAATTTTCATTGACAAAGTTCCTATTTTACAGAGCACAGTCACACCTTTCGTCTGTACAAATCCTTCTACAGGAAATGGTTTTGTTGATTTAACTTCTTATGCAACACAGTTTGTTAATGTTCCCAGCAACTATATTATTACCTATTACGTTTTAGGAAGTTCTACACCAATTGCGACACCTAATAACTTCCAGTACACAGGAAACACCACAATATCTGTAGTCATCAAAGATCCGTCTTCCACACTCTGTGATAATGGTGATGCAAGAATTATTTTAAACCCAAGTCCGTTTGAGGCCGTTGATGCATCGATGACCGAATGTAATAATAACAGCTCCGGCGTTGGGATATTTAATTTAAATAATGCGGCAGTAACCACACTAACCGGGGTTACAAAACAATATTACCCAACTTTAGCAGATTTGATTGCCGGAACAAATCAAATTATGAATTTTGGAGCATTTCCGGCAGCTCAGGGAACAACAATTCATGTAAAAGTAACAACTGCTCAAGGCTGTGTAGACAATGCCATTATAACACTAAACACTTCTCCCTTAGTTGTCGTGAACGATGCTACACTGAGAAGCTGCTTTGAACCAAACAACCCTTCACTTGGAGTATTTAATTTACCAAATGCTCCCGTAACTACAGAACCGGGAACTACAAAAAAATATTATCCATCTTTAACGGACGCTGTAAATGGAACGAATGAAATTGGCACACCTGCAACTTACACGGCTACCAATGGAGTTGTATATGTAAAAGTAATCAATGGAACCGGATGTTATTCGGTGGCAAAAGTAACCTTGGTTGTAATTCCACCGGTATATTCTACCGTTTTGGTTGATAAAGTAATCTGTATTGAAGACAAGAGTACTTTAGATGCAGGATCAGGATTTAGTGGGTATGAATGGAGCACTGGCGCAACAACACAAATAATCTCAAATGTCGGGGTAGGAACTTATTGGGTAAAACTGAAAAGTGGCGACTGTATTGCCACACAAACGGTAAAAGTTTACGCTTCAGAGCAACCCGTCGTAACCTCTATTGATATTTCAAACACCACAATTACAGTAAACGTTAATGGCGGAACTCCTGCTTATCAATATTCTCTAGACAATGTAAATTGGCAAGACTCTAACGTGTTTACAGGAATTTCCAGAGGTGTGCATAAAATTTATGTAAGAGATGTTTACGATTGCGAACCCATTGAAGTTAATATCACGGTACCGAATTTAATCAATGTAATCACTCCAAACGGAGATGGGCAAAATGATTATATCGATTACTCAGCTTTGGCAGGAAAAATAGATTTGACATTTAATGTTTTCGACAGATACGGGTCAAAACTTCACCAGGGAGACAAAACCAACCGATACACCTGGAACGGAACTGCGAATGGCAGAAAAGTACCTACAGGAAGCTATTGGTATTCTGTAACATGGAATGAAAACAACAAAAATAAAACCCCAATCAAATTCTCAGGTTGGATCATGGTAAAAAACAGAGACTAATTTTTTTTCATATTTTAATTATATTGCGATCACTCCCCTCAAAAGGAGTGATTTTTTATTTGGAAAATTTAAAAATAGAATTTCGGCACAAAACTGTCTTTATTCATATTCAATTCTTAAATTTGTCTTTATGAATTATTTGGAAGCTTTAAGCAGAAGATATTCTGTGAAAAAATTTAATCCCGAAATGATCATTCCGCAGGAAACCCTTCTCAATATTCTTGAGGCGGGAAAACTGGCGGCAAGCTCTCAAGGGCTTCAGCCTTATAAAATATTCGTAGTTGAAAGTACCGAAATGAAAGAAAAACTGATTCCGGCTTTCTACAACCCTTCCCAAATTTCTACTTGTTCACATCTCATCGTTTTAGTCTCCAAAAAAGATATGGAAGCAACGTATCTCGATGGATATTTTAATCATATATCTGAAGTACGTGAACATCCTGTTGAAAATTTAAACCCATTTAGAAAAAGCATAACAAGTCATTTCAGCAGACAAGAGCATGATGACATTCTAAACTGGGCAGAAAAACAAGCTTATATCGTTTTAGCTAACTTAATGTATGCTGCGGCGATAGAAAATATTGACACATGCCCGATGGAAGGTTTCAGACAAGAGCTGATCGAAGAAATTTTAGATATCAATCCCGAAAAAGAAAAAGTGACTGTAACATTGGCACTTGGCTACCGATCAGAAGAAGATCAGTTTCAGCACATGAAAAAAGTAAGGAAACCAAACGAAAAATTGTTTAAATTTATGTAATTATTTAGACGATTGTCTTAAAGCAAGAATATGATAAAAGCGGATGTATTAGTGATTGGTTCCGGGATTTCCGGACTTTCTTATGCCATAAAAGTTTCAGAACAGCTTCCCGATGCCAAAATAATCATTGTAACAAAATCTGACGAAGACGAAAGCAATACAAAGTACGCCCAAGGTGGCTTGGCAGTTGTTACAGATTCTAAAAACGATAATTTCGAAAAACATATCGAAGACACCATGCGTGCCGGAGACGGAGAAAACAAACGCGACGTTGTAGAAATGGTCGTAAGAGAAGCACCCGCAAGATTTAATGAAATCGTTGAATGGGGCGCCAATTTCGACATGAAAAATGGAGAATTTGCTCTAGGAAGAGAAGGCGGCCACACCGAAAACAGAATCGTACACCACAAAGATATCACAGGTTTTGAAATCGAAAGAGCTCTTTTGGAAACTGCAAAAACCAGCCCGAATATTGAAATCCTTGATCATCACTATGTTATTGACATCATCACTCAGCATCACGTTCCTGGAAAAGAATTAAATGAGGGTGAAATTAATTGTTATGGTGCTTATATTTTAGATGAAAAATCTAAATCCATTAAAAAAATCACTTCGAAAATAACTTTGGTTGCCACAGGTGGGGCGGGTCACGTTTATAAAAACACCACGAATCCGGTCATTGCAACCGGAGACGGAATTGCTTTCGTTGCCCGTGCAAAAGGAAAAGTGACCAATATGCAATATTATCAGTTTCATCCAACCGCTTTGTACAGCAAACTCGATGGAATGTTATTTCTAATTTCCGAAGCAGTGCGTGGCGATGGCGCAAAACTGAGAACCAAAAAAGGTGAAAAATTCATGCATAAATATGATGAGCGTGAAGAATTGGCTTCCAGAGATATCGTTGCAAGAGCCATTGATGCAGAAATGAAAGTTACGGGAGACGAATTTGTCGGACTTGACTGCAGAGATATGAGTCAGGAAAAGTTTTTGGAACATTTTCCTAATATATATAAGAAATGTAAAGACGAAGGAATTGATCCTTTCACCCAATTAATCCCTGTAGTTCCCGCCTGCCATTATCTGATGGGCGGAATAGAAGTTGATAAAGACGGACAATCTTCACTTAATAATTTATTTGCTGTCGGAGAATGTACCAACTCAGGATTACACGGCGCAAACAGACTGGCGTCGAATTCTTTACTGGAAGGTTTAGTCTTCGGACATAATGCCGCTATGAAGACGATGGAATTATTGAATGAAAATAATTTTGATTTTGACGATTTAAAAGCTGTCCCGGAATGGAACGAAGAAGGAATGAAAATCATTGATGAAATGGTAATTATTTCTTACCTCAGAAAGCAGCTTCAGGAAATGATGAGCGATCTGGTAGGAATCGTAAGAAGCAACCGACGTCTCAAGATGGCCTTACAGAAACACCAGGAAATCGCAGCTGCAGTAGATGAAATCTACCACTATTCTATTCTATCACCTCAGCTTTCAGAATTAAGAAATCTTACCACCGTTGCTCGTCTCATCATCACCCAATCGATGGAAATGGCACAAAACAAAGGTGCATTTTACAATAAAGATTTAGCACAAGCATAATTGATTATTATTTAAAACTCAAAAGACCAAATTTAGATTTCTATCAAATTTTAAACATGCTACAAAAAGGCAATGAACAATATAATAGTTGGATTTCAGATTTAAAACAAAAGATTCAGCAAAGCCAGATCAAAGCGGCAATTCAGGTAAACTCTGCTCTGATAGAAATGTATTGGGATTTGGGTAAAGAAATCTCTGAACGAAATTTTGAAAACACTTACGGATCTGGTTTTTTTTCACAGCTAAGCAAAGATTTACGTAAAGAATTTCCCGAAATAAAAGGATTCTCCGACAGCAATTTAAAATACTGCAAACGTTTCCATCTGTTTTATAATCAAGAAAATACAAATCGTCACCAAGTTGGTGACGATTTCACACAAAATCTCTTTTTGGTTCCATGGAGACATCATGTGGAAATTTTAACTAAATGTAAAACGTTTGAAGAAGCACATTTCTACATCAAAAAGACTATAGAAAATGGCTGGAGCAGAGCTGCTTTACTCAACATGATTTCTGGTAAGCTGATCGAAAGCCAAGGTAAAGCAATCAATAACTTTTCAAAGGCACTTCCAGATTACGAAAGTGATCTCATCCGTGAAACATTGAAAGATCCTTATATTTTTGATTTTATAAGCATTACAGAAAACTATAAAGAAAGAGAACTAGAAAATGCGCTGACAGAAAATATCTCAAAATTTTTAATAGAATTGGGAAGCGGTTTTGCATTCGTAGGCAAACAGGTCGAAATATCTGTAGGTAATCAATCTTTCTTTATTGATCTGCTTTTTTACCATATCAAACTGAAAAGATATGTCGTAATAGAATTAAAGACCGGACATTTCGAACCTGAATTTGCAGGCAAACTCAATTTCTATGTGACAGCTGTTGACAAACAAATGCGAGATGAAAATGACAATGCCACCGTCGGGATGATTATCTGTAAAGATAAAAATGAAATTATAGCAGAATATTCTCTCACAGACTTACACAAGCCTTTGGGAATTTCTTCTTACGAACTCAAAAAAATATTGCCCGAAAATTTCAAATCTCACCTTCCATCCATAGAAGATGTTGAAAATGAATTAAAAAAATTACAATAATGAAATCGCTTTGATCTGGAAACACAAACATCCATAAAGAAGATGCGATAACATATTACCTTTAAAAACATATATATATCTAATATGAAAAGACCAAACTACGCAACCGATAAAGTTTTAAAACAATTCATCAAAAATGCTCTGGAAGAAGATATTCAGGATGGAGATCACTCTACTCTATCTACAATTCCTAAAGATTTAGAGCAAAGTGCAAAACTTTTAGTGAAAGAAAACTGTATTCTTGCCGGAGTCGAATTGGCTGAAATTATTTTTAAGCAATTTGATAAAAACTTAAAAATAGAAAAATTCATTAAAGATGGTGAAACTGCAAAAATTGGCGACGTAGCTTTTATCGTAACCGGAAGTGCAAGATCTATTTTATCAACAGAAAGATTAGTTTTAAACTGTATGCAGCGAATGAGTGGTATTGCAACATTGACTCAGGACTGGGATTCGAGATTGATAGGTTCAAAAACCAAACTTTTGGACACAAGAAAGACCACTCCCAACTTTAGAGTTTGTGAAAAATGGGCAGTTGCCATCGGCGGCGGAACCAATCACAGATACGGTTTATATGATATGATCATGCTAAAAGACAATCATATTGACTATAACGGAAGCATCACCAACGCTGTGAAAATGGCGAAAGATTACGTTAAAAAATCCAAGAAAAAACTAAGGATTGAAGTTGAAACCCGCAATCTCGAAGAAGTACAGGAAGCCATCAACGCCAAAGTCGACAGAATTATGCTCGATAATATGGATGTTGCCACTATGAAAAAGGCAGTAAAATTAATTAACAGCTCTTGTGAAAGTGAAGCTTCAGGAGGAATCTCAAGAGACCAGTTGAAAGAAATTGCTACCACAGGAGTTACTTTTATTTCTGCCGGAGCCCTTACGCATTCAGCCAAAAATATCGATTTAAGTTTAAAAGCTGTTATGTAAAACATTGCATTTTTAATAAAAACACCGCCCCTTTGTTAAAAATTAAATAATATGATTTTTTTCACGTTAAAATTCACATATTACTTAAAATACTGATAATCAAATACTTAATCATTATTAAGACTGAATAAAAATTAACATTAAGTTAATAATAGTTAAAATTATTTTACCGAATTTTGCATAAAATTTAATTCTAACTATTACTTACGATTATGAAATTAATCAACAAATCGATGCTAACTGTGGTTATCACACTTTCGACAGCTAGCGTTTATTATGCACAACAGACTCAGGATACTGTCAACACACGATCCAGAGACATTGAGCAAGTTGTTATCGCTGGTGTTGCTGATATCGCCAAAGATAGAAAAACGCCTGTTGCTGTTTCTACAATTAAAGAAGCACAAATTCAGGAAAAGATAGGTAACCAGGAACTTCCTGAGCTTCTAAACGTTACACCTTCTGTATACGCTACAAAAGCTGGAGGTGGTTTTGGAGATTCAAAAATCAACATTCGTGGTTTTGGACAGGAAAACATTGCCGTAATGGTAAATGGTATGCCTGTTAACGATATGGAAAACGGAGCCGTTTACTGGTCTAACTGGGCAGGTCTTTCTGATGTAACTTCTGCATTGCAGGTACAAAGAGGGCTTGGAGCATCTAAATTAGCTATTGCTTCTGTTGGTGGAACAATGAACTATATTACAAGAGCAGCCGACAAAAGACAAAGCGGTAAAGTAACTTTAGGATTAGGAAACGATGGTTTTCTAAAAACTGTATTTTCTTATAACACAGGAAAATCTGCTTCAGGATGGTCTTCATCATTTTTAATGGGTAGAACTTCTGGTGCAATGTATGCCAACGGAACTGACTTCGAAGCATACAACTATTACTTTGCTTTAGGATATCAGCCAAACAAAAAGCATGATCTTCAGTTTACAATAACAGGAGCTCCTCAATGGCATAATCAGAGATCAACTTCTACAACCATTCAGAACTATATTAAATATAACAGCGATCAGGATGGTACACCAAATAGAAGATACAATGCAGACTGGGGATATAGAGATGGAGAACAGTTATCTAACAGAGTAAACTATTATCACAAACCGGTAATGTCTGTAAACTGGGATTGGAAGATGAGTGAAAAATCAACATTGAATTCAGTATTCTACGCTTCTTTCGGTAGAGGTGGTGGTACCGGTGATATCGGTAGAATACCAACAGGTGTAGGCTCAAATACTGGCTTTGTTAATAACTTTGTAACTCCTGAGGGACAAATCGATTACAACACGATCTTTAATACAAATGCCACAATTAACCCTCAAACTGCTGCACAAGGGAGTACTTTAGTAAGAAGATCTTCGATTAACTCTCACAACTGGTATGGTGCAATTATCAGCTTTAACCATAAATTTAATGAACACTTAAATTTCACTATTGGTACAGACAATAGATATTATTACGGTTACCATTACCAGATAATTACAGATATGTACGGAGCTTCAGGCTACAAAGATATTACAAACAAGAATTTCTTTACTGCACCAGGAAATGTATATACTGTAACTCCTCGAGTTGTTACTAATAGATTTTCTCCTAGAGCTACAGGAAATCCTTTTGGTGGAAAACTAAACAATGATGAAGACAAAATAGGTTATGATAATGATGGTGAAGTACTATGGTACGGAGGTTTTGGTCAGTTAGAGTATTCTAATGACAAGTTATCAGCTTTCGTTTCTGGTGCATTATCTAACCAATCTTTCCAGAGAATTGATAATTTCATCATTGACGGAGTGACTTTATTAAACGGTCAGCAGGCAGGATACAAAAACTCTACCGCTGCCAATGCACAAGTGGCTCAGCCTACCGCAGCAAACCCTGCACTTAATACAAAAACAGGTTTCAAAGATATTTTAGGGTACAACATGAAGGCTGGTGCCAACTATAATATAGATGACCATCACAATGTTTATGCAAATATTGGATACTATTCTAAGCAGCCATTTTTAAATGCAGTATATCCAAATCAAAAGAATTACTTAAACCCGAATCTTACTAACGAAAAAATATTTGGTCTTGAAGGAGGTTACGGATTTCGTTCTTCTATCTTTGATGCAAGTCTGAATGTTTACAGAACTGAATGGAAAGACAGATTCCAAAGAAGAGGAGGTCTTACAAAAGATTATCCGGATCCACTAAATCCAGGTACGATTCTTACAACTAACCAAGCTTACTCAAATATTCAGGGAATCACTGAAATTCACCAAGGGATAGAGTTAGAAATGACTGCAAAGCCTCATAGGATGGTAGACTTGTTTGCTATGGTTTCATTTAATGATTATCACTATAAGGGTAATGCGCAAGGAAATATTTTCACTGAAAATAACGAACAAATTGGATCAGACGCTCAAACTCTCTATTTGGACAAAGTGAAAGTAGGAGGTTCTGCACAGACAACTATGGCAGGAGGTTTCACATTCAAGCCTTTAGATTGGTTCTCATTTGATGCAACTTACAGAGGTGTTAAAAACTTATATGCTAACTTAAATATTTTAAACTTCCAAAATGAAGCATCAAGAGAAAAAGGTTCTTTAGAGCTACCATCATTTGGACTGCTCGACCTTGGAATTACTTTTAAAATTAAATTAAAAAATCCAAAACAGTTCTTTACATTGAGAGGTAATGTTTACAACCTTTTAGACAAGACATACATTGCAGAGTCTAATTCAAACATCCATGCAAACCTTTCAAAATCTGAATATGCCGCAATTAATTCTACCCGTACTCCCGCTCAGATTGAGGGTGATTACGCAGCATACCAAAATGCTGGAAACTGGAGTGGTGTAAGTCAGCAAAATCAGGTCTACTTTGGTTATGGTACCACTTGGGCTGCAACAGCTGCTTTCAACTTCTAATAATTCACTTTTATTAAATACCAAATCCCAGCTTTATCGCTGGGATTTTTTTTATATTTGTACACTTTAAAAATAGAAAAAATAGAAGTATGGATTTTTACAAAATTTTACTGAGCGCCCATAAAGGTTTTGCCTATTTGGAACTTGGATTAACCGCCTTATTCATCATCGCTTTATTAACCGTAATGTTCGGATATAGCGGGAAAGTAAATAAATTACTAAAGAAAGTTACTTTATTTACAATGATATTTTTCCACGTTCAGTTTACAATCGGAATTATTATGCTGATTATGAACTTTACTAAAGGATTGGACATGGGATCAGTAATGAAAAATGCTGATTTGAGATTTCAGTATGTTGAACATCCTTTTTCTATGCTTATTGCAGCAGTTTTGATGACCATCATCAACAAGAAAGTAAAATCCAATGATACCATTTCTTTAGGAATTGTAATCATGGGATTGATCGCAGTAGGTTTATTTGCATTTGCATTTCCATGGACGAGAGTCTTTGGAGCGTAAAATGGTTTTAAGTAATGAATTATAAATGATGAGTTTATAATTTTTAAATATGTTAATCTTTAAATTTTAATTAAATCAATGAAAGTAGCTGTAGTAGGTTCAACAGGAATGGTTGGCCAAGTGATGCTTAAAGTTCTCGAAGAGAGAAATTTCCCTGTAACAGAATTAATTCCGGTAGCTTCGGAAAGATCTATTGGTAAACAGGTGAAGTATAAACAGGTAGATTACACTATCGTAAGCATCGACGACGCTATAGCTGCCAAACCTGATATCGCAATTTTCTCTGCAGGTGGTTCAACTTCTTTAGAGTACGCACCAAAATTTGCCGAAGCAGGAATTACTGTAATCGATAATTCTTCTGCATGGAGAATGGATCCCACTAAAAAATTAGTCGTTCCGGAAATCAACGCAGATGTTTTGACAAAAGAAGACAAGATTATTGCAAATCCAAACTGTTCTACCATTCAGTTGGTAATGGTTTTAGGTCCGTTGAATAAAAAATATGATTTAAAAAGAGTTATTGTTTCTACTTACCAATCTGTAACAGGAACTGGTAAAGCAGCGGTAGATCAGCTGAATGCTGAAATTGCCGGTGACGACTCTGTTGCTAAAGTGTATCCTTATCAAATCTTCAAAAATGCATTGCCACACTGCGATGTATTTTCAGATGATGATTACACGAAGGAAGAAATTAAATTAATGAAAGAGCCTAAGAAAATTTTAGGTGACGACACATTCAATTTAACGGCAACAGCAGTAAGAGTTCCGGTACAGGGAGGTCATTCTGAAAGTGTAAACATCGAATTTGAAAACGAATTTGAATTAGACGAAGTAAGAAAAATCTTATCAGAAACTCCCGGAGTAATCGTTATGGACAACGTCAAAAACAACGAATACCCAATGCCACTCTATTCAGAAGGAAAAGACGAAGTTTTCGTAGGAAGAATCCGAAGAGATCTCTCACAGCCGAAAACGCTCAACCTTTGGATCGTAGCAGACAATCTGCGAAAAGGTGCTGCAACCAACGCAGTACAGATTGCAGAATACTTGGTAGCAAACAACTTAGTATAAACTAACAAAAAAGAAAAGAGTCTCCAAAAGAGATTCTTTTTTTTATCAAAAGTCTTTTGGCAATTGGCTTATAGATATGAGCTTAACAGTCCCGAAGAAATGACTTACCAAAGGAAGGATAAAATTCTATAAAAAACGTCGTGAGACATTTTAAATTTATTTAGAAATAATGACAACAAAAAACAACAATCAAGATAAAATAGGTTTCCAAAAGCTGATTGCAGCTGTTGGAATTATTTTATTCGTAGGGAAAATCATCGCATGGAAACTCACAAATTCCGATGCCGTATTTTCTGACGCCATGGAAAGTATCGTGAATGTCATCAGTGCTTTTATGGGATTGTATTCCTTACATTTAGCCTCAAAACCCAAAGATGAAGACCATCCTTACGGTCATGGTAAAGTAGAATTCGTCACCGCCGGAATAGAAGGCGCTCTGATTGCAATCGCCGGAATCATGATCATCTACGAAGGCATCAACAGTTTGATAACCGGAAGAGTTTTGAAAGGATTAGATTGGGGGATTGCCATCATTGCCGTTACCGCAATTATTAATTATTTCTTAGGCTACATCTCCATCAAAAAGGGTAAAAAAGAAAATTCTGTAGTTCTCATTGCGTCCGGAAAGCATTTACAATCCGACACATTTACCACTTTAGGCGTTGTGGTCAGTTTGATCATCGTTTACTTCACAAAAATTTATTGGATCGATTCTGTCGTTGCCCTTATTTTTGGGCTCTACATCATATTCGTAGGGTACAAAATTGTCCGCAAGTCATTAAGCGGAATTATGGATGAGCAAAATCCCGAGTTACTCAACAGCATCATCGACCTTTTAGAGAAAAACAGACATACAGAATGGATCGACATCCACAATATGAAAATCCAGCAGTTTGGCGCCTCTCTCCACATCGATGCTCACATCACTCTGCCATGGTATTACAGCCTTCGGGATGCCCATTACGAAATGGAAAAAGTCATTCTTCTTTTAGCCAAAAATACAAAAAGAACGGTTGAATTCAATTTCCATATGGATGACTGCAAACCAATCTCCTGCCCAGTTTGTCAGATTATGGATTGTCCCGTTCGTGAACAACCTTTTACCAAAAAAGTGAAATGGACCGCCGAGAATGTGACCAGAGTCGAAAAGCATACAATTAACTAGTTTTTGGCTACAAGTAACAAGATTTTTTAGAAGCTATTTCCGGCTCTCCGCTCATACTCCTCACCCAGCAACATTGCCAACGCTTGTTGCGGGGTAACCGCTGCGATCCGGGCTATCACAACGTTTCCTCTATATTATAAAAACATGGTTAAGCACAGAATCTTTCATGCATAGGCATTTTTCTATTATATACAAATAGAACTTGGAATTTAGGTTGATGAACTTTGATTATCTCTCAGTAAAATCTGCCTTCTGTAATAAAACAGCGGAACAATCAAAAGCAAGATCAAAGGCTGTATCACAAATCTTCTCATGTAGAAAGAAAAAAGATACCCAATCTCGAACCTGTCGGAAATACAGTAAAGATAAAGCGGAAAGGTGATTGCGAAAATAATTGTTATCAAAACCGCTCCCTGTAACGTCCATTCTTTATTTTTAAAAATGAAATGAATGATTACACATGAGAAAAAAAGATTCAAAATAAATCTAAAAACATGACTTAAGATCAGTTGTAACCATTTGAATTCAGGAAAAGGAATATTTTTATTAGCTTCATGAAAGTAACCTAGGAAAGGATCATAGAAAATTTGGTCTTCCAGCATTCTAACGCCAAAAAGCCCGCAAACTCCTAAAAAAACTAAAAACCAGCTAAGAATTTTCATTTTTTAAGGCAAAAAATTTAATCCATATCAGCCAAAGAATCACCACGCTTCCGTAAATAACAGCCGGGAAAACAAAATCGTGGGCCGCTTTACTGTACTGCGGATAGTCCCGAGTTACAATATTTAGTCCTGCAATTCTCAAGACATTCATTATATAAAGAGCTACCAGCCCTGCCAAAACAAAAACGAAAGTTTTAGTTCCTTTATAAAAAGCAAAAACAAAGGACAAGAAAAGAATCATTACAGAAACCGCATTACAGCCCTCAACCATTCTGGTTACTGTCTGATTTTTAACGTAAAAATACATCTGCTCATTAGGAATATCATCATACATTCGGGAAGGATAATGTAATGCATTCTGCACAAACACGACATGATCTGCAATCAAACGAGAAAAAGGATCAAGACCTTGCGCTTTAAAGCTGTTCAGATAAAACTGGTAGCCAAATAACAACACCAGATAAATGATGATGAAACGCAACAAAATCCCCAAAACAGGCTTAAAGTCCTTTAGCATACTGCAAAGATAAAAATTCGACTGTAAATTAGTATATTTGTTTCCATATTATGACTTCTGAAAACGCAAAAAGATTTTTTGAAAACCATTTTGGAGAAAAATCAATTCAATTTGTTACGTTAGCTCAAAGCGGTTCTGCAAGAGTCAATTTTCTGGCTCAAAATAAAACCGGGAAATACATCATCACCTACAACGAAAATATTCCCGAAAATGAAAGTTTTCTTTACTTTTCAGAGATTTTTTCAGACTTGAATCTCAATACTCCGAAAATATTCAAGGTTTCTGATGACAGGAAAATGTACATCCAGGAATTTTTGGGAAATAACACTTTTTCAGATGTCATCACCAGAGAAGGTTTATCAGAAAATGTACAATCTTTGGTAAGGCAGACTTTAGAAAAACTTTTTACACTGCAGATTCAAACGCAGGATACAATAGATTTCACCCGGACTTTCGAATATGAAAGTTATGACGAATTGCCTGTGATGCACGATTTGTATTACTTTAAAAATTTCATAGCTGATGTGTTAGAGTTGGAATATCATAAATCTTCATTACTAAAAGAATTCAAAAAGATCGTCAACCTCATCGAAAATCTTGAACCAAAAGGCATAATGATCAGGGATTTTCAGGCAAGGAATATTATGGTGAATGACAAGAATGAAGTTTCATTTATTGATTATCAATCATCGATGAAAGGGCCTTTGATGTATGATGTAATTTCCTTTCTGTTTCAGGCAAAAGCTAATTTCCCGGAAGATTTTAAAAACGAAATGCTTGAATTTTATATTCAACAGTTTGAAAGCTCTGAAATTCAATCTCAACTAAAAAAATCGGTTAAACCCATTCAATTGATAAGATTCTTACAGGTTTTAGGCGCTTACGGCTTCCGTGGTCTGATTCAGAAAAAACAACATTTCATTGCCAGCATTGACAAAGGAATAGAAAATATTACAGTATTTTCAAACAATTGGGACGAAATGAAAAATTATCCTGAGCTGAGAAAAGTAATTGATCAGCTGAGTTTGGATAAAACAAAATTGAAAATTGGAGAAATATTGAACCATTAAGAGGATGAAAGTTTAAGAATTATTAAGTAAAATCTAAAGATTTTTTAAGCAAGAACTTTTAAATTTGTTTCAAACAAATTACAAATGACGGAAAAACAGATTACTCAATTATCATATGAAATTACCGGATTAGCTATTAAAGTGCATAGAACATTAGGAGCTGGACTTTTAGAAAGCATCTACGAAAAGTGTTTAGTGCATGAACTTATTAAAAATGGATATAACGTTAAACAGCAAGTAAAAGTTCCTATAAGCTATGAAGAAATTACAATCGATACTGAATTGAAAATCGATTTGCTAGTAAATGATTGTGTCATTGTAGAATTAAAAGCTATTGAACAATTACTTCCTATACATGAAGCACAGTTACTTACATACATGAAAATTTTAAAAAAGCCGCAAGGTCTGTTGATTAATTTTTTCACTGATAATATTACAAAATCTCTAAAACCATTTGTTAATGAATATTTTAGGATTCTACCAGATTAGTAAACACATCGCTTAATTTAGATTTATCTAAATCTTAAAATATCTTATAAACTAAAACCTCTTAATGGTTTAAAAAAATTAAAAATAATCAATATGCTACACATAGACATCCACAGTTTTTCATACAAAAAAGGAGGGATCCCAAAAGACGATTCCGGTAATGGTGGCGGCTTCACTTTCGACTGCCGCGGAATTTTAAACCCGGGAAGAGTGGAAGAATATAAGATCCAGACAGGTAACGACATCGGTGTTCAGGAATATCTTGAAACAAAAACCGACATGCCGAAATTTTTAGAATTGGTAAAAAGCATGGTATCCATCAACATCGACAACTATTTGGGAAGAGGTTTTGAAAACTTACAAATCAACTTCGGATGCACCGGCGGACAACACAGATCGGTTTATTCGGCCATCAAAATTGCTCATTTTATTGAAGAAAAATATGGCGAAAAAGTAGAAATAAGTCTTCACCACGACGAACAGCACCAACTCAATAATAAATGATGATTGATTATTTATAAATGATTATTTATCATTATCAATTATTACTCATCACTTATCAATCATACTTATGAAGGCATTAATTTTTGCAGCAGGAAAAGGAACCCGACTAAAACCCTTTACAGATCATCATCCGAAAGCTTTGGCTAAAGTAAACGGTATTCCGCTATTGGAAAGAAATATTACCTATCTGAAAGGTTTTGGGATTACAGATTTTGTAATCAACGTACATCATTTTGGTGATCAGATTATAGATTTCCTGAAGAAAAATAACAACTTTAACTGCAAAATTGAAGTTTCAGATGAGTCTGAAGAGCTTTTGGAAACTGGCGGTGGTTTGGTTTTTGCTAAAAAATTTCTTGATCATGGCGAAGATTTCATCATCATGAACGCTGATATCCTTACAGACATCAACATAAATAATTTTGTAAAATACCACAAGAAGATTAAAGATTTTGCTACTTTAGCGGTATCAGACAGAGAAAGCTCGCGAAAATTATTGTTCAACGACGATTTGGTTTTAAGAGGATGGCTGAATGTACAGACTGGTGAACAACGATTGGCAGAGTTTAACAAGGGATTTAAGCCCTATGCCTTTAGCGGTGTACACTGCATTAATCCTGTTATTTTTGATAAAATAAAGCGAACAGGGAAATTTTCAGTGATGGAAGAATATCTGGATCTGATGCAGACCGAAAAAATTCATGGGTTTCTGCACGACAGCATTCTGATCGATGTGGGAAGACCGGTATCTGTGATAGAAGCCGAAAAATATTTTAAATAAAAGAAAATGGGAATTGAAGGAAGCAGGGATGAAAGTTTACAAAATCCTGAGTTAGATATCAACGAATCAATATTACTCAATAGTTTCAGACAAAAAACATGGGACGAAATCGTAACCAAAGACAGCTGGATGGTTTTCAAGATCATGGCAGAATTTGTAGACGGTTACGAAAAAATGGCTAAAATAGGACCTTGTGTTTCTATATTTGGATCAGCAAGACTAAAGCCTGAAACGAAATACTATGAAATGGCAGTGGAAATTGCCGAAAAAATCACCAAAATAGGTTTTGGAATCATTACAGGAGGTGGCCCCGGAATTATGGAGGCGGGAAACAAAGGAGCTTTCAATGCTGAAGGAAAATCAATCGGGTTAAATATAGATTTACCATTTGAGCAGCATTTTAATCCGTTTATCAGCAAAATGTACTCGCTGAACTTCGATTATTTCTTTGTAAGAAAAGTAATGTTTGTGAAATATTCTCAGGGATTCGTCGTGATGCCCGGAGGCTTCGGTACTTTGGATGAATTGACGGAAGCTATTACTTTAATTCAAACCAATAAAATCGGAAGGTTCCCTATCGTATTGGTAGGCTCAGAGTTTTGGGGCGGTTTACTTGATTGGTTTAAAGATACTTTATTAAAAGAAGGCATGATTTCACCAGATGATCTTGATCTTTATCGTGTGGTAGATACTGCAGACGAAGCTGTGGAGCATATCAGGGCTTTTTATGAAAAGTATTCTGTAAATGTTAACTTTTAATTGGCATTATATTTGAGCAACTTACATTCACTAAGATGATTAACAATCAATAAATTAAGATGAAAAAATTTTTATACATATCAGGTGTTCTATCTCTACTTGCGCTTATGAGTTTCATGGCGGTAGATTTCTTCTCATCAATGACGAAAGTCGATTATATTGACGGCAGCAAAACGCTGAAATTTACGACCAAGATGAATACCAGCCACATTTCGGATGCTATTAAAATCAACCGCAGCACGGCAGGTTTTGAAGCCGAAGTGAAGAAATATGTAAACAACAATTTTGATGTTTATGTAAACGGTTCTCCTAAAACCCTTACTTTCACCGGAAGTCAGGTAAGCGGAGAAACGGTATGGGTGTATTTTGAAACAAGCGGGGTTTCGGATGTGAGCAATTTAAAGATTAAAAATACAATTCTTTTAAGTGCTTTTCCTAAACAAATTAACCTGGTGAATATCGCCTACAAAGGAGCTCAGAAAACAATGAATTTCCAAAGAGGAAAAGAAGTAAATGAGGTTTCTTTTTAGTAAGAATTTTTAGTTTAAATTATATCGCCACTGCTTTTGCGGTGGTTTTTTTGTGAAAATAGATGCGGCCTTTTTATGTCCGCATCTATTAGATTTAATTTTTTAAACAGATTATTGCGCTTTAATTTTGAAATCATCAATTTCCCAGGTTGCTGATGCAAATGGTGTGGAGGTATATTTAAATGCAATCCTTATATTTTTTCCTAAGAACATATTGAGGCTTGCGTTTCCAGAACCTGTCCAATCACCAAAAGCCAAATTATTACTGTCTAAAACCGCTGGTAAAAGAACCCAGTTTGTTGTATTGGGATTTCCGGTATAATTGTCTGTTGCATAGACTTGCAGAGAATTTCCTGCATATCTCACATCACTTGTAAAACTTACTGCAGCCTGTGTCTTTCCTGCTAAACTTACCGATTTTGAAATCAGCCAGTCTTCGTTGGAAGAATTTGTAGTGTTAAAGCCATTCATAATTGCATAATAATTGGTTCCATTTCCAATATTTGAAGTTGACCAAATTTGTGCGCCTGCGACATTGACGACCGACCAATCTGAACTGAAACCTCCTGCTGCAAAATCATCACTGTAAATGGCAGGTAAAGTAACGTATACTGATCCGTCACATCTTGCATTATCTAAGTCTGCTCCTAAAAGATCTTTAAGAGTTAATTGATATGTGCCATTAAAATATCCAAGAATTGCATAGACATCACCTTTACCAGACTCAACGGTTGCTCCCGCAAAGTCTGCAAAGTTACTTGTTCGCACAATAATTTGATTCCCCATACAGTCTTCCAAAATTCTGTTTGTTGGAATTGCTCCTGCATAGGATCTTTCTAAATCCTGATTCGCAAATTGTACGTTTTTAATTTTAATCCATCTTCCAACATCGCTGTAATTAATCTGGCTGATCATTTTCTCTGCTGGAATTACTTCGGATAAAGGTTTATTTGAATCAAAAAAATGTTTGTAGATTTCCGCTTCGGGAATTCTTCCTACAGCTCCGTTAAATGGTGTTCCCATCTGAATTTCGCCTGAAACAGTACCAACATATAAGTTTTTAAGTTTGATATAAACTTCCTTACCAACCACAAATCTGGCATCATTAAACAGATCATTTTTGTCGATATTAATTTTAATGCCTCCGCTTGCATCTTCTGCATAAATATATTTAAACAGGTTTCCCGATTTATCATTGGCTGTCACTTTAGCTTTCAGTACAAAATCTCCTGTAATCAGAGTTAAGGGACCTATTGCCAGCTGCTTAATTTCAGCTACTGTTTTTTGTACTAAGCCTGCATCACTATATTCGCAAGGATTAGCTGAAATACCATCTAGTCTGGGAAATTTATTCATTTCAAGGTCTGAAACCTTGTTGATATACAATTGATAAGTCGAAATATACTTACTGTAAATACCCACGAATTTTCCATTTCCGGAGGGTAAAATCTGATTGGCAAATGATGCGTAACCACTGTTTCTCACAACCCTTGCTGTATTTGTCGAAGCATCTTTAATCATTCGGTCTACAGTAATTCCGTTCGGCGCAAAGTTGGTGCACAAAACCCTGCTGTCAAATTCTGCGTTATCGACCTGAATTAAACAACCAATAAACCGATCATTCGCTGAAACCATCTGAGAACAGGTCATTATTTTAGGAACAATATTTTCTCTGACAGAGCATGATCTGAAAATTTTTGATGAAACCAATTTCTCTGGAATCCTTAATACTGATGTCTCAGTACCTTCCGGATCTTTGATTCCCAACTGCACTACTCCGCCGTAAGTTCCCAAAGCTAAACCAGACAATTTTATATATACTTTCGATCCTTGTGGAAATTTTGTGTAGGCGCTGACCATGTCGACACTGATCACAAAACCCTGTGTCGGATTTTCCGGTTTATCCTGAATGTAAATAGTTTTATAAATATTACCCGTCTCATCCGTTGACGAAACATATCCTTCTACAACATCCTGAGAGGCATCCGGAAAAGCAAATACTGCATCAACATATTTTGCCCTCAACTGTGTCAACGTCATTGTTGCTGTTAAATCATCACATTGGTAATCATCCAATTGAGGCTCATCATATTTATCGTCGTGTACACAACCCATTATTCCTAAAAAAGTTAGGATAACTAGAGTATATCTTAATAATAAGTTATTTTTTTTCATACGGTGTGTTTTTTAAAATCTTAAATAAACGTTTGTAAAAAAGGTAATCCCCCTATCGTACCATAGTTTTGGACCAAAATGCGGAATGGCCCGTTCAGATTCTTCAACAGCATTGAGCAAATTAACTAATCTGCCCTGTTCAAAACCTCCGGTAACATAGTTTCTGTTATTGAGGATATTATTTACAGAAACACTGAGCCCCATTCTGTATTTCCCTAAAAGAAATGATTTCCCAGCATTGGCATTGAGCATAAACTGATCATCAAATTTTTTCTGAGCCGTTAATTGCTGAATCAATTCTGGAGTGACACCTTCGTAGGGATCATTCGTCAACGGATTTGTGTACAAATACGGTGTTTTATTCAATGCTGAAAAATCAAGATACTGATCCATCAGATAATTGGCTGAGGCACCGACCCACCAAAATTTTGGTGAATTATATTTCAAACCAAAAGAAAATGCTTTCTGAGGAGTGCCTGCTACTTTATAACCTTTAATGTTGGCTTTTCCTTTCCAAAATTCTTCGCCCCGAAAGCCATTAAGATCATCAAACGTAGAAACATTGGCATTGCTTGTATAAATATATTCTCCTATACTGGCAGCACCAACAGCATTAAACGTCGGCGTAATTTTAAGGTCAAAACCCAATTCTATTCCTGCATACCTTTTGTTAACATCTGTGATTGCTTCGTTGACAAGAGCATTAAAGGAAGTTCCTATTTCGTCGGTCGTATCGGCATAATATCTGGAGATTTCGGCCGAATTGCTGATTGTGGTATAATATCCAGTCAATCGCAGCTTCAAAATTTGACCTCTTAAAATATAGCTTAGATCATTAGAGCTAATGATTTGATTTTTAACTCCCGGCGTTACATAATCGACAGCTCGCGGATTGATATAAATTTCATTAAACGTAGGAGCCAGGCTAAAAAACGCTCCATTATAAACGATAAAATTCTTACCATTGATTTTGTAAGTGATTTTCCCTTTTATTCCGGCATCCAAAGCATCATAAATTTCACTTTTTCCTTTAGAATTCTCTCTAAATCTCGCAATGCCGCTTCTGTAATGACCGTCTCTTTGTGCCTCAGAATAAGAGCTAAAAATAGATGCTGCGATATTCCATTGACTAAAATCAATCTCAGAAGAAATATTTAATGAATATTGTCTTTTTAGTAATTCATAAGAATATTGCGTACGGTCACCTTCTTTTACCTGAACATTTGGGTCATCTAAATTAAACTGTGCGTCGTTATTGAAAGCATTGAGATTGTATGCATACTTTCCGCCCAACAAATCTTTAACTCTCCTAAAGTTATCAGAACGAAGATTTTGATAATTAAAATTGATATTAAGCTTCCAATTATCCTGCAGCCTTGTATCAAAATGTGAAGCAAAATTAAACGTCTTATCTTTGTTGACATCTTCTACAACGGTATACACAGCGCCTCTGTCTGTACCGTCCATATTTTTAAGATTTAAATAATTGGTTTGATAGAGATAATCCCAATCAATTTGAGATTGTGTGCGAAATTCATCCGCTGTCAGAAGTCCATAGCTGGGAAGCTTCCTATAGTAGGTGGGATTAGGATCTGCAGCATGAAACCAATCTAACCTGCTTCTGGCATCACTGCCAATTTGATAAGAAACCGTATTAGTCCAATTTGAGTTTTTTCCTATTTTTAAATAATCAGTCAGCATAAATATGGGTTCAAAAACCTTTCTGATTCTTGAGTTTCTTTTTTCACCATCCTGCCATCCCCAATAGGAATTGTAATTCTTTCCCATAATATCGTAAACTTCCTCAGTATTTGGCGAATTTGAAGCTCGGTACGTAGGCGAGCCGAAACCGGTAAAGTTCATTGAATGTCTGTCACTGAATTTCTTTTCGACAGAAGCAAAGTATGCGTAAGAATCCTGATAAACTCCATCAATTATTGCATGATCACCCCATCGTCTGCTTCCGGAAAAAGTAAATGCCCACCCCTTCTTGCTTAAACCCGAAGAATACGTTGCCATCACTCTGTGCAGATAACTTCTGTTAGTAAATGAATATGCTAGTGAGGTCTGTTTTCTGTAAGTAGACGCTTTGGTATTGTAATAGACAACCCCTCCCAAGTTGCCAAATGCGTACTCTGAAGGAGTAATATGATCTACATTTTCGTGAGGATATCTGGTTACATCATTTAATCCACCCCAGTTACTAAAATCTATTCTCCCGTCATCACTCTTTGACATTGATACTCCGTTGAAGATAACATCTTCATACCTATTGTCGACTCCTCTTGGCCTGAACCAATAAGCTCCGAGTTCAAATGCAGAAATATTCTGAAAGATATCCCTACCTGAACTTAGCAAACCCACAGTTGGCTGCATTGCAGATCCGCCGTCATCAGCATCTGATGCAGAATCATCAATTGTTACAACACCTGCATCTGACCCCAGGTTATTACTGAGAACAATAACGCCTAAGTCTTTCCTCTTTTCATCTGCAGTAATATCAAATTCTAAAATTTTTGATTCGAAATTTTGTTTTGTAATGGTCACGAGATAGTGACCCGGTTTCATGTCAACAAATTGAAAGTAACCAATTTTATCAGCATTTACGGCGTTTTCAGATTGCTGCATATCCACTTCTGCGCTTTCTATCGGCTTTCCGTCTTCTGACTTTATGTAGGCGAAAACTGTTGTCTGTGCAAAATACCACGAAGCCGGCAAAAAAGTCAACAAAGTGATGAGAGATAATTTTTTCATCATATTAATAGGTTTGTGTTTTGTGTAAATTGAGTAATAAAATTAAACATATTTTCATTACAAAAGAAAAAATTAAATGAAAATTATCAAATAATTCACTCACAAGATCAATTGTTTTTAATTAATAGGAGCACCGAGAGTGAAAAATTCGTAACTTTAATTCTTACAGAAATAAGCTAGATTGTATTCTAATTTATTTAAAAAACACACAAGATGAAAAAATATTTAATCATTATCGCTTTGATGCATTCTTATTTTATAAATGCCCAACAAAGACAAGTAAAGCGAGCCACTATTGCATTTTTAAACGTTGAAAATCTTTGGGACACCATTGCATCCGCTGATTATATTGATGGCACGCTTCCTTTTTCAAATCCAAAATTTCACCGGAGCGTACCTATTGATTCTTTAAAATTTCTTGAAACCACCGAAGATTACAAAGGTGAATGGAGCAATGATTTATTGATAGGAAAAAAAGTAATCAGACGACAGGTTCTTGCAGAAGACTTCACCTCTCAGAGCCCAAAACGTTGGGGAACAAAATACTATAACCAGAAGCTGGCAAACGAAGCAAAAGTAATTTCTGAGCTGGGAAGACAATATACCAATGACAACCCTGTGATCTGTGGCTTAATTGAAGTCGAAAACAGACAAGTTATTGAAGACCTCATTAAGCAACCAAGTTTGGCAAAAAGTAATTATGGCATCGTACATTACAATTCTTATGATGCAAGAGGAATTGACATTGCTGTAATTTATCAGAAAAACAGATTTATTCTTCAAGATTCTTATACTAAAGAAATTAAGATATACAATGAGGAAGGAAGAAGGCAGTATACAAGAGATGTTTTAGTTGTAATAGGGCTATTAGATGGTGAAAAAATGGCCGTATTTATGAATCACTGGCCTTCGAGAAGTGGTGGTGAGGCCGTTTCTCAACCAAAAAGAAATGCTGCTGCAGCCGTTCTAAAAACAGAAATGGATAAATTATCGTCAGAGCATCCAGGTATTAAGCTTATATCAATGGGAGATTATAATGATGATCCTGTAAGTCCGAGTTTAAAAAAACACTTAGGAGCGGTTGGTGATCCGAGCGAATTATCTGTTCAATCGCCTTATTACAATTTAATGTACAAATTATACAAAGCAGGAGTAGCGTCTTTAGCTTATCGCGATGCTCCGAATTTATTTGATCAGATTATTATTTCGAAAAATTTATATTCACCAGAAAAAATAACTCCTACTTACAGCTTATTTAAAGCGGAAATATATGCCCCTTCTTATTTAGTTAATAAAGATGGACAATGGAAAGGCTATCCTTTCCGTTCCTGGGATGGTGACCGATTTACGGGTGGGTTTAGTGATCATTTTCCTGCAGTATCAGTGTTCCAAAAAGAGTATCGTAAAAAATAAAGTCATAATAACTTTCATACGACTGTTTTTTGTAACTTCATAATTATGAAAAATTTAATCTTTATAATAATCTTTACAATAATTCCTCTGAATTTTTCGGCTCAGAATACATCCAAAAGCGGAAAGGAGGAAACGGCGATGAAACCAGAGAAAAATGACGATGGCGAATGGGAACTTACTGTAATCGACACCCAGTTTGATTATTTTCTGAATGCCATTGCAAAACCAATCAATCAGTATTCTGAATCTACATTGAGAAGCAGAAACAGAATGCTCGTAACAGAATGGAATTCTTATTATACCTCAGGCAGATACAGAAACGTAATAGAATCTTCAATCGATTATGATCCAAAAGAAAACTACGGGATTAAGTTTGAATATAAATTGTATCAGGTTTTCGCTTATGTCAGCTGGAAATATAAGTTAAAAATGAATGGTCTTAGTGCATCAGATGCAACAAGATTTTAAAACAAAAAAGGTTCAGAAAATTCTGAACCTTTTTTTATCTTCAATTAAAGATGATTATTTATTAAATAATTCTTCAACTTTGTCCCAGTTTACTACATCAAAAAACGCAGCTACATAATCAGGTCTTCTGTTTTGGTAGTTTAAATAATAAGCATGCTCCCAAACGTCTAATCCTAAAACCGGAGTTCCTTTAGCATCAGCAGTTGGCATTAACGGGTTATCCTGGTTTGGAGTAGAAGTTACAGATACAGATCCGTCTTCGTTTTTCACTAACCAAGCCCATCCAGAACCAAATCTTGTTTTCGCAGCATCAGAAAAGTCAGTTTTGAATTTTTCAAGACCACCATAATTTTCAATAGCAGCTTTTACGCTTCCTACTGGTTCTTTGCTTCCGCCAGGAGTTAAAATCTCCCAGAATAATGAGTGATTGAAGTGACCTCCACCGTTATTTCTAACTGCCGGCTTTTCAACACCGTTTCTACAGATATCTTCGATAGATAATTCTGCAAGATCAGTACCCTCAATTGCTTTATTTAAATTATCTACGTAAGCCTGGTGGTGCTTTGTATGGTGAATTTCCATAGTTTTTGCATCAATTGTAGGCTCTAGAGCATCGTACGAATATCCTAATTTTGGTAATTCAAATGACATAAGTTTAATTTTTAATGTTAATATGTAAATTTAGCCAATATTTAAGCCAATATCAACAATTGAATATTATTTTAATAAATCTTTAACATTGATAATTAATTAGATTTAATTAAAACAAAAAAGCACAGACCTAAATCTGTGCTTTGTATAACAATATTAATATCTGCCTATCTATTCATAGACATTAAAAATTCTTCGTTGTTCAGAGTTCCTCTGATGTTTTTATTGACAAATTCCATCGCTTCAATAGGATTCATTTCTGAAAGATACTTTCTGAAAATCCACATTCTCTGCGAAGTCACCTCATCCAGCAATAGATCATCTCTTCTTGTGCTTGAAGAAACCAAATCAATAGCAGGATAAATTCTTCTGTTGGCAATTTTTCTGTCTAACTGAAGCTCCATGTTTCCGGTACCTTTGAATTCCTCAAAAATAACCTCATCCATTTTAGAACCCGTATCAATCAATGCAGTTGCAATAATCGTCAACGAACCGCCGTTTTCAATTTTTCTTGCAGCACCAAAAAACCTTTTGGGCTTATGTAAAGCATTTGCGTCTACACCACCTGAAAGTACTTTTCCAGATGCCGGTGTTACCGTATTGTAAGCTCTTGCCAATCTTGTAATTGAATCTAATAAAATAACCACATCATGACCACATTCTACCATTCTCTGAGCTTTCGCTAGAACAAGGTTAGCCACCTTTACGTGCTTATCTGCTGCTTCATCAAATGTAGAAGCGATAACTTCTGCATTTACACTTCTTTCCATATCGGTAACTTCTTCAGGACGTTCGTCGATCAAAAGGACCATCATATAGACTTCCGGGTGATTAGCAGCAATAGAATTTGCAATATCTTTCAGCAACATTGTTTTACCGGTTTTGGGCTGGGCAACAATCATCGCTCTCTGTCCTTTTCCGATGGGTGCAAAAAGATCTACAATTCTCGTAGACATCGTAGAATTATCACCTGAAAGATTAAATTTCTCTTCCGGGAAAAGCGGCGTAAGATATTCAAAAGCTACACGGTCTTTGATAAATGCCAAATCACGTCCGTTAACTTCTGTTGGTTTTAATAATGAAAAATATTTTTCACCTTCTTTTGGTAAACGTACGATTCCTCTTACGGTATCTCCAGTTTTTAAACCAAAATTTCTGATCTGTGCAGTTGAAACATACACATCATCCGGTGAAGAGATATAACTAAAATCTGAGGAACGTAAAAATCCGTAGTTATCAGGTAAAATCTCTAAAACACCTTCAATACTCACCATTCCGTCGAAATTGAATTCTTTTCTGGATTCAGCTTCCTCATTTCTTTCAGAATTTCTATTCTGATTTTGATTAGGATTTTGGTTCTGATTGGGGTTGTTTTGATTAGAATTCTGATTTTGGTTATTGTTCTGATTTCTATTCTGAGGATTTCCACCGTTTTGCTGTGGATGGTTTTGACCTTTTTGATTTGGATTCTGACCCTGTTGTTGCTGTTGTGGTCTTTTAGGCCTTTCTTCTCTTGCTTGTGTAGCAGCTGTTGCTGTCGCTTGAGAATCTGTATTTACTGGAGTTTCCTCTTTTTCCTGAGTTTCTTCTTCAGGAGCATTCGTAGGAGCTACTCTTTTTCTTTTTTGTTTTGAAGCATTGTTAGCAGGCCGTTCTTCTACAGGGCCTTTTGCAGGTTCCTTTACGATTGCTTCTGCAATAACTTCTTTCTCTTCTGTCGTTTCCTCTGTTTTGGCAGGTTCAACTTCTGTGGGAGTTTCTGTGGCAGCTTTGGGTCTTGCCGGTTTTTTGGGTGCTGGTTTTTTAGGAGCAGCTTTCACCACTTTTTCTGCTGCAGCAGGTTTTTCTTCAGTTTCAGTGTTGCTTTCTGTAGTATTGAAGTAATCTTTTGCAACTTTAGGGTTGGAAGCCTGAAAATCAAGAACTGCGAAGATTTTATCATTATCTGTGCTGTTTCTTGCAACCTTAACGCCCAAATCTTTTAGGATTTTAGTCAATTCCGTTACGGATTTTGACCTTAACGTTTCTATGTTAAACATATATAAAGTAAAAATGTAATTAGTTGTGAGTAAGAAAAGTAAGTCCGGTGACTTTTGTTTTCAAGTACATTGTATAATGCAAATCTACACTTATTTTTGAATTGTGCAAAATTTATGTTATTTTTGCTCCTGAATTTAAAATTCTATGTTACAGAGAATACAAACGATTTGGATTTTGCTATCCGTTTTAGCGGCAGCATTCCTTTATATTACCGGGCAGGATGTAGAACTTCTCGGAAATGCCCCGATTGTCAGCATTTCATCTATTGTTTTGGTTTTGATAGGCGCATTCAGTTTGTTTAGCTTTAAAAACAGAAAAAGACAAATCATGCTGAATAACATCAGCATCATTATAAACGCTTTGTTGATTGGTATATTGGTGTACTGGGTACAAAACTTATCCGGAGGAATTGATTTTCCTGAGAAGGGTATTGAGCCGGTTTTCCCATTGATTGCGGTAATTTGTTTGTTTATAGCAAATATTTTTATCAAAAAAGATGAGAGGCTCGTAAAATCTGTAGACAGACTCCGATAACCTTACAATGATTTTTTTTGAGTAGGAACAGCTTCTTTAGGAGCTGTTTTTTTTATTTTTTATTAAAAAGTATACCGTCATAAATTTCTGAAATGTATCCGTTTTGTTTTAAATTTGTCGGATCGTTACTTTAAGAGTAAATTCATAAATCTTAATGCAACATTTCACATAAAATTGCGACAGATTCAATTAAATAAATATTCAATATGAAAAAACTAACCTACCTCGTTCTATCTTTATTCTCTGCAACAGCTTTTGCACAAGAAGTATCTACAGAAAGAATTAAAACTGTGATCTCTACTTTGGCTTCAGACGAGATGAAAGGGAGAGAAATAGGAACTCCGGAAAACGACAATGCTGCGAATTATATTGCAACACTTTTCAAAGAAAACAATTTAGAATACTGCACCGGAAATTCTTATCTCGTTCCATTTGATTACAAAGGAAAAACAGCGTACAATGTTTGCGGAATCAAAAAAGGAAAATCTGAGAAAACGTTGGGCTTTTCCGGACACTTTGATCATATCGGGGTGAGCAAAAAGGGAGGTGAAGACATCATCTACAACGGCGCAGATGATGACGCCAGTGGAATTACAACTTTGGTAGGAATTGCAGATTATTTTAAAGATAAAAAACCTGAATTTTCAATGGTTTTCATGGCATTCAATGGTGAAGAAAAAGGAATGTTGGGATCTACGGCAATTGCTGAGGATAAAGGGTTAGATAAAATTTATAAAAATCTTGCAGCGTTTTTTAATTTTGAAATGGTTGCCACAGAATCTGAGTTCGGAAAGAATGCTGTTTTCATCACGGGCGACGAATTTTCAGACCTCGATGAATTGTTTAATCAAAATGCTGTAAACGGTTTAAAAATATTTCCTGATCCTTACGCATCAGAACAATTATTTTACAGATCAGACAATGTAAGTTTCGTTAAGAAAAAAATTATTGCCCATTCAATTTCGACGGCAGATATGAGTAAAATAAAGCATTACCATCAACTGAATGACGACATTAATGTGGTTGATTTTGATAATCTTACCCAATTGATCAATAATTTCGGGAAGACTTTAGAAAAATTAAACACAAAAAACTTCAATCCGAAGTATAATGATAAAGTAAAATTCAATTAAAAACGTCTTATCATTATATTTTAATTAATTTTGCTATCCAATTTTATTGAATGAACGAATATAAAAAAATACTAAAATTCGCCAGGCCACACCGTAAATATATTTATGGAAGTTTGTTTTTCAACCTACTCTATTCGGCATTTCAAATTGCTTCCTTAGGAACTATTTTACCCGTTTTAGGAATGCTTTTCGGAACCATCAAGCCTGAAAAGTACGAATCTGCACCAATGTATTCAGGAGATATTATAGACTTTTTCACTTTTTTAAAGGAATACTCCAACTATTATGTACAAAGTTTGGTTACCGAGTACGGTTCATTAAAGGTATTGGCATGGCTGTGTATCATCACGGCTTTTATGTTCTTACTTAGGAATCTTTTCAGGTATTTAGGATCATTTCTATTGATTAATTACCGAGTGGGAGTTACAAAAGATCTTCGTGGTGCAATGTATAGAAAAATTCTTTCTCTACCCGTTTCATTTTTTACGGAAAGCAGAAAGGGAGATATGATGTCTCGTATGTCAAATGACGTTGGTGATGTAGAAGGAAGTATTCTGGGCAGTTTGGTAGACCTTATCAACGCTCCTTTTATGTTAATCAGCACATTGGTTACATTATTTTTCTTAAGCCCGGAAATGACGCTTTTCTCACTATTGGTTTTACCTGTAATGGGAACAATGATTGCCCTTATCGGAAAAAGCCTTAAAAAAGATTCTCACGAAGCTCAAAACGAGATGGGGAATATTTTTTCTATCGTTGATGAAACTTTGAAATCAAATAAGGTGATCAAAATTTTCAACGCTGAAAAAATCATGAACAACCGCTTTATGCAGTCGATGCAAAAATGGATCAACAGCTCAATAAGCCTCGGAAGAAAAAAAGAACTGGCATCACCAATGAGCGAGTTTTTAGGGTCTGTAACATTCTTAATTATTGCCTGGTATGGTGGAAAACAAATCATCGTAGATCAAAGCATTTCACCTGCTGATTTTCTTGTTTTCCTGGGTATTTTCTTCCAGATTTTACCTCCAATGAAAAGTTTGTCAACTTCTATTTCTAACGTTCAGAAAGGTGAAGCTTCTTTAACCAGAGTTTTGGAAATTCTTGATGCAGACATTAAAATTGAAGAAATAGCAGAACCTGTTTCAATTTCTAACCTTGATGCTCATATTGAATTCAAAAACATTGGTTTCTACTATGATAAGTCTAACTTAATTCTGAAAAATTTTAATCTAAAAATACCTAAAGGAAAAACTGTAGCACTTGTAGGACAAAGCGGAAGTGGTAAAACAACTATCGCTAATCTTTTGGCAAGATTTTACGATGTGTCTGAAGGTGAGATTTTAATTGATGAAACCAACATTAAAAATTTAAAACTTACTGAGTACAGAAAATTACTGGGGATGGTTACTCAGGAGTCCGTTCTCTTCAACGACACAGTCTACAACAATATTTTAATGGGTAAACCTGAAGCTTCAAGAGATGAAGTCATTGCTGCCGCCAAAATTGCCAATGCAGACTTATTTATCACTCAGCTTCCAAATGGCTATGACACCAATATCGGAGACGATGGAGGAAAACTGTCAGGCGGACAAAAACAGAGAGTTTCTATCGCAAGAGCAGTTCTGAAAAATCCGCCAATCATGATTTTAGACGAGGCAACTTCTGCTTTGGATACAGAATCTGAAAAATTTGTACAGGATGCTCTTGAAAAAATGATGGAAAACAGAACGTCTTTAGTGATCGCCCACCGACTTTCAACCATCCAAAAAGCCGACTGGATCGTCGTAATGGAAAAAGGGGACATCATGGAACAGGGAACCCACCAGGAACTTATGGCAAAACGAGGAACTTATCACAAGCTTGTAGAGCTGCAAAATTTTGATTAAATCTTTTTAAATTTATTTAAAGTGAATCCTATACAAGAGTACTTCTTCAGAATACAAGAACCTGAGCGAAGTACTCTTTTGTTTTTAAGAAAGAAGATTTTAGAATCTGATCCTGAAAACATCACTGAAACTTTAAGCTTTGGGCTACCGTTTTTTAAGTTTAAAAAGAAAATGCTGTGTTATCTTTATTTCAGCAAAAAACATCAGAAACATTACATCAGCTTTTATCATGGTGACCGGTTAGATAACCCGGAATTGATTTCTGAGGGCAGAAAGAAGTTTAAAATCCTTTTGATTGATATGGATGAAGATTTGCCTTTGGAATTAATATTGACGCTAATCAGCGAAGTCAAGAAGCACATCAAATAACAATTACAATATCAATGCTGATCAAACTAAAAGACCGCCTCTTTCGAAACGGTCTTATTTATTTTTTGCAAGTGCTAAATACTAATCTTTCATCCTAGCAATCACATCAATTCCTCCTTTGGTCTTATCACCAATCTTGCAGATAATCTCAGTGTCTAATGGCAAGAAAATATCCATTCTTGAACCGAATTTAATGAAACCAAACTCATGTCCTGCTTTTGCTGCATCGCCTTCATTACAATAGAAAACAATTCTTCTCGCTACATATCCTGCAATCTGCCTGAAAACCACTTTGTGATTCGTCATACTTTCTACCGCAACCGTTGTTCTTTCATTCTCGGTAGAAGATTTTTCGTGCCATGCTACCAGATATTTTCCGGGATGATATTTCTTGTAAATAACATTTCCAGAAACTGGAAATCGACAAATATGTACATTCAGAGGAGACATAAAAATAGAAACCTGAATTGCTTTTTCCTTTAAAAATTCAGTTTCTTCAACTTCCTTGATCATAACCACTTTACCATCTACAGGCGCAATAACATTTTCCGTATGATCTAAAATATCACGATTTGGAACTCTGAAAAACCAAAACACCAAAGCATAAATAACTAACACTGGAATGATGATTAAAAGCGACCACATCTCTAAGAAATAGATAGCTACCGACGCAATGATTGCAAACAATACACTGGCAACTACGATGGTGCCTTTTGATTCTTTATGTAACTTCATGAGTTTATATAAATTTTTCTAAAATAAAGTACAAATATACGACAGGAACGCAGATTAAAAAACTATCCAGCCTATCTAATACACCACCATGCCCGGGAATGATGTTTCCGCTGTCTTTCACCCCGAAAGTTCTTTTCAGCTGGCTTTCTACCAAATCTCCCAAAGGCGCAAATGCCGCAATCAGAAAACCTACAATCATCCAGTTTCCACGAAGCTGTGGCTGATACATTTCAACAAAATAAGAAAGAACTAATGTAAGCACTACTCCACCGGCATAACCTTCCCAGGTTTTTTTAGGCGAAATTTTAGGCGCCATTTTATGTTTTCCAAAAAACTTTCCAACCAAATAAGCAAAAGTATCACTGCTCCAAATTAAAATAAAAAGGAAAATAACTTCCAGTGAAAAATTACTGTCGTAAGAAGAGTATTTCGGTAGGCCTAATGCAAATGAGAATGGTAAAGCGACGTATATTACTGTAAAAATGAGCTTTCCGCTATCGAAGTACAGTTCACTTGTAAATTTAAATAAAGTAACTACAGCAATCACAACAAGTGCCAATGCAAGGATTTCCGTTAACCTGAAATTAAAATAAAAATCGTGATAGAAATACCTCTTCGAGAACATGTAGAAAATCAGCAATACAATTGGTAAAACCACCCATTTTTCGTATCCATTGCCAAATTTCATGATCTTAATGCATTCCCAGGTTCCTACCAGCAATAGAAAAGTGATCAATCCGTAATATAAATACTGCTGCTTTACAAGACCCGGCGAAATTTGATCAAGAAGCTGAGCTCCCAATGGCGTCGTACAGAGAATAATGACTGCAATGTAAACAATCCCCGAAATGGTTCTCTGAATAAGATTTTTGTCCAAAATTTAAAATTTAGATTGTTTCTAGTCTTCTAACAACAGTAGAAACAGCTTGGTATTATTGTTTGTTGCGGTATCTAGTTTAGAATGATTTCCGCTTATTGAAGTAAGATTTTTGATGTTTCCGCTGCGCTTTATTTTTCCCATTGCATCATTCAGATTATTGACAATCTGAGAAACATTTGCCATCACAATAATTTTTGACGGCAGCCTTGAAGAATGGTAGTGCAGAATATTATTATGGGAAAGCATTATTCTGCCATCATACGCAATAAGATATTCGCAGGTGATAAATGCAGCATCGTTGACTGTTTCAAGCTGTGACGTATGAGAAACCTTTACAACATTTAGAAAATTTTGTAAATCTTTGTCACAACAAAACACAGAATTTACTCCCTCAATCTTTAAGATCTGGTTTAATGTCTGCAAAGCTTCAGCTTCATCAGCGCAATAATTAAAAAAACCTCCGGAATGGGTAAACAATTGGGCGAACTTATAATCAAGATCAGCGTTTTTCAGCGAATCTCCTAGCTTCTCCAGACTTTGTTTGTCATCTTCCTCAGGCTGATTAGTTAGTTTGCTTACAATTCTCTTAAATAAACTCAACTTAATGTATTTTTAGTCAACTTACTACAAAAATAGAAAATTAATTAGAATTGCTTCTAATAATATTGCTTTAAAATGAAAAAACCCGGCAATTTTACAATCACCGGGCTGTATTCAATTGAATATAAATATTTTAAAGCTGAGCAGGGCTTTCTGGTGCCTGAATTTCGCTTTCTTCTACTTTTTCATGTATAGGAATGGTATTCGTCACCGGTCTTTCTGTCAATTCAGGATCCCATGCTCTTTTTCCGAATATATCCTCAAGATCTTCGCGGAAAATAACTTCTTTTTCCAAAAGCTTATTCGCCAAAGCATCCAGTTTATCTTTATTCTCAGTAAGAATTCTTACCGCTCTTTCATATTGATTTTCAATAATCATTTTGATTTCTGCATCAATCTTAGAAGCCGTTGCCTCAGAGTAAGGCTTACCAAAATTATATTCTGACTGACCCGAGCTGTCATAGTAAGAAATATTACCAATATTAGGGCTCAATCCGTAGATCGTAACCATCGCCTGAGCTCTCTTAGTCACTGTTTCTAAATCTGAAAGTGCACCTGTAGAAATATTATTAAATATAACTTGTTCCGCTGCTCTACCTCCCAATGTAGCACACATTTCGTCTAACATTTGTTCAGTAGTTGTCAATTGTCTTTCTTCAGGAAGATACCAAGCTGCTCCTAATGAACGTCCTCTTGGAACAATAGTCACTTTCAATAACGGAGAAGCGTGTTCTACCAACCAAGAAATTGTTGCGTGACCAGCCTCGTGGAATGCCACTCTTTTCTTCTCAGATGGTTTGATAGCCATGTTTTTCTTCTCAAGACCTCCAATGATTCTGTCGACAGCATCTAAGAAATCCTGTTTGTTTACAAATTCATGACTGTTTCTTGCCGCAATCAAAGCTGCTTCGTTACAAACGTTCGCAATATCTGCTCCACTGAAACCTGGAGTTTGCTTTGCCAAGAACTCTCTGTCTATAGTTTCATCCAATTTGATTTTCTGTAAATGAACATCAAAAATCTCTCTTCTTTCGTGTAATTCAGGAAGGTCAACATAAACTGAACGGTCAAAACGACCAGCTCTCATCAATGCTTTATCCAAGATATCTGCTCTGTTGGTAGCAGCCATTACGATTACGTTCACGTCGGTTCCGAAACCGTCCATTTCAGTAAGCAATTGGTTTAAAGTGTTTTCTCTTTCGTCGTTTCCACCAGAGAAGTTGTTTTTTCCTCTCGCACGTCCGATTGCATCAATCTCATCGATAAAGATAATTGCAGGAGATTTTGCTTTTGCCTGAGCAAACAAATCTCTTACTCTTGACGCTCCTACCCCAACAAACATTTCAACAAAATCTGAACCTGAAAGTGAGAAAAACGGAACTTTAGCTTCACCTGCAACAGCTTTTGCCAATAAGGTTTTACCTGTTCCCGGAGGACCAACTAATAGTACTCCCTTAGGAATTTTACCTCCTAATTTTGTGTATTTTTCAGAGTTTTTCAAGAAATCTACAACTTCCTGCACCTCTTCTTTAGCTCCTTCTAATCCCGCAACATCCTTAAATGTCGTCTGAATCTTTTCTTTTTCGTCAAATAATTTAGCTTTAGATTTACCGATAGAGAAAATCTGTCCTCCAGGGCCTCCGCCACTTCCCATTTTTCTGAAAAGAATGAAGTAGAACAATCCTAAAATCGTAATCCAGATAAGAGCCTGAATAAGAGCACCCATTAATGCACTCTCCCCTTCTGCATAATCTTTAGATGTTTTGATTGCCGGATTTTGGCTCTTTATAGATTCAAATTTCTCTAAGAAAAGCTGTAAATCTCCGTACTTCAGGCTATAATCAGCCTTTGCAGAAGACATGCCTAAATTGGAAAAAGGATTTGCCTTGTCATCTTTTGTCACGGTAGCTGTTTTCGCAGCTTTTGTTAAAAATACTTCAGCTTTCTGAGCTTGTTTATCAATCAACACATTCTGAACTTTTCCCGACTGCATTTCTCTAAAGAAAGCATCTTCGTCAATAGATTTTGCATTGTTGCCACCTAAAAAGTTTGAGGCAAAAAATAACAAAAGGGCTATTATAGCGATTGGGAAAAACCAGTTAAATCCTTTATTATTCATTTAATACTTTTAAAATTTATACTTCACTTTCTATTTTGGTGATTTTTGCATCACCCCAAAGTTCTTCAATATCGTAATACTGACGAGTTTCTTTCTGGAAGATATGCACCACCACGGTTACATAATCTACCAAGACCCACATTGAGTTTTCTGTACCCTCTACATGCCAAGGTCTGTCCTGAAGATCGTTTCTTACTTTTTTTTCTACACTTCCGGCTAATGCCGAAACTTGTGTATTTGAGTTACCACTACAAATTATAAATGTTTCTGCTACCGAGTTTTCAATTTTTGAAAGGTCGAAAATCATAATATCTTCCCCCTTTACATCCTGGATAGCTTCTACAATTTTATCTATTAGCGCTTGCTTTTCTACTGTTTTGTTCATTAAAATATACTATAATCTGCAAATTTATTGTTTTTCTTTTACTTTAACCTTACTTTTAGGGCTTTAATGTCTTAAAGTTTTCATAAATGACCGATCTGTTTTACCAAAAAGAGTGTTCTTCTACTAATGACGAAATATCTCAGGTTTTACTTTATTCACATTCAAATTTTGTTGGCCTCTATACTTTTAATCAAACAAAAGGAAGAGGACAGTATGGAAATATTTGGGCTTCCCAGCCTGAGCAGAATCTTGCCTACACTATTGCTGTAAAAACTGAAGACATAAAGCTCAGTGATTTCCTGTTCAATTATTATACCGCAACAGCAATACGTGAATTTCTTGCCAAACTGACCGAAAAAACAGTGAAGATCAAATGGCCAAACGACATTATTTTAGCCAACAAAAAAGTAGTCGGAATTCTGATTGAAAAGAAAAAATTCAATGGAGAAAATTATTTCATTATAGGAAGCGGAATCAATATTCTTCAGGAAAAATTTGATGAAATATCTAATGCAGGCTCAATCTTAACTCAAACTGGAAAAAAATTAGATTTGCAAAGCTTCACGAAAGAATTGCATGAATTTTTAATTGAAAAATTTAAAAATATAGATTCCGAAGAAAATGTTTTAGAAGAATTTAATTTAAATCTATTTAGAAAAGATGAAATTTCAGTGTTTGAGATTGAAGGAAAGCGACAAAATGGCATCATCCGAAAAGCTGACGAAAAAGGTGAAATCTGGATTGAATTTGAAGATGAAATAAAATCGTTTTACCACAAAGAAATAAAACTTCTTTACTGATTAGCTCTTCTGATATACAAGATTAAAGTTAGCGGGAAAAAGATGATATTCGGCATCCACATTGCTAATGACGGAGACAAAATTTTATTCTCTGAAACCACTTTTAAGGCCTCAAACGAGAATACAAATACAAACGCTAAGGAAATTCCTATTGCTAAATTAATCCCCAACCCTCCTCTTTTCTTTTGAGAAGATAGGGAGAGAGCCAAAAAAGTAAGCATAATAATCGCAACAGGCATCGAGGTTCTTTGGTGAAACTCGTTCAAGTGCGCATTAAGGTTACTGTTTCCTTTTTCTCTTTCTCTATCGATAAACTTGATAAGTTCGGGAGTTGTTTTATTTTGACCTAAAAGTTCGTTCGGAAATAATTCTTCCGGTGCCTGACCATAACTCTTCCTCATCTCAAAACCCTGACCTAGTTTTTCTGAATCGTCTTTATTGATGGTCTTTTCAAGGAAACTATTCAGTACAAATTGTTTTTTCGCAGGATCCCAATATGCATCATTTGCTTTCAGTTCGTAAGTTAATTTGCGGTTTTTGTCAAATTTTTGGTAGACAAAACCGTAGCCACGATATTCTTTTTTATTCCACGAATTGATAAAGATGTATTCCGTTTTACTCAATTGCGCAGAAACGGGAGCTGTCCCTAGAATTTTATCTTTATTCGTCTGATTATAAGTGTAGGCCTCGAGCGCATTCTTCTTAATATTAGCCCAGGGCAATACGAAATGATTGACGACCAGCGACAGCAAAGCAATGAAAAGTGAAGTCATCAGATAAGGTTTTGCAAACCTGTGAAAACTCGCTCCACTACTGATAATCGCCACAATCTCAGTATTATTTGCCATCCTCGAAGTAAAATAGATCACCGAAATGAAAACGAGAATAGCCAAGAAGGTAACAACGAGATTAATAATCCAGAAAGGATAGAAATGAATCAGGAAATAAGTCAGATTCAGTTTCGCATCAATTTCGGTTGCTTTTTCAATTCTTGGAATTTTCTGTTGAACGTCGATTACCAAAACAACCGTAGACAGCAATATCAGCATGAAACCAAAGGTTCCAAGGTATTTTCTTACAATATATCTGTCTACAATTTTAAGCATGAAATAATTTTAAAGTCTTTGTCTTAAAACAGGAACTACAGAATTTTTCCATTCGTAAAAATCTCCTGCTAAAATATGTTCTCTTGCCACTTTTACCAAATCTAAATAAAAAGCAAGATTGTGAATAGAAGCAATCTGCTTCCCTAAATATTCTTTTGAAACAAATAAATGACGCACATACGCTTTAGAATATTCTCTGTCTACAAAACTTGTCCCAAACTCATCCAGCGGCGAAAAATCTTTCTTCCATCTTTCGTTTTTAAGATTCATGACCCCCTGCCAAGTGAAAAGCATTCCGTTTCTGGCATTTCTTGTAGGCATCACACAATCCATCATATCGATTCCTAAACCGATAGATTCCAAAATATTCCACGGAGTTCCTACGCCCATTAGGTATCTTGGCTTATCTTTAGGTAAAATATCGGTTACCTCATCGGTAATTCTGTATAATTCATCTTCCGGCTCACCAACAGAAAGTCCGCCAATGGCATTTCCTTCTGCTCCTGCTTCTGCAATCACTTCCGCCGAAATTTTTCTTAAATCTGAATAGGTAGAACCCTGAACAATTGGGAAGAATCTTTGTTTATAACCGTATAATTCAGGATTTTTTTCATTCCAGTCCATGCATCTTTTTAACCAGCGATGCGTCATATCCATAGATTTTTTCACCTGATTGTAGTGTGCCGGGTATGCAACACATTCATCAAAAGCCATAAAAATGTCTGCTCCAATCTGTCTCTGGATCTCCATAGATTTTTCCGGAGTAAACAAGTGAACGCTTCCGTCGATATGTGATTTAAATCTCACTCCTTCTTCAGACATTTTTCTCGTCCCAGAAAGAGAAAAGACCTGAAAACCACCTGAATCAGTAAGAATCGGAAGATCCCAATTCATAAACTTATGCAAACCACCTGCCTCCTCCATCACTTCCATGCCCGGACGAAGATATAAGTGATAAGTATTTCCCAAAATAATCTGAGCTTTAATATCATCCCTTAATTCTCTCTGATGTACAGTTTTCACACTTGCAACAGTTCCTACCGGCATAAAAATCGGAGTTTGCACCACACCGTGATCAGTCACCAATTCTCCTGCTCTGGCTTTTCCCTGCGAAGTTTTTTCTATCTTAAAAAATTGCTGCATATTTATCTTACTAATTTGGGAAGATCGGTTTGGGGTTTAGATTTGCTCTCCACAAAACCTTTTGCTTTAGGATCTTTTTCTAAAAGAATTTCCTGTGCATCATCCACAATTTTATTCATTTTTCCTTTTGCTACATAATACTTATAGCTTTCGACAAAGTCGTCGGCTTTCACCTTATGATTTATAAGGATATATCTTGTTCCGCTTTCTAAATTTTTGCCTTGATAAGTGTTTGTCACTTGGTCATTGATCGCCAAATCTGCCATAATCTCAGACATAGTACTTTTATCAAGGAGGTTTTTTGGTTTGTCAATATATTGGGTACAAGAAACCAAAAATAAAAACATCAAAAGCAGGCTTAGTCTTCTCATAATTTATTGATTATTGATTTCCACTTTAAATTTAAAACACCAAATACCGCTTCGTGAATGATGCCGCCGTTCATTTTACTCTCTCCCAATTCTCTGTTGGTGAAAATTATGGGTACTTCCACGATCTTAAAACCTTTCTTAAAAGCTCTGAATTTCATTTCAATCTGAAAGCCATATCCTTTTAATTTAACATTATCTAAACCGATTTCTTCTAAAACTTTTCTTGAAAAGCAAACAAAACCGGCTGTAGTATCATGAATGGAAAGTCCGAGAATAAATCTCACATATTTTGAAGCAAAATAAGACAGCAAAACCCTTCCCATTGGCCAATTGACCACATTTACCCCTTTCGAGTAACGGGAGCCAACTGCCATATCGGCATTTAAGCAGGCATCAAAAAGTTTAGGTAAATCATTCGGATTGTGAGAAAAATCGGCATCCATCTCAAAAATGTAGTCATAACTATTTTGCAATGCCCATTTAAAACCATGAATGTAAGCTTTTCCTAATCCATCTTTAATATGTCTTATCGACAAATGAAGCGTGTGCGGGAATTTTTTCTGTAATTCTTTAACGATGTCCGCCGTTTTGTCGGGCGAAGAATCGTCTACAACCAAAACATGAAACCCTTGTTCCAATGCAAAAACAGCAGAAATTATCTTTTCGATATTCTCCTTTTCGTTGTATGTTGGAATGATGACGAGTTTTTTCATTTCAATTGGCAAAGATAAGTTATTTAAGCTTTTTATTTTCTACAAAATAATCGATAATTTTGCAAAAAAATATTCCGTTGCCACAATCTCAAGATTTTACCAACCAACTAAGAATACCCGAAAATAACGATTGGGTAATTTTTATACTCATAGGATGTCTTTTCTTATATATTTTCATGATGAATGTTATTGAGCGGGAAGCCAATCTCAAAGATTTTCTTATGCAAAAGTATTTTGACTCGAGCAACAACCTGCCCAGCTGGATTATTACTTCCTGCGTTATTACTTTAAGTTTAGCCGTTTTGATCTCACAATACGTTCCCGTAGTTCCGGAATATGCAGCGAAATTGAAGATTTTTGGATACCAAATGAATAAATTTGGATACTGTTTGGCCGCAGTTTCATTATTTTATTTCCTACGGACGGCCTTAGGATTTTTATTTTACCAAAGCATAGGTGACGGGAAAAAATGGACTATTTTTTATTTTACCTCCACAAAATTTCATTTTATTCTTTCAATTTTAGTGATTATTCTCTGTATCACCCACTATTACTTCCCTACAGATAGAAATGAAGCGTTTTTATACTATTTTTTCTTTTTCCTGTTTGTCTTTGTATTTAAGGTTTTTTTCTATTTATTTCACAGGAACAACATCTTACCTCAAAAATGGTATTATAAATTTTTGTATATTTGCACGCTCCAAATAGCACCTTTATTGCTGCTTTGGAAGTTATTATTTATTTAATAGATACATGATGAGAATAAAGTCTATATTGGTTTCTCAACCATCACCTAGTGAGTCTTCTCCATATTTGGAAATTGCAAAGAAGGAAAAAATAAAGATTGATTTCCGCCCTTTCATCCATGTTGCAGGGGTTGACAACAAAGAACTTAGAACACAGAAAATAGATTTAACGCAATATACCGGTATTATTTTTACCAGTAAAAATGCGATTGACCATTATTTCAGGTTGGCAGAAGAGCTGAGATTTTCTGTGCCCGATACCATGAGATACATCTGTCAGTCTGAGGCGATTGCCAATTATCTTCAGAAACACATCGTTTACAGAAAGAGAAAAATAAGCTTTGGCGAGAAAAATTTTGCAGATCTTTTGCCTTTGTTTAAAAAATTTCCTTCTGAAAAATATTTACTGCCTTCCTCTGATGTTTTGAGTCCCGATATTCCGAAAACTTTAGATTCAGCAAATATTCAATGGACGAGAGCGATTATGTACAGAACGGTTTGCAGCGATTTGACAGACATCAATATCAATGATTACGATATGCTGATTTTCTTCAGTCCGCAAGGAATCAAGTCATTACAGCAGAACTTTCCGGATTTCAAACAGGAAGACACAAAAATTGGAGTTTTCGGGCCTACCACTTCAGCAGCCGCAGAAGAAGCAGGTCTAAAAATAGATTTGATGGCTCCCACAAAGGAAACACCGTCGATGACCATGGCACTTGAAAAATACATCAAAAGCTTACATAAATAGTTTTTAAAACTTTATACCATACAGCCGTCTTTTCGATTAAAGAAAAGATGGCTTTTTTTTAATTAAATTTGAACAAAAATTAATATTGAATACAATTTCGTTTTTTAAGGCACATTTCAGCCTAATAATTTTAACGAAAATTGATTTAATTAAAATAAGGATACATTCGAATGAAAGCTCCACAAGCAAAAAAAATAGAAACTATACTCGAAATTCACGGCGATAAAAGAATTGACAATTATTTCTGGATGAACGACCGAGAAAACCCCGAAGTCATCAAATATCTCGAAGAAGAAAATGCTTACGAAGAAGCGATGATGAAAAAAACGGAAGCTTTTCAGGAAGAGCTTTACGAGGAAATGAAAGCCCGTTACAAAAAAGACGACGAGTCTCTTCCCTATTTTTTTAATGAATATTGGTACATCGTACGTTACGAAGAAGGAAAAGAATATCCTATTTTCTGCAGAAGGTTCCAAACGATGGAAAATCCTGAAGAAATCATTTTGGATGTCAACATTTTGGCAGAAGGTCACGAGTTCTTTGAGGTTGCCAATGTTGCCGTAAGTCCGAATAACGAACTGGTTTCTTTCTCAGAAGATAATGTGGGAAGAAGAATTTATAGCTTGAATTTTAAAAATTTAAAAACCGGCGAAATTCTTTCAGACAAAATTGAAAACACAACAGGAAAAGCCGTCTGGGCAAATGACAATAAACACATTTTTTACATCAGAAAAGATGAAAGTCTTCGTGCGTATAAAGTTTACCGACATGAATTAGGAACAAATCCCTCAGAAGATGTTTTAATTTTCCATGAGGAAGATGAAACTTTTGACGTGAATGTTTTCAAAACAAAATCTTTAGAATACATTTTTCTGGCAAGTTCAAGCACGATTTCTGATGAGCATCATTTCATACCTTCGGACGACGTTTTTGCAGAATGGAAAGTGATTCAGCCAAGAATTGATGATCTGGAATATTCTGTAGAACATTACGAAGATGAATTTTACATTATTACCAATGCAGACGACGCTACCAATTTCAAAATTGTAAAAACTAAAATCGACAATTGTGGAATGGAAAACTGGGTTGACGTAATTCCTCACCGTGCCGAAGTTTTACTGGAAGGTTTTGAGATTTTCAAAGACTATCTTGTTTTGGAAGAAAGAGAAGAAGGTCTTTTACAGATAAAAATCATCAACGAGAAAAACGGAGAAACGTATGATTTACCTTTTTCAGACCCAACTTACACAGCATACATTGGTTTAAATTTAGAGTTTAATACTGATATTTTGCGTTATGGTTATACTTCGCTTACGGTTCCGAGCTCTACTTTTGAATACAACATGAAAGATAAGATCACGAAACTTCTAAAACAACAGGAAGTTTTGGGCGGAAAATTTGTCGCAGAAAATTATATTTCAGAAAGAATCTGGGCAGACTCAAGAGATGGCGAAGTGAAAATTCCTATTTCATTGGTTTATCATAAAGACACCAAAAAAACAGCTGAAACTCCGGTTCTTTTGTATGGATACGGAAGTTATGGACATACCGTTGATGCGAGTTTTTCTAATGTGAGACTATCGATTTTGGACAGAGGTTTTATTTATGCAATTGCCCACATTCGTGGGGGAGAATATTTGGGAAGAGAATGGTATGAAGACGGAAAAATGCTTTTCAAAAAGAATACCTTCTTCGATTTTATCGATGCCGGAAAATATTTAATCAAAGAAAATTACACTTCATCAAAACACTTGTACGCAATGGGCGGAAGCGCAGGAGGCTTGTTGGTAGGAGCTGTAGTAAATTACGAACCTCAATTATTCAACGGAATTGTTGCGCAGGTACCTTTCGTAGATGTTGTAACGACCATGCTTGATGAAACTATTCCATTAACGACGGGAGAATATGACGAATGGGGAAATCCGAATGATGAAGAATATTATCATTATATGAAAGAATATTCGCCATATGACAATGTAGAAGCGAAAGATTATCCGAATATGCTGATTACAACAGGTTTTCATGATTCGCAGGTGCAATATTGGGAGCCTGCAAAATGGGTTGCCAAGTTACGTGAATTGAAGACTGACGACAATCTTTTATTGTTTAAAACAGACATGAGCTCAGGTCACGGCGGCGCAAGCGGAAGATTTGAGTCATTAAAAGAAGATGCATTAGAATATGCGTTTTTGATGAAACTTGAAAATAAAATAATCTAAATCATTCTTCTGATTTTGTTTAAATTTATTATTAAATAAAATTTGTGATGTTATATTAATTTTTGTTGCAATTACAGTCATTTATTATCTTATACAAAGAGATAAGATCAGAAGAAGTGAAAAAAAAGAAGATTTCAAAATCAGACAGGAAGAAAAATTGGCTCAACTTCTAAAAAATGCAAGAGAAGAAGACCAAAGAAAACACGATAATAATTTATAAATAAATGTTTATTCTTTAATTTATTATAAAGAATATCAGACAAATATATCATGACAGAAGCAGAATTATGGGCTAAGGTTGAAGAATTTTTTCAAATAAATTTCGACACAGAAAAACATCCGCAGATTGACACCATTTTATTTTTAATCGGTGTACAGGAGTTGGGAAGCGGACAACAGAAATACACCAAAGACGACAAACTGAACATCCTTCACATTGCAGTTTGCAGATTACTGGAACCTTTCGGTTATTTCAAATTTACCCATTACGATAAAGACGGATATCCACATTTCGAGGAAGTGGAAAAACTTCCCGAACTGAAACCAAATGAACAGCAGCTTCTGATGAAGAAAGCAATTATTCATTACTTTCAGGAGGAAGAATTAATTTGAAAATGAGACAATTTGAAAATTTTCAAATTACATAACAAGAAAAATGGAACGTAATTTATGTTCCATTTTTTTATTATAATCGAGTTTAATATTTCAAATTAGTACATTCTCAGATTTTCAAATTACCGATAATTTCTTCCAGCTGATTCAGACCCATTTTGAAACCTTCTTCAAAACCCATTTCCAATTGCTTTTTCATGTCTTCTTCAGTTTGAAAATGCATATTGACAGATAGTTTTGTTCCTTCTTCTACTCCTGTAAAACCTAGAAGCCATTTGGTTTGCGGGAAATTCTCATCAATTTTTCCGTTTTCGTCACAGAATGCATCGATTCCGTCAAAACTTCGCCCATCATTAATCTCACCATATTTTACTTGCGAATACATTTTCTCACCATCCGGCCCATTCATTGAGTAGAACCAGATACCACCCTCTTCAAAGTTAAGATTTTCAGTTTCGCATTTCCACGGTTTTGGAGCCCACCATTGGTCAAGTAATTCAGCATGAGTAAAATAATCCCAAACTTTTGAAACTTCAGCATCATACACTTTCATGACGTAGATACTTTTCGAATCAAAATCTTTATTAAAAACAATTTCGCTATTCATTGTAATATTTTTTTATTTAAAATTAAAAATTTAAACTTAGAAATAACTAATTATTTCCCAATAAAAAGGATTGCATTCGTAAAAAAATGTTAAAAAACACGATTTTAAGAAATTGAACACAATTTTTTGGCGCATTTTTTGTTTATATCGTCGTAAAATATTTAATTTTAACATTTGTAATTACAAATTATTATATTCAATGAATAACAAATTCATTCCGATAATCTCAGTCTTCATGACAATTTCTTTAATTGTCTTTGTGACACTGCAGTTTTATTGGCTTAAAGGATATTATGGAGCACTCGAACAGGAGTTTTCTAATAAGGTATATACGGCTCTCGAAAATACCACAAAAACGGTTTCTGACTTAGAGGTTGATAAAATCTTAAATGAAAACTATGACAATTTCAGAGATAATATCATTGCCAATAATAAACAACCCTCACTGACGACAATTCAGCAGACTATTGATTCAGGAACTCAAAGGTCTATTGTTTATTCTAAAAATTTAATTGAGCAAAAGCAACTTCCTCTCTCCAAAAAAGGAGATTCTTTAAGTTTAACAACACTATACACGGATGAGGCTGCTTATAAAATTAAAAAAGACACCTCCAAAAGAGAACAGCTGACTTCTGAGATAAATCAGGACATCCAAAGCGGAGATTGGGGAATGAAAGAGTTTGTAAAAGTTAACGGAAGCAATCTACCCATCACTAAACGTGTTGACGCAAAAATTTTAGACTCAATTATTACCAAAGAACTGAGCATGAAGGGGATATCTGCCAACTTCGGATATGGAGTTATGGATAAAAACAATAAGTTAACCAATGTTGTCAACAAAATTTTTAAAGATAAAAAAGAAGGCAACACCTATTCTTACCCTTTATTTACAGACACTAAAGACCGTACATTATATACTTTATCTTTAGTTTTTCCAAAAAAAGAATATTCTTTAGCAATGAATAACTGGCCAATGCTTTTAGGAACATTCCTTTCTCTCCTGACGATTCTGGGAATTTATATTATTTCCATTAATTATATGATGAAGCAGAAGAAAATTGCTGAGATTAAAACAGACTTTATCAACAATATGTCTCATGAGTTTAAAACTCCGCTGGCGACCATTTCAGTAGCGACAGATTCTTTAGCAAACGATAAAATTGCGACCAATCCTGAAAAAGTAAGATATTACTCAAGCCTGATTAAGCAGGAAAACCTGAGGATGAAAAAGCAGGTAGAAAATGTTCTGAATATGTCTAAACTGGAAAGGAATGAGGTTAAATTATTCCTAAAAGAAACGAACGTAAGAGAATTAATTAAAAAAACCACAGAATCTTTTGGATTGATTGTTACTCAGAGAAACGGTACGTTGAGGCAGGAATTTAATGCCAGCAAATATACTTTCAAAATCGATGAATTCCACATCTCCAATATGCTGGTTAACCTCCTAGACAACGCTAATAAATACTCCCCGGAAGCACCAGAAATAGACGTGAAAACCAGAAATGAAGGCAATTGGTATGTGATTGAAATTGCCGATAAAGGAATGGGAATGGAAACAGAGAATAAAACCCGGATTTTTGAAAAATTCTTCCGTGAAGAAACCGGAAATATCCACAATGTAAAAGGTCAGGGACTTGGGCTTTCGTACGTAAAGAAAATCGTTGAACTTCATAAAGGCCAAGTCATTGTAGACTCAGAAAAAGACAACGGAAGTAAGTTTATCATTAAACTCCCAATGTCTTAGCTAAAATGACAATTGATAAGTAAATAATAAATTAAATAAATAAACAAAATATGAGCAACAGAATATTATTAGTAGAAGACGACCAGAGTTTTGGAGCCGTTTTGAAAGATTACCTTTCTATCAACAATTTTGAAGTGACTTTAGCAGTCGATGGCGAACAAGGCCTGAAAGAATTTACAGAAAACGAATTTGACATCTGCATATTTGATGTAATGATGCCGAAAAAAGACGGTTTTTCTTTAGCGGAAGACGTTAAGAAAATTGATAAAAACACTCCTATTATCTTCCTTACTGCAAGAAATATGAGAGAAGATATTTTGAAAGGTTACCAGTTGGGAGCTGACGATTATATCACAAAACCTTTTGATACAGAATTACTTTTATACAAAATCAAGGCGATTCTTCAGAGAAGCTCTACTTTGGAAAACGAAGAGCAGGAGCAGTTTAAAATCAGCAATATCTTCTTTGATTCTATGTTGAGACAATTAAGAGTCGGTGATAACGAATACAAGCTTTCACCTAAAGAAAATGAACTTTTAAAATTGCTTTGTCTTCACAGAAACGACTTTATGCCAAGAGATCTTGCATTGAGAAAAATCTGGAAAAAAGAAAATTACTTTACAGCAAGAAGTATGGACGTTTATATCGCTAAATTGAGAAAACTCCTGAAAGAAGACGATGGGTTAGAAATCATCAATGTTCACGGTGAAGGCTTCAGACTTTTGGTTAAGAACTAAACGAACGTTAAAAATATCAATATAATATAGAAATTAGCAAAGCATTTAGAAATGTTTTGCTAATTTTGTTTTTTAGGCTTATTTATTATGAAATCGCGATGGTTAACTTAGGAAAAATAACCTCCAATAAAGATTAATCGATAACATAACCTGTCCCGACCATTCGGGATGACCTTAAAAAAACAATACAGACTATTTATGAAAAATATATTTTTAGGAGTTTTAACGGCAGGGATTTTTGTTATTTCTTGCAAAAAAGATGAAAAACCCACTTACATAAAAGACGAATCGGGGGCCCAACAGCCAATCGCAGTCAACAGCACCCCACAACCATCTTTATTAAATCAGGCAGGAATTGCAACTGCTGCAACCAACTCTCCAGTTGGAGCAACTGCTCCGGGGATGAATCCTCCTCACGGACAACCGGGTCACAGATGCGACATCCCTGTAGGACAACCGTTAAATGGCGGCGGAACACCTGCGGCTGCAGCTAATCCTTCCACACAAAACATTACAGTAAACGGCAATAGCCAGGTTCAGATTGACCCCAATGCAGTAAGTCCGGGAAAAATAATGATAGATCAAAACGGAAAACAAGTGAAAACTGCTCCGGGAATGAATCCGCCACACGGCCAGCCAGGTCACAGATGCGACATTCCGGTTGGTCAGCCTTTAAACAGCAAACCTGCGCCAACATCTCAACCGGCTGCACAAACAACACAGGCACAAGCTCCTCAGCCTATCCCTGTTTCTCAACCAGTAGCGAACAACACGGGTCCGAAACCAAAATTGAATCCTGCCCATGGTGAGCCTTGGCATGATTGTGCTAAAAAGGTAGGTGAGGCACTTTAAAATTTTTCCGTAAGTTTACATTGTGAAATACACACAGTTTTTATTAATTATCTTTTGCTTAGGAATTTTTTTGATTCCTAAAGATAATTTTTACGCTCAGGCTTCACAGAACTGTTGCAAAACAGATTCAAAAGCAGATAGCTGCTGCGATAAAGATTACGATAGCCACGACAAAAAAGATGGTAAATCTTCATGCAATGACGATTGCTGTTCGTTTTGTATGACTTGCCATACTTTCGTAGAAAATCTTTCTGCGAAGACAGTATTTTTCAATCATTCTCCATTCAAAACTGATAGAAAACTAGAATTTCAATATTCTGATCCTCATATTTCAGATAGTTTAAAAGACATTTGGCAACCGCCGAAGCTTGGTTAATTACATTCAGATTGTTCATTAAATCTTAATGAACCGTTTTTTAATTAATCTAAATTTTAAACAATGAAATTACATACTACCAAGGTAATCCTTGGCTTGTTCCTCTTATTTACACAATTTATCTTTGCCCAGAACCTTCATAAAAACCAGTTTCAGGTAAAAGGAAACTGCGAGATGTGTAAGGAAAGAATTGAATCTACAGCTCTGAAAGCAGGAGCAACTGCAGCCCGATATTCAATTGATTCTCAAACGCTCACTTTAGAAACATCTGACACTATTTCATCTGAAGATATTCTTAAAAAAGTAGCAGAAGCCGGACATGATAACGAGAAATTCAAAGCTTCTGATGAAACCTATCAAAAACTTCCGGGATGTTGTCATTACGAAAGAGAGACTCAAACAGAAAAAACTTCAACTGCAGAAAACCACAATCACTCAAAAAATGAAAATGAGTTTTTTGTAAAAGGAAACTGCGAATCTTGCAAAGCAAGAATTGAAAAAGCAGCAAAATCAGCGGGAGCAAAATCAGCAGAATGGAATGCAGAAAAGCAAACTGTCGTTTTAGATTTTGATTCTTCAAAAACCTCATCAGACCAAATTTTGAAAAAAATTGCAGAAGTCGGTCATGATAACGAGAAATATAAAACAACTGATGACGTTTACAAAAAGCTTCCCGGATGTTGTTTGTACGACCGTGAGACTGCATTTGGAGAAGCTAATGTAAATGTGCATTCTGACCAACATGATAAAGCTGAGAATTTAGAAAAACATGATGATTCTAACTCTAATCATCAACATGATACGAACGCAAAAAACATTGAAGAGGTAAAGTTATCGGTTTCTAAAGCGGCAACTTCAATCAATAAAAAAGAAGCAGGTTTGGTTTTTAATATCGATTCTAAAGAATTATTAAAAGCGGCTTGCTGTAATTTATCTGAAAGTTTTGAAACCAATGCAACCGTTGATGTTTCATTCAGCAATGCGGTGACAGGAACAAAGCAGTTAAAAATGTTGGGCTTAGATCAAAAATACACAAGTTTGACTAAAGAACTTTTACCTGAAATCAGAGGTTTGGCATCTGCTTACGGATTAAACTTCATTCCCGGAAGGTGGATTGAAAGTATTCAGCTGACCAAAGGCGGGAGCACCGTTACTAGTGGTTATGAAAGCATCACAGGACAAATTAATACTGAACTCATCAAACATTCTGAAAAGTCTGAGACTTCTTTAAACTTATTTTCAGACTTTAACGGAAGAGCTGAAGCGAACATTACCCATGTAGAACCAATTAATGATCATTGGACACAAACTTTTCTTCTCCACGGAAACGGAACGTTCGGAGATACTGACATGAATGACGACGGCTTTCTTGACCGACCGAAAGGAACTCAATTAAACGCAGCTTATTTATTGAATTTTAACGATTTAGAGCACTCAGGTTTCGGTTCGCACTTCGGAATTAATTTCGTAAAAGATGAAAGAACTGCAGGTCAGATCGGTTTCGATAAAAAACTTCCACAAGATAAACAAACTGCTTACGGAGTTGGAATTGACATTTCAAGATTTCAGGTTTGGAACAAGACAGGCTATGTTTTTAAAGGGAAACCTTACCAAAGTCTGGGCTGGATGAATCAGTATGTTTATCACCAGCAGGACAGTTTTTTTGGACTTAGAAATTATTCCGGACAACAGCATACCTATTACTCAAATTTAATTTTTGAAAGCATCATTGGAAATACCAACCATAAATACAAAACCGGAGCAAGTTTCATGTATGACACATACAATGAAGATTATCTGACCGATAATTTCAAAAGAAACGAAGTCGTTCCCGGAATTTTTGCAGAATATACCTTAACAGGTTTAAAATATACTTTAGTGGCTGGTGCTCGAGCCGATTTTCATAATCTGGCAGGAACCCAGTTTACACCGAGATTGAATTTTAAATATGATTTCACACCGCAAACTATTTTAAGATTATCTGCAGGAAGAGGCTTCAGAACCGCTTCAGTTTTTGCAGAAAACCAACAGTATTTTGCATCCAACAGGAATATTCAGATTCTTCAAAATGGTGGCGATATTTATGGTTTGAAACCGGAAATTGCCTGGAATTTTGGCGCAAGTCTGCAACAGGAATTGAAACTATTTGGAAGAAAATCTACTTTGATGGTTGATTTTTTCAGAACAGATTTCCAGGATCAGGTTTTGGTAGATCTCGACCGTTCACCTCAACTGCTGACTTTCTATAATTTAGAAGGAAAATCTTTTGCAAACTCATTTCAAACGCAATGGGATTTTACTCCTTTCAAAAATTTTGAAGTGCGGTTAGCTTACAAATATTATGATGTACAGGCAGATTACATCGATGTAAGAAGAGAAATCCCTTTCATGGCAAAGCACAGAGGTTTTGTAAATTTAGCCTATGCAACCAATAAAAATACAAAAGGCGGATTCTGGAGTTTTGACACCACTTTAAATGTCGTCGGAAAACAAAGACTTCCCAATACAGCAAGCAACCCGGCAGAATTTCAAATTCCGACCTATTCCGACTCTTATGCAATTGTAAATGCGCAGATTTCAAGGAATTTCAATCAGAAGATCAGAGCTTATATAGGTAGTGAAAACCTTACTTCTTACTACCAAAAAAATGCGATTGTAGATTTCAAAAATCCCTTCGGAAATTATTTTGATGGCGGAATGGTGTATGCCCCAATTATGAAAGCTAATTTCTACGTAGGATTGGATGTGAGTTTCTAGTTTGAAAGCTTACAGAATTTAAGTTTTTTTTAAGGCAGTTCATTTTTAAAGATAAAATTTGAAGCATGATGTCGGTAATTTAATCTTATCGCATCATGCTTTTTTTTGTACCTTTCAGTTAAAGAAAATCTATGGGTTTAGAGGGCTTATTTTTTGAGGACGATTATAAAAAATTTGGTTTTGAACATTTCTCAAAAAACAATTTTGAAGGTATGGAACGTATAAAATCACAACCTTATATTAAAGTTCTCTACTTACCCGCTGGATATGAACTGACCGTAGACTTTACTCATTACAAAACAGAATCTCCAAGCCTATTTTTCGTTACTTATCAGCTTCTTGATATCAAAAAAGGAAATACCGACGAGGCATCTCTTATTTATTATAACAGAGATTTTTATTGCATTCAGATTCATGATAAAGAAGTTGCCTGTGACGGATTGCTTTTTCACAATGTGTTCGAAAACCCAAAAGTCGAGCTCAGTGATTCTGAAAACCTCATCATCAAGAACCTATTTCAAAACATTAAAGATGAGCTTCAGTCTAAAGATTCTTCTTCTGAAGAAATGATCAGAACGTATTTGAAACAAATCATCATTCGTGCCACCAGAAAATGGAAAGTTCAAAATATAGAAACCGAAAATCTTCAAATCAACCATCAGGAACTGGATATTTTCAGGGACTTCAGCCGTTATCTGGAAATTCATTACAGAGAAAAGCATCATGTCTCCGATTATGCAGAAATGCTTCACATCGCACCCAAGACACTGAGCCATAAGTTTAAAAATTTAAATCTGGAGTCGCCCAATCAATATATCATCAACAGAATTCTGCTGGAAGCAAAAAGGCTTCTTTTCTATACAGACAAGACCGTAAAAGAGATCGGTTATGATTTGGGCTACGAAGATCCTGCCTATTTCAACAGACTTTTTACTCAAAAAGTAGGAAGTACACCCATCAATTTCAAGAAAAACTATTCGTCGGGAAAAAAGTACAATATTTAATGCTTTAAATCTATTTATTGAAGAACTCACACTCCATATCTTTGTATCATCAAAAGCAATTAATATTTAACATTAAAAAATTCAAACATTATGAAACGTAACGCAACAGCCGTTTGGAACGGAACCGTAAAAGAAGGAAAAGGTCATTTAACGACTCAAAGCACAACTTTAAATCAAACTCAATATTCTTTCAGCAGCCGTTTTGAAGATGGTGTAGGAACAAATCCTGAAGAATTATTAGCAGCAGCACACGCAGGATGTTTTACAATGAAATTGAGCGCAGAGCTTTCTCAAGCCGGTTTCACACCTGAAGAACTGACTACAAAATCGGTAATCACTTTAGACCCAAGCATCGGTAAAATTACTAAGTCTGAATTGACTTTAACTGCAAAAGTTCCTGGAATTTCTGAAGAAGATTTCCAAAAATATGCGAAGATTGCAGAAGAAGGTTGCCCTGTAAGCGCAGCTTTCAATTTTGAAATTACTTTGAATGCAACTTTGGCTTAGCTTTTAAATAAAAGTACCAATAAACCGATAAAGTCTGAGATTAAAATTATTCTCAGGCTTTATTTTTGAAATAAAAATATACCGATTGGTATATTTTTATTATATTTGCACTTCATTTTGTATCAATGTCTAAAGCAGAAAAGACAAAACAGTTCATCATCGAAAAAACAGCAGCCTTGTTCAACAGCAAGGGCTACACGAGAACGTCGTTATCTGACATTTCTGAAGCGACAGGTTTGACGAAAGGAAGCATCTACGGTAATTTCGAGAACAGAGATGAGCTGGCAATTGAGGTTTATAAATTCAATTCCGGGCTTCTTGGAAAAAATTTATTAAGATCTTTTGGCGATGAATTTCCTACTTTACTCGATAAGCTTTATGCATTCGTTGCTTTTTACCGAAAAAACTGGCATTTTGTTTTCGCAAATGGTGGTTGCCCGATCATGAATGCCGCCACAGAATCTGATGACACATTTCCAAATCTTAAAAGACAAGTGGCCATTTCTTTTGAAAACTGGAAGAAAACAGTATCTAAAATCATTTTAAAAGGTCAGGAAAGCGGAGAATTTAATAAAAAAATTAACTCAGAAGAATACGCATCACTCTTCATTATGTTGATTGAAGGCGGAATTCTACTATCAAAAACTACAGATGATGAAAAATATCTCAACCTTGCATTAGACAGAGTACTATCAATCATCGATCGGGAAATAAAACAAACTCCTTTATAAAAACTGTTATGGATAAATTGGCAAAATTACAATCATTCATCGGGAAAGAATTTACAGAATCTCCTTCTCCGTTTATGCGCTGGCTAAATCCTGTTGTGCTTTCTGCAGAAGAAGGAAAGATAGAATTTCAATATACCGTAAGACCAGAATGGTTGAATCCCATGGGAAATATTCATGGCGGAGTAACTGCAGCCATTATGGATGACATTATTGGCGCAACCATGTTCTCTTTAAATGAAAAATCATTTATGACTACCATAAATAATGCGATAGATTATTTTTCGACAGCTAAAGAAAATGACCATATCATTGCAGAAACTAAAGTGATCAAAAGAGGGAAACAGTTTGTAAACGCACAATGCGAAATCTGGAATGCAGATAAAACCCGTCTAATTGCGAGAGGAACCTCTAATTTATTTAAAATCAATAATTAAACATAAAATCGTCGAAAGATTTAGGCACAGTTTTGATGCTATTATTTGACCTTTAAAATGAATACAGTTTATTTATGAAATCGGTACGAATTTTAAGACCGAAAGTACTTTATAAATATAAAAACAACAGTAAAATCTACTTATGAAAAGAGTTGTCATTACAGGATTGGGTGCAGTAACACCTTTGGGAAACAATGTCGAAGATTTTTGGCAAAACAGCATCAACGGAAAAAGTGGTGCAGATTTGATCAAACATTTTGACACAGAAAAATTCAAGGTGCATTTTGCCTGTGAAGTGAAAAATTTCGACCCAAAAGTACATCTTACTCATAATGAAATAAAAAGAAGTGACCTTTTTACTCAATATGCCATGTATTCATCTGCGGAAGCAATTCAGGATTCAGGTTTAGATTTTGAAAAGATGGATCCATTCGATACCGGAGTTATCTGGGGAACCGGACAAGGCGGAATGTGGACTTTCGAACATGAAGTAATGGAATATGCAAAAGGAGGAGAAAACCCACGTTTCAATCCGTTTTTTGTTCCTAAATTCATTGCAAACATGGCATCAGGAATGATTTCTATGAAGTTTGGCCTTCAGGGAATCAATTACACCACCGTTTCTGCATGTGCAACCGGAAATACTGCAATAATGGATGCCTTCAACTATATCCGTTTAGGAAAAGCTAAGGTAATCATCAGTGGAGGTTCTGAAGCGGCAATTACTCCTGCCTCAGTAGGTGGATTTTCTATCATGAAAGCAATGTCTACAAGAAATGATGATTTCGCTACCGCAAGCCGACCGTATGATGCTGACAGAGATGGTTTTGTAATGGGCGAAGGTGCAGGATCTTTGGTTCTTGAAGAGTACGAACACGCAAAAGCAAGAGGTGCAAAAATATACGCTGAATTGGTTGGTGCAGCAATGACTGCCGACGCATATCACATGACAGCACCTCATCCTGAAGGAGCAGGAGCCATAAAAGCAATGCAACTGGCATTGGAAGAAGCAGGAGTGAATGCTGAAGATATCAATTATATCAATCCGCACGCAACTTCTACACCACTTGGAGATTTGATTGAGCTCAATGCTATTACAAAAATTTTTAAGGGAAATACCAATTTAGATATCAGTGCTACAAAATCAATGACCGGGCATTTACTAGGTGCCGCAGGAGCTGCAGAAGCGATTCTTTCTATTAAAGCGATTCAAAACGGAATTATTCCACCGACGATTAATATGCACAATATTGATGAGAGAATTCCAAGAGATATCAATATTGTCTTTAATGAAGCTAAAGAAAAACAAATCAATTATGCTTTAAGCAATGCCTTTGGTTTTGGCGGACATAATGCAACTTTGATTTTCAAGAAATTTAAGTAATATAAATATTCCACACTATAACAAAAGCAGCCAAATTTGACTGCTTTTGTTATTTATAAATGATCCAATTATTTTTTATAAGAATCAGAAACGAAAAGGTTTTCAGAATTTTCATCCATTGGAATGTATATTCTTTCCCACTTTTCACCCTCTTCAATTTCCCAACTGTGCCCTACTCCTTCTGTATCTTCTGCTAACAGTATAATTCCTGGCTCAAGTAGAAATGTAGAACCGTCACTAACTTTGAATCTGACTTTTCCTTTCAACGTTATAACATATTGCCTTCTCGGCGCCGGGTGAGTATTCTTTTCCCAATCTTCAGTTTGTCTGCTTATCCAAAACGAAGAAACACTGATTGCCTGTAAAGAAGGTAATTTTCCTTTTTCAAAAGTACTGCTTCCATCAGAATTGCTTTTTAATCTTACTGCTTCAATAAAATCTGTATGATAATTCATTTTTTTATTAAGCTTTAAGCCATTCCGAAGAGGAAAGATAATTTTCGTCAGGATAATAAATGAAAAGACAATTTTTTCCTTTTATTGTATTGATGATCGGCTCCGTCAGACTTCTTGGAATTGCCGGGCAGCCCCAACTTCTTCCGATCCTTTTGTGAGCTGCAGCAAATTCATCACTTACATAATCAGCTCCGTGCATTACGACAGCTCTTTTGTATGCTGCGTCATTGAAACCTCTGTCCATTCCTAAAAGTTTTAGAGAATATCCGTTATCACCATTGTAGGTAGATTCTGTGATATAAAATCCCATGCTGCTTTGTAGTGAACTTTCTGTATTTGAAAAATTAGTTGCGAATTCTTCACCTGTATTCTTCCCATGGGCAACCAATGAATTGAAAAGGACTTTTCTTTGTTCAGTATCAATGACCCAAAGTCTTTTTGTATTTGAAGATAATGAGAAATCACAAATGGTTAAAAGATGAGCTTCTTCACTCAGTTTTCCGGCTTTTTTAAGATTTTCAAAACCTAATAATGCTTTTGCAAAAACATCAAACTGAAGTTTATTGGTATTTTCGAATGAGATCGATTGATAAAGTTCTTCGGAAGAACTCACTTTGCTTGTATTTTTTAGAGATTTTGACTCAATTATAGTTTCTATTTTGTTTGTGTTTTTAGTATTTCGGTCACCATCTGCCTTTTTTGGGGCTAAATAAAAAGAGGTAGAAATCAAGTACACAATGCCTAATACGCTATAAAATCCTTTCATTAAATATTATGTTAAATTAAATTTGCGACTACAAAATTATAAAAAACGTACCTACCCTTCCGTAAAATCACGGAAAGTTTAACTGAATTTAAGAAAGTTTAACTTAATGATTATCTGATACTAAGCTCTTATTTTTGAGAATCCGGGACAAATTCTAAACTTACAGAATTCATACAATAACGTGTTCCCGTAGGAGCCGGACCATCGTTGAAAACGTGACCTAGATGAGAATCGCAACGTTTACATACCACCTCAATTCTTTCCATTCCGTGAGAAGAATCTCTGTTGTAAGCCGTACCTTCTTTATCGGCTTCAAAGAAACTTGGCCAACCGCAAGTAGATGAAAATTTAGAATCAGAACGGAACAAATGGTTTCCACAAACTGCACAGTAATATTCTCCCAATTCGTCAAATTCATTATACTTTCCTGTAAAAGGTCTTTCTGTGGCAGCTTCTCTTGCGATGGCATACAAATCCGGTGAAAGGATTTTCTTCCATTCGTCGTTTGAAACATGCAGTTTGGTACGGTCAGTTCTTGAGTAATATGGATTGTTTTTTGCTTCAGTATTTTCCATAGGAGTAATTTTGACGGGTTTTTGAGTCTGCGAACACATCTGCAGAAAGGTTAATAACAATATGGGAATCAAAAATTTCATGATTGATTTTAAAACTTTAAGATGAATGCAAATTTTAATCCGCAATGATCTTCAATCTTATTTTATTTCGTTTTTCAATTCCAAATTTACTAAATTTGAGACTATGAATGATGCATTAAAAAGAAAACAGCTCAACAAATACAAGGCTTTCGCCACAGGACTTTTTGTTTTGATGGCCGTCATTTTTGTCATTACCACCATTCTTCAGAAAAATCACGAATCACACTGGATTGGTTATGTACGTGCTTTTTCTGAAGCCGCAATGGTCGGAGCTCTAGCCGACTGGTTTGCTGTAACCGCCTTATTCCGCCATCCGCTTGGGATTCCGATTCCACATACGAATCTGATTGAAAACAGTAAAGAAAAACTGGGTGACAATCTGGGAAGTTTTGTGGTCTCCAATTTTCTTTCACCTCAAACGATTCGTCCTTATATTCAAAAAATTAAAATTTCTAATTTTGTTGGTGAATGGCTGACAAAAGAAAGAAATCAGGAAGCTTTAATTAAAAATCTTTCAGACATTATTTTAGATATTCTTAATAAATTGGACGATTCTGAAGTCAGTCAGTTTATCAGCAAAAAGGTCAGCGAAATGACTGATGATATTCAACTGAATAAAATTCTCGGAAATGGAATTATCTATCTTTTAGACAAAAATGACCATCAGAAAATCGTGACCAATCTTTCAAAACAAATCAAAGAATACCTGATAGAAAACGATGCCATGATTCAGGAAAGGGTAAAAAAAGGCAGCTATTCTTTTATTCCTTCGTTTGTCGATAATAAAATCGCAGAGAAAATCGCGAGCGGCCTTTCAGATTTCTTTCGTGAAGTGGAAGAAGATACCCATCACGAAATCAGAACCTTAATCACAAAAAAGATTTACGATTTTTCTATCGATTTAAAAGAAGACCCGAAATGGAATGAGGAATTCAAATCGATTAAAAATGACTTTCTGAAAAATGATAAACTGGAAGAATATTCAAACGACATTTGGCTTTCCATTAAAAAGACACTCAGCGAAGAACTTCAGGAAAATGGATCTTCATTAAAGAAATACATCACCAAAAACCTCAACGAGTTTTCTGAAAATCTGAAAACTGATGAAAAACTTCAAAATAAAATCGACAATTGGGTACGGGTAACAGCCTACAAATACATTCTGAAAAACACCCATCAGGCCGGAAACCTCATCAGCTCAACCGTCGGAAACTGGCAGGGAAAAGAATTGAGTGAAAAGCTTGAATTAGAGGTAGGTAAAGACCTACAATTTATCCGTGTGAACGGAACTTTGGTGGGCGGATTGGTGGGCTTGATTATTTACACGATTTCTCATTTTTTTATATAGAGAGCGTAACTATATGGTAAAACACTCCCCTATTCTAAAAGTTTCTAATATCACAATAAAAGTAATATCCGCATATATTATTATTCAGGCTCTCTCATCATGTAAAAAAGAAACTTTAATTGCCGGTTATGATAATATAATTTTCGACAAAACGATAAATAAAAATCAGATATTTAGAAAATTAAATGGCAGTCTTGAATTCGATTTTGGTTATCGTTTTTTAGTTATTGAACCCAACCAAAAACGCAGTAATAATTTAATAATTAATACTGACTTGGGTGGGATAAAAAATATGTACCATGAATTCAATTCCCAATCATTTTTTATTAATGATTTCAACGATAGGAAAACGGATACTTTATTAATCTGGATTAGTAATTTCGATGGATATTCTGGTAAAGGTTTACATATAAAGAAATACCAAGATCAATTTAAAGTAGAATATTCTGAACCGAGCGATGTTGTTATTCAGAACAAGAAGAAAGACTTAATAAAAATAATCGAAAGTAAATTAATGTTAAATCATAAATGCCCTAAAATTAATGACTCGATTTTTGGATATGTAAGACTTAAAATGATTAAAAATGAAGAAACTATAAACGCAGAAGGCTTTTTCAGATCCAAAATAAAGGAAATAAAATTTTAGTCCTAAGTGAAAGTATCTAAAAAAAGCAAAACCTCATCAGTTTTGCTTTCTAAATTTTCATTATCTAGAAATTCTACCTGCTCTCGTCAAAAGCTCCTGATTAATATCGTTAATCAATTGTGGACCTTCATAAATAAATCCAGTGTATAACTGAACTAAACTTGCGCCCGCGTCCAGTTTTTCAATCGCATCTTTAGCAGAATGAATTCCGCCAACTCCAATGATTGGGAAAGCTCTGTTACTTTTATCAGATAGATATTTGATCATTTTTGTACTTCGTTCACGAATTGGTTTTCCGCTTAAACCGCCGTTCCCGATTTCTGCTAAAACTTCAGGTGACGTTTTCAGACCTTCTCTGTTGACTGATGTATTTGAAACGACGATGCCATCAATTTTTGTATCTGCGATCAGCTCAATAATTTCGTCTAATTGTTGATTATTTAAATCTGGTGCGATTTTTAAAAGAATTGGTTTTTGAACTGACTTTGTCTGATTGATTTTCTTTACTTCCGTAATCAATTCTCTCAAATATTCTACATCTTCCAGTTTTGCGTGACTTCCAACGTTGGGACAGCTTACATTCAAAACAAAATAATCTACGTAAGGATGCAGACCTTCGAAACAGTCGAGATAATCTTGGGTATAATTTTCGGGAGTTGTATTGGTGTTTTTTCCGATGTTTCCGCCGATGATGATTTTTCCTTTGTTGCCTTTTAATTTTTCAATCGCAGCTTCCAGTCCATCGTTGTTGAAACCCATTCTGTTGATAATGCCGCCGTCTTCGATTAAACGGAAGAGTCTTTTCTTAGGATTTCCGGCCTGCGCTTTTGGCGTTACGGTTCCGATTTCTACAAATCCGAATCCTAAATCGCCTAATTCGTTGAATAAAACTGCATTTTTATCGAAACCTGCCGCCAAGCCAACCGGATTTTTAAATTTCAGTCCGAAAACTTCTCTTTCCAGACGCTTGTCTGCGATAGGTTTTGGAAGGAATAATTTGGTAAGAAATCCGAAATTTTTGAGCATCGAAAAAGTAAAATGATGAACTTCTTCAGGGTCAAATTTGAAAAGAATCGGGCGGATGAGCGATTTATACATTGAAAAAAAGTTTTACAAAAATAATCATTTTTAAATTAATGATTTGTTGAGGTTGATATTTTATTTAAATGAAGATGATTGTTGTAATTAATTTTTAAACCATAGATTTCACGAATGTCTTTCACAAGGAATAAAAATTAAAATCTGCTTAATTTCCTAAAATCTGCGAGATTTTTTGACGCAAAGAATTATATTCTAAATGCTGATTTAGGGAGCAAAGAGGAATCAACAAGTTGATTGATAAAGCTAACGTTAAAGCTTTGCGAAGCAAATTTTATTTCCCATTGCTCTCTAAAAAAAATAAGACGACTTCTAAATAAATCTTCGTTTAAATAAATTCCAATAAATTATCAACTATACGTGCTCAAATCAAGTTTCAAAATATCTCCTACTCTCTTGAACTCATCATCTATAGTTGCATTGACCGTAATTTGTTCGTTAGATACAGGATGATTAAAAGTTAATTGATGAGCGTGAAGCGTCATTTTGGTAATGCCAAAAGTTTCAAGCCATAATTTGTTTTGCTTATTGCAACCGTGTTTGCGACAGCCTAAAATAGGATGCAAAATATGCTTAAAATGTTTTCTCAACTGATGAAATCTTCCCGTTTCGGGAATAGCTTCTACCAAACAATACCTCGAAGTCTGATGCTTTAAAAAAGGCAAATCTATTTCCGAATTCTGCAGACGTTGATAGTAAGTGACGGCATTTTGCTTGATTTCATTTTCATTAACTAAATCATAATCGATGGTTTCTTCTTCTTTTGCCCAGCCACGGAGAATGGCGATGTATTTTTTCTCAACTTCCCTTGAGGCAAACTGTTCGCTCATGGTTCTCAAAGTTTCTTTATCTAAAGTAAACAACAAAACTCCCGAAGTTTTTCTATCTAAACGGTGTACAGGATACACTTTTTGCCCGATTTGATTTCTCAGTTCCTGAATCGCATACGTATCTGCTTCTCCAGAATAGAAAGATTTGTGAACCAATAATCCACTGGGTTTGTTGATGGCAATAAGATGTTCGTCTTGATAAAGAATTTCTAACATTTGGCAAAAGTAGAGAATTTCTGACTGATTTTTAATGTATTGTGATCACGCAGAAATGTAAACCTAACGGGTTTTTGAAACCCGTTAGGTTTTGTCATAGTGCAGATAAAAAAATTTGTGGCTGCCTTTTGTGATTATTGCTAAACCTCATAGGTTTTTGAAACCTATGAGGTTTATTTATTTGTAAACGAACTTTTGCTCATAGCCCTGATGTTCTATGTTAATATGCAAATTCTTCAAGTTAAAATTTTACAGTTTTTCTGATAATTCTTCTGATATGCTATTTTGTTTTTCACTACACCGAAACAGATTCTTAAAAGTTTGTTGCA